>Ga0210395_10000001_pt1 | contig 601673 bp, 486 predicted proteins | sample IncBWH4OmetaG_FD_150861 | JGI IMG/M metagenome (GOLD analysis project Ga0210395, IMG submission 150861) | Forest soil microbial communities from Barre Woods Harvard Forest LTER site, Petersham, Massachusetts, United States - Inc-BW-H-4-O ... | reverse complement strand
CGATATTAGTACGAAGGCGGTCCGCAACGCGTTGCTCCCAACTCTCGACGCGTTTGCCTACTACGGAGGTTCCGGCATTGGCGGAGACGTAAACCCGCTATGCCAACAACAAAATGGCAATCCGTGTTCACCCCCACCCGTTTTTCACAGTGCGAATTCGATGAGTTACGGCGGCACGCTCAACCAACTTGTCAACGGCACGGCGCCGGACAAAGGCATTGGCTTGCAGCTCACCATCCCCCTTCGCAACCGTCTGGCGCAGTCGAACCAGGTGCGCGCTGAACTCGAATACCGCCAGGCGCAGGTCCGCCAGCACCAACTCGAGAATCAAGTACGGGTCGAGGTCCGCAACGCGCAATTTGATGTGAAACAGAACCGCGCCGCAGTGCAGGCGGCGCAATCCGCCGTCGACCTGGCACACCAGACTCTGGACGCCGATCAACAAAAACTGAAAGTGGGACTAACGACGCAGGCCACAATCCTGCAGGATGCAGCCACGCTCACCAACGGCGAATCGAATCTGGTTTCAGCCAAGGCAGCGTATGAGAAGTCAGTAATCGAACTCGATCGCGCCACTGGATTGCTGCTCGATCACGCCGGAATCGACGTTGCCGACGCCACCCGAGGCCAGGTCACGCACCTGCCCGCCGTGCCCTATGTCACTCCGCGCCAGGATGCAGCCCCGGTCGGACCACCATCGTCCGCGCCAGCAGCTCATCCGATGCAGCCCGGAGGCCAAATGTAAGGCCGTGCCGGCCCTGCGCAGAATCGTGTAAAGCATTGACAGTAATCGACTTACGCAATTTGTACATACAGTTACGTACTTAAGAATGTTCCTGCAGGAACATTCAGGACATTGCGAAAAACTTCGTGGAAAACTTTGCCAGCGCACCTTGGCAACATCCACCGCTCTGTCATCCCGAGCGTAGCCTTGCGATTGGCCTTACCAATCGCAAGGCGCAGTCGAGGGACCTGCTTTGTCGCCTGCTACCCAGAACGCTGGCCAGCCACAGCCACTCTCCACGCTCCTGATAAACTACGCCTTCGAATCCGCGCACTCGCAACGGCGCCCACTCCACCCATGACCCTCTCCGTCGTCATCATCACTCACAATGAAGAAGCCAACATCACCCGCACGCTCGTCAGCGTGCAGCCGCTGGTCGCCGACGGCAAAGGAGAAATCATCGTCGTAGATTCAGGCTCGACCGACCGCACGGTAGAAATCGCAAAGTCGTTTGGAGCGAAGGTCTTCGTCGAAGAATGGAAAGGCTACGCCGCGCAAAAGAATTCAGCCATCGACAAAGCGACTGGAGATTGGATTCTAAGTCTAGATGCGGATGAGGAAGTGGAGCACGGCCTAGCCCGCGCAATAAGCAGAACACTCACGCTCTATCCCGAACTTCGCAAGGACGGCTACTGGATTCGACGGAAGAATCTATTTCTGGGCAGGTGGATCAGACACGGAGGATTTTGGCCGGATCGAAAACTGCGACTTTTCAAACGCGGCATGGGAAGGGTCGAAGACCGCCAGGTTCATGAAACGATTCAGGTCGACGGCCTCACAGGCGAGCTCTGGCATCTGAAGGCGATTTTCCGCGGCGCACTTCTTCACCACTCCTACCCCACGCTCTCCGATTACATCGAACATATGAATCGCTACTCGTCACTCGGCGCGGAGATGGTCGTGGCAAAGGGCAACGGCAAAGTCCGGTTCAGCGTGATCAACATCGTCGTGCGGCCGATGGCGACATTCATCTACAACTATTTCTTCCGCCTCGGTTTCCTCGACGGCCGCGAAGGCCTGCTGCTGCACCTCTACCACGCGGTCTACGTGTCGTGGAAATACGCCAAGGCATGGGAACTGTCGAGCACCTCATCGAATCCGACCGAGCGGTCGGTCTCGCACGGCGCGTAACCTTGCCCGCGCGGCCCACGTTCCCTATCATCGAGACAGACACGGTTCACAAGGAAAGTCCGCATGGAAAAAAAGCCGTCTCGTCCGTCCAGCCAGCCGCAAGTTGTCGACAGTCCGATTGCCGACGTGTTTGAGAACCGCCATCCTTCCGAAGGGGAGAAGGACTGGGCCGAGAAGACGCTCGCACCGACGCTTGAAAAAGCTCCCGAACGCCCAATCGGCGCGCCCACCGCCGTGAATCTCGACGAGCACGGCCACGCGCGCTTCACCACAATCTCTGGCGTGCCTATTCGCCGCCTCTACACGCAGGCCGATCTGCCCGAGGACTGGAGCGAAGAAACTTACCTCGGCTATCCCGGCCAACCACCCTACACGCGCGGCATTCACGCCACCGGATATCGCGGCAAACTTTTCACCATGCGGCAATTTTCCGGCTTCGCCTCGCCGGAAGAGACCAACCAGCGTTACAAATATTTGCTTGAACACGGCGGCAGCGGGCTTTCTGTAGCCTTCGATCTGCCAACCCTGATGGGCTATGACTCCGACCATCCCGCGAGCGAAGGTGAAGTGGGCAAGTGCGGCGTGGCCATCGATTCGCTTGAAGACATGGAAATTCTTTTCGGCGGCATCAACCTCGAAAAGACCACGGTTTCGATGACCATCAACTCGCCCGCGTCGGTGCTGTGGGCGATGTACCTGGTGGTCGCGGAAAAGCAGGGAGCCGACTGGAAAAAGATTTCCGGCACGCTGCAGAACGACATTCTCAAGGAATACATCGCGCAGAAGGAATACATCTATCCGCCCGCGCCGTCGATGCGGCTGGTCGTCGATACCTTCGAGTTCGGCTCGAAGTTCACGCCGCGCTTCAACACCGTTTCCATTAGCGGATATCACATTCGCGAAGCCGGTTCGACCGCCTTGCAGGAACTGGCGTTCACGCTCTACGACGGCGTCGAGTATGTGGAGTGGGCACGCCGCCGCGGACTCGACGTTGACGAATTCGGTCCGCGCCTGAGTTTTTTCTTTAACGCCCATAACGACTTCTTCGAAGAGATCGCCAAATACCGCGCGGCGCGGAAGATTTGGGGTCAGGTAATGAAGACCCGTTTCGGCGCAAAGAATCAACGCACATGGCTGATGCGCTTTCATACGCAGACCGCAGGAGTGTCTCTACCGGCGCAGCAACCCATGAACAACATTGCCCGCGTGGCCATACAAGCACTCGCGGCGGTTCTGGGTGGAACCCAGTCGCTGCACACCGATTCCTACGACGAAGCGCTGGCCTTGCCCACCGAGGAAGCGGCCCGTATCGCGCTGCGCACGCAGCAGATCATTGCGTATGAGTCGGGCGTGACGCAGACGGTCGACCCGCTGGGCGGGTCATACTTTCTGGAAAACCTGACGCTGCAAATGGAACGCGGCGCGTTCGATTACTTCGGCAAGCTCGACGCCATGGGCGGCATGGTGAAGGCCATCGAGCGCGGCTATCCGCAAAAAGAAATTGCGGAAGCGTCTTACCAGTACCAGCGCGCGGTCGAAGCTCGCGAGAAAGTGATTGTAGGCGCGAACGAGTTCGTCATCGAAGAGGAATCGCCGCACATTCTCTACATCGATGAGAGTGTGGCCCGGCAACAAACGGCGAAGCTGAAAACCTTGCGGGCTCGGCGCTCGAATGAGGCCGTCCACGGCGCACTTGAGGCTTTAAAGAAAGCCGCAGCGCAGGAGCCTAAAGCCGGAACCAACGGCAACGTTTCCTCCGCCAACACCATGCCCTATATCGTGGACGCCGTGCGCGTCTACGCCACCGTGGGTGAAATCTGCGAAGCCTTGCGGCAGGTATACGGAACTTACACTGAAGTGAGCGTTACATAAGGCAGTTCGAGGACAGTTCGCGCCCTGCTGCCGCGGCATGAAGACGGCTGCCGGCGCGCGATACAGCAGGACCACTGCAAACAAAGTCGCAGAGACGTGCCTCGTTCCTACTCGCCAGAACTTAGCCTTCCAGCGGTAACAATTGCGGATGACCACGGTTCATTGTGTCAATGCGTATACGTCGTCTACAGTATGAAGTGCCGGTGCAATCTCCCCCGCACTTTCTTGGAACAACTACTTTCGCCATAATTGTGGAGCCTTATCTGAAACGCCCTCGCGTCCTGCTGGTGGATGACATGCCGGAAATTCTAGCGCTTTGCGCTGACGTGCTCAGGTCAACCTGTGACGTCGTCGGCACCGCCCTGGACGGAATGTCCGTGATCGCAGCGGTTGAAAAGACCGCTCCGGATGTGCTGGTGTTGGATATTTCCATGCCTGGACTAAACGGCGTTGAAGTGGCCAGGCTGCTTCGAAGCGCCGGCTGCCGGGCAGCAATTGTGTTCCTGAGCGGAGACCTGGATTTCATGACCGCCGACATGGAGTTCATGACGACCGCATTGCAAGCGGGCGGCTCTGGGTTTGTCGCAAAAAGACTAATCAGTTCAGATCTGCCAGTCGCCATCCGAGAAGCCCTGGCGGGGCGGGTGTTTGTGTCGGCTTCGCGTCCGGGCTGACACTGACAACGCTAAAAAACGATTGTCTACTCATTATTCAGATCGGTGGGCGATCTGAGTCTCAGACTCAGGAATACAACTTGATCGGCGCAACCACGCGCGTGATGGTGCCGCCGGGACTCGGTTGGTCCGGCTTCAGGCCATATTGCATCGAGGCGAATAGGCCGATCAACTGGCCCAGCATCACATCGAGCGCCGGGCGATAGTGATCGGCGCAGTGATTGGGGACGCCCGCCGCACAATTCAACGACAAAGAGTAATCCGCCAGGGATGCCATCTCGTCGTCGCCGCGCGCGGTGACCACGGCGCGCACCCGGCCCAAACGCTTGCGATCGATCTCGCGCAACAGATCGAGTTCATATCCGCGGCGGCGCGGGTCGCTCGACAGGAAGGCCACAAAAAGCGTCTGGCTGTCCAGGCTCGACATGGGGCCATGACGCAGCCCCAGCGGCGTCTCCGCTAAGGTGGTAACTCTGCCGGCGCTGAGTTCGACCACTTTCAGCGCCGACTCGTCGGCCACGGCGCGCAGCGCTCCCGCTCCCACAAAACATGCGCGCATGCAACCCAGCGACGTAATGGCGGCGGCGGCTCCAGCCGCTGTGGGAAGAAACTGCCGGCCGGTCTCGGCCATTTGCTCGACCACTTCGCCGAACTCCTCAAGCTCTTCGAGATTCCCGACGCACTGCCCGGCCAGAACCATATTGCTGAACGAACTGGTCATGGCCAGCCCGCGGTCGTTGACTGCATCGTCCAGCACCAGGGCCACGGCGCGGTCCGGATACCGCGCGCACAACTGCGCCATCGTACCCTGCTGGTTGCAGGTAATAACCAAATGCCGGATCTCGCGATGCCGGTCGAGCGCCTGCTCCAACAGCGCAACTCCCTCCGGGCTTTCTCCCGAGCGGGAAAAGGAAATCCAGAGATACTCTCGTCCCGAGAGGTGAAGCTCCTCGAATTCGGTCAGCAGAGTCGTGCTGGGAACGGGCCAGACATCACAGCCCCAGCGCCCGCGGAGCAACGGAGCCAGCGCCCTCCCGGTATAGTCCGACGTGCCGGCGCCTACCAGATAAACGGTTGGCGAAGAGGTGCTGCCGCGGCCGATTCCGGCGCGCCGCAACACGTCATTCAATTCGGCGTGGTGGTCCTGGCAGCGCCGGTAGGTATTGTTCCAGGTGTCCGGCTGTTGCCAGATTTCGCGCGGCGTGTGTTCCAGCCCGCGCTCCATCCTTTCCTGCTCCGGCAAGTCCAATATCGCGCGCAACGGATCGCTCAAACGTGGAATCTCCTCGAGCCCAAGTCTATTACAATCCGACCCGGTTGAAAAGTAATCGAAAGAAAAGGAAATGCGGTTCGGAAGGAAACGTTAGACGCGGCACAGGCCGGTGTTTTGTGCGCACTTTGACTCAGGGTTATACGTTATACGTGATTCTTCGCCAAAACCATAGGCGGACTTTCAGCAACTAACTTCCAGCAACTAATCAGTCCGATACGTGTTTCTTCATCTCGAAGGAGAAAAACATGAGCCGTGGTTCGCGTCCTCTGAGTTCGCTGCTTCTCGCGGTTGCCCTGACTTCTTCGCTGGCCGGAATCGCCTGCGAACACCACTACTATCGCGTTTACGACCCGTACTACACCGACTATCACGTGTGGGATAACAACGAGGTCGTTTACTACAATCGCTGGTCCGCTGAAACCCATCGTGACCAGCACCGCGACTTCCGCAAGCTTCCTCCCGACGAGCAGAAGGAATACTGGACCTGGCGTCACAATCACGGCGACCACGATCATCACTAAAGTTTGGGACCGGGCTCTCAGTGGCGGAGTGCGCTGAGAGCCTGGTCAGTAGTCGTAATCCTTGCTCCAAGCTGCTCTAGATCGGCAATGGTTTTCTGCCCGTCTTCCGCGTTTAGCGTTTCGATCGCATCCCGCACGACGGCGACGCGCCGTCCCCGTTCCAGCAGGCCTTTGGCGGCAAAGCTCACGCAATACTCCGTCACCACACCAAATACCACAAACTCCGCCTGACTTCCCAGGCGCTGCACCAGAGCGTCCGCGTGCCGGCTTTCGAAAATGTTCAGCGTCTGTTTTTCCAGCAGGATCTGCTGGTATTGGGACAGGTCGTCAGGCAGTTTGGCGTCCGCTTCATTGGGCACGCGCACAACTTTTTCTGTGAGAGCCTCAGGCACGAGCTCGGCTCCTTCAGTCCCCTTCACGCAATGCGGAGGAAAGATTTTGAATTCCGGATCGTTCGGCGCGTGGAAACACCCATGCGACACCAGGAACACGCGCCCCAGGCGCGCCGCATCGGTCAGCCGCCGGATGTTGGGCAACAACTTCTCCGCGCCCGGCACGTATAACTTCCCGCCCGGCAACATGAAGTCGGCTTGCACGTCCACTTCCCAGAAAATGAAATCTTGCGAAACCATGATTCTCCTTCTACTAAAGGCCGAGCGTAACACCAGAGCTTTCATGGTGCCAACGCCGCTGCCCCGCGAGGGCTCAGCTATGATCTGCCGACTCGGAATTTCAACTAGTTGTGAAAGCGGGCACCGAGAATGCGACCTTTCTGTGTTCTAATCTCCGCGTCGTAATTCTTGCACGCAGCCAGCGTCACGGAGAGCCCCATGCTACACATCCGCTGCATAAAGTTCGCGATCATATTCGTTGCCGCGACTCTTGTAAGCTCTAGTCTTGTAACTTCCGCGGGGGCGCAGTCGCCGCCGCCAACCGCCCCGCCCTCCGACCTCGACACCTACGTCGCCTCGTCAATGAAAACTTTCGAGGTCCCCGGCATGGCTGTGGCCATCGTGAAAGATGGCAAGATCGTCGTCGCCAAAGGCTACGGCGTTCGCAAACTGGGCGATCCCACTTATGTCGACGAATTCACTCTGTTCGGCATCGGCTCGAATACCAAAGCGTTCACCACCGCTGCCCTTGCCACGCTGATCGACGAAGGCAAGCTCTCCTGGGACGATCCGGTCTACCAGCGTCTGACCGGCTTCGTCATGTACGACCCTTACGTCTCGCATGAAATGACCATCCGCGACCTGCTTACGCACCGCAGCGGCATGGGACTCGGCGAAGGTGATTTACTTTTCTGGCCGCACTCGACTTATTCGCGCGATGAAATTATTTACAAGCTGCGCTTCATGAAACCCGCGTCCAGCTTCCGCAGCCACTACGCTTACGACAATCTGCTCTACATGACAGCCGGGCAAATCATCCCTGCCGTGACCGGCACTTCGTGGGACGACTACATTCGCCAGCACATTTTCGCTCCGCTCGGCATGACTCACTCCACCGTCACTAACAAAACTTTCAAACCCGGTGACGACTATTCCTCGCCCCACTCTCGCGTTGACGGCAAGTTGCAACCGCTTCCGCTCGAAGATCTCGACAACGCCGGCCCTGCCGGTTCGATTCAATCCTGCGCTGCCGACATGGCCAAGTGGGTGCAACTTCAACTCAATCGCGGCAAGTTCACCGGCAGCGACGCCCGCCTGTTCAGCGAGCAACGTTCCCGGGAAATGTGGACGCCGCAAACCATTCTTCCCATCGGCAATCCGCCGCCAGGTCTCGCAGGACTGAAGGCCAATTTCGCAGACTACGCTTTGGGCTGGGGCCTGCGCGACTATCACGGCCGCAAGCTGGTCGGCCACACTGGCGGCGTTGCCGGATTCGTCTCGCGCGTCATGCTCGTGCCGGAAGAAAATCTCGGCGTCGTCGTGCTGACCAATGCGGAAGAAGACGGCGCGTTCGATGCCATTCTCTACCACGTGCTCGACCACTATTTCCAGGTGCCGCCGACGGATTGGATCTCAGCCTACAAATCCCTCAAAGACACCGAAGAAAAAGAAGCCGCCGAGACCATGAAGAAGGCGGAAGGGGCCCGCGCCGCCGACTCCAAGCCTTCTCTTCCTCTTGAAAAATATGCCGGCGTCTACAACGATGCGTGGTACGGCCCCATCACGATTCGCATGAAGGATGGAAACGACGGACACAACGGAAACAGCGGCTTGGTCATTACGTTCGATCACACGCCCTCCATGATCGGCGATCTGCAGCACTGGCAGCACGATACTTTCAAGGCCCACTGGCGCGATCGCACCATCGAGGACGCCTTCGTGACTTTCGCCCTGAATCCCGACGGCACTATCAACAGCGCCAGAATGGCCGCAGTCTCTCCGCTGGCTGACTTCAGCTTCGACTATCAGGACCTGCTGCTGAAACCAACAGAGAAGAAATAGAGGATGAACATCAGCCGAGCTTCTTGTCATTCCGACCCACGAGCGAATGCGAGGGACGGAGGAATCTCGGTTCTTGAGCGGACGAGCACGATTGTGATTTTCAACTTTTAAAGCTCCCAAGTGACAACCGCACACAACCCGTCTCTCGAAGCCAGTGACGCCTTGCAGCCGCAGAGCATCGCCTTGCGCCGCGAACTCGGCCTCTTCGACCTGGTCCTCGCCCAAATCCTGCTCGTGATCGTCCCCGATTTTTTCGGCACGGCAGTCAAGGCCGGTCCGGCCCACGTGGTCCTGTGGCTCACGGCTATGCTGCTTTTCTTCATCCCGCTCGCGCTGATCGTCGCGCACCTCAATCGCCTGATGCCGCTCGAAGGCGGGCTTTACGAATGGGCGCGTCTCGCCTTCAACGATCAGATCGGATTTCTGGTGGCGTGGAATCTGTGGCTCTTCATCATGTTATATGTCGCGGTCATCGGTCTGGTCACCACAACTTTCGTGGCCTATGCCGTGCCTTCACTAGCTTGGATCGCCGACGACAAGTGGGCCGTGCTCGCGGCCTCAGTTATCCTGATTGCCTTGCAAATGCTGCTGGCCAGCATCGGATTCGCAGTCGGCAAGTGGTTCAACAACGCTGGCAGCATTGCCGTGCTCATCACTGTCGCCGTACTGGTCGGACTTCCGCTGGTCAAAGCATGGCACGGAAGCCCAACCGCGTTTCATCCTCTGCGTCTGGTGGCCCCCCCGCTCACGCTTTTCACGCTCAGCGTCTTCAGCAAGATGACTTTCGGCGCACTCAGCGGTTTTGAATACGTCGCCATCTTCGCTGGAGAATCGCGCAACCCCGCCCGCAACATCGGCCGCTCCATTCTCATCACGGCCCCACTCATCGCGCTGATCTATATCTTCACGACCAGCGCAATTCTGGCCTACGTTTCGCCCGACGCCGTCGACGTCATCGGTCCCATCCCGCAAGCGCTGCGCCTCGGCTTCGGCAGTTTCGGCGCGGTGATCGTCCCGGTCGCCATCTTTCTTCTGTTGGCCAACTATCTCTCGACCTTCAGCCTCTATTTCAGCGGCAGCGCCCGCCTGCCCATGGCCGCCGGCTGGGACCACCTTCTGCCCGCGTGGTTCTCGCGCCTGCACACCCGCTATAAAACGCCCGTGAACTCGATTCTTTTTCTGGGAGGCGCGACTCTCGCCGCCAGCGTCGCCGCCCTGATCGGAGTCGGCGAGCAGGAGGCCTACGAACTTCTTCTGACCTGGGGATTTACGTTTTACGGCGTCGCGTATCTGGCGTTATTCGCCATTCCACTGCTCGCGCCAAAAGCCAGTGGCATCCGTCCTGGCCTCGCCTTGCGCGTTGCCGCCGCGTCGGGCTTTCTCGTGACTTTGCTCTTCGTCGCTCTCTCAATCTTCCCGGTGATCGATGTGGCCAGTTCGTGGCGCTATTCTGTGAAAATCGCCGTGGTCGTCGTAGGAGCGAATCTTCTCGGCTGGATGATCTATCGTACCGGTCAGAGGGAGAGAGAGAGCACGATCATGTGAGCGAGGCTTTCCAAGACTGGGCCGAGTTCATCGAATCGAGTTCATCGAATCAAGATTTGCGGAGGGAGCCACTGTCCATACCTATTGAAGATTACGCGATAATCGGCGACTGCCACACCGCGGGTCTGGTCTCGAAACAGGGTTCGATCGATTGGCTCTGTCTTCCGCACTTTGATTCGGGCGCCTGTTTTGCGGCGCTACTCGGAACTGCCGAACACGGACATTGGTCGATCTCACCGGAGGGGCCGATCCGAAGCATTCGCCGCCAGTATCGGGACGGAACTCTGATTCTGGAAACGGAGTTTGAGACCGAAAGCGGATCGGCAAAGCTCATCGATTGTATGTGCATGATGCCGCGCCAGGAGACACCTGAGCTTCTGCGCGTGGTCGTCGGCACCCGAGGGCAGGTCCGGATGAAGTTGGAACTGGTGATTCGATTTGATTACGGCTCGGTGGTGCCCTGGGTTCGGCACATCGAAAATGGGATTTCCGCGATTGCCGGTCCAGACATGATCCGGCTGCGGGCGGATGTCCCGCTTCACAGTGAAAATATGAAGACTGAAGCGGAGTTCACCGTCGCCGAGGGACAAAAGGTTTGGTTTGATCTGACCTGGTATCCCTCACACCAGCATGAACCTGCACCGGTGAACATCGACGATGCGATTCAGAACACGGAAAAATGGTGGCGAGAGTGGTCGGATCGCTGTACGTATCAGGGTGAATGGCGCGACGCAGTGTTGCGGTCGCTGATCACGCTAAAAGCCCTGACATTTCTGCCCACGGGCGGGATCGTAGCAGCGCCGACAACTTCATTGCCTGAACTGTTGGGCGGTGTACGCAACTGGGACTACCGATTTTGTTGGGTGCGAGATGCGACCCTGACCCTGCAAGCGCTGCTCAATGCCGGATATTTAGAAGAAGCGCGAGAGTGGCGGGAGTGGCTTCTGCGCGCTGTCGCGGGCAGCCCTTCCGAACTTAACATCGTGTATGGCCTTCACGGCGAGCGCAGGCTCACGGAACTGGAACTGCCGTGGCTACCGGGATATGAAAACTCTGTCCCTGTTCGAACCGGCAATGCCGCTTACAAACAATATCAACTGGATATCTTTGGGGAGGTGACCAACACACTTTTTCAGGCGCGCGAAGCCGGGCTCGGCCCGTCCCAGCATGCGCGTCACGAAGTCGCTTTGGCGATGCTGGAATTCCTCGAGACCGGTTGGGAGCAGCCCGATGAGGGCATTTGGGAGGTGCGCGGTCCACGGCGGCATTTCGTCCACTCGAAGATGATGGCGTGGGTTGCGGTTGATCGCTTGATCAAAATGGCGGAACTGGGCCGCTTCGCCGTGGATACCGACATTCCACGATGGAACAAACTTCGTGATGCCATTCATGAGCAGGTTTGCCGCCAGGGTTTCGATGAGAATATGAATTCATTTGTGCAGTATTACGGAGGCCAACACCTCGATGCCAGCACTCTGATGATGCCGCTGGTTGGCTTTCTTCCACCCGACGATCCACGCGTAATCGGCACGGTTCAAGCCATCGAAACCCATCTCGTGGAGAATGGCTTTGTCGGACGGTACACGCAAGATCCCGCCGTAGACGGTATGCCCCATGGGGAAGGAACGTTTCTGGCCTGCTCATTCTGGCTGGCAGACAATTACGAGTTGCAGGGCCGCCATGCAGACGCCGTGCGGATGTTCAAACGATTGTTGGCCATTCGGAACGATGTCGGTCTTCTATCCGAACAATATGATCCAATCGCAAAACGCCAGTTAGGCAATTTTCCTCAGGCGTTTTCTCACGTTGGCTTGGTAAATACGGCCTTCAATCTGACCCGGCGATCAATCCAGCCGGAAGTTACGCGCCCTCATTCACCGTAGGAACACTCGCCCCGCATCCTCCACGCGCACAGTCGACTTCCGCCGCGTCCCCGTCCCCACGTTGTAAGTCACCAGCAAATGATCTTCAACAATCAGAATTTCGTTCTCGCTGATCCAGCCCACCAGCACCGCATGCGGCACGAACGCAACCCGCTCCGGAGACTCCAGCATGCGCTTCACTTCCACACCCGGCAGTTCCGGCAGCGCTTTCCGAATTCGCTGCGACTCTTCCGGATTCGCCTGACCCTCCTGCGCCAGTTGAATCGGCTTGTTTTCCTGCGCGGTCGAAACAATGGTCATTGCCACATATCCCAACTCTGGCGACAACCGCGCGTTCGAGGTATAGAAGCTCACGTCGTAATCAGGATTCTTATAAGTCGCCTGCTCATCAAACACCGTGATTTTCTTTTCGCCGCTCAACACCAGCGTAAGATCGTTGCTCTGATTCGACCATCCGCAGCACCCCGTATCCGGAATCGCCTCGACAATGGCTTCCCCGTCCGCAGTCGCATCCAGCACGCGCTGCACGGGCTCGCTCAGCGCAGTCGCAGTCCACTTCGCGCCTTCTTCGTGATACCGCGCGCTCGCTTTGTAAACCGGCGCGGTCCGTCCGGCGACGAACTGGGTCATCAGAAAAAACTTGTCCACTCCGCCCTCTGGCGTCCAAACCACGCCGTATGGACAACTCTCTTCGCACGTCCCGGTCGGACAGCGGCAGTCCGGAAACTTTGACGTGGCCAGATCTTCCCGTCCCGCGCCGCTCAGATTGGTCTGCCAGGCTTGCCACGTCGTAGTGGTCGAAAGATCGACCTCCTCCCGCTGCAAACGCCGCGCCTGATTGGCGAACCAGAACAAATGCCCGCCGTCCGCCGAAAGATAAGCCATTGGAGCAGACTCGGTAACCGCCTGATTCGATCCCGTGGTATTGACCTCGCGCTTCACGCCCTGATCGAGCGTCGCGGGAGCAATCGTGGTCCCGGCGCGTCCGTTCCAAAACCATACTTTGTGTACCGAAGCCGCATCGTCCTCTGAAAGCGGCAACGCTACCGCCGGCTCATATAAAATCTGCCCCAGACGGTTGACTGAAATATTCCCCGGCGACTCGACCGCTTCTGAGGGAACCTTGACCGTCTGCTTCACCGCAAAGGTCGCCGGATCGTACTCAACCATCTCTCCCGGCGGGCGCAGCACCCACAACCGCTTCCCCTGCCCCAGCGACTGCGTCGTCAGCAGCAACAGACCACTCATCATCATCAAGAGCAATATTTTCCGCATGATCGTCCTCAGACCCATTTTCCTCAGACCCATTTTTCCTCAACCAAGGCTTCTTCGCTTTTCCGGACAAGAGTAGACTCGATGTCCGAATTGCCGCCGGAAGTGTTAGGCTACACGATCCTAACTGCCGACGGACACGGCCGACTTAAGGGCGAAAGCGGCGGCCTTCCCTTATAATGACCGGGGTCCAAAGCGGTTTTTCGATGGCCCTGTAATTCGTCGCTCCAGTTTCATCGGACAGGCTTCATCGGGCCAGATTCATCGAATCGGATTCATTGCTTCAGGCTTCCGGCCCCACGCGCGCTTTTCATCTATGGCAGTTGACGCCAAAACTCCCAAGCCCGGAATCGAAGCGGCCAGCCTGACTGACATCGGCCTCCAGCGTTCCAATAATGAAGACTCCCACCTCTACTGGGAGCCTGATTCCGACGAAGACTTCCGCCGCAAGGGCCGTCTCGCCGTGGTGGCCGACGGCATGGGGGGTTACGAAGGCGGACAGGAGGCTAGCCGCCTCGCCGTCGAGACCGTGCGCAGCGTCTACGACAACGGCTTCGGCGCGGATCCGCAAGCTACGTTGATCGACGCTTTCGCCTCCGCTCACCAGAACATTCAGCGCTACGCCATCGAGCATCCGCAGTTCTACGGCATGGGAACCACCTGTACCGCTGCCTCCATCGTGGAGCGCCAGCTTTACTTTGCCCATGTCGGCGACAGCCGCCTCTACTTGATTCGCGGCGAGAGCATCACCCGCCTGACCCGCGATCATTCCTACGTTGGCCGGTTGGTCGAGAGCGGCATTGTGCGTTCCGAAGATGCCGAGTCACATCCGCAGCGCCATATTCTCACCGCTGCCCTGGGCTCCGGGCGGGACGTTACCCCGCACATTCCCGAGCACCCCGTCCCGTTGGAAGAAGGCGACAAACTTCTGCTGTGCACCGACGGGCTCTGGGGCTTGGTCGGCGACCCGGAACTCGCCAAAGTCGTACAAACCAACCCCCCGGCGGAATCTTGTCAGAAGCTGGTGGCCCTAGCGCTGGAGCGCGGAGGTCCCGACAACATCACCGCGCTGGTTCTGCGCATCTCCGCGTGAGCACCCAGTCGGAACTCCCAGCCGAGTGGTGATGCGTCGTCAATGTGTGCAGGAATCTGCAAGGGCGCGGTTTCTGCGATGTGCGTGGAACTTTTCTCTGCCCGCAACTGCAATCCCCTGCACATCACGCTCTCAGGTCTCTTCACGGCCACAGCTAAGACGTTGACTTCTAAGGCGCAAACTTGTTCTCCGCTTTTCGGCCGATTGGAATTCCGCTTGCATAGCCAGTCCCGTCATTAATGTCTATTAGCTAGATCGAGTTTGGAGTCATTCGCCGATGAAAATATCTCAGAAAGGTTTGTACGCCCTGCAGGCCATGATGATGCTGGCCCGTCATCATCGCCAGGGCGCCATCAAGATCCGCGACATCGCCTACGAAGAGGTGCTGCCGGAGAAGTTTCTGGAATTGATTCTGCTCGAACTCAAGAACGCCCGCATGGTGGAAAGCGTGCGCGGCGCCAAGGGCGGCTACCAGCTGCGCCGTGATCCCGCGGAAGTTCATCTCAGCGAGATCATTCGCCTGGTCGACGGTCCGCTGGCGCCCTTCGGCGACGCCGAGCAGTTGCGCGAACTGATCCACCGGGACATCCCGCACCGCGCCTTATATCAGGTTTTCCTCGACGTCCGCGATGCCGCTGCACGCATTCTCGACAACACGACTTTGGCGGATTTAATCGCCCAACGCGGCCCGCGAACCAGTAAGAACGGCCGGCGATCGAAAGACCAGAAGCAGAAGGACCAGAAGAAAGATTCCTCCAGCGTCCTTCCCATGGTAGTTGGAGGCCACAAAGGGGAGTAGACGCAATAGCGGGAAGTAGCAATAGAAATGTTATGTCGCCGAAAGTTTAGTTGTAGGTTGACACCCCCCCCAGGGACTAGCGGAGCCGATTCTCGCGAACCAGAAATTAACCGTCCTTTAACAAAAGGGCGCGCGGCTTCGGCTAGTATCCCTACTACGTTTATTGTGATGATGTTATAAGTTGGGCTGGCGCACGATCGGGAAAGAACGGTCGCGAAGAAACGATCGAAAAAGAAACGACCGGAAAGAACGCCGGCCAGAAAAAAGGAGAGTCCACGCCGCAAACCAGCGGCGACGGCTTCCTGCTGTCTCCCCCAATGAAGTAGCAGTGCAAAAACAAAACTCAAAAGGAGAGTACCTTCCATGAAACTCAACCAGAAGCTGTTTATTACGGCCTTTACGCTGGCGGCATTAACCGCTGGCGCCTGGGCACAAACCGAGACCGCGTCGAACACTACTCCAGAGAAACCAACGGCAACTGCTGCTCCCGCCGCAGTCGCTCCGGCTCCGCCCACAGTGACCGGAGCGGATGTTCAGGCTCTGAAAGACGCTTTGGCCGCGCAGCAACTGCAGATTCAGCAGCTAACTCAGCAACTGCAACGTCAGCAGACGTGGCAGGAGACCCAGCAATCCGCGGCGGCGAGCACGCCCAATACCACGCCCGCGCAAACCGTCCCACCACAGCAAGTCGCGGAGCTGGGAAACGCTGGCGAGGCTCCCCAAAGTACAAGCAGCACCGGACTCAACCTGCAAGACACTCCGGCCCAGCCCAGTTCCAACCCCATGGAAGGCCCGATTTCAATCCATTTCAAGGGCATCACCATCACGCCGGGCGGCTTCGTCGAAGCAGCATTTGTACGCCGGTCGCGAGCCCTCGGAGCGGATATAACAACGCCCTTCAATTCATTGACTCTTCCGGGCGCTTCGCAAAGCACTCAGTCGGAGTTTTTTGGCTCCGCGCGCCAGTCCCGGCCTACGGTCTACGTGAGCGGGCGTCTGAAAGATGTAGAGTTCTCCAGCTATGTGTCCGCCGACTTTCTCTCCGCCGGCGTAACCTCCACCGCCACTCAAACCAACAGCTACACGCTTCGTCTGCGGCAGGCGTGGGCCCAGGCCAAGTGGGATAGCGGCTGGAGCATCCTCGGCGGCCAGATGTGGAGCCTGCTCACGGAGAGCAAAGCCTCGATCGCTCCCAGCGACGACACCGGCAGAGTCAACGACTCCCGGCCATCGACCATCGACCCCGGTTATAACGTCGGGTTCACGTTCGCGCGCCAGTACGGACTGCGCCTGACCAAGAACTTCAGCAACAAAGTGGCGTTCGCCGTGGCCATTGAAAACGCCCAGGCCACGCTCACCACCCACGGCAACGCCGACAATTTCCTTCTCGGCGAGGCCGGCGCCAGCAACAGCTACAATACAACCTCGAATTACTCGTTCAATCCTTCCCCCGATGTCGTCGCCAAGCTCGCCTTTGATCCCGGCTTCGGCCACTATGAGGTCTTTGGCCTGTTTGACCGTTTCCGCGATCGCATCTTCCCCTGCCAGGAGACCGTAACCACCACCGCCAACCCTCCGGTTATTACGACGGTGTCGCCGCTCTGCCCTTCTCTGACCGACGGAGGTACGGCGGCGGCGGCCTATGACGCTGCCAAGAACGGTGGCGGTTTCGGCGTCAACGCCCGCTGGGCTTTCGCCGACAAACACGTCGTTTTCGGTGTGCATGGCTTCGGCGGCAGCGGCGTCGGCCGTTACGGCGCGGCCCAGCTCTCCGATGTTTCGGTCAACGGCAACGGAACCCTCCACCTCGTGAAGGATCTCCAGGGCCTGGCCACGCTGGAGTTCCACGGCAGGAAACTCGATGTCTACACCTACGGTGGCGCCGAATACGCCGCCCGCACCGCGAGTTGGGATCCGTTGGGGAACAAGGGCAAGGGAGCCGCGGTTGGCTACGGTGCATCCGCGTTCGACAACTACGGTTGCTACACCGAAACCGTTCCGACTGCAAACAGCGGATTCGCTCCTGGCACTCTTGCTAACTGCACGGGTGACACGCGCGCCATCATGGAGGGCACGGTCGGATTCTGGTACAGCATCTACCAGGGAGACCGAGGCCGCTTCCGCGTCGGCACGCAGTACTCCTACGTGAGTCGGCAGACTTGGTCTGGTGTTGGCTTCGCCGCTGGAGGCGGGACGTCGCCTTCTGGCCTGGACAACATGATCTTCACCTCGTTCCGCTACTACCTGCCGTAGCCGCTCTGTTCGGCAAGGCCGCGGCTCTGTCTGGAATGGCCGCGGCCTTGTTTTGAAAAGCACGGCTCTGTCTGGCGAGGCCGCAGCCCCATTCGAGGCGAGCCTCTGTGGTGCAAGGCGCTTGCTTTTGAAATGCGGTTTTGCTTTGAAAGGCGGTTTTACTTTGAAAGGGCGCGGCTTTAAGCCGCGCTGTAAGCGGCACGCCAAGAATTGCGACTTTTAGCCGCTGAGGGAAACTCCACCTTGTGGAGGAGTCTTCCGCAGCGTGCTGTCAACTTTCTGAGGGGCGCCTTCCCTTCAGAATCGCCGCCGGCCCGGTTTTGGCCACTCTCCTTTTCCGGGTCGGCGGTGCTAACTCAACCAGCGGCACCGCCTTCTTAGAGAGGAGGCTTATGTCAACCGAATCCAATCGCCAGGGCTTCAGACTCTCACTCGACACCTGGGCCGTGATTCTGGCTCTGGCACTCGCGCTCGCCGTCCGCGCGAACGTGCTTAACAAGATCCCGTGGTAGATCACGGTTCTCGGAGGCATGGTATGGCAACTTCCATCGCAGTTTCGCCGGTCGCGTCCGAAAAAGCTCCGCTGAACGTTTTGCGCATCGTTCCGGGCATTCTCTTACTCGCCGTGGTCGGCTATGCCGGAAAGTTTCTCGAGAAATTTCTGAACACCTACGCCAAGACCCATCACTGGACGTTTCCTAACATTGAGTATGTCCTCTGGGCGATCGTGATTGGCCTGGTCATCTCCAACTTTCTGACCGTGCCCAAAATATTTCAGCCCGGAATCGACACCTACGAGTTCTGGCTGAAGGTCGGAATTGTGTTGCTGGGCTCGCGCTTCGTGCTGGCCGACATGCTGAAACTCGGCGGCATCAGCCTGGCTCTGGTGGTGGTCGAAATTTCGCTCTCTCTGCTACTCATGCACGCGCTGGGCCGAGCCTTCAAGTTAACTCCGAAACTCACCAGCCTGCTCGCCGTGGGATCATCGATCTGCGGCGTCTCCGCCATCATCGCTGCCAAGGGTGCAATCGATGCCGACGATGAAGACTCCACCTTCGCCATTGCCGCCATTCTCGCGCTGGGAGCGCTCGCCCTGTTTACTTTCCCGTTAATCGGCCACAGCCTGCACTTGAACGACACTGTCTTCGGCCTCTGGTCTGGTTTAGGAGTCGATAATACCGCCGAAGCTACTGCTACCGGCGCGCTCTACTCCGACGCTGCCGGCAAAGTCGCCGTACTCGCCAAAACCGCCCGCAACGCCATGATCGGCTTCGTCGTGCTGGCCTACGCGATTTATTGGGCCAAGCGCGGACAAGCCTCCACCGTCGGCAACAAAGCCGCGTTCCTATGGAACAAGTTTCCCAAGTTCGTTCTCGGCTTCCTCATCATGTCTCTGCTCGTGAGTTTTCATGCTTTCAACAAAGACCAGGTCACGTCGCTGGCCAACCTGTCAAGATGGGCCTTCCTGCTGACGTTCGCAGGGGTCGGGCTGCGCACGAACTTCCGTCAGATGTCGAAGCAGGGCCTGCGTCCGTTTGTAGTAGGAGCCCTCGGCGAAGTGCTGATCGCCGCCCTGACATTCGGACTTGTCGTCGGCGCAAATCGGATTTGGGGTCTCTGAAGTTGAGAAGCGTTTCAAGCACGAACTATCCAAATGCAAAGCGCTACCGACCCAATGTCCCGCAGGGATTCCGGAACACTACGGTAGCGCTGCTACGACAGAGCCCAAACTGATGAGTCGAGTATAGAAATCGCGATGCACTACTGACAGTGCATTGTCAGGTACCGGGAAGTTAATAGACGGAACGTAATCACAAAGGCTTCTGCTCGGTGTCCTCTGTGGCTGAGCTTTTCTCCGGCCGCAGCAACGGAAACAAAATAACGTCGCGAATGGTGTGCGAGTCGGTCAGCAGCATGCACAACCGGTCCACTCCCACGCCCACGCCCCCCGCCGGCGGCATCCCATATGACAGCGCCCGGATGTAATCCTCATCCATCTGGTGCGCCTCATCGTCCCCGCGCTCGCGTTCCTTCAACTGCCCTTCGAACCGCCTCCGCTGGTCCTCCGGATCGTTGAGTTCACTGAACCCGTTGGAAATCTCCATCCCGCCCGCGAAGATTTCCCAGCGCTCGGTCCAGTCCAGCTCGTCCGGCTTCTGCTTCGATAATGGCGAGATCGCTGTGGGATATTCGTAAATAATCGTCGGCTGCGTGAGATGCTCCTCCGCCGCCGCTTCAAACAACGCCGCAATGTTTTTTCCCGCCGGAGCATTCGCTTCGTATGCCATGTGCGAGTGAGCGGCGTTGAAGCGCTCCACCAGTTTCTTCACGCCCTCACTACTGGCGAACTCGCTCATCTCAGGCTTCCCGCCCGCCGCCTCCGGCCAATAATGGATGATCGCCTCGCGCATCGTCATCCGTTGCCAGTTGGCCCAATCGATTTCCTGATCGCCCCACTTCGTCTTAGTTCCGCCAGTCACATCCTTTGCCGCCTGCGTGATGATTTCCTGCGTCAAATCCATCACGCCCTGGTAGTCGGTGTAGGCTTGATAAAACTCCAGCATGGTGAACTCAGGATTCCACCGCCATCCCAATCCTTCATTGCGGAAGTTCCGGTTGATCTCATAGACGCGGTCCAGCCCCCCCACCACCAGTCGCTTCAAATAAAGCTCCGGCGCTATGCGCAGATACAGATCCATATCCAGCGTATTGTGATGCGTCACAAACGGCCGCGCCACCGCTCCACCGGCGATGGGTTGCATCATCGGCGTTTCAACTTCGATGAACCCGTGCGCATCCAGCGTGCGCCGCATCGACTGCACCAGCTTGGTCCGCTTCAGAAAAACTTCACGCACCTCCGGATTCATCACCAGATCGACGTAGCGCTGCCGGTAACGCAGTTCCACGTCGGTAAGCCCGTGCCACTTCTCGGGCAGCGGCAACAGGTCTTTACTCAGGAATGTGATTTCTTCCACGTGAACCGATAGTTCGCCCGTCCGCGTGCGAAACAGATATCCGCTCACCCCGATGTGGTCGCCCAGGTCGAGCAGTTTGTACAGCTCGAACCCCTTCTCGCCAACCGCGTCTTTCTTTACATAAATCTGCAGTCTCTTCCCATCCTGCTGCAGGTGGGCAAACCCGGCCTTACCCATCAGGCGAATCGCCATGATCCGCCCCGCAACGCGAACATTCACGCGCATCTGATCGAGTTCCTCGGCCGTCTTCGCGGTGTACTCGGCCAGGATCTGCTCCAGCGTGTGGCTGAATTCGTACTTGCTGCGGTACGTGGCTTGCCCCAGCGCCTCAATCGCCTTCAACTTCTCACGCCGCAGTTCGTAAATATGATCGTCGAGTGCCAAGTGTTTCCTTCAGGTTCAGGGATTTGCGCCTCAACTTAGCGCAGAAAATCAAACAATGGTGAACTGCGATTATAAACAACCGGATTCGATTGCTCCGATTTCCTCAAGTCGCGCTTGCGATTACCAATGTACCGTGGTACATTGGTACACATGACCGACGATCCCAAGCTACTCGTCGAGCGCGTGCAAACCGGCGTCCGCATCGAAAAACGAATCCTCAAAGTCCTGAAAGCCTTCGCCGAATATCACGACATGACCCTCGGCGACGTCCTCGAAGGCATCGTCCTCCACGCGTTCGACGGCAAGACCCCATTTAGCCCCGCGTCTCTCGAACGCATTCGCGAGCTAAAAAAGTTCTACGATCTCGATCTCGACTCCAGCGCGAGCCATCGCCTAAAGGAAATCAAGGCAAAATCTCCGCGCAAACGCGCCGACAAGTAAATCAATCGAGTAAACAATAAGGAGCACCATGAAAGCCAAACTCGGTCTGACCATCCTGCAATGGACTCTCGGCGTCGTGATCCTGGTCGAAGCCATCCTGTTCGTCCTGCCCGGCGCCGCCCACGATTTCGCCCGCACGCACATGCCGGGCTTCATCCGCCTGATTTTGGGATTCGGCGAGATCCTCGGTTGCATTCTTCTCCTGATTCCGAAAACCACAATCCGGGGCGCGTGGCTGTTGCTCGCCGTTTTCATATTCGCAATCCTCATTCACCTGCTGCACGGGATGTACAACGTCGGCAATCTAGCGATCTATGCCGCCGCAGCCTTCGCCATCGCGAACAGCAAATGATTAGAGCGATGCCGGAAATCAAAATGTGGAGACAGCCGCCCCGGCTGTCCGCCGGACGCAGCCCAGCGATTTTGGCCAACTCCGCAACGACGGCTCACCGCCTTGGAGTCTTCCGATGACCAACGACGAACTCATCCGCCGTTTCGAAACCGACACGTTCCCCGAAGATTCCTTCCACCACGCCGACCATGTCCGCCTGGCCTTTGCCTATCTTTCGCAATATCCGCCGCTCGAAGCGCTCGACAAGTTCTCTGCCGCCCTGAAGCGCTACGCCGCGGCCCGCGGCAAGTCTCAGCTTTATCACGAGACCATCACGCATGCTTACTTCTTCCTCATCCGCGAGCGCATGGCGCGCGTATCCGCCACGGACTCGCCGGCGACCGACTCGCGCGCCCTCGATTCGCGCACCAATGATTCGAGCACGAATGATTCGCACACCAACGATTCGCGCATAAACGACTGGGACGAGTTCGCCCGCCGCAACCCCGACCTGCTGGAATGGAAGAACGGCCTTCTCACTCGCTACTATCACGAAGCGACGTTACAATCTGACCTTGCCCGAACCGTCTTCCTCTTCCCCGACAAGTGCTGCTGATCGTTCGACACCATCGTTCGACACCAAGAAACCCAAAACCCAACGTAAAGAATGGAGTACTATTTTCTTCCGACAGAGGAATCCCGCAAAATGAATCTTCTCAAACGAACTCCGCTCATCTTCGCACTGCTCACCCTTACGCTCGCCCATGCGCCGGTCCACGCCCAAGACATTCGCACCGGCGATGCCCTGCTGCGCGCGATGCACGACCGCTACCAGTCTTCCTGGTACAAGACGCTCACGTTTACCCAGGAAAGTACGACCTACAAGCCCGACGGCACTCACACCTCCGAGACCTGGTACGAGGCGGCGCTGCTGCCCGGAAAGTTGCGCATCGACGTCGGGCCGCCCGCCAACGGCAACGGCTACGTCCTGTCTGATGGCACAGTCACTGTGGTAAAAGACAACAAGATCACCGGCTCGCGCCCTCTAGTCAATATTCTTCTTGTCCTCGGATTTGACGTCTATACCCAGGCCCCGGAGACCACCATTAAGGTCGTGCAGGGCGAAGGCTACGATCTGACGAAGCTCCGCGAAGACACCTGGGAGGGCCATCCCGCCTACGTGGTCGGCGCCGACAAAGGTGATCTGACGTCCCGCCAATTCTGGGTCACCAAAGACACGCTCTTGTTCGTGCGCGTAATCGAACCCACGCAATCCGACCCTAAGAAGCTCAACGACATCCGCTTCACCCACTATCGCCACGCAGGCCACGGCTGGATCGCCGCCCGCGTCGAAATCTATTCCGACGACAAACTGGTGTTCAGCGAGGACTACACGAGCATCAAGCCCAATGCGAAACTCGAACCCGCGGTTTACGACCCCCAACAGTTCAGCACCACCCACTGGGAAAAACCGTGAGCCCGCTCTCAGTCAGACAGCGAATTCTTCCGATCCCACAGCAACGACGACGCTCTGGCCTCTAGAACCATCCTCCCACGGGTGTTGCCGATGGCCTGCCGAGTCGCTTCGCTTCGCCTGCGCGTGATTGAAAAATCCCAGGTAGGACTAACCGTGCAGGGGCAGACCTCCTGTCGTCGGCGTCCGACTATGACAGTCAAACTCGCGGCACGCCAGATGATCGGCCATCATAAGTCACATATATTTGGAATCATTTTCTGGCCTGCGGGTCACTTATTGACGGCCATAGTCCTAGATGATAAAAAAGACATGGGCCATCTCTCGATACTATAGGGTTCGCAACGTCTCTATCGGGGGCACTTATGAATGCTTTTCTCTCCGCTGTCCAGCGCCCGGGGTCGAAACTTAGTTTCGGCCTCTTCGGTCTTAACACCAGGCCTATTTGCCTTGTTTCCAGCTTTGGTCTCTCCGGCGGACCAACTCAATTCAACCGCTCAATCACTGTAAGTGCCTTCGAAGCGGACAACATACAGGCATCTACTCCGAGCATAGTACTGCCCTCTACCTCAGTGGTTCGGAGAAGCCGCCAGCTTGAGGTAGTCATGTTATCCCAATCCATCGAGGGCAATGAGGCATTCAAGACTCCCACCTCGATGCAACAAATTCTCAAGCTTCTCCGGGCAAGCACTCCCGACGCGGATGCCATGATCCATGGGACGGTGGGAACTGACGCGACGAAAAGCGAGTTCACTCGGATCCGGCGCGGAGACATCGATCTTGCGATACGCAAGATCATCGAAGGAAAGTTCCGAACTTTCTGCATTCTCGAAGCCGATCTGGGAACCAATTGGTTCGAGCCGTTCCAGAACATACAGGCTGTATTCGGCGTCGGGCACACGGGCTTCCGCCTAACTGAAGGGCGGGAGATTTTCATCCAAGGCTCTAACCTTCGTTTGGATTTGTCGAAGCCGCGGCGCAAAGGCGTCGATGTAACTCAAACCCTAAGCCTGGTGGGAACGGCTGGCGTTGGACAATCATTCCTGCGTTCGATCTTGCCCGCCTTCGACAACGATCTAGTCGTTTATGATTGGCTCGCCAAGTTCTTTCTTCCCAAGGTTGAAATCGACTTGATTGTAAGTGGGATAGAAACGGAGTACCCAGTCATCAGATCCAAGTTAAGGGTCAGGCCTTTCCCCAATTGGTGCGGTTTCGTTTCCAGTGGCGGCATCACCCATTCGGCGTATTTTCAAATGCCTGCCGACAGACCCCTGATCTATCTAAACCCCTTATTCGGTCTCTATCCCATTGAGATGGAAGGTCCAATCTTGTCCGTCAACCGCGGGGTAATCGTACCTCAGGTGAACCCCTTGAGCACGGTTATGGAAAGCCTTCAGTCGGCTTCTCTGCCTTATCCTATTGAGTGGTATCGTCCCGCCAGAACAGTCACGGGTATTAGCCCCGGTAGAGTTCAGGATTTAATCAAGAAATACGGAGGTGGCGTTTCAAAACCGAATTAAATGATAAGGGGGCACCCATCGTCTGCAAGGTTCTCCGCTGTCCGAGTTTGCGAAGATGCGGCGGCGATTCGCAGTGGTCCTGAAGCCCCGTTCTCTCCACATCCGATTCGGATTCCAAGGCATCGCTTGAACTCAACCCGGCTCGGCGCTACTATGACTTGCTGAACAGATTGCTGAGGCGCGACTTTCTATGCCGCAAAATTACGTCCCCATCTTCATCTTCATCGCCATCGTCGGTTCGCTCCTGCCGATCACCTTGCTGGCGGCCAAACTGGTACGCCCGTCCAATCCCAGCAAGACCAAGCTCATGCCCTACGAATGTGGCATCGACCCCATCGACAGCGCTCGCGGACGCTACACCGTTCGCTACTACATCATCGCCATTCTCTTCGTCGTCTTCGACGTGGAAACAATTTTTCTCTTTCCCTGGGCGGTAAAATTCAAAGCCTTCGGTCTGTTCGGCTTGCTCGAAATGCTCATCTTCCTCGCGATCCTGATTGTCGGCTACATCTGGGTCTGGAACAAAGGCGCCCTCGAATGGGTGTAAAGATTCTCGATTAGTTTCATTTCTGTCATTTCGAGCGCAGCGAAATGGTCGGATTACAGACCAATTTCGCGGGGTCGAGAAACCTGTTGTTTGCCCGGGAACTAGTTAGAATATGGCCATGCCCGACAATTCCGCGGACTCTTCTCCCGCTGAAACCTTCGCCGCCAGCCGCTGGACCAGCGGCAACTTCTTCTTCCCCACGCGCCTGGTCATCAGCCCGCAACGCGTCAGTCGAGTGAAGTCGCGCCTGTTCGGGAGCAACGAGGAAAGCATCGCCATGTCGAAGATCGCCTCAGTCCATATTTCCACTGGCGTCTTCTGGGCCGAAATCGTCATCGAGTCCACCGGCGGCACCGACCCCATCACCAGCCACGGCCACCGCAAGGCAGACGCCCAACGCATCCGCGATTTGATCGAGCAATATCAAGCGCAATCGCGCGGCTAGCCAGTCGCCATTTCTATCGCCTACACCACGTTGTCATCCTGAGCGAAGTTGTCATCCGCGAAGCGGACGACAACGCAGTCGAAGGATCTCTCCTCTCTGACCAGCCTGCTTCGGACATCGTGATCTCGAGAATCCTCGCCTCAGGTAGGGATTTTCGACTCCGCGATTGCTTCGCTTTGCGAAGCAATCACTCCGCTCAGAATGACATTCGCCCTCGTTGACTTCATGCTCTCAAGCTGATAAAAGTTATCGTTCTTTTCAATGAACACTGCGCCGTAGGTTTGTGCCTTCGCAAGCTATGCCGGACGAAATCAAATCCCCTTCTTCGCCGTCGCCGGAAGGTGAACCGAAGCCGACGGCGGATGAGCCCGCAACTTCGGGCGGCGTGAAAGCTACTCCCGCCAGCTCGGTCCAATCGGAAACGAAATCCGCGCCCGCTCAGCCAGCAACTGCCGCGGCCACACCGCCGAAACCCGCTGCGCCTGCACCCACAGCCCCAGCAGCCGCCAAGCCGGCCGCGCCTCCGCCGAAAGCCGCGGTTCCCGTGCCTACGCCCTGGGATTCGCCCATGGTCGCGAAGCTCAAAAACCAATACGGCTCCGGCATCGAGCCTCTGACTTATCTCGGCCAGAACTATATGGTGGTCGATCGCTCGCTGATTCCCGAAATCCTCCAGATTCTGCGCAACGAAGAAGGGTTCGACTACTGCGTCGACATAACCGCGGTGCACTACCCCAAGCGCGAGAAGCAGTTCGACGTGCTGTGGGTGCTGTATTCGTTCGCGCGCAACGAGCGCATCCGTGTGAAAACGCAAATCGCCGATGGCGAAACCATTGCCAGCTCCGTCCCCATCTGGGCGACCGCCAACTGGCTAGAACGCGAAGTCTTCGACATGTTCGGCATCAAGTTCGATGGCCATCCGGATATGAAGCGAATTCTCTTGCCGGATGGATGGAAGGGCCATCCCCTGCGCAAGGATTACGGCATCCTGCAGCAGGATAACGAATGGGTGCAGATTAACCTGGGAATCGAGAGCGGGCAGTAGCCAAGGACCAATAATCAATGACTAACGACTAGCGACCAACGACCGATTCATGACCGACCCGACCTCACTCTCGCCGCTCGATCTCGAGACGCCCGATAAGACGTTTCTCGACGCGAACGAACTCGTCATCAACATGGGCCCGCAGCATCCCGCAACCCACGGCGTGTTGCGCGTGATTCTGCGGCTTGATGGCGAAAAGGTCTTGGGGCTCGAGTGCGTCATCGGCTACCTGCACCGCGGCGTCGAGAAAATCGGCGAGAACCGCACCTACACGATGTTCAATCCCTACGTCGACCGCATGGATTACGTTGCCGCGGTCTCGAACGGCCTGGGATACTGCGAAGCCGTCGAAAAGCTTCTCAACGTCGAAGCCCCGCCCCGCGCCCAATACATTCGCGTCATTCTGACCGAGCTCAACCGCATGGCCAGTCATCAACTCTGGCTGGGCACGCACGCGCTCGACATCGGGGCAATTACGCCACTGTTCTACACGTTCCGCGACCGCGAAGAGATTCTGAAGATTTTCGAAAAGTATTGCGGCGCACGCCTGACCACCCACGCCTTCCGCATCGGCGGACTGCAATATGAAACTTACGAGGGTTTCGAAAAAGACGTAAAGACTTTCGTCAACTTCGTGAAGCCAAAGATCGACGAATACGAGGAACTACTCACTACCAACCGGATCTGGCTGGAACGCACGAAAGGTGTCGGCATCATCTCCGGCAAGGACGCCATCGCGCTGGGCGTGACCGGACCCGTCCTCCGCGCCAGCGGCGTCAAGTGGGACATTCGCAAAGCTCTGCCCTACGCCAACTACAAGAATTTCGATTTCGATATCCCCACGGGCCAGAACGGCGACACGTATGACCGGTATATTGTGCGCATGGCCGAGTTCCGCCAGTCGCTACGCATCATCGAGCAAGCGGTCGAAGGCATTCCCGAAGGCCCCATCATGGCCAAGGTTCCCAAGGTGATCAAGCCTCCGGTCGGCGAGATCTACCACTCTATTGAAGCTCCCAAGGGCGAGCTGGGATACTTCCTGGTCAGCGACGGATCCACCCAACCCTACCGCGTACGCGTGCGCCCGCCGTCGTTCGTGAACCTGCAAGCGCTCGACGTCATGTGCCGCGGCGCCATGGTCGCCGACGTGATCGCGGTCATCGGCACGCTCGACATTGTTCTCGGCGAGGTGGACCGCTGATGGGCGAGATGATCCGTGAGCTGATCCTTTACATCCAGGCTTATCTCGATCCGAGCGTCAAACTCACGCCCGGCGGCGCGGGCAACTTCTTCTGGGCCACGGTCTACATCCTGCTGGTTTTCGGCGGACTCTCCGTCGCCGTCATCGCGATGAACTGGCTGGAGCGCAAAATTCTAGCGCACATGCAGGTACGCCTCGGCCCCATGCGGGTAGGCCCGCACGGCCTGCTGCAGCCCATCGCCGACGCCATCAAGCTGCTGCTCAAAGAAGACATCATCCCCGCCGAAGCCGACAAAATTGTCTTCTGGATCGCTCCCTTCATAGTCGTGCTCGCGGCCTTCACCGTCTTCGTCGTCGTGCCGTTCGGCCCCACGCACGCCATCACCGACATGAACATCGGCATCCTGTTCATGCTCGGCGTTTCGTCGCTCAGCGTGCTGGGCATCGTCACCGCCGGATGGGCCTCTAACTCGCACTATCCTCTGATCGGCGCGCTGCGCTCCAGCGCGCAGATGGTGTCGTATGAAGTCGCCATGGGCCTGGCAGTCGTCTCCGTCATCATGATGACCAGCCTCCACGGGCTCGGCTTTTACGGTGTTGGCGGCGCGGCCGCGGGAGATACAGGCACACTCAGCATGATCGGCATTGTCCAGATGCAGCAGGAACAGCACATCTGGTTCATCTTCAAATTCTTCCCCCTCGGCCTGATCGGATTCTTCATCTTCGCCATCGCCATGGTCGCCGAGACCAACCGCGCACCTTTCGACTTGCCGGAAGCCGAATCCGAACTGACCGCCGGCTTCCACACTGAATACAGCGGCTTCCGCTGGTCTTTATTCTTCCTGGCGGAATACTCGGCCATGATCGCAGTTTCTTCGATCGCGGTCACGCTGTGGCTTGGCGGATGGCTGCGGCCCTTTCCCGGTGTGCACGGCCCCACCATCGCAATTCCCCATATCTGGCCCCCGGCCGACGCTTCGGCCCCTGCTGGCGCATTGGACTTCGTCTTCGCCCTGTTCCCCGGAATCGCGTTCCTGCTTCTGGCTGCGATTTGCTTCTTCAATGTCGGCCGCATGCCCAAGCATCCGCTCTTCAAGGTTCAAACCATGGGCCTGGCCGGATTCGGCACCGTGCTCGGCCTGATCGGGCTGCTCATGTTCATTCCCGGAGTGCGTGACCGTGTCGGCGATATTTTCTGGTTCTCCGCTAAAGTTGCCGGGTTCATGTACCTCTATATCTGGTATCGTGGCACGTTCCCTCGTTACCGCTTTGACCAGCTGATGAAAGTCGGATGGAAAGTTCTTTTGCCTATGGGATTGGCGCTACTCATCTTGACGGCCGTCGTCGCAATGCGCGTCCAACTTTGGACCGAACTGCAGGGAGCCTTGCGGCCATGAATCCTTTATTAACGAATCCTCCGGTAGCGACGCCATTTTTCTTTTACCTGCTCGCCGCCACCATGGTCATCGGCGGCATCCTGGTAATCACGCGCAAGAACGCAGTACATTCGGCGATGGCACTCATCACCACGCTGCTGGCCCAGGCCGCACTGTATCTCATGCTCTACGCTCCATTCGTCGCTGGCGTGCAAATCATTCTTTATGCTGGCGGCATCATGGTGCTGTTCCTGTTCGTGATCATGCTGATCAACCTCGAACGCAACATGAAAGAGCGCCAGTTCAACAAACAATGGCTGGTCGGAATTGTTGCCGCCACGGCGCTCGGCGGCCTGTTCATCGCGGTCTACACGGCAACGACAAAAGGAAAAGCTCTCTTCCCGGAAGGCCGCGTGACCTACGGCGAATCGCAAAACACGCAGGCAATCGCGGCCCTGCTGTTCGACCGCAACGCCGGACAATACATGTTCGCCTTCGAAATCGCTTCCTTATTGCTGCTGGTGGCGATTATCGGAGCGGTAGTCATGGCAAAGAAGAGGATTTGAAGTGCGCAATCAGCAATTGGCATTCAGCCATGACAGGTCTTCGCCGGGATCGGCAAAGCGCAGGATGGGCTAAATGTTAATTGCCAAGTGCTAAGTGCCAAAAGCTAGAAGCTCAAAATGGACGTCCTACTCCACATCACGACTCTCCACTACCTGGTCCTGGGCGCTGCCTTGTTCCTGTTAGGCGTAATTGGCGTGCTAACCCGCCGCAATGTGGTCATCGTCCTGATGTCGATCGAATTGATTCTGAACGCCGTGAACCTGAACCTGGTCGCTTTCTCGCGCTACTGGCAGGGAATGCCTGCCCGCGTTGGCGGTGGTCCCGGCGCCCTGCACGGCCAGGTGTTCGCGATTTTCGTGATTACCGACGCCGCCGCCGAAGCCGCAGTTGGCCTCGGCATCCTGATCGCCTTCTTCCGTAACAAGGAGACGGTGAACGTTGACGAAGTGAACTTGTTGAAGTGGTAAGAAGCTCTCAGCAGTCAGCACTCAGCCACTTCGGGTTTGTGGCGCGCTGATGAATCGTTGACGGGCTGAGTGTCGAATGCTGAGTGCCGAAATGCTATTTCTAGACCACATCTACCTCATTCCGCTCTTCCCCGCCATCGGCGCGGCGCTCATGTTCTTTTTCGGGCGCAGGCTGCAGAAGTCGACGGTGAGCGCGGTTTGCGTTGGCACCATCGTCCTTGCGTTTCTCATGGCCTGCGGCGCGGTCTGGCAATATACGAACTGGGCTGCGACCCCGGAGCATCTGCACCAGCCCTACCAGACCATCCTCTACACCTGGCTCGGCACCGACACCGGGCATCTCAACTTCCAGAAATCCGACGGCACTTCCGCCCCGCTCCAGGCCGACGCCGGATTCCTGCTTGACCCTCTCTCCAGTATCTGGCTGCTTTTCGTCACTGGCGTCGGCATGCTGATTCACATTTATTCCACCGGATACATGGCGCATGAAGGTGGCTATTACCGCTTCTTCGGATACCTCAACCTGTTCATGTTCTCCATGCTGACGCTCATTCTCGCCAACAATTATGTGTTGATGTTCGTTGGCTGGGAAGGCGTAGGCCTGTGCTCGTACTTGCTGATCGGTTTCTATTTCCATCGGAAGTCCGCCACCGACGCGGGCAACAAAGCATTCATCGTCAACCGCATTGGCGATGCCGGATTCCTTCTGGGCATGTTCTTCATCGCGTGGCTTTGCGGATCGTTGCGCTTCATCGACGTAACCGAATTCGCCCGCGGGCATGCCGCCAGTCTGATGGGAAATCCGTATATCACCGCGGCCACACTGCTGCTGTTCGTCGGCGCTTGTGGAAAGTCCGCCCAGATTCCTCTATATATCTGGCTGCCCGACGCCATGGAAGGGCCCACTCCGGTCTCCGCACTGATTCATGCCGCGACGATGGTCACTGCCGGCGTATACATGGTTGCGCGCTCGAACGCCTTGTTCGTGCTGGCCCCGAGATCGATGCTGGTCGTCGCTATCGTTGGCACGCTCACCGCCGTCTTCGCCGCGTCGATCGGCCTGGTGCAAAACGATATCAAGCGCGTGCTTGCTTATTCAACCGTTTCTCAGCTGGGCTACATGTTTCTGGCCCTCGGTGTCGGAGCTTTTTCCGCCGCCGTGTTTCACGTTTTCACTCACGCGTTTTTCAAGGCTCTGCTGTTCCTCGGCGCTGGGTCAGTTATTCACGCAATGTCAGGCGAGCAGGATATGCGCAACATGGGCGACTTGCATAGGCGAATTCCTGTCACGCACTGGACCATGTTCATTGCCACGCTCGCCATCGCCGGCATTTTTCCCTTCGCCGGATTTTTCTCCAAGGATGCGATTCTCTGGGAAACTTGGTCGCGCGAAGGCGGCGCTTATCGGATTCTCTGGTGTGTCGGTTACGCCACCGCGCTCATGACCGCGTTCTACATGTTCCGGCTGATGTATCTGACTTTCCATGGCCATCCGCGAATGAATCATGAGGTTGAACACCACATTCATGAGTCGCCGAAATCGATGACGATTCCTCTGGTTGTTCTGGCAATCTGCGCGGTCGGCGCTGGGTGGTTGGGATGGCCGCACAGCCTCGGAGGCTCCGACCATTTCACGAAATTCCTGGAGCCGGTATTCGCCGGCGAAGCTCAGGCCCTCACCGCGGAGGGCAAGAGCGCACAATTGGCCGCAGGCGAAAAAGAAGAGGAACACAATACCGGCACAGAATGGCTGTTCATGGGCCTCTCGCTTGCCGCTGCATTCACAGGATGGGCCATGGCCTGGCGGAGCTATCGCCATGCCGACAAGGGCTACACCGAGCCCATCGCCGCCGCGCCACCGGTTTATAACACGTTGCTCAACAAATACTACGTCGACGAAGGCTATGACTATATTTTCACCGGCCGACGCAAGATAGGAAATGTGCGTCTTGGGGTTTTGGGCCTCGGCGAAGCCAGCGCGTGGTTCGATTCAAACGTAATCGATGGCGCTGTCAACGCCGCCGGCTGGATCACCCGCCTTACTGCAACATTCTCCAGTTGGTGGGACAAGTGGATCATCGACGGCATCGGCGTCAATGGTCCCGCGATCGTGGCGCGCGCGTTAAGTTATCCCGCGCGACTGTTCGAATGGGGACTGGTGCAATGGTATGCCCTGGTCATGACCGCGGGCCTGGTAGGGTTCGCGTTTTATTACGTGTATCACTGATAAACCGGCTCTCGGCCATTGGCTCTTAGCTCTTAGCTAAAAGCCAAGAGCCAAAAGCCAAAAGCTTCTTATGCAAAACCACATCCTATCGATCATCCTTTTCACGCCGCTCGTGGGCGCGCTCGTTCTCCTGTTCGTTCCCAAGGAGAACAAAGACGCCATCCGCTGGATCGCGAACTTCTTCGCGCTCGCCGGCCTTCTCGTCTCACTGCCGCTGGTGCCGTGGTTCTGGGCGCAGCGCTTCGAGCCCGGCTTCAAGTTCATCGAGGGCGCGGCCGGCAACTGGATTCCCTCGATCGGCGCCAGCTACGTGCTCGGCATCGACGGCATTTCGTTCCTGCTCATCATGCTCACCACGCTGCTGGGCTGGATCTCGATCCTTTCCTCCTGGACCGCCATCGAGAATCGAGTCAAGGAATATTACATCTGGTTTCTGGTGCTGCAGACCGGCATGCTCGGCGTCTTCATGGCGCTCGATTTTTTCCTCTTCTTCGTTTTCTGGGAAGCCATGCTCGTTCCCATGTACCTGCTGATCGGCATCTGGGGCGGCCCGCGCAAACTCTACGCCGCCATCAAATTTTTCCTCTACACTCTGGCCGGTTCCGTACTAATGCTGCTCGGCATTCTGTTCCTGTATTTCCACCATCACTCGGTAACCGGCACTTACACATTCGCGCTCCAGGCCCTCTACGACACCGCGCCGCGAATCTATTCCGACTACGGGCCGCACGTCGCCACGCTGCTCTTCCTGAGTTTCTTCTTCGCCTTCGCAATCAAAGTGCCAATGTTCCCGTTTCACACGTGGCTGCCCGACGCCCACGTGGAAGCGCCCACTGCCGGCTCCGTAATCCTCGCCGGCGTCCTGCTGAAAATGGGAACCTACGGTTTCATCCGCTTCTCACTTCCCTTCTTTCCTCAGGTACTTGCCGATACCACGACTCACCTCGGCATGACCGTCCGCGGCTGGATGATTTTCCTATCCATTGTCGGAATCATCTACGGCGCGCTGGTCTCGCTCATGCAGAAAGATATGAAAAAGCTCGTGGCCTACTCTTCCGTGAGCCATCTCGGCTTCTGCACGCTGGGAATTTTCGCGCTCACCCCGCTCGGCATAAGCGGATCGGTCCTGCAGCAGATCAACCACGGCATCTCCACCGGCGCGCTCTTCTTGATTGTCGGCATCCTCTATGAGCGCCGTCATACCCGCGAGATCGCCGAATACGGTGGCATCTCCAACGTCATGCCCATCTACGCCACCATCACTATGATCATGTTCTTGTCTTCGATGGGCCTGCCGCTGCTCAACGGCTTCGTCGGCGAGTTCACAATTCTGCAGGGCACGTTCATGGAGAACTGGCGCTGGGGCGCATGGGCCGTCCCCGGAGTCGTTCTCGCCGCTGCATATTTGCTCTGGCTCTACCAGCGCGTTTTCTTCGGCACCGTCACCAATCCCAAGAACGAAAAACTGCACGACCTGACGCCGCGGGAAGTCGCGACATTCGTCCCGCTGCTCATCATGGCTTTCTGGATCGGCCTCTATCCCAAGCCGTTTTTCCAAATTCTCGAGCAGCCCGTGAACCACACTATGGCGATGGCCCGCCCTGACTATCCGCAACCCGCCGGCTCTATGAATACGACTGCCGCGAATACGACTGCCGCCGTGCAACCGCCCGCGATGGTCGCTCCGGCTGCAAATATGCCCACATCCCCGACCCCTCCGCCGGCCGCACCCGTATCCGCATCCACAAAAATGGAGGGGACGAACTAGTGGTCTGGACTGACTATCTTCTGGCGCTGCCGATCACGCTGCTGGCCTTGTTCGCGCTCGGCATCCTTCTCATTGACTTGATGCTTCCCAAGGAGATGAAGTGGGCCAACGCCGTCACCGCCTTCATCGGCGTTCTGTTCTCCGCCGCCGGCGTCTTCAAAATCCAGCTCTGGATGAAGGACGCGCCTCTCTCCCTGGGCATGCTGAACACCATGCTCGTCGACCGCTTCGCCATTTATTTCTGGTATCTATTCCTCGCAGCCACCGGCGTCGCCATCCTCATGTCGGTACGCTATCTCGAAACTGAGCACGAAAATCACGGCGAATATTACGCCCTCATGCTTCTCTCCGTCGCCGGCATGATGTGCATGGCCGCCGGCTTCGACATCGTCCTCATCTTCATCGGCCTCGAATTGATGGCCATCTCCACCTACGTCCTGGTCGGCTTCCTGCGCCGCGACCGCCGCTCCAACGAAGCCGCGTTGAAATATTTGCTGCTCGGCGCATTCTCCTCCGGCATCTTTGCCTACGGATTGTCCCTGATCTACGGCCTGACCGGCAGCACGAACCTGTTTATTATCGGAGCCAGGTTGCCCGCCCTGGTGCACAGCGAATACAAACCAGTTGCGATCATCGCTCTGCTAACCACCATCACCGGCCTCTTGTTTAAGATCGCCGCCATCCCATTCCACCAGTGGGCGCCCGACGCCTACGAAGGCGCGCCCACCTCAATCACTGGATTCATGTCTGTTGCGGTCAAGGCCGCGGGATGGGCCATGCTGTTGCGCATCCTAGGCTTCAGCTACGAGATCAACGGACGCGTGGTTTCCTGGGGTCTGATATCGATGCGCCCCATCTATGTTCCGCTCCTGGTCTTCGTCTCCATCGCCACCATGACCGGCGCCAACTTCGCCGCGCTCACGCAGACCAACACCAAGCGCTTGCTGGCCTATTCCTCGATCGCTCACGTCGGCTACATGTTGCTCGGCCTCGTCGCCGGCACCGCCGCCGTGCTCAGTCCTGACGGCATTAAAGGCATCCTGATCTACCTGCTGGTCTACACCTTCATGAATCTCGGCGCCTTTGCCGTGATCACGTCGCTGCGCCACCGCAACGTGATCGGCGACGAACTCGACGACCTCAACGGCCTCTATTCACGCGCCCCGGTCGAAGCCGTTCTCATGCTGATTTTCATGCTGTCGCTCGCCGGCATCCCGCCGCTCGCCGGATTCTGGGGCAAGTACTTCATCTTCCTCAGCCTGATCGAAACCGGCCACTACGCGCTGGCTTCGCTCGGCGTGCTCTACTCCGTCTTCGGCCTCTACTACTATCTGAAGATCGCCAACGCCATGTTCATGGGCAAAGTCGAGAAGGGCCAAGAAAAGTTGCCCATCAGCTTCACCATGCGCGCCGCCCTGGGCCTAACCGCCCTGGCCACACTCTACATCGGCATCCTCCCCAACCAATTCATCGAACTCGTAAACTGGGCTCTAGGCATCGCACAAAACCCAGCAGTAGCAAAGCTAACCCACTAAGAATATTTCGCTTAGCCCTGTCATCCTGAGCGAAGATGATGCTTCGCAAAGCGAAGCATCATCACAGTCGAAGGATCCCTTTCACCTCGTCGCAACCCGCGACCCAAACGCGCGCTCCCTCCGCCACCTTCATTCCCAACCGCTGCAATTGAAGCACGAAGCGTAAGATGTTCTAGTTCGAGAAAAAGCGTTTTCAATGCCTAACTCCCCCACTCCCAACCGCCCGCCCGACAAGAAAAACCCCTGGGTGCAAGTCGGCCGCTACAGCCAACTCGCCTTGATGCTCCCCGCCGGCACGGTCGCCGGATGGCTCATCGGTTCCGCCCTTGACCGCTGGCTGCACACCTCCTGGATCAGTATCGTCGGCCTCTTCCTCGGGATAGCCGCCGGCATGATCGAACTAATTCGCACCGTCCTGCGGGACTCCAAGTAAGATCAGCGGAGGGACTTCAGCTTTTGGCTTTTGGCTCTCAGCTTTTGGGTGGCGCAGCGCTTCCAGCGCTGCGATAAAAGGTTCTTTTTCGATGGGGCTTTAGCCGCTGAGGGACTGCACCCGTCTGCTGGACCTCGCCAACACGTCACTGCATGAATCAAGAACGACTCACTTCCGAAACCCCACCCGCATCCGATGCGTTCTACTCCGGCGCTCTCGACCGCATCCGCTATTCCATGATCGCCCTCGCACTCGCGTTGTCCATCGCGGCATGGTGGAACTTTGGCCGCGCCTCCGCTCTCGGCTTCCTTGGCGGATGCATTATCGCCTACCTCAACTTCCACTGGCTCAAGAGCGGAGTATCTGGCCTCGCCGATCGCGTCACCGACACCGGCAAACCCCAGTCCGGCTTCGGCATCGTCGCCCGTTTTCTCCTCCGCTATGTGTTGTTGGGAGCCGCCGCGTATGGTATATTAACCAGTTTTCCCGCAAGCCTTCGTGGCCTGCTGGCGGGTTTGTTCCTGCCCGTCGGAGCCATCGCCTGCGAAGCGGTTTACGAACTGTACGCAGCCGTAACTCGCGATGTCTAACGGAAGAAGGTTCGAGGAAAGCGCGCGCGTCAAGGAATCAAGCTAAAAGCCAAGAGCCAAGAATTTAAGAACCAAAAGCTGCCCAATGCCTGAACAACTCTGGTTTACCGAGATCCTGAACCGCCTGTTCGCCAGCCCGGTCACGTCATTTCTGCGCACGCTCCACATCGAGCCGAAATACCCGCAACAGCCTATCTCGAATTCCTTCGCCATGGAGTTGCTCGTCTTCGCGTTCCTGCTAGCCCTCTTTCTTTTGCTGCGGTCGCGCCTTTCGGTCGATTCTCCCGGAGGCCTGCAGCACTCCTTCGAAGCCATCGAGGGCTTCGTGCTCGACCAAAGCCGCGAAATCATCGGCCATCACAGCGAACCCTATACAGCCTTTTTCGCCATCGTCTTCATCTTTATTCTGGTCTGCAATCTGATCGGCATAATACCCGGTTTTGATTCTCCTACAGGGGTCTCCAGGGTTCCCTTGGGCTGTGCCATCTGCGCGTTCATTTATTATCACGCTCAAGGATTCAAACACGCCGGGCCAAAATATTTGCTGCACTTTTTCGGCCCGCCGATGGAAGGTATGCCGCTGATTGCGCGCATCTTCCTCGCGGCGCTGATGCTGCCCATCGAAATCGTGAGCCACTTGGCCCGCTTGCTCTCGCTCACAGTTCGTCTCTGGGCCAACATTTTCGCCGGCGATCTCATTACGCTGGTTTTCTTTTCCATGATCCCGATCGGCGTTCCCATCGTCTTCATGGGCCTGCACATCGTGGTCGCAGTTTTACAGGCTTACGTGTTCATGCTGCTGTCGATCATTTACGTCTCCGGCGCCGTCGCCGACGAGCATTAAAAAGCAGTTGTCGGTTGCCAGATGTCAGTTGCCAGTATTTTGAGGGAAGAGTTTCTGGGAACTGACGACTGGGAACTAGCAACTGGCCGCAAGCGTGAGGGCGTCTGCAAGGTATGGCGTCAACCACCCACTGGCGGCAATTTGATACGAGGAGAAACAAAATGCGTAAATTAAGTCATCTGTTCATGACGTTATCAGCCCTGTGCTTCGCCATGCCTGCCTTCGCGCAGGGCGGCGGCATGAGCGACGCCAGTTGGGTCGCCATCACCGCCGGATTTTCTATGGCGATTGCTTCCGCCGTCTGCGGCCTAGCCCAAGGCAAGGCCGTCGCCGCCGCCACCGAGTCCCTGGCCCGCAATCCAGCAGCCCGCCCCGGCATCCAGTTCGCACTGATTCTGGGCCTGGTGCTGATCGAGTCGCTGGCGCTCTACACCCTGGCGATCATCTTCCTGAAAGTGAAGTAAAAAGTTCGCTTGAACGCAAGAAAGCCTCTACGCAAGCAGAGGCTTTCTGTTTTAAGCTAACGGCCAAAAGCGAAGAGCTGCCCTACACCTTCCGGTCCCCACTCCACTCCTGCCCCTTGTTCTGCGCGGCATTCAGCGCATCCACCAGCAGGCGGCGCAGCCGGTAACGGCTCTCCAGGTCGGTGTTCACGATCTCGAATCCTACCTCATTGACGCGCGCCCGCCGCAGCAGCACATGGGCGCGAATCTTTGCCCGCATACCGAGCGTAATTTCCAAATCCGCTTCGCTGCCGATGCGCAGGTTGTCTTCCTTCGTCCCCATGCCGCCGCCCAGGCTCAGTTCGCGGATCTGAATCCGCGACTTGCCCCACGAACTGCCAATCGTTCCCGTCACCGTCTTTGCCAGCACCAGGCGTTCGTAGCGCCGCTGCCGCACCCACGGACATGCCGGAGCCATATCCAGCGGCGCGATCGCCAGCTCCGCCGGCTCCAGCCCGCTGTCCGACAAAACCTGCGAGCTATAGCGCGGATCAGTCTTCGACAAAGCCTGCGCCGCCGCAATTCTCAACTCACGGTGATGCACGAAGCCAAACGTTTTCTTCGCTTCGAGAATGTCGCGCAACGTCGCCACTGCTTCTATATCCTTCAGCCGTCCCAGCGACTCAATCGCCTTGAGTTGTATGTAAGGCGAGCGCGAAGCCGATTCCCCGGGCCGCGCCATCGCAATCAGCGGCGGCGTCGCCGTCAGGTCGCCGCTCATTCCGATTTCGTCCACCGCCTCCGGCAACACCAACGGATCCAGAATCTCCGCTAGTTCCAGCAGCGTGCGGCCGCGATCGCTCGCGGCCCCATAGGCAATCTGTCGCACCACAATATCGTGATAGAAGCGGTTCCACTCCGGCATCCGCACCGGCAGCAGTTCCAGCAGCGTTCCCACATCCAGCCGGCTCACCAATCCCACTGCGCCTGACGCCTGCCGGGGCTGGCCGGTCCGCAGAATCTCGCGCAACTGCAGCAGCATCGGAGATCCCAACTGCTTCACCATTTCAATCATGCGATCGCATTCGTCGCGCCGCATGCAGCGAAAGAATCGGTCTGCCAGATGTTCCGCTCCCGCCTGCGTCGTCCGCCGCAGTACCGCCAGCAGGTCAGCCGGAATCGGCTCCAGCTGCACCGCATCTTCAATGAACTCCGGCAGCCGGTTCTCCACGCCCACGCGCGGACGCAGGTCGCTCATCAGCACCGGCCGTTCCAGGCTGATGTGCTCCATACCGGCACAAACTTCGTTCACCGCCGCGTAGTTCTTCGCCGAACTGGCTTCCTGGCTCAGCCGCACGAACGCCGCACTCAGCAGGCTTTGCAGTTCCGGATCTTTCTCCGCGATAAGTTGTTCGCTCAGCTTCCGGATCGCTTGCCCCATCGGCTGCCCGCCGAGCCGTGCATAAAGGTCGGCCAGCTGGCTCAGGCCAATCGCCGTTCGCCGCCGCGGTTCCACATCCTTCGCGCCCAGGCAACTCGAATAGTTGTTCAGAATTTCCGTCGCGCTCTGCTTGTCGTCCCGGTCGAGCAGCACTTCCACGAACTGCCGCAGGTTTCGCGGCGGCACGCAGGGAGCTTCATGCGAGAGCAACACACTTTTCTTACCCGACTCCGGCACTTCCGCCCAGAACATGCGATCCAGGATGTCGGCGTGTGACTCCACCAGAATCCCGGCCTTGCTCATTTTTTCTTCTTGCAGCTTCAGGATGGAACGCAACGAGTCCATCTGCCGGCTCATGTGCTCCATCATCTGGTGAACCGCGTTGACCTTGACTTCGCCCTTCTGATAACGCTCCAGCGCGAAGCGGATCGCCATGTGCTCCGCCGCCTTCATCAGCAAGGGCGTGTCGTCCTGCTGTTCCGACGTCGCTTTCGCCGCCAGACTTCCCAGCAATTGCTGCAGGTTCAACCGCGTATTCGGATCGGTCTCAACCAGTTCCTTCTGGATGTCTTCTTCTTTAACATTCGGATCCTGCTGCACCTGCCCAAACCGCGTCAGCAGCCGGATCGCCTGAATCACTTCCTGCTCCTGCAGCGGAACCATCCCGCCCGTCCACGCCGGAGCCGCTCCGGTGGCCGCGCCGCCTGCAGTCGCCGCGGGATCTCCGTCTGCAACCCACCTTCCCTTGCCCTTGCCTCGCGGAGCATTCGGCACGCTTCCCAGCGGAACCATCGGAACTCCATCCGCAGGCCCGGTTCCTCCACCTCCACCGCTGCCGGCGTTCGCGCCTTCGGCAGCCGCAATCAACTGCAACAGCTTTTGCGGATCGTTCAACCACTGCTTGAATTCCGGTCCTAGCGTCTGCGCCGCGATTTGCGCCGCAATACTCACGTCGCCGGTCAGCGGATCGGCGGCCACGAACTTCACTTCATTGATCTTGATCGTGCCGCCGTTTTTGTTCCCCGCCAGCGCGTCCTTGATCTGCTTCGATACATCCTGCGCCTTCGATCCCGCAACCGTGAACGCGCGCACCAGCCGAATAAAGTCTTCCTCGGTCACATCCTTTGAAAAGTGCAGGCTGGCCAGTCCGGCCGTACTCAACAGCGTGGCGAAGCTGCGCTCCGCATTTCCCGCTTCCAGCGGAATGCCGTCCAGCAGCAACTTGTTGTCGGATACACCCAGCAGAAAGCCTTGGTCCCCGGTTGTAGGCAGCCCCTGCTGCAACTCGTTCCAGGTGGTTTCGAATTGCGCCTCAGTGCGTTTGTGGTCATAGCCATACATCCGCGCGTACTTGATTAGAATGTTCAGGCTGTGAACAAACGCCCGCGCCGAGGCGGCACGTGCATCTTGCGATGTGTTTAGGGCAGAGATGGCAAACTCCTCGGAAGCGCAAGTTAGAAGCTCAAGGGTAAAGCGAAAAGGTAAGAGGTAAAACGTTACCGAGGTAATAGCCGGTGACTCAAGGTTTGAGCCAATGTGGGGCGGACACTCCTGTCCGACGCTCTCCTTTTATGAACTTCTCAGAAAATCCCGCGCGGGCCGGGACCAACACAACCGCGGAATCGCCATCTTCAGTAGAATGATGCGCAGTAGAATAATTCGCATAGCCCTGTCGCGTCTGCCGCGACCCAAACTTGAAAACTGCCCCCAAAACCACTGGACTGCGCTACTGGATGGCCCGCGTGCTCGACGAGTGCGAGCACGTGGCCGCCGACTTCAAGGCCGATCCCGTCCACGATTTGCGGGTTTCGCTGCGCCGCTGCCGCTCCCTGGCCGACGGCATGATCGCCCTGGATCCCGACCGCGACTGGAAAGCCATGAAGAAGGCTGGCAAACGCCTGTTCCAGCGCCTCGGCGCCTTGCGCGACGTGCAGATCATGATGGAGTGGATTGAAAAACTTGACCCCGCCCCGGCCAGTGTGGGCGCGGGCGACTCGTCCGCGCTGCCGGAAGAGGCAGACCATTCGGCCAACTCGGCTAACGCTGCCAGCTCAACCGAGCCCGCGACCCACGCCCCGCACGATCCTGCGGCGCACCTGCTGCTTCAAATTCTCCAGGCCCGCGAAACCGAGCAGAAGCGCGAAGCCCGCGCCGCGCTCGAAGAAGGTGAATTCGACCGCAAGCAATGGCGGCAGTGGAGCAAGTCTTTGCCGCCGCGCGCTGCCCGCATTCGCCCCGGCAGCGCGGTGTTCAAGCATCTCGCGCTGGAGCGCTGGACGGCCGCCCGCGAACTGCATGTCCGCGCGCTCCGCAATCGCTCGCAGGTTGCGTTCCACACGCTGCGGATCGGCATCAAGCGCTTTCGCTACATCGTCGAGAATTTTCTGCCCGTCGAGCACACAGCCTGGAGTAACGACCTGAAGCACATGCAGGATCTGCTCGGCGAAGTCCACGATCTCGACGTGCTGTGGGCTGCCGCGCTGTCATGCCATATTTTTCCCGACGCAGCTTCGCGTCAGAGTTGGCACGCGCGCATCCTCGCGGAACGCACGCAGCGAATTGATGAATACCGCCAGCGAACCGTCGGCCCGGATTCACTATGGAACACGTGGCGCGCCGGCCTGCCTCAAGGCAAACAGATCCAGCAGATCGCCACCCAGCGCATGAAGCTATGGGCGAAAGCACTTGACCCAGACTTCGCCCATTCCGAACGCGTGTCCCGGCTCGCCTTGGAACTTTATGACGGCCTGCTCACCGCGGGATTGCTGGAATTCACCAACGGCGTAGACGCTCGTTCCAGCCTGCAAGCTGCCACCCTGCTCCACGATGTTGGCAAGTCGGAAGGAAACAAGGGACACCACAAAACGTCGTTCGAGCTGATCCGAAGCCACGCCAGTCCCCTGGGATGGAACCCGGAACTCCTTCTGCGCGCCGCGGTCGTCGCCCGCTTTCACGCCGGCGCATTACCCACGCGCAGCCACAAGGCGTTGCGCGACCTGCTGCCCGACGAGCAGAAGATCACGATTCAGCTGGCCGCGATCCTGAGATTGGCCAATGCCCTGGACGTCGCGCACGACGGCCACATCCTGCGCGTAAAGATCGAAAATATGAACGCAGCCAAACGCCGCACCAACGGCTTCCTGCGCAAGCCCGCGAAGTTGCCCCCCAACGAAGCCCTGCTCATCGCCGCCGAAGGTTTCGTGCCCGGCAGTCCCACCGCGCAAGCCATCGCCGCCGAAAGATATTTACTGGAAACCGTGCTGCGAAGGCCGGTCGTTGTGAAGCCGATGAAGAATTTCGTACGCACTGCGGGCGAACGACCTTCCTGAGGAGTATGGCCTACGGAGGCAGACAAAAACGATGGCAGTGACAGTAGAGGTGAAATCGCATGACCCAACTGTGAAGGAGCAACGCGAAGCATTAGCGTGCAGCGTGCGGGACGAATTCGCGACAGACCTTCCCGACCTAAAGTTACTAACTTTCTTCGACGACTGCGACTGGGCGGAGCTAAAGTGGGGACTCGGCAAGGAGAATCGCGGTTTCTACACCCCCATCGACAAAAATACATTCCGTGGCTATGCGAACTTGCCTCAGGGTCTAGCCGAGAAAGTTTACGACACCAACTTCTGGGTGCCCAACGGCAAACGATCTTTTGATCACTTAATCTACCTTCACGGCGCCACCTGCTCCTACAAAGTCGGACTCGTCATGACTTTTGCGCACGAGCTCCAGCATTTTGTGCAGTATGGGTCTAAGCGAAAACTTTGGGCCGCAAGTAAGCTTATTCGGGAGCTTAGTTGTCAGTTTCCAAAGATACAGGAGAAAGAGCACCTAAACTGGCCAGATATTCCTCATGAACGAGAGGCACGAATTGTGGCGAAGAGGGTCGGAGTTAACCTCCTTGGAGCCGAGGAAGTGCAGCGGTATATTGCCGGCAGGATCTGCGAGAACGTAAGCATTGAGGACGTGGAAGATTGGCGATTCAGCCAAGGTGTCGATCCGTCAGACCGCTACGACCTATCGAACGGGATTAGGGGAATCTTTCAAAGGCTCAAGCCATACCGAAACGAGCTTGAACAGGTCCTCCAGCAAATGAATTCGAAGTTTCCGGGCGACTACGGGGACGTTGATCTGTCGACGCATTTCGGCGCGCCGTAGAATCCCGGCTTGCCGCGACTATGGCGCGTGGTGCCGCTATCAGTCTTCCCTCTCTTCGCGCCAAACCTTATCCATGACCTCGTCGGAGACGTTGCCCGGGGATTGCGGCGGCTCAACTGGCTCGGCACGTTTCTTTCGCGGCGGCTTCATAACGCCGCTGGCAATCAGGTAGTCGATGTCCGGTTCATCCATGGTTCCATCATAACCGCTGGTAGCTTCGTAGCCACTTCCCTGCATGCGTGTCAGCGGATACAAATGGTTGTCACCTCTCGCGATGCCAAAATCCGAGAGCCCACGAACTTATGACTCACCCCCAACTGGTCGAACGAGCGGTGCGCTGGCTGCGATCCTATTGCTGCGGCGTAGTGCTGTCCGAGCAAGCCTGCGTCAGCGGCGAGATGCCCGACGCCATTGGCTGGAAGCGTGCCAACCACTCCGTCCTGGTCGAGTGCAAGGTCACACGCGCCGATTTTCTGGCCGATCGCGCCAAGCCTTTCCGCACTAAGCCGGAGCAAGGAGTCGGCAGCGAACGCTTCTACCTGACTCCACCTTCTCTAGTGAAGATTGAAGAACTCCCCGCCGGCTGGGGACTGCTGGAATACCGCCGCGGCCGCATCGAGATGCTGCAGGCCTCGGCCAAGAATCTGCGCACTGCCACCGGCCTCCGCTACGAAATGAATCTGTTGCTCGCCAGCCTGCGGCGAGTCGAGGTGCGCATTGAGCCGCAGAGCATCACCGACTTCCTGAAGTGGAAGAACCGCATGGCCGAATACAATCGCGGCACGCTGCCAGAAGGTTTGGAAACTGCCGAAGAAGAGCCGAATGTTTTCCTCGAGCCGGAGCTGCCGTGCTAGATTCTCCGAGCCGCTTCCAATAAAAAACCGGGCAGGTTGGCCCGGTTTTCTGTTTTGCCTGATTACTTCCCGCTGACCTCAAAACTTGCTCCGGTCGTCGTGCGAATCGCCAAACTATCGTCGTTGGGAGGAATGTCTTTTGCCCCGACGATCCAAATGTTCCCGGGTGCTGGCACTACTCCAGCAAACAGAAGATCGGAGAGGAATACGCCGTTCGTCGGATTCGGACTGGGCACAATGGTCCAACTGGCGCCATCCCAGTGCAGCAGCAGAGTCATCTGATGGCCAGAACCGTCGGAGGCGAAATAGGAACCGAAGGCGTAAATATCGGTGGACGAATTGGCGGCCAGACCGAAGAGACGATTCGATTGATAAATGCTGTTTGGCCCGACGTTCGGGCTCGGCACCACGTTCCAGCTGGTGCCATCGAAATGTTCGATCAGCGTGAGGGTTGCGGCCTGCGCTGGAGGCGGAACCGGCGTGGAGAATCCGACTGCCCAAACGTCGTTCGGAGCGAGCGCGAGCACCCCGTTGAATTGGTTGGCTCCAGTGCCCACATTGGGAGTGACGGCCTCAGTCCAACCGGAGCCGTCGTAGTGCATGACCAGAGTCGCGCTGTCGTCGTTCTCAGGACCATTGAAGCCAACCGCCCAAACGTCATTGGTGGCATCGGCGGAAGCGCCGAAGAGAAACGCGTCATTCGAGAGCACCGTCGTCGCCGTCCACTGCGATCCGTTCCAATGCTCGAAGAGAAACGAAAGCAGTTGCCCGCCGTCGCTCAGCAAGCTGCCGATGGCCCAAACGTCATTGGCGGAAGTCGAGGTCATGGCAAAGATGCTGGGCTGGTCGCCGGCGGCAAACTGAGGCCCAGGAAACACGCTCCATTGTTTTCCATTCCATCGCTCGATAATTTGTCCCCGGACGCCCGCTGTGCTATCTGTGTTTCCCGCGGCCCACGCGAGACTAGGCGAAATCGCGACCACGCCGTTCAGAGAACTGATCTCGCTCTGCATGGCCGCGGGAAAGGCGCTCCACTTGGTGCCGTTGTAATGAAGAACGGACTGGCCGACGGCCCAGATGTCTGTGGGTGAAGATGCAGACGCAGCGAGCAAGCCATTATTGAAGTTCGGATTGGGCGTGGGAATGGCCTTGAAGATAGACGATGCACCGGTCTGCGCTTCCACGGGACATACAGCAATGAATAGCGCGAGGGCCGATGTGGCGACGGGCAGTGCGGCGAGCTTGAGCTTCACAATTCCTCCGGAGCAGTGATGTCGATGCAAGGCTAGAGGCCAGAAGAAGTGCGCGTGTCAAGGAATTGTAATTTCGGAAGCGGCGCATTCTGACCACGAAAATAGATGAACGCGCGATTATAAGAATTTTCACGGAAGCGGGCGGCTCACACAAAAAACCGGGCTGGTTGGCCCGGCTTCTTCTGCGTCGAGTTGGATGCGGTTACATCACAGCACGCCGCGACTGGCGCTGAGGCTGCTTCTTGCTCCTCAGGCGAGTCCACAGATCAAAGGACCTCGAAAGGATCGAAAGATCTGCAAAACCACGAGGAAACTCATGCACTCGAGTGCAAGCCGCCTGCCATGTAATCCACCCCTTCGACTACAGCCTACAAACAACTGTGAATATTAGAGTTACAAAATCCATAGCCCGCGACTCCTTCCGCCTCATCACGACCTCGCCCGCGGCTCAAGCGCAAAATCTTGCACAAGTTGCACACAAACTTGTGCATCGAATCAGGCACCACCAAATGCAAACTGACCCATCTGGTTCTCGGCTATAATTTCGCCCATTCATGTCCCTAACCTCTGGCGCACGCTTAGGTCCCTATGAAGTAATTTCAGCCGCCGGTGCCGGCGGAATGGGCGAAGTCTATCGCGCTCGCGATACCCGCCTCGACCGCACCGTCGCCATCAAGATTCTGCCGGCGCATCTCTCCGACGACCCCGAAGCCAAGCAGCGCTTCGACCGCGAGGCCCGCGCCATCTCATCCCTGAACCATCCTCACATCTGCACCCTCTATGACGTCGGCCACCAGGACGGAATGGACTATCTCGTCATGGAGTTTCTCGAAGGCGAGACTCTGGCCAGCCGCCTGGCCAAAGGTCCGCTGCCTCCGGAGCAGGTATTGAAGTACGGCATTGAAATCTGCGAAGGACTCGAGAAAGCCCACAAGACCGGAGTCATCCACCGCGACTTGAAGCCCGGTAACATCATGCTAACCAAGAGCGGCGCGAAGCTGATGGACTTCGGGCTGGCCAAGTCCGCCACCGCCGGCCCACCCCCCGCTTCCAGCATGACCATGACAATGTCGGGCCCCTCCGCCGGTCGTCCCTCGGCCGATCCGCTGACCGCGCGCGGCACCATCGTTGGCACATTCCAGTACATGTCCACCGAGCAAATCGAAGGCAAGGAAGCTGATGCACGCTCTGACATTTTTGCCCTCGGCGCTGTGCTTTACGAGATGGCGACCGGCATCCGCGCCTTCAACGGCAAGACGCAGGCCAGCGTGGTCGCGGCGATTCTGGCCTCGGAGCCGCAGCCGATCTCGGTGGTGCGTCCCATGTCGCCGCCCGCGCTCGATCGCGTAGTGAAGGCCTGCCTGGCCAAGGATCCCGACGAACGCTTTCAAACGGTGCATGATCTCAAGCTGCAACTGATGTGGGCTGCGGAAGGCGGATTGCAGGCAGGAGTGCCCGCCCCGGTTTCCGCTCGCAGAAAGAATCGTGAACTCGCGTTAATCGCTGCGTTAGCCCTCTGTGGACTTGTAGCTGGTTTCGGAATCGCCGGCTCAATATTGTTCTCGAAGCGGGCTGAAAGCCTGCGCCGCGTGGTGCGGGCGCAAATCGGTGCACCCGAAAAATACAGCTTCACTACTCTCAACGCCGGCAACCACGCCGTAATTTCCCCCGACGGCACCACTCTTGCCTTCATTGCGGAAGGCGAGGGCAAACAATTTCTTTTCGTCCGGCCGTTGCAGGCCGTGGCAGCGCAGTCTCTGGCCGGAACCGACGGCGCTTCCTATCCCTTCTGGTCGCCCGACAGCAAGTTTCTCGGCTTCTTCGCGAATGGCAAACTGAAAAAAGTGGAAGCCTCCGGCGGCGTGGTACAGACGTTGTGTGATTCTCCATTTGGCCGCGGCGGCAGCTGGAACCGCGACGGCGTGATTCTGTTTGCCCCCGGCATTCACGACGCCATCTACCGCGTGCCCGAGGGCGGCGGCGAGCCCGTCGCCGTAACCAAAGCCAAAACGGCTGGAATCTATGCCGGGGCTCGCTGGCCTTATTTTCTGCCCGATGGAAAGCATTTCCTGTACGTAGGAACCGAAGGCAACGATTTCCGGGGAAAGATTTACGCCGCCTCGCTCGATTCGCCCGAGGCCAAGCCAATCCTCGAAGACAACAGCGGCGCCGTCTACGCTAGCGGCTACATCTTTTTCACCAAAGACGGAAACCTGGTGGCCCAGCCCTTCGATCCGAGCCATTTGACGGTGAGCGGCAACCCCGTCCCGATCGCGCCTAAAATCGAGTACTACGAGGCTAAGTCAAAGGGCGACTTCTCCGTCTCCGACAACGGAGTGCTGGTCTATCGCAGCGCCTTTACCACCCCAGAACGCCTGGTATGGCTCGATCGCAGCGGGAAACAGGTCGCGACCCTGGGCGAGCCGGGAACCTATTCGTCGCCACGGCTGTCTCCCGATGGCCGCACCGTCGTCCTGGCTCGCGAGGACGAAGCGGAAGCCGGTGCCGGCAAATCCAATCTATGGCTGCTGGAGGTGCAGCGGGGAATTTTTTCCCGGCTGACATTCCATCCTGCGGTGGGCTACAGCGCAGTTTGGTCGCCCGACGGCAAGCGCCTGGCCATTGTGACGCTGGGCTCCCAGGTCCAAATCATGCCCGCCAACAGCGGTGGAACCCCAGTGACTGCTTCCAACGAACTGGCGGCCATGGTTCGGGATTGGTCGCCTGACGGCCGCACGATTTTGGTGCAGCAACAAAACTCCAGCACAGGCATGGACGTTTACGCGCTGCCGGTTGCCGATCAACCGCAGTCGATGACTCCGGTGCTGAATTCGCAATTCGACGAAGTCTTGCCCCGACTGTCTCCCGACGGCCACTGGATGGCTTACATCTCCAACGAGAGCGGACGCGGCGAAGTGTACGTGGTCCCGTTCCCCGCAACGGGCGGCCGCTGGCAGATCTCCAGCAACGGAGTCACCTACGGCATCCCCGGAGTCATCTGGAGCCACGACGGCAAGCAACTCTACTTCCGCGACGCCACCGGCGCCCTGATGGCCGTCGACGTCCAACCCCAGGGCACCGAATTCCACGCCGGCACTCCCCGCCAAATCTTCATGACCACCGGCGGCGCTTGGCCTTTCGACACCGCACCGGATGGCCGCATCTTGGTCGGAATCCGCTCCGAGCAGGAAATCTCTTCACCCCTAACGCTGGTCTTGAACTGGGATAAGGAGATTGGGATACGGAGATGAAGAAGTAATACACAGCGCATGGGAACGGCCCAGTCCGGTCGCAGCCGTTCTTCTCCTACATATCTCTGCGGCCTTCCATAGCTTTCAGCATCGTGATCTCGTCGGTGTATTCGATGTCGCTGCCGACGGGAATGCCCATGGCGATGCGCGTAACTTTCACTCCCACGCGCTTGAGTTGTTGCGAGAGATACGTCGCAGTGGCCTCACCTTCCACGGTTGGGTTGGTAGCGACGATGACTTCGTCGACGTTGCCGGCGTCGACGCGGGTAATCAGATTCGAGATGCGCAACTGCTCCGGTCCGATCCCGTGCAACGGCGAGATGGCGCCGTGCAACACGTGGAAGACTCCGTTAAAGTGCTTGGTCTTTTCAATGGCGGCGATATTCGTGGGCTCTTCGACCACGCAGACCAGCCGCTGGTTGCGGGTTGCGCTGGTGCAGTAGATGCAGGGATCAACGTCGGTAATGTTGTTGCACACCGAACACAGGCGCAGGTTGGCCTTCACGTCGCGCACCGCGGCAGCGAGCGCTTCAGCATCTTCGTCGCTCGATCGCAGAATGTAAAACGCCAACCGCTGCGCGCTTTTCGCGCCCACGCCAGGGAGCTTCTTCAGTTCGTCGATCAGGCGGGACATGGGTTCGGCAAACTTTGACATTGTTAATTCACTTCCAATCGCGTGGCAATGCTCATTGCGCCGCAGGCAGCGTGTACTCGAAGTCATACGAGTGCTTTCCGTCGGCTGCAATAGTGATCGTCATCTTCCCCGTGATTCCCGCCAACTGGCCGGTGCCCGAATCGGGTGCGACCAGTATGGTCAGATCCGGTTTGCCGTTGGTCATGATTCCGGTGTGGTGCAGTACGAAGCTGCCGCTGCGGCCATGCAGCGTCCCAGTGAACTTTTCCATAGCGACGTACGCGCCCGAATGATTGGCGCTGACGCCGCCGGTCAGCATCTGACCTTTGGCCGCGCCTTCGAGATCGCCGTGATATTGCTTGTCGAGCAACATGCGGGTCAGACCGTCGCCGGCCTTGTCATCCTGCGGAATCATCTTCACATCGAATGGTCCGGTGGCGTGGCTGGTCATGATCGCCTCTTTCGAAGGTGCAAATTGGGGTACAGATTGTGGCTGGGCGGACAAAGTGAAGAGAACTAAACTCAGCACTGCCCAACCGATGCAACAATGCTTCCTCATGTCGCGATCCCTCAGCGGCTAAGCCGCGTCCCATGGTTATGTTTTGTGGATACATCTTGTGACACGACTAAAGCCCGGGAATACCCAATCCGCCGAGCATGCCGCCAACGGTGGATTGCATTTGCGCATCGACTTTGCGGGCTGCTTCATTTACGGCGGCGAGCACCAGGTCCTGCAGCATTTCGACGTCGCCGGATTTCACCGCTTCCGGATCGATGCGCAGGCTGAGCAACTGCTTGCGGCCATCCATTTTCGCCGTGACGGTGCCGCCGCCGGATGTGGCTTCGACCACCGTCTCCTGCATTTTCTTCTGCAGGGAATCGTACTGCGACTTGGCTTTCGACATCAGTTCTTGCAGGTTGAATCCACCCATGGACTGCTGCCTTTCGTTGCTTGGGTCATAGGTATTAGGCCTAGCGTTTTCGGCATTCAGTAGTCGTGTTCCAAATACCTAACGCCTAAGACCTATCCCCGTTTTTCCTTGTAGTCGATCACCGTCCGGATTTCTGCTCCGAATTTTTCCCGCATGCGACGAACCACCACGTCTTCCTCGGCGCGGCCTCGGCCGCCGGGACCAGAGGGAATCGACGCGCCGTTGCGCTTGTTCTGCTGCGGTTCTACCACTGCGCCCGGCACGACTCTCAATTTCACTGCCCGGCCCAGGGCCCCGCTGGCCGATGCGATAGCGAGACGCCTCGCGTCGGCGCTCAACGACATGTCCACTACCGTTTGCGACTCGGCAATCTTGATGACCACTTCGTTGCCCTGCACGCTCCACTCGCCGGCCGAGAGCATCGAGACCAGGATGCGCTGGTTGCCGTCGGTGAGCGCCTGCAGCACTGCGTTTTGCAAACGGTCCAGTTGTGATGTCTCGGCCGACGCGGCGGGAACTGGAACAGGCTGAGGAGACGGCTGTTCTGGCTGCGGCCGCGGTTCGGGGGCAACCGGCGCGACGGCCTCGGCGGAGACATAGCTAGCTATGCCTCTAGGATTAGCTTCACGATCGGGCCCGGCCTCAGCGACGGGGTCGCGCATCGGCGCAGGGGCGGCGGAGCCCATGATTACCGGCTCTGCCTGGCTGGCTGTGGCAACAGCAACGATGCGCGGTCCATTTGCTGGCACTGGATCAGAGGAAGCTTCCTGACGCGGAGTGCCCTTGCGAGCGGAGTCAGCCGCAAAAGGAGAAACGAAATTCGGACGTGTGCCCGGAGCCGGCTCTGAGCGGCGTGTGTCAGGCGAGCCTGTTGGGGCCGCAATGTTCAACGATCTTGCCGGCGGCCGCTGTGTAGCGGGCGCGGGAGCGGCGGCCACGTCGCTCAGCAGCTGTTCGATGGGCAGCAACTTCTGCGCGTGCGCCATTTTGAGCAGCCCGAGTTCGAGGTGGAAGCGTTGTTCCTGCTTGTATCCCAATTCGCCGTGAGTGCGCAGCATGATTTGTAGATGGCGCGTGAGATCTTCTTCCCCGAACATTTCTGCAACGCGGGCGACACGTTCGCGTTCTTCGCTCGACACTTGTAACAACGATGAATCTTTGCCCGCGATTTTCGCAACTGTCGCATTGCGCAGGAAACGGACCATCTGGCGAGCAAAGTGCGTGGGACTGTGGCCTTCACTGATCAGGTGATCGACCTGGCGGAGAACGTCTTCACTCCGGCCTTCAGACACCGCCTGCATGACTTGTTCGAGAATGTGAGCGGGCGCGGCGCCGACCAGGTTGCGGACGGACTCAGCGGTGACGCGTCCACTGGCGGAGGCGATCGCCTGATCGAGAATCGACAGCGCATCGCGCATGGAGCCGTCGCCGGCTTCGGCGAGCAGCGCGAGAGCGTCGTCATCGGCTTCAATGTTTTCGCGGGTAACCAGGTCGCGCAACTGCACGACGATGGCATCGAACTTCACGGCGCGAAAGCTGAAGTGCTGGCAGCGCGAGCGAATGGTCTGCGGAATGTCCTCGGGCTGTGTGGTGGCGAGCATGAAAACGATGTGGTCGGGCGGCTCTTCCAGGGTCTTCAACAGGGCGTTGAACGCCGCGTCGGTAATCTGATGAGCTTCATCGAGAATATAGATTTTGAACCGGTCGCGGGCCGGGCGGTAGCGCGCGCCTTCGCGCAGCTCGCGGATTTCGTCGATGCCGCGGTTGGTGGCGGCGTCGATTTCGATGACGTCGACGGCGTTGCCGGCGCGAATCTCGGTGCACGATTCGCAAATGCCGCAGGGTTCGGCAGACGGCTTATCTTTCGAACGGCAATTCAGCGCGGCGGCCAGAATGCGAGCGACCGTAGTCTTGCCGATGCCGCGGTGGCCGCTGAAAATGTAGCCGTGGGCCGTGCGGCCCTGTTCGATGGCGTTCTGTAAAGTCCGGGTGACATGCTCCTGTCCGATCACCTCGGAGAATTTCTGCGGACGGTATTTGCGAGCCAGGACGGTGTAACTCATGGGCGGAAGAGTCGATTATACGTGATCGGGCGGGCTCGATGGTGATTGGTGGAAGGCCGAAAAACGGCTCAGGCTGCTTGCTAAGGCGCGCGGCAAGCGATAGGCTGGTGCGACAGAATTATGTGCGGAGGCGGCTGGGGCGCAGATTCTAAGGCGGCCGCAAAGGAGCGTTGTAATGCAACTGAAACTGACGAAACGAACGGTGGACGGAATTCTGGCCATTGAGAGCAGCGGGCGAATCGTGTTCGGGGAAGAGTCTTCCCTGCTGCGGGACGAAGTGAAGCGGGCCATCGCGGACGGCCAAAAGCGCATTGTGCTCAACCTGGGCGGAGTGAACTACATCGATTCGGGCGGGCTGGGGACGCTGGTGGCACTTCACATCGCGGCGCATAATGCCGGAGGAACCATCAAACTGGCGAACCTGAACCAGCGCGTGGGAGACCTGATGCAGGTCACCAAGCTGCTGACCATATTTGAAATTCACAACTCGGAATACGAAGCGCTGGAAGCATTTCGGACAGCGGCATAGCAACGGCTTGTTTCCATTCGATTCTGCGTAGTTTGCGTGAGATTGCTGGACAGTCACCCCCCCACCCTCTCGCAAAGGACGCGAGAAGGGTGGGGCACCCACGCGTCCTCAGTTCGAATCTTCCTGAATGGCAACTTCGAAACGGAAAAACCGCAGTTCTCCGGCGGGAAAAACCAAACAGAATGATCCTGGAGCGATGCGTCTGCGGATCGAGCAGGCAATTCGCGCCATTCCGCGCGGGAGAGTGTCAACCTACGGTGGGGTCGCGCGGGCAGCGGGATTTCCAGGGGCGGCACGGCGGGTCGCGGCGGTGTTGCGGCGCGGATTCGGATTGCCCTGGCAACGCGTGCTGGGCGCGGGCGGCGCAATCAAACTCACTGGCGACTCCGCGATGGAACAGCGATTCCGCCTGGAGGCCGAAGGGGTGCGATTCCGAGGGCGGCGGGTAGACATGAAGGCGCACGAGTGGAAGGGGTTGCTCCCCAAGCGAGCGAAGGCCCGTCAACCGGAAAAGTTCTCTAGAAAATCCTAAAGATGGCCGTGGCATTTCTTCTTAAGTCTTCCTCGGAACTCGAATTCGACGCACTCCGCAACCCATTCCCGCTCGGCAAGGGTTGCAAAACTCTTCACATTGACACGACCCCCGAATCGGGATATCTTCAGCCGCACAATCGAAACTATCGCGCATAGTTTTTAGCCCCGCGGGTGCCCTGTCATCTTGGTGGCGAACTAGACACGAATATTACTTTCTTCAAGATAAGGAAGCTCATGAATCGCATTCTCTCTGGTTATCGCCATAGCACCACTATTTCTGGAAAGACTTTGCACGCCCTCCTGGTAATTACGCTCGGAGCAGCACTTTTGCATGCTCCTCTCTCACGCGCGCAGGACGCTCCTACGCCGCCCACCCTCACGCAGCTCAGTTCCGACCCGTTCACCATCCCCCCGGGGCAGCACGCAACGGAGGTTGAGCCGCACATGCTGGCGAACGGCACCACTCTCGTGAGCGCCTTCCAAACCGGGCGCATCGTAAATGGTGGCGCGACCGCGATCGGTTGGGCTACCTCCACCGATGGTGGCACTTCCTGGACGAACGGTTTCTTGCCGGGACTGACCACCGGCAACGGTGGCGGTCTTTACGACGCAGCCAGCGATCCTGCCGTAGCTTTTGACGCGAAGCACGATGTGTGGATCATCGCCACGCTTCCGATTTCGAACACGAAGGAAACGCCCGCCGTAGTGGTGAGCCGCTCGACCGATGGTGGATTCACCTGGGACAACCCGGTCAGCGTCGGACCCAACGTGGCCAGCTCTGACAAGAACTGGATCGTATGCGATAGCAATTCGGGAAGCCCGTTCTACGGCAATTGCTACGTCGAGTGGGACAATCCCGACACTGGAGACGGGATTCAGATGAGCACCTCCAGCGACGGCGGTCTCACCTGGAGCGCAGCTGTTGGCACCTCGAGCCGCGCCTTTGGTATTGGCGGCCAGCCGCTGGTGCAACCCAACGGAACCGTGGTCGTGCCCATCGAGACCAATAGCATGTCGTCATTCACCTCGACCGACGGCGGCAATACCTGGTCGAAGCCGGTCACGATTTCCAACATACAGACTCATACGGATGCTGGCGGCATTCGCAGCGGCCCGCTGCCCACCGCTGCCGTAGACGGCGCGGGGACGGTCTGGGTCGTATGGGAAGACTGCCGCTTCCGCAGCAAATGTTCGACCAACGATCTGGTCTACAGCACGTCGAGCGACGGTGTAACGTGGTCGACAGTTACACGTATTCCGATCGACCCGACCACCAGCACGGTCGATCACTTCATCCCGGGCATTGGCATTGACCCTGCTACTTCGGGTGCGACGGCGCACGTGGCCATTCACTACTATTATTATCCGAAGACCAGTTGCACGAAGTCGACCTGCCAGCTCTTTGTCGGTTACGTGTCGTCTCACAACGGTGGAACAACCTGGAATGCGGCGGTTCGGTTGACCGGTGCGATGCAGCTCACTTGGCTTCCGAACTCGCAGAACGGGCTGATGGTCGGGGACTACATCGCGACGGTTTTCAACAGCGGGGTGCCGCACGGAGTGTTCGCGGTGGCTGCCGCGAAGTCAGGATCGACTTTCAATGAGTCGATGTACACCGCGCAGGGGCTGAAAGTGCCTGAGACTGGTCCGCAATTTTCATCCGCGGGCGATAAACCGCTGCACAAACTTTCCGACGTGATTGAGAAGGAGCGTCCGGAAAAGGGTGTAGTACCGCCATCGAAGAGCGCCGTGAAGCGGAGTTCGAAGTAGAAGCGGAGGGCTCTGACAACGACTAACGCCTACTTTTTGAACTGCGGATCGATCTCGACCTGATATCCCGTGACCATTTTGTTGGTTTCGTTGGCCATGCCGACGACGGCCATCAACTCTTTGAACATAGCGTCGGTCATGCCTTTCTTCTGCGCCGACACGGTGTGCGATGCGATGCAGTAGTGGCACTGGTTGGTGACGCTGACCGCAACGTAGATCATTTCTTTGGTCAGCGGGTCGAGCGCGCCGGGGCCCATGATCTGCTTGATGTCTTCCCATGTGCGCTTAAGCGTGGTGGGATCGTGGGCGATGGCCTTCCAGAAATTATTGATCCAGTCGGTCTTGCGCGTGGCCATGATGTCGTCATAGACAGCGCGGACTTCAGGGCTCGCGTCATTGTATTCGATTAGGCCGAGAGTGGACATGAGGCTCCGTTATTCTTCCTCTGAATGATTCTCTATGTAGCGCTTCCGCACCGTCTTTATCAAGATGTCAGGGAGCGGGCGTGCGGCACCGGGTTTGCGAGAGAGCGTTTTCAGGTTCACCCCCATGAAAAACAACAGCGCATGCTTCTCTTACACGCGCATGTTTTGGGAGTGCAACATTCGTGTCGAATTTCTTGTCTGCTAGATTGACGTCCCACGGACTGGTAAAGAAACTCGGCGAGATCGCCGATAGGTAGATCTTGTTTCCCGGCATTGTGAAAAGAACATCAACCGCCTTCTCTGTCAGCAGGGCAGAGGGCACTCGGAAGCAGCCTCGTTCCAGAAGGGCCGTACTCTCGCCTTGTTTGGTCTTCAATGTGATGACTTGAGGGCCGCCGATCGGCGTTCCGTTGAGGCGCACGCGAATATTGAAGCATTGAGGTTCTGGGGGTCTTGGCTCCTGGGCGGACAGCTTTGCTGCATCGACGCAAAGTAACAACGCAATACAGACCACCGATCCTCGTAATCTGCTCATTGTTTATCGAGATCGCTCTGGCAAATTTCCGTTCAGCAGATCTTCCAGCTGCGCTGCCGGCACTCGCACGCCGACGTAAAAATGCCCGAACAGGGCGTACACGGCGCTGACTTCGTCGAAGCGCATTTCGTAGATCAGTTTCTTGAAGACCAGCGGCTCATCGGCAAACAGATCGACGCCCCACTCCCAGTCGTCGAAGCCGATCGATCCAGTGATGATCTGTTTGACTTGTCCCGCGTAGCGGCGGCCGATCATGCCATGATCGCTCATCTGGCGCGCCCGCTCTTCGATGGGAAGCTTGTACCAGTTCTTGTCCTCGCCGCGACGCCGGTCCATGGGATAGAAGCAGGCGTAGCGGTGCGGCGGAATCTCCGGGAAAAGGCGCGGGCGCATGGCCTCGCTATGGCGGTTGAGCTTGCATTCGATCTCGGCCTTCCACTGGTCGGAATGCGGCTCGATGCCCTGATCGATTAGCTCCTTGTAAATCTTGAGCGTGGAGTCGTACAGTCCGAGTTCGATGATTGAAAGATAGGAACTAGTGGGCTCGAGGTAATCGCTGAGGCGCAAATTGGCGAGTTTCAGTTCGGCCTGATTGAGATCGGCGAACGACTCGCGGAAATGAATCAGCATCAGATCGCCCTTGTGGCCGATCAGCGAGAACAGCGCCGACTGGCCAGCTGAATTCTTCTCCATGGCACCAAGCGCGTCAGCGGCCTCTTTGGCGATGGCCGATTTCTCGGCCGCGGGCAGCGCCCGCCAGGCGGGCCACCGCAGCCGCATCATCTGGTGCAGAACGCTGTAGCCTTCGGTGGTGAGCGGGACTGCCGGAATCTCCGCGGCGACTTCTGGACGGGGTTGTTGAGTGGTCGTCATGCAAGCCTCTTCCTGTTTCCGGACCTCTTTCGGGATCATGCTTCCGGGGCCAACGGAATTCAAAAGCAAAAGGCTATTGTACGCGGATGCTCACCCGGAAGACTGTGCACTCGCTAGACCGCGACGACATTCGCAAACGCGACCGAGCTGCCGATGGGGACAGAACACCTAAAGTCTTGCGCGCTGCCCGCCGATGAATAATAACGGGCCATGCCGTGACCTCCTCCAACAAAGTGATCGCCTGCGCACTGCTGATTCTTGTCGGCATCGGCGCGCTTTCGTTCTGGAGCGAGGTACGAAATGAACATGACCGCGAGTGGGTTACGCATACGCTGCTGGTGGTGGAGAAGCTGCAAACCGTCCGCATCGACATCACCCAGGCGGAAACCGGGCAACGGGGTTACATGCTTACGGGGAAGGAAAGATACCTGGAACTGTACGGCGCCGGTGTGCAGCAAGTGCTCGAGGACATGCACGAACTGCCGGATCTGATTCGGGACCAGCCTTCGGAGCGGGACGCGATTCAGACACTGGAGCCGCTTATCGCAGCCCGGCTGGCGGAACTGGACGCGGGAATTGACGTGCGCCAGCGAAGCGGCCTGCTGGCCGGGGCGGAAGCCGTGACCCGCGCGAATAACGGCGAAAAGTGGATGGGACAGATCGCAGCCCAGATTGGCCAGATGCGCCAAACCGAAGAGGGCTTGTTAAGCCGGCGGTTGGAGACTGCGGCGGCCAGTACGAGAAAAATTAAGGTAGCGATCGTTCTGGGCAACGCTTTGGCCATTCTTATTCTCCTGCTGAAAGGCCTTGTCATTCACAAAGAAATTATCAGACGCACCCGGGCGGAAGAGAACCTAAAGTGCTCCAACGCCAGCCTGGAACGGCGCACTGCGGAGTTGTCGGAGAGCAATGAGGAGCTGGTAGCGACAAATGTCGAACTGGAGAGTTTCGCGTACTCGGTAGCTCACGATTTACGCGCTCCCCTGCGGCACATCGCTGGATATTCCAACGTAATTAGGCAGGATTACGGGCATCTGCTGGATGGGGAGGGACTGCGCTTCCTGAGGAAAATCGCGGATGGCGCGCAGAATCTGGGACATCTGGTGGATGACTTGCTTGGCTTGTCGAAGGTCGGGCAACAGGTGCTTTCGCTGGAAGATACGCCACTGGATGCACTGGTGCGGGAAATCATTGAAGACCTTACGCCAGAGCTTGCGGCGCGGGCAATTGAGTGGCGCATCGGGGAACTGCCGGTGGTCGAATGCGACCGGGTATTGATGAAGCAGGTATTCGCGAATCTGCTCTTGAATGCCGTGAAGTACACGCGAAAGCGAGAGCTCGCGGTGATTGAGGTAGGCCAGATGATGCTGAACGGCGAGCGCGTCATCCGGGTGCGGGACAATGGCGTGGGCTTCGAGATGCAATACGCGGGGAAGCTTTTTGGAGTTTTTCAGAGGTTGCACAAAGCGGGTGATTTCGAAGGCACCGGAGTAGGGCTGGCGGTGGTGCAACGCATTGTTCGGAAACACGGAGGACGGATTTGGGCGGAAGCGGAACTCGATCGCGGGGCTGCGTTTTTCTTTACGCTGGGATCGTCTGCGATCAACACCAGAACAGATTCAGAACTTGCCAACGAGGAAGAGGCCATGCATGTCGCACGAAGTTGAGATTTTACTGGTCGACGACAGCCCCGAGGATGTGGAGCTGACCATTCGCGCTTTGCGGCGTCACAAGATTGCCAACGAGATTCAAGTTGCCGAAGACGGAGCGGAGGCCTTGGACTTCCTGTTTTGCCGCGGCGCGCACAAGGATAGGTCGCTTGACCGCCCTCCAAGACTCGTGCTGCTGGATCTGAAACTTCCCAAAGTCGACGGCCTGGCGGTGCTGCGGGCGATCAGAGCGGATGAACGGACCAAGAACGTTCCGGTGGTGATTCTCACTTCCTCCAAACAACAAAGAGATGTCATCGACGGCTACAATCTGGGCGTGAACGCTTACGCCCAGAAGCCGGTTGACTTCGAGCAGTTCGGCGAAGCCATCCGGCAGATTGGGATGTTTTGGATGCTGATCAATCAGGCTCCTCCGCCAAGAACCCATGAAGCAGGCAAGGCGCGGGGAGCGTGACGCGCGTCGGCAGTAGCGGCTCAAGTGCCGCTAGGCCAGATCCTGAATCCCAGACAATCGTCCTACGTGCTTGTTGGCAATGAGGGGACTTCGTCGCATACTTGTGCGATTACCGGCAACAAGTGGGTGTGCGCATCGTCTTTAGCAACGAACGCATCCACTGCAGCCAACGCCAGTTCTGGAATCGCGTTGTCACTGGAAACCATCACGATCTGAACCTCCGGCCGTATGCGCTTGATTTCGACCGCGACTTCGTGTCCGTTCATTTCGGGCATGTGATAATCCAAAACCACCGCCGCGATCGGCGAAGCCTCCGCCAACTTTAATCCCTCTTGAGCGGAAGCGGCGGTGAGCACATCGTATCCGCGCCGCTCGAGGAGCGCTTTGTGGTAACTGAGGGTGTCTCTATCATCGTCGATACATAGAATCTTCATGGGAGTTTCCCCTATGCGCTGGACAGGTTCTCCACTATAAGTATCGACGACACGGCTTTTGCGATGCTGATCAAATCTGCACACTTTTGTAGTTACCGAGGTGTTGGCTGCTTTCGGAAGTCTCAGCCACGTCGGATTAATGCAGCACGCGCCTATATGCGGTGCACAAGGTGCCCCACTCATACGGCGCTCCGTATGAGTGAGGCGGGGGGGCGCTGCTCGGAGATCGTCAAGACTCAGGAAACTGCTCCGGTCCCACAATAGATAACAATAGAAACGATAGAAACATCGTCGGGCACGTTCAGCCCGGCCTGCCGGGCACAAAGCCAGCTCCGTAATTGAAGCATGAGTGACTAAAACAATGGCTAGGGACGGAGTTTCTTATGGTCAGGAATTCCAATCGAATGCAGACTCACCTCGACACGCGTCGAGTTGAGGTGTACTGTGTTCCTGCGTCACTATCCGAGTTGGCGCAATGCCGAAATCCCCTCGGCTCACCAGCGGTTTTGTTCCCCTGAAACGGAACCGTCACTACGAACTTGCCCTGCAGTCCTTCGGGACCGCATCCTCGCATGGATCATCTCTGCGAGTGTACTAGCGGAGGAACAAATGTCAGAACTCTTCGACGATATCGCAACCGCCTTTAACCAGGCTCGTTTCCAGCTGGCGAACGATTTTGACAAGATGCGCGCGGATAATATGAAGTTTTACCGAACTCACGCGCAGTCTTGGGTCGACGCCGTAGCCAAGCAATATGGATATGACGGTGTGGGAGCCCTTCCTACTTACACCGTTGCATTGTATGCAAGTGAGGCAGATGTACTGCTTGATTTTGTGCAGGGAGTCGGAGCCGCGACGTTTATCGATCCTCTTCGCCTGGGCGAAGGCATCAAGAAGGGGACCGTCGGTGGTTATGTTGAGGATGGCCTGAGAGTTATCGGTATAGTCGGCGGAGCCGTGAAGTTACTAAAATTCGCCAAGTTCGCAATGGCTGCCGGCGAGGTGCGAGGCGGCTGGATGTCGTGCACGTCTTCGGCTGGTGCAAAGGCGCTCATCCAGGCCGCAATCAAGTCGACACCCACAGTGGAGGAAGTAGCCAGGTTTACATCAAACATCTCGGTTCGGCTGCCCTCCTATCCCGGAGCTTTCATCGCCGACATCGTTCCGAATCTCGAAAAAGTTGGGGCGACTGTCGAGAAAAGCACGATCTCGGGAGTGAAGGACGTGATGAAATTGGTCAACCAGAATAAGGGCCCAGTCCTGTTTTCTGTCGAATGGCCCGCGGTCGGAAACATACCCGGCGGAGGTCACACGATGATGGCGTACCGCCCTTTCTTCGGCTCGGGAATCCGGCTCGCCGATCAATTCGGCAATCTCCACACCTTGGAGAGCGTGAACACGGGGACGGGCCAGGCGTTTCGTGTGATCGCCGGCGTGGGAACAAAAGCCACAAAGCTTCTGAATTGGCCTGGAGTGACCAGAACAATTAAGGCCGGAGACGTAATCGGTCAAATTTCACGAGTTTATTCCGATGCCTTCGTTCTGCGAGACGCGGTTCTGTTGGACGTTGCGGCCAACCTGCCGCTGGCCCAGAGAATCGGCGTGCCGATCTACACAGCACTGGACGATCAATTCAACCTGAAGCTGGGATATTTGGCTTCTCAATTGCCCACGGCGCCACCCAAATTAATGGCAACCGGGGACTATGTGAATAAAGCCATTGCTACGAATCCCAACGGTACGCCTGCGCAGCGGGGGTCCTCGGGAAGCGCCCCCAAAAGATCTCGCTTTGGGACAACCGCGCCACAGGGACCGGGCCCCACGAGTGCCCTCAGCGCTAACGCCCAGACGCTCCTGGGCCTGCTCGGAGGCCCCGGTTCCAAGATCGATGGCAAATCACTTCGGCAGAAGGCGATGGATGCGAATATCGATCCGATGCAGTATCATCCGGCGCTCGATGAACTGGAAGGATCGGGAGCGGTAACCGTGGAGCGGGCACCTGTCGATAATTTAACGATCATCAGCGTCACGCAGAATTAGGCGTCCCGGCTGGGCCCCGCTGCACTTGAATCGCCCGGCGCTGCTCGCAGATCGTCAAACTCAGCAAACTCCTCCGCTCCCAAAATAGAAACATCGTCGGGCACGTTCAGCCCGGCCTGCCGAATGGCCCGAATGGCTCGCATCAAATGTTCCGCGTCTTTAAACATAAGAGCGCCCGCGGCGTTGCCCACGTCATCTGTCTCATGGTTCACCGGCGCATGGTTCACCAGCTCATGGTTCGCCGGCTGATGGTTCACCGGCGCAACCAGACCAGTGCGCAGCGCTCGCGCAATCGGATTGGGTTGATAGTTCAGTTCTCGTGCAGCCGCAAAAACACGATCTTTTGTGCATTGCGGAATTGTTCTTGAGTGCGGAGTGCAATTGAGGACGGCCGAAACCGTCCCCTTGGTCAGTCCAACACGTTGCGCCAACATCTTAAGCGTGACTGCCGCTGATCTCTTCATCGGGAACACTTCTCACATACCGTCAGAAGAACAGTTTCAGTCCAAATTGAAATTCCCTCGGATCAAATGCCGAAGTAACCGAGCCAAAGTTACTGGCTCCCTGGTTGAGGCTGATGCCACCGTTGTTGGCATCGCCTTGGAACTGAGTATGGTTCCAGGTGTTGAATGTCTCGATGCGAAGCTCGATCCGGCTGCCGCGTTCCTGGTTAATAACGAAATTCTTGAACAACGAGAGGTTCCAGTTGTCGCGGCCGGGACCGCGCACCGCATCGAACGAAAGATTGCCGTAGCAATCGGGCCCGGTGGCACAAACCGGAGCCGAGAAGGCCGCCGGATTGAACCACTCCGCCACCGTTTTCGGATAAACGATACTTCCGCTCAAGTCTGGCCGGTTTCCGGTAAAGCCGCCGGGAAACAGGCTAGAGACGTTATTTCCGCTCACGCCCAGGTTGATGGGCGCTCCCGTTTCCATGGTGACGATCCCCGACACCGCCCATCCTCCGGCGGTTGCTCTCAGAACATGGTTGTCATTATTTTTCAAGAACGGGATCTGGTAGACAAAGTTCACGAAGGCGATATTGGTGCGGTCGAATATGGACGGCCCGACATCGTACGCAGGCCCCACATAGGGATTGGTGGCAGGTTGCAGATCGCCGCCGCTGCCAGGGCCGCTCGCCGAATCGATGGCGCGCGAAAGAGTGTAGCCGAACTGGAGTTGGAGGTCGTTTGTCACATTTCCGTGCAAGTCAACCTGTAACGAGTTGTAATGCGAGTTAGCCTCGTCTTCTGACATCCGGATCGCGCCGAAGCCCCGATACCCGTATGCCTGGTTAATCCCAGTTCCTCCAGCCGCAAGCAGAGTCGGCAGATCGCTTTCCGGGGGGAGATTGAGTTCCTGATAGACGTTCTCATGCCGGCCTTCGCTCCCTACATAAGATATGCCCAGCACAGTTCTATGTCCCAGTGATTGCTGAACGCCCATGCTGTACTGGTAGCTCGTCGGAGGTTTGTAATTGAGAGCGATACCGGTGATGCCGACGGGAAGAACGGGCAAATCCGCGGAGCTGATCGTGCTGCCATTGCTGAGCTGAAGCCCAGGATTGGAAAGAGAAACGTTGTGCAGTGTGGGGCTTGCGTCGAACGGAGTGTTGGTCGCCCCGTTGTACATATCATTGCCCTGGATGCGGTCATACATGATGCCGAAGCCGCCCCGGAGCACGGTCTTGCCTTGCCCGGTGAGGTCATAAGCAAACCCGATACGTGGGCCGAACGCGGGCCAGTAGGTGTTTGTCAAACCTTTAGGAATTCCATTCACACCGCCGATTCCGATACCGTTTTCATAAAACTGCAAACCCGCCAGGATGGGGTTGGGACTCGTGCCTAAACCCGGGCTGGAGCCGCCGGCGCATGGAGGATTAGACACCGAGCTGCAGATATTCCCACTCGAGTCGAACGTGGCCGCCAGTGCCGGGTTATACAGGTTGGGATAAAAGTTCGCCGACTGCTCGTTGGCCTCGTAAGTGTGCGGTGCCCCATCCCATCGCAATCCCAGGTTCAGGGTCAACCGGTGGTTCACGCGCCAGTTGTCTTGTACGTACGCGGCATAGGAAACGTTATTCCAGTGGCCGCTGGAATGGACGGCGTCTTCTTCATAGGATTGGGCGTCGCCCAGCAGGAAATCGGCAAAGTCGTTGCCCGTGAAGCTGCCGTTGAAGGTGTAATTGCCTTGCGTGATGGCGAAATAGTCCTGCACTTTCTTGTAAAGCGCCCAACTGAACCCGAACTTGAGTTGGTGCGCGCCCTTCGTCCAGGAGATGTCATCGCGCAGTTGGTAATCGTTGGCAGAGTTAATCCACGGCTCCCACGCGGAAGTGTAGTCGGTTCCTGTGCTCCCACCGAGGTCGATCGACGGGATGCGGTTGTCAACGTTAGGTCCGGTGAACAACCGGTTGAAGGTAAAGCCCGAAGGAGCTGTGAACACGCCATGCGGCAGGATGTTGATGCGATTGCCGTCATAGTTGAAAGCGGTTTCGTTGAGCAGAGTCGGACTGATCACGTACGTGCTATGAATCACCGCGCTGTAGGAGGGATTTCCGAAAGTGTCGAAAACCGTGGGCACGTTGTCGGGAACCCATTGTGCGGTCCCGTAAGTTTGCGCAACCTGCTCGGAGACCCAGTGGCCGAATACTGAGAACTTGCCGGTGAATTGGTGGTCGATACGGGCAATCTCTTCCCTCAAATTAGTGGGCGAATTGTTGCCGCCGATGAACTGAGCGCCGCTGGTAGGCAATGGAAATATGCCGGCCCCGAGCAAAGCCGTCGCGTTCCCGTTGATCAGGCAGTCAGGAATCGTATTGTTAGGAAACGGCGTTCCAGGCGCGGGAGCAACGCCAGGGGCGCAGTTCGCGCCATAGCCCGCTACTCCAGTGGGGGCCTTAATGATGTTCGCATTGCCATTGGGAAGCGTAGCCGGGATCACCGCGCCAGTTCCTGCGCCCGCTGCATCTGGATACTCACTAGCCAGTGGAACGGTTTGATTCAGCAAGCCGCCCTGAATAATGCTGCGCCACTCCATGTTGTAGAAGAAGAACGTAGGATGCTCCTTCCACAAAGGAACCTGGCCGCCTGCATTAAAGCCGTAAACGTTGAGTCGCAACTCGGCAACCTTATTCGGCGCCGGGTTGAAATAATTGCGCGCATCAAAGGCATCGTTGCGGTCGAACTCCCATCCGCTGGCATGGAATTGTTTGGTCCCGGATTTGACTACCGTGGTAATGGTTGCGGCCCCCGTCAGCCCATACTCGGCGCTGTAGTTCGAGTCCAGGCTGCGGAACTCGGCAATGGCGTCAAGCGATGGCATGACCGCCGCTTGACTCCCTCCACGATCCAGGTTTTCCGAGCCATCAAGGAGTTGCAGGTTGTGGCCGGCTCGTTGACCGTTGATGCTGACGTTATTATCGCCACTCACCGGAGTGGCGATCATGCCCATCCCCTGAATGCTGGATGCGCCCGGCGTCAAGGCGTACAGGTTGTATAAGCTTCGACCGTTGGTGGCAAGCTCGGTGACTTGCTCGCCGGTGATTACCGAGCTGACATCGCCAGAATCCGATTGCACCGCAACCGCATCCGCCTCGACCGTAACGCTCTCCTGGACTGATCCCACTTGCATCACGAAGTCAATGCGCGTGCGGTCGTTCACGTTCAATACAATGCTCTTCTTCTCGGTAGCCTTGAATCCGGTGCCCTCGGCTTTCACCGCGTAGGTGCCGATGTTTAGATCAGGCGCGACATACTGTCCGGCCTCGTTTGTTTTCAGGCTGCGAACCTGGCCCGTACTTGTCTGGGTCACAGTGATCGTCACGTTGGGAACGACCGATCCCGACGGATCGGTAACCGTTCCTACGATGGTGGCTTCCTGTGCGACTAGCGGAGTCGCAAGCAGTGCCATCACCAGAAACAAGAATGAGAAGGCAGCGAGAGAATACAGGGTGCGGCTTTTGATGGAACCGCGTGACCTCTCGGCAAACATGGGCGAGAAAGACTTCATTGATATCCTCCAGGAGCGCTCTGACGCTGCAAGGTTGCACCCGGATGTGGTTTACAGCAATACCCACTTGACCCTCACTTCATATAGCCATTATGATTTCGCGGAGAATGAGGAAAACACCTACGGGAATTTCACCGATCATCGCGATCGACCGTCGAGCCCCTAAGGCTTTACACCGCCAGGTTTACGATGCGTATCGCGCCGGCATTGTGAATCGCACCTTGCGCGCCGGTCAGCGCGTTCCATCTACTCGTGTACTGGCTTTGGAACTGGGCATCTCGCGCATTCCGATCCTGACTGCATATTCCCAACTCGTGGCCGAAGGATATTTCGAAAGCCGGGTCGGGGCGGGAACCGTTGTCTCCCGGTCTTTTCCCGACCAGATTACGTCCCCTGAACCGCGGGGCCAGCAATCAACGAAAGTTCAGGCGGGCGCGCGCCGGCTGTCGAAGCGCTGTTCGAATTTTGTTTCCGTCGCAAATGTTCCGTGGCAGCGCGGCTGGGGAGCTTTCGGCGTAAGCCAGGTATCTTTCGGAAATTTCCCGTTCCAGACATGGAACGCCCTGGTGATGCGTCACTGCCGAAAGGCCTATGCGAAATCCCTTGATTACGGCGACCCAATGGGATCGAAGGAACTGCGGGAGGCGATCGCTGCATATCTCCGGACTGCGCGCGGAGTACGGTGTGAAGCACGGCAGATTATGGTCGTGAGCGGCTCGCAGCAGGGACTGGATATTTCAGCGCGCGTTTTCCTCGATCCCGGAAGTCGCGTCTGGATGGAAGAGCCTGGCTACCGCTTTGCGCGCAATGTCCTCGCGGTCCATGGTTGTAAGATCGTGCCTGTTCCGGTTGATTACGCGGGCCTGAACGTCGCCGCCGGTATCAAGCGGTGTCGCACTGCGCGGGCCGCACTGGTTACTCCCTCGCACCAATATCCGCTTGGAATTACCATGAGCGCTTCCCGCCGTATGCAATTGCTGGACTGGGCGCAGAAGTCGGAATCGTGGATCATTGAAGACGACTACGACAGCGAGTTCCGCTATGAGAGCAAGCCGATTGCGTCTCTGCAGGGACTCGATTCGAACGCCCGGGTCATTTACATCGGTACCTTCAGCAAGGTTTTGTTTCCCGCCTTACGCCTGGGTTACTTGGTAGTTCCTCCCGATCTTATCGAGCGCTTCCTGGCGGTTCGCCTGGCGATGGATATTGGCCCGCCGACTTTTTTTCAGTCGGTGCTCGCAGACTTTATCAGCGAAGGTCATTTTTCACGCCATATTCGACGAATGCGGCTGCTCTATAAAGAACGCCGAAGCGTCCTGATCGACTGCATTCGCAAAGAATTTGGTTTTGCAGCGGACGTTACTGGCGGAGAGGCGGGCATGCATCTTTCCATCACTTTGAAAGGTATTCGAGATTCCGAGATTGCCGAGCGCGCCTCCCGCCAGAACCTTTGGCTCGTGCCCCTGTCGACTTCCTATCTCGGCGAGCCCTCCCGGCATGGGTTCATTCTGGGTTTTGGTAGCACTGCAGTCGAAGAGATCCCCAACGCTGTCCGCAAACTGCGAACCCTCCTCACCTCCTAATAAATATCCTGTAGTGGTCCAGCTCGCTTGTCATCCCGAACAACGACTCGCAAGCGAGTCCAGTCTCGTTGGCCCGCCGATGTCGTGGCTATATACGATCCGGGTTAAGTGGCTATTGTCTTCCACGGTTTTCAATGTCACTATCCTCGAGGATCAGCATCACCAGGAAGGATAAGCAATGAAAAATCGCACAAGGCTCCATGCGCCTGTTCTTGGCTTGTTGTTGTCATTAGCCCTCATTTCGTCGAGCAGTGGGTCTCAGAACCGCGCTCAGAACGCGTCCGGGACCGCAATGGAAAGTCAGCCGCTGAATAAGGAAAACGTCGTTTACGTCTGCGCCTGCCTGAAGACGAAATCTTGCTTCTGCATGACTGAAGCCAAAATGGAGGGCCCGTGCGCATGCGGAACCAGCGGCGGCCCGCCCATGAAAGCGGTGCCGCCAGATAGCGACTGGGCAAAACAAAATCGCGACGCGCTTGCGAGTAAATAGATCGAGAGTTGTGTCCTGTATGGATTCTTCGCTGTGAAGCTGAAGTGTGATCCAAAACGATGCAAGGCATTCTGCGTCGCGAAGACGTCAGAACGACCATGCCTGTATGCGCAGTCCAACCAAGAATCGAGCTTCGAACCTCAGGACAAAGTTCTTGGGCACTTCCGCTCGGAGATAAATCCCACCTGCTCGCGGAGCCGATCCAATAACGTATCACGGGCTGAACCCTGGGCTGTGGAAGGTGCGCGAAAGCACCCCAAGTCCCGAAGCACCCAATAGTTCTTTTGGAATGAATGTGGTGGCCAGGGACGGAGTTGAACCGCCGACGCCAGCCTTTTCAGGGCTCAGCTATTAAGTGTTTACAATGACTTGGAACGCACGGACGACACCGTAAGTCATTGAAGATCACCCCAGGTCAAGAGTTTTGTGGGCTTTTTTGTGGGCTGGGATCAGATGACGCAAGCGTGCAACACATCCGCGCCATTTGTGGCAGAAGATCTCCTTAAACCTCGACAGTTCTCTAAACACAAGCGCGTTTGAACTAAGCCGCTAGCGCGGCGGACGCTGCCGCGTGCTCGAAGTAGGGGTCATTGGAGGTTCCAGACTATCCAGACTCGCGAGGCTTGAGGAAGGATCGGTCTTGCGTTACGATGAGGCAATCCTGAGGCTAAGTATTCATGTTTAGATCGATGAGCATCAATAACTGCTCTCTTGGTAAAACCCGCTTCTGGCAAGGCTTTGCAAGTGAAAATCGATTGAAATCCCATAGGAAATCCCGCATCCGCCGCAAACGCTAGCGGCTCACTTCAAACGACCCTATCGAAACTGCCCCGATCACACGGACCTGCCGTCCCCGCACTTCTGCTTCGGGGCAGTCCCGATAGGGATCTATCGTTTATCGGTACCGATCCTGGAGATTCGGTGACCGATGGGGCGGTGAATGCCATTGACTTCAATGAGCATTTTTGCTGTACTTAAAAATATTAACCACGGTGAAGGAGTTCACCGCCAACCGCTGTCCCAATTCTTAAGCCGGAACAGCTGATGACTCCTGACAAGCGGATTGCCTTGTCACGGATTCATGGTGCCGGCAACGATCCGCAGAAACTAGTCGAGGTGGCGCTTCATGGAGAACGTGTGGGTAATGGCCGCCGTTTGGGTCGGCCTCGCCTTGATCGCGACGCTGGTTGCCATCTGGTTTCGGATCTCCACTGCCCTGAGTGAGATCGTTGTCGGCACTGTCGCCCAATTGGCGATCGGTGCACTTTTCGTGCATGCTGAACTTGGTGGGAAGACAAGCTGGATTAGTTTTCTTGCCGGCACTGGTGCCATCGTTCTTACGTTTCTGGCCGGGGCCGAACTCGATCCTCAGATTTTCCGGACGAAGTGGAAAGAGGCGACGGTCATTGGACTCGTCGGTTTCTTTGGACCGTTTTTTGGGTGCACGGCAATTGCCCACTATATTTTGCATTGGGGAGGCCGGGCCAGTTGGCTGGCGGGCGTTGCCCTTTCGACCACTTCCGTGGCGGTCGTCTATGCGGTGATGTTAGAACTGGGGTTCAACGTTACAGATTTTGGAAAGGCTGTGTTGGCAGCCTGCTTCGTTAATGATCTGGGAACAGTGATTGCGCTGGGGCTGATCTTCTCGCCATTTACCGTGAAAACTTTGATCTTCATAGGCGTCAGTGTCGTGGTCTTCGCTATTCTTCCCTTCCTCACACCTCGATTTTTCAGGAAATACGGAGGACGTGTTTCCGAGCTGGAGGCCAAGTACATACTGTTCCTACTATTCGCAATGGGGGGATTGGCAGTTTGGTCTGGCAGCGAAGCAGTCTTGCCAGCCTACATCATCGGCATGGTGCTGGCCGGAACAGTAGGCAAGGACCACAGTCTCATCAGGCGTCTGCGCACCCTGACGTTCGGATTACTGACGCCGTTTTACTTCATTCGGGCGGGATCATTTGTGTCCGTGCCTGCATTAATTGCGGCCCCACTGGCATTCACTGTGTTGTTTTTTGCCAAGATGCTGTCGAAAGTGATTCCTCTGTACCCCACGGTGAAGGCCTTTAACTATCAGAAGGAAGAGGGGCTGTACTTCACGCTGATGATGTCGACGGGCCTGACGTTCGGAACTATTTCTGCGCTGTTCGGGCTGAATCACGGTGTCATCACGCAGGCGCAGTATTCCTATTTGGTCGCCACGGTGATCGGGAGTGCCGTCATACCGACCATGATCGCCAACGCTTGGTTTATGCCGAGGCACCTGCTGGCCACTAAGGCAAAGGAAGAGTCGGCATTGCCTCAACCTGTAAGCGAAAACGCAAACTAGGAGGCGCATGACAGGAAAACGACAGAACGCATATTTTCGCAAGTTGCTGGTCGGCTACGACGGGTCTCCGCAGTCGGAAAAGGCAGTAGATGTGGCCTTCTCGCTGGCAGAGTGCCTGGATGCGACAGTACTGATCTTTGCGATTGCGCGGCCTCCTGAACCGTCGACTTCGGTCGAATTGGAAGCGGTTCTGGACAACGCGAAGGAACACTTTGAAGAGGGTTTTAAGAAGATTATGGAAAGGGCCCGCGGGCGCGACCTCAACGTTAAGACCGACATGGCGGTGGGACATCCGGCTGAACAAATCATCCATCGGGCGGAAGTGGACGGCGTTGACCTCATCATTTTGGGCCGGCGCGGGCGCTCCATGATTTCACGAATGATGTTGGGTTCGGTATCCGAGCGAGCCTTGCGATATGCACATTGTCCAGTGATGGTAGTTCACTAGCTTGGTGAGGATGTGTAGCCGCCAGGGATGCGGCGATCGACGCGAGATCATATGACGGCGGGTTTTATATTTGACCGTGAAGAAGAAAGACAGACCATCAGGCAGCGCCTCGCGAAGAGACGCCCCTTGCTTATTCATGGACCCACTGGTGTTGGCAAGACTCTGCTGTTGCGCAGCCTGCTGCCAGAATTTCCTTCCGTGCTTTACTGCGAAACTTCCGGCACCACACACACGGTGTTTCGCAGTCTAGCGAATAGCTTGCTGCGCCTGGGTAACCCACGCGCCCGGACCGTCTTTCGGAACGAGGAGGCCATCAAGTCGAAGTCAGCGGTCTCTCTGAAAGGAATTGTGATGGATGCCTTAACTGAGGGGCAATACACGATTGTGCTGGACCACCTCGTGCATCCTTCACATTCCTTCGCGGCAGCTGTTCGCGAAATGATGGGCTGGGGATCGACGCCGGTATGCGCGGTGGCCCGCTCAAGTCACATGGAGGATACCGGCTTTCTTCAGCCTCTTTACTCAGACCGTTCCGAGAAATACGAAATGCGCAACTTTGAGAAACCGGCAGCCGAGCAGTTCGCGCGCGAGCTGATCGCGCGCACAAATCTCACGGCATCGAATATGAATGAATTCCTAGACAAGATCCTGCAGTTCAGCGAGGGAAACCCAGGAGCAATTGTGGCGCTTGTAGAGACGGCGAAGTACCCCAAATATCGTTCGGACGAACACATCAAGATCAGCCCACTCTATATCGATTTTCGCATGAATTGGAAAGTTGCTGGATGACCAGCCATGGCAGGGGTGGGTTGGCTCTTCACAACAGGTCCAGATCCACAGGTGATGTGACGCGATGCCCGAAGAATCGGAAAACTCGCTCAACTCGAATCATGAGCGGCGTCTGAGTGTGACCTGCCGCTACATCGATAAGCTGCTCGCCGATATGGAGAGCATATTGAGCGTTTCCTCGTCCCGGCTAGCGTTCCCGCAGTACATTCCAGATCTCACTTCTGCCCAGCGGCGCGTGGTTGAGGACTTCATCAGCCGCATCCGTGCGCAACTGATTCGTGTGCTGGATGGGCAAAACATCGCACGGCCGTCGGCCGATATTCCTGTGGGACGGTCGCTCCATTCGACGCTTACGTTCGTAGACATCGCGGTTGAGGAGTTGAAGCCTGAATACATGCGCGGCTACGGTGAAGTCCCACCCCAAGCCGCGGTTGAATTGAACGGCATCGCCGGGGAACTCCAAGGTCTGGTGAGACAACTGGATCATTATTTACTGCGTGGCACAGGAGAGAACCTGCAGCAGCGGCTTGAGAGATTGGAGCACACGGGTGACGAGGTACCTCTTCTCCGGAAGCTCGAAACGGTCATCACCGAACACGGGCTGGTGGAATTTCGGTCCACGTTGTCGATGATTCTCGATCGGCTTGAGGACAATAGTTTCGAAATCGCAATGTTTGGTCGCGTCAGTTCCGGCAAGTCGTCCTTGCTGAACGCGATCCTCGAAACCGACGTACTTCCGGTCGGAGTGACTCCCATTACTGCGGTCCCCACGCGGCTTGCCTATGCCGAATCGTCCTCGGTCAACGTCTGGTTTGCGAACCGTTCACCCGAGCGCTATGGAATTTCTCTGCTACCCGAATTCGTGGCCGAGCAGCTCAATCCAGGTAATGAGAAACACGTAACAAGAATCGTGGTCCAGCTTGGCTCACCCCGCCTTCGGGATGGCATCACTTTTGTGGATACGCCCGGACTTGGATCATTGGCCACTCGGGGAGCGGCTGAGACGCTTGCCTACCTTCCACGCTGCGATCTGGGCGTGGTTCTGATTGACGCTGGATCGACACTGACCCCGGACGATCTTCAGACCATTCAGATTCTCTACGACGCCGCGATTCCGGTAACGGTCTTGATGAGTAAAGCCGATCTGCTCACCACGCAAGAGCGGTCACGCGTGATCGAATATGTGAGGGGCCACATCAGGAAGGAACTCAACGTTGATCTAGCGATACATGCCGTGAGCGTCGTTCGTGAAAACAAGGAGTTGCTCACCCGCTGGTTCGAAGATGACATTGCACCTTTGTACAGCCAACGGCAAGATCTGAAGATCCGCTCAATCCGCCGCAAACTCGGAGGGTTGCGGCAGTCGGTAGAAATCGTCTTGCGCGGGAGGCTTCGCCGCAAGGACCAGATTCCCGTCAAGAAACTTGAACAACTGCGAGTGGTCGAAGCCGAACTGCGTCAAGCCAGCGGACGGCTTGAAGAAATGAAAAAGACCGCGCGGCGCTCAACGGACGAGTTGCAGCATTCGAGTTCCAGAAAGATGCTCCAAATAGCCGGAGCTTATCTGGTTGGGTCGTGGTCGTTGCCAGGCTCTGACGGAAAACCCACATCCGAGATTGTGAGCAGCGCGGTAACACGAACGGTTCAGGAACAAACGGAAGCTCTGCGTCGGCAAATGGACGTACTCGCTCACAAACTCAATGAGACTCTTCAGTCGGCCGCCAAGGTTCTGGAGATAACCGACGTGCCTGCCGAGGAGGAATTCACCAGCGTGTTGCGAGAAATGCCAGTGTTCGATCTTGGACAGCTTAAGTTTCACCTGCGACGCCGAGTGCTGCTTAGATTGGTAGGTAGAAAGATGTCTGAATCGTTTGTGACCAAGAGGCTGACTGGGTTGATTGGGGCTCAGCTTACAAGATCCTTGTCCGCGTACCGCGCGTTACTTTGCGAGTGGTCCGAGAGGACGCTGGGACAAGTCCAACGCCGATTCGAAGCCTATGCCAACAGCTATCGTGCTCAGGCAGAAAGGTTGCTGGGAAACCAGGAAATGCGAATCGGACAAGACGAAGACAGCATTCGTCGCGACTTGGAATCGTTAGAAAATACACTAAGCGAAAAAACCTTGGCTTCGTGACGTGTGCGTATAGCCGCAGATGAAGGGGAAAGGAACAGAGCGACTTGCTGAAATATCTATTCGTTGGCATTGGAGGCTGTCTGGGGTCGATTCTGCGCTTTTGGCTTGGCAGTTACATCGGCAGCAAAATGGGAACTCGCTTTCCCTACGGAACGCTCGTCATAAATATCACGGGTTCGTTTCTTATTGGCTTGATCTTTGCTCTGCTGACCGTGAAGACACAATGGAGTCCCAACTGGCGGTACTTGATCCCGATTGGCTTTATAGGGGGCTACACGACCTTTTCCAGCTTTGAGTATGAGACGCTGCGGTCGATTCAGGATGGCCAAGTCGGGCTGGGGCTTCTTTATGTGGCAACGAGCGTGGTTTTTGGGTTCGTTGCGGTTTGGGGGGGCGTGATGGCAGGGAGGGCAATCGCGTGAAAGCTGAGGCTGCTACACAAACAAGCGTAAGTCAGGCGCTGACCAAAGGTGCGTGTCCCATCTGTGGGATATTGAAGGATTTCCAGTGGACGCTGGCTGCCATTGTGCGCCCGCAAGCAGCTCTGCGATTGTGCAATTTTCACACGTGGGCGCTTGCTCGTTCGAGGGGCGGCTCGCTTGAACGCTCCACGCCTGGGGAGAGTGTTTCGAGTGTATTTCTGGAGATGCTAAGCGGTTCTCCCGCTGGGAAAGTGAGCAGCGATGATTGTGCTCTGTGCCACCGCGTCCGAGAAGAAGAAGTGACCCGCTTGCGTGAACTGGCGCAGCAGTTCCAGCGTCCTATGTTCGTCCAATGGATGAAGACGCAGGGGAGTCTTTGCCTGGATCACGCTGGGAAACTGAAGGAATTTGTGCCTTTGCGCCTTCGAACACTCATTGACGAAGTCGTGGAACGGAATCGCTCGGAGCTTCGTGAGGAACTGGAGGCTTTCCATGAGCAACTCAAGCACGGAGTGCATGTCGGCGGCGGATTGCTGGGCCGCGTAGCGGAATTTCTGGTAGGTCAGAGGGGACTCTAATGTCAGGAGGACAATATGCTCAAAGCGGGACCAGGTAAGAAGGTCGGCATTTACGTGGCCGAAGACCAGCACTACCACGGGAGCGCCGCCTATGCCGCCATTCTGGATTTTCTCTTTTTTCATGGTGTGTCTGGCGCGACGGTGACGCGCGGTATCGCGGGATTTGGCGCAGATCATCATCTTCACACGACCAGTCTTGTGGATTTGGCCGTCCATCTACCTGTGAAGATTGAGTTCATCGAAACTGGAGAAAAGGTGGATGAGCTATTACCCAAACTTCAGGCAATGGTAGGTACGGGGCTGATTGAGATGCACGACACTACGATTGTCAAACCTGCCGAGAACAAGCAAAAGCAGGCGGAGCTGGAGAAACCCGCATTAAAGCGCGAGGGCAAAGCCAAGATGATGCGAATCTACATCGGCGAAAACGACAAGTGGAATGGCAAGCCACTGCACGAAGCCATCGTCAACGGCTTGCGATCGAACGATATTGCCGGTGTCACAGTTTATCGCGGAATTCTTGGCTATGGCGCTAATCGAAGAATTCACAAAGACGCTGCGCTGAGTCTTTCTCACGATCGACCCATCCTGCTGTCAGTGGTCGACACCGAGGATAAGTTGAAGGCGTTCATGCCCATTCTTGATCAAATGGTGCAGCAGGGCCTAGTCGTGCTATCCAACGTAGACATCATCAAGTACGCGCACAACTATGAAAAAGCCGAGAGGCGGCAGGAGGCGCGGATATGAAGCTAGAAGGAAAAGCCAAGTTGTTGCGCATTCACTTTGGCGAAGATGACAAGTGGCACGACAAGCCTTTGTACGAGGCAATTGTGACCAAGTGCCGGGAACTCGATATCGCGGGCGCCTCGGTGTTTCGCGGCATCGAAGGCTACGGTGCCAGCTCGCGTATTCACAAGGCGCATCTGCTGCGGTCCTCCGACCGACCCATTATGGTGTCCGTGATCGACACCGAAGAGAACCTTAAGAAATTGCTCCCAGCTCTCGATGAAATGGTGGATGAGGGACTGATTGCAATGTCCGAAGTGGAGGTGATTCGCTATGTGCACCAGGAAGGAGTGCGCTCTCCATCTTTGTAGAAGATACAGGTGACAGCAGCACCGATTTAAAGAGATGAAATAATGCGCACTGACTTGAAAGAAGACCTGTTGCTGGAAAAGCCTGCCACTTCGGCGTTGACATCGGGGGCGTCCGAAAATCGGGCTGTGCCTGCTGGAAATTCTCACGCAGAAGCATCTCTCTCGCGCTTGGCCGAGTTAGCCGAGCAGTTGGACGCTAAGCAGGTTGCCGCCGATGCGCGGTCTGTGGCCGAACGGGTATCCGAAGGGCGCTTCTACGTTGCTTCTATCGGTCAGTTCAAGCGCGGCAAATCTTCTGTCCTTAATGCTCTGGTGGGCGATAGCGTACTTCCCACTGGAGTTTTGCCGGTCACCGCAGTTCCAACGATCGTCCGTTACGGCCGTTCGGCGGCCGCTCGCGTGCGCTTTGAAGCCGGTGAATGGACAGATATTCCGATCAAGGCCGTTGATGAGTATGTCTCTGAAGAGAAGAACGCAGAGAACGCCAAACATGTCGCTGCCCTGGAAATCTTTGTGCCGTGCCCGCTACTTGCGACGGGGATGTGCTTTGTGGACACGCCCGGACTGGGATCGGTATTCACCGGCAATGCAGCAGCAACAAAGGCATTCATTCCCCATATTGACGCAGCGCTTGTAGTGATCGGCGCGGATCCCCCGATATCCGGCGAAGAACTTGTACTGGTTGAGGGGGTGGCGCGGCATGTTCAGGACTTCATTATCGTTGTAAATAAATCGGATCGGACTACGGATGAAGAACGATCGGCAGCAATAGCCTTTGCGCGAGGGCAGCTCGACAAGCGGCTTCAACACCCCGTGGAGTCGTTCTTGGAGATCAGCGCAGCGGAACAGCTTGAACATCGCGGAACGGGTCGCGACTGGGAGAAGCTGGTCGTTTCTCTGAACCATCTGATCGAAGGATCGGGCCAGCGTTTGATTCAGGCAGCCTGCGAACGTGGACTAGAGCGGATCAGCGAGCAGATTCTTTTGATCATCTCGGAAGAGCGCGAGGCACTTCAACGACCGATCACGGAGTCCGAGGACCGCATCGCTGCAATGAAGCAGACCATTGGCGATGCAGAGTGTTCGATGAGAGAGTTAGGTTACCTTTTCATGGCCGAACAACAGCATATTTCAGATATATTCGTCGATCGTCATAAGGCATTTCTCGCCCGCATACTGCCGCAGGCGCACAAGGAGTTCGACGTTTTATTGCAATCGATATCTGACTGGCTAGGCCCATCGTATCGCCGGCGCGCTTTCAACGAGGCGCAAGAACTGGCACGTCGTCATGTAGTGCCCTGGTTGAAGCCCGAGCAGGAAAAAGCGGAGAAAGAATACCGGCGTGTTGCTTCGAGGTTCGTAGAGATGGCAAACGAGTTTCTAAAGAACCTTGCGAATGCTGGCATTCCCGAATTGGCGCGGCTGCCCAATGCTCTCGATCCGGAACGCGGATTTCGGGTTCGCTCTGAATTCACGTTTTACGAGTTCAGAGAGGTCGCGCAGCCTGCATCGCCGGTGCGCTGGTTGGCCGACCTGATTCTTAGCTTCGTAGGTGCTCGATGGACGATTAGGAACGAGGCCCAAAGGTTTCTCACTAGGCTGCTCGAAACCAACAGCACTCGCGTGCAGAGCGACGTTCTCAACCGGGTTCAGGAAAGCCGCGGAAGGTTAGAAACTGAGATTCGTAAACTGCTGCACCAAGTTAGTCGCATCGCCGAACAGGCGTTGGACCGTGCGAGAAGGGTACACGAGGAAGGTTCCCCAGCAGTTGAGACCGAATTACGACGGCTCGACTCCTTGGAACGCGAAGTGCGCAAATTGGGTGTTCACAACATGCTCTCGGAAACTCCCGATGCATTTAACAGTCTCTCCTTACCTGTCCAGTAACGATAGCTGGCCCAAATGCTAAGTGATCAGGCCGCGGATTCTCTCCCATCATTTCTGGCCTATTGGCTAATGCGCAGCCGATCGACGAGTCGGACGGCTTGTCGGCAATCCAGCTTGGGAAATGTGGATCGGTAACGATAAGTCGGCTTCTCACCGGCGATCGGTTGGTTACCGCTAGCGCGTTTCACAGGACTAATGTGTTGAGTTCGGTAAACATTGGTCGCTGAGCGCATCGGCCTGTTCTCATCAGTCGAACTTCGCGGTAGCACGATTTGTGAACACAGGCCGAATTCCCGTTACCGATTTTTGGTTTCAATGGAGCGCTCCTGACCCGAAAGCAGGAGCGCTCGGTTCAAAACGCTGTCGATGCCTTCTGCAATATTTTCGCGCGAGACACGAACGACGACCTCGGGGATCAACCCTTCATCGGCCTGATATTCAGTCGGAAATGTTCCAACGAGCGGGAGGTCTATCTCAAGACCGGAGTTTGGTAATCGAAGAAAAAAGAAAGAACCACCGTTGATCCCGCGCCTGTTGCCTCCGGTAGGTTCTCCGATCAGTGTGCCAAGGTGTTCTTGTTGGACAATGCGGCTGAAGTTGAACGTGGCGGAGCTGACGCTCGCGTCAGCAAGAATTAGCACTTTACCGACGTATGGTTTTGTCGCCACCGAAGGTGCGTCGGCTGGCTGGTCGGGTTCCTCTTTCAGCTCGAAGTAGTGAACTGGGGGTGCAGTGGGCCAAGGCTTGTCGAGTTCGATTGCGGCCGTTCCCCGGTTCCGAAAGCGTTTGTCCCATGTACTCAGGTAGGGGAGGAACTCGTCCGGCACCTTACGATAGCGGATCAGCGTGGCATAGCCGGTTGGTGGCGCAACCGATGAGTTTCGAATGCGGTTGAGGATGAGGTCACCCACATCATTGCCGCCTTCGTTGCCTCGCAGATCCACGATAAGTGAGGGTGCATGGCGGTCCGCGATCTGGTCGAGCGCATTGTTCAACCATGCGCTCCAGTCCCATTTGGTGTTGAAGACCGCCCAGGTGGGCATCTTGAGGACGGCGGTTCCATCCTGGAGGACGCTGAGAGTAAACAGAGGGTCCGTGCCTGATAGGTCTGGGTGCGCCTGCAGGGCTTCCCGCTTCCGTTCCTCGGCTGAGACGGCGGCGACTACGATCTGCTCCTTCTGCAAATGTGCGCCCGGCTTCTGGACGACAAGTCGGAATGGACCATGCCAATCTTGAAAGATCATGGGCGCAAGCAGGTCAGTGGCCTCGTACGTCTCAACGCCGACCACCTGGAGATAGTCGACACGTTTGAAATCGTTATGGCCGTCGGAGCGGGCATAGGGCATAAGCTTCCGGAGAACCGTGCCGGTCGCCATACCATTGATGCTGAGTACCGTTGTGCCCTGTGGGAGACTATGCTGCGGAGTGAAGTCTTTTATGACGATCATCCTTCCGTCTATCCACCGGAAGAAGAATGGGAGCCTGTCGGACGTGTCGAAGAGGTCATGTTTGACGGAGTCGGACTGATTGAAGAAATTAGGATAGGTATGCCCACAGCGAAGCGTGGCGGTAAAGGCTGAAAGACGAACATAGACCTTCCGTTGCGACAGGTCGCGGTTGAGGTCTCGTGCGAGCCTGTCAAAAGACTCGGCACTTTGCTGCTGCGTCTGGTAGCGTAACAGGCCGGGATGAAGGCTTTCGAAGGTGGCGCGCAACAGGGCAACATCCTGCTGAAGACCGCTGGCTGGAATGAGAGCCGGCACGGAAGGTGCGCTCTGAGAGAGCCCGTCGAGCGGGACAAGAAGCCAATAGGACAAGAGCAGCCAGAAGAAGGATCGAATCGGTCGCGAGATCATGACTCAGATCGTAGGAAATGTGCTCTGCTTATGCGCCCCAAAATAGAAGAATGTGACCGATTTTAGGATTTGAGACGCAATTCTGCGGGGACACTTCGGTATTCAGTGGGCGTTTGACCGGTGTATGCCTTGAAAGCCCGGTTGAAGCTTGCCTTGGATCGGAAGCCAGTCTCCAGAGCGATCGACAGTAGGTCTCGCCTCTCGCCGCCTTGTTGCAGAGTTGCTTCGATCGCTTGGACGCGAAGGCGGTTGATGCACTCGTTGAAGTTCTGCCCGATTCCTTCGTTGAGGGCTTTGGACAAGTAGCTTGTATTGGTACCGAGTTCGCGGGCGAGGCTCGCCAGGGTGAGGTCCGGGTCGCGCCACAGCTCACGTTGCTTCATTTGATCAAGCCATCGTCGCCCCATGTCCTGCCAGTTCGGAGAAGTCGCCGAAGGAAGCTTGTCGGGCGAGGAAAACTCCCCGGACGGAATCTCAGGCGTCGCCGAAACTGCACGCTCATCGTCTTCGTGGTCCGCAGCGCGAGAGCTTTCGTGCGGGAAGGAATCACCGGAGTGCCGCCAACCTTCCAGCCCGAGGTAGTAGACGAAGAGCGTGAAGGCGATGTAGAGGGGAAACTCTTCAAAATAATTGAGCGGGCGAACCGCGCGATCATAACCGGCAAAGCCGAACCAAATCAGAAGCAAGAGTGAGAAAGCGACCAGGAAGTTACGCACCCACAGGATACGAAACTCCTCGCGAAAGCTGACGTTGTTGGCGAGCCACTGCTGGTAGGCCCGGTATCTCCTCCCCGACAAGACCAGATAGACCGCAGCCGACAGAAGCGTCAGTGTTTGCTCGAGGTGCGATGCCCACGAGCGCTGAACCGCACCGTCCCAGTAGTTCTTGAAGGACACCGGCTGTACAAAAAGGACGCAGTAGTAGGAGAATTCCAAGACAGCCGGGGATAAATTGACCCACCAGTAGCGCGGCAAACTATCTCTTGTGAGGGTGGCAACGTAGAGGTACACCAGAGGGCCGAAGGCGAGGCCTATGTTGTATGGAGCGAAAGACAGCCACGGATACTGATCGTATAACCCGGCATACCCCGCAATAAACGGCAGGATGCGCAGCACGGTGACGCCAAGCAGTCCGGCGAGAAGAAGATTTGGAATTCGGTTTCTGCGCGCAAATAGAAGCAAAGACAACACGACGATGCCCTGAACCGCGCCGAAGAGAAGAGTGAGGCTCATCGAACCGAAATGAATGAGGAAGGCGTGCATCTCCAATCATTGTATCTTGGCGTTAACTGAACTGAAGACGTGAATAGCTGGATCGCACATCGTCGATGCCGACGAACGCTCTGCTCGTCTGTGAACCGTCGGTATTCTCAGTTGAGACTAAATCGCCAAGGCACTTTTCCAGAGAGGCAACTCCTGGAAGCGCGCTAAGGCCTGTTACCAACAACCGAGAACTGTAGTTGCTGAAAACGTGACTTTTCAGGCAGACCGAAACTTCCGAATTCCCCTCACCTGGTGCGACGCGGAATTGTTGAGCTTGTACGAAGCTCGATGAGCGCATTGGCGATTTATTTAGCGTCAATCAAGGAAGACCAGAAGCGGTAGTGGAATGAATCGAATGTTGGGGAATCGTTAGCCGGAATGCAGAGCCTGCATCGAATCCGTCTTGGCTGCACGACGGGCCGGAAGCCAGATGTGGCCTTGATTTGCGTCATTGCTTGCCCAGTTGAACTAGAGGTAGCCGGCGGCGAACTGCCTTCGTAGTCAATCCGCGCCGTGTTCACTCGCCTGATGTCTCGATGGCTGCAACAAAGTCAAGTCGATGGCTTCCGCGATGGCTTTATACCCGAGCGCGTTGGGGTGTAGACGATCGCCGGAGAGATAACCTTCGCGGAACTGGGCCGGATGATTCGGATCGCGCACGGCGACGTCGAAATCGAAGACTCCATCGAAAGCTCCACCGGTACGAATCCATCGATTCACTGCCTGGCGAACTTTCTCCCCGTCCTCACTGAAGTAAACCGAGCCCTCATAGGGGGTCAGTGTGGCCCCAAAGACTCGGATCTGATGCTCGTGTGCGCGGTCGATCATCTGGCGCATCCCCGCAATCAGGTCGTCGGCTGTGACGCCCTCCGCCGCGAACGGACTCGGTTGCGGCGAGGCTCCATCGTTCGTGACTCCCGGCTTCAGATGGGGCAAACCGATGTCATTGAGCCCCTCCTCGATAATCAGATTGCTCACCCCAGGCTGCGCTAAAACATCTCGATCAAACCGAGCGAGCGCACTGATTCCTGCGCCGTCATGCAGGATGCGATTCCCGCCGATGCCCTCGTTCAACACCGCAAGGCTTTCAGCAGCGCCATTCGCTGCGAAGCGCTTTGCCAATTGATCCGGCCAATCGTCGTAGTCTCCCTGTCTAGTTCCGAATCCGTCCGTGATGGAGTCGCCAAGCGTAACTACCGCGCCAGCCCGACTTGTGGTCCAAACCTCGAGATTTGAGATGAAATACCATGACTTCGTTTCTGACGGAGCCGAAATCTCCGACTTGCCAGTGTAGTCTCCGGGGCCTGAGACATAGCTGTCGTGTTGCGCCCAGTAGTGCGCCGTTACTGCAGGTGTTCTGCGCGGGAGATAAATGCTTAAGGAAAGTTCACCGAAGGACAAAACTTTCATGTCGACCGGGTCACTCAAGACGGGCGCCCCGATCGGAATTGAGATTGAAGGCTTGCCCCCGAAAGTAATCACTTGATCCGATCTAGCCACGATGGCTGAACCATGATCCGTCAGTGCAATATGAGCGGCGCCTATTTCGAGTGGCGTAGATCCGTAATCATTCGAGAATCGGATGCGCAGACGCTGCCCGCCGATGGTGGGCCGAACCACCATCCTGATCGTCTGGTTCTCAAAAACCGGCGCCGGCGGAAACCCTGGAAATGGGAGCGGCGTATGAGTTGCCGTGCTCCAGGCGCTCACCCATCGTCGTTGCTCCTGCGGCCTCTGAGACGAGGCCCAAGGCCAAGGGGCGAAAATGGCGAAGAGCAACAGGGTCGCAGCGGTCTTGCATTTTGGCCTTCGCATCGGCCTCAGGCTCATCTTCGCGGCCATGTCTGGCCGTCAAAGACCAGATGCCTGCTGAAGAACGGCAGCACATCGGTGTAGACGCGGCCGTCCTCACCCCAATTTGGCTCTCCCCATGCCCCGTTATATTCTTCCGCTTCGTGAACGATTCCAAACTCATTCAGCTTATGAGTTAGGGCCTGATTGGAGTACACATGATCCTGGTTCAGATCACTCCGCGACCAATCAATCTTGAGCCCCCGCAACGATTTCAGGTTGTCGGCATATTGCGGGATCATAGACTCCAGGAAAAAGTTGTTGCGTAAGCGCTCCATGAGCTTGCTATCGATCGCGAGTTGCCCGTCGACTCTGCGCGCCGAGAGATCAATGAAGAGCGGAGGTTTGTCGACGTTTGGCAGATGCGCCTGGAAGATGGTGGTAAAAATCTGCGAAAAGCCATCCTTCTTCACGTCGTCCAGGGATTTGGCGTTGGCCAAAAGGTCCCAATCGGGCAAGGAGTCCATGATCTTGAGCCCGGACCCGGTTCCCACCGGATGCAACGCGTACACCGAACCAAACACGTCGGGATACTTCATGCCGAAACGGATAGCGCCATATCCGCCCATAAAATCTCCGGCAATGCCGCGTGAATTCCGGTTGGGCAACGTTCTAAAGTTCGCATCGATGTAAGGGACCAGTTCCTGGATCATGAAGTCTTCCCAGTTTCCGGTCACAGGAGAATTCACATACCACGAACTCCCGAGGGGCGTGGTCATATCGACGCAGACGAGAATGAACTGGTCGATCACTCCAGCCGCGATCGCACTATCGAAGAGGCCTTGCGCGTTCCTCTTGTCGAATGGAACTCGATAACTGTCAAAAGGCGTGGGGAGAAAATAGATCACCGGATAATGCTTCGTTGATACGTCGTAGCCTGAGGGAAGATAGACCATCATCTTGCGGACCGGGTCGGTGCCGATCTTATTGCGAGCGATGTCTTGTGAGCGGATTTCACGATCGATAACCCGGCTTTTGGCAGTTTGGGCCCATGAGCTGATGGCGCCAGCTAGGAAGACCGCGATCGCCACGGCAAATCCGAATGCCCGATGCGTGTGGATTGACCTCACGTTATTGAACCTCCGGCTTCTGTTGAGACTCCGCAAGTTTTCTTGCGCAGTTTGATTGAGGCCAGGACCAGGTACCACGCCGGCCAGGTCAGCGTTGCATTGAGAACCCATGCAGCCGGAGTCCACCAGCGCTGGGTTCCACTGCTGCCTATAAGAGCGATCATCAAGGTCGTTGCCGATGCCAGTGCGATGGCCCAACTCAATCTGAGGCTGGAGATCCGAAGACCGTGTCGTACACCCCAGATCGCGGGCAGAAGAAAAAGCAGAAGACAAAGCCGCGAAAGAGACGGAACCTGGAACCGCGCCAGGCAGAACATGCATGGGGAACAACACAGAACGGCGCTCACCCAAAGCGTTCGAGGCGAGGTCGATCCAACAACAAAGCCCGCAGTCCAGGACCAACCCAGCAGCAGTGCGGCGTGGCACGCCAGCATCGGGAGGGACCACGCTGCAGCCATATCGGCGGAGCGAAGTGTTCTCGCATCAATCAACCAAAGCCAGGCTTGGCAGACTGAAAGCGAGGCCCCCATAAGCAGGAAGCTGCAGGGGACCGTCACACCAAAGGCGGTGAGCCACGGCTGCCAGCTCTTCCAAAGCATCACCTGCCGGCGCAGGACAAGACCGAGAACATCGAGCAGACCTTGCCAAGCGCTTTCGTCGCGCTCCTTCAGGTCGCCCATCACAGCTTCCCGTTCGTCGGGGTGGAGTGATCGTGCAGCGACTTCGACGACAGACCAGGCGGCGTTGGTCATGAGGCACCCCGTGTTCGATTGGCTACCCAGGACGCACCACGGCTCACGCCTGTCACCGCGTCATAGAAACCCTTTGCCTCCCGAACTCCCTTTGCTGTGACACGAACCATACGTTTGGCTCGGCCGCCCCGCTGTGGGGTCGCGTCCCCCATCCACGTCGTGAGCAGGCCTTTTTTTTCCAGGCGCTCGATGGTCGTATAAAGCGCGCCGATCGAGCATTTGTGTCCCGTTGTTGCTTCAATCTGTTCGCGAATCGCGACGCCATAGGCGTTCTCGGCGAGATTTGCGGCTGCGGTAATCAACAGGTACTCGAATTCGCCCATCATTAGAACTACATTGTGATTGTAATTGCGCAGAGATGTCAAGATCTAGCCGCTGAAAACTGCACAGATCTACTGAGCGCAAGAGAAATGAGCAAATTCCGCCGTCGTTTCGGCAGGTCTCGGGTGGCGATATCAGGCCAATGCACTCATCGAGCCGGGAAACGGACGCGGATTACTTCCGCAAAGAGCGTCTAATGTCCGAGGTCAGCTCAAACCTTTGCACGATGAGTGCATTGGGCTAGTGGTTGGCATTATCGAACTTGGTCAGAAGAGGACTTCTCGGGGACTTTCGCGGATTGCTTTGACAGTCGCTCTAAAGTGATTGGTACTTTCCACGAGGCATTGTCGGTACTGATCATGGGAGCGATATCTGTCCCCCACGATCGTGGACGATCCTGACCTGCAAGGAGTCGGAACAGAAGAGGCAGACAACGCGTATAACTTGAATATGCGGACAGGGACGGAGAATCTTCCTTACGGTATTTATTTCGGTGCCAGTCAGATTCGCCGAGAGTTGCCGGGCTTTTCCGTATCCCTTTTGACGCCTACGTTGCGTGCCGAAGATGTGCCTTTGCACACCCATGAGAATGCGTCCTTTGTGTTTGTCCTATCGGGGGCATATCGCTCAGGCGCAGATGGCGCGGCGCCCGTCAGCTTCAGCCCGACGCTTATCTTCAACCCCGCCGGAACCGTCCATCGGGATAGCTTTGTCCTTGCGGATGGCCGGTTCCTGGCGGTGTCGATCTCCGATCACAGCTTGCGCGTTGCTTTGGATTGGGCTGTTTTGCCTACAGCAGCCGCTGCATTTACTTCAGGGACTGGCCTCAGCACGGCGCTTCAACTCGCGCAGCAGTGCGGCGCACCTGGACCTGCCGACACCGACAGCATGGAAGCGATGTGCTGGGAGTTACTTTCTACCCAATCAGGAGTACGCCTCTGGCCCGGCCAACCAGGGAATTCATTACCTTCATGGACTGGTCGAGCGCGCGAGCTCCTGCACGATCGATGCAGCGACGCTTTGCAGATCACCGAGATGGCGCAGCAGCTCGGAGTCCATCCCGTCTACTTCGCCCGGGCGTTTCGACAGGTATTCCGTTGTACCCCTGGAGAATATCGAACAAGATGCCGCCTACGTGATGCTCTGGCGCTCATGCAGAACGCAGGCATTCCTCTGTCGGAGATCGCGCTACGGGCTGGCTTCTTCGACCAAAGCCACTTCAGCACTTCATTCCGGAAGCACTTTGGGATGGCTCCGCGGGCATATCGAATACAGCGTCAGCGACACGTTCCAAGCGCTGAAGTTCAATTCATACAAGAAGAGACGTAGGAGTCTCGCGATACTAAGATCCGGAGACCACCGACGATGCAGTCATCCAATTCCCTTGCACGCAAGATTCTGCGATACAAGCTGTCGCTCGTAGTGGCACTTTTTGCCTCCACCATGTCAGCTCAGACCGTGGCGGCAGATCCGTTGAGCGGGGTTTGGGGCGCGGAGGTGCGGTTCGGGATGCCCGTTCAAGGGGAGCTGACATTGGACGGACGCGAAGGTATGTGGCGCGCCTCCATCGGAGGATTTCAAGTTGCCGCAGAAATGAGCGGCGGTGAGATTCGGTTCAAGCTTCCAGATGACATCGCCGAGTTCCGTGGGATTCGAGACCCAGCCTCGAAAGTGGTTCGCGGTGAATGGATACAGCAGGGCGGTTTAATTCTGGATCCGCAGTATGCGAGCTCTGTCGAACTCCATCGCATCGCGCCATCGGTGTGGCGGGGAACGGTGCTTCCTCTCGAACAAAGGGTCTCTGTCTACCTCTTCATCTCCACGAAAGACGGGAAGATAACGGCGACGGCCAGCAATCCGGAGGACAATTTCTTCCGCAGACGGATTTACAGTGTGACGCGAGATGGTGCCAACGTTTCGCTCGAGACCAATGGCAAAAAGATGGAGGGCACATGGGATGAAAAGAACGGCACGCTCTCGCTTCAAGTAGTCAGCTGGCTTCCGCCTTTTCAGTTCACTCACCGGACGGCAGACGATGCCGTGGGGTTTTATCCGCGGACTCCATTGGATAAGAGTGCATGGAGCTATCGCACGCCTGTGCCCGACGGGGATGGCTGGAGAACGGCTTCGATGCAGGCGGAGGGCTTGAATGAAGCGCCGATTGCAGCGTTGATCCACCGAATTCTCGTGGCTGATCCCACCAGCACTTCTTTGAAGATTCAGAGCCTTTTGATCGCACGTCATGGCCATTTGGTGCTTGAGGAATACTTCTACGGATTTGACGAGGACAGAGTCCACGATATGCGGTCGGCGGGCAAGACGTTCGCTACCGTTCTGGTGGGTCTGGCAATGAAGCACGGCGCGAAGCTGACGCCACAAACGCCCATCTATCCGCTGTTTACGCAGTACAGTTCGTTTGCAAACTGGGACGACCGCAAACAGAAGATCACGCTACGCGACGTGATGACGATGACGGCGGGAAATGCTTGCGACGATAACAACGATGACTCACCAGGCAACGAAGACAGAATGCAGAGCGACGAGAAGCAGAGAGATTGGTACAAGTATTCGCTTGATCTGCCGATGTTGAAGGACCCTGGCGGGGAGGATGCTGTCTATTGCTCTGGCGACCTGAATCTTGTGGGGGGAGCGGTTGCCGCTGCGACGCATCGTTGGCTACCCGAGTTCTTCGATGAAACACTTGCCCGACCGCTGCAGTTCGGGCGTTACTATCTGAACCTTATGCCCGATGGGCAGGCATATATGGGAGGGGGCGCCTACCTTCGCCCGCGTGATCAGCTCAAGTTAGGCCAGCTGTATCTGGACGGGGGTCTTTGGAATGGCAAACGAATTGTGAGCAAGGAGTGGGTCGCCGAGTCGACATCCGTTCACTCCCACTTCGCCCCAAAATATAGCCTCGGGCAGCAACATAGCTACGGCTATGGATGGCATATCCACGACCTCAGGAGCGGCGCGAATACGTACCGAGTATTTGCAGCCGAGGGGAATGGCGGGCAGATCGTCCTCGTCGTGCCTGATCTCGACCTCGTTGTGGGGATCACGGGCGGCAGCTATGGTGAATTCGACCAATGGTATCGATGGGATCTGGAACTCGTGCCGCAGTTCATCATGCCTGCCGCCGTCTCAGTGCGTAGCCACTAAAGCAGAAGCAGTCGGTCACGGCGAAGCGTCGGCGACAGCAAAAAAGGAGGATTAGTGACTGTTGAAGAAGCAACGAAATTCAGTGTAAAGCCGGACTGGCTCCTGGTATTCCCAAAACGGCCGCCGGTGTACTAGCAATTACATCCAAGGAGACGCGTATGCTCAAACGAATTCTTGAAATCCTGCCGGCGATTTGCCTTGCAACGAGCATGGCTTCCTCGGCGCAGAGTCCCTTCATCGGCCTGTGGAAGTTCGACTCCTCAAGAAGCAGAACGCCCGATGAGATGAAGGTTCAAAGTCGGGGCGGCAACAAGTACACCTTCGATTTCGGCGGGGGTGCGGAAATGATCGTGACGGATGGGACCGACCAGCCGGGCCTCGAGGGTACCCTCCTGTCGGTGAAGCAGGAAGCGCCGGATACGTGGATCGTTGAGCGCAAGAAAGACGGCCGGTTGAGGCTCAGAGCGACATGGAAGCTTTCGGGGGACGGCAATACGCTCACGGACTATTACCGCGAGTTCGAGTCGGACGGTTCGACGTTGAGCCTGGATTATGTCTACCAGCGCACCGGTGGGGGAAGGGGTTTCGCCGCGGACTGGCAAAGCATCAAAGAGACGAGAAATTCCGCCCTGTCGATGGAGGTAAAAGCCTATGAAGGCGACGGCCTCTCATTCATTACTCCCTTGCAGAATCGAACACAGAATGTGAAGCTTGACGGCAAGGACTATCTCGTGGACGGATCCAACGCCGGGCAAGGTGCGGCCACTTCGGCTCGGCGAGTGGACGGACACAATCTGGTGATCACCCACAAATTCAATGGGAAGGTGACGAGTACCGAGGACGTTGGACTGTCGGCTGATCTGATGACATTGACGATTACCTTGCACTTTACCGGACGCGACAAGCCTGATGTCATGGTTTACCAGCGACAGCGGTCCTGATCTGGAAGAGTGCGTTGGGTTGTTCTCGACAGTTGAGAGCCCAGCCTCCGGCCACATTCATGGATACCTGGCCGACTTTTCGGTACTGATCCGCTGGACGATGGAGGACACTGCGAAGGCGGCCGAGTATCCAGGAATCCGTATCGAAGGTGGGAACGAATAATCAAAACAGAGTGGAACCTTCCAACCTAAACTCCCGTAGACAACCTTCATGACGAAATGAATTGCCCTCACGCGTATAAGGAGACAAAGATGGCCAAGCCTGCACTGCAACGAAGTTTTGCGGTCCTAACCGCAATTGCCGTCACAGTCGGCTTGGGGCAATCTGGCGTCGTGCTGCACGCACAAACCGGCGACGCTACTGTTGTTCATGCGGATCTGGATGGCTTCACAAAGGCGGTGAAGAGTTCGGCGGAACAACTTAAGGTCCCGGGCTACACGGTTGCTGTCGTGCAGGGAGGGAAAATCATTTATCGCCTGAACTCGGGTGACGCAGATGTACAAAACCATCTTCCCGTTACTGACCACACTCTTTTCTCACTGGCCTCTGTAACAAAGTCCTTCACTGCCATCATGATGATGCAGTACGAGGATGAGAAGAAGATATCCCTTGATGATTACCTGCTGGATTATCCGCTGGATACGTCCAAGTATGTTCCGAGCACGATTGATGTCAACACTAAGCTGAAGCATGTGCTCAGCATGACGTCCGGAGATGTTCCGGGCATGACCTTTGCTTATAACGGATGGCGGTATTCGTTCTTGAGCGGGGTGTTCGAGCAGACGGCAAATCTCAAACCCACAGACGCGTACAAACATGAGATCGAAACGAGAATTCTGGAACCGCTGCAGATGCACAACACGTTTGATGGATTTCCCGACAAGCCGAATGAGATGACGAAAAGGGCCGCGCAGGGATATGCTTTGGAGCCTGGCACTCAAGGTGTGACTTACAAGCCCGTCCCCTATGACGCGGCGAACTATTATCCGGGACCCTCCGCGGGCCTGTTTTCGACGATCGACGATCTTGCAATTTACACGAGTGCCCTGGACAGCAATCGCCTGATCTCACGCTCGCGATACGAAGAGATGACGTCTCCGTATAAAAGTGTTCAACGCAAGGCGATGCCGTATGGCTTCGGATGGATGACGCAAACGTTCCATAGCACGAAACTTCACTGGGTTTATGGAGAGGGGCGCGCCGACTCGGCTCTTCTGCTTCGCGTTCCTGAACGAAATCTCACGCTGATCATGCTCGCCAATAGCTCTGATCCTTCCTCCGCGACACGGCTGCATGACGGTAATGTGTTGCGATCGCCGATTGCGATCGCCTTCCTGAAGTATTTCGTGTTGCCCGCGAACCAGCGGGGCACGGTAGTTGATTATGACGCCGATATCTCAACGATCAAGAAGGAAATACTCACGGAAAAGAACCAAAGCAATCCACTGAGATTTGACGAGCTCATTGCGCAGGCAGAATGCCGTTATTACATGGCTGACTTGTTACATGAGAAATCAAACAAGGCGCAGGAACTGCTGCGGTTACTCTATGAGGTGCATCCGCAGTCTTTCGATACGGGCGACGTCGCACTGATGTGGCTGATGGCTCGTATCAACTCGCCGGAGCTCCAGGAGCCCTCGAAACGGCTCATTCGATCCTTCGATGTTGCGACAGATCATCGACCCGAGGTGCTATATTCCATCGGCGCTTATTACGAGATGACGGGGGACCGGGCGAATTCGATGAAGTATTACAAGCTGCTGGCGGACCGGTCGGGCTTTAGCGACGAATGGTACAAAATCAACGCCAGCCTCAGACTGGGCCGCGACTACCTAGCTATAGGAGACGAAGAGGCGGGCAGGGCGTACATCTGGAAATCGGCGTTGGAGTCGCGCGGCGGTGGATTTGACCCGGGATACATGCGAGACCTGGTTCAGGAGCTAGAGCAACACATGGCAGACAGGCAGCGTTAGTCCTCGAAAACGCCCATGTAGCCGGGAACGTTTCTCGGTTTATGCCAAATCGCCGAGTCACTCATCGACCCTGATTGGTAATGGGAAGTCGGCTAGTGTTGACCGATGGATAGAGGTGGCGATTGCGACTGCTGCTTCTGCTTCAGCCAAGGCGGAGCGGATGCGCGGAACCCGACGTTGATCTCCGTTATGGCCAGCTCAAATACCCGCGATGCTTGGCCACCGAATTACGCACCGATCAGTGGATGTGTCGCCTGGTGGTGCCGCGCGCCCGAACGTCGGCTCAGTCGGCCAGCCGACGTATTCATACGTAGTCATGTACGGCGTCACAGCGCTTCCGCAAGTAGCCATCCGATCGTAGAAGTCCATATCTCTGGCGGACGGGAAATGGACGAAATAGCGACCGAATTCCACAGCCCAACCGCGATGCCAGTCCGGTGCCCGCACGCGGAGCACCCTGTGAACTGACAGTGCAATATCTTCTGACACTTCAGACGTGAAGGTCACCATCTGACGTTCATCACATTCGAGAATCTGACGACGCACAATCTCCATCGCCGGGTCCAGCGCGAATGCGTATCCCGCGACGGCGAATACGGCGAGGTAGCCCGCCCGGAACCAACTGATCTTTGCGCCGAGTTCCGAAAAACGCCGGTACTGAACGGTCATCGAACTGCCCGGCCTGACCACCGCCTTTAAGTTGTCGGCCGTGCCCGGCTTGTTGACATGGCGCGGTACAACCAAAGAGTACCGACCACCAGATAGGTGAACTTCGGCGTTCAACCACAAATCGCCGACCGCAGCTTTCACCCTCTCGCGGTGTTCGCGCGTACCAGCCATCGCTGAGTGCACCGACTCCTTCACAGCTGCGTCCGCATCGAGCTTCGTACCAGCGGAGTTGTTGCAGCGTTTGCAGGTCAGCACCAACTCGTGTCCACCAACGCACTCGGGAGGAACGTGCTCCGACGATAGTCGTCCGTCCGCAAGCGCATCTACAGTGAACAGCGTCAAACAGATCGGACACGGGTAGACTGCTTCACCCCGCTGCTCAGCGCGGACGAAGGCGTAGGCTGCTGCTCCGCGGTCAAACCAGTCACGTTTCTTGTGTTGACGAATTGCCATATCTCTAGAATTTTCGCGAGATTCGCCTTTGTGGCGGTCTCAACCCACCCGGAGTCATGTGCCCCCTGAGAGCTGCCGTATCGCGCCATTGTTGCGTGAACACTTCTGGGCTGACCTGTCGAATGCGATGAATAGAGTCGTCGTCAAATTTATCGACTCGCACTAATTGTCCTATAAACTTGACGAATGTATCACTTCTGCATCTGTCTCGGGAAATACTCGTTTCTCATTACTGGAAACAACAAGTGCACACGGGCTCCCGATATCGAGGCATAGCGAGATACTTAATTTCAACTGTTTTCGTTGTTGCTATGGACGATGAGAGACGGGCCGCGATTGTCATGCCGGGGAGAACATAAATGGGCTTGATCGACACTTCGTTAGAGATTGTAAAGCTGGCTTCCAAAATAGCCAACCCGGAATTGGTACAAGCTGCGACACGGGCGAACATCGAAGCTCTTGAGCTAAGTAGCAAGAATCTCGAACTCCGCCAACGCGCGGAAGAACTTGATCACCAGGTCAAGGAGCTTAAGGCTCAATTGCTACTCACTGGAGAGGTCTTCAGAGAGGGTGATCTTGTCTTCCGTGAGGGTGAACAGCGTGGCTACTGTTCGCGGTGCTGGGATGTCGAACGCAAGCTCGTCCACATAGTTAGCATGGGGGCCGGTGGGCGAAGTGGGCACAACGGTTGCCCGCAATGCAAGACCTTCTATAACTTCGGGCACGTGGGGAACCCGCGAATGAAGTAGCGCGCGAGGGCTGGTTGCGGTTTTCAGTCCGCTCTTCCCCTCCGGAATTTAACCCGACGTTTCTCCCTCTTGATCCTAGGGTTGCCGACAGCCTTCTTTCTGCATTAGCGGTCTCCGGTCGGTGCGGCGGTGATTTGATAAACCTGAAACGGTCAAACCACAAGCCGACGTAGCTCAGTTGGTAGAACAACCGATTCGTAATTTGCAAATCCTCCTACATTATCAATAGCTTACACTCGTGAGGGCGCGTCAAACGTGTGGGTCAGCCCCAGTATTCGTGCGGGCCGCCGTTGAGTCGTGAGCTAACACGAGAGAAACACGAGAGACTTTTCCGTCGTTGTGAGGCCTTCGCTGGCAGCAGGTTCACAAGCAGATTCCCTTGCCGACTTCCCAGAATCTTGTTGCGGGTCAGCCTCGACGGCGACGCCTGCTCGCGCGAAATCTGAATGCCGGAGCCAGCCGAACGCCCCCAGACACGAGACCGAATTCGACAGGGGCGTTTGCACATGAGTCTCGTTGCGTTTCCGCGTTCAGAAGGAGCATTCTGCTATTGTGCGACGCCAACCGGCCATTAAACGCCCGAAGAGTGACGGTAGGTGTATCCATTGTCGGAAACAACTGACTGACGCGACGAAGGATCATGTGTTTCCCAGTTCTTGGTATCCAGACACAACCCCAGACGAGGTCCAAAGATGGACCGCACCAAGCTGTGAACGCTGCAACGGATATTTTGGTCAGTTAGAGAAGGAACTACTGGTATTTCTCGCGTGTTGCATCAATCCCACGAAGCCCGCTGCGCAAGGTTTGTACGAACGTGTACGAAGAACTATCGGCATCGGAGTGGAGGGTCTCAGCGAGGAAGAAAAGCGGCACCGCGACGCTCAACGGCGCAAACTCCTGAATGACGCCCGACCATACTCAGCCGATATACAACCGCACATAATTCCGGGATTAGGCCCGCATCCCGAGGCCCCGGTGAGTTCACAGATGCAAATCACGATACCGGCTGAGAGCATTCACGTTGTGGTAAAGAAGATCGTTCGCGGATGCGAGTACTGGCTTGCCGGTGGACGGATTGTTGAATCTCCGTACGAAATAGAAGTATTCTTCCCGACTGAAACTCCTGAAGACGTCCGTAAACTGATGGCCGCTTTTGCTTTGGGTCCCGTCTATCTGGGACCGGGATTGCGAATCCGAAGGGGAGGCCCGCAAGACGATCCCCTGTCCGCACTCTACGAACTCGTGATGTGGGATACACTGACCGCCTACGCCAGTGTTCTAACGCCACCCAAGGACCAATCGACCGAGCTTGTTATCTCACACGAGGAGATCGCGGTCCACGCTTACTATCACTGGGAAAGACGGGGTGGGCCGTTCGGATCACCTGAAGTGGACTGGTATTGGGCGGTTGAGGATTTGAAGCGGGTTTAGAACCATCGGGTGGCCCACATCTATCGGCGATTTCTAACAAGCGGAAAGTCAAAACCGTGGGTGCTCCATTTCTCCACCCAACTGAATCCCATCCGCGACTCCTGATGCCCTCATAAGCCCTATCGACTTCCGCTTGGGAGTTGAACACTGATCCCATGACTTGCAGTTGATGCTTTCTCAGAAGTTTGTGAATGACAGCGAACCGCTCCGCATCTTCCCCGGCAAATTGCATATCTGCGTTACTCTAACGGTATTGCAGCCTTCTCGAATCGGTCACGCAGCCAAAATGCGATGTGTTGAGTCCGACCCATCTTCATCTGACCTGGGCCTTTACCTTTCAACCAAAATGCACGTCCGTTCTGAATGCGAACAGTGACTTCAAGGTTCATCGCGTCTGGAGCGGTAGTGACCCCTTTGACGGGTGCGATCTCGAACTTTCGTCCTCGAATGCTCCCTGGTGGTAACTCTGCATCCATGATCGAATCGTTGTCGAACCAAACCTTCTCTCGTCCGTCGTTCCTGCTGTATGCGATGTTCGCCAACAAATAAGTTCTCGATCCAGATCGGTTTCGGATGTCGAAATTCGGAGAGAAGTTTGGGCCTGTAAAGCTCCAGTTGTAAGAAATGGTGACATCGGTAGCCCGCAAGAACCACTGAATCAGGACGTAGAGCGCGATGAGGAGCACGCTTGCAAAGATGTCTCCTAGGAAGATTGCCAGAACTTCATCCCAGAATCCCATTTTGCTTGCTCCCCTCGTTTGTGATTCCTGAAGCGTAGCACAAGCGCGATGGCGAATTAAAGGCGAAAGATATGTTAGGATGCCGTGGATGGACGGAGATTGACGAGGGATTTCGACGAGAAGCCGGGAGCGTATGATCTGAAGCCGAGTTCGGAAGTAGGTGACGAATGGCATCCTTCCACTTGTGGTTAGAAGTTCTGTCTTACACCAAGGCTCTGTTTGAGGGAATCACTCTGGGAGCCGATGTTCGCAAGGCGTACGAACGTCACCGTCAAGAAAAGGATACGATTGCTGAAGCAGAACGGGTCAGTCAGGTCTTCTCAACATATTCCGAAGACGAAGTTCAAGCCATCCTTGACCGATTGAAAGCGTGTCGAGACCGTTTCATAAAGGAAGGAAGCGGTGCTGCCCGCCAGAAATGCCTCTGCAATGTGTTCAAGGATGTAGTTGAAGGAAATGGCGGAAAACTTCCACGCATCGACGATTGGGAGAGATTTTACCAAGAGTTGAACTGCAAGACAGGGGCATAGATGAGGAAGCATCGTGCAACTCGTCCATTATTGGGTCACGCAAAGAGGCGCATGATGACGAAAACGACGCTCAGAGATGCGGCGAGCGAACAGACGGAAGGCACATGGAGAAGAGAGACGGTTCCCGGTAGCCTCGGACGCGGCATTTTCCGCACTAGTGACGCGGTCCTGTTCAAGGGCGCGACGGCGGGGTTGCTCTTTTCCAGCCCAAAACTCGGGCGGGGGGCGACAATTGCACTTGCTTTGGTGGCACGCGCTGGGGCGCGTAATTGCGGAGGAACATTTTCCCACTCCCGCTCATCCCGAGAATCAGGGTGTGGGCAACGTCGCCGGTATGGAGGTTGAGATAGTATGGCGTGCTGTTGTCAGTTTCGAGCACGGCCAGATACTCAGTGCCGAGATGTGGGTTGGTCTTTTGGCCCGGCAGGATCGTAAACAGAAAAGACAGATCGGCGTAATTCGTGTTCAGCAGATACAGCTTGCGAAGGTTAAGCGCATAGTTGCCGGGCACGGTGGCGAAATAGGCGTTCAGCTGGTTGTAGGTTTCCGCAAACAGATTGCCATCCGCGTTGGTGAAGAGGCCAGTGAACTCGGCCCCCAGTTGCTCCAGGTCGATTTTTGAACGGCCGTACAGCACAATCGTCAACGAGAAATCGCCCAGCGATTGGCCGTCACCCAGGGCGCGTAGGCAGTCGCCAAGATTCTCAATGTCGGCCTGTTTGGATTCATCCACCAGCACATCGCGCGGGTTCGTCTTCGTAGCATCGTTGCCCATCTGGGAGACAAACCCAGTCTTCGACATATTGAAGTGGCGTCGGCGCTTGTTCACTTCTTTGCGGGCCTTGTCCGCGGGGAGCGGCGTCCACTCCGTGACGACGTAGAAGTTGGCCGGAATCTTCAGCAAAGCGTCGAGCGCCATGGGCCGTGTTTCGGTGATGGCCTCTTTCATCGTCAGCACCCGGACGATGTGATCGCCGACGCGGAGATGATCGCGTTCCGCTTCGATGTCGGAGTTGACCACCTGATAGTCGAGAAACTGCGTGGACTGCGGCCTCCCTTCAACACGCCAGTCGTCGTAATTGAGCAAGCGGCGGAAAAACGTGAATTGTCCTTGTTGATTTAAGATCTCGATTTGCATGAAGTCCGCGAGCTGTCGAGCGAATGCCTGCACGCTCTGGTCGAGCCGTCGAAGATCGTGCTCAATATGCGTGCGCAACAGCGTCTTCATGCTGTCGTTGGTGAACTGCGATTTGAGTTCGGCAATCGCGCCCTCTGGATCACGTAAGAGGCGAGCTAGCGCCGTGCTGACGCCGGTCTTCGACCGGGCGCCTTCGAGCAGGATGCAGTAGAAAATTTCAACGTGATAGAGATGGTCGCGCTTCGCTTCAAAGAACTTCCGTCGCTGGTCAATAGCCGCTTCGACAATCGGGTCATCATATGTTGCGAATGGTATGTCGGGGCGGTTCGATTTGAAGAGGTATTGGTAAACATGGAAGCCTGGGCCAAAGGCTTTCAGCGCCGCCTCCAACCGCTTCACTGCATACTCCTGCTCCGAGCGGTCCAGACTTTCGTAGTCCACGCCGGGAACGCTGAGAATCATGCCGACATCACCGCTTTTGGTAAGGAAGGCCGTCTCGTTCCAGAAGCCATAGAGGTTGATGTGGTGGTTGAGAGCCGCACTCTCTTTCCAGGGCTTGATGACTTTATCGAGACGAAGCATCACACTACCTCCACGCGGGGAACTTGCTGCTTCGCGGCGTCATAGCGCAGCTTGTAGCGTTCGGACTTTGCGAGGATTTGCAAAAAGGCCGGATCGCTGTTCGTGACCCAATGGCCGAAGGCAAAGCCGCCTATGAAGACGGCGATGCCGGCGAGGATGGAATTGAAGAGATTGAAGGCCCCCACCGCGCCGACGCAGACGAAGTAGAACAGTGTCCGCTCCACACCCAAGTAAGTGAGCGGCTTATGCAGGCTCTTGAAGACTCGATTTGTGCGATGCCTCTGCTGCGCTTTGTCGGGCATAAGCTCCTTGCCTGAGGATGGACGGTTAGAAGAGCGCTATACGCCCCAGAGCCAACTCAGTACATTCACTGCGAGAACGGCAATACCCGTTCCCGCGGCAACCCCGGCGAGCGCCTTCTTTGCGCCGGGTTCGCCGTGTGCGAAGCCGTAGCCGCCGATCACGATGGCGACCAGACTCGCAACCTTCGCAATGGTGCCGGTGAAAAGACTTTGAATGGCGTTAAAGCCGGTGTCGAAGGGTGAACCTTGTGCCAGCGCGGCTACAGGGATGACAAGAAGGAGGGCAAGAAGAGCAGCGGTTGTACGCGCCCGCTTCGACCGAAGAAGGCGCCAGATTTGATGGACTAAGGGGACTTGGGACCAACGTGGCATATGAACCTCGGGCAATATCTCAAATCGTCTGCTTTTGGCGAAAAGCTAACCTCACTCAATCACGATGTCCAATAATGTCTCGTTATAACGTTATTCCTGGGAGGAATAACTCCGGAACATCGGAGTGTTTCGGGAGGTCAATTTGGAGTCGAGGCGAACATGAATAGGCTCTATCCATCTCGCAAGAAGTGACATAGCCATCGTCACTTCGCTAAGTCTTCGATTGCCCCCACATGGTCTCAGCATCTTGGCGACCGTCTAGGATGAAGTTGAATAGCACCGGGACACGGCTTGGATTTACCGCACCTCAAAAACTTCTCGCGCTTTCGTCAAATGATCTTGTTGTCCGTAAGCTTCGCCTTGTCAATAAGCTCCGCATCCGCGCAGTGGTTCGGTCAACGAGAATGTCATGCGATGGATCGGCATGGAGCCGTCCGTTATGACCGGCAGGAATAACGTTATAACGAGAAGTTATTGGACACGGCGGCAGGAACGGGTCAAGTTGGTTGACTATCGCTGGCCCCGTACAGGCTTGACCAACGGAGGGGGCAGTGGTGGAACTCCCGGTTCCCCGTGCTCGGCTTCGACAATGGTTACGGAGCAGGTGTGATCAATGGTGAATTGTACTCATAGGAACCCTCGCCATTGAACTAGCTCAGAAGGACAGCAGGTCTCGAATGTCAATGTTAACCAGTACGATCCTATCTCCTTTGCGGGTTGAACCCGAGCACTATGTCAGTTCCGACGAAGCGGCGAGCTTTCTTGGACTCAATTTGCGCACAGTTCAGCGCCTAGCGCGCGAAGGAACGATTCCAGCTCACCCTTTCGGTGAAAGAAGCCGTAAAACCTGGCGATTCCTATTGTCCGAGTTGGACGCGTGGATGAAAGCCAAGGTAAACTATTCCCGTCGTCCGTGCCGTTCCGTAGGGAGGTAATACCAACCCATGGGAAGGACACGGTATCAAGAAGGAAGCCTGCGTCTTGAGAGTCGCAAGCGAGGGAAAATATGGCGGCTTCGTTTCCGCATCAGTCGCGCCGACGGGAACAGGGTCGAGCACGCGATTGTGATCGGAACACAGAAAGAGCTGCCAACCCGCGCCGCTGCACGCGAATTCGTCAAGTCGCTTTACCTGCCAATCAACCACCCGGCTCCGAACAACAATGGCCGCCCCGTGACGTTCAGCGACATTGCGGGTCACTACATCCAAGAAGAACTCTCCGAAGATCAGAACCAAGCATCCGCTCCGAAAGCTTATTCCACGACAACAACCTATCGCCGCTATCTCCGCAAGTGGGTTCTGCCACGCTGGGGCGATCAGGCAGCCTTGATGATCAAACCGCTCGATCTAGAGAGCTGGCTGAAAGAGCTGGGGAGGAAGAGCGGGCTCGAAAACCAAACCCGGTCGAAGATCCGACAGGTCATCGGTCTGGTTTACAAACACGCCCAGCGTGTCGGGTTTCTGCCTCGCACAGAACAGGCCAATCCGATCCGCTTTGTCCGCCAGTCCACAGCCAGCAACTTCGACCCAATCATTTTGACTCCGGCTCAAGCCTTCGCGATCATCAACCAACTGGGGTTGATGCTGCGCACGCTTGTGTTGGTCACCGCGGCCACTGCGCTACGGATCTCCGAGATCCTCGCGCTACAGTGGAGGGACATCGACGTAGAGAATCAATGCATTTACGTCCGGCGAGCTTACGTGTATGGGAGATTTGGGAAGCCCAAGTCCAAGGCGTCGAAGCGTCCCGTTCCGCTACATCCTCTACTCGCGGCCCATCTGCTCAACTGGCGCCGGGAAACGCCGTACAGCAAGGAAGAGGAACTTGTGTTCCCCTCTTTCAAACTGAAGGGCAGGAAGCCACCGCGAGCGAACATGCTCTTGTCCGATCATCTTCGCCCTGCGGCCCTGAAGGTCGGTGTTGTAGCGCCGCCCCGCGCATTTGGATTTCACACGTTCCGACGGACGCTGGCGTCGGTCCTGGTGGCCAACAACTACGATCCAAAACTCGTGCAGGAACTACTCCGTCATTCGAACATCAAGACCACCCTGGACGTCTATGCCCAAGCCATTACACCGGCCAAACTGGAGGCACAGGGAACGTTCCTGAGCCAACTACTAAAGGGCTCATGGATGGAGAAGGCACCAGCAACGAGCCTCGTTGTTTAGCGCAAACCCTCGTTTTGTGGGCATATTGTGGGCTAGCTCAAATCGAGGGATTCCGAACAAGTGCTTTGAAATGTGGTGGCCAGGGACGGAGTTGAACCGCCGACGCCAGCCTTTTCAGGGCTGCGCTCTACCACCTGAGCTACCTGGCCACGTTTCGAAACCCGCTGTCCGCGGGCTGCGAGGACTGTTCGCTTCACGCTGATGGTGGCGGGAATTCGCGTCCGAACGAAAACTACTGTTGCCGGAAGCGTGCGGAACGAACTCGATTATAACAACCGGGCCGATTTCCCTCAACGTTCGTGCGCCGCTTTTCTTTGCGGAGAAAAAACGAAGTCTGAATCTTGTCGTTGCGTCATCCCGAACCGCGGCGCAGTTCAGCCGCGGGAGAGCCTGCCCTGAGCGGAGCCAGGGAGTGCATCGCTTCGCCTGAAAACCGGCTCCGCTCGGCATTACGCCAGTCTTGGAGGTTCCAACTGAGCCACCGCGGCTGTTTTATCCTGCGAAACCCTTCACGAACTCGACCAGGCTGCGCAGCGCAATTCCCGACGGGCCTTTCGCGATCCATGGTTTCTGATCTTCCGTCCACGCCGTGCCGGCAATGTCGAGGTGAATCCACGGCGTCTCTTCGGCGAACTCTTTCAGGAACATGGCAGCCGTGATCGCTCCGCCCCAGCGTCCGCCGGAGTTGACGATGTCGGCGATGCCAGATCGAATCTGCTCTTTGTATTCGTCATCGAGCGGCAGTCGCCACATTTTTTCACCCGCCTTCGCGTTCGCGCTGTGGAAGCGGTTGTACATATCGTCGTCGTTAGCAAAGATTCCCGCGTTGCTGTAACCGAGCGCAACCACGACTGCGCCAGTCAGCGTAGCGGCGTCCACAAGATGCGTGCATCCCAGCTGGCGCGCGTAAAAGAGGCCGTCAGCCAAAACCAGCCGGCCTTCGGCGTCAGTATTGATGATCTCAATCGATTTGCCCGACATGGCGATCTGCACATCGCCCGGCTTCTGCGCTTTTCCGGAAGGCATATTCTCGGTCGCGCACACGATGCCGATGACTTTGACTTTCGGTTTCAACAGCGCAATGGCGCGCATGGTGCCGATCATGGTTGCGCCGCCGGCCATGTCGTATTTCATTTTCTCCATGCCGTCCGCGGGCTTGATCGAAATGCCGCCGGTGTCGAAAGTAATTCCCTTCCCCACAAGGCCTAAAACCGGCTTCTCAGGCGCACCCGCCGGTTCGTACCGCATAACGATCAGCGCGGGCGGTTCGTCGGAACCCTGGGCCACGCTCCAGAATGCTCCCATCTTCAATTCTTTGATTTTGTCGGCGCCGTAGATTTCGCATTTCAAGCCAACTTCGTCTGACATTTTCTTCGCACGCTCGCCAAGAATCGTGGGCGTCATGCGATTGGAAGGTTCATTCACCAGATCGCGGGTGAAGTTTTGCGATTCTCCGATGATCTGCGCCTCGTTGGCTGCCTTCTCAAGTGAAGCTTTGTCACCGCTGGCAATTACAGTGAGCGCATCGATCTTCTGATCCTTGCGGTCGCTGCGATAATAATCGGGATCGAAGTTGCCCACGTGCGCGCCTTCCACAATCGCGCGCACCGCTTCTTCCGTAGGAATTCCGGTCGGCGCAATGAAGGCAAAGCTGCGGATCCCGCGTGACTTCAATGCGCGGACAGCAGTTCCAGCAATGCGCCGCAGATCGTAACTGGAGAATTTCTTGGCACTTCCGCCGGAAACCAGCAGCAGGCGCTTGGCCTTCAAAATGGCGGGCTTGTGCATCAGATTCGTTTCGAATGGCTTGCCCGCGACTTCGCCGCTAGCCAGCAGGTCGGCTGCGGTCGACTGAACGGCCGGGTCGGCGGCGGCAACTTTAAGTTGCGGCTTCTTGTCTTTTTCTTTTTCGTTGGGCGAGGCCTCAGCGTGATCGAGCACGAGGGCGACCAACGATTCTGTTTCGACATCAGCGGGCGTAGAGATAGAAATTGTCGTCTTCATAATTGTTGTGCGTAAGGCGAAATTGATTCTTCCAGTATCGTCGGCAGGACCGCGATTAGGCAAGCGCAGAGCCAGCAAGTAGTCGCTCAATTTCAAGATTCTTCAGCCCGGTTGTCATTCTGAGCGCGGCGACAGCCGGGCGAGGAACCTTACTCCGGCCGACGCCGCTGATGGGGGGTGCCTGCGCGTCATGCAGTGCAGGCGCTCCTAGCCCCAGCCGTCGTTGGGCGACGACACGGGACGGCATCGGGTGGCGGCAGTCGAGCACCTAGGATATGATTCAAAGCCGCAGCCCATACAGGTGAGGTTTTACATGCAGATTCGCTGGAAGATTATCTTTTCGATTGCCACGTTGACTCTGGCATTCACTGCACTCGTGAACCGCAAAGCGACGACGGTGACGGCGGCCGCGCCACAAACACCGGCTCCGGCAAAAGCCTCGCTTCTCGCAAAGGACGCGAGAAATACTGCACCCGGGGAGTTCTCGATCCCCGACACAACGCTGGCGATTAATTCCGACAAGCCTATGTCGCAGCGCGTAGTCCACTACGAAATCGACGCCAAGTATGACGCGGCCACACATACCGTCGATGCCACCGAAGTCCTCACCTATCACAATCTGACCGGTCAAGCGCTGGACCACTTCCCTTTCCATCTTTATCAGAACGCGTTCCAGCCCAACGCAACCTTCGTGCGCGAAGCCAAAATCGCCGGCAATCGCGATACCTCCTACGACAAGTGGGAAACGAAAGAATACGGTTCGGAACAGATTAAGAGTCTTGAAGTCGTCGGCCAGGGTGACCTGACCGGGCAACTGCAATACATCGCGCCCGACGATGGCAATAAAGACGACAAAACAGTCGTCGACCTGCACGTGCCCAAGCCGATTGCCCCCGGCGCGTACGTACAGTTCAAGATCGCGTTTCAGACGAAATTTCCTGAAACTCAAGCGCGCTCGGGATGGAAGCGAGATTTCGTGCTAGGCGGCCAGTGGTTTCCGAAAGTCGGCGTGTGGTGGAACGGAGCCTGGAACTGCCATCAATATCACGCCATGTCGGAGTTCTTCGCGGACTTCGGCGTCTTCGATGTGAAGCTCACCGTACCGCAGTACGAAGTCGTCGGCGCCAGCGGAATACAAGTCGACGAAAAGAATAATTCCGACAACACGAAAACCGTGACCTACCACGGCGACGACATCCACGACTTCGCCTGGACCGCGAGCCCGCGCTACAAAGTTCGCGAGAGCGTCTATCAATCGCAAATGGGCCCGATCAAGCTGCGCTTCCTGATGCAACCCGCGCACTGGAGCCAGGCAGAGCGACACGAGAAAATCACGACCGAGTCTCTCGATCACTTTGAGCAGTGGTACGGGCCCTATCCTTATAAGACTCTCACCGTGGTCGATCCCGAACCAGACTCGGCCGCCGGTGGCATGGAGTATCCCACCTTCATCACCGGCGATTCGAGCTGGTTTATGCCGGCAGGAATGTACGTGCCGGAGTTGGTAGTGGAACACGAGTTCGGCCACCAGTACTGGTACGGCATGGTAGCCACCAACGAATTTGAAGACGCCTGGATGGATGAAGGCATCAACAGCTACACCGAAGTGAAAGTACTGGATTCGATCCTCGGCAAGTACACGTCCATCATGAACGAAGCCGGCGCGACCATGGGCGAGCGCGAAGAACAACGACTCAGCTATACCAGCGCGGCCGATCGCGACCCCATCGCGCAGAAAGCCTACGACTACTACAGTTACGGATCCTACGGCGGCATCACCTACGGCAAGACGGCCAGCGTGCTGCTCACGCTGGAAAGCATCATCGGCGAAGACACGATGGCGAAAGCTATGCATGTGTACTTCATGAAATATCGCTTCACTCATCCCGGCAAGGAAGATTTTCTGAAGACGATCGAAGAAGTTTCCGGCCAGGATTTACGCTGGTACTTCAACCAAGCCATCTACGGTTCGCAGGTGATGGATTATGAAGTGGCCAGCGTCGATTCATTTCCCGTCAACTGGTACGAAGAAAAGAAGGATAAGAAAGACGCAAAAAAAGATGCCAAGGACGACGACACGGTCTACCAGTCCTACGTATCGCTGCATCGCAAGGAAGACTTCGTGATGCCGGTCGAGGTCGAGATCGTTTTCAGTGACAGCAAGGATCATCTGGAAAAGATCCGCGAGCACTGGGACGGAAAAGGCCGCTGGATACGATTCAGCTACCAGAAAAAGGCGAAAGTTATCTCGGCGGAACTAGACCCAGACCACAAGGTGCAGATCGATCGCAATGATTTCAACAACAGCTTCGTCGTCGAAGCCAATACCAAGCCGACGAACAAACTGTCGACCTACTGGCTTTTCGCCACCCAGTGGGTCAGCCAGGCCCTGGCCTGGTGGGCAGTTTAGATGCGCAGCCACGGCACTTGCGATTGACAATACGAAGATTGAGGATAGAAACGAATGGGTAACAAACATGGGTAACAAACAATGAGCGAGAAAAAAGGTCTACTGAGCAGCGGCTGGGGCATGGTCACCCGCAACAAACGCTACATTTTCTGGTTCTGGCTACTGAACCTGACTCTGGCCGAGTTCGGCACCGCGGCTTTTCGCAAGAGTGCCCACGCCATCCTCGACCATAGTATGGCCGCCGATCGGCTTCTGCACGGCTTCGACCTAGCAGTGATGATCGGCCTATTCGCGCGGCCTGAATTTGGATCGATGGCAGCAATGTCGACCGTGGCCGGATATTTTGCCTTTCTGTTTCTGCTCTTCACCGCTCTGTTTCTTCCCGGAATCTTTCAGGGCTACGCGTCCACCTACCGCCTGCCCCGCGAGGATTTCTTTCGCGCCTGTGGACGAAACTTGTGGCGCTTCATCCGCCTCATGATCGTCGCCGGCATTGTGATGGGAATTTTCACTGGCATGCTGTTCGGCATTAACGGGTTTCTCGTAAAAAAAGCCGGAGAAAGCACCAACGAAGTACTACCGTTCGAAGTGCAAATGACCGGCCTCGCCGTAATTTTCCTGATTATGACCACGCTTCGCATCTGGTTCGATCTGGCCGAAGCGGATATCGTTTTGAATGACCAGCACGCCGTGCGCAAATCGATAGGGGCGGGATTTCGGCACACCTTCCGGGGTCTGGGACGTCTGCTGACCAGCTACGTCGCAGCCACGATTCTAGCGGCGATCATACTGGTGGGCGGCCTCTGGATCTGGATGAAGATGGTTGCTCCCGACCATTGGTTCGGGGCGTTCATCGTAAGCCAACTTATTTTGCTTATGCTGTTGGTCCCGCGCTTCTGGCAGCGTGGCATCGCAGTCTCGTACTGGCAACAGCACATGCTCGTGCCCGTCGTCGCCGTCAAGCCGGTAATTTTCGAGTCAGCGCCAGTCGCAGCCGCAGTACCAGCAGGGCCACCGTCTGCCGCGCCGGAAGGAGCGTAGGCCCGGCAATTACTGGGGTTTCGCAGGCGCCGGAGTACGATCTTCGCCGGCATCCGCCTTTTGGCCAAGATCCAAACCGAACCGCGGCTCGGAACGCGTTCCACTCACCTTGAACGGCACTTCGGTTCCGGCTCCATGCTTGCTGAAGAACGGGTCGGCTGCTTTGAGCAGAATCGATTTCCATCCCGTCACCATCTGCGAGAGCTTGGCATCGAGCCGCAGCTTGCCGTGAAAATCGAACGTGTCCCCATCCATACTGTATTGGCCAGAAACGTCGGCGTGTGTGCCCGGCACCGCAAATTGCAGCAACGGAAACGTGAACATCCCAGCGTCGAGACGGAATGTGCCGTTCATTTCTGAAGGCACACCGACCTCGGCGTGTTCCTTGGCCTGTTGGGGCTCTCCCCGGCTGCGCAGGCTGAGCGAGTCGATGCGGTCCTGAATCTTCTGGCTCGAAAATTTTCCCGCCGAGATCCGAAAGCTCCCGTCAAGCTTCAACCGATTGGCCACGTCCTCTGGCCCGGGCATCAGGCTCATTTTCGTTTTCAACTCCACCGGCCCGCTGATAACCGGCGGCTCGGTCTTCACCGCCAGTTGCAGCAGGTCCTCAATGCGCGCGCGATCCACCACAACATTCAGTTCAATGTCGAGCCCCGGCGGATTCCGCACGCGAACCACTTTGCCGTTCGCCGTGAGAGACGAATGCAGAAACCGCGCCTTCACCGGATCGAGGTAAGTGTCGCCGTCGGTGCCATCGACAATCGCGTGAAAGTCAGTGTGCAACGCCAACGGATGTCCGCTGATGTCCAGTCGAAAATCAGGCGTATCGGTCGCGCCGGAAACTTCAATTCTCCCCAGCGTTCCGCCATACTTTCCTGTCGACGAAAGAATTCCTCGAATCCCATTCAGCGTGCCCAGGTTGGCATCGGTAAACGTGTAGTCGCCAGCCACGGGCGTTTCGCGCGGGGAGTCTTCGCGAAACGGTCCGAACGTCCCGGCCGACTTTATATTCCCGATAGGCTTGGGATTCACCAGAGTGGCTTCGAAGCGCAGCGGCTGGCCCGGGCCAATCTCTTTCATATCAAGATGACCGATCCTAAAAACGAGCGGCTCTTTACCAGGCTTCGACGTATTGATGAGCAGTTCCGTATCGTCGCAAACAAACCTGTCCACGAAAATGCTCGTCTTCTTCATCATCTTCCTGCCCGACTCGTCGCCCATCTCGCTCAGCCGTCCCTGGTCCTCTTTCGGAGGAATGTTCAGCACCATGCCTTTCACATAGACGGCGTCCACGCGCATGGGCGACCGAAACAGGCTCAGCACTCCGGTATGAAAACGAAATTCCTGCACACTGATCAGCGCCTGCACGCCCGGCTCGCTGGGATTAGGATCAGTCGGTCCGAAAATGTTCAGTCCCTTGCCGGAAACGTTCAGGCCGTCGCCGAGCCACACGTCCAGCTCCGCCAGTTCGACCTTAGTCTTGAAGCGCGCGGAAAGAGTTTCAATGACCCGCGCGCGCAGGATTGACTGGGCCTGTGAGACATAGTGGCGCGCATAAATGAGCACCGCCAGAATCACCAGGAATCCAGCGACCCAAAGCCACCAGCGTCGGCGACGTTTTGCCTTAGGGTCGCGCGGCGCGGATTGGCCGGATTGATTCAAACCAGATTGATCAAACCAGATTGATCCAAACCAGATTGCCCCAAAGCAGGAGTCACGATCTCATCCATACTGAAATAAACCACGATTCAAGAGACTCGCCTGGCGGAGCTCCCGATCGAACAATTCCCAACTCGCGGCGCTTCACAACATCACAATCGTGATGCCCAGATTGCGGCGTCCCAAGTCCGGATCGCTCTTCAACGCGGATTGCGCCTGCAACAGTCGCCAGGCCGCGTCATCGCTCTTAGACCAGTTTTCTCCAAAGATGCAGCCGCGAATCTGTCCGCCCTCCGCCAGTTCGTGCAACCGCTTCTGCACTGAGATGCGAATATCGCCACCCACGCCGCTCGATCCGTAGCCGTGAACAATCTTAAGCAGAGCGACTTTTCCCTGCCGGGCAAGCGCAATCTCGCGCTCCAGCCGCTGCAGCGCCTCCTGCACCGAAGGCATATCAGACTTGAGGTTTACGGTTTTGATGACGTGGCCCTAGGTTCTCCACTCATCATAGTCGCAGTGCCGACTAGAATTGTGGCCGCGTTAGTCGAGCCGCCGCCCGAAGCGGTGGGCAAGCGCATTGGATTCCTTCACAGGCTTTCGATGGATGATTTCTCGGACGAGTTCACTCCTCTGTCCTCGCAGGCCGTCATGTCCGGCTTTGCTTTTCGAGGCTAAGCTGAACTCTCGCGTTCTAAAACTCTTTTCAGGTCGCGCCTGCCATGGAGAACGCGAATCACGTGGATTGCGTGGCGATCCGCAAGATAGTAAATCCGAACGGACTCAAACCCAGCGACCGGCCAGGATCGCAGATTCTGCAGTTCGGGCTTGCTGAGCCGGCAACGCGCACCGACCAGAGGATGCTCGCGCAACCTCTCGATGGTATGCCGCACGGCGCCGCTAAAACGAATAGCAATCTCGGGAAGATCTTGTTCGACGAGGTAATAGCGAAACTGGCGAACGACGTCGTCGCTCGCGGCTTGCCGATAAAGAACCTTCACGAACGTGAGCCGGATTTATGCTCAGCCAGGAGAGCGTCGGTTCGTCGGTTTACGGAACTCCAGAACTCCGCCTCCGGGAGTTCGTGGGATGCCAATCCTTCCGAAAGCAGCGAATCAAGTTCGTCGGGCGTTCCCGCAAATCCGGGAAGCGTGCGTTGTTCGACAGCAGCTAAGGCAGCCTCGACAACCTCGTCGACTGATGCGTAAGCGCCACGACTCATGATGGCTTGCAATCGACTCTCTTGCTCTGGTGTGAGATTGATCGTCATGGCGGTAGCCCCTCCAATTCATTTCTCAGGGTAAGAGAAAGACGGATCAGACACAACCGCAAAGTGCAGCACGATCGGCGCCAGCCGTGACCCGACTTACTCGCTTCACAACAACGGACGGAATCGTCGGCTGCCCCGGCTCATCCACTCAGTCGCCGCTTCCGTCCAACCTATGACTTCCGGCTCCTGCTAATCGCTTCCCTCGCCTCTTTATCCGCAGTCCGCCGCCGGTCGGTCTCGCGCTTGTCCCAGAGCTGCTTGCCCTTGGCCAGGGCTAACTCCACCTTGACTCTCCCGTTCTTGAAGTACAACCGAGTCGGAATGAGAGTCAGCCCCTTCTGCTGCGTCTTCCCGATCAGCTTCCGGATCTCCTCGGCGTGCATCAGCAGCTTCCGGGTGCGCAGCGGGGCATGGTTGTGAATATTGCCGTGCTCGTAAGGCCCAATGTGGGCATTCAGCAGCCAGACCGCATCGTCCTTAACTAAACCATAGGAATCCTTGAGGTTAGCCAGCCCGCCGCGGACCGACTTTACTTCGGTACCCGTCAAAACCACCCCCGCCTCAAATTTTTCCAGCAAGAAGTAGTTATGTGAAGCGATCCTATTAACAGCGGCGTCCCGCTCGCCCGCGGCGGTGGGATCGCGGCGCGGGGATTTCTCTGGGTTCGGCTTGGTCTGGTGAGTGGATTGGCGCGCCATGGGGTTAACGAGTAGTTATCTTTATCTTAGCGCATCATTTCGGCTTCTGCCTTCCGGCTTTCGGCTCCCGAGCTTACTCACGAGCTTAAAGATCCGGTCGTCAGCTCCCGAGGCCCCGGCCGCGCGAGGTGAAGCCGACGGCTCTATTAGTCCTACGACCAAAGAGTGTAACTCCCGTGTGCACAAGCACTTCGGGAGACGGAAACGGCGATGCTATAATCGCGTCACCGAGAGCTTTTTTGTATCTGGAGTGGATTTCCCGCGCCCAGCCCGACGAAACGCGGCGAAGCGTGGGAAGGCTGCCTGTCCGGCGAAGACTGCAACTAAAGAGGATCATCTCGTGAGGATTATTGAATGAGACGCCTGATGCGCCCGGCTATGACGCGCCCGGCACTATTGTTATTGCTGGTCGCCGCTGTAACGCTACCCGCCATCGCCGACAAAGCCAAAAGCCTCTACGCCAAGGGTGAGGACGCCGAGGCGCGCCAGAAATACGAAGAGGCTTACGACTTCTTCAAGCAGGCTTACGACCTAAAACCCAAAGACCTGCGCTACCGGACCTCCTTCGAACGCATTCGTTTCGAGGCTGCCGCCTCCATCGTGCACAAAGGCCAGAAGCTGCGTGATGACGGCAAACTCGACGAAGCCCTCGCCGCCTTCCAGAAAGCCCTGGACATCGATCCGTCGCTGTTCATCGCCAAACAGGAATTGGCCCGCACGCAAAAGATGATCAACGACATCCGCAATCCTCCGCCGCAAGCCGCTGGCCCGCCAGCAGCGCTGGAGCGCAGGGTCCACGAACTAGCCGGCCCGGTCGAGTTGGCGCCCATCTCCAATGTCCCCATCACCGTCAAGCTCACCGACAAATCCGACACCGTCTACCGCACCATCGGTCAACTCGCCGGAATCAACGTACTGTTCGACCCCGACTACACTCCCAAACCAATCAAGGTTGAACTGACCGGAGTCACGCTCGAAGATGCGCTCGAAATCACCGCGCTATCGTCGAAAACCTTCTGGCGTCCGGTCACTTCGAATACGATTTTCGTGGCCACAGACAATGCCGCCAAGCGTAAGGAACTGGAACAGAGCGTCCTCAAGACTTTCTATCTGACCAATCTCTCGGCTCCCACCGAACTGCAGGACGTGGTGAACGCAATTCGCGCCGTGCTCGATGTGCAGCGCGTGCAGCAGTTGCTCTCGCAGAATGCGCTGGTGGTACGCGGGACGCCCGACCAGATCGCGCTGGCGGAAAAGCTGGTGGAGGATCTCGACAAAGCTCGCCCGGAAGTCATCATCGACATCGACGTAATGCAGATCAGCAAAGACAAATCGCGCACGCTGGGCTTCAGTCCGCCCACCAGCGCGTCCGTTGCCCTGCAGGACAATATCAACACCACCTCAACCGCCACCACCACGACATCGTCGACCTCGACCAGTTCCTCATCCGGCGGCATCAACCTGAACACTCTGGGCAGCCTCAACGCCGAAAACTTCCAGGTAACAATTCCCTCCGCCAACCTCTCGGCCGTCATGGGCGACACCGATACCAAGATGATCCAGAGTCCGCAGATTCGCTCGCTCGATAACCAGAAGGCGTCTTTGAAGATCGGCGAGCGCCTGCCCGTGGCCACCGGTTCGTTTCAGCCCGGCATCGGCGGCGTAGGCATCAACCCGCTGGTGAACACTCAGTTTCAATACATCGATGTCGGCGTCAATATCGATATCACTCCGCACATACATTCGGACCGCGAAGTCTCGCTGAAAATCACCATGGAAGTTTCCTCCGAGATCGGCCAGGCCAGCATCGGCGGCATCACTCAGCCCATCATCGGGCAGAAGAAAGTCGACCTCGGTGAAATCCGCCTGAAGGACGGCGAAACCAGCCTGATCGGCGGCATCATGGACGACTCGCAAACCAAGTCGCTGGCCGGCATTCCAGGCTTAGCGCAAATTCCAATCTTGAAGTACTTATTCGGCCAGGTCACGCAGGACCATTCCTCCGATGAGACCGTCTTCGCCATCACTCCGCACGTCGTCCGCGGTTCGGAGGTAAGCCAGATCAATCAGCGCGCCATCGATATCGGCACGTTCTCTACCATCCAGCTGCACTACGTGAAACCGCCGGCAGCTGCGGTTCCGTCGGCATCGCAGCCCGGCGCACCCGCGGCTCAGCCCGCCGGTCCGGCTGCACCCACTCCGGTCGCACCCATTTCGCTCGCACCTGGTCCAATCGCACCAGGTCCTTCTGCATCAGGTCCGTCTGCATCTTCTCCTGCTTCTCCGAGCGGCCCGGCCAGCTTCCTGTTCGATCCGCCGACCATCCAGACCGCAAAAGGCAACACATTTGTGGTCAACCTTCTGCTTTCCGGCGCTCAGAACGTACATACCGTTCCGGTGCAGCTGAATTACGATCCCAAGATGCTGCAACTACTCAACGTGTCAAATGGCGGCTTCCTCTCGCAAGACGGCCAGGTCGTAACCCTGGCTCATCGCGAAGACGAAATGATCGGGCAATCGCAGATTACCGCCGCCCGGCCCCCTGGCGCCGGCGGAGTTTCCGGTCAGGGCGCCGTGATCACCATCACTTTCCAGGCGAAAGCCGATGGCCAGACGCCCCTGACCATAACGCGAGGCGGAGCGCGCGACCCCGCCCTGCAGGCCATCACGGTCAACGGAGCCCAAGCCTCAGTCACGGTCCAGTAGTGGATGACTTCGCGGCGCCAATGCCCGAGATTTTAGCCCCGGAGGGGCGAACTAACTTAGCCCAGCGCTTCAGCGCTGGGTAAAGTGGGGAAGACAGCGCAAGTCCCGGAGGGACGGCACAAATTCACACGCACACCCGAAGGGGCGAAAGAACAGTTCTAGCGCACAGAGACAGAGACACAGAGACAGAGAGCATTCCTGAGATAGAACCATGATGCACCACCGACTCCATCACGCCCGCAGCGCAAAGCCGCAACGCGGCTTTACGCTCATGGAATTGATCGTCGCCTCGGCGATCCTCTCGATTCTCACCCTGATGGCGCTGCCCCTGGCCCGAGTCACCATTCAGCGCGAAAAGGAAAAACAGCTTCACCGGGCTCTGTGGGATATGCGCGACGCCATCGACCGCTATAAAGAAGCAGCCGACCGCAACATGTTCCAGATCAAATTGGACAGCCAGGGTTATCCCCCCGATCTCGAGGAACTGGTGAAAGGAGTCGAAGCCCAGGGCGGCAAGAAAATGAAATTCCTGCGTTCTATTCCCGTAGACCCCATGACCAAGAGCAAAGAGTGGGGCCTGCGCTCGATGCAGGACGATGCCGACTCCGACTCCTGGGGCGGCCAGAGCGTGTTCGACGTCTACACCAAGTCAGAAGGCACCGCACTCGATGGAACGAAATACAAAGACTGGTAAGTAAAAAGGAAGGCACTGACTCAATTGCAAATCTATCTCCAGTCCGATGTCATCCTGAGCGCGGCGAAGCCGGGCGAGGGACCTTACGTAGGCCGCCGCCGTTGATGCCGTAGATAGGAGTACCCTCTGCTTCATGCAGTCAGGCGCCCCACGCTTGGTAGGTTTGGTAACGAGTTTTCGTAATCGGACTCTGAAATTGGTTTTCTAATCACGACCGGCAAATGACACGTAGCGGGCACAATTCGACAGTTCACGAAGCAAAGCGGGCAACTACGGCTGCCCGTTCGTGCGCCGCCAGCCGATCCAACCGCACCCGCGGCTGGACCCTCCTCGAACTCATGATCGTCATCAGCATGATCATGATCCTGATGGCGGTAGCCGTGCCCATCTACAACCAGTCCATCGTGCAGGCCCGCGAATCGGTTCTGCGCTCGAACCTGGCCACAATACGCAGCGTAATTTCGCAGTACACCCTCGACAAACAGAAAGCCCCGCAGGGTCTCGACGACCTCGTAACAGCTGGCTACCTGCGCCAGATTCCAGTCGACCCCATGACCAAGCAGCCCAACTGGGAAGTAAAAGAAGAAGATGTTCTAATGGCAGTCGACCAGCAAGAACCCGGCATCGACGACGTCCACTCCGCCTCCAGCGGAATCGCCAGCGACGGCACAACCTACAGCACCTGGTAAATCAGCTTTCACCCGACGGGGTCATCCTGACCGGAGCCGTTCTTCAGGCGAGGGAAGAGCCTGCGCTGAGCGAAGTCGAAGGGATCTCCCGCTCACACAGACCATTGCCTTAGCGAAAGATTTCCACAGCCCAAGATGTGATCTCCAACCTTGCCTCACAAATTCAAATCTGCCATCATGGCGGAGCAATGACGGCCCGCAACACGGCAAATTGCCGAACTCTAAGTCCTTTGCTTCATGGATTTTAGGGCCTAAGTTCTTTGACATCCGGATTTTACGGGGAATTTCGCGCCAACCCCATGATTCCAGAGATTGAGGGGGGAGGGGGGATACCCCGAGGGTACAGACCGGACGCATCCCTGACAAAACAGACCGGGAGGATACCTGACACTGTGATCGATTCAGCAAGCGGGTCCGGCCATCCACCAGATCGGGATTTCAGGAAATGAAACGCACCCACCGAGCTACGCCTGACGCTCTGCCGCAAACTTTTTTTCGCGCGAGATTTCCGCAATCTGTACTCAGCAGCGCGGAGCAATTAACATCTATCCATGCCCGTAGAAACCGAAACTCAGGCCCCCGCTTCCATTCGCGCCCCCCGCGGCAACTCCATCACCTGCAAAGGCTGGCAGCAGGAAGCCGCCATGCGCATGCTCATGAACAACCTCGACCCCGAGGTTGCCGAGCGCCCGCAGGACCTGGTGGTTTACGGCGGAACCGGCCGTGCCGCGCGCAGTTGGGAAGCCTACCACGCCATCGTCGCAACCCTGAAAACTCTGGCCAACGACGAAACTCTGCTGGTGCAGTCGGGCAAGCCCGTAGGCGTCTTCAAGACACACGATCACGCTCCCCGCGTGCTCATCGCCAACTCGAATCTGGTCGGCCACTGGTCGAACTGGGAGAAGTTCAACGAACTCGAACGCGCCGGCCTGATGATGTATGGCCAAATGACCGCCGGCTCCTGGATTTACATCGGCTCGCAAGGAATCGTGCAGGGCACGTTCGAGACTTTTTCTGCCGCGGGAGAAAAACATTTCGGCGGTGACCTCGCCGGCAAACTGATCGTCAGCGGCGGCATGGGTGGCATGGGTGGAGCTCAGCCTCTGGCGGCGACCATGACCGGCGCGGCGTTTCTGGGCATTGACGTCGATCCGGAGCGAATCAAGAAGCGCCTTAAGACTGGGTATTGCGACTTCATGGTCACCACGCTCGACGAGGCCCTGCGCATCCTGAAGAACGCGATCCGCAAGAAAGAAAATGTTTCAGTCGGGCTGGTCGGAAATTGCGCCGATGTGATTCCGGAACTGGCCGAACGCGGCGTTGTCCCCGACATTCTCACCGACCAAACTTCAGCGCACGATCCGCTCAACGGATATGTCCCGAACGGCATGACTCTCTCGGAGGCTCTCCAGTTACGAAAGAATGCCCCGCAGACGTATCAGGAAAAATCACTCGATGCCATGGCGCGCCACGTGGAAGCCATGTTGCGCCTGCAAAAAATGGGCTCGGTCACCTTCGACTACGGCAATAACATCCGCACCTTCGCTTTTCAGCGCGGTGTGAAGAATGCTTATGATTTTCCCGGATTCGTGCCCGAGTATATTCGTCCGCTGTTCTGCGAAGGCCGCGGACCATTCCGCTGGGTCGCATTGTCGGGCGAACCCTCCGACATTCACGTGACCGACGAACTCGTCCTCGAGATGTTCCCCGACAACCGCATCCTGCGCCGCTGGATCGACCTGGCTCGGAAGCGCATTAAGTTCCAGGGCCTGCCCGCACGCATCTGCTGGCTGGGCTACGGCGAGCGCGCGCAGTTCGGTCTCGCCATGAACGATCTGGTGAAGAAGGGCAAGATCAAAGCGCCGATCGTGATCGGCCGCGACCACCTCGATTGCGGCTCAGTAGCGTCTCCCTTCCGCGAAACCGAAAGCATGAAAGATGGCTCAGACGCCGTCGCCGACTGGCCACTGCTGAACGCACTACTGAACACAGCAGCCGGCGCATCATGGGTATCGATTCACAACGGCGGAGGCGTCGGCATCGGCTACTCGCTGCACGCCGGCCAAGTCACCGTCGCCGACGGCACCGATGAAATGGCCAAGCGCATCGAGCGCGTCCTAACCACGGACCCCGGCATGGGCGTAATCCGCCACGTAGACGCGGGCTACGCCGATGCAAAAGAGTTTGCGAAGAAGACGGGCGTGAAGGTCCCGATGGAGAGTTAGACATGGCTTACATGGCTATTTCGCCAGCGCGTCATGCACGGCTTCATACGCGGGCTTCTTCTGATACTTGTCATCCCACAGCAAGGCCCATCCCATGCCCTTGTAGAACTGAGGAATCCAGGATTGTTTGTCGGTGACTCCCCAGGTTTGTATTAGTTTGCAGGCGGGTTGCTGCACGCAGAGAGTGGTGATTTCGCCGTAGAGTTTAGCTTGTGCACTGAGCGACGCCGGAATCGAATCGTTGAGCCGGATGTCTAATTCGGTGATGTGCAGCTCCAGGCCGAGTTTTGCGAAGCGCTCCAGATTTTGCGCGTATGACGCCAGCTTCGCTGGGTCGTCGAACTTCAGGCTGACGTGAGTCTGAAATCCGATGCCGTCGAGCGGCACACCGCGCGCCTTGAAATCTTTGGCCATGGCATAGATCGCATCTGATTTTCGGTTGATTTCTTCCGCGTCATAGTCGTTGTAGAAGAGCTTGGCGCTCGGGTCGGCTTGATGCGCCCAGCGCAGCGCCTGTTCAATGTACTCGGTGCCTTTCCCCGCGCCGATTCCAGGCTGGTCGTACCAGATCGTGCTGCGCATGGTGCCGTTGTCGTTGAAGGCTTCGTTGACCACATCCCACGCGTAGACTTTGGAGGCGTAGCGCTTCATCAACGTGCTGATGTGGCCGTGCAGAATCTCGGCGAGCTGAGGAGCAGCATATCCGCCTTTGGTGACCCATGTGGGCACTTGCGTGTGCCAGACCAGAGTATGCCCGCGGACCACCATGTTATGACTCTGCGCGAACGCAACCAGCGCGTCGGCGCCCTTGAAGTCGTAAGGATTCGGATCAGTGTCAGGCCGCGGATGAATGGGACCGAACTTCATTTCGTTCTCCGCCTGCAACTGGCTGAACTCCGACCCCAGAATGGCAGCATAATCCGCTTCGGCTAGATACCTGGAAGCTGCCGCCGCGCCAATCGTGATGTGGTGAGCCTCTGCCGTCTGACGCAGCGTCGAGTCCGGCGAAGGAACAGCAGTGTTGTGCGGCGCAGCGGAGGAGGACTGCAAGACCATTCCGCACAGTAGCGCCGCTGTGACTATGCGCAGCCAGACGGAGGAGACAGGATTGGCGTTTGCGTTGCGCTGAAACCAGGATGTCATTATGATTCGACCCATCGTGATCGCACCTTTCGGCTCAAATCTTATCGGTTCAGATCTTAATCGGTTCACATCTTAGGCTGGGATCAGATTTCGTACAACCGGCAGGACCGCGAGAGCCAACGTCAAGATCGACCACAAAGGAAAGGGGATCACGAAAGGCGCCGTGGTGCAGTTTGGTGTTGACGACAAATGGCGATACACGCGAGATCCCTCTCTTCGCCTGAAGACCGGCGCCGCTCGGGATGACGCCGACGATGAGATGGCCCACTGGAATCCAAACTACGCCACTACCCGCAAAGGAAACACCTCCTGCCTTTGAGGGCTGCTAGACTGGAACACACGCGTGACCCCGAAACGACGAGCTTCCCCGGTGAATTCGCTTCTTCTGGTCAACATCTGCCAGCTTCTCACGTTGTGCGATGCACAGGCGAAACCGGGCCCCCGCCGCGGATCTGCGTTGGGGAACCTTGGCGTCATTAAAGACGGAGCGGTGCTGTGCCTCGGCGGCAAAATCGTCTCCGTGGGCACGACCAAAGATGCTCTGCGGGATCCCTGGCTCAAGCGAAATCGTATAAGGGTTACCGAGATCGATTGTGCCGGCAAGGTGGTTCTGCCGGGTTTTGTCGATTCGCATACCCATCCGGTTTTCGTCGGCCCGCGGCTGGTCGATTTTGAAAAACGCATCGAAGGTGCATCCTACGAAGAGATTGCGGCGGTAGGCGGAGGAATTCGCTCCAGTCTGGAAGCGGTACGCAAAGCGACCAAGAGCGCGCTGACTGCGAAGGTTCTCACCGCGCTGCAAGAAATGGCATCTCACGGCACGACTACCGTAGAGGCTAAGTCCGGGTACGGGCTGACCGTCGAGTCGGAACTGAAGTCGCTGGAAGCTATCAGGGCAGTGGCTTCGCGCTGGCCCGGCACCGTGGTTTCTACTCTGCTCGGAGCCCATGTCGTCCCAAAAGAATTTCAAGGCTGCTCACAAAAGTATGTTGAGATCGTCTGTATAGAGATGATTCCTCGGGCGGCGAAGCGGAAGCTCGCTCAGTTCGTGGACGTGTTCTGCGACAAGGGTGCGTTTACTGCCGAGGAAACCCGGCAGATCTTTGCAGCGGCGGAGCAGCACGGATTGAGCGTCCGGGCGCACATGGGACAGCTTTCAGAGACGGCCTTGGGACCGTTCCTGCGTTTCGATCCAGCATCGTTCGACCACATGGACCACGTGAATGAGGATGACCTCACGGAGTTGGCCAAACACGATACGGTCGCTACACTGGTGCCGGGAGCGAATTATTTTCTGGGCATGAATGAATACCCCAACGCGCGACGGTTGATCGACGCCGGCGTTCCGGTGGCGCTGGCGACGGACTATAATCCAGGCACATCGCCCACCATCAGCATGCCGATGGCCATGTCGCTGGCCTGCACACATATGAAGATGTCGCCCGCGGAAGCGGTCGCAGCGGCCACGATTAACGGGGCATGGGCTTTGCGGTTGGCAGGACGCAAAGGCAGCCTCGAGCCCGGGAAAGATGCTGATCTGGCTGTATTTGACGTCCCGGACTACCGCGAAATTCCATACTGGTTCGGCGCCAATCATTGTTCAGCGACGGTTCTGAATGGCGAAGTGGCCTCCCGCGAGTGAACTTTCGCGAAGGACTATCCGTATGAAGCTGGAGTGGATCTGGGCAACCACGTTCGGACCGCGACGAGCATCACAATTTCAGCACCACAGTTTCGGGCATCGCCATTAATGAAACAATCCGATTCAATCTCCTGAGGAAAACAACCATGAAGCGCATCTTTGCTGGAATGACCTTTATCGTGCTCGCACTCTCGTTGGCGTCCGCACAGCGGCTGCCCGAAGTTGCCCGGCCTGAAAACTACAAACTCACATTCACGCCCGATCTCGACAAGGCCAAATTTGAGGGCGAGGAAACCATCGCGATTCGAGTTCTGAATTCGACCTCGGAGATCACGCTGAATGCGGTCGACATCGACTTCCACGACATCACCGTCGCCAGCGGTGGAACTACGCAGACGGCCAAGGTCACGCCCGAGAAAGATAAGGAAATGGTGGTGCTGAGCGTCGAGAAGCCGTTGGCCGCGGGCCCGGCCACGATCCACATTACATTCTCCGGCATTCTCAACGACGAAATGCGCGGCTTGTATCTGGGCAAGGACGACCAGGGCCGCAAGTACGCCGCATCGCAGTTTGAAGCCACCGATGCCCGGCGCGCCTTCCCATCGTTTGACGAGCCTGACTACAAAGCTACGTTTGACATTACCGCTGTCGCCGACAAGGGTCTGGTCGCGATCTCGAACCAGAAAATTGTGTCCGACACGCCGGGCCCCGGCGACAAGCACACCGTGCGTTTCGCTACGACCCCGAAAATGTCGTCGTATCTGGCCGCGCTGGTCGTGGGCAACTTCGAGTACATCGAGGGCGAGGCCGACGGCATTCCGATTCGCGTCTACAGCACGCCGGGTAAGAAAGAGATGGGCAGGTTCGCGCTGGATGCCGCATCTTACATTCTGACCTACTACGACAAATATTTCTCGATCAAGTATCCCTACGGAAAGCTGGACCTGATCGGCCTGCCGGATTTTTCCGCGGGCGCGATGGAAAATACCGGCTGCATCACCTTCCGCGAAGTGATTCTTTTGATCGATGAGAAGCAAGGCTCGGTGGGCTTGAAGAAGGAGATCGCCAGCGTGATTGCCCACGAGATGGCGCACCAGTGGTTTGGCGATCTGGTTACGATGAAGTGGTGGGACGACATCTGGCTCAACGAAGGTTTCGCCACATGGATGGAAACCAAACCGGTCGCGAAATGGAAGCCGGAATGGAATTATCCGCTGGATGAAGTTAGCGGAACGGGTGGAACTCTCAACGTAGACTCGCTTGCGAATACGCGCCCGATTCACCAGGCGGCGGAAACTCCGGCGCAGATTCAGGAGTTGTTCGACGGAATTGCTTACGGTAAGGCAGCGTCGGTATTGCGCATGCTGGAATCTTATCTTGGCGAAGAAACGTTCCGCGCGGGAGTGAACGCGTATCTGCAACAGCATCAGTATGCCAATGCCACCGCCGACGATTTCTGGGATGCGCAGGCGAAGACTTCGAAGAAGCCTGTCGACAAGATAATGCCGACATGGGTGAAGCAGCCGGGTGCGCCGATCGTCAATGTAACGGCGCAGTGCTCCGGGAATTCCACCAGCGTCAATTTGACCCAGCAGCGGTATTACATTGACCGGACAAAATTCGAGGCTTCCAACGATCAACTCTGGCAGATTCCCATTTGTCTAAAAGGATCGGCCAGCGGCAAAAACGCGAAATGTGAACTCGTGACAAAGAAAGAGGAAACCTTCACGTTGCCGGGATGCTCGACCTGGGTTCTGGCCAATGCGGGCGCGACCGGCTACTACCGCACCGGCTACTCGGCAGATGCGGTTCGAGCTTTGGCGAGCGACGCCGAAACCAAGCTGACGCCTGGCGAACGCATCGCGTTGCAGAGCGACGTTTGGGCGTCGGTGCGGGTGGGGCGCGAGCCAGTTGGGGACTTCCTGGCGTTCGCGCAAGGTTTGCAGTCTGACCGCAACCGCGCCGTGATGGACGATGTTCTAGGCCATCTTGATTACATCGGCCACTACCTGGTGAGCAGCAGCGATCGTGACGAGTATCGTATGTGGCTGCGCCAATATCTGGCTCCGGCCATGAAGGAAATGGGCTACGAGCCGAAGCCGGGCGACACTGACGAACAGCGGACGCTGCGCGCGCGTGTATTCAACACGCTGGGTTACGATGCCCGCGATCCTGAGACGCTGGAGGAAGCGCGCAAGCTCGCGGACAAGGCTCTGGCCGATCCGGGGTCTGTCGATAGCGAACTGGCTGGAGGAGCTTTGACTCTCGCGGCCTTGAATGGGGACTCTGCATTTTACGACCGCGTGCTGGCAGCCACGAAGAATCCGAAAACGCCGGAGCAGTATTACACCTACCTGTTTACCCTGCCGCAGTTCAGCGACCAGAAATTGCTGGAGCGCACGCTGGAGTTGGCCGTCTCGTCCGACGTGCGATCGCAGGATGCTTTGCAGGTGGTGGGCTCGGTCATGCAGAATCCAGAGGGCCAAAAACTGGCCTGGGATTTCATTCACTCGCATTGGGATGCAATTGCCAAGGCTGGAGGCCCATTTGCCAGCGCCGACGTAGTGCAATCCACCGGCGGTTTCTGCGATGCGGAGATGCGCGATCAGGTGACGGAATTCTTTTCCGCGCACAAAATCGCCGCGGCGGAGCGCAGCTATAAACAATCGATTGAGCGCATCAACAACTGCATCGATTTGAAGTCGCAGCAGGAACCGAAATTGGCGGCGTGGCTGGGTCAGCACGGCACCGCCGGCGGGAAGTAGCTGGCGCGATTGGAATGTGGCCCGGGACAGCAGGTCCCTCGACTGCGCAAAATCGTTCGCGAAGCGAACGAATTTGCTTCGCTCGGGATGACAATGCTGTTCTGGGCCTCTTCGTCTTATGTCGTGCCAATGTCTAGGGCACGATCGGCAGCACGAGATGTGAAGGCAGATCGGGTGAGCAGTAGATGCGCTGCGTTGCGGAGATGAAGTCGGACGCCGTGGCCTGATAGATGCTCGGCACAAACTTCTGCGGATTGCGGTCGATCAGTGGAAACCAAGTCGATTGAATCTGGACCATGATGCGGTGCCCTTTGAGAAAGACGTGATCGTGATCGCGGAGAGAAATGTTCCACTCCGTTGGTTTATTCGCCATTAGCGCGTGCGGCTTCTCGTAGCTGGTGAGATAGCGGCCGCGGCGCACTTCCATCGCAATGGGCAGTTCGTAGCCGTTCAGAGACTGGGCATATTGTCCGGGCTTCGGGCCTGCGTCGGGATTCCATGAGTTTTTCTGCGCGTCCTGCGGATATACGTCGATCAACTTGATCACAAAATCGCTGTCGGTGCCGGAAGTTGAGGCAAAAAGATTTGCCGCCAGCGGGCCGGTGACGGTGAGGTCTTGATCCAGCGGTTCACTGACAAACGAGAGAACGTCGGGACGATGATCGACAAAGCGCTGGTCGGCAACCTCCCAATCCCGCCAGTCGCCTGCGGGATAAGTAGGAGAAATCGGGCGTTGACGATACGGCACGGGATTGGCGGGATCGGAAATGTATTCGCGATAGGATGTTTCGGTTTTCGACGTGTCCGGCGCAGTAAAGGAAAGTGTGCCGTCGGCGTGCAAGTAAAGATTGGTCGGCTTCGACTCTTTCGGAGGCCAGACGGTATAAGTGTGCCACGTGTTCGATCCACTCTGAAAAGTATTCGCCTGCCACGAAGGCTTTTCCCCTTGGCCGTGCAAGTAATAACGAAAGAACGGCGCTTCAATAGTTTCGCGGAACTCGCGCGCCGTCTCGTGTCCACCGAGCGGGATAATGCCGATGCTGTCGCCCTTGGGACTCCACCACTCGCCGTGATTCCATGGACCGGCAACGATGAAATTCGTGTGCTGCGGATCGTTTTCTTCCGCGTGGCGAAAAATCTGCCACGGCCCCCACGGATCTTCCTGATCCCAGAAGCCCGCTACATTCAGATTGGGAACCGTCGAGGCGTGAAGCTGGTTGACCCACGCTTCTTTCTTCCAGAAGTCGTCGTAGTCGGGATGCTCGACGGTTGAGTTCCAGTAAGGAATAGAACCGTGCAGATATTTCGAATTAATGTTCGAGAGCGGCCCCAGATTGAGATACCACTCGTAGGTATCGTAGGTCTCGAAGTCGAAATTTGTGTTTTTGTTTTTGTCAGCCTGCTCCAGCACCGCATATTCAAAGTCGTAGCTCTCGCGCAGAGCGCCAAAGCGGTGGTCGTCGTCGTTCATCCATTGGTCGACGGGCGAGGCCTGCTCGCTGATGGCCTTGAGCGCGGGGTGCGGATGCAGCAGCGTGAGCGCGGTCGTCAGCCCATCGTAGGAGACGCCGTACATTCCAACCTTTCCGTTGTTGTTGGGAACGTTCTTTACCAGCCATTCGATTGAATCATAGGCGTCGGTGGTCTCGTTCGTGGCTTTAGGATCTTTCATGTCGACCCAAGAAGAAAGGTTGAACACGCCTTCCGATTTGAAGCGCCCGCGCAAGTTTTGGATCACGAAGATGTATCCGTCCTGGGCAAGTTCCTTCATGAATGGCGGCATTTGCTCGGGCGGTTTTTCGGGAACGCCGTAAGGCGTGCGGCGGAACAGAATGGGCAGCGGACCCGACTGGTCGTTACTCTGGCCAACGGGCGTGAGGATGACCGTCTGCAGATGAACTCCGTCGCGCACCGGAACCATGACTTCCTGCAGTGTGAACAGGGGCTTCGCCGCGGGCGGGGGTTGAGGAGTCTGTTGTGCAGCGGCGGAAATAGAAATCAATAACGGCAGGACCAAACGCAGAATGGATGAACGCAATGGTTTTCCTCCGTGCAGCCTTCTCGAGATCGGCGGCCAACAGCAGGTTCCCTTCGGCAAGCTCAGGGCAGGCTCTCACCGGGCTTTCAGCCCGATTCGGAATGACAAGATTTAATGTTACGCAAAGCTGACCACTGCCAACGGGCGAAAGTATATCAATCTACCGGCCCGAAGATGGTCGTGTCAGAACACGCGGCCGATTGAGAAGTTCACCCGGCTCTGACCGGTGGGGCTGACGCTGCCCGCCAGCCCGACGGGACCGACGATGGTGTCCGCGATGAATCCCAGATTGAATGTGCCGCGCACCACTACCGGTCCGGGATTGAGCTCGGCCGTGCCGAAAGCGGTACCAGCCTCATACCATCCGCCCCAATAGACTTTTCCTCCGACCAGCTGCGGCAAGCGGTAAAATTCGCGCCGGAATCCGAGCGACGAGTAAGCATAGTGGTTGCCCAGAAACTCATAGGGAAGATAAGCGCCCAAGCGGAATGGTCCTCCGAGTGAAAAGACCTCAAGCGGCCCCGCCGATCCACGAAATGTAGTACCGCCGGAGACATTAAACAAGAGCGAAGTCTTCGCGGTGACTGGCACAAAACTGGAAGTCTGCACTTCGAACTGCCCGATCGGACGCGGCTGATCCGGGCTCTGCAGCAGGCGCGAGAGGGTTGTGACCACGCGGGTGCCGCGGCTGGGAACCGCCGGACTGTCCTGTCCGTCCCAGACATAGCGGGCGCGGAATTCGCCCGTGCTGCCGCTGATAGTGGGCAAGCCCGCGCTTCCAATCAGCGGACTTAATTTGGCATCGAAGAGCTCATACCCGAGGCGGAATTCGCTGCGCCGGCCCGAAGCGTAGCCAATGTCGAAGCCCCCTCCAGCGCGCTCGTCGCCGAAGACGGCGACGCGAGTCAATCCATTAAACGAGTTGCGGGCAAATTTGGATGCGAAAACGTAGGGAGCAACAAAAAACGGCGATTGTCCCAACGGCTGATAAAACTCGCTGGCTCCCAAGTTGCTTGATCCGAAAAGCAAATCGTTGCGCCACTCGCCACCGCCGTGGGCCACATCCATGAAAGTCACGCGCGCCCCCGCAGAAAAATCGAAGGCGGCCACACCGGAGCCGTCCACGTTGACGGCCAAGTCGACGAACGGCGGACCATAAGACTTTTCATGCGTGGTAACACGCAGCGCGGGAACTCCATCTTGGGTGAATCCCTCGTAGCCCAGCCGGTCGAACTGGCCCTGACCGGCAATGTGGGTCAGCTGAGTGTCGACCTTGGCGAGATTGAGTGGTCCGCGCAAAGCCTTGCTGAGCCGGCGTTGGAGCCTGCGGTCCGTATCGGAATCGGCGCCAGTGACTTCGACGGTGTCGATCTTATCGGGCGCCCTGTGTTTGCGCGCTGCACGAGCCGACAGATACGCCTGCCACTCCGCCGGATCTTGAATCGCGTAGGGCAAAAGCCCGGCGGACTGGCTGGCCGCGGTCTTGTAACCGAGCTCGATAAGTTCTTTCACGTGCGAATAATCGCTCACCGAGAGTCCAGTCATGTCCACGCTTATTTTGGCCTGTGCCAGAGCCAGCGAGCGGTGCTCGTTCTGCGTGATCATGACATCGACGGCGCGGGAGAGCACGCCCGTCAGAGTCTGCAGTTGAGCCGGATCGGCGGGAGGAAGCCGCAGTTCCACCCCGATCACCGCGTCCGCATCCATGGCGAGAACAGTCTCCACCGGAATGTTTTGCACCATGCCGCCATCCGCCAGCACGCGGCCACCGATCTCGATTGGAGTAAAGACGCCGGGGACCGCGGCCGAGGCGCGCACTGCCTGCGCCAACGATCCGTCACGCAGCACAACGCCTTCCCCGCTCAGCATGTCTGTAGCTACGCAGCGGAATGGAATGGGCAGATCGTCGAAGCTGGCGATTCCGGATTCCGCAAACGCGATGCGATCCAGCAACAATCCCACGCCCTGACCGGAGTTGAAACCGTTGGGTCCGCTGAGGCCGTGCTTCAAGCCGAGCGGCGCCTCGATCAGAAAGTCGCGCCGGTCCTGTTTGCGGCGATACGACAACTCGGAGTAAACCGGCTCGGGAAGAAAAGCCTCGTCCCAATCGACCTTCAGGGCAAACTCGCGGATCTCCGCCGGCGACATGCCCGTGGCATACATTGCGGCGACAATACCGCCCATACTGGTGCCGGCAATCCGGTCCACGGGAATGTGATTGTCTTCGATCCACTGGATCACACCGATCTCGGCGAGTCCGAGCGCACCGCCTCCGCTGAGCGCCAGGCCGATGCGCGGGCGATGAACCGGAGCAGCAACTGGCGTGGCGGACGCAGTCTCCTGGGCGTGCGAGAAAACGGGCGCAGCAATCGTGCCAAGAATGCTGCCCAGAAAGATAAGAACAATCGGGACTATCAGAGTCCGATTCGTTGATTTCATCGCGTACTCCTGAAGTGCAGCCGAAGTGCGGCGCAAAACTCGTTCACGCACGGGTTGCACGATGAGTGAAAAAGGTTAGCAGGTTTGAGTCAGGGGAGTCAGCCATTGCAGGTTCTGGATGCAGATTGCAAATCGAAGATCAATTCGCTTTCGCTGGTGCCGCAGATTGTGGCGTAGATTGTGCTGCAGGTTGCGCTGCACGGGCCTGCCCCACCACACTGCGGACGCCGTCGATGACCACGTCAGGCCGGTCGATCTGAATGTAGTGCGAACTGTTCTTGGCGATTACCTGCGTCCCTCGGGTCGAGAGATGCGCCAATTCCTCCTGCATTTTCTCCCAGGCTTCGTTCGTGGGCTTGGCAATGTCGGCGGGAAGGTCGGCGGACGGTTTCTCCGGGTCGTGCGAGAGCACCGCCAGCGGCATGTCGCCCAGCGAACCCGTGGCCGCCGTCTGGGCAGCACTTTCAGAGAAACTTTTAAACTCCGCCACGCTCTCGGCTGCGGTGTGCCAGTTGCACTCGGCCGCGCGCGGCACGGGATCGTCGTCGCAGAAATCAAACAGCCGCGGAATACCGAACGGCATGCTGTACTCCATGAACTCCGCCTCGCGCAGCCAGGTTCCTTCCATGTTCTTGAGATCGGGCGGCAACCGGTTCTCTTGGTCGGGATGGGAAGCATCGACCAGCACCATGCCGGCGACATCATTCGAGTACAGGCTGGCATAAAGCCGCACGTCGTATCCGCCCATCGAATGGCCGACGAGAATGTAAGGCGGCGCGATGCCCGCGGCTCGCAGCAATCCGTACAATTCGCTGGCAATCACTTTGCTGGTGCGCGGCTGGGAACTGGGATCGCTGAAACCGATTCCGGCGCGGTCATAGGAGCACACGCGGGTGAACTTTGCGATCTGCGGCTGCACCTTGCGCCACGAAACGTAACTATCGCCCAGGCCGGAGTCGAGAATCACCGTGGGAGTTCCCTCGCCGGTGCAGTCAATGTGCATCTTGTACCCGCCCACGTCGAAGCGTCTGCCGGGCATGGGATTAAAACGAAGGTCGCGCGCTTCAAAAATGTTCTCGTAGATCATTCCGATCACTGCGAGAGCCAGCACTAATGCAATCAGGCCGAAAAGTATGCGCCGAAGCAGCCAATGAGACGGCGCGGACGTGGCCGCAACGTTGTGCATGAGGATGATGATAGGGATGCGCATTCCGCGCGGCACGCCCAGTGGCAGGTATTCTACATCACAGGCGGCACTGTAATGCCCATAACCGCCAGGCACCGAATCAATTCGCGACGGACCACGGCCACCGTAGCCAGCAGAAATTGCTTTCGCTTTTCGTCAGCCTCGCTGAGGATGGGATGGCGGTGATAGAACGCGTTGAACAGTTGCGCCAACTGGAAAACATGTTTCGCCAGGTATGCCGGCTCCGTCGTGGCTATGCATTTGTCGATCACGTACGACGTTTGGGACGACGCCAGCCACAGCTCCCAGATTTCGTTGGCGCCTTCGCCAGCTAGGTTAGCCGCAAAGTCAATCTCGCTTGCCCACTTGGCCTTTATTCCTGCAAACGATTGCGGCGCGAGTTCTTGCTCGATAACGCTTTGTCCCAAGTCGATGTACGGCTCAAAGTTCACCACCTCAACCGGGAGCTTGTCCGGATCAAGTCCCGCCTTTCGGAAAATGCTGGTAGCTCGCACCACCGCATATTGCGCATAGGGTCCGGTTTCGCCCTCGAAGCTGAGCGCCTCTTTGAAATCGAAAGCGATGACCGATTGCTTCGTATACTTCATCATGAAGTAGCGTAGAGCACCAATGGCGATCTGCGTGGCAATCTGCTGCCGCTCCTGCTCACTGAGTTGCGGATGGCGCGAATCAACTTCATTCTTCGCGGAAGCGATCAGCTGGTCGAGCAGATCGTCGGCCTTCACACCGAATCCTTTGCGCCCGCTCACCTCGATGTAAGAGCGCGCCTTGTCTTCGTCGCTCAGGTTGTAGCCGAGTTCCGCGGCACAGCGCGGGGTGAGCGCAACCATCTCGTAGGAAAAATGCGTATAGTGATCGGCGGCCTCACCGTGGCCCAGTCCGCGCAGCGCTTCGATGACCGTGTTTTGCGCCTCGGACTGCCGCGCATCGATGACGTTGTAGATTTCCGCGACATCACCGAAGTGGGGATGATCTTTTTCTCCGTTCGCGGTTGAGATCCAGCAGTCGTGGTCGTTGGGATAGCGATAAAACCTCCGATAGCCGAAGTCGCGCCCCAGCAGCCCGAACTTCCACATGTGATAGGCAATATCCTTGCCCACATAACCAACGGTCCCGTTGGAGCGGACGATTACCTTCTGGTCTTCCTCGTCGATCTTTTCTTCGTTGGGCTTGTCTTCGTTGGGCTTGTCTTCGTTGGGCTTGCCTTCGTTGGGCTTGCCTTCCTCCGTGTCCTCAGTGTCCTCTGTGGTGGAAGTATTTGCAGTCCCGGCGCGCCGCATGACCCAGCAGCCTTTATTCTTGCCCTCGCTCTCGAAAGTGAGCACACCCGATTCTTTCAGCTTGACGAACGCCGCATCCCAAAAGTGCAGGTGCAGGATTTCGCTCTCGCGTGGAAGAAAGTCGTATTCGATGTCGAGTCGGTCCATGGTCTCGAGATGGCGGCGCAGCACGGCGACTGAAATTATGTCGGCAATGGCGGCGGTTTCCGTCGAGGCATCCTCGATGGCGTGCAACGTCTGCAAGCGCACTTGCAGATTCTGTTTATCTTCGGCATACCATTGCGAGACTCGGGCATAGAGATCCCAGCAGTAGTAATCGAAACGAGGCTGCCGCGTGAGGGCCTCGATTTCCGCGCGCGATTTCTTCTCGATGTGCGTGAAACCGACGACTACATCAGCCACCTGCACGCCGGTGTTGTCGATGTAGTTCTGAACGTCCACTTCCCTGCCCGCGTAACGCAAAAGCCGCACAAATGTATCGCCGAGAATGGCGTTGCGCAGGTGCCCGATGTGTGCGGCCTTGTTGGGATTGATGCTCGAGTGCTCCACCAGAATCTTGCCGGAAGGAATTACTGCGGCCGGCTTCTGATCGTGAATGAGCGCGGAGGCCATCCATCCCCGGTCGATCCTGACGTTCAGATAGCCCGGAGGAGCAACCTGCATTTCCGCAATGCCTTCGATGGGGCCGATCTCGGCGCGAATGGCTTCGGCGATCTTCAGCGGCGCCGAGCGTAGCGGCTTGGCGAACGGAAAAATCGGAATCGCGAAGTCTCCCAGTTCGATCTTCGGAGGCTGTTCGACGACCACGCCGGACAACGCGACTCCGGGATAACGGCGCTGCAGATACTCCAGCAGGCCCTGGGCAAGGCGATGTTCCAGATGACGATACAAGAAGTCCCTCTAAGCTATTGAAGAAACAGTGATTTTATCAGAGCGGGCGACCAGCGCACGTTTGACGGAGGTGGATTGCTTCCCTATGATGAAAGTTCCTGTCGTTGCGGCAAAAATGCTTTCACCACAGAGGACACAGAGATCACAGAGGTCTTTGGGGAAGTTCCTCTGTGTCCTCTGTGGTTAAGATTTCAAACTTATGCGCATCGCCTACCTAGAATGTTTTTCCGGCATGAGCGGCGATATGTTTCTGGGCGCGCTCATCGATGCCGGAGTTCCGCCGGAAGTGCTGGAAGACGCCGTGGCGGCTCTGGACGTGGGCGCGCGGCTGGAGATCTCGCGGGTCGTCCGCAGCGGCATCTCGGCCACAAAGGTGGACGTTTGGGTCGACGGCGAGAAAGACTCGCCGCGAGACGCGACAGCGCGCGAACGGATCCGCCATATAGAGGAAAAGGCGCTCAGCAAGGTTCGGAATCCGCGGACCGAGACAGGAACGCACGGACATGGACATACGCATGCGCACGAACACGAGCATGAACGCCATGACGATCACGGGGATCATCATGGACACGAACCGGAGCGGCATGTTCACGATCATGAGCAATCCTCACAAACCGGGGAGACCGAGCGGGCGGGTCGCCCGCTCGCACACGAGCATTCTCATGGACGCGGGCTGACCCAAATTCGCCAGATCATCGGCAAGTCTGGGATCAGCGATACGGCCAAGCAGACGGCCGTCGCAATTTTTGAGGCTCTTGGCGCAGCGGAAGCCAAGATTCACGCCACGTCGATTGACCATGTGCACTTCCACGAAGTTGGCGCCGTGGATGCGATGGTGGACATCGTCTGCGCCGCAGTGGGAGCCGAAGCTCTGAAAGTGGATAAGATCATCTGTTCGCCTTTGAACGTCGGCGGCGGGACCGTGAAGTGTGCGCATGGCACATTCCCCGTGCCTGCTCCGGCAACGGTCGAACTGCTGAAAGATGCGCCGGTGTACTCGTCCGGATTGCAGGCAGAGTTGGTCACTCCCACGGGGGCCGCTATTGTGAAGACGCTGGCTTCTACCTTTGGCGCGTTCCCCGCAATGCGAATGGAAAAGTCAGGTTACGGGGCCGGGTCGCGTGAGTTCCCTGGCCATCCGAACGTGGTGCGATTGACGATCGGTGAAGCTGCCTCGGTGCTGGCCGCCAAGACGGCCTCGGAGACCGTGACGGTACTCGAAGCCAATCTCGACGATCTGAATCCGCAAGTCTTTGGATATGTCATGGACCGTCTGCTCGAAGAAGGAGCGCTCGACGCATTCGCCATGCCGGTGCAGATGAAGAAGAGCCGTCCGGGAACGCTGCTGACTGTGCTCTGCAAATCCGAAGATGCTGGCAAGTTGACGCGCTTGATCTTCACCGAGACCACTACTCTCGGCGTGCGACGGCGAGATGAGGTCCGGCATACTTTGGCGCGCCGCTGGGAAAATGTCTGCACCCAATGGGGTGACGTCCGCATCAAGATTGCCAGCATGAACGGAACCGTCACCAACTACGCGCCGGAGTATGAAGACTGCCGGCGCATCGCGGCGGAGCAGCATGTGCCGCTGAAGGCGGTGATGGGAGAAGCGGTTGAGGCGTACTTACACTCCGCGAGAGAAGAAAAAGCAGGTTCCTCCCCGGCATACGCCGGTTCGGAATGACAAACTTGAATGGGTCGCATGAACCGACCGCCTTTTAGTCGACCAAGAAAAATGGATCGCAAAACAAGACATGGCTAAGAAGTTTTACATCACGACCCCGATTTATTACGTGAACGCGCGCCCGCATATCGGCCACGCTTACACGACCATCGCCTGCGACACGATTGCGCGGCGGCAGCGCCTGCTGGGCGCGGACACCTTTTTCCTGACCGGCACCGACGAGCACGGCCAGAAGATCGAGCGCGCGGCAGAGGCAGCGGGCAAGACGCCGCAACAGTATGCGGATGAGATTTCGGCGGAGTTTCGCAAGCTCTGGAAGCGGATGGGCATCTCGAACGATGACTTCATCCGCACCACGGAAGAGCGCCACACAAAGCGGGTGCAGGAACTGTTCCGCCGCATTCGTGACAACGGTTACATCTACAAAGGAACGTACACGGGGCAGTATTGCGTCTCCGACGAACTCTACGTGGATGGCGCGCAACCCGGCGATCCTTGCCCTACCTGCGGGCGCATCACCGAGACTGTGCACGAAGAAAACTATTTCTTTAAGCTATCGGCGTTTCAGGACAAACTGCTGGAACTTTATGCGAATCCTGATTTCGTTCGGCCCGAGGCACGGCGCAACGAAGTAATTTCATTCGTCCGTTCTGGACTGCGCGACCAGTCGATCAGCCGGTCGACATTTTCCTGGGGCATTCCAGTTCCTGACGATCCTGAGCACGTGATTTATGTGTGGTTCGACGCGCTGGCCAACTACCTCACCGCCATCGGCTACGGCTCCACTCACGCGGGCGCGCAGGAAGCGTTCAAGAAGTACTGGCCGGCCGACGTTCACATGATTGGCAAAGAGATTGTCCGCTTCCATTGCGTTTACTGGCCAGCGTTCCTGCTAGCGGCGGGGTTGCCATTGCCGAAAGCTATAGTGGCCCACGGCTGGCTGCTGTTTGAAGAGAGCAAGATGTCGAAGTCACGTGGCAATATTGTCCGCACCGAAACAATTCTCGATGTACTGAGCGCCGATGCCCTGCGTTACTTCCTGCTGCGCGAAGTGGTTTTCGGACAGGATGGCTCGTTCTCGTTCGACGCGCTGGTGCAGCGCTACAACTCCGACCTGGCCAACGGTCTGGGCAATCTGGCCAGCCGCACGTTAACCATGATTAACCGATACTTCAAGGGCGAAGTGCCCTATCCGTCGGGCGCGGCATCGAAAACTCCGGCCGACGACGCGATTGCCGAGACGGCGCGCAAAGCGATTCGCGAGTTCGGCATTCTGTTCGATCAGTTCCAGTTTTCACGCGCGCTGGAAACCGCCTGGGGACTGATTGCCGCGGTCGATAAATACATCGTCGAAAACGAACCTTGGTCGCTGGGCGAGAAACAGGACGACGAGAGCCGGGCGCGGCTGGCCACCGTGCTCTACACCTCAGCAGAGGCGCTGCGCATTGCGACGGCGCTGGCGCATCCGGTCATGCCGGATGCGACGGCAAAAATCTGGGCGCAGATGGGCCTCGGCGACATCAAGAAACTTGCGCTCGCCGATCTGGCCTGGGGACAGTTGCCGCTGGGCACGAAGCTCGGCGAGGTGCATCCTGTCTTCCCGCGCGCCGACAAGAGTGCCATTGAAAGGATGCAGAACATGGAAGATCAGCAACGCGGCCCAGCGGTGGAAGAAGTGAAGGAACCGGCGGCAGCACCCGCTGCTCCGCCAAGGGCTCCGGCGGCGGCGGTAGCGGCAACGCCTGCGCCGCCTGCGACTACCGACGGCAAGATTACCATCGACGACTTCGCCAAGATCGAACTGCGCGTGGGCATTGTAAAAGTCGCCGAGCGTGTTCCCAAGGCCGACAAACTGCTGCGCCTCGAAATTGATATCGGCACGGAAGTGCGGCAGGTTCTGGCCGGGATCGCCGAGGCTTACGCGCCGGAGACTCTCATCGGCCGCAAGGTTGTAATCGTGGCCAATCTGGCGCCCCGAAAACTGCGCGGGATGGAGTCGAATGGGATGATCGTGGCCGCATCGCTGGAGGGCGGAAAGCCGGTGCTGGCGAGCTTTCTGGAGGATGTGCCGGTGGGGGCACGGCTAAAGTAGTTTTCCCGGATTCGCTTGCTCAGGCAGACAGCATGATCACTGCAAACCGGCAGCGCTGCGGAATGTACACTGCAGAGGAGCGAGTGCGAATCTCGCCCGTCCTGGCGCTCATTCTCCTGGCCGGGATTTCTTGTCAACTCTGCTGCGCCAGGCACATGTCGAATTACGGGAATATGGAGATTGATCCAAACACCTTGAAAGTTCAGCTTCGCGACGAGCTCCCGTTCCCCGGTTCGCCAACGTCAGATTACTATTTTCGGTTTCAACTCAGCAGCGGACGATACACAGTCGACCATTTCGCACCTGGAGGCAAGATCCGATACAACGCTTTCTTCGTAAACGCCGACGACACCATCTCTTCTAAGACAAAATATCAGGTCTTGCTGTCCGGCCCTTTCGGCACTGTCTACGCGGAGTCCGACTATTTTTATGATTCGTACTACAAAGGCCAGCCCACAGCATTCTCTACGGTGCCCTACTCCAACGACTTGCGATCTGAGCCCTTTCAGCTGGCTTCCGCTCTGCCAGCGACGGAGAACCTCCGCCTGAGCGCCATAACCGTGGTCAGAATCTTCCATGCGCCGCCGGAGTTTCTGGTCGTGTCTGCCAACTATTCACCGGATGGGCGTTTGGAAACTCTGTACGTGAATGGCGCGAAACATGGAGACTGGGTGCATAGCAACGAGGTTCGCAGTCTTTATCCTGACCTGGACGTCACCACTACGAGAACGCGCGAGCGCTTTGGGATTCCCGCGGCGTTCCCGGTGCAGGAGTATCAGCGCAGCCCGGCCGACATTTTTCATCCGGTTAAGTTGAGCGGCGCGCTGGATGTCGTCAATTTCCATTACGAGCGCAACCGGTGGGTGCGGCAAGATTCGTTTCTTCCCGATGGCACGCACCAAACAAGATTCTTAACCTACGCTAAAACGCACGAGGATGAGATTTTGGAGCGGATCGACAGCTCCCGGCAATTCGGGGAGTTTCTGCCGACTGCGGGCGCGCGCGACAGGTGAAAAGCCTTCAAACATGTTTGTAGATTCTCACGCACATCTCGACGGCAAGCAGTTCGACTCCGATCGCGACGAGGTGATCGCTCGCGCCCGGGAGGCAGGGGTGCAGGCCATGGTTGCCATTGGGAATGGCGACGGCCCTCCCACGCTCGACGCGGGAATTCAACTTGCCGACAAGCATTCGTTCATGTACGCGACCATCGGGATTCACCCGCACGAGGCCAGGCTCGCGGATGACACGGCCTACCAGACGATGGAGCGACTGGCGCGGCATCCCAAGGTCATCGCATGGGGCGAGATCGGACTCGATTACCACTACGATCATTCGCCGCAGGAAACGCAGAAGCAAGTATTCGCGCGACAGATGGAAATGGCTGCGGCAGCGAAGTTGCCCATCGTGATTCACTGCCGGCCCTCCGATGGCAGCGACGACGCGTGGGAAGACTGCTTAACTATGATTAAGGAGCAGTGGGCTCCGCGCGGGCTGGGCGGCATTCTGCACTGTTTTACGGGAAACTGGGCGCAAGCTAAGCGCGCCCTCGACATGGGATTCATGATTTCTTTCGCTGGGAACCTAACTTTCCCAAAGGCACAACAGATTCGCGACGCGGCCCTTGAGGTTCCACTCGACCGTATGTTGATCGAGACAGACTCGCCGTATCTGGCGCCGGTTCCACATCGCGGCAAGCGCAACGAACCGGCATTCGTTAAGGAGACTGCGCGCCGGCTAGGCGAATTGCGTGGACTTTCGATGGAAGAGGTCGGCGAGCAGACTTCCCGCAATTTCTACAAATTTTTCAAATTGGCTGAAATGGTTGAAAGCAAAGTATCTGCGCCCTAAACTCCGCCGTTCTGTTAATCTCTGTTTAACATTCCCTCATTTCAGAAAGATTAGAAATGTATGCCCGATAACAGTTTCGACGTGGTGAGCAAGATCGACCTGAACGAAGTTTCGAACGCGATTCAGCAGGCGCTCAAGGAGATTCACACGCGTTTCGACCTGAAGGATTCGAAGTCGAACATCGAACTGGAAAAAGACGCGATCGTGCTGCACTCCGCCGACGAGTACAAGCTGAAAGCCGTGAACGACATCCTGCAGCAGAAACTGGTGAAGCGCGGTGTTTCGCTGAAAGGGCTGACTTACAGCGCAGTCGAACCCGCGGCGGGAGGAACGGCCAAGCGTAAAGTCACCATGCAGCAAGGCATCGCCATCGAGAAGGCGCGCGAGATTGTGAAGCTGGTGAAAGACTCGAAGAAGAAAGCGCAAGCATCTATCCAAGGGGACTTGGTGCGCATCAGCAGCAAAGACCGCGACACGCTGCAGGAAACTATCGCGCTGCTAAAGGGCCATGATTTCGGAATTGACTTGCAGTTTACGAATTTCAGAACCAACTAAGTCAAGAACTTAACCACAGAGGACGCAGAGGAATTGAGCGCGTCAGCCGCCATTAACGGGAAAGAAGTATTCGATCTGCTGCGGGACGATCTTGTCGCGCTGGAGGACGAGTTCGGGCGCGGCACGGTCTCGGGCGTGCAGGCCATTACCGAAATTGGTGAATATCTGCGGGCGGGCGGCGGCAAGCGAATCCGCCCGGCGCTGTTGCTGCTTTCCGCGAAATTGCTCGACTACCGGGGTCAAGGCGGGGTCCGGTTGGGGGCGGTCGTCGAGATCATTCACACCGCGACGCTGGTGCACGACGACATTATCGACGAGGCCAAGACGCGGCGCGGCCGTCCCGCGGCCAATACGCAGTGGGGTAATTCGAAGTGCGTGCTGGCCGGCGACTGGCTTTACATGCAGGCCTTCAAGATCGCGGTGCAGGAGCGCAACTTCCGCATTCTCGATACGCTGATCGAACTCACGCAGCAGATGGTCGAAGGCGAACTACTGCAGATGGAAACGCTGGGCAAGCTGATTACGCTCGACGAGCATTTCGATCTTATTTTCCGCAAGACCGCGTGCCTGTTCTCCGTCTGCATGCGGCTGGGAGCGATTCTCGCGGGGGCTACCCCCGCGCAGGAAGCGGCTTTGGGCCAGTACGGGCACGATCTCGGCATGGCATTTCAGATTGTCGATGATTTCCTCGACCTGACCGCCTCGGAGGATGTGCTGGGCAAACCTGTGGCCAGCGACCTGCGCGAGGGCAAGGCGACGATGGCCGTGATTCATGCGCTGGAGCGCTGCACGCTGGAAGAGCGTTCCAAGATCGAAACCGTGCTGCGTCACGGGGCTTTCAACGGCGTAACTCACGCCGAAGTTCTGGAAATCCTCGAGCGCTACGGCTCGCTTGAAGCCGCCAGTGCCCGGGCCGCGCACTATGCGGAATCCGCCCAGAAATCGATTTCCACCTTCCCCGATTCGGAGATCAAGCGGGCTCTGCTCTGGGCCCCGGAGTTTGTGGTCGCGAGAGAGAAGTGAGAAATAAGTAGTAAACCTGGCCTCCGGAGCCGCCCGGTTCCGTTTTTGCTGAACCCTTTCCCCGCGCAGTAGAATCAAAGTTCTGCCGGGTTATCTCTTATGCAATCACACCTACGCAGTGACACCTGCACAATCACACTTTTGAAAATGATAGCGGCGCGTTGTCCGGTACAAGCTGATCACAGAAGATGACTAACCTGCTCATCATGATGGCGCGCCACGGCTACGCCTTGACGTTCGCCCTGCTGTTTGCCGAGGCGATTGGCTTTCCTTTTCCCTCCTCAATCGCACTGGTGGCAGCCGGTGCCGCCGTCGCGTCCCACACTTTGTCGGGTCCGTGGGTTCTTCTCGCCGCTTTGGTCGCCCTGCTGATCGGCGACACGGCGCAGTTCTGGCTGGGACGCTACTCCGGTTGGGCTCTGCTCGGATTCCTGTGCCGCCTGTCGATGAACCCCGAGACCTGCATTCTCCGTTCCGCCGAGTCGTTCTACAAGCGCGGGAAATTAACCCTGGTCGTCGCCAAATTCATTCCCGGCATCAACACCATGGCCGCGCCCCTGGCGGGCAGCATGAAGATGCGCTTCGGCCAGTTCCTGCGTCTGGACTTCTCCGGAGCGCTACTGTATTCCACCACTTTCCTGCTGATTGGATATCTCTCGCGCGACTTTCTGGCAGCCGTTTTGAAGGGGTTTCACGCGGCTGGAAGCGCCATGGAAGTGATTATCGGGGCCGCTGTCGTCGTGTATGCCATCTACCGCGGCGTGCAATTCCGCAGGTATAAGAAATACCGGGTTATGCCGCGCATACAGGTCGAGGAACTCGTTGCCCGCCTAGCGTCGGACGAAGCCGCCCGGGTGCAGATCGTGGATGTGCGCAGCCACGGCTATTACGACGTCGGAACCGAACGCATCAAGAACTCGATCCGCATCGAGCCCAACAATCTCGACGAGGAGATCAAGAATCTCTCCAAAGAGAAGGACATTTACCTTTACTGTACTTGAGCGCGCGAGGCAACCAGCGCCCGGGTGGCGCATCTACTGCAGGAAAAAGGTTTCAACACGTTCGTAATCGTCGGCGGCCTTGCCGCCTGGCGCAAGGCCGGCCAACCGCTGGAGTCGATTCCGAAAGACGATCTGGTCAAGCTGCCGACGTTTAGCTAGGCTGGTGGTTGAATTTCGGGTCTAGGTGCCCCATGTCTCGCAGCCTTTGCAAGATATGGGAATTCCGCATCCTCACTGGAGACGCCCATGCGCCTCGTTGCCGCCGCTGTCCTGTTCATCCTTATTGTTGTCCCGGTTGGTGTCTGGAAACTCGCTGCATCTCCCAGTAATCCTGAACCGTCCACTACTATCTACGACTCGAATCCCTCACACTTGTGGAACCGGCTTTACGCCGCGCTTTTGGTCCGCGAAGACCGGAACGGAAACCGCTACGGTGAAGATTCCCTCGACCCCCTGCTCTGGTACTTGAGCGCGCATTTGTTGTCGGAGCCTTCTCATCAACAGGCGATTCAGGTTCTCGATGAATTCTTGCGCACTCACGGCGAGAGCCTGGTTCACGATCCTGTAAAACGGGCGATGTTGCAGCGGGATCTTTGGGGTGTGTTTGACTGGTCGGTCATGCGGGATTCTGTCAACAATGAGTACGACAAGGAGAGGCGGGAAATCCAGGTTCGATTGGCCGAAGTCTTGCGGCGGCTGGCATTGACGCCTGACGAGATCAAAGCCCTGCCCGACAACTACGCGCAGGCGGTAGCTTCCGGCTCTTTTGCCAGAGAATTCGATCCTTCTGACCCGCAACGGCCCTTCTTGCCCGCGGACCTGTTTGACCCGCAGGGGTCGTGGGCCGGTATTACTCCCAGCCCAGAGTTTGATGGTCTGGGCGTGGCCAAAATGCATATCTTTAGCGTCTCAGGTCGCTCCAGCTTCCTCGTGTTCGTAAAACTGCCGGGCGGACGTAAGGCCACGATGGACTATTTTCAGGCTCTGTGGAATTTCTCTCAACCGTGGGTTCAGGAAATGTACTACTCGGACCAAACTACGGTGAATCCCGGCTTGCCGTCGTTTCCTGCCGGAACCGAGGTCGCGCTCGTCCGTCGCATGAACCTGTTTGACAATCAAGGCAACCTGGTGACTTCGAACATCACCGAGAGCGTGCAGATCCGCGTGTATCACACCATCACGACGACTCCGGAGCGCTTCTTTAGCCGCAGTTTAGCCGACACCATTAAAAACAGCGGACAGTACTTCTACGAGACCAAGCTCAGCCGCCCGCTGCTATTTTCCGCAAGAAATGGCGGCCTGCGAGCAGTCGGCCGCGACGAAAAAGAGCTTTCCACTTTTCAGACAAAAGGTGTAGATCCGATCGAAAGCATTGGGCCTGCGGGCAAGCCGGATTCTGAAATCGAAGCCGTTCCCGAGTTACAGCATTGCGTCTGGTGTCATTCCGGCGGAGGAGTGCACTCGTTCAACAGCCGCGAAGCCCTGCTTCGCCCTAATCGAATGCAGATGGAACCGGGAAAGTCCGACTATGGCTCAATCTATGAGGGCGACAACTCGGCAATCGACTGGAAGCAGAATCACTACGACTGGGGCCTGCTGAACGGTTACTGGAAGGCAGGCGGCCGGCCACAATAACCTTCTGGACATCACGAACCGCGTCACGCGCCCGCGACACATAAACTCAGGCCAAGCGTGCGGGGATGGTGTAGGATTGTGCGGCTTTCCACGATGACTGCTCCGACAACCCACGAAGCACCCAGCAACGCCCGGATGAACGGCGTCCTTTTCCTGTTAAGCCTGTCGGTCCTCATCAACTATATCGACCGTAGCAATCTGTCGATTGCCGCGCCCTTGATTAAAGATGAGTTGGGAATTTCGGCGTGGCAGCTTGGCAAGTTGTTGTCGGCATTTTTCTGGACTTATGCCTTGATGCAGATTCCAGCTGGCTGGCTAGTGGACCGCTTCGACGTGAAGTGGATCTTTGCCGCCGGATTCTTCTTGTGGTCGGCTTCGACCGCGATTACCGGGCTTTTGCACGGGTTTACGGCGCTATTGATCATCCGCGTGATTCTGGGCCTCGGGGAATCGGTCACATTTCCCTCGTGCGGAAAAATCCTGGGCAGCCACTTCAAAGAGCGCCACCGCGGCTTTGCCAACTCCATGGTCATGGTCGGTTTGGCGCTAGGCCCCGCGCTGGGAATGTGGCTGGGAGGAAATGCCGTCGGACGTTTTGGGTGGCGGCCGTTTTTTCTCATGCTAGGCCTGGCCGGTTTTCTCTGGCTCCCGCCGTGGTTTGTGTGGATGCCGCGCAGGAGGGATGTACCCTCCAAGTCACTCGGCAGCACAGCAGGCGTGCTCGACATTCTACGGCAGCGCTCCGCGTGGGGCACTTGTATCGGACAGGCCTCCATCAATTACTACCTGTATTTTCTGGTGACCTGGTTGCCCTTCTATCTGGTGCGCGGACGCCACCTTTCCCTGAGCGAAATGGCAAGAGCGGGCGGAATGCTTTTTCTGGTTTCCGCGATTTCATCCGCAGCCAGTGGAAAATTATCCGATCGCTGGATCCGCGCGGGAGCGTCTCCCACGTTGGTGCGCAAAGGCATGATGCTCTTCGGTCACGTCGGCATCGGCATCTCGTTGGCCGTTTCGGTGGTGGCGACGGGCGGCCTGTTCACCACCACGCTAGCCCTTACCGGAGCGTTTCTGGGGATCAGCGTCTGCAACAGTTGGGCTATTTCGCAGATGCTGGCCGGACCGCGCATGGTGGGCCGCTGGGTCGGCGTGCAGAACTTTATCGGAAATCTTGGCGGCGCCGTCGCGCCCGCACTCACAGGATTTCTACTGGATCGAACCGGTTCCTTCTATTGGCCATTCCTGATCACTGCGGTCGTGGCCTGGATTGGCGGCCTCAGTTGGTGGTACGTGGTCGGACCCCTCGACGAAATACAGTGGGAGAAAGCGCGAAGCACACTTTCCATTCCTGGCTTCCCTGCGGCGGAATCGTCGCGCCCGTAATACACTCGTTCCATGCAGCGGGAAATCGAAATCAAATTTCGCGTAGCCGATTTGCGCGCTCTGGCCCGCAAGCTGCGCGCTGCCGGATTTCGGCTGGTCACGCCCCGCACGCACGAGATGAACATACTCTACGATCTGCCAGGAGAAATTCTGCGTAAGCGCAAGGAGTTGTTGCGCATCCGCAAGTACGGCTCGGTCTGGACCCTGACCCACAAGAGCGGCGGCAAACGAGCCCGCCACAGCAGTCGCGTAGAGTTGGAAACCGAAGTCGCTGACGGAAAAAGGTTGGACTTGATTCTGCGCGCGCTGGGCTACGCGCCGTCGTTCCGCTACGAAAAATTCAGAGCTGAGTGGTCCGACGGCAAAGGAAAAGTCGTCGTGGACGAGACGCCGATCGGCAACTTCTGCGAGATCGAGGGCCGATCGCGATGGATTGACGCGACCGCGAAGAAGCTAGGCGTTAGTCCCGCGAACTATATCACGAAGAATTACGCGACATTGTTCTCGGAATGGAAGCAGGAGACGCATAGTTCCGCCCGAGAAATGACGTTCAACCAGACAAAGAGATCACCGGGGCCCCATCCTTGTCCCTCCGCTTTTTGGAGGGACAGAGCCTGCCCTGAGCGAAGTCGAAGGGGTGGGGATTTTGATTTCAGATGACTCCGCATGAAAGTCAAAAGCCCCACCCTGTCGCAAAAAGCGCGACAAGGGATGGGGCACGCACGTATGAATTGGTTCCGCTTCACGCCCCGTGGCACTTCTTAAACTTCTTCCCTGACCCGCAGGGACAAGGATCGTTCCGCCCCACTTTTTCCTGCCCGCGGACGACCTGCTGCACCTGTGGCGTATCGCCCGCTCCGGCCATGCGCGCTTGTTCGAGTTCGCGGCGCTTGCGGCGCATGAAGGCTTCTTCCAGTTCATCGGCTGACGTTGAAACCATTTTCGGAGGACGCCGGCCGTTGCCATCGCCACCGCGCTGCGCCGGAACTCCCGGCCCCGGCTCCGGCCCGCTTCCATCCGGAGCACTCGGCGGCGGCCCGCCCGAACCAGCATCCGGCGGCCGCTCCAAAATCTGCATCAGGTAGAGATAGCGAACCGTATCTTCCTGGAAGCGCTGCATCATCGCTTCGAACATGTCGAAGGATTCTTTCTTGTACTCGACCAGCGGATCGTGTTGCCCGTACCCGCGCAGTCCAATGCCTTCCTTCAGGTGATCCATGCTGAGCAGGTGGTCTTTCCATTGTTGATCAATCACACTCAGCATGATCATGCGCTCGTGATGGCGCATCGCCTCCGGCCCGATGAGTTTCTCCTTTGCGTCGTAGCGTTCTTTTAGCTTGTCGAAAATCGCGTCGCCGAGTTCTTGCCGGTTCAGCTCATCGGCCTTCACACCCTCGGCCAGAAAATCGACGCCGAACCGCGTAAACACTGCGTCTTTCAGCCCCTTTATATTCCAATCCGCAGCGTGCGCCTTGGCTGGACAGTATTCCTCGATCAACTCAGCAAGAATCGCCGAGACATAATCTTCAAGAATCAAATCTTTCTGGTCGGTCCCTTCGAGCAGACGGCGCCGCAAGCCATACACGGCCTCACGCTGCTTGTTCATCACATCGTCGTACTCAAGCAGATGTTTGCGCGACTCAAAGTGCTGGCCTTCCACTGCCTTCTGTGCCGTCTCGATGCGGCGGGAAATCATTTTGGACTCAATCGGCACACCCTCTTCCATTCCCAACTTCTGCAAGAGGTTCGAAATCCATTCCTTGGCGAAAATGCGCATCAGGTCATCTTCGAGTGCAAGGTAGAAACGCGAAGAGCCCGGGTCGCCCTGGCGTCCGGCGCGACCCCGCAGCTGGTTATCAATGCGCCGCGACTCATGCCGCTCGGTGCCGAGAATATGCAAGCCGCCGACCGCGGTCACTTCATCGTGCTCAACATCGGTCTGCGCTTTGTAGCGGGCGAGAGCCTCGGCCCACGAGTCGGTCGGAAGCGTGTATTCGTTGCCGTTGTAATAGAAGATGGAAGTCGTCCCATCTTCCTGCGGCCCCTCAATTTTGCCCTGCGCCACGCGCAACTGCTGCGCGATTCCTTTCTTCACCAGTTCCTGCTTGGCCATGAATTCCGGATTGCCGCCCAGCAGGATGTCGGTACCGCGGCCCGCCATGTTGGTTGCGATCGTCACCATGCCCTTGCGTCCAGCCTGGGCGACGAATTCCGCTTCGCGCTCGTGAAACTTGGCGTTCAGCACGACGTGCTTGATACCTTTTTTCTTCAGCAGTTCCGAGAGCCGCTCCGATTTCGCGACTGACGTCGTGCCCACCAGGACCGGCTGGCCTTTCGCCGCGAGCTGCGTGATCTCATCCGCTGCAGCGAAATATTTTTCTTTCTCGGTGCGGTAAACGATGTCTGGATTCTCGATCCGCAGCATCTGCTTGTTGGTCGGAATCACCACGACTTCCAGCTTGTAGATGTTGTCGAATTCGGCCGCTTCCGTCTCGGCCGTACCCGTCATACCCGCCAGTTTCTTGAACATGCGGAAATAATTCTGGAAGGTGATAGTCGCGAGAGTCTGGTTCTCGCGCTCAATCTTCACGCCTTCCTTGGCCTCAATCGCCTGATGCAAGCCGTCGGACCAGCGCCGCCCCGGCATCATGCGCCCGGTAAATTCGTCGACGATGATGACTTCGCCATCTTTAATGACGTATTCCACATCCTTGCGATACAGGGCGTGCGCCTTGATCGCCGTTTCCACGTGATGCTTCAGCGGCCAGTTTTCTGGATCGGCAATATTGCCAATGCCGAGCAGGCCCTCGACCTTGACCCAGCCGTCATCCGTCACAGTGATGTTGCGATGCTTCTCGTCGACCACAAAGTCGCCGGTAAGCTGCGCGGGTTCTCCGGGGGCAACGTCAAGTTCTTCGCCCTTTTCCAGCTTCGGGATAATGCGGTTGACTTTGTAATACTTGTCGGTCGATTCTTCACTGGCTCCGGAAATAATCAGCGGCGTGCGGGCTTCGTCGATCAGGATGGAATCGACTTCGTCGACGATCGCGTAGTGGTGCCCGCGCTGCACGCAATCTTTAATGTCGAACTTCATGTTGTCGCGCAGGTAGTCGAAACCGAACTCGTTGTTGGTGCCGTAGGTCACGTCGGCCGCGTAAGCTTCGCGACGCTCCGCATCGTCAAGGTCGTGCACGATCACGCCAACGGTCAGGCCCAGAAACCGGTACAGCCTGCCCATCCATTCCGAATCGCGTTTGGCCAGGTAGTCGTTGACCGTGACCACGTGCACGCCGCGCCCGCTGAGCGCGTTGAGATATACCGGAAGCGTCGCGACCAGCGTTTTGCCTTCACCGGTCTTCATTTCCGAAATCGTTCCCTGGTGCAGGACCATGCCGCCGATCAGCTGCACGTCGAAGTGCCGCATCTTGAGCACGCGCCGCCCGCCCTCGCGGACCACCGCAAAAGCCTCCACTAGAATCTCGTCGAGCACTTCCTGCAGAGCTTCGTACTCTCGTTTTTCGAATTCCTTTCGCTCATCAAAATCAGGCTCGTCGTCGCCTCCCGGCTCTGCAGGTTCAGCCTGAGGACTTCTGACCACGCGGCTCAGCCGCTCCTGAATACGCTGCCGAAATACGTCGGTCTTGGCGCGCAGTTCGTCGTCCGTGAGCTTCTGAATCTCTGGCTCGAGCGCGTTAATCGCCTGGACCTTCGGCATGAGCGATTTGACGACACGCTCGTTCTTGGTCCCAAAAACCTTGCCTAGCAGCTGATTAATCAAACTCGGATTCCTTCAGAGGGCAGCACGCCCGACAGTACCTTTAAAGCCTAGCATATTTGGATGCTAACTCATGGCTCAGGCACCAAGAGATAGAACCTGAAACCACTTACCGCTGTTTTCGTGTATATTCGCCACGACCTTACTCAATTTGACCAATGCCCACGTTCTACGATCGCTTTGTCGAATGTTCCGAGCGCTGGCCTGACAACGTCGCGCTGGAACTGCAGCGCCACGATCACCTCGAAAGTTGTACCTACTCCGAACTTCACCGCATGGCCGAATCCGTCGGCAGGTGGATTAACGAGAGATCGCTCGTGGAAAAAAGTTTCGCTCACGGGTCGCGGCTGGCGATTCTGGCTGACAACCACCCGCGCTGGGTCGCAACGTACTTGGGAATCATCGCCGCAGGCTGTGCTGCCGTCCCCCTCGACACTGCCCTGCATGCCGACCAGGCCACCAAGCTTCTGAAAGACAGCGGAGCCTCCGCCATCTTCTGTGACGCCAAACATCTTCCCGCGGTGCGTCCGGCGGTTACCGAACTAAACCTGGGCCTCATCCTCATGGACCCGGACCGCATGACCGGCCAGTCCGGCGAGGATCAGCGCGACGATCACGTTATAGCCAACCTACCCGCGATTTTTGACGTCGGTCCCGGCGATTTCAAACCCGCTGCCGCCAATAACGACGATCTCGCGTCCCTGCTTTACACCTCCGGCACCACCGCCGACCCTAAGGGCGTGATGCTGACGCACGCCAATTTTCTGGGCGAAGTCGAGGCCGTCTTCAACTGGATCGACCTTGGTCCCACCGACGCCGTGCTCGGCGTGCTGCCGCTGTTCCATGTTCTGGCGCAGATGGCCAATCTGCTCCTGCCCCTGGTCAAGGGCGCGCGCGTGGTTTATCTGGAGACGCTCAACACTACCGAACTATTACGCGCGCTGAGCGAGCGCAACATCACGGCGTTCGCCGTCGTGCCACAGTTTTACAACTTGATTCACAATCGCATCTTCCAGGAAATCAACAAGCGCGGCGCAGTTACCAGGAAAGTTTTTGCAGCCATGATGGCGCTCAACCATACTCTGCGCAAAGTTGGCATCAACGCCGGCCGCGCGCTCTTCCCCAAGGTGCACGACACTCTGGGCCCCAAGATGCGCTACCTGGCCACTGGCGGATCGCGCTTCGATCCCGCCATTGCGCAAGACTTCTATGATCTTGGCATCGACGTGCTACAGGCTCTGGGCCTGACCGAAACCACCGCGGCTATCTATGTGAATTCGCCCGGCGACAACGTGATCGGCTCCTGCGGCAAGGCCATGAAGGGTGTCGAGGGTAAAATCGTCGATCCCAAGCCTCAGGAGGAGGAGGACGACGGCCCAGCCGTCGGCGAACTCGCGGTGCGCGGCGCCGTGGTGATGAAAGGCTATTGGAACCGTCCCGATGCCACGGCCGCCGTGTTCCGCGACGGATGGTTTCTCACCGGCGACCTCGGCTATTTCGATTCGACGGGCCACCTGTTCCTCACCGGGCGCAAGAAAGAAGTCATTGTTCTAAGCAATGGCAAGAATGTCTATCCGGACGAGATCGAAGCGCATTATTTGAAGTCGGAGTTCATCAAGGAAATCGCCGTCATGGGACTCGAAGGCAAGCCCGGCGACGGCGGCGACCGCCTGCACGCTGTGATCGTTCCCAACTTCGACGCGCTTCGGCAACGCAAGATTGTCAACGCCAAAGAAGTCATTCGCTACGACATTGAGGGCCTGTCAACCCACATCGCTTCCACCAAGCGCGTTGGCAGCTACGAAATCTGGCAAGAAGATTTGCCGCGTACCACCACCCGCAAAATCAAACGCTTCGAAGTCGAAAAAAAAGTAAAAGCAAATCAGACAAAGAAGGTAGACGACAATTCGGAACTCACGGCCGAGAAACCTCTAACCGCCGACGAGATCGCATGGCTCGATCGACCCGACGTCCAGCGGGGCCTGAAGATCGTGCGCGAAACCGCTCGCTCGGCCCCGCCCACGATGCGGCCCACTCTCAACCTGGAACTCGACCTCGGCCTCGACTCGATGCAGCGCATCGAACTGCTCAGCCGCCTCGAAGAAGAACTCGGCGGCAATGTCGAAGAATCACAACTGGCCGAGATCTATACCGTTCGCGATCTGCTCGACGCCGTGCTCGCCAGCGCGGCCAGCGGCGCCGGCCGCCCTGGAACCCGCGTCACGTTCGCCGGATGGAAGGCCATCCTCGCCGAAGATCCCGATGACCCCGATGTGCTCGCGCTGGCTCATCCCGGCCGCATCAACGATACTTTCTGGTACCTGGTCACGCGACTCCTCCAGGTGATCGCCCTCGACCGCTTTGATCTGAAGTACAGCGGCCTGGAGAAACTTCCGAAGAGCGGCCCCTTCATCCTCTCGTCGAATCACCAGAGCTATCTCGATCCGCTGATCATGGCCAGCGTTCTGCCCGCAGACATATTCCTGCACCTCTTCGCGGTGGGCACGAGCGACATTTTTGGCCAAGGCTTCATGCGCCGGCTGGCCCGCTCCATCAAAACGGTGGTGGTTGATCCAGATGCAAATTTAATTCCCGCCATGCGGGCCGGAGCATTCGGTTTGAGACATGGACTGTCACTCGTCCTCTATCCCGAGGGCGAGCGCTCGATCGACGGCACACCCAGAATCTTCAAGAAAGGCGCCGCAATTTTATCGATTCACCTGCAGGTGCCGATCGTGCCCGTGGCCATCGAGGGATTCTTCGAAGTGTGGCCCCGCAGCCAGCCTTTTCAGGGCCTTGCGCCGCTGAAGATGGTCTTCGGAGACCCCATCTATCCGCCGCCGGAATCGGAGGCGTCGGAAGCAGCGTACGAAAAGCTCACCGCCGACCTGAAGGCACGCATCGTCGCGATGTGGGAGACACTGCGAAGCAAGTAGTGTGTCGCGTCTACGAAATATTCTAAAAACTGTGCCCGTGTCATCCTGAGGTGCCGTTCTTTGGCGCCGAAGGACCCGTGCAATCTGCCGGACTGCATAGATACCTTCGACAAGCTCAGGGCAGGCTCTTCGCTTCGCTCAGGATGACAAGAGAGACTCTTGTTCTACTTCGCCCGCGGATGCGTCTGATCATAAACTTGCAGCACATGCTTCATCGAAAGCTGCGTGTAGCGCTGCGTTGTAGCCAGCCGCTCGTGCCCCAACAGTTCCTGGATTGCGCGCAGGTCGGCGCCCTCTTCCAGCATGTGCGTGCCAAACGCATGCCGCAGCGTGTGCGGATGCACGTCCGGCGAAAGCCCCTTGGCGACTGCAATCTTTTTGATGATGCGGCCTACGCTGCGCGTGGTCAGCCGCCCGCCGCGCTGGTTGATGAGCAGTGCCACGGTACTCTTGCGCGTCTCCGCCAGAGCCGCCTGGCGCGGCGGAAGATACGCTGCCAGCGCGCTCTTCACCGAATCGCCAAACGGAACGTAGCGTTCCTTCTTTCCCTTACCGCGAATCAGGATCGCCTCTGCGCTCAGGCGAATGTCGTCGAGATTGATTCCTGTCAGCTCCGAATTGCGAATGCCGCAGCCATAGAGCAGTTCGAGCATGAGCCGGTCGCGCTCAGGAAACGCCGCGGTTTCCGGCATCTGCCCGTCGAGCACCGAGTTCATTTCTTCGATGGTCGGCACGCGTGGAAGTTTCTTCGCCAGCTTCGGCGTTGCCACCAGCTTCGCCGGATTCTGCTCGACTACGCCCTCCCGCGCCAGCCATCGATACAGCGACCGCACCGCTGCCAGCGACCGTGCTACCGAAGTCTTGCCCAATCCTTTTTCGTAGAGCTGCGAGAGAAATCTGCGAATCGCGATGTGGTCAATCGATTTCCATCCCCGCGACCCCGCGTAAGCAGCGAAGTTCGCCAGATCGCCGCTGTAAGCCTTGATGGTGTGCGGCGAAGCATTGCGCTCCCGCAAGTGGCGGAGAAAGTCGGCTACGGCCTTGTTGACGACTGTGTTGAGTTTGGTCATAGCTGTCGATTGTTGATTGCTGATTTCTGATTGGAAACCGGAGGATTCGCGCAGTTGCTTTTTCAATCAGCAATCAGAAATCGACAATCAGCAATTTCCTCGCCCTACCTCGCCTTCGCCCGCGGATGATGTTTCTGATAAACCGTCCGCAGCCGATCCAGCGCCAGATGCGTATACACCTGCGTGGTCGAAATATCTGCGTGGCCAAGAATTGTCTGCACCGTGCGCAGATCGGCGCCATTTTCCACCATGTGCGTCGCGCACGAATGTCGCAGCATGTGCGGCGACGCATGTCGTCCGGAAGCCACCGAGGCCTCGCCCACCATCTGCCATACCCGCTGGCGGGTCAACCTGCGCCCGCCGCGAGCGATAAACAGCAGTGGCGAATTCCTGGTCGTAATCATCGATGTCCGCACCCTGCTCTCGTTCGGGTGCCCCATGTCTCGCGCCTTTTGCGAGACGTGGGGATTTTTTGGCGTTCGTGCCACGGCCAGTACGGGCCTCGCGTGAGCCAGATACTTTGCCAGTGCATCCTGTGCCGGCCTGCCCAGCGGCACAATGCGTTCCTTGTCACCCTTGCCACGCACCAGCATGTATCCGGCTTCCAGTTTCAAATCTTCCAGCGTGGCGTTCACCATCTCTGAAACCCGAAGCGCTCCCGCGTATAAAAGCTCGAGCATAGCCCGGTCGCGAGCCGCGAGAGCCACCGCATCTTTCGAGTTGCGCTGCCCGTTCGCCAGCGACGCGGCCGGAGACCCCAGCGTCGACTCAACTTCATCGCGCGCCAGCGACTTCGGCAAAACCTTCCACTGGCGCGGCGACTCAATATCGAGCGTCGGATCATGTTCGATCCTCTTATCAAGCAGCAAATACCGATACAGATGACGAAGCGCCGAAAGCTTCCGCCCCACGCTGCGCCCGTCGACTTGATGCGAAAACAATTGCTGCAGAAATTCACGCACGTCGCTGCGCCGGGCCGTCAGCAGAAGCCGCTTCTGTTTTTCCAGGAACTCGGAAAATTGAAGGATGTCGATGGTGTACGCGCTGATCGAATTCTTCGCCAGCCCCTTCTCAATGCGCAGGTAATCGAGAAATCCTGACAGCACGCGCGAGTTGGCCCCGGAAGCCATGACGGAAGAAGAAATTCAGTATGCGCGTTATCGGAAGCGAGAAAAAGTATTGAAGCGGATGCGGACAGAATCATCCATGGAATGCGGCCGCGATCACGATCCCGGCGCGCCGCCTACTTCTCGCAGCAATTCGACCGCATACAACGCCCCTTCCGGCGTCTCCTCGTGCTTGAAGTAAGCAAACACATCACGCCCCTTCGCCATGTGCTGCCCGATCCGGTCGATCATCGACCGCCGTTCTTCCCCGCTATAACTCGGTTTGCGAAAGCGATAGTAAATAAACCCGGCAGTCGCCACTTCAGGCGTGGTCATTGTCTCGGTTTCGGCCACACACAGCGCGACGTTGTTCGCCTTCAGCAGATCCCAGGTCGAATTGCTGAACCACGACTCATTCCGAAATTCAAATGCTGACGGTACGGTGCGCGGCAGAATCGCGAGAAAATCCTTGAGCAGAGGCACATCCGCCTTCAAATTCGGCGGAAGCTGAAACAGCACCGGCCCCAGCTTGCCGGCCGCGGCCAGGGGCTCAATGGTCGCTAGAAATCGCGGCACAAAATCCTCTGTCCCCTTCAGCCGCTTGATGTGCGTGATAACCTGATGCGCCTTGATGCCGAAACGAAAATGTGCAGGCGTGTCCTGCAGCCAATTCTGAATCGTCGTTTCTTTGACCAGCTGGCGGAAGGTAAAATTCACTTCGACGGTATTGAGCTGCGTGGCATAGTGGCCAAGAAATTTCTTCTGCGCCAGCTTGGCCGGATAAAAATCCGGCTTCCAGCTCGGATAGGCCCATCCCGAAGTTCCAGCGAAAAATTGCGGCATACTCTAAGCCTTAACCAAGTGGGTGCCCCATTTCTCGCGTTCTTTGCGAGAAGTGGGGATTTTAGAATCGACGGAAGAAACAGCTCCCTGGAGCCCGGAATTATACCTTGCGTGACTTCCGAGCCGGGTTCTTACCCGCAGCCTTCTTCCTCCCGCCCTTGCGCGGCGCCGGAGCATCTTCGTCCGCCTGCGCCGCAATCTCGATCTTCTCCGGGGCAACCGCAGCCACGCCCGCCTTCAGATCCGGCAGCCGCTGCTTCAATTCCAGCACCGGCTCAAACAGGTCGCCCAACTTGTCAACCCGCGCCACCACCTGCGGCGCTTCAAACACCAACAGCTCTGCGTCCTTCTTCTTGAACGCCCGCTCAACTTCCTCCCACGTCACCGGAGTCGAAACCGTAGGATGCTCGCGCGCCCGCAGCGAATAGACCGCGACCGTCGTCTTATGCTCATCGTTCTGACTCCAGTCGACAAACACCTTGCCGGTGCGGGCCTGCTTGCTCATCTCCGACAAGACCAGTTCGGGATGATCATGCTCCAGCAGTTGCGCCAGCGCGTGCGAAAACAGCTTCGTCGCGTCGTAAGTCGTCGGCGTATTGAGCGGAACGTAAATCTGCAGTCCCTTCGACCCCGATGTTTTCGGAAAACTCTGCAACTCGAAGTGATCGAAAATCTCGCGCAGCCACAGCCCCACCTCGCAGCATTGCACAATATTCGCCGGAGGCCCGGGATCGAGGTCGAACACCATCTCCGTCGGACACGTAATATCCGTCGCCAGCGCCAGCGACGGATGCAGTTCCAGAGCCGCCAGATTGGCCAGCCACACCAGCGTGGCCAGATCATCCGCCAGCACGTAATGAACGGTACGCCGGTTGCGCCCACTCCAGATCGGCACCGTCTTCACCCACTCCGGCTTGTGCATGGGCGCGTTCTTCTCGAAGAACGGTTCACCGTCCACGCCGTCGGGATAGCGCTTGCGGGTCAGCGCTCGTCCCGCCAGATGCGGAATCATCGCCGGCGCGATGCGCGCGTAGTAATCGATTACATCTTTCTTGGTGAACCCCGTGTCGGGATAAAGCACCTTCTCCAGGTTCGACAGCTTAAGGTGCCTGCCCTGAATGTCGACGGCCGAATCAGTCATGCGCGCACACCTCTGTATATTGTGCACTACGAACGGCCCGGACTAGAATCGCGTTGATCGGGAGACCCAAATGAATCAATCCGATTCGAAGCGATTTCCAAGCGACGACCCGAAGCAAGTCCAAGCTAGAAAACGCCGAAGCTTCGTATGGAGAGTTGGTGTTCTAGGCTGGGGCGGCTGGATGTTTCTGGTGATGACGCTGTGCGACTGGTAAAGGAAAGGCTATATCCAGATACCTCCGCTTCGGCCCCTCCTATCGATGACGATCCCAAATCTGATCATATGGCCGATCGTTGGTTATTTATGGGGTGTTTCGATATGGAAGTTTCGACGAAATTCTGGCGAGTGACCGACCCCCTCAGCCCGCAACGATGCAAGCTCCGGGTTTGACAACTTCCCTTCCCCCCACGTACTTTCAAACTTCTGCCCTGTTGGCCCGTCCAAGTGATATCTGCGTCAGGCCTGTCGAACCCGGAGGTCCGATGAAACACCGCACTCTGAAATCCGCCATTCTCGTCCTGCTTATTTCGACTTTCGCTCTGGCCCAGGACGTTGCGTCCTTCGAAAAGCGCATCACGGTCAAGAAGCTGCCCAACGGCCTCACGCTCATCATCTGTGAACGCCCCGAAGCTCCGGTCTTTTCCTTCTTCACGCTGGTTGATGCCGGCTCCGCGCAGGATCCCATGCGCGCTACCGGACTCGCCCACATGTTCGAGCACATGGCATTCAAGGGCACCGACAAGATCGGCACCACCGACTACGCCGCCGAAAAGCTGGCTCTCGAGAAAGTCGAGGTCGCCTACGCCGCCTACATTGTCGAGCGCGACAAAGCCGTGGGCCGCGATGAAGCCAAGCTGACGCAACTCGAAAAAGCATGGAAAGACGCCATCGCCGAAGCCGACAAGTTCGTGGTCAGCAACGCCTTCGGCAAGCTGGTCGAACAAAACGGCGGCGAAGACATGAACGCCTTCACGGCCTACGACGAGACCGGCTATCACTACTCGCTCCCTGAGAACCGTCTCGAACTCTGGGCCTATCTTGAATCCGAGCGCTTCCTGCATCCCGTGCTGCGCGAGTTCTACAAGGAACGCAACGTGGTCATTGAAGAACGCCGCATGCGCACTGACAGCAGTCCATTCGGCCGCCTGCTCGAGCAGTTCACTGAAGAGGCCTTCGCCGCCCATCCTTATCATCGGCCAACTGTGGGCTGGATGTCGGACCTCAACTCATTCTCCGCGACTGACGCCCAGAAGTTTTTCGATAAGTATTACGTTCCATCGAACATGGTGGTCGCCATAGCCGGCGATGTGAAGGCCGCCGAAGCCATGCCGATGCTCGAAAAATATTTCGGTCGGCTGCCCACTCGTCCGCAGCCCGACGAAACCACCACCACCGAGCCGCCGCAGAACTCCGAACGCAAAGTCACGCTGAAAGACCGTTCGCAGCCGATTTACATTGAGGGCTACCACCGTCCCGACTATCACAGCAAAGACGACGCCGTCTTCGACGCCATCACGGACCTCATGTCCGAAGGCCGCACTTCGCGCCTCTACCGCTCGCTGGTCCGCGACAAGAAAATCGCGTCTTTCTCTGAAGGGCTTACGGGATACCCCGGCATCAAATATCCCCACCTGTTCGCGTTTCTGGCCGTGCCGCTTCCCGGACACGCGCCGCAAGAAATGGCCGATGCCATTCACGCCGAAATCGACAAGCTCAAAAAAGAAGACATTACCGACGACGAACTGAAGATGATCAAGACCCGCACCAAAGCCAACCTGATTCGTGGCCTCGCCGACAACGAAGGCCTGGCCACGCAACTCGCCACCTACCAGACCCGCTACGGCGACTGGCGCGAATTGTTCAAATCGGTCGACCGCATCGATCAGGTCACCAAGGCCGACATTCGCCGCGTCGCCAACGACGTCTTTGTCGACACCAACCGCACCGTGGGCATCATCGAAAACTCACCGGGTGCTCCTGCCGGAGGCGGATCATCTTCTGGTGGTCAAGCTTCCAACAGCTCGGACGATCAGGGAGGTGCGCAATGAAGCCGACTCCTCTTCTCACGACGTTGATCGTGATGCTGATTGCCGTATCGTCCTTCACAACAGTCCCTCAAGCCGCCGCTCAAGCCACCAGCTGGCAGCAAGTTCCCATCCCGCCTCTGCCTGCCTTTAAGCCGCAGCAGCCCAAGCGCATCGAACTCAAGAACGGCATGGTGATCTTCCTGCAGGAAGATCACGAACTCCCGCTCATCGACGGTACCGCCCGCATCCGCGGCGGCTCGGTCAACGAACCTGCCGACAAAACCGGGCTCATGGATATCTACGGCGAAGTCTGGCGCACCGGCGGCACCAAGTCCCAGACCGGCGACCAACTCGACGACTTTCTCGAAGTTCGCGCCGCCAAGGTAGAAACCGGCAGCAGTACTGACTCGACTACCATCAGCTTCTCGTGCCTTAAGGCAGACCTCGACGATGTTTTCAAAGCGTTCGTCGACGTGCTGCAGAATCCTGAATTCCGCGCCGACAAAATCGACCTCGCGCAAAAAGAAGAAGGCGACGGCATCTCCCGCCGCAATGACGACGTCGGCGAAATCGCGCAACGCGAGACCGTCAAACTGGCCTACGGCGCCAACAATCCATACGCCCGCGTGCCGGAATACTCCACCGTCGCCGCCATCACGCGCCAGGACTTGATCGACTGGCACGGAAAATACGTTCATCCCAACAACATCATTCTCGGCATCAGTGGAGACTTCGATGCCGCCGCCATGGAAGCCCGGCTGCGCGCCGTATTCGACGCCTGGCCCAAAGGTCCGGCGCTTCCGAAAAATGAAATTCAATACGCGCCCGCGAAGCCTGGCTATTACCTCGTCCCGAAAGACGACGTGAACCAGAGCACCATCCACATGGTCGCGCTCGGCACCACGCGCGACAATCCTGACTACTACGCCATCAATGTATTCAACGAAGCCTTTGGCGGCGGTTTCTCCTCGCGCCTGTTCAACGACATCCGCACCAAACGCGGCCTGGCTTACGGCGTCAATGGCGGCATTGGCACCAACTTCGGACATCCCGGCATCCTGCAAATATCGATCGGCACCAAGAGCGGGACCACGGTCGAAGCGATTCACGCCGCCGATGAGAACATCGACAACTTGGCGACGCATCCCATCGCCGAGGAAGAAATCCAGCACGCTAAAGACGGCATTCTCAACGCCTTCATCTTCCGCCTCGACTCGCCCGACAAGATTCTCGGCGAGCGCATGACCTACGAGTACTACGGATACCCTCCCGACTGGCTCGACAAATACCAGGCGGAAATCAAGAATGTCACCGTGGCCGACGTGAACCGCGTGGCCGCCAAATATCTGCACAAAGATCAAATGGCCGTGCTGGTCGTCGGCAACACGAAAGACTTCGACAAGCCGCTGTCATCTCTCGGCGCGGTAAAAGAAATCGACATTACTATTCCGCCTCCTCCAGCCGAAAAGTCAGAAAATAACGACACAGCCAAGCCCGCCGCCTCCAATCCCGAAGGCAAAGCGCTAGCCGCGAAGGTCGCCGCCGCCATGGGAGGCCTGCCCAAACTGCATTCCATCAAAACCATCCACGTCAGCATCGACGAGAGCGACGGCGGCGCTTCACCGAACCCAGTCGATGTGACCGTCGCCTTTCCTGACCGCATGCACATTGACATTCAAACTCCGCAAGGCGCGCTAACCATTGTCGCTTCCCCCGAGGCCGCCTTTATGAGCATGGCCGGCATGGGCACGCGCAGCATGCCGCCTGAGCAGAAGAACGAGATGCTCGCGCAGATGCACCACGATCTCATCTACGTCGCCCAGCATGCTGACGATCCCACGTTCACGTTCACCGCGGCGGGCACGGAAAAAATTGGTGACGTCGACGCCGCCATTCTCGACATCGGCGGCGCCATCCCCTGGCTCCGCTGGTACATCGATCCCAAGACCGGCTACATTCTCCGCGAGAAATACAAGGGCCTGGGACAATCCGGACCCTTCGACGGCGAAACCAATCTCGCCGACTGGCGCACTGTCGACGGGCTGACCATGCCCTACAAACATGCGAACAAGCAGAACGGCCAGGAAACCAGCACCGCCGAATTCAAAAAGATCGAACTCAACCCGGCAGTCGATCCCAAGCTCTTCGCCAAGCCCGCGGAGGCCTCGGCCGACAAGCAGTAGCGGAGTTCTACCATGAAACCGCGCACTATCTGTGGCGCCGCAATTACGTTCGTCCTCGCGGCCATCCCCGCGCTCGCGCAGTTCACCACCTCGCAATATGACAACTTCCGTACCGGCGCGACCCTCCACGAGAAAACGCTGACTCCACAAAACGTAAACGCAAAACAATTCGGCAAACTCGGGGCATTCAAAGTCGACGGCGCCGTCTACGCCCAGCCTCTATTAATTCCCTCGGTCGAAATTCCCGGCAAGGGCACCCACGACGTCCTCTTCGTCGCTACCGAACACGACAGCGTCTATGCCTTCGACGCCACTCGGCCCAACGACCCGCCGCTCTGGAAAGTCAGCTTTCTCGACAACGCGCGCGGCACGGTCCCTCTCTCAGAAGACATGGTGCAGTGTCCGTTTATTCGGCCGGAAGTCGGTATCACCTCCACGCCCGTCATCGACCTCAAGACCGGAACACTCTATGTGTTGGCCCGCACCGCCATCCGTCACGCGGTCGGTGACAACGAATACTTTCAGCATCTCCATGCGCTGGCCATCACTACGGGTGTCGAAAAATTCGGCGGCCCGAAACTCATCATGGCATCGGTGCCAGGCCGGGGCGCAGGCAGATCCGACCGCCAAGTGGCCTTCGATCCTCTCCGCGAAAACCCGCGCGCCGCGCTCACTCTGGCCAACAACAACGTGTATTTGACGTGGGCTTCATCTTGCGATGTCGATCCCTACCACGGCTGGGTGATGGCCTACGATCCGCAAACGCTCGCGCAAAAAGCTGTGCTCAACGTCAATCCCGACGGCAGCGAAGCCGGAATCTGGCTCAGCGACACCGGCCCCGCCGTCGATTCCGAAGGCAATTTTTACGTGCCCACCGGCAATGGCACCTTCGACGCCACCAGCGGAGGACGCGACTACGGCGATTCCGTTCTCAAGCTCGACGGCTCATCCCTCTCCGTCCGCGACTACTTTACTCCTTTCAATCAAGCCAGCATCCTCGCAGGTGATTCCGACGTCGGCTCCAGCGGTCCCACGCTGCTCCCCGATCAGCCCGGCCCGCATCGTCATCTGCTGCTGCAACCGACCAAGGATTCGACCATCTATGTGATCGATCGCGATAACATGGGCAAGTACCATAGCGACCGCGACGATCTGGTGCAGATCGTCCACTTACCCGGCGGCGGTTACGGCGCGATGGCCTACTGGAACGGCCATGCCTTCTTCGCCGCCAGTGACGACTACCTCCGCGCCTACGCCATCAAGAACGGCCAACTCGTTCCGGCCGAAACTTCCGCTATGAAGTTTGCCAACCCCGGCGCAACGCCGTCCATCTCAGCCGACGGCAACAAAAACGCCATCGTCTGGGCCATCTCCACCAAAACCTGGAACGGCCCGGATAACAAACCCGCAGTCCTCTACGCCTTTGACGCCACCAAACTCGGCCAACCCATCTACACTTCAGAACAAAACAGCTCCCGCGATCGCGCCGCCTTCGCCACACGCTTCGCGATTCCGGTCGTGGTCAACGGACGCGTCTACTTCAGCACCCGAGGCGAAGTGGAAGTCTACGGCCTCTTGCAATAACCTCGAAGCGGGGTCGGAGCCTTCGCCGACCCTCTCTATCTACCCGCGGCTAACCTCGCATCCCGCCCACCGTCTATACTCCAAGCCGGGCTACGCCTGGGCGGAGGTCTCATGAAATTCAGATCCGCGAAATTCAGGCCCACACGTTTCATTCTTTTTACATCTGTAGCATTTTCATTGATCGCCTCTGCAACTGCTCAATCACAATCACAAGCTGATGTCGCCGCCCGCATTCAGCGCGTGGAAAGCGGTATTCCGCCCATTCCGTTCAGCGCCAGCGAACCCCCGCAGCAGCTCACCCTCGAGAAGTTGATGGAAATCTACAAGTGCCCCGGCCTCAGCGTCGCCGTGATCGACGATTTCAAGATTGCGTGGACGAAGGGCTACGGAGTCACCGAGCCGGGCGGCCGTACACCGGTAACGGTCCACACGCTTTTTCAGGCCGGGTCGATCAGCAAACCCGTCGCCGCAACCGGAACGCTCTCGCTGGTCGAGCACGGAAAACTTTCACTCGACGAGAATGTGAACCTGAAGCTCAAGTCATGGCAAGTCCCCGACAACGAGTTCACGAAAGATGAAAAAGTCACGCTGCGCCGCATTCTGAGTCATAGCGCCGGCCTTACCGTCCACGGATTCCCCGGCTATGAAGTCGGCCAGCCGATCCCATTGCTCGTCCAGATCTTCAACGGCGAACCGCCGGCCAACACTGCCCCGATCCGCGTGGAGTTCGTCCCTGGAACAAAATTCCAGTACTCCGGCGGCGGCGTCACCATCGAGCAGCAACTTGTAATAGACGTAACCGGCAAACCGTTTCCGCAGTTCATGCGCGAAACCGTTCTCGACAAAATCGGCATGTCCGATAGCGGCTACGAGCAGCCGCTTCCACCCGCGCGCGCTGCCCTGGCCGCCTCCGCAACCCAGGCCGACGGCATGCTCGTTCCCGGCAAGTGGCACGTCTATCCGGAAATGGCCGCCGCCGGGCTGTGGACCACCGCGACCGACCTGGCGAAATTCGGCATCGAAACCGCGCTTTCCAAACAAGGCAAAGCCAACCACGTTCTCTCCGAGACGATGACGCAAGAAATGTTGAAGCCGCAGATCGACCCTTTCGGCCTCGGATTCTTTCTCGGCCAGTATAAGAATCCGCAGGAGTTCGGACACGAAGGCGAAGATGCAGGCTTCCAGGCGATCCTGATCATGTTTGCCGATTCCGGCAAAGGTGTAGCCGTCATGGCCGACTCCGATAACGGCGTCTCCGTTGCGAACCAGCTAATCCAAAGCATTGCCAAGGAATACGGATGGAATTACACGCCCGACCCGATGTCAGCAGCGGACCTGCTGATGCTAGTTGCGAGTGTGAAAGGTCCGCAGGCCGTCATCACAAGATATTCAGAACTGAAAAAGGCGGGAGCGTCATCGCCCTATGCCCTCGATGAAAATACGCTCATCGTTCTCGGCTACCATTTTCTGTCCGCTGGACAGACCGAGGCTTCGTTGCCGATATTTCAACTGGAAGTACAGGATTACCCGAAATATTGGAATGCCTATGACAGCATTGGAGAGGCCTATCTGAAAGCGGGGCAGAAAGACCTGGCCATCCAGAATTACCAGAAGTCCATCGAACTGAACCCACAGAACCAGAACGGCATCGATGCGCTGAAGAAAATAGGCGCTCTAAAATAGGGCCAAGCAACCGCGCTCCGGCGGTTCGGTGTAAATTGGATCGCCGAGACGAAACGCCCTATATGACACCTCAAGCCAGTAATCAGGAACTGCTCCCTGCGTTGCCTTTCGCTAGCTGGAAAGACACTCTCGCCACCGTGCACATGTGGTCGCAGATCGTCGGCAAAGTGCGGCTTAAATTATGTCCGCTGGTGAACCACTGGTGGAATGTCCCGTTCTACCTGACCGCCCGCGGACTCACCACTTCTCCGATGCCGTACTGGCAAGGAACGATCCTTAGGACGATCGAAGTACGGTTCGATTTCATCTCGCACCAACTCTTGCTCGAAACCAGCGAAGGCCGTGTCATCACCCTCGCACTGCAGCCGCAGAGTGTGGCCGAGTTCTACCAGAAATTCATGGCCGCTCTCGCCGATCTCGGCGTGGCTTGCAAAATCTCGACGAGGCCATGCGAGATCGCCGACCCCATCCCGTTCGAACAGGACCACGTTCATGCTTCCTATGATCCGGAGGCGGTGAATAAGTTTTGGCGCATCCTGGTATGGACCGATCAGGTCCTCAAAGAATTCCGCAGCGGATTCATTGGCAAGGCCAGTCCAGTGCATTTCTTCTGGGGAGCTTTCGATCTTGCGGTCACTCGTTTCTCCGGCCGGCGTGCGCCAGAGCGGCCCGGAGCCGACTCCATCACCAAGGAAGGTTACTCGCACGAAGTCAGCAGCGCGGGATTCTGGCCCGGTGGCGGAGATATCGCGGGACCGGCATTCTATTCCTACGCGGCGCCTGAACCTGCAGGCTTCGCCGAGCGAAAAGTTCGCCCGCAGGCTGCTTTCTATCATCCGCAACTCAAAGAATTCCTGCTGATGTATGACGACGTGCGCACCGCAGACTCTCCTAAAACGGCGTTGCTGGATTTCCTGCACAGTACCTACGACGCAGCCGCCGACCTGGGAAATTGGGACCGCAAAAACTTGGAACGCTAGAGTGCCAGGCGCTCGGATAACGCGCGATTCAGCGCGAGGCAGTATGGACGCTTTGGAGAAATGCGACGAGCCTCGGCATCAATTACTCAATCACAAAATTACTCAATCTCCCAATCCTCTATAATTTAAAGCTCCCATGGTCACCGCCTCCCCGCCCGCCCCGCAGCCCGGACAGCCCGCCACTTTCGGCGTGCGGCTGCATCGATTCTGGCGCCGGGTCACCGACGGACTCGAGGTCAGCCAGCTCTGGTCGCAGTTCGAATCCGAAGCCCGCACCAGTTATCGCCTGTACTCAAAAGATGTCGAGGCGAAGACGCCGGAGGGCCTGACCCGCGGCGGCCGCCGCATCCAAATCGTCAAGGAATTCTTCTGGGCGGTATTCGAGAAGCTTTCGCCCGCGCGCCGCGTCCTGCTGCTGCTGGCGCTGATTCTGCTGGTGCTGCCGCACACGGCATTTCAGTTCAATAACGACGCGGGTAATGTGCAGAGCGTCGAATTCGATACTCATTTCTGGGCGGGGCTGCTTTTACTGCTGCTGCTGATGCTCGAGATCGCCGATCGCGTCGTGATGAAGCGCGACCTGCAGATCGCGCGCGAAATCCAAACCTGGCTGCTGCCCGGCGCCACGCCGCAGATTCCTGGCCTGGCCGTCGCCTACGCCACTCGCCCCGCCAACACCGTCGCCGGCGACTACTATGACGTCTTCCCGCGCCCCGGCCGCACCAATGAAGAAAACCGCGTTGTGCTCGCCGTGGCCGACGTTGCCGGCAAGAGCATTCCGGCCGCCATGCTGATGGCCACATTTCAGGCCAGTCTGAAAACACTTTCCACCGCGCACGTCGCGCTTCCCGAACTTGCCGCCAACATGAACCGCTACGCTTGCGGCAACAGCCAGGGCGGATTGCGTTTCACCACCGCGTTCCTCGCGGAGTACGATCCCGTCCGCCGCACTGTCGACTACATCAACGCCGGCCACAACAATCCCATCCTGCGCCGCGCCGACGGACAAATCGAACGTCTCGACGTCGGCGGCCTTCCCTATGGCATTCTGCCCGACGCGAAATATGAATCCGCCACCGTCACGCTAGCGCCAGGCGATTGGCTGATCATCTTCACCGATGGATTAGTGGAAGCCGAAAACGCCCGCCAGGACGAATACGGCGAGGCTCGCCTGCTGGCCGCTATCGAAGCCGGAAAATCCTCCGAGCCCGCCGACATGCTCAAGCGCTTCATGTCCGAACTCGACCTCTTCGTCGGCAACACGCCTCAGCACGACGACGTCACCTGCTTGCTGCTGAAGGCCGAGAGCTTCTAGCGAAGCTCCTGCGCCACCGTAAACAGATTGTCATTCCGACCGGAGCCGGAGCGAACGCGACGGCGTAGTGGAGGAACCTGCTCTTTCTGCGCCCGCGAAAAGCAGATTCCTCGCGCCAGAAACAAGGCGCTCGGAATGACAAGTTTGAATAGGGGAGAAGACATCGACATGGCACGTGCGCGGCGCGCCCCGGTCACTCCGGCCGCGTCCGCCATTCACGCCGACGGCGCTAGCTCCCGCATGAACTCCCCATACATCCGGTGGAATGCATGCACGCCCTTCTCTTGTTTCACACTGAACCGCCCGCGCGAATAACTCCGCGACCGCAGATTCTTCTGCACAATCTCGCAGATGCCCACATCCTCAATCTGAATCTGATCACTGAACTCCACTGACGCCTTGGCCGCCGCTGACCTATGATCCTTCTCCGGTAAATACCACTCGAAGATGGCCAGCGAGCGTTCCGCCTCGACCGGCAGCACGATATTCAGCGAAACGTTGTCGGGATAGCAGTTCAGCATCCAGTTGGGAAAAATCCAGAAGTAGTCCGCTCCCAGATCTGAATTTAGATCCGCGTCCGCCTGCTGGTAGCGCCGCGGCGTGGCGTCGCCGGGCTGCGCGCCCCGAATCGGACTGAACTGGCGCACAAATCCCGCACGACCTACAGAATAAGGCTCGACCACGTAGGCGTTGTAATCGAGTTCGCGATTCAGCCCGGGATGCACGCTGGGCAGGTGGTAGCCCTCCAGATAATTGTCGACATACGTCTTCCAGTTGCACTTCATGTCGTAGGTGCGGCGCTCGAACAGCTTCATGGTGGCAAAGGGAAACTCTTCCGCCTGCCGCGGCAGTTCACCCAGACTCTCGCGTAAAGGCCGCGCCTCCGGATCGAGATTCACGAATACGAGGTTGAACCATTCCTCGGTACGCACCGGCTTCAGGGCAAAGTCTGCCGGACAAAATCCCTCGACGCCTTCGATTTCGGTGGCGCTGAGGAGCGCGCCGTCGAGCCCGTAGGTCCATCCGTGGTATCCACAGCGAAACAGTTTGCGCGAGCCGCAGCCTTCCGCTGGAGGCCCGGCGCGGTGCCGGCAGACGTTATAAAAACCTCGCAACCTTCCATCGAGGCCGCGCACGAATACGAGCGGTTCGCCGATCAGTTCGGTAGTGAAATAGTCGCCGGGATTCGCGACCTGGCTGGCGTGACCGACCACCTGCCAAGTACGCGCGAATATTTTTTCTTTTTCGGCTACCAAAATAGCCGCGTCGATGTAGAGCTGCGCGGGCAGCGTCCAGGCCCGTGCGATATCGGCTTCCACTTGAAAGGCATCTTTCGATCGATCCATATATCGTGACTCGCGAAAGGTTACTGGAAACATTACTCGTATGACTTGGCTGCAACATTCTACGTTGTGCATCCCAAGTCGCGCATGGCGCACAGATCGAGAAGCCCCCAAAAAGCGGTGCAAACCGGGACTACGGCAGCGTTCCAGAATTGGAACGAGGCGCCGTTAATGGGATGGGACGCCGTTCTGGACTGACAGGAATTGTCAGATGGGCCGCCGAATTTTGCCAGCAAGGACGCAATCGGGCAGTTCCAGGAAGGCACGGAAGTTTGCCCGTTCACTGAAAATAAAGCCCTTCCCGATGCGGTACTTGAAACTTACGTAACTACCCGTTTTGGAACAGCAAGTGCAAATATGGGAATCGACTGCGGCATTCGTTGACCAGCAGTTAAATAGTCCCAACGAGAGGAAAACTAAAGAGATGCGGAAACAAAAAGGTTTTTCACTGATTGAGCTGCTGATCGTGGTGGCAATCATCCTGATCATCGCAGCGATCGCGATTCCTAACTTGCTGCGCGCCCGCATGGCGGCCAACGAGTCGTCTGCAGTCGCTTCCATTCGTACCGTTACGACGGGCGAAGTAACCTATCAGACCGCGTATCCGACCGTCGGATATGCTCCGGCTCTGACCAACCTGGGTGGCGGTTTGGGTGTTGCCTGCGTTCCCAGCTCGACCACAGCTTGCTTGATCGACTCCGTACTGTCCAACAACGGCAACCCCGCTGGCGGCGGTAAGAGCGGCTACTCGTTCCAGACTGGTACGGGCACGGTTGTGGGCGGCGTCAACGCTGGTTACACAGTGGTGGCGGTTCCGCTCTCGATCAACCAGACCGGTATTCGCGCTTTCTGCGCTGAGGAAGATGCAGTGGTTCGCGTCGACCCGGCTGGAGTTTGCTCGAACGCCGAAGCGACCATCCTGACCTTCAACCCGTTGAACCAGTAATTGTCTCTGGCGAATCCGTCGGGGAAGGTATAAGCACGGGGCAGCGAGCTAACACTCGCTGCCCTTTGTTTTTCCTGCCAGTCCCGGTTCGGATCCTCGCGCTTCGCCGGACGGTCGGCCTTTCGCGAAGCCAGCCGTCTCACGCCTTCACTGGCAGCCGTTACGGTCGTGTACAGCTAGAGAAACGATCCGTATCAGGGCATCGCTTCAGAGATGCCGTCAAGACCCGCGGACGATAACGGCTTTAGCCGCTGGGGATCGTTCCGCCTGGACCGCAGTTGTCGTCACCTTGCCGACTGCACTCTCCCCATCTTCTTTCCTCAAGGGCCAAATAGCAGCGCGGGCTAACCTGTTGATTCCTAATCGGGAGTCACCCATTTCCGTAACGGTGTCACCAATTGTCATTCCCGATGCCGCGCTTTGGCCATCTCGAGGCTCGTGAGTGCAGTTAAGAGCAAACTAATGTGTGAGTTGCTGTTGAGAACACGGCAGTTGAGCCCATGTCCAGCTGCGATCGGCATCCCTAGCGACTTTGGCTGGGCAAGTGCAATATCACTGGCAACTGAGTCGAACGCGACCAGTTAGACTTCAAAATTCAAAAAGCTTGGGAGAATAAAACAGATGCGGAAACAACAGAAAGGTTTTTCACTGATTGAACTGCTGATCGTGGTGGCCATCATCCTGATCATCGCAGCGATTGCAATTCCTAACTTGCTGCGCGCTCGCATGGCGGCCAATGAGTCGTCTGCTGTGGCCTCGATTCGTACCGTTACGACGGGCGAAGTAACCTATCAGACCGCGTATCCGACCGTTGGATATGCCGCGGCTCTGACCAACCTGGGTGGCGGTTTGGGCGCGGCTTGCGTTCCCAGCTCAGTCACTGCTTGCTTGATCGACTCCGTGCTCTCCAACAATGGCAACCCGGCTGGCGGCGGTAAGAGTGGCTACTCCTTCACCACTGGCGCGGGCACGGCTGTGGGCGGCACCAACGTAGGCTACACGATCAAGGCGATTCCGCTCTCCGTGAACCAGACCGGCATCCGCGGCTTCTGCGCTGAGGAAGATGCAGTGATCCGCGTCGATCCGGCGGGCGTCTGCTCCAACACTGAAGCGGGCATCCTGACCTTCAACCCCTTGAACCAGTAACGCTGGTTCGATTCTGGCCGATACCAGGGGCGGGTATAAGCTAAGGGCAGCGAGTTAACACTCGCTGCCCTTTCTTTTGTTTGCCAGGTCTTGTTTGCCAAGCCTTCTTGCCAAGATCTTCTCGGCTTGTCAGCGCGGTTTGAAACCGGCTTCAGCCGCCGGGCCGTGGTAAACCCCAGCGGCTAAAACCGCTCATCCCTGAGCCTTGTCGGCATCGCTGAAGCGATGCCCTGATACGGATCTCTTTTCAAACTTGCGCCACTTTTCGCTTTTCCCGTCAAAAAACGCGCGCACGCAAGCCTGCGCCATCGGCGCGTTCTAGCTGCAGAGTGACACAAATTGGCTGCGGGACGCCACATTTGGCCTCACGGACGCCGGGAAAGAGGTAGAATTGGGTCGGATTTCGGCGCCGGTGATGAAAGCAAAGGCCTTGCTGGGAGCGGCCAGCAACCCGCCTTCGGCCACGCAAGTGCAACATTAGTTCCGTCTAAGACATTCGCGACTCGATAAAATTCAGATTCGAAGTTGGGGGGAATTCAAGATGCGGAAACAACAGAAAGGTTTTTCACTGATTGAGCTGCTGATCGTAGTGGCCATCATCCTGATCATTGCAGCCATCGCGATTCCGAACTTGTTGCGCGCCCGCATGGCCGCCAATGAGTCGTCGGCTGTGGCTTCCGTTCGTACCGTCACCACTGGAGAAATCACTTACCAGACGGCTTATCCGACCGTTGGATATGCTCCGGCGTTGACTAACCTGGGCGGCGGTTTGGGCGCGGCTTGCGTTCCCAGCTCGACCACTGCCTGCCTGATTGACTCCGTGCTTTCCAACAACGGCAACCCAGCTGGCGGCGGCAAGAGCGGTTATTCCTTCACCACCGGCACGGGCACGGCTGTAGGCGGCACCAACGTAGGCTACACGATCAAGGCGATTCCGCTCTCGGTGAACCAGACCGGTATCCGCGGCTTCTGCGCTGAGGAAGATGCAGTGATTCGCGTCGACCCGGCGGGCGTTTGCTCCAGCACTGAAGCGGGCATCCTCGTCTTCAATCCGCTGAACCAGTAGTTGCATTCACTACCGGGCAGGTTTACTGAGGTACCTGCATATCCGCCGAGGAGCAGCGAATATCCTTCGCTGCTCCTCGGTCGTTTTTTTGTCCAGTTCGTTTTAGCCAGAGTCGTGTTGGCCCGGTCGTCTTGCGATCCGTTGGTTCCGTCTCGGGAAAGATTCCCGCTTTTTCACAACGGGCCTGACACTTTCTGTCAGATTTCCACAATCAAGCTGCGATGTTACCCGGCCTCCGCTGGTCGTGCTCGGCTAACTTATTGATTTCCCGGAAGTATTAGAGATTACTAAGGTTCCGGCCGAGCCCGCGGAATTGGCGGCGAAACTGCAAATTAATCAACCGGGGATGTTTCCCAAACGTTGATCAGAATTCCAAGGCCGGCATTTCAAAGGGAAGGTCGGATGCGCTCTACAAAGGGGTTTTCACTGATCGAGTTGCTGATCGTGGTGGCGATCATTCTGATTATCGCCGCCATCGCGATCCCCAACCTGCTGCAGGCGCGGCTGTCGGCGAACGAAGCATCCGCCGTAGGTTCGCTCGCGGCCATCAAGACCTCTGAAATCGCCTACACCACGGCGTATCCCACGGTCGGCTATGCGCCCGACATAGGAACGCTGGGCGGAGCCTCGCCGTGCACTCCGTCTTCTTCCACGGCTTGCTTGCTCGACAGTTTTCTGTCCTCGTCTACGCCTGGCAGTGGCGGCAAGAGCGGCTTCGTTTTCCTGGCCACGGGCCTTATTCCCGCCGGGTCCATTAACTACACCGCCTTCGTGGCCGGGGCGGCGCCGGTGTTGGTTCATTCGACCGGGAACCACGATTATTGCTCGACCAACGATGGCGTTCTGCGCTCGCAAATGGCCACCGTAGGCGACAGCCCGGTCATCACCCAGGCAGCCTGTCTGGCTTTCCCGGTGGCGCAGTAGCAGATCGGAATCTCATTCCAAAATTTCGTTCGCGACACCGCAGTGACCGTCGTAACTGGCATGGGGATCATCCATCGCCCCCCGGGTGCTTATAATATTTCCGCAAAGACCTTTTCAGAAGTTCTGAACCGCAATGGCCGCAATTGAAATTCTTGGACTGGAAAAGACCTACATGGTGGGCTTCTGGCGCAAGCGCCCTAAACGGGCCTTGCAGCCACTGCATCTCACCGTTGAAGAGGGAGAAATTTTTGGTTTCCTCGGTCCCAACGGTGCGGGCAAGACCACTACGCTGAAAATGCTGATGGGGCTGGTGTTCCCCACGGCTGGAACGGCGCGCATCCTGGGCCACGATTGGACCGATCCTGAAATCAAAGCGCAGATCGGATTCCTTCCCGAGCAGCCTTACTTTTACGACTATCTGACCGCGCATGAATTGCTCGACTACTACGGCCAACTCTCGGGCGTTCCCGCCAAGGACCGCAAGCGCCGCATTGAAGAAGTGCTGCAGCGCGTGGGGTTGACTGACATTAAGGGCGTGCAGCTGCGCAAGTTCTCTAAAGGCATGCTGCAGCGGGCCGGAATTGCGCAGGCGATTCTGCATAATCCGAAACTGGTTTTTTTGGACGAACCGATGTCTGGACTTGACCCGCTCGGCCGGCGCGAAGTTCGCGACCTGATGGAGCAACTCAAGCAGGAAGGCAAGACGGTATTTTTTTCGACCCACATTCTCTCTGACGCCGAGGCGCTGTGCGACCGCGTCGCCATCATTCACAAAGGCGAATTGCGCGGCGTGGGCGCGGTGGAAGATTTGACGGCGACGGTTCAGGGGAAGGTGGAAGTGATCTGGCAAGGCACGCAGGTTCCGGCATCGATGAAAGCGCTGGGCGCGGAATGCCACGTTACCGGGGACACCGTGCGTGCCGTGATCCCCGAGAACCAGCAGGATGCGGCGATTGACGCACTGCGCCGCGAGCGCATCCGGCTGATCGCGCTCACTCCGCTGCGCACTTCGCTAGAGGCTTATTTCGTGGAGAAGCTGCAAAACAACGCTGCCGGCAAGACTGTGGGGACTGCCGTATGAGCCCACGCATTGTTCACATTGCGCGCAACACGTTCCGCGAAGCAGTGCGCGATCGTGTGCTTTACAACCTGATTGCTTTTGCGTTGCTGCTTTCGGGAGCGGCAATATTTGTGGGCCAGATTTCCATCGACATCGAGCGCCTGGTCGTCGTCAATCTGGGGCTGACGGCGGTGTCGCTGTTCGGGGTAGTCATCGCCATCTTCATTGGCATCGGGCTGGTCTCGAAGGAAATCGAGAAGCGGACGCTGTACACAGTGCTGTCGCGTCCGGTGCGGCGCTGGGAGTTCATTGTGGGCAAGTTTTTTGGCCTGGCGGGAACGCTGGTGGTGAACACGTTCTTCATGGCCATCGGAGTATTCGGCGCGTTGCTTTATGTGACGCACAGGTTCTCGAAACCGGACGCGCTGATCCTGGTAGCGCTATATTTCATTATTCTTGAATTTCTGATTATCTGTTCGCTGGCGCTGCTGTTCTCGTCGTTCTCGTCGCCGCTGCTCTCGGCGGTTTTCGCGTTCTCGCTTTTTGTGATTGGAAGTTTCGCCGACGACCTGCGCGGATTTGCCGGCATGGCTCACGGCGTCACGCGCTGGGTGGCCACGGGAGCGGCGTATCTGGTACCGAACTTCTCGGCGCTCAACGTGATCAGCGCGGTTGCTCATCAGCAGGCGATGAGCTCGCAACTGATCCTGCAGAACACGCTTTACGCCTTGTTCTATACGGCGATGGCGTTGAGCGGCGCAGTGCTGATCTTCGAGCGCAGGAATTTGAAATGACGGGCTTGATGATGATGACCGCCCGGCAGCGCACCACAGTCATTGCCGCGGTGAGCCTGGCGGTTTCGATGGCTGCCAGCGTTCTGCTGTTGCGGCACATTGACCGGATGCGCCCTCAGGCCAGCATCGAGGATGTGCTCTACATCAACTCGCCGAAGATGGTGAAGCGCGCCAGCCTGGGCTTCGACGGCCTGATGGCTTGCATTTACTGGACGCGCACGGTGCAGTACTTCGGCCACCGCCACTACGACCGCGCGCACACCTACAACGAACTGGCGCCGCTGCTGGAGATTACGACCACGCTCGATCCACATCTGTTGCCCGCGTACCAGTTCGGCGCCAGCTTTCTCGCGCCCAAACCGCCGGGCGGAGCCGGACAGCCGGAGCGCGCCATTCATCTGATGGAGTATGGCATTCAGAACAATCCCGACAACTGGCAGCTCTACTACAATCTCGGTTTCGTGTACTACACCGAACTTAAGGACTACCGCAAAGCTGCCGAGGTGTTTGAGCGCGGATCGAAAGTTCCCAACGCGCATCCATTTATGAAGATCCTGGCGGCGCAGATGGCCATGCACGCCGGCGACTTCACGACCGCGCGCATGCTGTGGAGCGCCACTTTCGAGACCGCCCGCGAATCCAATATCCGCCAGAATGCGGTTGAACACCTGCGCGCGATCCAGGTAGATGAAGACGTCACCAACCTCGAAGCTCTGGTCACGCACTTCAGTGAACGCACCGGGCGCGTGCCCGCCAGCATGGTGGAACTGGTCGCGGCCGAACATTTGAGCGGCTTCCCCGTCGATCCTGACGGAGATGCTTACAAGCTGACAGCGGACGGGCGGGTCTTGGTTGAGAACCCGGACGATTTTCCTTTCATCACCAAGGGCCTGCCTGCGGGATACAAACCTGGGCCGCCGAAGTTCCACAATCACAGCTAAACGTCCAGCACCCGGTGCTTTCCCAGACTCGCGTTTCGCCACGACCACACGCTCCGCTTATCATGTCTGAGCGTTTGTCATTTGTCGCATGGATTCGCCTTCTCAAATCAGCGTGCTTAGAACCGCGTGGCAATGGTGGCGATATGCTGCCACATACGAAGGCCGTTTCGCTGCGACGCGGCGGCTCGCGGGAGTGCTGTGGGAGTTTGCGCGTGATTCGACTCCGGAGCGTCTGCGGCAACGATTCGGCGATGCCGACTACGACTGGGATTATCGCGTGAACACGACCAGCGGCGCCGTGGGCTGGCGCGACCGGCTGCTGGGCATGTTTCATTCCGCCTACCAGCCCACCGAGCCGGCGGCGTTTCACGAGATGCTCGACTCGCTGCAACAGATCATTCAGCGGACGCCAAATCCCGATCAGATCACCCTCGACTTCCGCGACTTCACGTTTATCGATCTGGGCTGCGGCAAGGGACGAACGCTGTTGATGGCATCGGATTATCCTTTTCGCAAAATTATCGGCGTGGAACTTCTCCCCGCTCTGCACGAGATCGCGCAGGAGAATTTGCGCCAGTATAAGAGCGTGGCGCAGAAATGCTTCGCGCTGGAAGCGGTCTGCGCTGACGGCACTGCTTTCCCTCTTCCCGAAGATCCGCTGGTGATTTATCTGTTCAATCCATTCCCGGAATCGGGAATGCGCCAAGTGGCCGCGAACCTGGAACTAACGCTGCGCGCCCATCCCCGGCCGGTGTTCGTGCTGTATCACAATCCCCTGCTGGAACACACGTTCAGCGAGAATGCCGCCCTCAGAAAGATCGTCGGCGCGCAGCAGTATTCGTTATTCGGCGGCGGCAGCGGCAGCGTCTAGCGGCAGTGATCAGCGAGTAGTGGCCAGGGGTCAGCGGTCAGTCTTCAGTAGTGAATCATCTTTCCCGCTGTTGCTCGCTTCCCTTTCAGGAACTTTTACGGACTCCATACGATTGCTTTACGCGATCTTTATGACTTTCCGGCTGTAATTGTGACTTACCCAGAGGGCGATGCAACCACGTCGTTGCGTGAGCGAGTGTATTTCTAACCACAAAACTGAATCGGGGCGTTGACTATGAAATCTCTTTTGTCTTTGTGTTCGTCGAGAGCCTTGACGGCGGCAGCTTTTTCTTTCGCCATCGTTGTAACTCTTGTGTCGTTCCTCGCGCAGAGCGGCGCAGCTCAGGCGGCGCAGACAGTGGCCGCGCTGCATCAACCGCCCGCGGCGGCTGCAACCCATGAAGATGCGAAGACCGGCAACTCCGCACCCGCCGCACCGGCAATCACGCCCGATCCAGACGTGCCACCTGCGGTCGCCAGACAACTCGCTGCCTTGCAGGCCGAGATCGAGGAACTGAAAGCGGAACTGAAAAGCCGCGGAGCGGTTGAGCCGGCAGCACCGGTTCCCGCGACGGCGACTGCTGCTCCCGCGGCGGCAGCGACGTCTGCACCGGCAACCGCGGCCCCGGCGCCAGAAACCGCAGTGGCCGTGGCACCCCCGGCGGCGGCGCCGATCGAGAAAGCCGTGGCGCAAGCGTCGACCGACACTGCGGCGGCCTCTGCCCCCACGAAGAAAGAGAAAATCGCGCCATTTTCCGACTGGGACTGGACCTGGCTCAACGGCAACCCGCGCAACAAAGACACAGCTTTTGATTCGAAGTTCTTTACCCCGGAAATCCGGGCCGATGTTACATACACTTACGACTTCAACAAACCAGTCGACGACTCGATGGGCGGATCAAGCGAACTATTTCGCTCCAACGAAATCCAGCTGGAGCAACTCGGACTCGGCGGCGACTTTCACTACGACAACGTTCGCGCCCGCTTCATGACGCAGTTCGGCATGTATTCCACGGCCACAATCCGCAATGACCCCAGCTACGCCAAGGGGCAATGGGATATCGCCGACGCGGACCGCTATCTGGCCGAGGCCTATGGCGGCTACCACCTCGACGTGTTGCACGGGATCAACATTGACGCAGGCATTTTCATGTCGTACATCGGCCTGTTCAGTTACTACAACTTCGACAATTGGGCCTACCAGCCTTCCTACGTTTCTTCCAATACACCGTGGTTTTTCCAGGGAATTCGAATTCAGGTTTTCCCGACTGCCCACCTGAAAATCGAACCGTGGATCATCAATGGCTGGCAGTCCTACGGTTCGGCCAATTCGAGGAAGGGCTTGGGAGGTCAGATCAAGTGGACTCCGTATTCCTGGATGAACATCATTTCCAATAATTACGGCATCGGCCACGACGACCTGTACATACCGAATCGCGGCCGCATCCACACCGACGACAGCATCGAGATTAAGTATTTCGACAGACCGGGACAATTCCTCGACAAGATGGCGTTCTCCTTCACCGGAGATATGGGTTGCGAATATGGCCCCAGCACGACGACCGGGCTGGCGGGCGTGAGCTGCTTCGGAGACAGGAAGGACCGGCTGGCGCAGCCGAGTGCGAACTTCCCGCAAGGGGGAATCGATCCCAAGCAGAGCTTTCTCGGCTGGATGCTATACAACCGCTCCTGGTTCAAGAAAGACAAGTACGGACTAACCATCGGCGGCGGAATGATCAATAATCCCGGACGCTATCTGGTGCTGCTGCCGCCGATTAATGGCGAGACCGCTTCATCGGCGGCGATCAATGCGCCCTACTTCACGGGCAATCCCGGAGACCCGTTCAAGGCCTGGGATAGTTCGATTACTTACGATTACATGCCGCGGCAGTGGCTGACGTTCCGCTGGGAGTATGACTATCGCCACGCCAGTGTGCCCTACTGGTCGGGCAAGGGCGGCGTAACGCCGCCGGGTTCGGGCGGAGTGCCCTATACCAACAACGGATTTCCCCAGTTCTACGCGTGCATGAACGGAGGGAACACCGGCTTTGGCAATAGCTCGGCGCTGTCCATGTCGGCAAACGAAGCGATCGCCCAAACCGCCTGCGCAGCACAGGGCAGCAGCCTATGGTTGCCCGATCTGCGCCGGGATGAGTCACTGATCGATATCGACATCATGGTGAAGTTCTAGGGTTGAAGTTCTAGGTTTGAACGCGGGCTTCCTGCAAGTGCAAGCCCGCTCACGTAATCGGGCGCTTTCAAAAACGGGGGTGGAATATGATCAGGCCCTTGCTGATTGCACTCTTGATCTTGGTTCCGGTGTTGTTGGCCGGAGCTGGGTTCGTGAATGTAATTGAAGGTCAAACCGAGAAATCGACAGGCGTAGTCGCTCCGACAACGACGGCTGAAAAAGTTGAACGAGAAAAGAAGATGGCAGCCGCGACGGCGGCGGCTAAGCAGCTCATGCTCGCGATGGATACCGACAAGAATGGCAAGATCTCCAAGGAAGAGTGGATGAAGTTTATGTCGGATGAGTTCGACCGGCTGGACACCAACCATAACGGTGAGCTGGACCCGAAAGAATTGCTGCAATCACGGATGCGGGTGCAACCAGCGGTCGGCAAGTGACACCCTGGCCGAGATTTCCAGAGTTTGGGCAGGGGAGGAGTTTTCGGGAGGTGAATGATGCGTCAATCTGCGACGGCGACCGGCGAATTGCCAAACGAGGGCGGCGAAGTGCTGGGAGGGCAGGAGGCCCAGGTCACGGAAATCCTCGCACGAGTCGAGCAGAACCTGAATGACTTAGCGCAAGGTTTGAGTCTTCTCGGCGTCAAACGTTGCTCCCAGTGCAAGAATTTTTTTCGTTCTTCCGATCGTGGCGCGCTGTTCGGCAGCGATGGAGAACTGGTTTGCTTTGGGTGCGTTCCCGCGTGGTGGGCGGCGCGTCGTGAACAACTGAGCTGTGAGGATGTACAGAAAACGGAGAGCGATCTCGTATTCTGGTTGCGCAGCTTCCACAATGCCCGTCTCATGAAGCACTCGAATAAACCGGATGAAGATCAGCCCGTACGATTTGAACTGGTGGCAAGTTGCCTGGAGTGCCGCGGAAGCGGAACGCTCCTGGGCGACCGGCGCTGCCGCTACTGCGACGGGCCGGGGACCGTTCGAGTGATCGTTCCGGAAAAAGGCCGGTAATTCGGCGCGCTTCGCATTTGATGCGCTTGCGGCAGGAGCCAGGGAAACATAGAAGCGCTCACGACCGTTGAGAGCGCTGCTGGAAACGTCACCGTAATTAAGAGCCTTCTGCGGCAAGTTCCCTGTCTGCTGTTTATTCGCCGAATGGAATCCACGTTTGTTTCCCGCTCGATTTCACGCTCACCTGAAATGACAACTCCTGTGGCACGGCTTACAATCGTGGTAGGAGCCCTCCCGTAGTAACTTGCCGCGTGTTTCCCTCCCGAGTTTGCGTGAGGGTGCTGACTTATTTAGCCGACGCGTGGGCGGGTACCCGGTGAAAAGTATCGAGATGCGACTTCGCCTGCTTGGTTTTGCCAGCGTTCTTTGTCTGACCGCTCTGTATCTGGCGGCAGCCGTCCTTGCTGCTGCTGGCCCTGCGGTTAACGTGAACCAACTGGCGGCGGCGGTCGATGCGCATTACAACCATCTGCGGTCGCTGCAGGCGGAGTTCACCGAGGTGTATCGCGGGTCGGGGATGGAGCGGACCGAGAGCGGGACGCTGTGGCTGAAAAAACCTGGCAAGATGCGATGGGAGTACCGTTCTCCTAGGGAGAAGCTGTTTGTCAGCGACGGGAGAGATGTGTGGTTTTACGTCCCGGCAGACCGGCAGGCGCGGAAGACGGCGGCCAAGAAGCTCGATGATGTGCGATCTCCGCTGGCATTCTTGCTCGGTAAAACCAAGCTAGAGAAAGAGTTACAAGGATTGTCTCTGGCTCCGGATGTAGAGCCTGTGGCGGCGGGGAATGTGGTCTTGCGCGGGGTACCGCAAGCGATGGCGGATCAGGTGAGCGAGATTTTGCTGGAGATTACGCCCGACCACCAGATTGCGCGGATTGTCATTCAGGAAGTGGATGGGGCGGCCACGGAATACCGGTTTGCCGGGATGGAGGAAGATGTGGCGATCGGGGATGGGCGGTTTGAGTTCAAGCCGCCGGCTGGGACCGAGACAGTGGAGGGGTTGGAGCCGTGACAGTGCAGGCAAACAGCAGGTCCCCTGACTTCTTAAGACGATCCGTAAGGCGGATCATCTCGCTGCACTCGGGATGACAGAGTTTGTTCCAATGACGGATTTACTCTGACGACAAAGCTGGGGAGGTTACTTGCGATACTGGCGGGGGCGGCTTGAGGGTGGTCGGCGGCTTAGAATGGTAAGTGGGAATGTTAGACTGAGCGGTAGCGGACAAGTCGGGAAAACTGGCGGAAAAGTCGGCAAATGGCGGAATTTGTAGTCAAAATCGCGGACGATCGCGGACGAGTCCAGCAGCACATCGAGCAGGGCTACTCGGAAGCCGAAGTGCGCGACCGCTTCTCGCAGCAGGGCTATCTCGTCTATTGGGTCAAGCCCCAGGGCATGCTGACGTCTGGGGTGTCGCTACGGCGGCGGCGGAAACTGAAGCAGAGCACGTTTCTGGTGTACAACCAGCAGTTTCTGACGCTGATCAGGGCGGGGTTGCCGATCCTGAACTCGCTGGAACTGCTGATCAAGCGGCAGAAAGATGCGCAGCTCAAGCAGATTCTGGAGAACGTGCGGGAGCGCGTTAAAGGCGGAGAGTTGCTCTCCGATGCGTTCGCGGCGCAGGGCGTCGTGCCCAAGATTTACACAACGACGCTGATGGCGGGCGAGAAGAGCGGCAACATCGACGAGGTACTGACCCGCTACATCGGATTCCAGCGGCTGGCCATGACGTTCCGTAAGAAACTTTTCGTGTCGCTGATTTATCCCACTTTGCTGATCAGTGTGGTGCTGATCATGGTGACGTTTCTGTTTACTTACGTTGTGCCCAAGTTTGCCGACCTGTTCAACAGTCTGGACCAGAAGCTGCCGGCGATCACGGTGTTCATGCTGACTGTGGGGCAGAATGCGCAGAAGTACGGTCCGTATGCGTTCGTCGGGTTAGTGGTCTTAGGATTCGGGGCGTGGCGCTGGAAAGAAACCGATAGCGGCGGGGACCGCATTGACCGCATGATTTTGAGCACCCCGCTGCTGGGCGATATACGACTGAAGCACCAGGTGGCCAGTTTTTCGCGGATGCTTTCGACGCTGCTGCAGGGCGGGTTGCCGCTAGTACCTGCGATGGAAACGGCAGGTTCTTCGATGACCAGCCGGCGCATCCTAAAAGGTGTGATGCGGGCAGGTGTCCGGGTGCGCGAGGGACACGGACTAGCGGGCAGCCTGGAAGAACAGAAAATTTTTCCCGAGCTGGCGGTGGAAATGATCGAGGTGGGTGAGGCCACGGGAGCTCTGCCGGCCATGCTGAACTCGGTGGCGGAATTTTATGAGGAAGATGTGCAGACGGCACTGGGCGCGTCGATGGCGCTGATTGAACCGATCATTCTGATGATTATGGCAGTGTTTGTGGGTGGAGTGCTGATCTCGCTGTATCTGCCGATCTTCAGCATGGGCGTGCACTAGAGGGCAGGGTGGGTGGAGATGGTGGGGAAAAACAGATTCCTCCCTTCGGTCGGAATGGCAAAGAGTTTCGGGTCGGAATGACAAGGATTAAAGAGAAGAATGGCAACGGCTGACAAGAAATCGATATTCGTGCACGGCGGGAACGGCGCGCCGCTCAGCCCTACGGGCAATCCGGTTACAGATCTTGAGCGCGCACAGGATGTGGCGCGGCGCTACCGCTGCGAATTTGTCGACCTGTCGGGCTTCGAACTACATCACGAGCTGTTCAAGAAGATTCCGGTCGAGCTGATGTTCCGCTACAAATTCGTTCCTCTGGAAGAAACCGCGGACGGTAAACTCGCGATCGCAATTGCCGATCCCAGCCAGCTGATGATGATCGACGAGATTAGCCTGCTGCTGAAGCAGCGCATCATCACCAAAGTTTCCACGCTCAAGCAGATCGACAACATCCTCACCAAGACCGAGCAGTCGCAACGCGTGCTCGAGTCGGCCAGCGAAGGCTTCCAGATCATTCGCGAAGATGAGAACACAGGCGCGGAAGAGACGCTATCGATCGACAAGCTGACCGCGACCGGCGACACCAGCCCGATCATCCGGCTGGTCGATACCACGATTTTTACCGCGCTGCAGCGGCGCGCTTCCGATATTCACATTGAGACTCGCGACGATTCGGTGGTCATCAAGTTTCGCATTGACGGCGTGTTGACGCAGGCCATGCCGCCCATCGGCAAAGAGCACCACTCGACCGTGATCTCGCGTATCAAGGTCATGAGCGAGCTGGATATTTCCGAGCGGCGCGTGCCTCAGGACGGACGCTTCCGGGTGAAGTACAACGGGCGCGCCATCGACTTCCGGGTATCGATCATGCCGTCGATTCACGGCGAAGACGCGGTGCTGCGCGTACTCGACAAAGAATCGATGAGCGAGAAGTTCCGCACCCTCACGCTGAACGTGGTCGGATTTGACGAGGATGACCTGCGGCGCTTCCGCCGCTACATCAAAGAGCCCTACGGCATGGTGCTGGTGACGGGGCCGACGGGCAGCGGCAAGACAACTACGCTTTACGCCGCGGTCAACGAGATCAAGACCGACGAAGACAAGATCATCACTATTGAAGATCCAGTCGAGTATCAACTGCGTGGCATTACGCAGATTCCGGTGAACGAGAAAAAGGGACTGACCTTCGCGCGCGGGTTGCGCTCCATCCTCCGACATGACCCGGACAAAATCATGGTCGGCGAAATCCGCGACGCGGAGACGGCGCAGATCGCCATTCAGTCCGCGCTGACCGGGCACCTGGTGTTCACTACCGTGCACGCCAACAACGTGGTCGACGTGATTGGACGCTTCCTGAACATGGGCGTGGAACCTTACAACTTTGTTTCGGCTTTGAATTGTATTCTGGCGCAGCGGCTGGTGCGATTGATTTGCGAGTCGTGCCGCACCGAAGTGCATTATGCGCCGGACGTGATGGAAGCCAGCGGCCTCGATCCGGCGCAGTGGGGCAACGTTCCGCTGTATGAAGGGCCGGGGTGCATTGAGTGCGCGGGCACGGGATTCCGCGGGCGAACCGCGATTCACGAACTGCTGGATTTGAGCGACCGCATCCGCGAGATGATTCTGGCCAAGAAGCCGACGTCGGAAATCCGGCGCGCGGCGCGCGACGAAGGCATGCGCTTCCTGCGCGAATCCGCATTGGATAAAGTACGGCTGGGCATGACCACGCTGAAAGAGATCAACAAGGTCACGTTCATTGAGGCCATGCGGTAAAGGCAAGGTTTCAAGGTTGCATGGTTTCAGGGTTTCAAAGCAGCGCGAGCAAGTCAGCAACTTTTGCAACTTTGAAACCTTCTCAAGTGCCCTCCCCGCTATTGCTTTTGCGGGTGATTCGGTTTCTGATTTATAGAAGAGGTTTCTCTCAGGGGCGTTCTCGGGAATGAGTTCAAATTCAAATACACCCAAGCCTAAACTGGCCTGCGAAATCGCGGCGGACCGTGTGCTAGCCGGACGCCTCACCGAAAACGGCGGCGGCCTGGAAGCTTCGGCGGCGCGCGAACTGGCGCCGGGCAGCGTGATTCCTGATCTGGTGGAAAATAATCTGCGGCAGCGGGAGGCGGTGCGCGCCGGGATTGAAGCCGCGCTGGGAGGCGTGGCCCAACGCTCGAAAGACGTGATTGCCATCGTGCCCGATGCCGCCGTACGCGTGATGCTGGTGGAATTCGATACGCTGCCCTCCGACGACGAAGAAGCTCTCGGGGTGGTGCGGTTCCGGCTGAAAAAGTCGCTGCCCTTTGACGTGGACAAGGCGAAAGTTTCTTATCACGCGCAGAAGATCAACAATGAAGTGCGGGTGGTGGCGGCCGTGGCCATGGCCAGCGTGATCGAAGATTACGAGGCCGCATTCCGCGATGCCGGCTACAACCCGGGCATGGTGCTGCCGTCGACGCTGGCGGCGATCGGCGCGGCCGAGGCCAAGAAGCCGACGCTGCTGATCAAAGTGGATGCGGACACTACCAGCATTGCGATCCTGAATGAAGATCAGCTGCAACTGTTCCGCACGATTGAAAACACGCACGGGATCACGATCACGGGGGAGCAACTGGCGGAGGAAGTTTATCCGTCGGTAGTGTTTTTTCAGGACACGTATCACCTGAACATTGAGCAGATTTATATTGCCGGGCTGCCGGAGTCGGGCGGCGCGGCGCCAGCGCTGCAAGCGCAGACCGGAGCCGAGGTGCAGGAGTTGGTAACTTCGTCTCAACTGGGAGCAAGCACCGGTGGGGCGGTGCCGAGGTGGAGAATGGCTGGAGTGGTGGGGGCGTTGATTTCTTAACGGCAGTTGTCGGTTGCCAGTTGCCAGCGAAAACCTAACTGACAACCGACAACTGGCAACCGACAACTGGTTTACTTTATGCGTCTTGATATCAATCTCGCGAGCCAGCCGTATGAGGATGCGCGGCAGTTCTGGATGCGCTGGGGCACGGCTGTGGGCGCGGTGGCGCTGCTCACGCTGATCCTGCTGACGCTGGACATCACGGGCTGGGTCAACGCCCGGCGGGATCGCGCGGCCATTGCCGAGAAAGAGGCGATGATTGCCGATCGCGATCAGCTGCGCGCCGCAGCGGAACGAACTCTCAACCTGCCGCAGAACCGTACTACCCGCGATGAGTCGCAGTTTCTGAATGCACTGATCGAGCGTAAAGCGTTCTCGTGGACACAGGTGCTGGAAAGCCTGGAGAAGGTGATGCCTCCGCGGGTCCACCTGATCTCGATCAGTCCGGAACTGGATGAAGAAAATCAGCTGGGGCTGAAAATGGCGGTTGGGGGCGATTCGCGGGATCGGGCTCTCGAACTGGCGCGCCGCATGGAGGAGTCGCACCGCTTCGCACAGACACAGGTCACTTCAGAGGCCTTTCAGCAGAGCAACAACGGCGGCGACAACGAGCTGTTTGACATGGAAGCGGTTTATATTCCCGAGCCGCGGATGGAAGCCGCGGCGTCCGACGTAAAACCAAAGACGGACGTTAAATCAAAAACAGAAGAGAATCCGAAGCCGAAGCCAGCGGCGTCGACCGAGAGGAAGCCTTAATGCCCGACCTGCGGAGAACCCGGAAGAACTTGAAGACCGCACTGGCGATTATGGCGGGCGTCGATTTGCTGGCAGCGTTCATTTATTTTTCGCCGCTGATTGGTTCGGCGGAAACGCGCCGGCAGGAACTGAACACACTGCAAGCGGAATTGAAGCTGAAAACCGCCCAGGTAGCACCGCTGAAGGATCTCCCTCAAAAAGTAGTACTGGCCGGTCATCAGATATCCGATTTCTACAAGCAGCGCTTCCCTACCCAGGAGTCGCAGATTTTGACCGAACTCGGCAAACTCACCAGCGCCAACGGGGTGTCGATCGAACACGTGAAGTACAAGGTGAGAGATGCGGGAACCGGGGGGTTGGAGCCGGTGGAGATGGAAGCGGACTTCGCGGGCAACTACACTGCGCTGGCGAAGTTCATCAACGCGCTGGAACGCGACGAAATGTTTTTCATCATCAACAGCATATCCCTTGGCGCCCAGCAGCAAGGGCCGGTGAAGCTGGGCGTGAAGCTGGAAACGTATTTGAAGGCGGGATCGTAAGTGCAACTGGGACTCGAAAATAAGAAGCAGACGATGTGGGCGGCCGTGCTGGGCATTGTGGCGGTGGTGGTCCTGGCGTACGAAGTCATCCCGATGTTTATGGGGCCATCGACGCAGGCTTCGAGCGCGGAGGTCGCCGCTCCGGTGGCGGAGCACGCGCCGTCGCGTCCGGGAACGAAAAATGGTAAGAAGCCGCGGGTGGAAAATCTTGATCCCACGCTGCGGCTGGACTTGCTGGCCGCGAGCGAGCAGACACAGTACGAAGGCACGGGAAGAAATATTTTTGTGTCGCAGGCGGAGGAAGTGGTCATTCCGAAGCCTCTTCGGTCGGGAGGGATCGGCCCCGGAAGCAACGGAGAAGACCCAAAAGCAGTCCCCCAGATTTATGTTCCGCCCGCGAATCAACCGGCGCCGCCTATTCCGCTGAAGTTTTATGGCTTCGCCACCTCCACAGGGGCGGCGAAGAAAATATTCCTGAAGTCGGGCGAGGATGTCTTCGTGGCGGGCGAGGGCGAAATCGTGGACCGGCGGTACAAAGTGATTCACATCACGCCGACATCGGTTTCGATTCAGGACATGGTGTACAGCGGTCCGCCGCAGAACATCCCGCTGACCCAGGGATGAGTGCAATTGAGAAATTGAGTAATTGGGAAATTGAAAATCGCTGGTTCTCAAATTACTCAATTACTAAATTTTCCAATTACTCAATTCTTGCGATGAGCTTTCCTTCACAAACGCGGGGCATTGCTCAACGGCGTGAGCGCGGCTACATCATGCTGACGCTGCTGCTGGCGATAGCGATGATGGCGATCTTCGCGGCAGCGATCGCGCCTACCATTGCGTTCGACATCAAGCGCGATCGCGAAGAAGAAATGATTCATCGCGGGGTGCAGTATTCGCGGGCGATCCGCGCCTACTACAAGAAGTTCGGGCGCTATCCGGTGAAGCTTGAGGATCTTGAGGGCACGAACAACCTCCGGTTTCTGCGTAAACGATACAAAGATCCCCTGAACTGCAAGAACTCGAAATGTGCGGATTTCAAGCTGCTGCACTTCGGCGAAGTGCAGATGACGCTTAGCGGAATCTCAGGCGGTACGATTCCGGGCGCCAGCCCGATCGGCGGGAATGGCGGGACCAACGGTGGGACGAACGGTCCGGGAGGGTTCTCGCAGTCTTCCACATTTGGCGGGAGCAGCGGGTTTGGGGCGAATTCCAATTCGTCGTTCGGTCAGAATCAGCCGACCGCGGGCAATCTGCCGGCGGGATCGGATCCCTCGCAGGCGGGATCTTCGACTGGCTCGGGGGATCAATCCGGGCAGGGATCGGGGACGAATTCGTCGGGACCGAATGGGTCAGGACCTGGGAGCAACGGCGGAAGCAATCAGCTGGGATCGGGCCAGGTCATTGGCGGGCCGATTGTAGGAGTTGCCAGCAACACTCCAATTAAAGACTCGACGATCCGCGAGTTCAATCACAAGAAGAAGTATAAGGACTGGGTGTTTGTTTACGATCCGGCGCAGGATCAGGGATTCCTGATCAAGACGCCCTACCAGCCTCAGTTGCAAGCATCCGGGCAGGGCACTCCGAACCTCAACGGGCAGAGTGGTAGCAGCAATACTGGCAGCGCGTTTGGAACGAGCAGCGGGTTCGGCAACAACAATGGCAGCAGCTTCGGCAACAGCAGTAGCTTCGGAACGTCTTCTTCGGGGATGGGAAACGGTTCGAACTCACCAGCGAGTGGAGGGTTCGGGCAGCCGAGTGCACCGAGCAATCCTCCGCAGCAGCAGCAGTAGAGATTCCCTTTTTTAAAGACTGGCCGCGCTGCGCACGGCGGACAGCCGGGGGCGGCTGTCTCCACATAAAAGCCCACACGGTTCGTCCCCTGAAAATGAAAGCGGCCTCATCATCCAGTGATGAGGCCGCTTCGTTTTCCGGGAATTTCTCGTGACCCGCTTACACGCTGAAGGAACTGCCGCAGCCGCAGGTGCTTTTCACGTTCGGATTTTCGAACTTGAAGCCTGCGCCTTCGAGGGTCTCGACGTAGTCGACGATGCAGCCATTCAGATACATGACCGAAGTGGCGTCTACGTACACTTTGAGTCCGTCCATGTCGAAGGTCTTGTCCATCATTCCAGCGCCATTTTCAAACTGCATGGAATAGGAGAAACCGGAGCATCCGCCGCCGACGACTCCAATGCGCAAGCCGGCGGGAACAGGGTTCTGCTGGCTCATAATCTCTTTGACCTTGGTAACCGCGTTGGTGGTAAGGGTTACGGGCGGCGTCTTTTTGGTCACTTCAGGGTTCATCACTTCAGGAACAGTGGTTGTGGCCATTGGTATCTCCTTGGCTTTAAAGCTGTTTGATTATAACAAATGTTGTTTCCCGTACAAGGGCTGATCTGGTTAACCACCTTGGGGAAAATACCCTACCAGTTGGATGCGCCCGGCGCCGGGAAGTCGCATTCCTCCCGCTCTGGTAACAGACTCCGAAACATGCTTCGGAAACATGCTTCAAAAACATGCTTCAAAAACATGCTCTGAAAACATACTCACAAAACATACTCAAAAAACATGCTTCGCAAACATACTTCGCAAAACAGGCATTTATTCGGTGCTTACGCTTGCCAACGGGGCTATAATCATCGCGTTAGGGCCTTCCCCGGACTGGGTGCGGGGTTCTGCGTGCCCCACCATGAAGTGGAAAGCCGCTGGGTTGGAATCTGCCGAGGTGGCTTATGACGCTGACCGTAGTGTCGGTTGTGTTCGGAGTGTTTGCCGTGGGCCTGATCGTCCTGCTCATTTACAAGAGCACACTCACCATGCACGAGGATGATCAGCTGTTTCTGGATGACAACAATTCGCACATGCAGGAAGAGCAAACGGAATTGTTAGTCAAGGTGAACCGGCTTACAGTTCCGATGTGGGTCTTCAGCATCGGGTCTGGAGTGTTTCTACTGGTGCTGGTCGCCATGCTGATCTACCAAAAACTGAACGAAGTGCAGTAGCGTCAGCCGCGGGGCCAGCGCGATCCGGGCGGAATCCTCGCGCAGTGCTATATGGGACGGCCACGATGCCGTGTCGTGACCGCGCTTGTTCCCCTAATCGCAGCCGCGCTTGGGGAGATGCCGATTCGTGGCCGTTCTCCTCCCTGACAGTTTGCTATTCCTTGTGGAAAAAAAATGGGATCAGATCGCAAGCTCGCGGTGTCCTTACGATCTAGAACTGGGCCATCGACTTCACTTCCGGATTGACGCAATCCAGATTGGCACGATCGAAAATGGCGCTTGGAAACAACACTTCGGGTCAGATAGCTTATTTCGGCTAACTTATTTCGTCTAACTTCGTCGGAAGCGGTGGGCAACTTTTGCGGGGCAAGCAGATTCCTACGGCGGGAGAATCCACTTATGCACTCAGCTCCAGCGGCCGTGACTCCCGACTCTGAGTCTCCACCAGGCCAGCCGGGGGCGCAGCCGGAACAAACACAACCGCAAGCAGCAGACTCGGGAACAAGCTCGGGACAAACCAGCAACGACGGTCCGCGCCCGAGGTGGCTGCGCGGCTGGATGGTGATCGTCGCGGCTGCGGTGGTTCTGATCGCCATTGTGCTTACTGTGACCCGCAGCGAAACTCCGACGACGGGGACCTCAGCGCAATCTGTCGCCTCCAATCCGGGTCAAGTCTTGCGACTTAAGGGAACCACTGAGGCAGTGCAGTCGCGGGCTATCCTCGCGCCCCAGCTGGCGGGCGAGTCGGTTCCCACGCTCACCATCACCCACTTGACGCTCGCGGGGACGCGGGTCAAGCAGGGAGACCTGCTGGTGGAGTTTGACCGGCAAGCCCAGATGCGGGATTTCGTCGACAAGCAGGCGGACTACGCCAAGCTGGTGGATCAGGTCGAGGAAGAGCAAGCGAAAGAAAACGCGGCGCGCGCCAAAGATGAGACTGAGCTTAAGACAGCTGAGGACAATCTCCGCAAGGCCGAACTCGAGATGCAGAAAACGGAGATTGTGTCGCGTATCGATGCGGAAAAGAATCAGGAAAACCTCGACGAAGCCAAGGCGACATTCGAACAGCTGCACGAAACTTTTGATCTGAAACGTGCGGCGGCGCTGGCCGCGATTCGCATTCTCGAAATTCAGCGTGATCGCACGCAGCAGACCATGCTGCACGCCCAGGCCAATGCCGACCTGATGCAGATTCGCTCGCCCCTCGACGGCGTGGTTGTGCTGAACACGATATGGAAGCAGGGCACGATGGGTGAGGTGCAGGAAGGCGACCAGGTGCGGCCGGGCGTGCCGTTTATGCAAGTAGTGAATCCGGCGTTGATGCAGGTGCGCGTGCTGGCCAACCAGCAGGACTTCCCCAGCCTGCAGGTCGGGCAAACCGCGAAGGTCCGGCTGGATGCGTATCCCGACATGGTCTTCCCGGCCAAGCTCGATCAACTGGCGCCGATCGGCGAGGGCGGAGATTTTTCCAACAAGCTGCGCTCGTTCGTGGTGATTGTGGCGATCACGGGCAACGATCCCAAGCTGATGCCCGACCTTTCCGCCGCGGTCGATGTGGATGTCGCAAGACAGAGCGCCGGGGCCAGTGCTGACGGATCCAATGACAATAAGAAGATCGCCGCATCAGGTTCTGGGAGTGGTTCGTAATCATTAAACGTTATGATTCAGCGCTTCCGACAACTTTCGATGCAACGCAAGGCGATGGCCATCGTGTTTCTCGTGCTGGCCGGAAGCGGCGTCGTGCTGGGCGCGGTGCGCCTGGGGAAGCGATCGCCCACGGTTCTTACGTATGAGGTGAAGCGCGGAGAATTTCTCGACTCGCTGCAGTTTCGCGGCGAAGTGAAGGCGATGAAGTCAGTGACAATCAGCGCGCCCGCGCAAGCCGGTGACATGCAGATTGTCAAGGTTTCGCCGGAAGGGACCGTCGTAAAACCCGGCGACGTTGTGGTTGAGTTCGACAAGACGAAGACGGAGCAGGATCTGGCGCAGTACAAGTCCGCGCTCAAGTCAGCGGACGCGGGAATCGATCAGGCCCGCGCCCAGGCCCGCCTGGCGGAAGAAGAAGACAAGACCGCAGTCTCGAAAGCACGCTACGACGTGGATGCGGCTAAGCTCGAGGCCAGCAAACAGGAAATCGTTTCCAAGATTGAAGGCGCCGAGGCCAATCTGAAGCTGGCCGACGCCGAGCAAGCCCTGCGCGAAGCCGAGACGAAACAGAAATCGGACCAGGCACTCAACCAAGCGACCATCGAAAGCACCGAGCAGGCCAGCAAGAAAGCCAAATTTGATGTGACGCGCGCGGAACACTCTTTGGAGGAAATGATCTTGCGCGCGCCCTCGCCTGGAACCATCAGCTTGTTGCAGCACTGGACTGGCTCGGGTCAGGCTCCCTACCGTCCGGGAGATCGAGCATGGCCGGGAGCGGCCATTGCGGAATTACCCGACGCCACAACGCTGCGCATTTCCGCGCGTGTGGATGAAACCGAGCGCGGCCGGCTCGCTGCCAAGCAATCGGTCAACGTGCAGCTGAACGCCATACCGGACCGGCAATTCACCGGGTACATCGAGCGGATCGGCGAAATCGCCAGTATGGATTTTTCCAGCGGCTGGCCGATTACCCGCAACTTTATTCTCGAGATCGTTCTGGATCAGACGGATGCGCGTTTCAAGCCCGGCATTTCAGGTCAGGTCACGGTGATCGTGGACCGCGTGCCGGATGCCATCACGATCCCGGCGCAGGCCATGTTTCAAAAGTCGGGACAGAATGTGGTCTATGTGTGGCGAGGAACAGAATTCGAGGAACGCGCCATCGATGTGGGCAGAAAAAGCGGCGACAAAATCATGGTTGCCCGGGGTGTGAATGCAGGCGAGCAAGTGGCGCTGAAAGATCCTACGGCGAAGGAATAGACGCGGTCGGTGTAAGAGCAAGATGAGAACGATGATGAGAACAACATGAGAAGTAGACGTACCATCACCTGGGCAGTTGCAGCGGTCGTGCTTTGCGTCGTGGTCGGCGGAGTGGCCGCGGTGCGCCGGGCCGCGCCGGCTACTACGGGAGACGGCGTCCCCACGGGGCTCGTGAAACGCGGCGATCTCGATATGAAGATGTATGAGACCGGCGAACTGCGGGCCAGCCATTCGGAGATGCTGATCGCGCCGCCGATCGGCGGAGGCGCGCTGCAACTCACGCATTTGCTGCACACCGGCGCGCCCGTCAAGAAGGGCGAACTGGTGATGGAGTTCGATCCCAGTGAGCAGCATTTCAAGCTGGAGCAGAATCGCTCAGAGTTGCTACAGGCCGAACAGGAAATAACCAAAGCGAAGGCCGACGCGGCAGTGGTCACGGCACAGGACAAGGTCGCGCTGCTCAAAGCGCGGTTCGACGTAAGACGCGCCGAACTGGATGTGCAGAAGAACGAACTGGTCAGCTCGATCGATGCGAAAAAAAATGACCTTGCGCTCGACCAGGCCAAACGCGTGTTGACGGAACTGGAGCAGGACGTTAAGTCGCGCAGCGCTTCGAATGAGGCCACCATCTCGCTGGCACAGGAAAAACGGAATAAAGCGCAGCTGGCAATGGATCAGGCACAGGGGAACATCGACAAGATGCGCGTGATCTCTCCCATGGACGGACTGGTTGCGCTCGAAAAAAACCAGGGAGCAATGGGCGGATTCTGCTGCTTCCCCGGCCTGACAATGCCGGAATATCACGAAGGCGACCAGGTTGAACCCGGCAGGACCGTGGGGCAGGTGCTCGACCCTAAAGCAATGGAACTGGTGGCTAAGGTGGGAGAACTCGAGCGCAATAACATTAAGGCGGGACAATCAGTCGACATCCATCTCGATGCGTTTCCGGAGAGTACGTTTCAAGGCACCGTGAAAACCGTCGGCGGCAACAACAGCCGCATGTTCTGGGAAGAGGATACCGGCAGCAAGTTCGAAGTTACCATCACGCTCGCCACCACGGACCCGCGAATGCGGCCAGGGTTGACGGCGCACCTTTTTATCAACGGAGATCCGCAGAAAAACGTGCTCTTTGTGCCCCGCCAGGCGCTGTTCCTGAAAGAAAACAAGCGCATCGTGTATGTGCGCAAGGGCAGCGACTTTGAGCCGCGCGAAGTGAAGATTCAGGCGCAGAACGAAAGCCGCGCCGCCGTTGAAGGCATCAGCGCGGGCACTGAGATCGCTTTGGTCGATCCAACAGCGCCACGGAAAGCTGCGCATTCCGGCGGAGCCTCGCCGGCGGGCGGAGGAGGCGCTCTGTAGATGGCGACCGCCACGCAAACTCGTCCCGCGCACCTACTGCATGGTTATCGGCAGTGGCTGCCCGATGTGCAACTGGGTCTGCAGAACCTGTTGCTGCATCGTCTGCGCTCTTTGCTGACCATGCTGGGAATGATTTTTGGCGTCGCCGCCGTGGTATCGATGCTGTCGATCGGCGCGGGCGCGCGGCAGAAAGTGATGGCCCTGATCGAGCAGATGGGCGTCCACAATCTGATTGTAGAAGCGAAAGAAACCACCGAGTGGCAAGCTCATCAGAAAGTTCGCAAGCTGTCTCCGGGACTGTCTTTCCAGGATTATCGCGTGATCCGCGATGATGTGAACGACATTGTCGCGGCCACACCGAGAAAGCGGATGATGCTCTCGAAGACGATTCCTAAATCGCAGCAGGATCCGCCGACGGTCTATGGAGTCAATCCAAATTATCTGAACATCGCTGGACTGCACGTGCTGCAGGGCCGATTCTTCAACGAGGACGATGAGACCCGCGGTTCCCCGGTTGCCGTACTGGGCGCGGCGGCCCGGTCGAGCCTGTTCGGCTCCACGGATCCCATTGGCCAGTATGTGAAGGCCAATGAAACCTGGTTCCGCATAATTGGCGTGGCCTCGCCGCAACTCAGCTCGCAAACTGAAGTGGCAGGCGTGCCCACGCAGGATCTGAACAACATTATGTATGTTCCGCTGAACTCGGCGATCTTGCGGCTGGAGGATAACTACAGCGACGTGCGCGATGAGATTGACGGAATCTATTTGAACATTCGCGACGGCGCCGAAATGGGTTCGGTGGCGCAGATCGTGCGGGCCATTCTCGACTCGTCGCACCATTCCGCCGGCGATTTCAGCGTGATTGTGCCCGCCGAATTGCTGGCCGAACAGAAGCGGACGGAGCGTTTATTTAATGCGGTGATGGTTGCCATCGCTTCGATTTCTCTGCTGGTGGGCGGGATTGGCATCATGAACATCATGCTGGCCAGCATTCTGGAGCGGACACGCGAGATTGGCGTCCGCCGCGCTGTGGGCGCGCGCCAGTCGGACATCATTCGCCAGTTCGTGGTCGAAGCCATGCTGATTTCCTTTGTGGGCGGCAGCTTTGGCATCATGTTCGGCTTCGTGATGTCGCGCCTGATCGCGTGGCTCGCAGGATGGTCGACGATTGTGACGCTGAGCTCCATCCTGCTGGCATTCATCGTGTCGATTACCGTCGGATTAGTTTTCGGAATTTACCCTGCAGTCAAAGCCGCACGGCTGGATCCGGTGGAAGCGATTCGCTGGGAGTAGGCGGCGCGGCCGTCATCATTTGCTGCACCAGTATTCGCGGCACCAGTTCACGGCAACTCAACACACATTGGAGGAATTGAGCGATGAAATATTCTCGCCTCGGGCTTTTCTCTTTTTTTCGGCCGCTCTCTTGTCCGCTGATGCTCCTCATTCTGCTGCTCTTCACTCTGCTACTCGCGCCGCTGTTCGCTCCGCCCGTCTGGGCGCAAAAGGGCGAGGCATACAACGACATGGCCACCCCACGCGTGCGCTCCGACAAATTGGGCGCGCCGGAGCACTTGCGGAGTTATGTTGTCGATGGAAAAATGACGCTCAGCCTGCGTGATGCAGTCGTGCTCACGCTGGAAAACAACAGCTTTGTGAGGATTCAAGAAACGCAGATCGAGTTTTCGAAATTCTCGCTGCTGGGCGCGCACGCGCCGTTCGATCCGCTGCTGACGAGTTCCTACAACATCAACAGCACCACCACTCCCACGTTCAGCCAACTTCAGGGCACCGGAACCGCGCCCACGGTCAACTCCACGACGCAATTTGCGCAGTTCAACTACTCGCAAACTTTTGAGACCGGCACCAACGTACAGGCGGGGCTGAACAGCACCAATAATTACACCAACAACTCGTTCAACATTTTCAATCCCTATATCAGTTCGGCGCTGAGTTTCCAGTTCACGCAGCCCTTGCTTCGGAATGGCTGGCTTTTCGCCAATCGGGCGCCACTGGTGATTGCCCGCCGCAATCTCGAGCAGTCGCAGGCCAACTTTGCGGCCGAAGTAAATACCAACATTTTGCAAGCCGTGGGACAGTACTGGGCGGTGGTGGAAGCCCGCGGAAATCTGGATGTGGCGCGAAGTTCGATGGACGCGGCCGAGGCCACCTACAAGCACGACAAACGCGCGCTGGAGCTGGGCGCTTTGCCGCCGCTGGATATCTACCGCTCGGAGTCGCAGGTGGCATCGCGGCGCGTGCAGGTCATTCAGAGCGAATATGCAGTGAAGCAGGCCGAGGACGCGCTGCGCATGACCATTGGCGCGGATCAGGATCCGAATATTCAGGCGCTCGATCTCGATCTCACCGAAAAACCCGAACCGGAAGGCGAACTGCGCACCATCGACAGGGCCACTGCACTGCAGCAGGCTTTGACCAAGCGGCCGGAGCTCGACGCAGCCCAAGCGGCCCTGGCCAACGACGAAACCAGCATTCGTTTGGCTCACAATCATCTCTTGCCCGAGCTCGACCTGAGCGCGCAGTATGCCAGTAATGGGCTGGGGGGCACGCAGTTCAACAGCATGGGTCAGAAGACGACGAGTTCGTCTCTGAATCAACTCGCCGGATTCAACTACCCGACTTACTACGCACAATTGTCGGTGACTCTGCCGCTGAAGAATCGTGCCGCGAAGGCGGCGCTGGGAAGCGCGCTGGTGTCGCGGCGCAATGACTTATACAACGAGCGGCAACTCCGTGAGCAGGTCGAACTCGACGTCAGCAACGCCGTTCATCAACTCGAACAGGCGAAGCTGGGGATCGCCGCCGGCAAAGAAGCGCTGGACCTGGCCAAGAAAACCATGGCCGCCGAGCAGCGCAAGTACGACCTGGGCTCGGAGACGATCTTCTTCGTGCTCGAGGCGCAGACCGAACTGGCCAGCGCCGAGTTGAACTTGCTACAGGCACAAGTCAGTTATCAGCTAGCGGTGGCCGGCCTCGATCATGCGACGGGCGAATTGCTGGAGCCGTATCACGTGCAGATCGCGGAGCTGACCCACTAGAACTGGCCCTTGGGCCCCATCCGGTGCTAACGACATTCATCGAGGCTTAACTTGACAGTTGGCAGTCTCCCGAACATACTTCGGGGCGCGCGAGCATATTGGCTCGCGAAAATCTGTCTCGCCAAGAGGAGGACCCATGAACAAGGTTATTCGGTTCTTCGCAATTTGCACGATCAGTGTTGCGCTTGCAACATTGTCAACCGCGTCGGCACAGACCTATACGCAGATCGATTACCCTAACGCGATCACCACCCAAATAAGCGGCGGCCCCAATCTCGAGGGCACAAGCGTCGGTAGCTGGGTAGACACAAACGGTGTTTCTCACGGTTTCTCGATGACGGCGCAGGGCGTATTTCAGTCGTTCGATCCTCCGGGCTCCATATACACCCAACCCAACTTCATCAACAATCAGGGAGTGATCGTAGGTGCATACCTGGATTCGAGTTCAGTCAGCCACGGGTTCATTCTGTTTGAGGGAAAATACACGGCCGTTGACGTTACGGGCGCGGCCGGCACAACTCTCAGCGGGATCAACGACCTGGATGAAATCGCAGGAGCCACCTGTACCGACCCGGCCTGCGGCATCACAGGCAACAGCAACACTTCGCAGGGTTTTGTAAGGTCCAAGCTAGGCAACTACACGTTCTTCAATCCACCGGGCGCCACTAGCAGCGGGACCAGCGCACTCAGCTTGCTTGGTGCGGTGGTGGGCTATTACACGAATACTGTTGGTGAATTGATGCACGGATACCTGCTGTTCGGGGGAAAATACACGACGATTGATTTTCCAGGAGCCACGTACGGTACTTTTGCCGGAGGGGGCAACATTGGGAATGATGTCGTGGGGATATACAACTATACTTCGAGCTGCACTGCGGACTGCGATCACGCCTTCGTACTACGGAATGGCGTATTTACCTCGTTCGACTACCCCGGCGCGACCTTCAGCGAAGCAACCGGGATCAATGCTTCCGGTGTGATCGTCGGTGTCTTTACGGACACATCGGGCAACACGCACGGATTTATCCGGACGCCATAGTTATCGAGGGTTGGCCTCGGGCCGTTGACATTTTCTAGGGGCCTCTCGTCATGGCATTTTTCTGCATGACTTGAGGCCGTTCCTGCTTGCAATCTAGCACCCGCGCACCGAACGAACTGATCTCAAGTTCATAACCGCCTTAGGTCATGAATAGTTTCGGCACACCGGCGAACAAGACCCTGCGATATCGAGGGACACCAGCGCTTGTATAATTTGAGCAATGCGAGAGTGGCGGAATTGGCAGACGCACCAGACTTAGGATCTGGCGGGTAAAACCGTGGGGGTTCGAGTCCCCCCTTTCGCACCAATGATTCCGGCACAGCCCGATCTGGCGCAGCAACGATCTAGCTTGAGGCTCTTTTCAACCGCGTTCAGCGGAATCGCATTCCTTCTTCCGGCTGTCTTTCTGCGGCTCTCAAAGACAGCGATCGGCAGACTGAAACGCGGCAGGTTCCGTCAGGAGGAACGTTCGGGGACCACGAACGATCAAGTATGAACGATCAAGAATTACTGCAAGAGGCTCTGGAAGAGGCGCGGACCGGTCTGCGCGAGGGCGGTTTGCCGATCGGCGCGGTGCTGGCGAACCGGCAAGGTCAAGTGGTGGCCCGAGGACACAATCTGCGCGTGCAAAGCGGCGATCCCACGGCGCATGCGGAAACGGTATGTTTGCGCAACGCAGGGCGCCGGCGCGACTGGGCGGAGTTGACGCTGGTCAGCACTTTGAGTCCCTGCATCATGTGCGCGGGCGCGGCCTTGCTGTACCGGATTCCCCGCGTCGTGATTGGAGAGAATCGAAACTTTCAGGGCGCGGAAGACCTCTTCCGGCAACGCGGCGTCAGCGTCGTGGTTCTCGGCGACGAGGGGTGTATTCGTATGATGCGCGAATTCATTGGCGCGTGCGCGGATCTGTGGAATGAAGATATTGGAAAGTGACGCGATACGCTAACGTTCACGAGTCGGGGTTTATCCGCGAGAGTTACGGGCAAGAGTTACGCGCGGGAGTTTGACACGCTCTCAGTGCGGCGCGGGCACATGCTGATCCGACTTCGGGGCAGACGCCGCCTCGCTGGCGGGCAGAACGTTCTTCAGGTCCCACTTGCATAGCGGGCAGCGGGTCGCTACTGAGTAGACTATGCGCCCAAATGTTACACATTCAGTATTAGGGCAAACTCTCATATCGACCTCCAAACCACCGCGGAAATGAGCGCAAGTCCTTGCTGCCCAAAGTGAGTGGCTCAGAATCTTACGCTAGCACGAAGCTGAAACTCTCGCGCGTTTCTTTTCAGTTGGCACGAATTGATTTTTCTTCTAACTATCTTCTCCCGTCCACCCCATTCTCTGCGAGATGAGTCTTCCCGTCAGTGTTGTACAATCCCACGCCAATCGCATTTTGTCGAAGAAGGAGCAGCCTAGCTCATGGAGCCCACACCGCCGGAGCCTTTGCAGGGCGCGGACTACGGCCTGCGGCGCGGAATTCTTTCTCCCCTGGAAACTCTGGCGCAGTCGGTCTCGACCGTGGCGCCCACCACAACTCCGGCGGCAACCATTCCTCTAGTCTGCGCGCTGGCGGGCAACGGGACGTGGCTCGCGTACGTACTGGCTACGGTTGCAATCTTTCTCGTGGCTTTGTCCATTGCGCGCTACGCGCGTTATTCGGCTTCTCCCGGGTCGCTGTACACCTACGCTTCAATGACCCTGCCGCCGTGGCTTTCCGCGACGGTCGCCTGGAGTCTTCTGCTAGCCTACGTGGCCACTGGATCGAGCGTGATTGGCGGCTTCTACCACTATGCCAATCTGTTGTTGCGGGATGCCACGGGACACGTTTTCTCTGCCGTGTTGCTGTCATTGCTGGTCACTGGTGTTTCGATTTGGATTGCTTATTGCGATGTGAAGATTTCAGCTCGGCTGATGTTGTGGATCGAAGCTGCGTCGGTCTCAGTGATTGCGATTCTGGTAGCGCTCGTGCTGTTTCGTCACGGCTGGCATTTGGACGCCGACGAACTTCATCTGCACGGCATGACTGGCAGCGGACTCCGCCTGGGTCTGGTGCTGGCACTGTTCAGCTTTGTGGGTTTTGAAAGTGCAACCACGCTGGGCGCGGAGGCGCGCAATCCGCTCCAGACGATTCCGCGCGCGGTGATTCAGAGTTCGGTTCTGGCCGGAGCTTTCTTCACGGTGTGCGCCTACGCGGAAGTAATGGGATTTCACACCGTGGGCCAGGATCTGGGCGCGAGCCAGGCTCCCATGTACGTACTCGCACAGGTGGGTGGGGCGCCGGTGCTGGGATTGCTCATCGACATTGGCGCGCTGGTGAGCCTGTTCGCCGGCACTCTAGCCTGCATTACGGCCGCAGCGCGCGTGCTGTTGCGGATGGCGCACGATGGGCTGGCGCATGAATCGCTGGGTGCGACTCACGCCCGCAATCACACTCCCAACCGGGCTGTGGTCATCACCGGCATCGCAGCCGTGTTGCCGGTCGCTGTGCTTGCGGCTCGCGGGGCCAGCGGACTGGATGTGTATGGCTGGTTGGGCTCGCTGGCCACCTACGGTTTTATCGTGGCGTATGCGCTGGTGTGCGTTGGGCTGCCACGCTATCTGCGGCAGTATCGCGCCTTCAGCCGAGGCGCGTCGATCGTTCCCGGGCTGGCTGCGGCGGCTATGCTGCTGGCGCTGGTGGGCAATCTTTATCCCGTGCCCGAAGGCCCTTACGGCAAGCTCCCATACATCTATCTCGCCTATTTGATCGCCGGACTGGGATGGTTCATGCTTCGCGCCCGAAGCAAACGTGTGGGCGAGGCGGAGAGCGTCGAGCCGTCCGAGCCATAAAAACCAGCCATAAAAATTAGTAATTCCGGTCAAAAGAATTTTCACTGAGTCTCTGGCTTCCGCTTTCTCCGCAGTTCGCGTACATTTGGCGGCAGAGTTTTCCAGCCTGACAGAGCGAAGCTAGTGCGGGACACAGCACCGAGCAAGTGCGGAGCCAACCAGCTCCCCGGCTACACCGTAGAAAGTTCAGATAGTCAAATTGCAATCCGCGGCCGGCAGCGGTCGCGTTGGATTTGTGTTGCGAACCTGACGAGGTCACATTGATGCCGACGAAGAAGATGAAGCTTGGGATCTCCTTACTGGCAGTGCTCTTGCAATTTTCCCTGTGCGCGCTGGCGCAACAGACTCTGGGTGGCATCACCGGAACTGTGTCCGACAAGAGTGGCAGCGTGCTGCCCGACTCGACCGTCACCATCGTCGGCGATCAGACCAAGTTGACGCGCACTCTGAAAACCAACGGCAACGGTGCTTACGACTTCGTCAACCTGCCCATCGGCACTTATACCGTCACCGTTGCGCATGATGGATTCCAAACCGAGAGACTGCCTTCGATCCTGGTGCAGGCGGACCGAACCGCGACGCTGAATGTTTCCATGAAGGTCGGCCAGGTGGGAACCACCATCGACGTCGAGGCAGCGCCGGCCATGAACGCGGTTGATACCACGAATGGCTACGTGCTGGAGCACGAACAGATCGAGGATGTGCCGCTGCCGACGGGCAGTTTCACCGGGCTGGCCATTCTTTCTCCGGGAGTGAATGCGGAGTTGCCCAGTGGCACCGGCGTTAACCAGGGTCTGGGAAATCAGCCGATCTGGGCCAATGGCCAGCGCGACACCAGCAATACTTTCCTGCTGAACGGCGTCGACGCCAGCAATCTTTTTAACGGCAAGAGCACGAGTTCGGTAGCTTCGGCGCGCATCGTGAATAACACCGGGGTTTCAGGCGCGGGTAGTACCACTGCAGAGGAGATTCAGAGCACGGCCTCGCCCTATCTCGCAATCGGCCAGGCTTTGCCCACGCCTGCTCCGGAAACCATTCAGGAGTTTCGCGTCAATACGTCGATGTACGACGCGCAACAGGGGTCGACCAGCGGCGCCCATCTCGACATGAGCACCGCTTCCGGCACCAATTCCATTCACGGCACGGCTTACGTTCACCGTGGAACCAACGCGCTGAATGCCGCTCCCTACTTCTATAAGCAGGACGCCAACATCCCGGCGAACGAAGATGTGCCCGAGTTGCATCGTTACACGCTGGGCGGAACGCTGGGAGGTCCGCTCATCAAGGACAAGCTTTTCGGCTTCATCAGTTATCAGCACACGCACGCGTCCGATTTGGAAATTGGAACTTCGCGAACTGCCGTGCCTTTCGGGCTGACGAGCGACCGCAGTCCAGCAGCGCTGGCAGCAGTTGATAATCAGAATTTCCGGACGCAAACAGTTAATGGGACCCTGTACCTTTGCAACCAGGCGCCCCCGGCGCCCTACGCCACGATACCCTGTCTCACAGCTGGCGGAGTGGATTCGACCGCGCTGCAGTTGTTGAACTCCACGCTGCCCAACGGCCAACTTCTTTTCCCGTCGGCGAATCCCAATTTCACGCCAAGCCTTAACTTCCCGGAGAATGTTTTCCTCACCGACCTGGCGTATTTCATATCCGATCACGCGGTTGCCGATCTCGACTACCAACCCAGTTCCACAGATACTCTGTCGTTGAAATACTATTACCAGCACGATCCCACGCTTGCGCCGTTTGGGTACTCCGCGGTTGAAGGTTTCCCGCAACGTCTGGATGCGGGCAGTCAGGTTTCTTCCATCACCAACACGCAGTCCTTTGGACCGAGCTTCAGCGTCGCCGAAGTATTCGGCTTCATTCGCGAAAAGGTCTACAGCACGATTGAGCAGCCGTTCTCAGCCGGATCGGTGGGTATCAATAATCTTGGCTCGAACGTTTTTCCGGGGATCACCATCGTGGACGATCTGGGAAACTCCTCGCCGTTGAACACCAACTTCGTGTTCAACGCCGGAACCACGATCGGCTCCACGGCAGCTTCGCAGGGCGCATTTACCGGCATTTTCCAGAACCGCTGGATGCCTTCCGTCAATGCGGTTTGGAGCCACGGCAAACACACCGTCACTTTCGGCGGAAGCTATTCCTACACCCAGCTTAACGCGCGTGATGAAAGAACGAATTCGGGCATGATTGGTTTCGTCAACTGGGACGACTTTCTCACCGGCTCACCCATCACCTATACGGCCGACGGATTCATCACCACGACCTTCCTGCAGGGCGACGCCAACCGCTACTACCGCTCCAACGAAACCGGCTGGTATGTTCAGGACAAGTTTCAAGTGCGTCCCAACCTCAGCTTCAGCGCCGGTCTCCGCTTCGACTATCACGGGGGCTTGAAAGAAAAGAACGGACGCATTTTCAATTTCGATCCGTCGCTGTACAACTACAACGCAACTACGGACACGATCGTTGACAACGGCTTCATCGTTGCCGGAAACAATCCGAACTTCCCCACGAAAGGCGTCAGCAACTCGACTCTAACCGGACGGCAATGGGGAATCGCGCCCCGCCTGGGCCTGGCCTGGAGCCCGCGGGCCTTCAACGACAAGGTTGTGGTTCGCGCGGGCTGGGGCCTGTACTACGATCGCGGAGAACTCTTCACCTATCTTTCCCCCGGCTTTGCCTCTGGCGTGATCGCCGGCGGCCCGTTCGGCGTGAACCAGACTCCACCGTGGGTGAATCAGCAATCTTGCAGCACTTTCGGATATGCGTATTGCAGCAGTTTCGAAGCGCCCTGGGGCAATACGCTGGGGCCGGGGCCCAGTGGCAATCCCGCTGATCTGGCCCTCCCCAATGCAGGCGACATCGAAGGCGGGGCTCCGCTGTTCTCATTCGCCGATTACAACCGGGCCAACAAGCTGCCTTACACCATGAACCAGACGCTCGATATTCAGTGGCAGCCGCGCAATGATCTCGTCTTTGAAGTTGGATATGTCGGCAACCTGGGCCGCCATGCCATCGTTCCATTGCCCTTCAACCAGGCGCAGATCGCCTCGCCGACCGTTCCCATCCGGGCGGGCACGCCGGTCGAGCAGGACTACACTTACGGTTATTCGATACTTACCAACGCAGCCACCTTCTCACCCGCGACTCTTCCCAACGGCCAGCCTTACCAGCAAACCTTTGAAGGTGGCAACGTTGACTTGCGCGTTCCCTACATCGGTTATTCCGCCGAGTCCGAGTCCTATACCGCAGCCGGAATCTCGGCCTACAATGCGCTGCAAACCCACATGGAAAAGCGCTTGAGTCACGGCCTGTCGGTTGGCGCGTCGTACACTTTTTCCCACGCCACTGACGAGCAAAGCGCGATGGGACTGTTCTACAACGGCAACAATCCGCAGGATTTGCGCTCCGGCTACGGACTTTCTGACTTCGACCGCAAGCACGTCATCAACTTCACCTACACCTACGAACTGCCAAAGTTTTTTCCGGCAACTTCCTTGCGGGGCATGATTGTTGACGGATGGTCGATCTCGGGCTTGACAGTGCTGCAGAGCGGCCAGCCGTACAGCGTTGTCGATTATTCAGGCGCGGTGGGCAGCATCTTCTACGGCGTGAACGATGGCATTACGAACCCGGTGGTTCCGCTCGCTGGCTGCACGCCGAAACAGGCGCTTACCGGGTCTTCGGGAGCGCATGCCAATCCAGCCGACCCCAACTCGTTTGCGCTGAAAGCATCTTGCTTCGGCCTGCCTTTGCTCAGTCCGGGGGCTCTGGGCGGTGCGATTCCGAGTAACGATCCCTACGAGACGAATTTCATCGCCAGCGGCGAGCGCAACATCTTTCGGCAAACCTGGCAGCGGCGTGCCGATCTCTCCATCGGAAAGAGTACGCAGATCACCGAGCGAGTCTTGTTGAAATACAAGATGGACATTTTCAACCTGACCAATACAGCGAGTTTCGATATTCCCATCGACGACATCAGCCAGAACATCAACTTCAACGGCTTTCCTGTTGTCGGCCAGCCTTCCACAATTCCGCCGTGCGACACGACTTACACGGCCATTTACGTCTGCCCGTCGCTCAGCGGCCTCGGCATCACGAACAAAACCATTGGCAGCCCGCGCCAGATCCAGATGTCGTTGCATCTTATTTTCTAGCTGAGCCCGATTGCCGACGCGGCTCTTCAGCAAAGGCCGAGGTTTGCAGCCGCGGTATCGACAATCGCTTTGCCGATGCTGAGAGAAGCCGTGGCCGCTGGCGACGGAACGTTGAGCACGTGCAGCACATTCGCGGAAGGAACAAACAAGAAATCATCCACTAGCGAGCCATCAGGCTTGAGGGCCTGGGCGCGCACTCCGGAGCCGCCGGGCACCAGATCCTTCTCGCCGACTTCCGGCAGTAACCGTTGCAGTGCGCGAACAAAGGCCGGCTTTGCCAGCGAACGATGCCACTCGTGGAGACCGTTGCGCCAGTGCTTCCGGGCCATACGCCAGAATCCAGGGAAGGCGAGCGAGGAAGCCAGATCGCGCGGGTTGATGTCGCGGTGACGGTAGCCCTCGCGTGCCAGCGCGAGCACGGCGTTCGGGCCGGCATCCACTCGACCGGTGATGCGCCGCGTGAAGTGCACCCCGAGAAAAGGAAACCGCGGATCCGGCACGGGATAGATCAGCGCCCGCACCAGCGAGGCACGCTCGGGAATAAGGTCATAGTATTCGCCGCGAAATGGAACGATCATGACGCCGGGATCATCTCCCGCCATCCGGCTGATGCGGTCGCTGAACAGTCCCGCACAGTTGATGAGCGCAGTAGTGGAGAATGCGCCCCGCGGAGTCTCGACTACGATCTCGCTGGCCATGCGGCGAATGCCGGTGGCGGCCGCAGAAGTGAGCACGGTGCCGCCGCCCGCGGAAATCAGCTCCGCATATTTCTCGCACACCGCCGCGTAGTCGGTGATTCCCGTTGAGGGCACTACCAGGGCTCGCAAACCAGTGGCGTGCGGCTCAATTTCGCGCAACTCCTCTGGCCCGATCAGCCGCAGCCCGGTCAACCCATTGGCTTCTCCGCGCTGACGCAATTCTTCCAATCGCGAAAACTCGTCGGCCTGGGTCGCGACAATGACTTTGCCGCAGACGTTGTACGCAATTCCGTGCTCGCGGCAGAACTCGACCATGGCCGCTGCTCCGCTAACACACAGGCGGGCTTTCATCGACCCGGGCTTGTAGTAGACGCCGGAGTGAATCACCCCGCTGTTATGTCCGCTCTGGTGGCGGGCGACGCGGTCTTCCTTTTCCAGAACCAGAAGCCGGCGACCCGGAAAGCGGCGCGTGATTTCGAGCGCGACCCCGAGTCCGACCACACCGCCGCCGATGACGACTACGCTGTAGCGAGAATCGGTCATTACGCTTACGGGTCCGGGGAGTCTGCGATTGCGAGCTTGCGACTACACACTTGCGACTGCTGGTTCTAGAAAAATTGGTGCTAGAGAAACTGGTTCTAGAGAAAGAAGAACGCACAGCCGAGTTTCGCAGCGCAGCCGATAACAGCCGGCAACGTCCTAGTCTACGATAAGCGTGATTTGCGTGCTGTGGCTAAGCACTCCAGAGGTGCCGGTCACGGTAACAGTGTAGGTGACGGGCGTACCCGTCGTTCCGCCTCCGCCCCCGTTGCTCACACCGCCGCAGGAAGGCAGCGAGAGAGAGAAGCATAAAACGAACGAGGCCAGCATGAGGCTGGGGAACAAGCCCAGCCTGCGCTGCCTGCGCGTCGCACCCCGGCGAGCGCCCGCCGCGCTCCAACCGATCACGATTCCCGGCAGCAGCAACCACGGGGCATAGAGGGTGAGGATGGCGTTAGTCGTCGGTGTAGTTCTCGTCCTAGTTCTCGGCGCCGCGCCGATTCGAGCACTCGAGCCCGCGTTCGTCCGCGGTCGCATATCAGCGTTTGTGGTGGTGGATATGTTCATGACCACATCGACTGCGGTGCTTCCGGGAGTTATCGGCGTCGACGGATCGAATATGCACTGCGCCCCGGCAGGCAGCCCGGCAGTGCACGAGAGCGTCACGGCAGCGTTAAACGAAGATCCTGGCGGATTCGGCGCAATCGCCAACTGGTAGGCGCCGCTGGTCTGCCCGGCTGCTACCGTTTGAGTTGAGGTCGCCGAGCTTATCGAAAAGTCCGTGATCACGGTGAGCGGTAGCTGTACGGTTTGGCTCGGTTGTCCCGATGAGTCAGCAACCGTTAGGTTGATCGTGTACGCGGCGGGCGGGATGTTATTGGGTGCGTTGAGCGATACCGTCAGGGTCGACGCCGCATTCGCGCTGATCGCCACCGGGTTGGCTGGCGTGAGCGTGCATTGCGCTCCCGGCATAGCGCTCGCGTCGCAAGTGGCGTTCACTGAGCCGCTGTAATTCGGCGTTACCGATACTTGGGCCGTCGACTGCGACCCTGCGTCCACGTTGGACGCAAAGGGCTGGGTCACGGCAAGGTTAAGCTCAGGGCTCACGGCACCGCTCGTCACAATCAGACTTACGGCTGCGCTGTGGGAAAGAGAGCCGGATGTTCCTGTAACCGTCACGGGGTAAGTGCCCGCACTGGTCGCGGCGCCGCTGGAAATGCTCATGACTAAATCAACCGCGGAGCTTCCGGGCGTCACCGGTATGGAGGGACTGAACAGGCATTGCGTGTCGGCAGGGAGTCCGGTACAGGAAAACACGATGGCGGAACTGAACGTCGAGCCCGGCGGGTTCGGCACGATCGTAATTTGGTAGGGTGCGGTCGTTTGTCCTGCACTGACAGTCTGGCTCGCGGTCGCCGAGCTGACCGAGAAGTCCTGGATCACAGTCAGCGGCAACGAGAGCGTATGGCTCGGCTGTCCGGAGGAGTCGGCGACGGTTAGAGTAATGCTATAAGGCGAAGGTGTAGCGTAATTGGGCACGTTGAGAGTAACCGTCAGCGTAACCGCCGTATTCGCGCTGATCGCTATCGGATTGGCCGGTGAGATCGCGCATTGTGCGCCCGGTATCGCGCTCGAATTACAACTGGCGGTGACGGAGCCACTGTAATTCGGAGTAACGGACACCTGGCCAGTAACCTGCGTCCCAGCGTCTACGCCTGCGGGGAATGGCTGGGTCGTCGCGACCAGAAAATCGCCGCTCACAACCAGAGCCTCAGACACTGAGTGAGAAAGCCCCTGCGACAACGACGTTCCCGTCACGGTCAAAGAATAAGATCCAAGAACGCTAGAAGCTCCGGTCGAAACCGTCATCGCGACTGGCGCGGAAGAAGTCCCAGGCGTTACCGTGGATGGGTTGAACAGACATTGCGCTCCCGGAGGAAGCCCGCCCGAGCAGGAGAGGGTCACAGGACTGGTAAACGACGTACCAACGGGCTGAACCGTCAGGTTATAGGCTGCGGTGGTCTGGCCTGCAGTCACCGTCTGGCTTGCGGTTGAAGACGCGACAAGAAAGTTTTGCGCGGCGGTGAGAGATATCGTGAAGGTGTGACTGGGCATGCCCGTCGCATCCTGAGTGTTGATGTTGATACTGTACGTTCCGGGCGTGGCGTTGCTGGGCACGCTGATGGTCGCGACCAGCGATGCAGGTGATCCAAGGCTGACGATAATAGGATTCCCCGGGCTCAGCGTGCAGGTTGCACCCGGTAGTGAGCTGGCGCTGCAAGTTGCGTTGATGTTGCCGCTGTAATAGGTCGACGGCGTGATAGTCAGCGTGCCCGTGCCTTGCGCACCCAGCCCCACCGTCAGCGCCTGCGTGCCGGAGAGCTGGTAATCTCCCACGTTGAACGGGATCAGCAGCGTATGGGTCGTCGCGCCAGAGGTTCCCTGCACGAGCATCTGGTAGCTGCCCGCGCTCAGAGTTGTCGCGTTCACGATAACGTTTGCCGTGGTGGGGAAAGACGTCACTGTGACCGGATTCACGCTGCAACTGCCGCTGCCCGAAATCAGCGAGCAAGTCAGGCTGACGATTCCCGTGAAACCGGTTGTTGCCGTGACGCTGATCGGTCCGCTGGTAGTGTTGCTGCCGGCGTTCACCGTAGGGAAAGAAGTGGTCTCGCTGAGCATGAAATCCGGGCTGTTGCTCAGAACGTGCAGGACGGCGCTCACTTCGTGCGTCGTGTTATTCACATCGGAGCCAGTTCCTTGCACGTTGAAATAGTAGTCTCCGACAGCTCCACCGGCTGTAACCGTAAAAGGAGTGTTAATCTCCGGGGTCAGCGAAGAAGGCGCAGGAGTGCACGTGCTCGGCGCAGCAGTTGCGCCAGCGGTACAGGTTAAAGTCACGCTGCTGGCATATCCATTCAGGGCCGACGTCAATCCGTTAAACACTGCGGTCTGCCCTATCGAAACGGTCAGCGGCGAATTCGAAACAGAAAGTTCGAAGTCCGGTACGACTACCAGATTGTATTGCCAGACGCCGCGGCCATACGTGGAAGCTCGCAGCAGTTGCTGGCCGCCAGAATTGAACACTCCCAGTGCGGTCACCGCGACATTGGGCAGGAAGCCGGTCTGGCCTGGACCGGAACTCGGTCCCAGTTCCGTCCAACTAGCAGCAGAGGTCGCGCTGCCGAAGACGCCGACATCGGTCGCGACGTAAACCTGAGACATTCCGGGATAAACCACCACCGCATTTGCTGGCGAGTCGGGAAGGTTGGCAGTGAAGTCGGTCCAGGCCGCACCGGCGTTGGTTGTCTTCCATACGTGGCCCGCACCTCCGGTGAATCCCATCACGGTCACATAGGCAGTATTGCCGGTCAGGTCGGATGGGTCGACGGCGATACCGGATATCGGGAACTGGTTCGGGTTGATGTTGCTCCCCTGCGGACCATTGCTGGTAACATCGGCGAACGCCGGAACTCCAGCCGAGGCATCGGTCGTGACCCAGACGTGACCACCGGCAGGCGTAGTAAGTGGGCCATTCAGTGGACCGAGCGCGCTGGTCGTAGCATAAATTACGCTCGAACCGTTTTGGTCGGTCGGACCTCCCGCAGCCAGAGCCTGCACCAGATTCACTTCGCTCCCCGAGCATGTCCCCGAGCCCAGAGTGTCAAAGTTCGGGCTGAGCACAGTGTAAGCGCCACCTGCGCGGGGCCCGCGCCACACCCGGCAGGTACCGACCAGCATGGCCGTCGAAGACTGTGGATCGAGAATATAAGGGAAATAGAAAGCGCCATCATCGCCGCCCACCGTACTGCTGGTGACCACGAAATTGAAGCCGCTGTCGTCGCAACTCACCCCGCTGGGACAAAACTGCACGCCGAGGCCGCCGGGAGGAATATCCGGGTTGGAAGCGTACCAGTTCGAAGGGATGGCTGGGTCGATGGCGTTATAGCCGCCGTCACCACCGAGAACGTTTCCCCAACCCAGGTTCGTCGTTGCCTGACTGGTTGCGGGAGAGCCGTTGTCCTGCGTTCCGCCAAGCAAAGTGTTGGGGTCAGTAGGATGCTGCGAGAAGCTGACAAATTGCGTCATCGATCCCAGATCTTGGTTAAGATCGTCAAACTGATTCGTGCCGGTGCACGATCCAGTGCTAAGCCCCACAAATCCGTTGAGCGCGCGGTAAATGCCTCCGTCGTTGGCGAAGTAGAGCAACTCATTGCCGGAGTCGCTGCCTGAACTCGGAATTGCATAGGCCAGCGCGTGCTGGTCTGGATGCACGTGCGAGGGCGCGGCAATCGGGTCGCAACCGTAGACGTGCGTGAGGTTGATGAACGGCGACGTTGCGCAAGTGGGATTCACTGAATTGATGCCGCACTTGTAAAGATTGACTGCGCCCGCATACAAGTCGGTCGCCACTCCGTTCGGAACCGCCAGCAGTTCCAGGTTGTAGGCACCCTGTTGTACACCGCAGCCATCGATGTCGCCGCAATTCGCAATCGTGGCGTCGGGAATAGAAATCCACGACGCGCCGCCGTTGAGGCTTTGCCACATCCCATCATCAACCGGGCTGCCGTTCGACGCTAACGAGATATACCAGACATACATCTCGTTGCGCCCCGGGACCACCGTGATTTCCGCGCGATAGATCGGACATGCGTAACTGTTCGACGTGGATTGCGGCGGGCACGCCGTCGTGCTGAGCGCAGCGCCACCGGGCTGGACCGCGAGCCGATTCCAGTTCACTCCGTCGGGTGAAGAATAAAAGCCGTGATAACGAACTGCAGCAAAGAACAGCCCGGCGGTAGCGTTGTACACGACCGAGGTTGCCGAGGTGGCATCGGTAGCGCCGCCGGGATCGACCAACGCGTCATAATTCCAGGTTTGGCCGGCATCGAGCGACGTGTAGAGGCCGCGCGTGGTGTTGGCGGTGACGGCTCCGTCGACCATGCCTTCGGACGTAGTGGCCATGGCGGAAACCACTGTGCTGGTCTGTCCGCTGGCCGTGCTAAATGCCATGCGCGTTCCGCCCAGACCGCTGAACGAGAGCGCGCCGCTGTCGGCAGTGGAGATCAGCGTCCATGTGTTTCCGGCATTCGTCGAGACCATAATTCCCAGGCCGAAGTAGGAGTCCGCGGAATTGTCCGCTTCTCCGGTGGCGGCGAGAATCACCGTCTGAGTGGGATTGGTATTGCCCGGCTGGATGGCGAGCGCGCCGATCGACAGCGTAGCCTGGTCGTCGGCAACGGGAGTCCAGTCCACGCCGTTGGCCGTGCTGCTGGCCGCGTTGGTGGACTTCCATACTCCGCCTTGCGCTCCGCCAATGTAGACCGTGTTGCCGGTCGCGTCTGCGGGATCGATGACGACCGCGGTCGCGCGTCCGGAAACCTGATCATAATTCTGCGTGCCGTTCCCCGTCGCATCGGAAGCCAGAGGCACGGGGCCTAGGGGCGTCCACGCGCCAGTCGTGAGTGAGGCTTGCCCCTGTGCGAGAGGCGTTCTCGACTGAGCGGCAGCGGCCTGCTGTTGTGCACGCATCCGCAGCTTCGCCTCATAGGCGCGGTGACGAAGTTCAGCAGACGGTTTCCCGCGCACCAGGCGTCCGCGGAAAAACCACTCGCTGCGCTCTTTGACGTGATCGGCATCAGAATCGGGGATGGCGCTTTGAGGAACGGTCTGCTTCGCGCCCTGTGCCCGTGCCATCGAAAATGCGGTGAGGCTGATTAAAATGAATGCTGGAATTCGCCACGAAATAAGAAAACGACGGCTGGGCATGAAGAAGCTCACTCGCCAGTATGGGAATCGAACGCCGGCGAAGCAACGCAAAAGCGCCGGAAATAGCCGCTGAAGGACCACTTTGGGAAAAACCGCTCCGGCCAGCTAGCGCCACCAGCGACTCCACGAAGTTAGGCCGGGCCTGTACAATCTGTTTTTCCACGATTGCTTAAAGACTTGTTTTCATGAAACGGACGTCCATGCCTATGAGATTTTTTTCCTGCACCCTACTGGCGGCATGCTTTCTTCTGAGTACGATTTTCGGCTTGGCCCAGGAGCAGAAAAGCTCTCCGGAGCTGGTGGTCGCAGCTGCGGCCGATTTAAGCTCCGCGCTGCGAGAGATCGGCGACAATTACCAGAAGAAGACCGGCGTGAACGTGAAGCTTTCGTTCGGAGCGTCCGGCGCTCTCACGCAGCAGATTCAAAACGGCGCCCCGTTCGATCTGTTCTTCTCGGCTGACATGGATTATCCGCGCCAGCTAATTGCCGCCGGGGATGCAGACGGACCGAGCCCGTACCAGTACGCGGTGGGAAGGCTCGTACTATGGGTTCCCGAGGACTCACCGCTGGATGTTAAGGGCAAGGGTATGAATGTGCTGCTCGATCCGTCGGTCAAAAAGATTGCCATCGGGAACCCGCAGCATGCGCCGTATGGCCGGGCGGCTGTGGCTGCACTGCGCCACGCCGGGATGTACGATCAGCTTTCAGACCGGCTGGTGTTGGGCGAAAACATCTCGCAGGCCGCGCAGTTCGTGGAGTCAGGCAACGCGCAAGTCGGCTTCGTAGCGCTGGCCCACGCCGCTGCGCCCAGCATGCGCGGCAAAGGAAAGTACTGGGAGGTTCCGATAGACTTTTATCCTCCTCTGTCGCAAGGAGTGGTTGTACTTTCGCGCTCGCAACATAAGAAGGAAGCCGCGGAGTTTCTGGAATACTTCAAGACGAAAGAAGTAGGCGAGTTGCTAAAAAAGTACGGCTTTACGCTGCCGCAGGAATAAGCACCCAACTTCGCAGACGCAAAAGAGCCATCATGACCATCGACTGGCAAGCCTTCTGGCTGACGCTGCAACTCGCGGTCACGGTTTCAGGCGTGTTACTTGTGATCGGGCTGCCGATCGCTTATTGGATCGCATTCTCGCGCCGGCGCTGGAAGTTTCTGGTCGAAGCCGTAGTTGCGCTCCCCATCGTGCTTCCGCCGACCGTGCTCGGATTCTACATTCTGGTCGCGCTCGGACCACGCAGTCCGCTAGGGCGCTGGTGGATCGCGCTCACCGGCCACACCCTGGCTTTCACGTTCAGCGGCCTGGTGATTGGTTCCATCCTCTACAGTCTGCCGTTTGCGGTGCAGCCGTTTGCCGCCTCGTTCGCCAGCGTAGATCGCAAGCTGATTGCGGCTTCCGCAACCCTGGGCGCTTCCCCGCTGCGCAGCTTTTTCTCGATAACCCTACCCCTGTCGGTCCCCGGACTGATTACCGGCGCAGCTCTCAGCTTCGCGCACACCATGGGAGAATTCGGCGTCGTGCTCATGGTGGGCGGAAACATTCCAGGCGTCACGCGGACAGTCTCGATTGATATTTTCGATCGCGTGCAGGCCTCCGACTACGCCACCGCCAATGAGACTGCGCTGCTATTGCTGGCGTTCAGTTTTGCGGTGCTGGCCATTGTGTATGGCATGAACCGCAAGGCTTGGATCATCGAACCCATACAATAACTGCGATTACTTTCTCTGTCTGTAAGACTGAGCGAAGTGGATGGTTCGCGAAGCGAATCATCCACGCAGCCGAAGGATCCCATCGTCAACTGTGCAGCCTGAGACATGTCGAGGAATTTGTACCCGTGCTCCCGTTGGCCTCACTTTGCCAACACAATCAAGTCTCCCTAGAATGAAGTCCGATGGGTGAACCTCACGCGATCGATCCGGCGGAAGTCGTGACCACCCCCTCACACCTCTCGCAAGCCGAAGAGCGCAGCAAAGAACCCGCCGGTCCTCTGCTCACTGCTCGTCTCAGCAAGCGCTTCGCCGCCCCAGCTCAGGAGTTCGTCCTGGAAGTCGACTTCCAGGCCGCGCACGGTTTCACGATCTTGTTCGGCCCCTCCGGAGCGGGCAAGACGACTCTGCTCGATTGCGTTGCCGGATTAACCAAACCTGATTCGGGACGCTCTACCATCGGCAACCGCATCTGGTTTGATGGCGAGTTGGGCGTCGATCTTCCCGTGGCCAGGCGCCATGTCGGATACGTTTTTCAAAGTCTCGCGCTGTTTCCACATCTCACGGTAGAACAGAACGTGCAGTACGGTCTCGCCCACTTGCCGCGCGCGGACCGGACGGCGCAAGCGTTGGCAATTCTGCAAGCGTTTCGAATTCCTCACCTCGCGCAACGCTACCCGCGGGAAATTTCTGGGGGAGAAAGCCAGCGCACCGCGTTAGCGCGAACGCTCGTGACCGATCCCGCCGTGCTGCTGCTCGACGAACCGCTGGCCGCGCTCGATGCAAACACGAAGTCGAAGATCATTGACGATTTGCGCTTGTGGAACCAGGCTCACCGCATTCCGATCCTCTATGTCACCCACAGTCGCGAAGAAGTTTTCGCCTTGGGCGAGCGCGTGCTGGTCCTCGATGCCGGACGCATCGTGGCCCAGGGTACTCCGCACGAAGTGATCGCAGCCTCGTTGCAGGAAACAGTCGCGCAGTTGGTAGGATTCGAAAACACTTTCGATGCCGTGGTGGAAGCAATCCGTCCGGAGCGCGGCACCATGACGTGTCGCATTGCAGGAGACGGCGGCCCACTTCTGCTCGAAACTCCGCTGGTGCGTGGTGGCGTAGGCTCGGCGCTGCGCGTGGGCATTCGCGCGGGCGACATTCTGCTGGCAACCGTACCGCCAGTCGGATTGAGCGCGCGAAACGTGATTCCGGGCCGCATCGCATCCATCGAGCAGCGCGATGTAATCGTCTTAGCGCGGGTGAAGTGCCGCGTCGAAATGGAAGTCCACCTCACCCTGGCCGCCCGCGACTCGCTGCAACTCACCCCAGGCCGCGAGGTGTGGCTCGTGATCAAGACGCACTCATGCCATCTGATGCAGAGGTAGCTGTTCTCCCACCCCTAAGTGCGGCCTAAGTATGGCCTGTCATCCTGAGCGAAGCGAAGGACCTATGGAATTGTCGGCAGCGTCGATCCTGCCGACAAGTTGCATAGGTCCTTCGCTTCGCTCAGGATGACAGAGCGGATTCAATTCCGTGCATTTTGTATTTCGCTCTGCTCCATCTCAATCACCCCAACCCACTGCCCCTTGCGCTCTTCCGAGAACACAATCTTTCCGCCGAGAATCTGCGCCGCGGCCGCCGGAGGCAAGTCGCGATGATAGCCGAAAAACCTACGCTTCAGACCGGTCCAGGTTTCCCCGACCGACGCATTCCATCGATCCAGCAGCGGATGCGCGGGTTCGTATTTGGTCGAGAATACCAGCGCGACTTCGAAGTGCGATCGAAAATCGGCAGCCGATAGCACTTCTTCCAGCGAAAAATCTTCGATCTGCACCACCTGCACCGGGCGGGTCACGTAACCCAGCCAGGGACTGGCCAGTTCATCCGAAGCCGGCCAGGCCGTGAGCACGTGCGCCATGGGATAGCGGGCCTCGAGAAAGCGTTCTGCATCCTGATGCAGAATGATGTAATCGCGATAGGCAAGATTATCTTCCGGCGCGAACCCGTAGGGCGGATTCCAAAACCACGCCGCCACGAACCCGACCGCTACCACTGCAACAGCAGCAGGCCAATAGCGTAGCCGCCGACGCAGCGTCGACACGGCAACGATGATTACCAGCGGCACCGCCGGCAACATATATCGCGCCAGCTCCGCGCCGCCGATCAACGCCATCGCCACGACGTACACTTTCACGACCACGAGAAAGCTCATCTGCACCGGGATCGCAATGCGCGAGCGTCGGACATCATCATCTTTATCATCCTTATCTTCTTTTAGTGGCGGCAGCAGCATCGCCAACAACATGCCCAGCGTTAGCAGCCACAAATGCATGTAGCCAAAGACCTGCCACAGGCGCAGCCCCAGAGCCAGCAGAAATCGCAAAGGATTGAGAGTCGCGGCGACGTTGTAGCGAAAGAATTCCGGATTGCCGAAAACGTATCCCGTGCGAGCGTAGTGATAGGCGTACCAGAGGGTTAGCGGAATTAGCGGAAGCAAAAGCGGAAGGATGCGCTTCGCTGAGGAGCTGGATTCAGCACCCGACTCTGCCCACAACCTTCGCAAGGCACTCGCCTTCGGCACCGCGAATCGCAAAGCTTCCCATGCCGCCAGCGCAAGCGGCGCGAGAATCGCCGTCTCTTTCGCTAACGCTGCCAGCGAGAACCAGATCGCGACTGCGACCGGACGCTCCTCCAGATATGCGCGCAGTCCCCAGAAAATAAGTCCCGCCGCGGCCAGATCCACCTGGGCCAGCGAGCTTTGCGCAAAGAAAACCGGATACAACGCCGTACATAAAGTAGAGGCGATGGCCACCTGCGTATTGGCCACGCGCTCGGCCAGCCGAAACACCCCCAGCAGCGCGAAGGCAGCGACGATCAGCATGGCCGATCGTGTCACCAGCGGCGCGTACCCGGCGCATTTCCACCACAACGCAATCCACGCCAGCACCAGCGGCGGATGCGCGTTCGATACGGTGGTGTGCGGAATCAGGCTCCCGCTCAGCAGCAGGTCGCGGGCGGCGGGCACGTAGTAGCCCGCTTCGTCCCAGAAGTATGGAAGCTGCAGCAGCGGAATATGCAACAGAAAAATCGCAACCAGGATCCCGGCGAACACCACGGCCGGATGGCATCCCGACCCAGGAACGGGCCACTGTTTCCCAGACGACGGATTCCCAGAGGACGGATCCCCGAATGACCGATCGCCGCGGATTTTCACGGATGGGTTTTTGAGCATTTCCAATTTTGTAATCCGTGTATATCCGTTACAAATCCGTAGCCCAGAACTTGGGTTTAGTGCACCGGCCCCTGCGGCCCCATGCGCGGGTCAAGTTTGATCTCGCCGAAGGCGCTCTCGTAGCCAGCCACGTTCTGCTGCAGAAGACCGAGCAGCGCCTTGGCCTGTTGCGGGCTTAGGTAGATGCCCTGAAAGCTCTTGATCTCTACCTGGGTCTCGGTTTGTTGCTGCAGCGTTCCAAAGACCAAAAAGAAGTCCCAGATGTTGACCCGCATCTGCACGCTGTTGGCATAATTTTCGCGGTAGTCGGGGAGATTGGTTAACTTCACGTTCGGTTGCGTCGGATTACTCATAGCCGAAGTGTAAATGAGTCTGTGGCCCGGAAGAAACCGCCTGCGATCGTCCAACCTCCGCGTTTCGACCGCAGCCAGCCTCAGCGGCAAGTCACGGCAGCAGCCTCAGCAATGGTGCAACTGACAAAAACTGTCACGCAGTTGATGGTTTGCGGCGGGTAACATTGCGGCGCGTCCCGTAATGGACACCGACCTAGGTTTGGCCTTCTATTGAAAACACAAGACTTACGCCCACCCTGATCGTTACTTTGGGTAGTACCTGATGGCGCACAAAGTGCGATAAAGTCTATGTTCGACGGCAAAACGGAGTTACGGGCTACCTTTATGACCCAAAATAACGATCACGGGATGATGGAAGAAATTTCACTTCCAGAACATCTACTCCCCTTGGGATCTGTGCTGGGCCAGGGAGTTTCGGCGCTGGACCTGTGCATGGTCCTGGCCAAAATTTTTCGCGTGCAGTATACGGAAGTCGCCCTCATGCGGCTGCAGCAGGGGTCGCTGCATTTCGTGTTTCCCGAATACTTGCGCACCTCGGGTGCGATTCCGCTGTCCGGCAAAGCCGTGGCGGCGCATACGGCGCTCAGCAAGAAGGCCGAGATTTTCAACAACTTCGCCCGGGTAAAGCACGCCAGTATTTTTGAGACTATTAAACCAGCCGCGACCGATTCGGACGAACCGGCTCACCCGTCGCCCATTCAGAAGCTGATGTCGGTGCCGATCATGGATCGGGATTCCGTGGTGGTCGGCGTTATTCAAATCTCGCGCAAGGCGCTCGATGCGAAATTCGCACAGGATTTCAGCCGCGAGGACCTGCACGACCTGGAGTTGGTGGCGGGACTTCTGGCCACAGCGCCCGCGCTGCTGGCAAACTAGGCGTTCGATCAGAAGATCGTTTCAGTCAAAAGCTCCGGGGACATCCCCCGGAGTTTTATTTCGTCTTTAATTCTTTCAGCGGAACGCGCAGGTCAGTCCCCGTCATCTCTTTCGGCTCGTCGATCCCCATCATTCCCAGCATAGTCGGTGAAATATCGCGCAGCGATCCGTTTGGCTTTAGCGTGTACTGCTTGGCATTTTCTGAGACCACTATAAAGGGCACCGGGTTCGTCGTGTGCGCAGTATGCGGACCGCCGGTTGCCGGATCGGTCATCATTTCAGCATTGCCATGATCGGCCGTGATTAGCATGGCGCCGCCTTTCGCGCGCACGGCAGACTCAATGCGGGCAAGGCAGCCATCCACAGTCTCGACCGCTTTGATCGTAGGCTCGATCTTGCCCGAGTGCCCGACCATGTCGGCATTGGCAAAGTTGACGATCATCACATCGAACGTTCCTTCTTCGGTGGCTTTCACTACCGCATCGGCAATTCCGGCCGCACTCATCTCCGGCTTCAGATCGTAAGTCGCAACCTTGGGCGATTGCACCATTAGGCGTTCTTCGCCAGGAAATGGAGTCTCGACACCTCCATTAAAAAAGTAGGTCACGTGCGCGTACTTTTCCGTCTCGGCAACCCGCAGGTTGCGCAGGTTCATCCCGCCCATGACGTTGGCGAGAATGTTCGCCATCGATTCGGCCGGAATCACCACCGGCAGGTTGAAATTCTTGTCGTATTGCGTCATGCAGACGTAGCGCAGATTTTTCGGCACGCGTTCGCGCGGAATGGTCGAATCGAGGTCGGCCGCGCCGGGCAGATCGCTGCCGCCCTTGTCGTTCAGTCCGCTGTTTCGAGTGAGAGCGCGCGTGATCTGGCGGACCCGGTCTGCGCGAAAATTGAAGCAGATACACGAATCGTCATCGCGAATCGTGGCGAGCGCCTGACCGTTGTTGTCGGTACACACAAAAGGAATTACGAATTCATCGGTGACGTCCTTGTTGTAGGAATCTTTCATCCTCTGCACGGGATCGGCGCACTTCCCGCCCTCGGCATCGCCGAATACCATCGCGTTGTAAGCCTTGGCAATGCGCTCCCAGCGCCGGTCGCGATCCATGGCGTAGTAGCGGCCATTGACCGTGGCGATCTTGCCGCAGTTGTACTCGCGCATTTTCTGCTGCAGTTGTTCGAGATATCCCGCGCCGTTGGTCGGCAAAGTGTCGCGACCGTCCATAAAGGCGTGCACGAAAACGCGCTCCAGCCCATTCTGTTTCGCCATTTTCAGCAGCGCGTAAAGATGCGCCTGCTGCGAATGCACGCCCCCATCCGATACCAGCCCGAACAGATGCAATCGCCGCTCGCCTGTGCGTGCGTGCTTCATAGCTTCGAGCAGCACGGGATGCGAGAAGAACTCCCCGTTCTGGATCATCAGATCGATGCGCGTGATGTCCATATGCACGATGCGTCCGGCGCCCATGTTGAGATGCCCGACCTCGCTGTTGCCCATCTGCCCCTCGGGCAGCCCCACGAACGGTCCGCTGGTATGAATGAGCGTGTTGGGATATTCGCGCAGCAGCCGGTCATAAGTCGGCTTGCGCGCCAACGCGATGGCATTAGCCTTGGTTTCGGCCCGATAACCCCAGCCGTCGAGAATGATGAGTATGAGTGGTTTCGTACGCAAAATTAGCTCCTGGCTCTTAGCTCTTGGCTTCTAGCTTACAAAACCAGCTTACAGAACCAGGAACGTTTATTGAAACTCCAGCATCACAATTTCCGGATTCGATCCCAACCGCAACGGCGGTCCCCAAGTCCCCGCCCCACTCGAAGTGAACACCTGCATCTTGCCGATGCGGCTCAAGCCATAAACAAACTGGCGATACATCCTGCGCGCAAACCAGCTCCACGGAATGAACTGCCCTAAATGCGTATGCCCGGAAAGCTGCAGGGAAACACCGGCAGCCTCCGCGACTTCAGGATGGTCGGGCGCATGTACCAGCAAAATACTCGCGCGGTCGCGATCCAAACGAAGGCGCTGCAGCACCGACGCCAAGTGCCCTTTCCGCGTAGCGTTTCGATAGGGCACGCCGATAATCTGCATCCCGTCGACGTCCACTTTTTCATTGTCGAGCACGCGAACCCCCGCCGCGGCAACCGCGCGCAGATACTTGCCGTCATCGCCGAACTGCTCGTGGTTTCCCGCGATAAAATACACGCCCTGCGGAGCCGTCAACCGATTCAGCGGCTCCGCCGCGCGCCCGGCGTCGATGGCCGTACCGTCATACAAATCGCCGGCAATAAAAATTGCGTCCGGCTCTTCCCGCAAAATCTTTGCGACCATGCGCCGCAGAAAACCGCCGTTGCGCACGTGACCGAGATGCAGGTCGCTGATCAGCGCCGCTTTTCGTCCGCGCCACGCCGCCGGCAAGTTCGGCAGTCTTACCGTGGCGCGCGTGATTCGCGTCCAACTGGCATTCGCGACGGCGAAGAGTCCCGTCAGTATCGCAGCCCCGAATAACCACTCCACCATCTGGTGAAAATTGGTCCGACGAAAATTGGCGGGTAGGCCTGCCAGCCGCTCCACTCCGAAGATGATCCAGGACAAGACCATCGCCGGAATAAGGAAATTCTGCATTCCCAGCCAGACCGCCGCCACGCGATAGCAGGCACGCAGCACAGGATTGGTGTAGCGCCAGGCCAGCAGCGAAGCGCCCACAAAGCTCACCGACAGCACACCGAGAATCAGCTTTGTCCACAAACCGCCTGCAGGCTCGGTTACTCCAAAAGCCCATGTCTTATAAAGCAGAAAGTGCTCAAGAAAAAGAATGGATTGGATAATGATAATGGGGCCGACGAAGCGTCTTATCCGCATGCCCATCAGATTCTTCAGCCCAGCGTTTGGATTACATATTTTGCGGTACCTGATCCCAATCTCGGAAGAAGCTTGTTTGCAGGCAGTTCCCGGCGGCGGGAATCGTCGCTATACTAATTGCCGGAGACGATATGCCCATTAGCGAATTGCTGCTGCCTGAACTGGATGAAGAGATTAAGAAGACACGCACGACGTTGGAGCGGGTTCCTGCCGACAAGAAAGACTTCGCGCCTCACCCCAAATCCATGCCGCTGGGTAAGCTGGCGCCTCACGTGGCACAACTTGCCGGCTTTGGCCTTACGATCCTGACTACGCCAGAGTTGGACTTCAGCAAGGGCAGTATTCCTCCTGTGCCATTCGAGTCGTCCGCACAGCTGGTGAAGGCTCTCGACGAAGGCGCGGCCAAGGTTCGCGCCGCTCTGCAAGCCACTCCGGATAGCGCGTGGAAAGAAAACTGGAAGCTGAGCTTTCAGGGCAAAACCATCTTCGAAGGACAACGTTTTCTAGCCTACCGCCAGATGTTCCTGAATCACCTGGTGCATCATCGCGCGCAGCTTGGTGTATATTTGCGATTAAACGAGAAACCCGTGCCCGCCACCTACGGTCCGTCGGCGGATGACAAAATGGGCTTCTGAGCTAAGTCGCTTCTGCGCTAAATCATGGAATAACTGTCGTGGAATAACTCAAGGCTACTTCTGCGGCGCATCCTGGCTCTGCTCGGAACGCTTCATCGCTGCATCGACTACAGCCTCAATTCGCGGATAAACCGCCCGCATGGTCTCCGCCGTGACCGCCGGAGTCTCATGCAGAAATTTCTGCCCCGCCGGAGACGAATAAAACGCAATCAATGCGTCGATATCCGACTTCGTAAAGTGCCGCTGGTAGATCGGAATCATGTCGTTCAGCATTTCATCCATCGGAAAATTCTTGATCAGATCTTCCGACTCCCGGTCCCGGCGCGCCAGTTCAGCGTCGCTCAGATCCGGATGCCTCTTCTTCAGTTGCTCCCGATTCAAATTTCTCATCTGCGTGAACATCTGCTGCATCATCTGCGCCATCTGCTCGCGGCTGGCCATGACATCAAACAGCTTCTTGACGTCTTCCTTCGACGCCGCATCCGGAGCGACTGAGACCGTGGTCTGCGCCCCGGCGCACACCGACCATCCCAGAATCAACGCGCACATCCATATGCATGACTTCCATCGCATCGCATCACCGCCTAAGAATGATTAACTACTTCAGCCCTTGTAGTTCAATGCCTTCAATCCCAAAAACCGCGACGTCCCGCTCAACTCTTCCTCAATCCGCAACAGTTGGTTGTACTTCGCGATGCGATCCGTGCGCGACGCTGATCCAGTCTTGATCTGTCCCGCTCCCGTCGCCACCGCGAGGTCGGCAATGAACGTGTCTTCGGTCTCTCCGGACCGATGCGAGATCACGGACGTGTAGCCATTGCGCCGTGCCAGATCGATCGCATCCAGCGTCTCGCTGACTGTCCCGATCTGATTCACCTTGACCAGAATCGAGTTGGCCACGCCCTTGTCGATTCCCTTTTGCAGAAACTCGACGTTGGTCACAAACAGATCGTCGCCGACGAGCTGAATCTTGCCGCCGAGTTCTTTCGTCAGTTTTGCCCAGCCATCCCAATCATTCTCTGATAACCCATCTTCGAGCGACACTATCGGATAGTCCTTCACCCACTTCGCCCAGAACGCGACCATCTCGTCGGAACTCTTGGCCGACTTGTCCGATTTCTTGAAAACATATTTGCCGTCCTGGTAAAACTCGCTGGCCGCCGGATCGAGCGCGATAGCAATCTCTTCCCCCGGCTTGTAGCCCGCTTTCGAGATCGCTTCCAGTACAACTTCAATCGCCTCCACGTTCGACTTCACCGACGGAGCGAATCCACCTTCGTCGCCGACGGCGGTATTGTACCCACGCTTTTTCAGCACTCCCTTAAGCGTATGAAATACTTCGACGCCCCAGCGCAGCGCCTCATGAAACGAAGGTGCGCCCACCGGCATCACCATAAATTCCTGAAAATCGACGTTATTATCCGCGTGCGCCCCGCCGTTGAGTATGTTCATCATCGGCGTAGGCAGCGTGTTCGCCCCGGGCCCGCCCAAATAGCGATAGAGCGGAATATCAAGCGACACCGCCGAAGCCCGCGCCGCCGCCATCGACACGGCCAAGATTGCATTCGCGCCCAGCCGCCCTTTGTTCTCGGTGCCGTCCAGTTCGATCATCCGCGCATCGAGTCCACGCTGATCGAATGCATCCCAGTTTGCCAGCGCTTCGGCAATCTCGCCGTTCACGTTCTCGACGGCCTTGAGCACGCCCTTACCCAGGAACCGGTTTGTATCTTCGTCACGAAGTTCGACCGCCTCGTGCTCGCCCGTTGACGCGCCGCTCGGAACAATCGCCCGTCCCATCGACCCGTCGCCCAGAAACACTTCTGCTTCTACCGTAGGATTGCCCCGTGAATCCAACACTTCCCGCGCATGAATAGCTGCAATATTTGACATAGGTCTTCTCTTTCCTTGGATTTATGATTTCGGCGTAACGTTTATGCGAAACGAACGATTATATCGGATGGCCTAAGCGCGACGCGGCGCATGGCCCGCTACGTGGAGCCCCGCACGCCTCGTCCGGGGAGGCAGCGCCACTGCTCGCACCGCGCGCCTTTCTCACTTCACCGGCGGACGAGGGCGTCCGCCGCTCCACGGGCTTAGCCGAATCGAGCAACATACCCCCGCGCTCTTATCTCCGCTGGTTCCCTTGTCCTACACGCGTATTGTAGCCGCCGTCCGGTTAGACTAAAGTTATAGAACGATTCGGATTCCGGAGGTCCCCCCCATGAACAAATGGAAGAAATGGATGCTGCTCCCCTCCTTGGTGCTGGCATCGATATCAATGTTGTCGGCTCAGACCAGTTCCCCCGTACCGGCTGAGACTGCCGCACCCGTGCCCGCAGGCACTGCGCTAATGGTGAGGCTCGACACCACCCTCGCCACCTTCAGCAACCGCGCTGGCGATCCCTTTCAGGGAAAAGTCACCCAGGCAATCGTCGTCAACGGCAGCACGTTGATTCCCGTGGGAACGACCGTCGAAGGCCGCGTCACCAAAGTCAGTGAGCCGCGCCGCATCGCCGGCAAGCCCACCCTCGGCATTCTTGCCGAAGCTGTGATTTTGCCCACCGGAGAGCGCTACTTCCTTGACGCCACTCTGGTCGACACCAACATCCGCGGCACCGACGTGAACGAGGAAGGCCAGTTCAAGGGATTTGGCCACGACCGCCGCGACCAGCTCGAAGCCGGCGGCGGCACCGCCGGTGGCATGCTTATCGGCGGCCTGATCGGCGGAGGCCCGGGGATTCTGATCGGCGGTGCCGTGGGCGCAAGCGCCACCACCGTGCACTGGCTTTCTAAGCACCGTTCCGCAATCCTGCCAGCCGGCACCGAACTCACGCTGGAATTGAATCGCCCGATGACCATGGGCACTGTAGTCGCCAGCAGCGGCAGCAAATAGACAGGAATCTCTGGAATTTCTCAGCCGGAGCCTTATGCTCCGGTGTTTCTTTTTGCTGCAAGAATCATGTTCTCAAACTGCCATAAATATGGCAGAATAGGCTGATGCGAACCACAGTGGACATCCCCGACCCGCTCTACCGGGCGCTCAAGAAGAAAGCCGCACACGAAGGCCACTCCGTGAAAGAGTTGCTCCTTCGCGGGGTCGAACTGCAGTTGCGCACACCACCCAGAAAAAACGGGCGCAGGCGACCTCCGGTAATCGATTCCGACAATCCCGGCAGCCTGGACTTAGACAATGCCAAGATCTACGAGATCATTCCTTTTCCCTGACGTCAATGTGTGGATCGCGTTGACCTACCGCGGTCACATTCACTACACCACAGCCAGGGCATGGCTGGATTCCCTGCCCGACGATTCCGAGCTTTGCTTCTGCCGGCTGACTCAGCTTGGGTTCCTCCGTCTGCTTACAACGGCCGCGGTCATGGGAAACAGAGTTCTGTCTCAGGCGAGCGCGTGGGATGTTTACGATGATTGGTTGGAAAATGGCCGTGGCAGCTACATCGAGGAACCGCCCGCGATCGAGTATTCCTTCCGTTCTTTTTCGCAGTCACGGCAAGCGGCGCCAAAAGACTGGGCAGATTCCTACGTCTCCGCTTTCGCGCAGGTTTCCGGCTTGAAGCTCGTAACTTTCGACCAAGCTCTGCAGCGAAGAACAGCGGGATCTGTCTTGCTGAAGCCAGCGCGGACAATCTAGGTTCACGCCCCGAAAATCAAATCTCCCTCGCTCAGCACCTGCAGCTCGATCCAACCTTCCAGCGGCAACGAATCCACCGGCAGCCGGTTCTGCCACAGGCTGAAGCGAAGACGCAGCTTGGTCGTAGCGCCAACTGGGACCGCAGCTGTTCTCCGCTCCGTTGCTCCCTGAGCCGGGCGTTCACTCGATGCTTCGCCGGCGGCCGCGCTCGGAGTCGCCAGCAGCCACGCCAGCGGCAGCTTGAATTCAAAGTTCCGCAGCAGCGCCAGCTTCACGTGCTCATCCGGTAGCGTCGACGACGCCTTTACTTTCTCCTCCGCCCCATTCTCGATCTTCCACGCGCCCAGCGTGCGCTCATGCACTGAGGCCTCGACTCGCAGCACGCGCCGCGCACGCGGTTCGCCGCTGGCCCATGACTCGAGGTTCACCACCAGATCAAAATCTTCTTCGGGGACATTGCCGGTGAAATCCAGCCGCCCATAGACGTAGGTGGAATCAATCCCGGCATACACCGAATCCAGCAGAAACTGTTTGCCGTGCATCGCGCCCGCGCGGTGATCGGCCGTATAAATCGCCGCGCCCATCCACTCGAAGTACCGTACCTTGTCGCCCGCCACGCGCGGATGTATGTACGCCGTCTGCGGCACGAACGACGGACGCACCTCCGCCCCAGTAATCGGCTGCGCCAGATAATCCGGCGGAACCGCGCCCAGCGCCTGATACACGTTCGAAAGATGCTTGCGGTACAGCTCGTCAAAATCGCTGTCATTGGCCGAGTGATGTTCCGGCCCGTACCACCAGTTCCAGTCGCTGCCCTCGGCAATCAGAATTTCTTCGAAAGCCAGTTTGCGCTGCGCCTCAGTCGCACGCGCCGCATTCTGCGCGTAGAACTCTCGCGCGTGGTGCAGGTAATCCCAGGCGCGGTTGTCTTCCGGAGCTCCAATCCACACGTTAAAGTTGGCGTTGATCCACGACCCCGGCACCAGCGAAGTCAGTCTGCCAAAATCCTTGTGGCGCGCAATCGCCTCAGAAATCGTGACCGCCTCCACGCCCGGCTCGCGCTGCAGCCCATCGTAAAAGCGCCGCAGAAATTCCCGTCCTGACTTCGGGTAATATTCCCACGCATTCTCGCCGTCGAGAATAATCGACACCACGGCGTCGCGCCCCTTGGCCAGCACCGGCCGCGCCGCTTCTTTGATGTTGCCAATCAAATGCCGCGCCGCTTCCGCCGGAGGCATCCCGGAGTACACAAACCCGATCAGATCGGAAATTGTGTGATCGCGAAATACCAGGTGCATGGCCGCCGAGCCATTTTCGTAGCGATGAATGTTGTAGAGCCTCTCGCCGAGATGCGCGGGCAACCGCCCGGTATTGTCGCGTCCGAAGGACACACCCGAACTGCGGCCCAGTACTTCTTCGTCGGTGGCCATCCACTGAATGCCGAGACTGTGCGCAATGGCCAGCACTTCCTCGGACACGCTGCCTTCCGACGGCCACACTCCCTTGGGACGAATGCCGAAAACTTTCTCGTGCAGATCAAGCGCGCGGGCAAGTTGCTCGCGCGCGTCTTCCGGATGGCGGAACCGGTTCTGCGGCAGCGGCAATCCCGGCGACGACCCCGCTCCCGCGTTCGTATCGCACACCAGCGGCAGAATCGGATGATAGAACGGCGTAGCCGAAAGCTCGACCGACCCCTTCTTCGCCGCCTCGGCGTGCGCCGGAAGCACCCTGCCCATCAACTCTTTCTCGCGTCCGATGACAAATTTCTGGTCCTCGAGCGAGAAGCCATGCCCCTTGGCCACCAGCGCAGCAATGTCCTTCTCTTCCAGAAAGAATTCGTCGAACCACGCCAGCTGCGACAGAACCTGTAGGTCGGTAAAATCCTGCGCCTGAAAATAGCGCTCCGCGCGTTCCGGATGGTCACCATGATCCCGAAACCGCTCCCACAATTCCCGGTAGCGCGGATAGCGCCCAATCACGTTCAACGTATTAGCCTGAAACAGATATTGCAGCGCAAAACGGCGTTCTGCCTGCGACAGATCTTTCGCGGGCGTGGCTGCCACTCTCAGAAAGGGATCCTGCGCCGTCCCCGCAACATAGTCTTGAATCTGCACCATGAGCGACGGCACCAGGTTGAAGTTCTGGTGGACGTTGGGAAACTCGTCCAGCAGCTTGACCATCCCGTAATAGTCTTTGAGCGCATGCAGTCGGGTCCACGGCAGACGATATTTGCCCGTGACCAGATCCTTATAAAACGGCTGGTGCTGGTGCCAAAGAAGAATGACGCGCAAAGCAGGCATGGCTGGAACAGTCAGTCTAGCATGGGGGATTCAGCCCGCTCCGCGGCACGAAAGGCAGGGTCTATTTATCACGGTCTAACGGGAAGCGATTGCACGTCCGTGGGTCAGTTCCAGAGCTCGTCGAGCGTGTTCCTTTTGTGCTGGTCGATACTTCTTTCGCATGTACTCAGCCCGTTTCTTTTTGAACTCAGGGCTGTGCGAGGTATTACGCTTTCGGCAGGGTTCAGAACAAAACTTCTGCCGATCCACGATGGCGTAGAACCACGCCTCACATTCTATGCATCTCCGATAACGCAAAATTCGTTGAGATCTGTCGATTTCCGTAAGAATTCCGGGAGTGCCGCCAATTTCCAGCATGAGCAGAAATTGGATCGCGCGGTTCTCTTCCGTATCACAAGCCTTGGTTTGGTCCCATAATAAACGTTGTCCAAGAGAGTGATAGTAGCGATCCTCCACCGTTGGCCTCCATTCGTAACGGATGAGTAGGGATTGCAACTCGCGCAGTGCGTTCGTGAACTTTCCGTTGAGTTCTTCGACTTTTTGATTATTGAAGCGACACGACGGGAGAGAACACTCGAAGCCCTTCCGTGGAATATGCGGCCCATTCGACACGTCAAGAGCTGCATCTCCGACGGCGTCAACAGCAAAAGCACCTTGAAATATCTCAGTTCGGCACTGCTCTGCTGTGACTAGCAATTCAAGAATCCGTTCCACTCTCTTAGCCGCGGCAGTCTTAGGTACGCGCTCAATCAGGTTTAGTATCATCTCTCTGGCATGAGGCGCAGCATGGTCCTTTCGCATTTGCCGCTTGCTTGGAAATGCAAGCCTCTTGCTTCGTAACGGACGCAATGGGTTCGCCATAGCGCTATTACATTACACTGGACGCGGCCTGGTGGTAAAGCGATCCTTGGGAAAGCCGCACAACGAAAGGCGAGAGCATGAAGAAATTCTGGCGGGGTTTCCGGAAGGAGAATTACAAGGACGAAAACAAGATGCGCGTGCGGGCTGCGCAACTAGAAAAGCTCAAGCGGATAATCCATGAAGGCCGTCATGAAGCTGAGCAGGAGTATGTAGAAGCCATCAAAGAATGGAAGCCGGATATTTCGAAAGAGGAGCTACAGGAAAGAATCAGGCAGTTTCACGACGCCGTTTCGGAGTTGCAAGAGCGCGATCGAGATGCTCGTTAGCTCTCTTTTCCGCCTTCTTGAATTCCTTATCAGTCATCCTTTCCGCGGCAGAATCGATGAGTTCGCCAAAACTCTCCAAGAGGGCATCCTCAGCAGACTTTCCCTTCGCCGGGCTAGAAGTCGCCATGTGCGGTCCTTTCTTAGGGGGAGTTCTATCGTTGGCCATACAGTGTACCGTATCGGTCGACGTCGCACTAGAAAAGTGACCGAAGTGACACCTCCTTTAGGTTACTCCAAATAACGCTTGGTAAGGCAGAAAATCTCCTTGAGCATTTGCTTTCCGCGGCGTGATCCCACAGACTCCTCGTGTCGCCCCGTACGTCTTCCGGTACACTAGGCGCGGTACACTCTCGCCCAGCCCATGAGCCCCGAAACCACTCTCGCCAACCCCCAGTTCCTTACTGATCAGGATCTGTACCTCTTCAATGAGGGCAGCAACTACCGCATGCACGAAAAGATGGGGGCTCACCTTGTCACTCACAATGGCGAAGCGGGCGCCGTGTTCAGCGTGTGGGCTCCGAATGCGCGTTCGGTGTCGGTCGTGGGCAGTTTCAACGGGTGGAATCCCAAGTCGCATTACCTCAACTCTCGCGGCTCGTCAGGCATCTGGGAAGGATTCATCCCCGGCGTGACCAAAGGTGCGCTCTACAAATTTCACATTGAATCGCATAGCAAGGGCTATCGCGTCGACAAAGCCGATCCGCTCGGCCTGCTGCACGAAAAGCCGCCGCGCACTGCCTCGGTCGTGTGGGATCTCGACTACCAGTGGAGTGACAACGACTGGATGCAGAAGCGCGCCGCCCGCAATTCCCTGCGAGCGCCGCAGGCGATTTACGAAGTGCATTTGGGATCGTGGATGCGTATCCCGGAAGATGACAATCGTTCTCTAACCTACCGCGAAACCGCGCCTCGCCTCGCCGAATACGTCAACCAGATGGGTTTCACTCACGTCGAATTCCTGCCTGTAATGGAACACCCGTTCTACGGCTCCTGGGGATACCAGACCACCGGCTACTTCGCGCCTACCTCGCGCTTCGGCACGCCGCAGGACTTCATGTACCTGGTCGACTATCTCCACCAGCACGGTATCGGCGTGATTCTCGACTGGGTACCGTCGCACTTCCCTTCCGACGCGCACGGTCTGGCTTATTTCGACGGCACGCACCTCTACGAGCACGCCGACTCGCGCCAGGGATTTCATCCCGACTGGAAGACGCACATATTCAATTACGGCCGCCCTGAAGTCCGCAGCTTTCTTATGTCGAGCGCCATGTTCTGGCTCGACAAATATCACATTGACGGCCTGCGCGTGGATGCGGTCGCGTCGATGCTCTATCTCGACTACTCGCGCAAGCAGGGTGAATGGATTCCCAATAAATTCGGCGGGCGCGAAAATCTGGAAGCCATCGACTTTCTCCGCCGCTTCAATCAGGAAGCCTACGGACAGCATCCCGAAATCCAAACCACTGCCGAGGAATCCACTTCCTGGCCCATGGTCTCAAAACCCGTCTACATCGGCGGCCTCGGCTTCGGCATGAAATGGGACATGGGATGGATGCACGACACGCTCCGCTATTTTCAAAACGATCCCATCCATCGCAAGTATCACCACAACGATCTGACTTTCCGCATGCTGTATTCATTTCAGGAAAATTTCGTATTGCCGCTCTCTCACGACGAAGTCGTGCACGGCAAGGGATCTCTGATCGGCAAGATGCCCGGCGACGAATGGCAGCGCTTCGCCAACCTGCGCCTGCTGTTTGCCTACATGTATGCCCAATCCGGCAAGAAGCTGATGTTCATGGGCGACGAATTCGGCCAGGTACGCGAGTGGGCGCACGACTCCAGCCTGGAATGGCACGTTTTACAATATAAGGTTCATCGCGGAGTGCAGGCCTGGATGGAACAATTGAATCGCTTCTACCGCAGCGAGCCTGCGATGCATGTGCTCGATAACGATCCCGCCGGATTCGAGTGGGTCGACGCCAACGATAACGCCACCAGCACAATTTCCCTGTTACGAAAAAGCGAGTCGCCGCAAGATACGGTGCTCGTCGTCTGCAACTTCACGCCCGTGCCGCGCCTGGGATATCGCGTCGGCGTCCCCCACGGCGGCTACTGGCGCGAAATGCTCAACAGCGACGCCGCCGACTATGCGGGCAGCAACATCGGCAACGCCGGCGGAGTGACCGCCGAAGCAATCCCCACCCACGGCCGCCCGTTCTCGCTGAACCTAACCCTGCCCCCACTGGCCGCCCTATTCTTCAAAGCCCAGTAGCAAGCACAGTCAACAGGCACAGCCCATGGGACGACGGGCGCCTTCGCCCGTCTCGCGACGGCGAAGCCAAGCGCCCTTCTAATAAACGTTAACCGCTAAAGTGCCGGCTTCCACCTCAGACCACACCAGCAATTTCAAATTTCCCCAACAACCGTCCACCTCCCGAAGCCATCAAAGGTTAGTCCATTTTTCCCGAATACCCTCGGAGGTCATTCTTGACTCGCCACCGTCTTCTGGCCGCGATCACAACCGCAACTTTTCTCTCCAGCATCAACCTGGCAGCCCAGCAACCAGCCGCGCCGCAGACCACTTACCAGCTGACAGTGACATTGGCCGGCACTTCCACGGGAACCGTCACCAGCAGCCCCGCCGGCATTCGTTGCCCATCCACATGTACGGCCTCTTTCAGCTCCGGAAGCAGCGTGGAACTTACAACAGCCTCCGCCAAGGGAGCCTACTTCGCCGGATGGTCCGGCGCCTGCAAAGGCACCGCAAGCTGTAAGCTGACCATGAAAGCAAATCAGTCAGCCACCGCCACCTTCAACACCGATCAGACGGTCAACGTTCTCAACCACATTATCTTCATGGCGCAGGAGAACCGCAGCCTCGATCACTACTTCGGAACACTGCGTTCCTATTGGAAAAGTAATGGCTTCGCCGATCGCTCCTTCGACGGCCTGCCGCAATTCAATCCCACCTCGGGCCTCGCTCCGCTTTACGGACCGCCACCCACCAATCCCGGTTGCGACCCGGCTGATCCGCCACCCAGCGAGTGCACCGAAGACAGCTCCAGCCCAACAATCACCTCGTACCAGCTGATCACGCAGTGCATTGAGAACCCCAGTCCCTCCTGGAACGAGAGTCACGTCGATTGGGATGTCAACAATCCAGTTTCCACAACAGCAACTCTGAATGGTTTTGTCTGGACCGCCGCAACCGACGCTCGCAACAACGATCCGCCGTTCTATGACACCGACGGTATCCGCGCCATGGGTTACTACGACGATACTGACCTAAATTACTACTACTTCATGGCCTCGGATTTCAGCACGTCCGACCGCTGGTTTTCCCCCGCCATGACGCGCACCCAACCGAATCGCGAATACCTGATCGCCGCGACTTCCCAGGGATATGTATATCCCGTCGGCACCGACAGCGGCGACCAGTCGTTGCTGACCGCCACTACAATTTTTCAGGAATTGCAAAACGCGGGAATCACCTGGAAGATTTATGTCGACACCGACTACACCCCCTGCGCGTCCGACCCTACGCCGGAATGCATGCTGGGGTTGAGTTACGTTCAGAATTTTGAGTGGGGACAGACCATCCCCACCGCATACCCAAATAACATTGCAACCATGACGCAATTCTTTACCGATGTGCAGAATGGCACTCTGCCTCAGGTCGCTCAGATCGAGCCCGCTTCCGCGGCAGGTCTTGACGAACATCCCTCCGACTACGACGAGTATCCCACCAACATCCAACTCGGAGCACAGTACGTTTCGTCGCTCATTAACTCTCTGATGACCAGCTCCTCGTGGAACGACTCCGCCTTCATTTTTACCTACGACGAATTCGGAGGGCTCTACGATCACGTGGCTCCGCAACCCGCCGTGAGCCCGGACGGCATCCAGCCAAAAGATTTGTTGCCCGGCGACGTCTGCACCGTTGTGACTGGACCCAATTGCAATTTCGTCTACACCGGCTACCGCGTGCCCCTGGTCGTCGTGTCGCCTTACGCCAAGAAACACTACGTGTCGCACACCGTCATGGACACAACGGCAATCCTGAAGCTGATTGAACAGCGCTTCGGCGTGGCCGCCCTGACCAAACGCGACGCAGCGCAAAAAAGCATGACCGAATTCTTCGACTTCAATTCTCCCCCCTGGATGACGCCGCCAACTCCTCCGGCGCAAAGCACCAGCGGCGCCTGTTACCTGAATCAATTGCCGTAGAGGAAAGAAAGGAAGCGGGGACACAAAATAACGAGCTCGCGTGGGAAGGTGCTCATGTGGGGACGGGCGCCTTCGCCCGTCCAGCAAAGCCTGCCCTGAGCGAAGTCGAAGGGGCGAAGCCCAGCGCCACCGACGCCGAAGCTCTCTCATCCCCGCCCAGCCACCGCCCGCCATGCTATCCTCGCGTAGCGCTTCTCATGCGGATTCTGACCCGCTACATCCTCCGCGAAGTCACGGCCCACGCCCTGATCGGCGTGGCCATCTTCACCTTTGTCCTGTTCACTCGCGACCTGGGACGCATTCTCGAACTCGTAGTCCGCGCCAGCGCTCCTCTGCCCAGCGTCGCCGAAATCTTCTTCTTCACCGTCCCGCTCGCGCTCACCTATACCTTGCCGATGAGCGTGCTGGTCGGAATCCTGCTCGGCCTGAGCCGTCTCGCCGCCGACAGCGAAATCACCGCGATGCGCGCCAGCGGCATGGGTATCTGGAGCTTCCTGCGCGTGCTCTCGATCTTCGTCCTGGCCGCGTGGTTCATGGCGCTGGCCAACGGCCTATACATCGCCCCGCGAGCGCAGGCCGCGCTCGGCCACCTGGAAGACCGCCTCAAAGGTTCGCAAGTCTCCTTCGAAGTACGGCCCCGGGTTTTCTACGAGGGATTCCCGAAGATCGTGCTCTATGTGCAGGATGTGAAGAGTGCTCAGGGTGCAGCTCTTTGGAAAGACGTGTTCATGGCGGATCTGAGCGACGCCGCCAACCCGAAAATCACTCTGGCCAAGGAAGGCATCGTGGTTAGCGAAGGTCAGGACCGCCTGCACTTGCACCTGATCGACGGCTCGTCCCACGAGACCGATCCCAAGGATCCCGGCCACTACCAGATTTCCACATTCCAGCAGACCGACATGCCGCTCGACCTCGTCTCCTCCGAGAACAAGCCCGATGAGTCGCTCCCCGCCGAGGAAATGGATACTTCGGCCCTGTGGCAGAAAGCCGCCCACGTCGATCCCATCAGCGCCCGCTTGTATCTCATCGCATTCCACAAGCGCATCGCGCTGTCCACTGCCTGCCTGGTGCTCGCTCTGGTGGGCATTCCGCTGGGCCTGTCGTCGAAGAAAAGCGGCAAGTCCGGCGGATTCGTGCTGACCATCCTACTGGTCTTCGCGTATTACACGGTTTCGCTGATCGGCGTTTCCCTGGCCCGGCAAGGCCGCGTTTCGCCTTGGTTTGGAGCATGGCTAGCCGACTTCGCGTTTCTGGCATTGGGGCTCTTCCTGTTGTTCCGGGCCGAGAGGCGGCCTTTCGAACTGACCTCGTTCCGCGCCTTCTGGAAACGCGACGCCTCCGGTCCGCAGCCGACAATCGCTCGCGGCCGCCGTGAAAATGCCTTCGAGCGCGCGTCCACCCGGCGCCGCATGTTCAGCGCCAGCTTTCCCACTCTGCTCGATGACTACATCCTGCGCGACTTCTTCGTCTATCTGGGGATGATCCTCGCGACGTTCCTGGTGCTCGTCCTCGTCTTCACTCTGTTCGAATTGCTGAGCGATATTCTTCGCAACCAGGTCCCCGCGGCGGTGGTGGCGGAATATATGCTCAACGTCACGCCCTATCTGCTCTACAACGTTGCGCCTCTGGTCATGCTGCTGGCCGTGCTGGTCACTTTCGGCCTGATGCAGCGGTCCAACGAAATCACCGCGATCAAGGCCGCGGGAACCAGCATCTACCGCATCGTCACGCCCGTAATCGTGGCCGCGGGTGTGGTAGCCGTAGGACTGTTTTTCGCCGACCAGTTCTACCTGCCCCGCACCAACAAGCGCCAGGAAGCTCTGCACAACCAGATCAAAGGCAAGCCTCCGCAAACTTACCTGCGCCCCGACCGCAAATGGATATTCGGTCAGAATAACGACATCTACTACTACCAGTTCTTCGATCCCGACCGCGACCAGTTCGGCAACGTCACCGTCTTTCAGCTCGATCAAGCCAGCTTCAACATCACCCGCCGCATCCACGCCGACCGCGCCCACTGGGCCGACAATCTGAATCGCTGGATTTACGAGCAGGGCTGGGAGCGCTCGCTCAACGTCTCGGCCATGGCCAACTACCGCACCTTCGATGTGGCCACGTTCCCCGATCTGCCGGAGACGCCGGCCTACTTCAAGAAGGAAGTGAAGCAGGATAGCGAGATGAACTACGCAGAACTCAGCCGCTACATTCGCGATCTGCAGCAGAGCGGATTCGACGTGGTTCGCTTGCGCGTGCAACTGAACAAGAAGCTCTCGTATCCCCTGATCACGCTGATCATGGCCGTGCTCGCCATTCCCTTCTCGCTTTCGACCGGAAAGAAAGGAGCGATCACCGGAGTCGCCGTCGCGGTAGGAATCGCCGTGTTCTACACGGTCGTGTCGCGTCTGTTCGAAGCCATGGGCGACCTCAGCCAGCTACCGCCCGCTCTGGCGGCCTGGTCGCCCGACCTGATCTTCGTCCTGGTCGGTGGCTATCTGATTTTGAAGGTGCCGACGTAGAAAAGGTGTGGGAAGGGCACGGCTCAGCCGTGCCGCCAGCGTCCTTACAATTGCCGGGCTTTAGCCCCTGGGGCACTGTCGAGACTTGAGACGAGGATCACCAATCGTTCACTGATCACGACCACTGCCTTAATTCACCGCCACGCCCCACGGATAGTTATCCGTGTCGATCACCGGTTGCACCACGAGTGCACCGCTTTCCGGGATAACCGCGTATTGCGACACCGTGTTGCCTCCCGGCGAAGGATTGGTCCCTCCCACCGTGGTGGCGCCGAAGTTCGCCACGAAAAGCCAGCTGTCATCCGCGCGAATCGTGATTGCAACTGGTCCAAAGCCCGTGGCCACGGTAGGCGGAGTCAACGCCGTCAGGGCTCCCGAAATCGGGCTGATTTTCAATGGACTGATCGTATTGGAGAGCGTGCCTAACACATAAACGAAATTTCCGAATGGATCCACTACCAGCGGCCCTGGACCGTTCGCGCTTCCCGACAAACTGAACGGCGAACCCGCCACCGGCACCAACGCGCCCGGGATGGCAAGCTGCTGGCACGCGGTTACCTGGCTCGTCACCGAACCGTTGCAGATGCTGTAGGCGCTGACTTTGTCCGTCTTGCTGTCGCTCACGTAGACGAATCGGTTGCACGGGTCGACAGCTACCCCAGCGGGAATCGGATCCGTAGGAAAAGCGGGTTCGGAACTGGATGTGGATGGATTCGTTAAGACGCCTGTCGTCGTATTCACCGCAAACTCAAACACCTGGTACCCCAACCCATCCACCGCGTACAGGTATTCCAACGTCGGAGGGTTATTGCCCACATCCGAGCACACGGCACTCTGCACTCCATTGAGGCCGATGGCTGGAAAAACCGTTGGAGTTGGCGCAATGCTGACTATGTCGAGCCCGGCCTGCGAAAGCGTGGTTGGAAAATTCGACATGAAGAAAGGCGAACCCGCCACCTCTTTCAGACTCCCTCCGCTTCCGATAGCAAACACCGAAACCGCCCCCGGCACGTTCCGCCCAGAGCTATCCGCCGTCGACCCATCCGCCACGAACAGAAACTTCCCGGACGGGTCCATTACCATGGCTGGTCCAAAACCCTGCGTCATGCCTGGGCTCACGGCCACCGTCTCGGTGCTCGTTGTCCCAAGGATCGTGACGGTTTCCGAGTTGAACGGCACCAGGTTTCCAACCTGCGTCGTCGACCCGTCAGAATTCACCTTGAATGCCAGGATGCCAGTGGTGCTCGGCGTTGTGCCGCCATCACACGCTGAATTGGCGTTAATGATCGTGTACGAATACGCCCCGGCCGGGTCCACCACAATCGATGACGGCACACCGTTCAAAACGCAAACCTCGCTCGAAGTATCATTCGGCGTGTTGCTGATCGCCGTGGCGTGGCCGTTATTCAGCGTGAAGCTGAACGTCTCAATCAGCCCCGAGCCTTGACTGCCCACCAGCAGCAGCCCATCGGACGAGGGGTTGTAGTTGCTCCCGCAAGCCACCAGCACTCCGATTGAAACCAGTACCACCACCCCGAGCAACCACCCCAATCGTTTCGACATTCTCTGCTTGATCTCCGTCTTTATACGAGACTTAGGTTTGTGTGAGGTTTAAGGGTGCGCACACCCACGCCCCGTTGGCCGGGTGCTGCACGCTCAAGAAAGCGGGAAATTCTCAATCCATTTGTGTATCAGGAAAGCGCGGCAAGAGCAAACCCCCACAACCGCTATTGGAACCCAGGGAACGCCGCGGAGTTGCCCGCTTTCCCAGCAGTTCCAGTATACGGGAGGATCGCAGAAGATGCCGGGCTTCAACCTCGGGCGCCGTCCGAGGTCGGACCCAAAGCTCTCCGCTACGTTTCCCGCGCCAGCGAAACGGGTTGAGCCGGTTCGTGACTCTTCTCCACCTTCGCGATCAAGGGCAGCCGAATCTCCACCATCAGTCCGCCCTCCGCGCGATTGAAGGCCTTCACCTTGCCCCCGTGAAAGCGCACCGCTCTCTCCGTGATAGCCAAACCCAGGCCTACGCCTCCGGTGAGCCGTCCCCGGGCATCATCCAGGCGATAAAATGGCTCAAACAATTTTTCTAGCGCATCCTCAGGAACTCCCGGCCCCAAGTCGCTCACTCTGAGCACGGCCTCGGAGCCGCCATTCCGTTCCTCGCTGGCCAGCACAATCTCAACCGATGATCCCTCCGCCGTGTAGCGGATAGCGTTGCGCACCACATTCTCCACCGCGCTGTGCAGCAGCGAATCGTTCCCGCGCACTCCCCAGTTGCCTTCAGGAATCACCGTGCGCACGTGGCAGTGCCGCTCCTGCGCTTCAAACTCCGCATCTTCTGCGACGTTCGACACTAACTCGCCCAGCGGCACCGGAGTCTGCGGCACACCCTGTTCTCCATCTTCCAGGCGGGCCAGCGTCAGAATCCTTCCAATCAACTCATTGAGCCGGCTGGCTTCGAGTTCAATGCGATCCAGCATGTCGGCGCTCTCCACGCCGGCGCGCTGCCGCGCCAGGCCCAGCGCCACATTCAAACGCGCCAGCGGCGACCGCAGTTCATGCGAAATGTCGTTCAGCAGGCGCGACTGCGCATTCACCAACATTTCCATGCGTTCTGCCATGGCATCGAAGTCGCGCATCAGGCCCGCCACTTCATCGTTCCTTCTGGTCACGGGAGCGCCGCTGCGTGCCGTGAGATCCCCCGCCGCCAACTGCCGGGTCGCAGCCCGCAGCCGCACAATGGGCTTGGTCAAATACCACGAGAGGAGATAACAAACTAATCCGGAAGAGATAAAAGCAATGATCAGCCCCGGAAGCGGCATTCCCCGCGGCCCGAAAAACACCCTCGGTCCCGGAGGCAATCCCAGAACCAGCGTGTAGCGATGCTTACCATCGGAAGAAGCGCGCGAGTCTCGCGGCAGCGGCGGCGCCGGGAAAATAAATCCATCGCGCGGCATGCGGGGTCCGCCCGTGGCCACACGGATCGCCCAATCGGGCGCGGGACGCCCGGAAACCTCGATTCCCCGATCGTCGAAAAGATAGGCGCGCAAATGCTGCGTCGCCTCTATGTTGTCCATGTACTGCCGGAGCGGCTGCTGGCCGCCTTCTTCGTAGGCGGTGACTGCGTCATTGAGCACCGTCGTGCGCAGAGCTTCCCACGTGGAACTGCGCGGACGGAACGCCAGCGTCACCAGAATGGCCAGCACCACGAACAGAGCCAGCGCCATCCAGAACGACAAGAAGATTCGCAAGAAAAGACTTTTCATCGTGGACTCGTCAACATCCCAGAAGAGCTTTTGAGATCGGCAAGAACGGGAAGGGCATCGGCTTCAGCCGTGCCGCAAGCCGCCCAAACCCATTCCGGCTTTAGCCGCTGCGGGCAGCACTCCTGCACGAAATACTCTACGCCTTCGCCTTCTCCCTCGGACGCGCAAAAATATATCCCACCCCGCGCACCGTCTTGATGTGCTCATCGCTGTCGGTATCGCCCAACTTCTTCCGCACCTTGCTGACATGCATATCGATGCTGCGATCAAACGGCGAAAACTTGCGGCTCAACACCGCATTCACCAGCCGCTCCCGCGGCACCACGCGCCCAGCCTCGCGCAAAAGCACTTCCAAAAGATTGAACTCTACCGAAGTCAACTCCACCGGCTTGCCCTCGAGCCGCACCGTCCGCGTCGCGGGGTCCAGTTCCACATCGCCCACGCTGACCATATCCGGTGCGGCAGCCGATCCGCTGCCATCCGCCCGCGTCCGCCGCAGCACGGCTCGAATGCGCGCCACCAGTTCCCGCGGATTAAACGGCTTCGGCAAATAATCGTCCGCCCCAATCTCCAGCCCAACGATTCGGTCCACGTCCTCGCCGCGCGCCGTCAGCAACAACACTGGCAGCCGCGATGTCGCGCGAATCCTCCGCAGCACTTCAAATCCATTTATGCCGGGCAACATAACATCGAGCACGGCCAGCAAGTATTCACCCGCCGTCGCCTTCTTCAGCCCGCTCTCGCCGTCGTGCACGCATTCAATCGTGAATCCCTCCGCCCGCAGATATTCCCCCACGAGGTGGCAAAGCTCGACGTCATCGTCAATCACCAGTATTCGTTCCATAGCTGCCACCATTGTGCACCCATCGGCAACGCCACGTAGTAAAGAATTGTCAAAAGCTAATAGCCGGATGCCCCATTTCTCGCGTCCTTTGCGGGAAGTGGGAATTCTCTTACACGAAGCCTTCGAACCATCCTGGCACCTTTGACAAAACTTTACTCCCGTTTACCGTTTTTTTACCGCCTTTCTCTCCGCACCCGTGTTCCTATCAGAGTACCCGTAGTCCCGGGACATCCCGGAACCACTCCAAGGAGTAACCCATGAATTTCTCGAACCTGAAATCGTCAGACCTGAAATCGTTCGGTTCCCGCTTATTGATTGCAGCCTTGGCCATTCTGCTGGGCAGCGCCATCGCCAAGTCGCAGACCGCCGACGCCGCGCCGCCCCCACCCCCCATGCACGGCCACGAATTCGGCATGGGCGGCGAAGGCCGCATGATGGGATTCTTTTCCAAGAATCTGAATCTGACCGATGAGCAGAAGACGCAGATGAAGACCATCATGCAAACGGCGCATCCCACCATGAAGCCGCTATTCGAGCAGGAACACCAGATCGACCAGCAACTGCGCCAATATGTTGAGGGCACCTACAGCGACGCCAAGGTTCGAGCCCTGGCCGCGCAAAGGTCGCAACTCGAAGTCGAGCTGACGGTCGCGCAAACCAAACTACACAATCAGCTCTACCAGGTGCTGACCCCGGACCAGCAATCGCAGTTGAAGGAGATGGAAGCGAATCACGAGGCCCGCATGCAACAGCACATGCAGCAAGCCCCGCCCGCCCCGCCAGAGGAATAGCTTTGTCGTCCTGAGGCTCGCGTATTTTTGGGGCCGAGGGATCTCCGGCCTGAAACTGAAGACTGCATCGAACGACAATGCCCCACTCTAGCGACGCTAGAGTGGGGCATTTTGCCTCTCGTTCAAATCAAGGATCACGATCGACGCGTGGAACCTACGGCGCAAACTTCCACAAGTCGCTGAACGAACCGTTCACCCCGCTCTCGGGCCCGTTCCCGCCAAACAGCCAGAGATTCCCGGTCGAATCAATCCAGCTCGCTGAGACTCCCCGCGCCCCAGGAACGTTGGTCGTAGCGGCAACCCCCAAGCTTCCCCAGTTGCCCGGTTGATTGACCACTTCCGATCCGCTCTCCCACGTCCAGTCGCCTGAAGTGGGGTTGTACTGCCACAGATCATTGAGTTCACCGGCTGCATCGACGGAGTCGAGACCAACACCACCGAACAGCCAGAAATTCCCCGTAGAATCGGACCATGCGACCGCCCCTTTTCGCGACCCAGGAATGTTCGAAGCAGCCGACGTCCCCAACGTCCCGTACACCCCTTGTATGGCAGCAGTTTCTGGGCCGCCGACCCACGTCCATTGGGGCGTGGTGGTGCTGGCGCTGTATTCCCACAAGTCACTCAGGACCGCTGTGTCGCCGACTGAATCAAGACCGTATCCACCGAACAGCCACAGATTCCCCTGCGTGTCGGTCCAGCTCGTGGACAAGTATCGCGCTCCGGGAATGTTAAGAGGATTACTCATTCCTTTGCTTCCGTACGTCCCCTTTACACCTTCCGTGCTCGACCCGCCCATCCACGTCCATATCCATTGGTTGCTGGAGTTGTAGTTGCCCTCCCATAGGTCGTTGAGGTAGCCAACGGCTCCCGTCGAGTCGTAACCATACCCGCCGAAGAGCCAGAAATTTCCGCTCTTGTCGATCCAGCTCACGGCCGAATATCGCGCTCCAGGTACGGTGCTGGTAGTTCCCGTCCCTATGGTTGTTCCGTAGTTTCCCGTTTGATCCACTTGGTCCAAGCCGCTCACCCACGTCCATTGCCCCTTAGTGGCGCCCGTGGTGTTGTATTCCCACAGATCGTTAAGGTTATCGGCCATCCTGTTCACATCGTAACCATGCCCGCCGAAGACCCAGAAGTTTCCGTTCTTGTCGGTCCAGCTGACCGCCGAGTCCCGCGCTCCTGGAAGGTTGCCGGGCGCTGCTGTTCCCATCGTCCCGTACGTCCCTCCTTCGCCGGCAACATCGTCCCCGCCGACCCAATTCCATTGCCATTGGCCGCTGGAGTCGAAGTTACCCTCCCATAGGTCGTTAAAGTCAGCGGCGTTGGTGGGCGACAGGTAGACAAGCCCACCAAATAGCCAGAAATTCCCACTCGTATCGCTCCAACTGACACCCGAGTATCGCGCTCCCGGAACGTTGCTGGTACTAGCTGTCCCCATGCTTCCGTAGACACCCAACTGATTGTCCACGTTGGGGCCGTCCTCCCAGGTCCACTCGCCGATATTCACGCAAGTCACCCCAATTGTCAGGTCCGGACCAGCCGTTCCCGTACCGCCGCTCACCGTGCAATTCTGCGTCGGGGTAGAAGGCTGCGTCAGAACTGTGACGTTGTAATTTTGGATGCTGTCGAGCTGCGTTGCGAAGGTGAACGAAGTTTCGTTCGCGGGAACCGTAAGATTGTTACCGCCGTTGTCCTGCAACACCAAGCCCGCCCCCGTAAGGCCAGCCACTGTGCCGCCGATCGTATACATGGTCGTCGTGCAGGTGACGCTGACATTGGTGACATTCACGCTGGAGGTTCCGCCCCCGCCGGTCACCACGCAGTTCTGGACCGGGTTCGCGGGTTGGGTAGCAACGGTCACGCTATAAGGCGAGCCCTCGCCGACCCCCGCTGTGAACGTGAACCCAGCCGCGTTGGCGCTGACCGGTAAGCTGTTGCCGCCATTGTCCTCCAATACCAGCCCCGTCCCTACCAGACCCGAAATCGTGCCCCCGACGGTGTACGTGACCGTTGTGCAGGCGATGCTGGCGGTCGTTACATTCGCGTTCGCCGTTCCGCTGCCGCCTGTAACCACGCAATTCTGCGTCGGGACTGAAGGCTGCGAAAGGACCGTAACGTTATAACCAGAGCCGCTGGCAACCAGCGTGGTAAAGGTAAACGAAGCTGCGCCCGCGCTGACCGTCAGATTGTTGAGCCCATTGTTCTGCAACACCAGCCCGGTTCCCACCAGATTCGAAATCGTGCCCCCGATGGTGTACATGGTCGTACAGGCCACGCCAACGTTCGTGACGTTCGCGGTCGCCGTTCCGCTGCCGTTGGTCACCACGCAGGTCTGCGTTGGGCTGGAAGGTTGGGTAAGAACTGTGACCGCATAACTGGCGCCGGCATCGAGCGCCGTCGTGAAACTAAACGTAGTTGCGCCCGCGCTGACCGTCAGGTTGTTGCCGGCATTGTCCTGCAACACCAACCCTGTCCCCGTAAGGCCTGACACGGTGCCGCCGATGGTGTACGTGGTCATCGTGCAAGCAACGCTAACAGTCGTGACATTGGCGCTAGCCATTCCACTGCCGCTGGTCACGGCGCAGCTCTGCGCCGGGCTGGAAGGCTGGGTAAGAACTGTAACTTTATAGGCCGAGCCGCTGGCGATCGCCGTTGCGAAGGTGAACGTTTTTGCGTTCGCGCTGACCGTCAGGTTGTTGCCGGCGTTGTACTGCAACACCAACCCCGTGCCCGTAAGGCCTGCCACTGTGCCGCCAATGGTGTATGTGGTCGGATCCTTCTGCGACGTGCCACTACTACCGCAACCTGCTGAAAACAAAGACACCCCTAGCAATAGGACGACGAGGTAACGCTTCATGGGCCCTCAATTCCGATTCAGATTCAAGAGAAAGTTGTAGGGGGGATTGCCTAATTCTATCTGCGGTCCTAAACCAATACAAGAGCTTTTTGGTGCGAGAGGGTGAGAAACAAAGAGGAAAGCAAATCCTGGTCAAAGGCCGGGGTGGCCCAGGCATTGATCGCGAGAACGGAACCAAGTCTTTTGTTGTCAGTATGTTGGACTCGAACCGGGTAGCGGCCCAGTTTGAACTTTCAAAGCGTGGCGTCATCCCGCGCGGAGCCGTTCTTCATCGAAGAAAAGCCCAGGCGAAGCGAGGGATCTCCCTGAAAATCGGGCCTTGGGAGGTCCCTTTCGCGGTCGCACTACGCTGCGGTTCGGGATGGCGCGAAGGCGAAGATTCAAACTGAGCCACGACGGCGCCGTCTCAAAACCTGCGCCCCCGCCTGCTAGAATTTCATCTACTGAATCTGCATGCTGCCCAGGATTTTGCGCCCGCTGCTGCCGTACGTGAAACGCTATCGCTGGGGTTACGCGGCGGGCACGCTCTTCGTTTTCCTCACCAATGGCATCTGGATCCTGTTCCCGCTCGTGCTGGGTAAGGCCGCTGACGATCTGAACGCCGGCGTCACTCGCCACAAACTCCTAGTCTACGCCACACTGCTGCTTGCCATCGCCACCATCAAGGGGATCTTCCAGTTCCTCACCCGCTGGATCGTAATCGGCGTCTCGCGCGACATCGAGTTCGACCTGCGCAATGATCTTTTTCAGAGACTCGAAAGCCTCTCCTATTCCTACTACCAGCGCCATCGCACCGGCGACATTATGGCCCGCGCCACCAACGATCTGAGCGCGGTTCGCAACCTGCTGGGCCCAGCCATCATGTACACGGCCAACACCATCGTCCTGATGGCCGGCGCGCTCGCGTTCATGGTTTCGATCAGCCCCCGGCTGACGCTTTACACATTCCTGCCGTTGCCGGCAGCCAGCATCCTGATTCAGTATTTCGGCCGCCGCATTCACGAACGGTTTGAGCGCATTCAGGCCATGTTCTCGGATATTTCCGCGCGCGCCCAGGAGAATTTCTCGGGCGCCCGGCTGATCCGCGCCTACGTTCAGGAAGAGGCCGAGATTCGAGCCTTCGAAAAAGAAAATCAGGAATACATCCGCCGCAGCCTGAAACTGGTACGGCTCATGGGCATGCTCTGGCCGACCCTAGAATTAATGATGGGGTGCGCGGTGGTGCTGGTGTTATGGCTGGGCGGACGCGAAGTGCTGAGCGGACGCATCAGCGTCGGGCAATTCGTGTCCTTCAGCACCTACATGATGCAGCTGACCTGGCCCATCATCGCGCTCGGCTATGTGATCAACCTGTTCCAGCGCGGCACGGCATCGCTGGTGCGGCTCAACGAGATCATGCAGGAGCAGCCCGAAATTAAAGACGCTGCCGAAGCGCAAGACTCCCAAATCGCAGGCGAGATTGAGTTTCGCAGCCTCAACTTCAGCTTCGAGGGCAAGCCGGTCCTGCACGACCTGAACCTGCGCGTGCCCGCCGGCAGCAGCCTTGCCATTGTCGGCCCAACAGGTTCAGGCAAAACAACGCTGGTCAGCCTGATCCCGCGCATCTACGATGCTGAGGCAGGAACCGTTCTGATTGACGGCCGTCCAATTCGCGAATATTCACTCGCATCCCTGCGCAGAAATATTGGCTTCGTGCCCCAGGAAACATTCTTATTCAGCGACCGCATCCGCGAGAACATCGCGCTAGGCGTGGACAAAGCCACCGACGCGGAAATCCACGATGCAGCGGAAGCAGCCAACATTGCCGCCGACATCGAGAGCTTCCCCGAAGGCTATGACACGATGGTCGGCGAACGCGGCATCACGCTTTCGGGCGGCCAGAAACAGCGCACCGCCATTGCCCGCGCCCTGATTCGCAATCCGAAGATTCTCATCCTCGACGACGCGCTCTCCAGCGTCGACACCCACACCGAAGACAAAATTCTCAACCACCTGCGCGACGTGATGCGCGGCCGAACCACCATCTTCATTTCGCACCGCGTCTCCACCGTCCGCAATGCCGACCGCATCGCCGTGCTGCACGGCGGACACATCGTCGAACTCGGCACCCACGACGAACTCCTGGCCCTGAACGGCTACTACAGCGACCTCTATAACAAGCAATTGCTGGAAGAAGAACTGGCCGAGGTATAGGCGGGCTTGATGCTTCGACCCGGACGCCAGCAACCTATTACTGTTTGCTGTCCGCTGCCAGCGCTTTGCGCGAAATTGGTTTCCCATGCACGAAAACTGTGGTGATGCTGTCGTACGCATCGATGGTTTCCAACGGATTCTTCGTCATGAGCACAAGATTGGCAACCTTGCCCGGCTCGATGGTCCCGATCTGCGATTCCAGCTTGAACTCCCGCGCGTTGCTGATCGTAGCCGCACGGAAAATTTGTTTCAGTGACAGTCCTGCCTTCTGCAACTGCTTCATTTCAAGATAACCATTCAAGCCGGGCAGGTTCCCGTAGGTCGGAGCCGAAGGCGTGTCCGTTCCGAACAAAAAATTTGCGTCCTTGCCGGCCAGATACCCGGCAACCTGTCGCACCCGCCGCATCGGGCCCTGCTCGAAATGCTGCATAACGACGGCATCTGGAGTGCCATCGTCGTTCATCTCTTTCCCGAACCATTTGCCTTCCGAAGATTCAAACCACTCGATCAGCGCTTTCGGCGCCACTTTCGCGACGGCGGGATTCTTCAGATATTCCGGATCGAAGTATGCCTCCAATCCATACAAAACTTGAATCGTCGTCTGATACCCAATTTTCTTTTTCACGACCTCATCCAGCACCCGCTTGATCTCGTCCGGGAGTTCAGGGTTTTTATCGAGATCGCCCCAGTTCCACATGCCGTGGGCGATCACGTCCGCGCCTCCATCGACGGCGAACTTCTGCGCCTCGAAGCTATTGGCGTGAACCATCAGTACCAGCCCGTTCGCAGTTGCCGCCTTTCGAATCTCGGAGAAAGCGTCCGGCCCCATGACTGGCAAGTTTCTGACTCCACCAAAGCCGCGCTCGAAAAAAGTCTTCACACAGATTCCGCCCGCGTTCTTCACTCGCGCGACGTCGGCTGCGGGCGTTTGATCTTCAGGCTTGTATTCTGTAGGAATCGTTGCCGCCTGCTCGGGATCGTAAACGAAATTCGGAAATAGTTTGAATCGCACCTCTGGCGGAGCGTACGACATGGGATATCCGTTCGCAAAAGGCATTGACGGATTGCAGCCGTACAAATCTGGATGCAAGGGCTCGTGGCGAAAGTCATCCAATTCCTGAGGGAAAGGCGCTACCAGGTCCACCAGCGTGGTGTAACCGTAGTACAAGTAGGAACGCGGCAGCTGTTTGAGATACGACTCGACCAGGGCTTCGTGTTTGAAATAGGACTTGGCCAGCGGCTCGTTGAGCTTCACCTGGTCGGGAATCATTCCAATCCCCGGAATAGAAGACAAGTGTACGTGTGCGTCCATCAGTCCGGGAATCAAATATTGTCCGTTGCCCGAGACTACAATCGCGCCCTCGGGTTTCTTCGCTTTTTGCGTCCTATCCACGCGGGTAATGCGCCCATCCTCAATCAGCACGTTCCCTTTTTCTATGTGATCGAGATTTTCGGGCGAGATAATGATCGCGTCGGTGATCCAAATGCGGGCCGGCTCCGGTTTTGCACCTGAACCGGCAAAGGCTATGGCGGAAACCAATAGGGTGAACAGTGTGGCGAGTCTCTTCATGCTGAGCGTTTCGGCGAGTATAGCCCGCATCACGAACGTACGGAATGGAACATGGAAATGTTCCACTGTCATGATTGGATCGTGTGACGCCAAGCCGAGACGTCGCTGCCGTAACTTTTTTCCGACAATGCGGAGTACGAGGTCGTCTACACTGGTCCAGCGAAATTTGTTCGGCGAAACTGTTCGGCGAAACCTGTTTGGCGAACTCACCATGCAACGGATCAGCACTGCGGAAATCCTCGATTCTGACGCCTGCCCGCCACTCGAAATTGCAGCATCGCTGGGCGACCTGAGCCGCATCAACCGCTGGTTCGGGGGCGTGGCAACCACGCGTAAATTAATCGAACGCGTAGCCTCCGTGACCGGCAAGAAGCATTTCTCCCTGCTCGAAGTGGCCGCTGGATTTGGCGAGGTCCCGAAAGTTGCAGCTCAGCAACTGGCGCGCAAAGGAATCACGCTCGACGTAACTCATCTCGATCGCGTCCCTTCGCACCTGCAGGGCGGGAATCGCGCCGTGGTCGCCGACGCGCTCGCCCTTCCCTTCCCGGACTCGAGCTTCGATCTGATCAGCAGCAGCCTGTTCGCGCACCACCTCGAACCTCCTGAACTAGCGCGCTTTGCGGTCGAGGCGCTCCGCGTGAGCCGCTGCGCGGTCCTGATCAACGATCTCGTACGGCATCCGCTGCACCTGGCGCTGGTCTACGCGGGCTTTCCCCTGATGCGGAGTTATGTGTCGCGCTTCGATGGCATCGCGTCCGTGAAACGAGCTTACACTCCAAAGGAAATGCGGCAGATGATTACGTCGGCCAGTCCGAACGACTCAACGCCACAGCTAGAGACTTCTCGCCACTATCTTTTTCGCATGGGAGTCATCGTCTGGAAGCCGCCAAGTGCTCAGCTAATTTAGTTTTCCACCACAGAGTCACAGAGAAAACCAAATGCCTGGTAAACCTTTTCCCTTCTGGTTTTATAGTTCAAGGTTTTCTCTGACTCTGTGACTCTGTGACTCTGTGGTGAAGAATAGCGAATTAGGCCACTACTGCCGTCCACCAGCGCTTTGCCGCCCCACCCCAACCCGGTATACATTGTTCCGGTAATGTTTCTCGGCAATATTTAGGAGGAGTACATGCCTCATCTATTTTCCAGCCGTCAATCGGCCACCTCAGTTTTCGCGGCCGTATGCCTCGCCCTAACCACAACCGCGTACGCGCAGAATTCTCCAGGCCCGCAGCCCGCGCCAATGCCTCCGCCCATCGCCGCGCCGGTCGACACGCCCTATCCCGGCGGCACGATCTCTCTGCACGTCGATACCACAAACATCACCGATCGCATCTTCACTGTGCACGAAACCATCCCAGTAAAAGGCCGCGACATTACGCTGCTCTACCCCGAATGGCATCCCGGCGCGCACTCCCCCTCGGACCCAGTCGCTGAACTCGGTGGTCTCATCGTCACCGCCAATGGCAAGCGCATCCCGTGGATGCGCGACCCCGTGAACATGTACGCTTTCCACGTTGAGCTGCCCCCGGACGCGAAGTCGCTCGACGTCAACTTCGACTACCTCGCCCAGCAGGATCCGAAACGCAGCCGCATCTCCTCGAAATTCGCCGACGTCACCTGGAACAGCGTTCTTCTCTATCCCGCCGGATACTTCTCGCGCGACATCAAATTCGAAACCACCATCCGTCTGCCCCAGGAATGGAAATTCGCCTGCGCCCTCGATGTGAAATCGCAGGAAGGCAACGCAGTCCACTTCAAAGAAACGACGCTGAACACCTTAGCCGACGCGCCCCTCTACGCCGGCGTCAACTTCAAGCGCGTAGACCTGTCGAGCGGCCCGGACAATCCGGTCTACCTCGATATCTTCGCCGACAAGCCTGCCGATCTCGAGATCACTCCCGACGAACTGCAATACCACAAAAATCTGGTAATCGAAGCGCAGAAGCTTTTCCATTCGCATCACTACGATCACTACGACTTTCTTTTTTCCGTCAGCGACATCGTCAGCGGCAAAGGCCTGGAGCACCACCAATCCAGCGAAGACGGATCTCGCGCCAACTACTTTACCGACTGGAATGCGGGCATTCCCGGCCGCGCGCTTCTGCCCCACGAATATACCCATTCGTGGAATGGAAAATTCCGCCGCCCCGCCGACCTCTGGACGCCCAACTACAACGTGCCCATGCGCAACAGCCTGCTCTGGGTCTATGAAGGCCTGACCGACTATTACGGCAACGTGCTCACCGCGCGTTCCGGCATGCGCACTCCCGAGCAGGCCCGCGATACCTGGGCGCAAATCGCCGCCGGGTTCGAAATCAGCCCGGGACGCACCTGGCGCTCTCTCGAAGACACCACCAACCAGCCGATTGTTTCCGCTCACGGCGCGATCCAGGACGCATGGCCTACCTTCCAACGCGGCTACGATTACTATCCCGAGTCAGATCTCGTCTGGCTCGACGCCGACACCAAGATTCGCGAACTGAGCAACGACCAGAAATCTCTCGACGATTTCGCCAAACTTTTTTACGGCATCAACAACGGCAGCTACGTCACCGTCACCTTTACGCTCGACGACCTGGTGAAAGCCTTAAACACCGTGCAGCCCTACGATTGGGACGCATTTTTCAAGACACGAGTTTTTGACGTCAGCCCGAGCGTTCCCGAAGATGGCTTCACGCGGGGCGGTTACCGGCTCATTTACAACGACCACGAACCCGAATGGCTGAAGAAACCCGACCCCATGCGCCCCGCAGGCTTCTCGTTCTCGCTCGGCTTCTCGGTCAGGCCAGATGGCGGCCTCGATAACGTTGTGTGGGACAGCCCCGCCTTCAAAGCCGGAATAACGCCGGACATGCAACTGCAAGCCGTCAACGATCAGAAATTCACCATTGCGGGCCTGCGCGAAGCCGTCCTCGCCGCCGAGCCGAGTGGAGAAAAAAGTAAAGATCCGATCAAGCTCCTGCTAAAACGCGGCGACGACTTTCTCACCGTCTCCCTCGACTACCACGGCGGCCTGCGCTACCCGCACCTGGAAAGAGTCGAGTCCACGCCTGACCGGCTGGACGCAATCCTGGCGCCGGCGAAATAGCAATCAGTTTGCCGTCGAGGCGTTGTGCGTGAGCCGCTCCACGGTCCTGATCAATGAAATGAGCAAGCGGCCTGCGTGCAAATGGATGCACTTGCTTTTGTGTCGCGAAAACGGCATGATTACCGGCGGCCCGAAAGGCCGTTGCCCGCGGGGAGTCAGAAGAAAAGTCAGACAATCAGGAGTTCAGACAATGCATCGCTCTCATAAAGCACTCACATTTCTTGCGACCAACGGCTTAGCAGTTGGTCTCTTCCTCGCCGCGGCTGTTTCCCCAGCTCGCGCGCAAAGCGTCGAGGGCGTTTTCAACGGGCACCGGATCATCGTTCCGCAATCCAGCATTCCTCAGCCCGGCCGCCATCACACGAATTACTTTTACGTTGACTCCAACCAGCCCTCATCGGGACCGCCTTCTGGCGTTGAGACTCCGGGTTCGGTGGCCTGCGTCTATCAACTCATCGCCGGGCCCTCCGGCTGCCCCGTGGCCACCAGCACCGCAGTGCCGACCGGCGGATGGGGAGCCATTGCCATTGTCGACGCGGGCGACTACCCCACGGCGGCGAGCGACCTGGCGGCTTTCTCCAGCTACTACGGAATTCCAGCTGCCGACTTGACCGTGACTTGGCCGGGAACCACGAAGCCGCCTGTGTATTCGGATTGGGAAACTGAAGAGGCGCTCGATATCGAGTGGGCCCACGCCATGGCGCCGCAGGCCAAGCTGTATCTGGTCGAATCCAAGCTGGCCGATACCGACCCGACTTGGCCCGCCGTGCAACTCGCGGCCCAACTCGTCGCCGCAGCCGGCGGCGGTGTGGTGAGCATGAGTTGGGGCGACCCGGAAGTGAGCGAAGAGCTTTCCTGGGATAAATACTTCGTCGCCAAGGGAGTCGTTTTCTTCGCCGCCGCCGGCGACGGAGGTTTGGGCGTAAGCATTTATCCGGGAGCATCGCCGAACGTGGTCGCGGTTGGAGGGACATACTTCAACCGCAATTCACAAGGCGACTTCGTCAACGAGACTTACTATACCGACGGAGGAGGCGGCGACCTCAGCCCCTACGAGCCGCGGCCCCCGTATCAGAACGGCGTATCGAGCGTAGTTGGAACGCAGCGCGGATATCCCGACGTGGCCGCCGATTTCTGCTGCGCGCCGATTTATCTGGAGGGAGGATGGTTTTCGGTCGGCGGCACCAGCTGGGCGACGCCAACCTTTGCCGGAATTGTGAATGCCGCTGAACACAAATCAAAAAGCAGTGTGGCCGAGCTGAGCTTGATGTACAAAGATCTCGCCAATTCGTCAGAGTACTCCGCCGATTTCAATGACATTACGCAGGGTGCCCCCCAGTGCGGCGTCGGCTTCGACAAATGCACGGGCATAGGTTCGCCGAAGACCTACGCAGGCAAGTGAGTTTCCGATCTCGCGCAACGCCGCGCAGGTCATGAGGCCGCTTGCACTCCAGAATGGTTACCGCACGACGAGCACTTCTCTAATGTTGTCGCGGGCAAGGAAGAATTTGATCGAGGCGAAGTCCCTGAACAGAGTTTCGATGTGGCGGTTATTGAAGACGCGCTGCAGGCGGAAGCCGTCGGTGATCGCAGTGTGAATGGCGCCGGTAGGTCCGCGGCGCGCTTCCCGCTTCAACACAATGCGCTGCATTTCGAGCACGTCTTTTCCGACAATGTGAAAACGGTAACAGGGCGAATCAGGCCCCGCGTCTTTGGTGTGAAAAAATGCGAGCAACATGCCGCCGGGTTTCAGCACCGACCACAGTCGTCCCATCACCGGACGCACCAGGCTTTCATCCAAATAATCCGGCAGATTCCAGCACAGCACGACGTCGAAATGTGCCGCGGGATAGACCAGGTTGTCGGCCAGAAACCGCCGGCTGTCGAGTACAACAGTCCCCTGCTCGTCTTTCGTGATGAGATGCGGCTCGGTCGAGGCGACCAGAAGATCTTCGCTATAGATTTTGTGGCTGCCTTCGGTGAAGAACCGGATATTCGCGGGCGAAGTGGAACCAAGATCGAGTACGCACAGCGGCGTGTCCACGTCCCAGAGTCGGGAGAGTTCACCAAGGCCGCTCGAACGGCGAGTCAGTTTTGCGGCGGGCTGCGGAGTTGCCGCCTCTGTCCCGCCCGATGAGCCGCGAAAGAGCTTCATGAAATTCTGTGTGACTGATGCCATCCTCTAACCTGAGGGCCGAAACGGCGGGAGTTACTTTCCTGCCGCCTTGTCCGACTTGCCCTGAATGTCGACTTTGCCCTTCAGGTAAGCGCCTTCTTCAATGGAAATCCGCTGTGTTGCAATGTCCCCGGTAACCACCGCGGACTTGCGTAATTCGACGCGGTCGCTGGCCTGCACGTTGCCCTCGAGTTTGCCCTGCACCACAATGGCCTTGGCCTCAACCGTGGCTTTCACCGTGCCGTTGGGACCAACCGTCAAGCTGTTGTTCTTCAGCGCGATGCTGCCCTCGACCTGACCATCAACATAAAGGTCTTCGCTGCCCGACAATTCACCCTTGATGACCACCGATTTGCCAATCTGCGCCAAATCTGCCGACAACGGAGCACTCATGGATGTTCTCCTTAAGGAAGCGGAATACTGCAGTACCAAAGATTACTGGGAAGGCAGGTACCGGAACGGCCGCGTTCGCTTGTCACGACTATACTCAACAACAAGAGCGCGCGGCAAGCGCCGAAGCGGAACGCGGGTAGCAACTCAATTCCAACATTATTTCCAACCGCTGTCATTCTGAGCGCGGCAACAGCCGGGCGAGGAACCTTACGCCGGCCGACGCATTGATGCCGTAGATGGGAGCGCCTGCGCTTCATGCAGTGCAGACGCTCCTCGCGCCAGCACAACCGATGTCCGGGTTTCGTAAGGAACGCGGGAATGCCAGAAAATACAGACCAATCGAACTACACCCTACAACCCCGCGGGCAGATTGCTACACTAACCACGAGATGGCTGGCGCAAGAAAAACGCGGCTGGGACCGAGTCTGCTGAAAGCATGCGCCCTGCTGGCTGTCGCAGCCGCCACAACGACGCTCCTGGTGCTCATTGCTACCGCCCAGGACGCGAAGCCACCCGAACTGTCGCCCGCCGAACTGGTGCGGGTTGCAGTGGCCAACGAAGTCGCGGCCGACAACCACCCCGAAGCTCTGCACATGTTTCGCTCGCGCAAACAGACTCCACGCGGATCGCAGACCCGGCTCTATGTGGAAACCACAGACGCCCTCGCCGCGATGCTCGTCGCCCTCAACGATCAGCCGCTGACGGCGGAACAACAAAAAACCGAAACCGACCATCTGGACTGGCTCATAAATACCCCCGACCAACTGCGCAAGAAACGCGCACGCGAGAAGGAAGATGAAGAGCGAATCATGCGAATTGTGAAAGCCCTGCCTGACGCTTTTCTCTACGAGTACGCCGGGGCGGAGAGCAGCGCAACCGGGCTGGGCGAAACCGGGGACCAACTGGTGAAGCTAACGTTCAAGCCGAATCCCGCGTATTCCCCGCCGTCGCGCGTGGAGCAGGTGTTGGACGGAATGCAAGGTTATCTGCTGATCGACGCCAAAGTCCGCCGCCTCGCGAAAATCGACGGCACGCTTTTCCGCGAGGTCTCGTTCGGCTGGGGGATCCTCGGCCATCTCGACGAGGGCGGACACTTCCTGGTGCAACAGGCCGACTTAGGCTTGGGCGACGGGGCCTGGGGTATCACCGAGATCAGTCTGAAAGTCACCGGCAGGTTCCTGCTATTCAAGAGCCTGAAAATGGAATCAGACGAGGTATTGAGCGACTTCCGGAAGATGCCGGAAAATTTGACGTTCGCGCGGGCCGTAGAAATGTTAAAGACCGAGCAGGAAAAGCTGGCGCACAACACCCACCCCGAGCAGCCGTCCGAAGTCCAGAAAACTCCGCAGTAGCTGTGATTTATGCCGTAGCGCCGATTTACGCCGTAGCGGCGATTTGTATCAGGGCACGGCTTCAACCGTGCCGTAAACGGTACGAAGTAAGTCACGGCTTTAGCCGCTGTTTCGCCCCGCACTTAGCGAGCCCGCAGCGTTTCTTTTCGTACCGTCAGCTTTTCGATCAAGTCTTCCTTGACCCGGTAGCCAGTTCCCGGCTGATCGCTAATGGCGATCATCCCCTGAGGAGAGACTTCTACTTCCGGGTCGATAATGTCTTCTTTCCAGTAACGCTTGGAGGCCGAGACGTCGCCGGGCAGGCGAAAGTTTTCGAGAGTGGAAAGTGCGATGTTATGGGCGCGCCCGATGCCGGTCTCGAGCATCCCGCCGCACCACACTGGAATGTTGTGAGCATGGCACAGATCGTGGATTTTCAGAGCTTCGGAGAATCCGCCAACGCGGCCCACTTTAACATTGATGATGCGGCACGCTCCGGTTTCAACGGCGAAGGCGGCGCTGCGGACGCTGACAATCGATTCGTCCAGGCAAATCGAAGTGCGCAATTCTTTCTGCAGGCGCGCGTGATAGTAGATGTCGTCGTTCCACAGCGGCTGTTCGATCATCAACAGATTGAACTGATCGAACTTACGCAGATGCTCGACCTGATCGAGGGTGTAAGCGGAATTGGCGTCGCAGCTCAAAGTAATGTCGGCCCAGCGCGAGCGGATGCGTTCCAGCACGTTCACGTCCCAGCCGGGCTTCACTTTGACTTTAATCCGGCGGTAGCCAGCCGTCAGTTCGATCTGAATTTTGTCGAGCAGTTGTTCGATGGAATCCTGAATGCCGATGGAAACGCCGCAGGGAATCTCGCGGCGCGTGCCCCCTAGCAGTTTCCAGAGTGGCAGCCGTTTCTGCGTGGCTTCGGCGTCCCAAAGAGCGTTTTCGAGCGCGGCCTTAGCCATGCGGTGAGCGCGTACCTTGGCAAACAGCGCCGGGCATTCGCGCGCAGATTCGATCTGTTGCCCCAGCAGCGCGGGGATCAGATACTGCATCAACGTCGGCCATGCACTATCGATCCATTCACTGCTGTAGAAGGGATCTTCGCCGACGACGCTCTCGCTCCATCCGTCAACGCCCTCGCTGTGGACAGTGACCAGCAAAATGCGGCGGCTATAGGTGCGACCGAAGCTTGTCTCGAAGAAATGGACGAGCGGCATGTGAATTTCGCGGAGCGTAATGGCTTCAATTTTCATGGTTTAGAGTTTTAAAGTTTTAAGGTTTCAAAGTTTCAAGGTTTCAAAGACTCGGGTTGATTTTCAGAGGCTCTTACATTGAAACCCGAAACTTTGAAACCTTGAAACTGCCTTTTATGCCTCCGACGCGTACGACCACTTTTCATCCCAGTGGCCTAACAGAAATTTGCCGTTGCCAACCGCATCGCGCTCGTAGCCCAGCACAGCCAGCCCGCGCGAGAATGCGAGCAGAAACTGTCCGCGATTGCGCTCCTGCACCTGCTGGGCCAAGCCGCGAGTTTCGGACGCGGCTTTCCAGTCATAGATTTGCCCTGGAACTTCGATGCCGGATTCGCGGACGATGGCTGGATTTTTTCCCGTAGCCAGCAGCGTTTCTACACGCTTCGACTTCAGCCACCATTCCGCGATCAGGCGGTCGCTGGGCAACCCTCCCTGCAGTGGAGACGACGTGATTCCGTACTGGTTGATGTTATAACGGCGCGCGATGGCGCCGAGTTTTTCAATGTTCAGGTAAGCATTCTTAATTTCGAGAGGATCGAAAGTCCACTCAATCAATTCAATGCCGCGGGCAAGCGCGTCTTCGCGCTGCAGCAGCTTCAAACGCCTTCCCAAACCGCCATTGCGATGATCTTTCCTTACGGCGAGCATGTGCGAGTGCAGGTAGACGTGGCCGGTGCGCGTTCCGGGAACCGACAGCGCGAAGCCGACCATAACGTCGCCATCAAAAGCCCCCATCACCTGGCCGCCGACTTTGTCGGCAACCACAAACATGCGCAGCGGCACCAGTTCGGCATCGGTAAAATTCCAGACTTCTTTCTGCAGCGCAACGCAGGCGCGCATCTCCTCAAGACCCTGGCAGCGGCGCAGCACGATGGAGTCGGCGGTCACGCTGGCTTCTCCACGCGCTTCTCCTCGGCTTTGGCCTGCTGCCAGAGCGATTCCAGTTCTTCCATGGGCGCCTGATCGGCGGAACGGCCGGACTCGTGCAGGCGCGATTCCATCCATTGAAAGCGCCGCTTGAACTTGCGGTTGGTCTTGCGCAGAGCAGATTCGGGATCAAGCGATAAATAGCGCGCAATGTTGACCAGCACAAAAAACAGGTCGCCGACTTCTTCTTCCAGCCGCGCTTGCAGGTCTTCAGGGACGACTGTTCGCCCCGATCCGGCCACGCCACGGCCCTGCGGACGCGGTCCGGGAGCGGGAAATTCCTGCAACTGCTCGCGCAGTTCGCTGGTCTCTTCGTTCAGCTTGTCGAACAAACCTTCGACATTCGGCCAGTCGAAACCGGCCTGCGCAGCGCGCGAACTAAGCTTGTAGGCTTCAAGCAGCGAAGGCATGGCGGAAGAAACTCCGGCAAGGATGGAGCGCTTCTCGTCTTTCGTCACTGCGTTCGCCGAATCCGCATCGCCTTCCGTACCGTCGGCTCGCCGTTTCTTAGCCTCTTCCAGCTTTCTCTCTTCGACCTTGATCGCTTCCCAATTGCGTTTGACCTCAGCAGAAGTATCGGCCTTCACGTCACCGAACACATGCGGATGGCGGTTGATCAGCTTGGTGGAGAGCCGGTCGAGAACATCGTCGATCGAAAACGAAGCCTGCTCCTTCGCCATTTCGGCGTAAAAAAGTACCTGCAGCAGCAGATCACCGAGCTCACCCGCGAGTTCGGGCCAGTCACGATTGTCGATGGCTTCGAGAACTTCGTAAGTCTCTTCCAGAGTGTAGGGCTTGATGGAATCGAAAGTCTGTTCGCGGTCCCAGGGGCAGCCGCCAGGCGCGCGAAGGCGCTCCATTATGGCAACCGCCCGCTCGAAACGTTCTCCAGTCGAGGGCATGAGGCAACCACTGTAAATGACTCCCGAGGCAGGAGGCAATGCGCGGAAGCAGGCGTGACCGGGCTGCACGGACGATAAAATGAGAACCGTCTCACGTGAATTCGGTGAACTTCACATGCAACACTAGCATCGAACATTTGCGCGGAACGTCCAAGGTCAAGACGCGCCGGGAACCGCCCGCAGGTTACTTTCGGCATGTTCTTGCGCAGATTGATCGGGAGACTATCGTTATCTTCATCTCATTGCGCTGCAGGAGCAGAATCAGATAGGTCGATCAGGTCAGGTCGACGTGTTGGCGGCAAAACCCAGCCAACAACCAGCATTTCAGAACTCCAGCATCTGCTGTAAATACATGAGTTTAGCAACTAAACCTCGACCGCCATTAGAAGGCCACTTTCAAGTGGTGGTCATCGGCGGCGGCATTAACGGCGTGGCCGTGGCACGCGAGTGCGCCCGCGCCGGCAAGCGGACTCTGCTGGTCGAGCAAAACGATTTCGCCTCCGGCGTGACCAGCCGGTCGACCCGCATCATTCATGGCGGACTGCGCTACCTCGAACATGGCGAACTCAGTCTGGTGCGCGAGTCCGTGAAGGAACGCGAGCGGCTGCTGCGCGAACGATCGCACCTGGTGCATCCCGTGCACTTTCTGTTTCTGCTGAACGAGCAGAGCCAGCGCAGCGCCATGAACGTGCGCGCTGGCCTGTGGCTTTACCAGCGCATTGCGGGAAGAAAATCCACCGACCTGAGCGAGATGGAGTTGAAGCGGGTGGAGCGCGCTCTGGATGCTGGCCACAAGTGGTCGATTTTCAATTACGAAGACGCGCAGTGCGAATTTCCCGAGCGCCTGGTAGCCGAGTGGATGACGGAAGCGGCCGAGGCCGGAGCGGTTGTCCGCAATCATTGTGAAGTGCTGGCCGTCGATGTGGGGCAGGGCCGGGTTCGCGGCGTGCTCTTGCGCGACCGCATCTCCGGCAAAGACGAGCGCGTCGATGCCAACTGGATCTTCAACTGCACCGGCCCGTGGGCCGACCGCATTTGCCAGCGATCTTCGGTGCGCACCAGCCAGCCCATGCTGGGCGGAGTGCGCGGTTCACACATCGTTCTGCCCCGCTTCTCTGGCGCACCTACTGCGGCGCTTTACACCGAAGCCGCGGACGGCCGTCCAGTTTTCATTTTGCCCTGGAATGAGCAAGTTCTGGTCGGCACCACCGAAGTCCCGGACACCGGCGATCCCAGCAAGACGGCACCCTCCAAAGAAGAGATCGACTACCTGTTGCGCACAGCAAGCAAGCTGTTCCCCAAGGCGAAGATTTCCGCGCACGACATCAAGTACGCTTTCGCCGGCGTACGTCCACTGCCAAACTCGCCAGGGAAGAACGCGTCGGCGGTGACGCGGCGGCATTTTCTGCACGACCATACGCCGGACGGCGCGGCGCACCTCATCTCAGTAATCGGGGGCAAGCTGACCACGGCCGCCTCGCTGGCGCGGGAATGCGCGCGCAAGATTGGCATCGCGGTCCCGGAGCCAAATCTGGTCGCGATGGGCCCCGGAAGCGCTCTCGACCCCATGCTCGATCAAGAAACTTTAGAGATCGCCCGAGCGGGGTCGGTGAGCGAAGAAACCGCCCGCGGCATGATGGAGTGGCACGGCCAGCGTGCGATGGACATCGCCCGAATGGCACTGGTAAGCGCGGAACTGCGCGCCCCGATTTGTCCTCACACCTCGCACATCGTCGCCGAAGTGGTGGAAGCTTTCCGAAAAGAATTTGCGGTTACGCTGGGCGATGTTCTGCTGCGCCGGGTTCCGGTGGCGCTGGGCGCGTGCTGGACGGAATCCTGCAGCCGCGAGGCGGCGCTGCGCATTGGCGCAGTGCTGGGCTGGAACGAACAGGCTCTGGGAGCGAATCTGGAATCGTTTGAGATGGAGCGTGCGGCGTTCCTGCAGCGCCCGTCGCGCGGCACGGCTGCGCTGGAAGCCGCAGCCGACTAGGTAACCGCCTTCTTCCCGAACTGACGCAGTCCAACCACCAGCAGCAGAACATCAAAGAAAACCAGCGCTCCGATGACGGCTGCAATCGGCAAATGCACAAACTGCGGAACCAGGGTGCCGCGCAGTCCTTCGCTCGCGTACACCAGCGGATTGATCAACACAATCTTTTGCAGAACGGGAAAAGTCTTCAGCGCGCTCCACGGATAATACGTGCAGCCGAAGAAAATCATAGGCGTCATGACCATGCTAAACATCAGCCCGATGTGCTGCTGATCCATGCTGCTTCCCAGCGCCAGTCCTCCGCATGCGGAAAAACCCGCCACCAGCACAATGATCACAGCGAAGGTGATCGGCGTGCCAATGCTGATCTCAACTCCCGGGCGCAGCACCAGCCACGCCAGCGGGATCACCACCAACCCAGCCACTAGCGCCTGCAGCATTCCAGCGACGACTTTCTCAATCGCGATCCAGCCCACGCTGATGGGAGCCAGCAGGCGGTCTTCGATTTCGCGCGTCCACTGAAACTCGGCGATCAGCGGCATGGCCACCGCCCAGACTCCGGTGAAGGTCATGCTAATGGCGATAATGCCAGGCAGCAAAAGGCTCTTGTACTGAGGGGGCATATAGCCGCTGCCCACCATGACGCGGCCGAAAATAAACACAAACAGCAACGGCTGCAGGAAGGTCTGCAGAAATAATTGCATGGCGTTACGCCGCGCTACGTGCGCGTCGCGGGCCAGCAGGGCGAAAAAGGTTGTCCAGTTCAATCGCGCAGGCTCCTTCCGGTATGGTGCAGGAAAAGATTTTCGAGACTCGGCTCGGAAATGTGAACGTCCGACAATTCCGCGCCCGAACTCGCGGCCAGGCTCGCGATTTCAGGAATGAGCGAACCGCCGCGGTCGGCATACACGTCGACGCCGGTATTGCCAGCTACGTCGTCGGCGGCGCGCACCTCCCGCACTCCCGCCAGCGCCTGCAAACGCTGCAACAGGTCCGGCGTCTGATTGCCGAAACGCAGGCGCAACAGAAATCCTCCTGGGATCGACGCCTTCAACTCGGCCGGCGTGCCCAGGGCAATCATGCGGCCGTGGTCAACAATGGCCAGGCGCTGGCACAGCGCGTCAGCCTCCTCCATGTTGTGAGTGGTGAGCAGCACTGTCTTCCCTGCCTGGTGGTATTCGCGAATGATCTCCCACAACAAAATCCGGGTTTGAGGGTCGAGGCCGGCGCTGGGTTCGTCGAGAAACAGAACCTGCGGATCGTGCATCATGGCGCGGGCAATGGAAAGCCGCTGCATCATGCCGCCGGAAAAGCCGCGCACCATCTGGTTGCCGCGCTCGGTGAGTTTGAATTTCTCAAGCAAGGCATCGGCGCGTTCGTTTCTGAGCTTCGACCCTAGCCCAAAATACGCCCCGTGAAAAACCAGAATCTCGCGAGCGGTTAAAGAAAAATCCAGGTTCGCACGCTGCGGCACCACCCCAATCAAGCGCTTCACCTGGGCTTGTTCCTTCCACACGTCGTGGTCGCCGATCCAGGCTTGACCCGAGGTTGGGCGCACTCGCGTGGTCAGCACTCCGACCGTGGTCGATTTGCCGGCGCCGTTTGGCCCCAGCAGGCAAAAAATCTCTCCCGGACGCACTTCGAGTGAAAGTCCGTCGAGGGCGGGAATTTGCGCCTTCGGCTGGGCCTTAGACTGCTTCGCGCCCTTGGCATCGGCACGCATCACAAAGCCTCCGCCCGCTCCCAGCGGTGGAGCGGAGTTATACACCTTGCGCAGATCCTGTGTGCGAACGCCAACGGCCATGCAGAGAAGTCCTCAATCTGGAAGCAGCTGAAGTTCTGGAAGTATATCGCAGGCTACGCTGGTTACTAAAGATTGGCCACGACCTTGCGTCATCTGGGAACGGCATCCCGGCAACTCTACACTGGCGCGAGTGTGTCGGGATTTGCCCGTCACAGAGGCGTGGCCGATGTTGATTCCCATCAAGCACGAGAACATGGAGGCCCGGCGCTGGCCCGTGATCACCCTGGCCTTGATCGCCATCAACGTGGCAGTTTTTCTCTTTACCATGTCGGCCATCGAAGATGAAACGCCGGAACTGGGCGAGATCAAGTCACACATCCTGATTCTCGCCGCCCTACATCCTGAGTTGAAAATGCAAGCCGAGTCCCAGCGTCTGGTCGACGCATTCAAACAGAGCCATCCCGACCAGTGGGCGCACGTGCAGAGTCCATATCGCGACGTCATCAACACCTATGACGCTAGGATCAAAATGATGGAGGACCCGTCGAAGCTACAGGCCGAGATGGATTCGCTCAACACCCAGCTTGTGAGCCTGACCAAGACGTCGATTGTTGAGCAGTATGCGTTCGTTCCCGCGCAACCCACAGCCCTCAGCTATCTAACGGCCAATTTTCTGCACGGTGGCTGGCTGCACCTGATTGGCAACATGTGGTTTCTGTGGTTGGCGGGATTTGTGCTTGAAGACGTGTGGGGACGCTGGCTATATTCGGCGTTCTATCTGATTGCGGGCGCGGCCGCGTTGCAGTTTTACGCGTGGTCAAATCCTGGCAGCATCACTCCTACGCTGGGCGCGTCCGGCGCCGTGGCCGCTCTGATGGGAGCGTTTCTGGTGCGCTTCCCGAAGATGAAGATTGAGATGGCCTGGCTGTTCCTGTTCAAGCTGTACCGTTTCAAAGCCGCGGCGTACTGGCTTCTGCCGCTGTGGCTGGGAGTCGAAATTTTCTACGGATCGCTGTTCGGGTCCTCCAGCGGGGTGGCGCACTGGGCGCACGTCGGCGGATTTCTATTTGGAGCCTTGGCCGCGCTGGCAATCCAGCACTCGGGCATCGAACACAAAACCAATAAGAAGATTGAAGAGAAACTCGGCTGGACGAATGATCCGGAACTCGAGCAAGCCAGCGGCATGATGGACCACGGCCAACTCGCCGAAGCGCTGGCGTTACTGACCAACTACGTCGCCGCAAAGCCGAACTCGCTCGACGCCTGGAACCTGCTGCGGGAGATCCATACCCGGCAGAGCGACACCAAGGCTTACCTGGATGCGACCGTCAAAACCTGCGGGCTGCACTTGAAGGCGCACGAAGTCGAAGCGGCGTTCCAGGACTACGCGGAGTTCATCGATTCCGGCGGCGGCAAGTTGCCCGCAGCGAATTGGCTCGAACTCTGCAAGGGCGCGGAGGAAATGCAGGAGTTCGATCGCGCGTGTTCCGAGTACCACGAACTTGCCCAGGCTTATCCCACCGACCGGCAGGCGCTGACCGCTCAACTCAGCGCCGCGAGGCTTTGCCTGAAGCGCCTGAATCGCCCGCAGGACGCGCTGACCCTCTACCAGACTGCGGCAGCGTCTCCGATTCCGCATCTCGATTGGGATCAGCACATTCAGGCGGGAATTAAGGAAGCCAAGGCCGCCACGTCTTCAAAAAATGCGAGCGCCGCTGGCGCGCAGTAAGATAACGCCACTTCCGCAAAACAGGCCCGACGGAAAAATGTCGAGCCTGCTCGCCTTTCTTCAGTGGTGCAGTTTGGCTCTCCCACCATCCTGTCATCCTGAGCGTAGCCGTTTTTCAGGCGTAGCGAAGGATCTCCCGCTGAACCGCCCTGCCGCGTAAGCCAAACGTCACCACGAACTACTTTTCTTCGGTTCGATGTCTGCCTCCTCAAGCGGCAAGTCAGTTACATCTTGTGACCCGACATCGCGGTCGAGCTGAAAAACAAGAAGAAGTTCGACGGAGCTTCCACCGCCGTGCCCGCCTTGAGCGCAGCCTGAACCCCGGCAAGAGAAGTGATTCCGCTCGTTCCGTCCGCGTTCGGCCAATCGCTCTGGTCCAGCACCAGCACCGGCACCACCTGCCACCAGATCGAGGAAAGATTAATGTCCGGGTTGATCAGCACGTGACTGTGATTAGGCGTCGGCACAAAGATGTTCGTCACCGGAGGCTGCACATATCCCAGAGCAACCAACACGGGCCCCAGGTCCAGCCGCGAAGCGTGCATGGTGCAGGTGCCGGGAGCCGAGCCGGGTCCAGGGCACTGCGTATACACGCTCGGTTTCGCTTTGAATGCCTCCGGCAGCGCGCCAAACAAAGAGATCAGAGTACTGCCCAGCGCCGGTCCACAAGTCGTGTCCTGCACTACGTTCGTGCATGAGATGGCGTCGTTAGGATTCTGGTCGTTGTCGGTGGAAAACATGGGGACGAGCACAAAAATCGGTTCGGAGGTCACCGCGGGATTTCCCTTCACTCCGTTCGGATTAATGGTCGGCTCTGTCCCCACCTGGCAGATGGGGGTTTGCATTTCGCCAGGATCGCTTTCGGCCGGGATGCCGTTAAAGTTCAGGTCGCTGCCGGGCTGGTCGATGCAGGTAAAACTCTCGGTATAAGTAAAGGTGAAGAAGCTTATTGTCTCCGTAACCGAAAGTCTGATTTGGTTTGGACTGCGCGGATGCGACAGCAGTGATTGCGGCGACGACGGCCAACAGCAGCACTGGCCGGCAGATTGAGATTTTCATACTTCCTCCACAGAAGGTTTGGGACCGCTCTGCCTGAAGTACGGAACCCTGGAAGAATCGGATTGCAGAAGGAAAAAATCTAAGGCGTCCGCGGAGTCGAACGCAATCCCAACGGAAGCGTCGTCGGGTAAGGTAGGCAAATGCCCTGTAGCTTCACACTCACTGCCCCCGGAATCGGCCCATTCTCAACGAGTGTAACCGCCTGGTTACAACACCTATGTCACTCGGCGTCCGAATGCCGAGATCGGCCACGGTCTAATCGGGTCAGGGAATCAGTTTAAAAACTACACCCAAGTTGTAGGTGCCGCCTTGATTGGTCACGCCGTACAGCGCGCCATTCATCGGCAGTACGCTTTCTGGATATTCGCCATCGCTGGTGCCGCTAAATTCATGCAACACTGTCAGTTCGCCGTCGCTGTTCAGTTTGAAGCTGTTCAGTTTGAAAATCGTTCCCTTGTTATGACAGCCGCCCAGATAGGTGGCGCCATATATGTTTCCGTTTCCATCCAAGGCAACTCCTCCAATCGGCTGAGCGCCATCGGAGCCGTTGAAGTTGTACAGAACCAGATGCTCACCTGAACTAGTCACTTTGAACACAGTTCCAACGTTGCCGCTTCCTCCGCTCGCCGTGGCGCCGTATAGATTTCCTTGCGAGTCGCGATAAACGCCATTGGAAGGATTTGCTCCATCGGCTCCGCCCTGAAAACTATAGAGGACGGTTTCACTGCCTCCTGGCCCGATCTTGAATATGGTTCCCCAGCCATACGCACCGCCATATATTGTCGTGCCATAAAGATTTCCTGCAGCGTCGCGCACTAGCGAAGCATTAGGAAAATTTCCGTCCCCTGCAACTTCGCCGAATGTGTGAACTAAGGTTACGGTGTTGGGACCATTTAATTTGAAGATCGTGCCACATCCGGTGAGAGAACAAGAAAAGTCTCCGCCTGCGAAGGCGACAACATACAGGTTGCCATCTATATCTTGAATCGCGCCCCCCGGAAACGCGCCGATCCCGGTTTGAATACAGCAGCTGAACAGGTTCGTCAGCTTTCCTTGCGAGTCCAATTTAAACACCGTGCCGAACTTATTGACGCCACCTTGATAAGTCGTGCCAACGATCGAGCCTGATTCCACAAACGACAGAAAGGGAAGCATTCCGTCCGCGCCGTCCTGAAAGTTGTAAAGCACGCGTTCCTGGCCGCCTGCGGTTATCTCAAAGACCGTGCCCCACCCGAGACCTCCACCTTGCGACGCTCCATAGATATTCCCTTGGAAGTCGTGTAACAGGGAACCTACCGGGTACGCTCCGTCATTAGGGGCCCCAAAACTGTGAATGATCGTGAATGTTTGCGCATTCGCTGACAAGCTCGCCATGAGCAGCCAGAGGGTCGCAGTCAGGAGAGATGCCGAAAGGCGAACACGGAGGCCCCGAGAAACGTTCATTGCCAACCTCCACTTGTGCAGCACTCAGATGGGCCAAAGGGGAAGAGGGTTGCCGCCAACAATCAGGGTCAAGGAATACCGGTCAGTTGGCCTAACATCCGATTACACTCATTGACCCGCCGAACTTGAGGTTCTAGGCAAAAACAACACCCCCGATTTCCTGTTGACAGCGCGCGATAGCGTTCCGTAAGATCGCCAAGCCGCGACTGACGCAGGTTTTGGCAGCTCGAGCCCACCACTCCCCCACACACAATTGCTTGACTAACGTTGCTTGACCAACCAGGAGAAATCTATGACACCAAAGAAAACTCGGTATTCGCACTATGCAATGCACATCGCGACCGCAGCCCTTATCAGTGCCTGCTGCCTTCAGCCCTTTTCCGCCGCACAGACCGCAGACGCAGAGGCCGCAGCCCGCGACAATTGGCGCGCGACAATGGCGCAGAGTACCCAGCCGGGCGAGGGATGCTTTCAGGCATCTTATCCCAACACCATCTGGGAGCAGGTGGAGTGCAAAGAATTGCATCCACGCGTCCATCCAGTCTTCCATAAGCCCGGCGAGGGACAGGTAACGGGCAACGGTCACGACTACGTCGCTGAAGCGCCCGGGCTGATCAGTGCGACACTTGGAACTTTCCCGAAGGTCTCTGGCGTCAAAACCGAAAAAAGTGTCGGAGTGGCCGCATTCGGAGACGGAGGCATCCTCGGGCCGAACGAATACTCGCTTCAGCTCAATACCGACTTCCAGGGCACCACAGCAGCCTGTGACAGTCATTCCGGATGTGTCGTCTGGCAACAATTCATCTACGCGACGGACTACGCAGTCGAGGGCGAAGCGGCAGTTTTCATGCAGTATTGGCTGATCGGCTGGGGCAGCTCAGCTTGTCCAAAAGGCTTCGCCAGCGCCGGCGGGGGCGATTGCTACGGCAACAGCAAGTCCGTATCGGCGCCCGACGTGAAGCCCACCTCCCTTGCCAGCCTGTCGATCTCGGCCTCCGCCACATCGGGTGGCAACGATACGGTGGTATTCACCAACGGAACCAAGGCTTACTCCGTTAGCGGCGCCGACACCATGCTGGATATTTCCCAGGTTTGGCACCAGTCCGAATTCAACATCGTCGGTGACGCCGGCGGTTCGCGAGCGGATTTCAATACGCCCGTCTCGGTCACCGTGAAAGTAGCGTTGACGGATGGCACCACCTCAGCCCCAACTTGTGTCGCGAATGCCGGCTCAACCGGAGAGACCAATAACTTGAATCTGGGCACCTGCAGCACCGCGACCGGATCCTCACCCTACATTGAGTTCACAGAATCGAACTGAACCGTTCACTCTAAGGGTCTCACTGAGCCGCGTGTCTCAGTGAGACCCTTATCCTTTGTGCTCAGCCGGAAATGGAGAAGCAGCGTTTTCCGTTAGTGTGGATTCCGTCCGTTCGGGCGGCGTAAGTATACAGGGCGAGAGAACAGGTCCTTCTGCGGAACCCCAGTTTGGTTAGACCGCGCTGCGACAGGCTTTGAACCCTTTCTATATAGGCGTGATCTCCCACACCGTTCCTGCCACGTTGGTCCCGCCTTCTGAGGTAGTGCCGAAAAGATCGCCTTTCGAGTCCATAATCACGCCGGAGTAGGGACGTTGCCCGTCGTCGCCAAAAGTTCCAAAGCTGTGAAGCACGGTCTCCTGCCAGTTGCCGTTAGGATTGGCCAGCTCGAAGACCGTGCCATCGGAATTAGAGCCGCCGTCTATGGTCGTGCCGTAGAGGTGACCGTCGGTCGAGTGAAGAACACCCCCGTTAGGGAACCCACCGCCCGCCTGTCCGGTGAAGTTGTACAGCACAGTTTCCGCATCGCTCGCATCCAACTCGAATACCGTTCCGTCGCCGATAAGACCCCCGTTCTTGGTCGCGCCGTAGAGGTTAGCCAGCTTATCCAGAGCCATCGTTCCGCAAGGGGCCGACCCATCCGGCGAGAGGGCGAAGTTGTACAGCGCCTCGTAGGTGCTGTTTGTAATCGAATACTTAAATAGCACTCCCGAGCCGGTGGAACCGCCTGCCTCGGTTGTGCCTCACAACGTCCCTCCCGCGATATTTGGACTCAGGATCAAAGTTGAATAAGGGTTCGCACCATCCGAATTGCTAAAGCTATGCAGCACAGTCTCAGCGCGGGTCCCCAGATCCAGCATGAACACGGTACCAAAGCCGGAGGAGCCGCCCTTAAAAGTCGTTCCGTACAGGATGCCATTGCTGACGACCGGAGCTCCGACGGGTTGGCCCCCGTCAGCGCCCCCAGTAAAGCTATAAAGAAGCTTAAATTGGTTGTTCACGATGTTCAGTTCGAAAATCACTCCAAAATCATAGGCGCCTCCTGCTTGCGTAAAGCCGAAGAGCGCATTCCCCGAGAGAAACAAACCTGCAAGATCGTATCCGTCCAGGCGATCGAAGGTGTGCAACACGCTTTCGGTCCAGTTCCCGCTTGTGGTGGGAGTCAGCTTAAACACAATTCCTGCCTCAGAAGTGACACCGCCACCCGCGCTGGTTCCGCCGTACAGGTTGCCCGCCTTGTCTAGCACCAAATTGGTCGTGTAGGGATTGGCACCGTCCGTGCAGTCTCCGCCGCCTTTGGAACAAAAGTCGTAAATCACACTGTAGGTTTGCGCGGAAAGGCTGGCCGCAAGCGCCGGGAGAAGCATGGTCGTCAACGCCAGTGCCACGCAAGCTGTGAGGCCGCGTTTCCCGGAATGTTCGCCTGTCGTTCTCATGGCTGCCTCCTTCAAAAATTCTTCGTTGTGCCAGCAAGAATCTGCTTCTTGACCCCGAAAATGCCAGCCACTCTATCGCAGCCCCTTGTTCGCGTCAACGCGAAATATCTAAGGAAATCGATCAACGAAAATGATCAACCACAGAAAGCGACGTTGGATTCGGAGTTACGTTGATGTTCGGATGTGCTGTGCGGGCACGTTATAGGCGAGTCTCGTCCACGTGCGAGTTGGAAACGTCGCGGCAATCGCTCAAGAGATTCGTAGAACAAGTAAGGTTGCGTCGTCGCGGAAATTCCCACCGCAGAAGGCCGTGACCTGTTGCATGATGGCGCGTTGAACTTCGAGCGCGCTTCCGTGGCGTGCGCGAGCGGCTTCCAGCAGGCGCTCCTCGCCGAACTCTTCGAGACTGGCGTTCTCAGCCTCCGTGATACCGTCCGTTGAGAGCAGCAGCTGGTCGCCCGGTTGAAGTTGCGCGGTGTAGTCCTGGTAGGTCCAATCCGGCAGCGCACCCAGCACTGCTCCTCCTCCTGGCAAAGTTTCTGTTGTGCCGTTGCTCCGCAACAGAAGTCCGGGTGAGTGTCCGGCATTCTCGTAGGTGAGCGTGCGTGTGTCGGCGTCGAGCACCGCGTAGAAAAAAGTTACAAACTTTCCCGCAGCGATGTTTGCACAAAGGAACTTGTTCAGTTTAGTACAGACCACCTGAGGCGATGCCTCGGCAGTGGCGAAGGCGCGAAAGGATGCCTGGAGATTCGCCATGAGCAACGCGGCTGTGATTCCTTTTCCGGCAACATCGCCCACGCAAATGCCGAGGCGATTTTTGTCCAGTTGAATCACGTCGAAGTAGTCGCCGCCGACTTCACGCGCAGGCTGCCAGGCTCCGGCGATCTGAACTCCGGCAAGCTGCGGCAACGTGCTGGGCAGCAGCATTTGCTGAATCTCGCGCGCTCGCTTGAGTTCTTCCTCCTGCTGCTGCAGCGCGATGGTCCCTTTCTCGACAGTCTGCTCCAGCTGTTGATTGCGTTCTCTCAGCTTTCGCTGCAATTCTTCCACGCCATACAGGACAACGTTGGTGACCACCGCGACGACGATGACGAAATAACCGATCCTGCTGAAGAGAGAAGAGAACGACTCGCGATCAACTTTGGTCAACTGCAGGAAGAAAATCGCGGCCCCGGCGCAAATCACCCCGAACATGAGTTGAACCGGGAAAAACGCGGCCCAGTTCCACGGGAACGGGCGCGCCGCGTAAAGGCGACGGCAGGCGAATTGGAGAGGAATAAGAAGATTGCCCACCGTGAGGCTGGCAATCATGATGACGAACAGTGAAACCTGCTGGTTGATCGAGGCCAGGATGGCATAAACCACCAACCCGACGAACACCACCGTAAGCTCGATGAATACGGGCAGCCAAAGCACCGAACGTTTCTTGGGGGCGACGGAAAGAGCGCTCACGCGTGACTCGCAGTCAAAATCAAACAGCAAGAGTAACGCGGAGTGAAAAAAAAGTCATTGCCGCCCTGCAGCCAAGGCAAGCGACCTATGGCCGCGACCTATGGCCGATGGAAACGGCCAACCAGTACACCTTTCATCAAAATGTGTCCGTCCATCGCTTTCATTACGTCAGCTTGGGTTGCGTCCGCACCAAGGCTGAGCTTGGTGTCCAGGGCGAAGAGTTCAAACGTGTAATGATGATAGGGACCAACCGCCGCTGCGCCCATCCCCATGTAGCCAACTTTCTTGCCCAAATTCAGAGCCTGAATTGAGCCATCGGGCAATTGCGCTTGTGGCGGCACTCCCTCCGGGAGCTCGTGTGCTGTTCCCGGGATGTTGAAGATCAACCAGTGCAGGACCTCATCGGTTGTTTTCGATAGCGAAGTATCCGGGTCGTGCAAGATCAGAGCAAAGCTGACCGTTCCATCGGGCACATAGGTCCACGTCAGCTTCGGAGATACCGGAGTCCCCTCAGCGGCCATGGTGAACTTGTTCGGAATAATACCGCCGTCCTGAAACGCGTCCGTTGTCAGCGTCAACCTGGGTTTTGTTGGGGCCGGTGCAGAGGGCGTTTGTGCCATCGCTCCCGCTGCCGCCGAAACCAACACCAGAGCTGCGATCCACGATTTCATATTGCACTCCTTAACGTTGAATGAGTTTCAGATGGTCGAACTTTGCTCTCGGACCCCGCCATTGTAAATGACTTGTTGCCCTCCACTCTGGCACATTACCTCGGTTATCTATCAACTATATGAGCGAAGAACGAGACTCAGCACCTGGCACATACCAGTGAAGGACGAGACTCAGCGAGTTACCTGGCACCCACAAAGGATAAAGTTATGAAAATGACGAGGCTCGACCAACACCTCCGAAACAAGCCCAATTCGACATCAAGCATCTTAAAACTAAAACAGGCCGCTTCGACTTGCGCTTTAGCGCTTGCGGCGCTGTTGCTGGTGAATTGCGGCAGTACCACGAGCTCGACGAACGGTGGAGGGGGGAACGGTGGGGGCGGGAACGGTGGAGGCAACAACAACACCATCCCGGTGGGCATCTATTCCGGTGCAGGAAGCCTTAATGTAAGCGGCACAGTTACGCAGCCCCAGATGGTTGCTATGGTTACATCGTCTGGAACTTACACGCTTTTGTCGTATGAGGCAGGGATCCCCAATTACGTCTACCAGATCGATACCGGCACGGGCAGCGTATCGAATGGGTCCTTCACGTCGAGCAACGATCAAGATTTATTTGCGTATCAGAACTACGAAGGCTACGATAATTTTGGATCCTCCGTGCTGGCGCCATATCAAGGCGCGGCGCTCTCTGCAACCTATGTAGCGAATACCAGTATCAACGGGCAGGTCACCTACCCGGGGCAAGGTGCAACGCTCGCGTTTCCATTGGAGTTTGTCTCCGGATCTACTGTGGCGCCCTCGTCGCTGGCGGCGATCGCCGGAACGCATACGGGCACGTTTTATAGCTATCTCGTTACTGACCCTGGCGAGTTCTCCCTCACCGCCGGATCTAGTTTTACTATTTCCGATACCGGCGTTCTCACCGGAACAGTTACTGCCGCATATGGTGGTACTCTTGGGCCGTGTACAGTGTCCGGGACGGTCACTCCACGTACCGACCTGAACGCATATAACTTCTCCTTCTCATTTGCGAATGGGACGGGGTCGTCGCAAGCTGGAGACTGTTCATTTGCCATTCCCCCTGGGTCCTATGGATGGACGGGCGGCACCGCGACGGGATTGGGTTATTACAACTCGTCGACTGGAAAGCTGATCATTGGTGCCGCTAACGGCACTACTCCCTTTACCTTTTCCAACTAGGCTGGTTTCTGCAGTTCGGCCTACCTTAAAGAGCATCTGAACGCACAGTAGGGCGGGCACAGAAAGGAAACCCCCGCCAATCCAAGGGTTTAGCAGCATTGTCCTCTAGTTACTTGTCAGCGGGCCAATTTCGCGGTGCAATGGGCTTTAGGGAGAAACCTATGAGCCGCTTGTTCGGTTTTCTCAGCGTGGTCATTGTGATGGCCATTGGCATGTATATCTATTCCCAACAGGTGCAGAGCGCTTCTGCAGCCGCCGGCGCGACCAGCCCGCAGGCAGCCATCAACATCACCGGCGTGAAGAGCGACCTGATCAGCATCGCCTCGGCCGAGCGCCGCTACTACGCCACGGAAGGAAAATATGCTTCCCTCGTCGAACTGATCTCGACCAACTCGGTCAGCGTGGCCCGGCAACGTCCCCCCTACAGCTATTCTGTTGAGATCACTCCCACCAGCTTTCGTGTAGTCGCGACCCGCGCCGGAGAAAGCGCCTCAGGCACGCCCTCACAGCTTTCAGTCGACGAAAACATGGAGTTCCAGACCTCCGAATAAGCCTGCTGCGCCTCTTCTGATTTTCGCTGAGCTTTTATGGCTCGGGTAGTGGCTATTTGAAGGAAGGTTCGTATCAGGGCATGCCTTCAGGCATGCCGTCTCCCGCAGGGAGCGTGCGACCGGCTTTAGCCGCTGCGGTCAGGGCAAACGATCCCCGTCGGCTAAAACCGTCCGGCAGAGCAGGCTCGTGTCATCAGAGATAATGCCGTCGACGCCGTACCCCGCAAAGCGTTTCATGTCCTCCGCTTCGTTGACGGTCCACACCAAAACTTTTTTTCCCGCTCCCTTGATTTTGCGGACAAGCTCCGGCTCAACCAATTCCTGATGGGCAATCACATACTGGACAGGAAGCTCGCTCCAGAAGCGGAGTTGGGTGGGGGATTCGCAGATCAGGCCGAGGGGAACCGTAGCGTCCAGTTCACGCAGCGCTTTCAGCGCTCCCGGGATAAACGATGAGACCACGAATCCCTTGCGCGGCTTGTGCCTGAGGAACAGGTCGAGCATGATTCTCTCCAGGCCCTTAACCTTCAGTTCAATGTCGAGAAACGAATCGCGGTAGCGCTGAAGAACGTCGCGCAGCCGCGGCAACTGGGAGACCTGCTTCGCCGTTGCCCGGGCAACCTGAAATCCTTCCGCCTTGGGGTCGTGGCAGACCACCGCCTCTCCATCGGCAGTGAGGCGCACATCAAATTCGAACCCGTCGCAACCGTCGGCCAGGGCCTGGTCGAACGAGGCAACAGTATTTTCCGGAATCGATTTGAGGGCGCGGGCCCCGCGGTGGCCAAGAAGAAGAGGACGACTCATATTCTACAAATCAGTTCTGCACTGCGAATCGGGTGGCCCATTCAAGCCGTCCTTCGGCTTGAGTCGGGCAGTCCTGTGCGATTCAGCCTATGGCTCAGTCCAGATCAAAATCCCGAATCGGCTTGCCCGTGTCCGGCGACTCCTTCGCTTTCTTCACCGCCTCCTGAAATTTCTTCTCAAGGAGATCGGAAGCATTCCGCTGCGCTTCCACCGACTGCTGGAAGATCGACTCGCGACGGCTGTCCTGCTCGCGCATGGCCTTGGCCGCGGCCTCCATGTCGTTGAAAGTTTTCGGTTTCACCGCAGCGGTGTGGGCGATGACGGCACGCGTCTCGACGTCAATCTTGAGCAGCGCACTGCAGCAGGGACAGGTCACTTCGAAGTTAGGAGGATGCTTCGCCATGCAATCGAATCATACCGCAAAAAGCGGCTTCAGGATGCCGGCTGGCCAGTTTCCAGAATGTCCGTCCGCTTGTACGTATTCAATTGTACATAACAATGTTCCTGCAGGAACATTGTGCAACTTCGACATCTCTTTCTTTTTCAGTGGTTTAACTTTATAGGGAGGACGTGAAACAGGTTCAGCATCTCCCACCCCAGCAGGAACACCGACAACAGGACGACCATCACAGCCATGATTTCTCCAAAGCTCAACCCGCGGCGCGTAGGCTCCAGGCGCCGGGCGGCCAGGCTGAGAATGTTGAGCGTGGCAAAACCGAACACCACCGCCCAAAGGATGTTGTAGACATCCTCCCGCGACCCGCGGTAAAGCACGGCCACGGCGACGCTAATGACCACGGCAGCGTACATGCGCGCGGCCACATAGACGGCCACTGCGGCCCGCGTAGTCCGGGTGAAACTCGCGATCACCGACACTGCAGCAGGTAGCGCCATTGGCTGAAATCCGAGCCTGTAAGCCAACAGCGGTGGCCGGGCCCGAGAATGGATATTACATCTTTTTCCGTTTCGGTTCACAACTCCCGGAACAGCGGTAGCGCCTCAGTTCGATTTGCCATCCCGAGCAAGCGTTCTTTGCGCAGCGAGCGATCTGGGCGAGCCGCGCGCTCCGTCGCAGCCTGCCCTGAGCAACGGGGCGCCGAAGGGTTCTTTGCGACACAATAATCGCGCGCTTGGCTCGCTTCCTTATCATGGCACCACTACCGGAACAACAGAAACAATCGCTGAGTTAAGATGACGAAGGTAGCGCGAAAGGGCTCGGTGCAATCGTGTTCCATTCAACTCGATTCCTTCTCTTTCTGACCGCGGCCGTGCTGCTGGCGATCGCGCCCGGCCCCGGCATGCTGTACGTTCTGGCCCGCAGTCTCGCGGGCGGAAAGCGCGAGGGCGTGCTCTCGGCTTTGGGCACGTTTCTGGGTGGGATGGTGCATGTATTCGCCGCGGCGCTGGGAGTGTCGATTGTGCTGGCGAAGTCGGCGATTGCCTTCGCCACAGTGAAATATGCCGGTGCAGCTTATCTGTGCTTTCTAGGCGTACGCATGATTCTTGACGCGTGGAAAGAAAAAGCGCACGACGATACTCCGCTCGATTTTCCAATCATGAATGTTCCAGCCCGGTCCGCGCGAAACCCGCTCTGGCAGGGCGTGGCGACTGAAGTTCTGAATCCCAAGACTGCCCTCTTCTTTCTCTCCTTCATTCCGCAATTCGTAAACCGCGGCGGCGGACACGTCTTCCTGCAGTTTGTAGCTCTGGGAACGGTCTCGGTGATCATGAACACCACGGCAGATTTGATCGTGATTGCGCTGGCAGGTCCCCTGGGCGAACGCATCCGCTCGTCGGCGACCTTCCGCCGCCGACAGAGAACGGTCACGGGCGCGATCATGATTGGGTTGGGAACTTATCTGGCGACCAGCGAGAGTAGATAGAGCCCTCTCGGCCTCTACAGCTCGAGTATCTGGTGATCGTGGCAATCGGGCTGGATGGCATCATGCAGCTGTTGCAGAAATTCAGAGCCGCAACGCGCCAGAAAGTAGAGGCCGCCGACGGCGCGCTCCTGCAATCCCTTGTCAGGATAAAGCGCCTGGCTGAGTATTTCGGCGTGGCGGGTCACGAGTTCGCTCTTGAGCGCTTCTGCGCGCGCGGCCTGGGAGTGCAGGCGTTCAAATTGATATTCAATCTTCGAGCGGGCAGTTTCCGCCGCATCGACCAGAGTGCGGTCGAGCTTTTCCAGTTTCTCTTTCACGCTGGATAAGTGGGAGTCCATGGATTTTCTTGCGGCGTCGAATGCGGCCTGCAAATCCTCGGGCAGTCCACGCTCCGCGAGTTGACGGCGTAACGCGTCGGGACCGGCGAACACATCGAGCACGCTGATTCCGTGGCGTTCGAGCACGCGCTGCATCTTCGGCTCAACGATGGTGGCCGAAAAGCGCGGGACGATCGGCGTCACGCGGCCCAGAAGCGCTTCATAGACTGCTCCGGCCTGCGCGAAATAAGCCGTTTCAGCGGCGCCCCCGGTGTAGGCCAGTGTGGGCAGCAGGTAGTCCTCGACGATGGGGCGCAACAGGACGTTGGGGCTGAATAGTTCAGGACTCGAATTGATGCGGTCGAGCAACTCAGCTTGCGAGAGCTTCTCTGCCGCGGCCTCGGCGCCAATCACGAACTCCGTGGTGCCCCCATGCTCACGCCGATGAATCGGCGTACGAGCCCCGTTCTGCAACGTGAAAAGCAGCACCGAAGACGAAGTGACTTTCACCTGCTGGTGATAGCCCGCCGCCTCAAGCGCCTCGCCTCGCGCCAGGACCGCAGAGGCTAGCTCGCCGGAGCGCTCCACGGCGGCGCGATAAATAGGCTCGGCGACGCGGTCAAGTTCGCCGTCGGAAGCATCGAGCAGGATCACGCCCCACTCGGCGAAAACGCGCGCATATAGCCGGGCGAAGGCCGTACCCAGCGATTCACCGGGACGGTATGAGTCGCGCAAAAACTGTGCTGCTTCGGAATCGCCGAGAAGCTTGGCCGCTTCTCCGACGACCGGAAGGATCTCCTCGCCCAGACGCACGGCGCTGACGGGCGCTAACGGAACATCGTGGCTAGTCGTCGCGAACACTTGCAGGCCGCCATCAGCTCCCGGGATGGAAACATGGTTCACCTCGGCCAGATCATGGTCGTAAGTGGCCAGCCAGAAAACCGGGACGGCGTCGACTCCCGCCGCCGTGGCTTCCTCCGCGAGTTTGACCGCGGTCAGGGCTTTGTAGATGGCGAACATCGGTCCGCCGAAAAGCCCGACCTGCTGGCCGGTAACGACCGCAGCCGCGCCTTTGCGCAAGCGGTCGAGATTGGCAAGCGTCTTTGGGGAAGCACCCCAGGATTTATTCTGCCGCCCAAGGATCGAGGTGACGCGCTTACGGCGGGAGGAATCGTAGGAGATTTTTGCGGCTTCTTCTTTCAACCATTCGCCGAAACTAGGAGATCGCGGGTAAAACTGCTGGACATTAGGTTGGTACGACAGGAAGTCCGCGAACAGGCGCGTGGTGTGCGGAATTTGCGAGAAAGGAAGACAGTGCGACTTCACCGGGAGCTCTCCTGACAACATCGCCGTGTGGTTCGAAGTGTGGCGCGTCGCATGGCCGATGGTTGGACGTATGAGATCATGTCAGGTCAACATCTCAGAACAACGTTAACATTAGTGGAACACAATCAGTGGAACACAATCCGCAGGCCCGCGCCGTAGTACAGATGCCTGAAAACACTGCAAGATGCAAGATAATGGCGGGACGCCGCACCATCAAAGAGAAAACCTGAGAGGAACGAATGAGCTCTGGTCCGCTAAGAATTGAACTACCGCTGACGCTGGAAGGCTCGGTCGTTCGCCTGGAACCGATTCGCCGCGAGCACGCGGAACTGTTCTGGGAAGTCGCGCAGAACGATCTGGAAGACATTTTCCGCTGGATCCCCTCTTCCATGAAAACCCGCGAAGACTTCCAGCGACTGATCGACAAAGCCTTCGCCGAACAAGAACGCGGCGAGTCGATTGTGTTCGCCACGGTCGCACGTGCATCCGGGCGCGTGATCGGCAGCACGCGTTTCATGAACATCGACCGCGTCAACCGGCGGGTTGAGATTGGCTGGACTTGGATCGCTCCCGCGTGGCAGCGCACAGCGGTCAACACCGAAGCGAAATACCTGATGCTCCGGCATGGCTTTGAAGTATGGGGATGCGTGCGGGTCGAACTGAAAACGGATGCGCTCAACCAGAAATCGCGCAACGCGATTCTCCGCATCGGCGCGAAAGAAGAAGGCACGCTGCGCCGGCATGTGGTCACCTGGACCGGAAGAATCCGCGACAGCGTCTACTTCAGCATTCTGGATGACGAGTGGCCCGCAGTAAAGGCAACGCTCGAGGCTCGCATTTCCGGCTGACTTTCTCTCGTTGTGAGAACCTTCCCAAACCGTTATGATGCGTCCGATTCCTGTGCGGGCTATTCCCGTGAGCTGAATCAATCTGAACACTTTGCCGTAGGCTCGGAGGATTCTGATGGAAGCTTTCTCGATGGCGGTTGCGCTGATCGTTGGCATTTTCGTGATCGGAACCATTCTGAGCGGTTTTTTCCAGGTGCACACGGCCGAGGCCGTCGTCGTGCAGCGCATGGGCAAATTCCAGCGCGTGGCGGGCGCGGGCATCAACTTCAAGCTGCCGTGGCTCGACCAGATCGCGGCTCGCATCGATCTGCGAGTGCAGCAATTGGCGCTAGATGTGGAGACAAAAACCAAAGACAACGTCTTCGTAAAGATCCCCGTGTCGGTGCAGTATCACGTAATCCCCGACCACGTCTATGAGGCGTTCTACAAGCTGGCGAACCCGCGGCAGCAGATATCTTCGTACGTATTCAACGTGATCCTCGGCCACGTGCCCAAGATGAATCTGGACGACGCGTTTCTGCAGCAGTCCGACATTGCGGTCGCGATCAAGCAGGGACTTGACGACGTGATGAGGACTTACGGATACGCCATCGACCAGGCGCTGGTCACCGACATCCAGCCCGACGACAAGGTCAAGGCGGCGATGAACGAGATCAACGCCGCGCAGCGCGAGCAAGTCGCGGCAACAGCCCGCGGCGAAGCCGAAAAGATTTTGAAAGTAAAGCAGGCCGAGGCCGAAGCAGAGAGCAAGGCGCTGCAAGGCCAGGGCATCGCCAACCAGCGCAAGGCGATCATCGAAGGATTGAAAGATTCGGTGGAGGCGTTTTCCAAGGCGGTCGAAGGTTCCACGCCGAAAGATGTGATGATGCTGGTGCTCGTGACGCAATATCTCGACACGATGAAAGAAATCGGCGCCAACGACCGCAGCAACACGATTCTGATGTCGCACTCCCCAGGCGCAGTCAGCGACCTGTTTCGCCAGATGCAGGACGCGGTCATGATCGGGACGAAAGCGGCGAATCCCGCGCCGTAAGCCCATGTCCATAAACCCCGCGCCATAAGACAATCGGACGCACGCGTTGGGAGAAATCCCAAACTGTTCCCAACGCCTGCCAGCGCTTCCGCATCAAATCCTGAGCGGGAAAAGTGACTCTGCACTATGCATCATTACTTCGTAGATTGGCGAAATGCGTTGTGGTCCGCCGGCCTTACAGCAGGAGCTGTTCTCGTGGCCCTGGCCGCGCACCGTATTCTGTTCGCGCTCGGCCAGCGCATTTCGAGGCGGAAAGGGAGCGCGTTTTATGCGCTGTTGGCGAGATACGAAGGCGGTCCAACCCGCCTGCTCTTGCCGCTGTTGGCTCTTCTCTCAGTTGTTCCCTGGATGCCCCTGTCACCGGTTACTCTATCGCGACTGACTCATGCCCTCGGACTATCACTCATCGCCAGCATTGCGTGGCTGGCGGTGGCCATGCTCAATGTCGTGCAGGATTACATCTCCCACCGCCACGCGCTCGAACTCAGTGACAATCTCGCCGCCCGCCGGGTTCGCACCCAGGTCCAGGTGTTGCGCCACATCGCGGTCGTAGTGATCGTGGTCATCACCATCTCAATCATGGTGATGACGTTTCCCAACCTGGAGCACCTCGGCGAGAGCATGTTCGCATCGGCGGGATTGGCGGCCCTCGTGGCCGGACTGGCGGCCCGCTCCACGTTATCCAGTCTGCTGGCGGGCGTGCAGATCGCTTTCAGTCAGCCCATCCGCCTGGACGACGTAGTCATTGTTGAAGGTGAATGGGGTTGGATCGAGGAGATCACGACTACGTACGTGGTTGTACGTATATGGGATCTCCGCCGGCTGGTCGTGCCGCTCTCTTACTTCATTGAAAAACCATTTCAGAACTGGACGCGGAATACCGCCGACTTGCTGGGCACGGTTTTCCTCTACACCGACTACACCGTTCCCGTGGATGAAGTGCGCCAGGAACTTCACCGCATCCTTGAAGCTTCCCAGATGTGGGATGGAAAAGTCTGGGGCCTGCAGGTAACGAATGCATCCGAACACACGGTGGAGCTCCGCGCACTCATGAGTTCTCCCGGCAGTTCGCAGGCCTGGGACTTGCGCTGTTACGTTCGGGAAAAACTGATCGCATATTTGCAGCAGAACCATCCGCAGAGTCTGCCGCGCGCCCGAGCCGAGATTACGGGTCTCAACAGTCTGCCGCGGAGCACCACACAAGAGGAGCCGGAACCACGGGGATCAGAGAATCTCCGGCCTGCAGCATGAATTTAAGATGGTAATTATCTCTAGATAATTACCCCGAATTAATTTATTTCGCTTTTTGTTCGCCTTTGTGGTAGCCTGTATTCGCTGCCATGTACCCCTCCTTGCCAGCCTACGCCGAAAGTCAATACCCCCGCGTAGGCTGGCTTTTTCTCGATCTCAACTCTTACTTCGCCTCGGTTGAGCAGCAGGATCGGCCCGAGCTGCGCGGCCGGCCGGTGGGAATCGTGGCAGTGGATACCGATTCCACCTGTTGCCTGGCTGCAAGTTACGAGGCCAAAGCTTATGGCGTGAAAACCGGCACTTCGGTCAAAGACGCCAAGATTCAGTGTCCGCACATCAGCATCGTGGTGGCCCGCCCGAAGCTTTATGTGGAATACCACGAAAAAATTAAAGCAGTCGTTGAAGAACATTTGCCGATTTACAGACCTTTCTCCGTGGACGAAATGGCCTGCCAGTTGATGGGCCGCGAACAATTTCTGCCCAACGCCACTACGCTTGGATACAGAATCAAGCAGTCCCTGCGCAATCTTGGAGTGGCTTTGCGCTGCTCAATCGGTCTTGCCCCGAATTGTTATCTCGCAAAGACTGCGGCGGATCTGTGCAAGCCAGACGGACTGACCATCTTACTCAAAGAAGACTTGCCCCACGCTCTGCATTGCATGAAATTGCGGGACGTGGTGGGAATCAGTCATGCCATGGAACATCGTTTGAACAACCGCGGCATCACAACTGTGGAGCAACTCTGCAAACTTTCTTCCCAGCAGATGCGGGAGATCTGGCACAGCGTGCTGGGAGAAACCATGTGGTATTGGCTGCGGGGCGAGGATTGGAAAGAGAAACCAGATTCCCCGCGCCGAAGCATCGGCAAACAGCATGTACTGGCGCCGAAGTATCGGACAAAAGACCAGGCCTATCTCGTCGGGTTGAAACTGCTCAGCAATGCCGCCATCAAATTGCGCCGGCTGAACCTGTGGGCGCGGGGCATCGGAGTCACGATCGCATTTACGCACTGGGGGCGAGAAATAAAGAACAGCACCGAACCCTCGGGCTGGAATGCCCACAGAAACATTCACGCCTGCCGCGACACGATGACGCTGCAAGATCACTTTCGTGAGATGTGGAAGGCGTGCCCGGAAAACACTCCAGTGCATGTCGGAGTATGGCTTTTTGACCTGATCCCAGACAATCTGCACACTTTAGGATTCTTCGATGACGCCAAACGCGAAACCGTAAGCACCACCATGGACGAGATCAATAAACGCTACGGCCAGCACATGGTGTACTTCGGCGGATTGCACGGCCTGGGCGATGCCGCACCCACCCGCATTCCGTTCTTCAGCGTGCCGGAGCTGGCCGATTTTTGAGAGTTCACAGGTGGCCCGCTTTTTTCTTTGGGCTTCACACGGCGCTGAAGCGCCGCTCTTCCACGGGTGGGCGGGGGCTTGCGGTCGACCTGAGGCTTGATCTCTAATCAGCGTCAGCGGGATCTCGCTGGAGGCTCGACCAAATTCCACCCTTCGGCTTCGCTCAGGGCAGGCTTTCTCGTAAAAAACGCGAGAAATGGGGCATCCCGTGTCAGGATGCTTTGCGAATTTGCGGCGGCTATTTCAGTTTCACGAAGAGCAGCACGAAGATTGCCCAGATTCCGACGGTAAGTGGGAACTGCACTACGGCGGCGTCGCGCATGGCGTTGCCCCTGGGCAAAAAGTAGGTCAGCAACATCATGGCGAGAGCAGTCAGCACTCCAACGGCAAATCTGCTTTTCCAATTCATGTTCGTCCTCCCATTGTTCTCCGCTAGTGCAGTGTCAACGGAATCTTACGAATGGGGAAGGATTGTACTCCATTTTGCGAGCTTGCGGGCCTGGCGGAGGAAAAATTGGGTGGCGCGGTTCGGTCATGAAGACAAGTGACGATCCCCCGCGAGATCCCTTCGGCTTCGCTCAGGGCAGGCTCCTCGCTTCGCCTGGGCTTTTCTTCGATGAAGCCGGGCTCCGCTCGGGATGATGCCGACTTTCACGACGGCACCTAAACTAAAACTAGGCTGGCGCCGTCTCTAAGCGCCGGCTGAGCATGATTCCTCCCACAACCAGCGCGATGGTCAGAGCAGCAAACAGGAGCATCCATCCCCAATATTGCATGGGATGGCGGATTGCGCGGACGAAATGGCGGCCGTAGAGGTCGGCAACGATAGCGATGGCGGAATAGCGAACGGCGCGGCTCAGAGTGACGATGACGAGGAACTTTCCTAAGGGGAAATCCGATGCGCCGGCAGCCGCGAAAAACATGCTGGTCGGAGTGGGGATGGGGATGGCGGTGGAAGCGATGAGGGTTCCGCTGCCCCACCTCTTGAATAGCTTGAGAAACTTGGACAGTTTGCTTTTTTTGAATTTGCTGTCGAGGTACGCCGATCCGGCCTTGCGCGCGACTCGGAACGTGAGGTAGGCGCCAAGCACCGATCCAACCGTTGCCGTGGCAGCGTACTCGTACCAGGGATCGCGGTGAGTAGCAGACAAAACGGCGGTGAGAATGTCGGGACCGCCAAAGGTTGGCAGGGGAGAACTGTCAACGATCGCGACGAAGAAAAGTCCGAGCGCGCCCAGGTGGCGGAGGGTCGAGGCGAAAGTCCGCGGGGCGGGTCGCTTTTTAACCGGAGCGAGGAAGTTGAGCATGTTTCGCAATCGATCCTATTCGAAATATGTCGTTGCTCGAAATATATCCTTATTCGAAATATATCCTTGCTCGGAATATATCAGGGAGCGCGAGGTGGAAGAGATCGGGGGAAACCGTATTCGGCGGAAGCGGGCGCTGAGAGCACTTCCCGGGAATTTTGTTCTCACGCACAAACCAAAACTCGCATCGAAAGAAAGGCTCTATAACGACGATGAAGGCGCGGGAATGGTCGAAATCGTCTTGGTTCAACTACGCAGATGATGCTTGGTTAGGCTGTAGGCCTCAGGAAATAAGGGAGTTGACCGGATTCGGCTGGGGGCCTAACATTACCGCCAAGTAAGGTCACGCGCGCTCATGATTGGCCAGCAGGTCTCCCATTACCGCATCCTTGGAAAGCTGGGCGGCGGGGGTATGGGCGTGGTTTACGAGGCCGAGGACCTGAAGCTGGGGCGGCATGTTGCGCTGAAATTTATTCCTGACAATCTGGCCCACGACCCCAAGTCGCTGGAGCGTTTCACGCGCGAGGCGCGGGCGGCGTCGCAACTGAACCATCCGAATATCTGCACCATCCACGGCATTGAAGACAATAACGGGCATCCCTTCATTGTGATGGAGAAGCTCGACGGCGAGAGCCTGAAGCAGCACATTTCCGGACGCGCGATGGTGGTGGAAGAAATACTAGATGTCGGGGTGCAGGTGGCGGACGCGCTGGTCGCGTCGCATACCAAGGGGATTGTGCATCGCGACATCAAGCCGGCGAATATTTTTCTGACTCCGAGCCACCAGGTGAAAGTGCTGGACTTCGGACTGGCGAAGCTGGTGCACAACCCGGGAGAAGGAGAAGACGATGCCGCGGCGGACAATTCGCTGACCGCGGTGGGCGTGATTCCGGGAACGGCGGTTTATATGTCGCCGGAACAGGCGCGGAGCGAACCGATTGACGCCCGCACCGATCTGTTTTCGTTTGGCGTCGTCCTCTATGAAATGTCCACGGGGAAGAAACCGTTCACGGGAAATAATTCGCTGGTCACGCTGGATGCGGTGCTGCATTCGAAGCCGGTGCCGCCGAAGGATTTGAATCCGAAGATTCCGATCGAGCTGGAAGGGATTATTGGCAAAGCGATGGAAAAGGACCGCACGCACCGCTACCAGAGCGCGGCGGAAATGCGGTCGGATCTGGCGCTGCTGAAACGCGAGACCGAGTCGGGAACGATCAAGAGTGGAAGCAATACCGTGAAGTTGCGGGTCGCGGGGACGAGAACGTTTGGCAGGAATTCGCGGCTGATGACGTTTCTGCTGCTGGGCATGGCGGGGCTGCTGCTGGCGGTGCTGGCGTCGGTGGGAGCGTGGTGGTACAACCACCGCGAAGTGGCCAATGCGGAACAGCGCAATGCGATTGCGGTGCTGCCGCTGCAGAACATGAATGGGGATTTCAACATCGACTACCTGCGCTTCGCGCTGGCCGATGAATTGTCGAGCGTGTTGACGTATTCGCGATCGCTCGAGGTGCGGCCTTCGTCGGTCACGCGCAGGTATGTGGCGCTGGATATCGATCCGAAAAAAGTCGGCCAGGAACTGCGCGTGGGGCGGCTGCTGCAAGGGCACTTCATGAAGCAGGGCGAGCAGCTGACGGTGACGCTGGAAGCGATCGACGTGCCCACCGACCGGCTGCTGTGGCAGGCCACGGTCACGGCGAAGGCCGACGACCTGATTGGACTGCAGGAACAACTGACCACGCAGGTGGAGCACGGGCTGCTCCCGATTCTGGGAAACGCGGGCGGAGCGGTGGAGTCGGCGGCGTCGCGACCGAAGAATCAGCAGGCCTATGACCTCTATTTGCGCAGCGTGGCGGTGCCGCACGATCCGGCGCCGAATAAAGAAGCGATCAGGATGTTGGAGTGGGCGGTGGGCATTGACTCGAGCTACGCGCCGGCGTGGGAGGCTTTGGGGCAGAGATATTACTGGGATTCGACTTACGGGGGCGGGGGCGAGGCGGTGTTCCAGAGATCGAATTCGGCGTATGAACGGGCTTTGAGCCTGGATCCGAACCGGATGATGGCCGCGGGCAACCTGATTACTGCGCGTGTGGAACGCGGCGACCTGGGACGAGCCTATGACGCGGCCACGGATCTGGTGCGGCGGCGTCCGCAGAGCGCCGACGCGCACTTTGCTTTAAGCTATGTGCTGCGTTATGCGGGAATGCTGGAACAATCGGTGCAGGAGTGCAAAACGGCGCGCCAACTCGATCCGGGGAATTTCGCGTTCCGGTCGTGCGCGTGGTCGTTCCTGGAGGACGGCAAGACTGACGGGGCCATGGACTTTGTGCATCTGGATGCGGGGTCGGAATGGGCGGCGTGGGTGACTCCGTATGTACACCTGGCGGAGGGGAATGTGGCGGATGCGAGAGCCGCTGCCAGGAATATGGGAAAGGGCGCGACGTATCATCGCGAGCTGATGGAGGCGTGCACGGCCGCGCAGAAGCCGGCGGATCTGGCGCGGATTGTGCGTGAAAATGAAGCGTCGGTGATGATGGAACCGGACGCCGAAGCCTGGTATCACGTGGGAGCGCTGATGGCTTATTGCGGACAGAGTGAGCCTGCGTTGCGGCTGCTGAAAGCTGCGGTGCAGCAGAATTATTGTGCGTACTCGGCGCTGCTCGATGATCCGCTGCTGAAGGACTTGCGCAAGGAGACCGCATTTAACGAAGTGCTGACGGCTTCGAGCAGCTGCCAGGCGGTGTTGAAGGAAGGGCGGCAGTGACACCGCTCTTAGCTATTGGCTATTGGCTTTTAGCTCAACCTCTCGGTTCCAGCCTCGGATCTCAGAAACAATTATGAAGAAGGTTACGCGGCGGGCGTGGCTGCAGTCTTCGATTCTGGGCGTGGCTGCGATGCAGGTGCCTGGACTTTCGGCTGCGCCTAGCACTGCTCGCAAGGGGCGGATTCGTCAGTCGGTTTGCCGGTGGTGTTATTCGCACATTTCTGTCGATCAGTTGGCGGCTTATGCGGCGACGATTGGGCTGCGGGGAGTTGATTTGCTGCAGCCGGAGGAATATGAGATTCCGCGCCGCTACGGGCTGATTTGCACCATGGGATATGCGGGCGGCGGGGAGATTGGCAAGGCTATGAACCGTGTGGAAAACCATGCCGCGATTGAGCAGGCGTTTCGCACGAATATTCCGCTGGCGGCGAAGAGCGGCGTGCCGAACGTAATTATGTTTTCCGGGAATCGCGGCGGCATGCCGGATGAGGAGGGCGCGCGGAATACGATTGTGGGACTGAATCGCGTGAAGAAGATTGCGGAAGATCACGGGGTGACCATCTGCATGGAACTGCTCAACAGCAAGCACGATCATCACGATTACATGTGCGACCACACAGCTTGGGGGGTGGGGGTGGTGCGGGAAGTGAATTCGCCGAATGTGAAATTGCTCTATGACATTTATCACATGCAGATTATGGAGGGCGATCTGATTGATACGATCCGGCAGAACCTGGCGTGGATTGGGCATTTCCATACGGGCGGGGTGCCGGGGCGGCATGAACTCGATGGGACACAGGAAGTGCAGTGGGACGGGGTGATGCGGGCTATCGCCGATGCGGGGTTCGGTGGGTATGTGGCGCATGAATTTGTGCCGGCGGGGGATCCGCTGGAATCGTTGCGGAAGGCGGCGGAGTTGTGCGACGTTTAGGCGGGCGCTAGCCTAGGCCCACTTCTCGCGCAAAGAGCGCGCGAGAAATGGAGCACCCGAAAAAAGCGGGTCCCTCCACTGCGCTTGCTTCGCTGCGCTCCGGTCGGGATGACAGGCTTTTAACGGGCTCCGAACGAGCGGAAAGAATTTGCGTCGGAGCGGGGTTAGGGCCCATCCTTGTAGCGTGAGACATTCCGGAACTCTTAGCCTGCTGCGGGCCGCTCGGCGCCGCGCTTCTTTTATACTTCAGCGCATGCGATTTTCACGGGTTCTGGTTTGTCTGATTGGGCTTCTCGCTATGTCGTATCAGATTCCCACCCCTTCGGCAGGCTCAGGGCAGGCTCTTGCGCAAAATGTGCGCAAGGATGGGGCAGCCGCTTCAAATCTTTCTTCTTCCGCAGCGAAATCTTCTATTGATCTTATTGACGCGGATCCGCCGGGACTTTTGTATCAGGGGACGCCTTCCGAGATTCCGCAGGATCAAGGCATGGCGGGATTGCGGCTGGAATTGCTGCGGTTGGGGACTACGGCGCGGCTGATGCAGGTGGTGGCGCATCCGGATGATGAAGATGGCGGAATGCTTACGCTGGAGGCGCGCGGGCGCGGGGTGAGCACGCTGTTGATGACGCTGAATCGCGGCGAGGGCGGGCAGAACAAGATTGGCAGCAATTTGTCGGATGTGCTGGGCGTGCTGCGGGCGGAGGAGTTGCTGGCGTCGGACCAGTATTACGGAATTCAGGAACGGTTTTCGCGAGTCGCGGATTTTGGATTTTCGAAATCGGCCGAGGAAACTTTTCAGAAGTGGGGCGGGCACGATACGGCGCTGGCGGATATGGTGCGCGTGATTCGGACGTTTCGTCCGGATGTGCTGGTGGCGCGGTTTTCGGGAACGGAGCGCGATGGGCACGGACATCATCAGGCATCGAGCATTCTGGCGAAAGAGGCGTTCCGCGCGGCGGCTGATGCGAAGCGGTTTCCGGAGCAGATTGCCGCGGGGTTGCTGCCCTGGCAGGCGAAGAAGTTTTACATCGGAAATGTGTGCGGGTTTGGGGCGATGACTTGTCCGGATGCGGACTGGACTTTGAAGTTGAATACGGGCGAGAAGAACGCGGACCTGGGCATGGGGTATGTGCAGTTCGCAATGCAGGGGTTGAGGCATCAGATGTCGCAGGGGGCGGCGAACTGGACGATTGATCCGGGAGACCGGTTTACGTTTTATCGGCTGGTGGATTCAGTGGTGCCCTCGACGGTGGGTAAAGATGGGCACGAGAAGAGCTTCTTTGACGGGATCGATACGACGTGGGCGGGATTGGCGGCGGGACTCGGAGCGGAAGAAAAGAAAGTTCCACGGCTGCGGCAGGAGTTGACTGAGATTGCGAAGCAGGTTGCCGACGCGTCCACGGCTGCGAAAGGAACAGACGCATCGAGTGCGGCTGCGCCTCTGATGAAAGTTGTGGCGGGACTGAATCGTGTGAGCAGCGAAGCGCGTGCGAGCGCTTTGAGCGCGGCGGCGCAGCGCGACTTGTTGACGCGAATCGCGGAGAAGCAACGGGAGGCGGAGACCGCGCTGAATCTGGCGCTGGGCGTCAATCTAACGGCGGACGTGACTTCTGACGGCTCACCCAACATTCGTGAAGTGAAAGAAGCGGACGCGCTGACTACGGTTTCGCCGGGACAAGATTTTATGGTGGCGGTGACGTTTCACAACGGATCGAAACTGACGCTGGTGATTGATCACATCAAGCTGGATGTCCCCGAGGGATGGAATACGCTGAGTGGGAAGACGAGGCCGGAGACGATCAAGGCGGGAGAAGATTTGCATGCGAACTTCCGATTGCGCGTTCCGAAGGATGCGAAGTTTACACGGCCATACTGGCATCGGGACAATCCTGACACTGAGGCGGTGAATCACATCGATGATGAGAAGTATGCGACGCTTCCCTTCCCGCCTCCGGCGCTGCGGGCGCGGGTGGAGTATGCCGCGGGCGGATCGGGAGTGGAGCGAAACGGAATTAATGCTGTTGTGGTCACGCCATTTCTGGACGAGGGCGGGAAAAAAGTTTCGCGTCCACTGGCGATTGTGCCAGCATTTTCGGTGATGCTGGAACCGGGGACGCAGGTGATTTCGACGCACAACGGGTCGACTTCAACGGTTGCAGTGGGCGTGACCAACAACCTTACTCGCGCGATGCACGGCAAGCTGGGGTTGGAGTTGCCGACTGGCTGGCGCGTGGAACCGGAGCAGTTTGCAGTAGACTTCGCGAAGCGCGGGGAGAAACAGGATTTTCAGTTTAAGGTCTTCCCTGCCGGTCTGCAGGAAGGGCGAGCGGTCATTCGCGCGGTTCTGGAATCCGAGGGCGAGAAATACAGCGAGGGATATACGCTGGTCACGCGCGAAGATCTGGGCAGCTTTTATTATTACCAGCCGGCCCGGCAGCGCGTAAGTATTGTCGACGTGCAGGCGCCGCACGATTTGAAAGTCGGCTACATCATGGGCGCGGGGGACGATATTCCGACGGTGCTGAAGCAGGTGGGGATGGACGTGACTCTGATTCCGGCGGAGAAAATTGCGAGTGAGGATTTAAGCAATTACGGAACGATTGTGCTGGGGATTCGCGCTTACGACACGCAGAAAGATGTGGTGACGAATAACCAGAAGCTGCTGGATTTCGTTTCCGCGGGCGGGACGCTGGTGGTGCAATACAACACTTCGGTGGGAGATTTTAACAGCGGGAAGTTCACTCCTTATTCTGCCGAGCTGAGCCGGGCGCGGGTTACGGTGGAGGAGACTCCGGTAGAAATTCTGGCGCTGGAGGATTCTGTTTTTCATTATCCGAATACGATCACGGCGCGCGATTTCGATTGCTGGGTGCAGGAGCGCGGGTTGTACTTCATGGACAAGTGGGAAGATCACTTTACGCCGCTGCTGTCGTGTCACGATCCGGGTGAGGATGCGCAGAAGGGCGGGCTGCTGCGGGCAAAGTATGGCAAGGGAACTTATATTTATGCGGCGTATGCTTTCTTTCGGCAGTTGCCGGCGGGCGTGCCGGGCGCGGTGCGGCTGTATGTGAATTTGTTGAGCGCGGGGCATGAGAAGCAGTGAGCAGTGGCCGGCGAGCAAGAATGGGTTTCGACTTAGAAAAGGATAAATATGCGGGCAATTCGAATTCATTCCTACGGCGGTCCGGAGGTCATGCGGTTCGAAGATCTGCCAACGCCAGTCCCCGGCCCAAAACAGGCTTTGGTGCGAGTGGAAGCCGCGAGCGTTAATTTTCTTGATCTTCAAAAGCGGCGTGGCGAGCTCGTGGGGCAGGCATTCTATCGGCGCGCCGACGCAGGTGAACCTGAACTTCCGGCAACTTTGGGGAGCCAGGGAGTTGGAGTGGTGGAAGCGCTCGGTCCGGATGTGCACAATGTGCGCGCCGGAGACCGGGTTGCGTTCGCCGGGAATTCTTATGCCACACATGCCGTGGTCCCGGGCGCATGGTTGATTCCGGTTCCGGATGGCATTAGCGTCGAACAGGCGGCGGCCGGCATGAACCAGGGGTTTCTGGCATACGCGTTCACACATTTTGCCTATCCGGTGAAACCCGGCGATTGGTGCCTGATTCAGGCTGCCGCTGGGGGTATTGGGCTGTTGCTCTGCCAGATGGTGAAAATTCGCGGGGGGCGGGTGATCGGCGTCACATCGAGCAGAGTGAAGTCGAAGTTCGTGAAAAACGCCGGCGCGGATGAAGTCATCATTTCCAAAGAATCGGATATTGCAAAGGAAGCGCGGCGCATTACCGATGGCCGCGGCGTCGCCGTGGTTTACGACGGGGTGGGTAAGGATACATTCGAGGCAAACCTCAACAGCCTCGCGCCCGGCGGATATCTGGTAATTTACGGGCAATCCAGCGGATATGTGCCTCCCTTCGACTTGATGACTCTGCAGGAAAAAGGTTCGCTATTTATCACGCGCACGAACGGACTGCCTTACAGGAAGGAATACCCCCGATATCTCGAGCAGTTCGTAGGTTGGGTGAAAGAAGGTCAGCTGTCGATCCGAATCGAGCGGACGTATCCGCTGGCCGAGGCTGCGCAGGCGCATACCGCATTCGAACAGCGCCAGATCAGCGGCAGAGTGTTGCTTCTTCCGTAGCGGCAGTTATCACAAGTCCCCGCGAATAAATGTCATCTCCATCGCAAGATGCTTCGGGTTCGCCCAGTCTGATCCGCGGGATGGGGCTGTGGTCGGCGACTGCGATGAACATGATCGACATGATTGGCGTCGGTCCGTTCATCACTATGCCGCTGGTGGTGAGCGCGATGGGTGGGCCGCAGGCTCTGTTGGGATGGATTGCGGGGGCGCTGCTGGCGGTGTGCGATGGGCTGGTGTCGGCAGAATTGGGTGCGGCGCTGCCGGCCTCGGGCGGAACGTATCGTTATCTGCGCGAGATGTATGGGCCGCGGAAATGGGGACGGCTGATTTCGTTTCTGTTCATCTGGCAGGTTTCTTTTTCTGCACCTCTTTCCATTGCGACCGGCTGCATTGGCCTGGCGGGATATGCGGCGTATTACTGGCCGGAACTGGACGTGGTGTACGCGCATCACGACGCCGCGGCGCATGTTCCGTGGGTAGGAACGCTGCAGGTGAGTTGGATCGTCACGCCGGGTACGGCGGTTGCGGTATTGATTTGCTTCTTTACGGTGCTGCTGCTTTACCGGAACATCACGGCCATTGGACGGCTCTCGAAAATATTATGGTTCGGCGTGATGGGAACGATTGGCTGGATCATCTGGGCGGGGCTGACGCACTTCAATGCCACGCGGGCCTTTGATTTTCCTCCGGGGGCGTTCACGATTTCGCACCACTTTCTGACTGGGCTGGGCGGAGCGATGCTGATCGCGACCTACGACTATTGGGGATATTACAACGTGAGTTTTCTGGGCGATGAGATCAAGGACCCGGAAAAGAATATTCCGCGGGCGCTGTTGCTTTCTATTCTGCTGGTGGCCTGTCTATATCTGATGATGAATGTGTGCGTTCTCGCCGTGGTGCCGTGGCGGGAAATGCTGCAGGCGGGACAGAACAACAGCGGGCTGTATGTTGTGTCGCTGTTCATGCAGAGAGTGTATGGGGCGTGGGCGGCGCGGCTGGTGACAGGACTCGTCATCGTGACGGCGTTTGCGTCGGTCTTTTCGCTGATGCTGGGGTATTCGCGGGTGCCGTATGCGGCGGCGAAGGATGGGAATTACTTCAAGGCTTTTGCCAGAGTACACGCGGTGCACCGGTTTCCTTATTTTTCGTTGCTGGCACTGGGAGTAGTGGCGGCGGCGTTTTGTTTTCTGCGGTTGAAGGATGCGATTGCGGCGCTGGTGGTGATCCGACTGATTCTGCAGTTTTTGGTGCAGGCGGTGGGAGTGATTGTGCTGAGGTTCACGCGGCCGGAGATGCGGCGGCCGTTCCGGATGTGGTTGTATCCGCTGCCGGCGCTGCTGGCGACGGCGGGGTTTCTGTTCATCCTGTTCAATCGGGAGAACTGGCAGAAGGAGATGCGGTACGCGGCGGTGATTCTGCTGACAGGCGTGATCATTTATATGGTGCGGGCGTGGAAGGATTCGGAGTGGCCGTTTGGGAAAGCGGCAAAAGCGAAGGCTTAACCACAGAGGACACAGGGGAACCACAGAGGAATACGGGCGGGATTGTGAGGTCGCTCGTGGGTGGTATGCAGTAAGATGTGTCGGGCGGTGAAGGCAACAAACTGGAGGGATCATGCGGAAGAGATTGGGATTGGTGGGGTGCGGTTTGCTGGTGCTGACGATTGCGGCGGAGGCGCAGATGGCCAAGGCGAAGGAGGTACATCGCACGGTCGCCCAGGTGCTCGATGCTACGGTTAGCAATATGGAGCACGAGTTTGTGCCGGCGGCCGACGCCATGCCGGAGGACAAGTACGGGTTCGCTCCTACGAATGGCGAGTTCAAGGGGGTGCGCACCTATGCTCAGCAGATCAAGCACGTCGCGGCGGTGAACTACGAACTGGGAGCCGCGCTGCTGGAGCAGAAGCCGCCAGTCGACATCGGCGACGAATCAGGACCGGCGTCGATAACGAGCAAGGCCGACATTCTAAAATATTTGAAAGAGTCGTTCGAGTACGTGCATAAGGCGATCGCGACCATCAACGAGAAGAATCTTGTGGAGCCGGTGAAGAGCCCGTTCGGCGAGGGTTCCGTGACACGCCTGGGATTGGCAACCAGCGTGTCTTCGCATGGATTCGACCACTACGGACAGATGGTGGAGTATCTGCGCATGAATGGAATTGTGCCGCCCGCCAGCCGGTGATGCGGGCTGTGCCCTCCAGACCGGACCTGCTTTTCTGGAACATCGTTTTGCAACAGACTTCGGGAACAATCCCGCGCCTCTTGTCGTATATTGCTGGCATGCGAATCAGAAGTGTCCCCGCGATCCTTCTTGTCTGGACACTCGCTTCGAGCATATCTAGTTTCTGCTCTGACCTCGCCCTGGTTCACGCAAAGATTTATCCCTCGCCGACTGAATCGCCAATCGAAGATGGTGCAGTCCTCGTTCACGAGCGCCGCATTGTTGCTGTCGGGCCAACCGCCGCAATCAAAGTTCCGCGCCATGCGACGGTTATTGACTGCACGGGCCTGGTCGTGACCGCCGGTTTCTGGAACAGCCATGTGCATATCCTTACGCCCGGCCTGCTCCGTGCAGAAAAACTCTCGTCTGAGCAGGTCACTTCACAACTCCAGGAGATGTTCACGCGGTGGGGCTTTACAACAGTCTTCGACATAGCGTCGAAGCTGGAAAATACAAGTGTCATTCGCCGTCGGATAGAAAGCGGCGAAGTGAAGGGGCCAAGGATTCTTACTGTCGGGGAACCGTTCTGGGGAAAGGGCGGAACTCCGGTTTACGTCAGGAGATTCCTCGAAGCCAACCACATTATTATTCCTGACGTCGAATCAACCGCGCAGGCGAAAGAGCGAGTCCGCCAACAGATCCGCGACGGCGCGGACGGCATCAAGATTTTTGCAAATTCCATCGAGCGGGATGGCATCTTGACCATGCCGTTAGACTTGGCCCAAGCGGTCGTGGCCGAGGCCCACCGCGCTGGCAAACCTGTTTTTGCACATGTTTCCAACGATCAGGGAATCGACGTCGCCGTTCAGAGCGGGGTCGATATCCTGGCCCACACCACGCCCAGCGATGATCTCTGGAGTTCATCCTTTGTCGAGCGCCTGACGGCAGCGCACATGGCCTTGACTCCGACGCTGACTCTTTGGGATGTCGAAGCCAAGAAAGCCAACGCCTCACCTGACGAAATCGAGAAGGGGATGAACAGAGCAGCCCAACAGCTGAACGCTTTCTCCCAAGCAGGAGGACAGGTCCTGTTCGGCACTGATGTTGGCTACATCGAGCAGTTTGACACTTCAGAGGAGTTCGCGTGGATGTCCCGCAGTGGAATGAGTCTCCAGCAGATTCTGGCTTCCCTGACCACGAATCCAGCCACGCGCTTCGGATATTCGCGCCACAGTGGGCGCGTAGCAAAGGGAATGGATGCCGATTTGGTAGTTCTGGATGCCGATCCTGGGAAAGATATAACCGCCTTTTCTAAGGTTCATCAGGTGGTCCGAGGCGGGCGAGTGATTTATCCCGTTCGGTATTTTTAGCCTCACGTGCCGGGTGTGATCAATCTCTCGCCAACGAAGCACGCGCTCCGCGCGAAGTGATCGACGTGGGAATCAACTCAGCGGTGAGACGATTGCGCAAGAGGTGGGCGGCGACATGGCGGCGAGTCTTTTGCAGAGCGGCGCGCGGATCGTGCTTGGGATTGCGCCGTCCGTCATGTCTTGGATCGAGGAAGAGCAGCACCGACGGGCCGGCGCCGCTGAGAGCCACGCCTAGAATTCCATCCTTTCCTTTCAATTCCTGCAAACAGGGCAGCAACGGGCAGAGCGCGGATCGATACGGCTGGTGGATGCGGTCTTCGAGAGCGGATGAAAGAAGGTCGGGGCGGCCTTGGGTAAAGGCGGCGAGCAGCAGCATGGAATTCTGTATGTTGGTGACTGCGTCGGCGCGGGAATATTGCGCGGGGAGCACGAGGCGGGCCTCTTTGGTGGAGAGGCTCTCCTCAGGCAGGGCTAGCAGGAGCGGCCACTTCCCTTTCGGACGGATGCAGGCGACCTGGGCTTCGGCGGCATCGTCATTCGTGGCTTTCCCGTTCAACCCAAGCTCGTTCGGCCCAGACATGCGCGCGATGGTGAGGCCGCCCATCCAGCAAGCCGAGGCGTTGTCGGGGTGGTGCTCGCGGCGGGAAGCTTCGCCGATGATTTGCGCATCGGTCCAGCGCAGGCGGCCGAAGTGCACGGCCAGGGCGATGCCCGCCAGATGGGCAGCGGCGGAAGATCCGCAGCCCTTGCCGATGGGAATGTCGTTGTCGATGCGCAGGGAAAGCGGTTTGACTTCGCGGCCCGCGGCCTGGAGCACCTCGCGGTAAGTGTTCAGGATGAGGTGGTCTTTTATTCGATCTGCGATTCGATCTTCACCCCGATCTGGGAGCTTGCCGCAGATTTCGCGATCGCGGCCAGTGGCAGTGATGGAGAATTGTTCGGCGGGGCGGGCGTCGAGCTTGATGTAGAAATCCATGGCAAGTGCCGCGGCGTCGAAGGCCGGGCCGAGGTTGGCCGACGTGGCGGGAAGGGCCAGGCGCAGGCGAGAGCGTTTTGGGCTTGTAGTTCTCAATCGCATGTTCAAAGTTTCAGAGTTCAATCGCCGCGACCGCAGTGGCGGCGAGACGCCGCCACGACAGCGCCGACAGCGGCGCTACAACATCGTCAAGACTTCTCGGCTTGGTCCAGGGTTTTGATCACAGCGTCGAGCGTGGCGTCGAGAACGATCGGCGGACGGCGCAACGGGTTCAGAGCGGCGCTTGCATCTTCGTCGACGGTGTCTTTGACTCGATCACCCCGGAATAAATCGCCACGATGGAATTCCATGGTGAAGTCGGGATCCTTCAGAAGATTTCCAGTCAGCACCAGAACCACGCTTTCTTCTGCCTTCACAAAACCCTGCTTCACCAGCTTCTTTAGTCCCGCGAGCGTGACTGCTGACGCAGGTTCGCAGCCGATGCCTTCGGCGCCGATCTCGGCCTTTGCCTGAGCCATCTCGATTTCAGTGACCTGCTCGCAGGCTCCGCCAGTGGCTTCGAGAACGTGAACCGCTTTTTTCCACGACGCAGGATTGCCGATGCGAATGGCAGTGGCGCGCGTCTCGGCGTGCACGCTGACCAGGCGCTTGCCGCCGGCTTCGCGAAGAGTGCGGACCAGCGCATTGGCGCCTTCGGCTTGAATCACCGACAACTTCGGCAGGCGCGAAATCAGGCCCAGAGTATGCATTTCGAGCAGTGCCTTACCGATGGCAGAGCTGTTGCCCAGGTTGCCGCCGGGGACGATGATGTGGTCGGGCGGCTGCCAGTCGAGTTGTTCGAGGAGTTCGAGCGCGAGCGTTTTCTGGCCTTCGAGACGAAAAGGATTAATCGAATTGAGCTGGTAGACGGGCGCGCGCAGAACGAGTTCCTGCAGCAGGCGCAGGCAACCGTCAAAGTCGGTGCGCAACTGGCAGGTAACGGCGCCGTAGTCGAGGGCCTGAGAAAGTTTGCTCCAGGATATTTTTCCTTCGGGGACGAGAACCAGGCTGCGCAGGCCTCCGCGAGCGGCGTAGGCGGCCATGGAGGCGGAAGTGTTGCCGGTGGAGGCGCAGGCGACCCAGCGAAATCCGGCGAGACGAGCGAATGTCGCGGCGACGGTCATGCCGGCGTCTTTGAACGAGCCGGTGGGATTCAATCCCTGATGCTTGGCGAAGAGGCGCGGCACGCCTGCGATGCGAGCGCTCTGCGGAAGTTCGTATAGCGGCGTGTTGCCCTCGCGCAGGGTGATGACGGCTTGGGCGTGATCGTTGACGAAGGGGAGAAGCTCGCGGAAGCGCCAGACGCCGCTAAGGTCGACCGAGTCGTGACTCAGACGCCGTTGCTGCCAGGTGGATTTTAGTTGGTCAGTGTTGGGCTTCGCTTCTTTCCAGCGAGGGTAAGTGATTTCGAGCAGATCTCCACAGTCGGCACAGCGGAAATTCTGAGCCGCACTGTCGCTCAGATTCGCACAGGAGATGCAGCGGAAACGGAAGTCCGTGGGACGCGCTTTTCGCGACACATCCGGCGCAGAAGTGGAGGGAAGAGACATGGGCCGGATCTATTTCTTTCCCCGGAGATATTGGTCGGTCTTGTTGATCCAATCGGCGCGGGGAGGATTGAAGACGTCGAGGTCGATGGTGTCTGCTAGCGCTTCGGCTTTATGCGGCATGTTCGCGGGGATGCAGAGTGTCTCACCGGCGTTCACCACGATTTCTTTGCCATCAATCCAGAACTTGAGCGCGCCTTCGAGGATGTAGGTGAGTTGCTCATTGTGATGGCTGTGCTCGGGGATGATGCAGCCTTTCTTCAGCAGCACGCGGGCCAGCATGATTTCCTGGCCGACCACGAATTGGCGCTGGAGGAGCGGATTGAGGTCTTCGAGGGGGACGGTGTGCCAGGGGATGTATTGCAGCGCGTGAGGTTTCGCAGTGGCGCGTTTGGCGTCGGCGCGGGATTTTCTGGTCTTGGGTTTCGGGCGCGTTCTTGATTTTGTTTTCGCCATTTGAGAATCTTTACGCAGCTTAGGTCGTGCTCTGCCGTCCCTCCGGGACTTGTTCCACCTTCGCCAGCTTACCCACGGCTTACCCCGTGGGCTGCATTCTTGCGCCGCTTCGCGGCTTACAGCAAATCGCTCAATGCACTCTGCCTGCGTACAGTTTTACTGCAGTGTCGTGCAGATAGGCGTGGGCTAATTCCAGCGCCCGGGCTTCGGTGATTTCGTTTTCCGAAACCATCTCGGCCAGAGCCGCGGCCAGCGCGGTGCGGGACGACTGCACGCCCAGCCAGTAGCTCTCTTCCGCCCCCAACACTTGATTGTAAGGGAAACAGTCGGTGCCGAAAGTGATCTTGTCGGGAAAAGTTTCCAGCCACATTTTGAGCGTGCCTTTGAATGCCGAAGGATATTGGGCCAGTTCGCCGAAGGAAGAATCCAGGTACACGTTCTTCATGGCGGCTAGCCAGATGGCCTCGCGCTCCAACGGATAGCCGCCATGGATCATGACAAAAGTCGTGGAGGCGTAGCGCGGGTCGCGTAGCACGCTTTCCAGATTCATGATGTTGCTTTGCGACAAGTTGAAATAATCGCCGATGCCGACGGCGGTATGAATGTGTACGGGCAAATGCAGGCATCCTCCTTCCTCCACGAGAAAGCGAAAAATGTAGTCCTGGAATGTGCGGTAATCCTTTTCGCTGGGAATGCCGCCGGTGACGTAGCGCTGGTAGATGTCTTCGGCCTGAGCGCGAGGGGGATCACTGAATGTCGTGGGGCGGAAATAGGCAACTTCAAACTTCATGGCAATGCCGCCGCGTTGGGAATTGTCTTCGAGCACCTGGCTGATGAACTTCAGATAGTCGGCGAACGTGGCGGGAAGTTTGCTGACATTTTCCTGCTGCATCCAGCGGTGCAGCATTTTTTCCTGCAGCGGAATGTAGACGCCTTCGTCGGGATTGCGGGCGGTCTCGCGCTGGTTGTTGAACGGCCACAGGAAAGAGTCCGCGAAAAAAACCCACGGAAAACGCTTGGGGTCGAGGTAATCTGGCATCATGGCGCGGTTGGCGACCGAACTCTCGGTGTTGAGCTTGTCGAGAATCATGTTGAAGTAGGCGGGTCCGGGAAGTTGCTTTTTCAGTTCGGCCTTTTTGTCGAGCAGCCATTTGGAGTGCTCGGGAGAGAAATCATTATAGGGATAGCCGAACAAAGCTTTGGCGGCGACTACGAGTTCTGGGTTGTCGTCGCGGGTGCGCAGCGGATCAGTCGCGTTGGGAGGAGCGGCCATGGCGTCGACGTCAGGATCGTCGGCGAAGCCGGGGTGGGCGTGGTGGTCGAAGGCGGGGATTTTTTCGATTTGCGGCAGCAGGCGTTGGTAGATCTGCTGGACGTCGGGGCCGGGGAAGGGGCGCGCTTGGGCGGCGGCGAACGCTGGGATGCCGACCAGCGCTGCAAGCAACAGTGTTCTAATTGAGAATTGCATTTGGATTCCCTCAGGGGCAAAGCCCACAATCACAATTGGCTGTTATCGCAGCGCTGAAAGCGCTGCGCCAGCCAAAAGCCGCCTTTAACTTCACAGCCCGGCTGAAAGCCGAGGCCTTTCAGGACTTCCCCCTGTGCGAGCTTAGCGCGTAACACCGCGGAACGGCGCGCGAGAATTCTTATAATCCCTTATACGCACCGCCGTCGACCAGCACGGTTTGGCCGGTGACGTAGGACGCGCGTTCGGACGCGAGCCAGACTACTGTATCGGCAAGTTCGCGAGGTTGTCCCAAACGCTTGAGGGGGGCTTCGGCGGCCCAGGCGTCGAAAAGTTCCTGCTCGGTTTTTCCGGTCGCTGACGAGCGGGCTTTGGCCAACTCTTTCAGGCGATCGGTCGCAGTGAAACCGGGGGCTACGTTGTTGACCAGGATTCCGTCTTTGCCAAATTCGTTGGCGAGGCTTTTCACCAAGCCGACTACCGCGGCGCGGACGGCGTTGGAGAGCACGAGGTCGGCGACTGGTTGTTTGGTGGTGATCGACGTAATGGTGATGATGCGTCCCCAGTGCTGGCGTTGCATGTGGGGAATGACCTCGCGGGCGAAGTAAACGGAGCTGAGGAAATTCAGCTCGAGAGCGCGTCGCCAGTCGTCGAGGGTGGCGGCGAGAAATCCTTTGGCGGGCGGGCCGCCGGCGTTGGTGACGCAGATATCGACGCTGCCGAATTTGTTCGCTACTTCGGCGACGAAGCGAGCGACGGCGGCCGCATCGGCGACGTCACAGGCTTCGGCGATGACTTCCGCATTGTGCTGTTTTCTGATTTGGGCGGCGGCGGCTCCGAGTGTCTGCTTATTGCGCGCGCACATGGCGACTCGGCAGCCTTCGGCGGCGAAGGCTTCGGCTGTGGCGAGGCCGAGTCCCTGACTGGACGCGGCGACCAGGGCGACGCGGTTTTTCAGACCTAGATCCATGGAAGTGGGGATTATAAATGCTCGTAACGCGAATTCTGGTGCGGCGGGATTCACAAACCCCACTTCTCGCAAAAGACGCGAGAAATGGGGCACCCGGCGCTTGCTTGCGGGAGTTGAATCTGCGCAATTATTCTTAAGGAGCGAGGCAATCATGAAAAGGAACCCTTGGCGTCCTGAAACGGCCGCTGTGCATGGTGGGGCTGATCTCGAAAAGAAAAATGGTCCGGTCGGCACGCCGATTTTTCAGACGTCCACGTTCGAAGTTACGGACAACGACGAGCAGCAGCGCGTTACCACGACCGACCGCTACTACACGCGGTGGGGCAATCCGACGAATACGGTGGCGGAGCAGGCCGTGGCGGCGATCGAGGGCGTGGAGGCGGCGCTCACTTTCGCTTCCGGCATGGGTGCGATCACGACCACGATCCTAGCGTTGCTGAAGGCGGGGGATCACATTGTGGCGCAGCGCGACATTTATGGTGGGGTGACGAAATTTCTCTCTGGATGGCTGCCGCGACTGGGGATCGAGACGACGTTCGTCGATACCAACGATTACGAGCAGCACGCGCGGGCGATCCGGCCGAACACTCGGATGCTGTATCTGGAGTCGCCGACCAATCCTTCGCTGCGGGTGGTCGACCTGAAGAAGGCGGCGGTGCTGGCGCGGCAACACGGGCTGATTAGCATGATCGACAGCACGTTCGGCACGCCCATCAACCAGCATCCGGCGGAGTATGGGATCGACCTGGTGATGCATTCGGGCACGAAGTACTTGAGTGGGCATGCGGACTTGACTTGCGGCGTGGTTTGCGGCAGTCAGGAACTGATAGACCGGATTTGGGAGACGCGGACGACGCTGGGCAATTGCATGGATCCGCATGCCGCGTGGATGCTGATCCGCGGGCTGAAGACGCTGGCGGTGCGGGTGGCGCGGCAGAACGAGAATGCGCTGCGGGTAGCGGAGTTTTTGGGCCAGCATGGAAAAGTGCGGAGGGTGCATTATCCGTTTCTGAAGAGCCATCCGCAGTATGCCATTGCGCACGAGCAGATGAGCGGAGGCGGCGGCATGGTGACATTTGAAGTCGAGGGCACGGGCGAGGATGCACGGCGGGTCAGCGAAGCGATGCGGCTGTTCACGCTGGCCACGAGCCTGGGCAGCGTGGAATCGCTGGTATCGATTCCGGTGCTGACTTCGCATGCCATGATCTCGGCCGAGCAGCGGGAGCAGATGGGAGTGAACGAGCAGATGGTGCGGTTGTCGTTGGGGATTGAGAGTGGTGAGGACCTGATTGCCGATTTGGAGCGGGCGCTGGAGGCGGTGGGGGGCAGGCTTACGGTGGGGGTGTAGCTTTTAGCTTTTAGCTTTTAGCTTTTAGCTTTTAGCTTTTAGCTTTTAGCTTTTAGCTTTTAGCTTTTAGCTTTTAGCTTTTAGCTTTTAGCTTTTGGCTTTTGGCTCCTGCTCCATGGCTTCGGCTTTTCCTCGCCTTGCCGCCGCGCTTTGCGCTGGCGGGACGGCCGAAGGCGGCCGTCTCCACGTGAGCCAGCTAAGGCATTCGCAAAAAGATAAACCCGGCCTCTTGCGAGGCCGGGTTTTCTTGCGTGCGATTCCGTTTAGAACGTAAAGCGTGCTCCGAACTGGAACTGGCGCGGGGTGTTGACGTTACCTGAGATCAACCCGAAGGAGAGGCTCTGTTGTGCCACTCCGAAAACGCTGTTCACACTTGGGTATCCGTACTGCGCAAAGTTGGTCATGTTGTAGCCGGAGAAATCGAAGCGCAGCGCTTTGGTTTCGCCGAGTTTGAAGGTTTTGTAAATGGAGAGGTCCAGGTCGCGCGCTCCCCTGGTGCGTACGTTGTCGAGGTAGGCGGGAGCGGTTCCCGGAATGTAGGGATTGGCATTGTTCAAGTTCCCGTCATCCGCGCCAGGGGCGGTGAAGCAATTGATGTTGAACCAATTGTTTACCGTATGCGGAGCGCCGTGGGCCGGGTTGCAGATCATGTCCGCGCGTTGGGAGATGGGCGAGTTCGGTGTTCCCGAAAGCGGTGAGGCGATGGGAACACCGTCGCTGAGGTAGAGAATCCCGTTCACAGTCCAGCCACCCAGAATCGCGTCCCCTACACCGTTCAAATTGACTGCCTGTCCTTTGCCCACCGGTAAATCGTAAGACACTTGCCCGGTGAACGAGTACTTTACGTCCTGAGGACTGATCGAATGCTCATAGCTCAGATCTCTCCAATCCTGAGCCGCGCCGAGGTGTGTACCCACGAACCCAAGAGGAGGATTGCCATCGTCGGTCATCAGCTTGCCCCAGGTAAATGCAGCCAGCGTCGTGAAATGGCCGGTCAACCTCTTTTGGACCTTGGTTTGCAGAGAGCTGTACTCGGAGTCGCCTGCAGGATAGCCGTGAACGGCGACGCCATTGCCGAAGGCACCGTTGCCGAACTGGGGATACTTTTCGAGCGCCACATACTCTGGTACCGTGGCAGAACCGTACCACTGGTTGGTCGGCTGTTGAATGGGCGCCCACGTGTTGGGCACCATGCAATTCGCCTGCGCTGTGATGCAGAGCGCATTGCCGTACTGGGCGATCGTGCCCAGGTCGAGCTGGTTCAGATCGACCGAGCCGAAAGGCATGAAGAGTCCACGGCTGCCGACATAGGCGGCACTCACCACTACCTGGTGCGGCAACTCGTACTCCAAGCCGAAGTTGAAGTTATAGGTGGTGGGCGTGCGTTGCGAGTGCAGCACCGTGCTTAAAGTAATCCCCAAATTGTTGCCCAACCCAGGGGGCGGGGATGTGAATACCGGGACAACGCCATTGGGAAACGGATTGCTCAAGGTATATGGCCCGGTGAAATTGTCCGGCGCTCCGGCTGCGCAAGTCGAAGTCCCGGTGTTAATGACGCTATTGCCGTCTGCGTTAAAGCAGGTGGCGTTCCACGTGGTCGAGGAGGAGAATCCATCGGTGTTTGTGCCGGCGCTCGCAACGTTCTCTGTGCTGGGACCGTAGTAGATGCCTGCTCCTCCGCGCATAACGAAGTGGCTTACCGGTTGCCAGGCAAAAGCCAGACGCGGGCCAAGGTCGTGCAGATTCGTTGTGTTAGGCGAACGATTGCTGCCGTTCACAAAGATCTCAGCACCGGTGTAGGGGACGCCGCTCACGGTGTTGCTTGCAGTGGGGTCAAAGTACTCCTGGCGGTTAAAGCGCTCGGTGCGTCCGCCAAAGAAATCCCAGCGCAGGCCGGCCGTAATGGTTAATTTCTGGGTCGCATGATACGTATCCTCGAGGAACGTTGCGTAGTATGGGTTGGATTCGGCGGCGAAGACGTCTTTGGTGAAGTTGGGATAATCGCTGGACTCGCTGCCGGCACCGGCCGTTCCTACACCAATAAGCGTGGACGCGTAATCGCTGCCGCCGTTCACACTGGCAACGGACTGATCCGTAGCACTGACATCAAAGAGGTAAGACCCGGCCGGCGCGGGGGGCTGGCCGACGTTGAGGAAGCGTTTCATCCATTCGAACCCGGTTGAAATCTCGTGCTTGCCGATAATCTTGGTGATAGTCGCGTTGACGTCGCTGTTCTCGCTGGCGTAGACGAAGTTGTTGTAATCGGCCGTGCCGCCGACGCCGCCCCCCACATCGCTAAAGACTATGAAGGGGAGCTGTTTGAAGACTTCCTGTGCAGCCAATGACGCGGGAAAGCCAACCTGAGTGCCGTTGACAGTGCCGAGATTGGTGATGTCGGTGCTCAAGTACGAAGGGGGCCCTCCCTGATTTTCGTAGTGGCGGGTAAACGAATAGCGCAAATTCAAGACCGTGGAGGAATTCAGAGTCACGTCGTCGGCCAGAAGGACATTGCGTCCGTTAGTGGTGTTCTGGGCGTAGTCGAGATCCCACCCGCTGGGAAAAACGTTGGCTGTAGCGAACGCCAATTTATCGTAGGAAAACCTGGTGAAGATGCGCTGCTTCTCGCTCGCGACCCAATCCACACGTGCGTCGAAGCGGTGCGCTTTCAGGGGGTCCAGTCCCGGCAAAGCGTAGTTGGGACTGGCATCCGTGGTCGCGTGATCGCAGGTAACCGGGCTGGGGTAATTGCACGTGGGCATCATCGACAGATAGAGCAAGCCGATGGGGTTCAGGCTCGCAGTGGGAATCTTGTTGCCTGGAAACGGCTGCCGCGTGCCGTCTGGATTGTCGGGCAGGGTTGGGTCGTAGATGGTGAACCCCATCTGCGAGAAGTCGCCGCTCCTCTCGGCGGTGGTGGGAACCGCGTAGGTCTTGAGGCCCTCGAATTGTACCTGCTGCGTGTCCTCGTAATCCGCGAAGAAGAACAGTTTGTCCTTCTTGATGGGTCCACCGATCGCTCCACCTTCCTGATAGCGGTGGAATGAAGGTGGAGTATTGGGTTCCGAGTTCTGGATCTCACTTTGCTTATTGAAGTAGTCGTTTGCCGCCCACTTGTCGGGCCGGAACACTCCGAAGACGTCGCCATGGAATTTGTTGGTACCCGACTTGGTGACCAGGCTGATGACGCCAGCTCCTCCGCTCAGGTAAGACGCCGGGGTATTCTGAGTCTCGACGCGAACTTCCTCCACGCCGTCCTCGGGTATGTTCATCGCGGGAATAATCGCGGCGGAGTTATTTTCGGCAATGCCAATCGGGGCCCCATCGATCATGTAGTAGACGGATCCGACGAGCGAACCGTTGATCGTGTCGGCGGAGACGTCGACTCCGGGGCGGCCGACGGAAATGTTTTGAATGGACTGCATCGAGTCGCTGGAGTTGGGCGAGCCATTGACCGCATTCACGCCCGCACTCAGCTGGATGAGGTCGTAAACGTTTCGGGATATGAGAGGCACCCGGTCGATCGCCTCCGCGGGGATCAGCGAGCCGACGGTGGAGTTGCTGGGCTCAACCAGCGAGATTCCTTCGGTAACGGTGACCGTCTCGGTTGCGGCGCCGACTTGCAGAGTGATGTTGACTTCGGTGACTTCATCGACGTTGACCGTGATTTTGTCGAGCGCAACGCCCTTAAAGCCCGGCTGGCTGGCGGTGACCTTATAGACGCCAGGATTGAGAGAGATGAAGGTATAGAGCCCCGCGGAGGTGGTGACGGTGTGCTGTGACACTCCGGTGGCGGGGTTCAGCAGGCCCACATGAGCTCCTTGAACGAGAGCCCCGCCTTGGTCGGTGACCAGGCCACTGATGCTACCTCGACCGGCCTGGGCGAGCGCGACAGAACTCGCGCAGAGGAAGAGAATGCCAACCGAAAGAAAATTCCGCAGTGTCTTGACCATTTTGTTTCCGCTAGTCTTGTTTCCGTTATTCATTGATCGCGCTCCCCCGTTAGGGCGCACTCGCTCCACGCGAGTCGCCTTTCCTCGTTCTTCCGAGCCTCGCAGCTCGGGGCTAGCTTTTCGGACGGAACTTTATACCCGGTTGGTTTGAGACCCGAGACGGGTTATTAAAACGTATGAATAGTGCTTTTATGAGGTGGTCTCTGTCAAGAAAAAAGCGATCTTCGAGCCGACCGGCAGCCGTCTTTTCTGCAAAATCGATTCTGCTGAGCTAGGTTTAACTCGAACCACAACTTCCGCCGCGAAATGTTAGAGCAAGCTACGCGACGACTCGCGCACCACCAACTCGGGAGCTACTTTGCGATGCGTGGCAGTCATCTCGCGTTTTTCGAGCACGCCGTTGATGCCGTCCACCACGATACCTACGGCGGACGCGCCCATGGCTTCCATGGGCTGGCGGATGGTGGTGAGCGAGGGCGTGTAAAGCGCCGAGGTGGCGATGTCGTCGAAACCGATCACCGAACATTGCTCGGGCACGCGCACGCCGGCGCGGCTCAGGGCGCGGATCGCGCCAAAGGCACTCATGTCATCGAAAGCCAGCAGGGCGGTGAAGGGGCGCTTCTGGCGGATAAGATCTTCGGTGAGTTTGTGGCCGGATTCGAAGCTCGACATGGGGTCGCGCGATTCCGGCAGGTCCATGATCAGCCGCGTATCGAGTTCCAGCCCGAATTCCTTGGCGCAGTTGCGGATGCCGCGCCAGCGCGGAGAACTGTCGGTGAGCGACTTGGGCCCGCGGATGAACGCGATCTTGCGGTGGCCAAGCGAGTGCAGATGTTCGAGCGCCATGTGGCCGCCGATCTCGTTGTCGACGATGACGGAGCTGATGGAGTTTGTTTTCAGTTCGAAGCCGATCATGGCTGTGGGAATGCTGCTCTTCTCGAGGTCGCCGAGCAGATTAATATCGAGAAAGAGCCAGTTGGCGAGAACGATGAGCGCCTCGATGCGGCGGTCGAGAAGCATTTCGAGGTAGCGCTCGAAGCGGCTGCGCTCATTGTGCACGTCGGTGAGAATGGGCAGATAGGAGGACTGGTAAAGCGTGTTTTCGATGCCGCGCAGCACCAGCGTGCAGTAGGGATCGGTCATGTCGAAAACCATGACGCCGACGGTGTGGCTACGCTTGCTGCGCAGCGAGCGGGCGAACTGGTTGGGGCGGTAACCGAGCTTTTGCGCCGCGCCCTCGATGCGCTTTTTGGTAACGGCAGGGATGTAGCGGGCTAAGGGAGCGTTGTTGAGCACGATCGACACGGTGGTCGAGGAGAATCCGCTTTCCTTCGCCACGTCACGAATGGTGACCATCACAGCCTTCGCACCGGAACCGAGGGAAACTGCGGTTCCACAGAGAATCCCAGTGCGCTTCCAGCGTTCGGGTTGCCGCTTGTATTGAAAGCGTACACTGGCGGACACTACAGCAGAGAGTACTAGCAGTGTCAAGCGAACAGATCACATGGCGATGTTTTGTTGTGCTTCTGCTGGCGGGCATGGCGATGGCTTTGTCGCCGCAGCAAGGCTCTGACGGGCGAACCGGGAACGAGCGAGCCGGCGATCCGGTAAAATTTTTTCAGCTCGGGCAGGACGCTCTGACGCACGCTCAACTCGACGAAGCGGAGCGAGATTTCCGCCAGGTACTGCAATTGGACCCGCAATCCGGCGCAGCCTACGCCAATCTGGGCGTGGTCTACATGCGGCGCAAGCAATGGACGAAGGCCCTGGACGCGCTGCAGAAGGCGGGGCATCTGATGCCGGAGGTCGCGGGGATCAGGCTCAACATGGGGCTCGCCTATTATCGGCAGAATGAATTCCTGAAGGCGATTCCGCCGTTCGAGTCGGTGCTGCGCGATCAGGACGCGCTGCAGCCGCGCTATCTTCTGGGGCTCTGCTATTTTTTTACGGAGCGCTATGCCGACGCAGCGGCAACCCTGGAGCCGCTCTGGGCTCAGGAATCGGGCCAGTTGCCATATTTATACGTGCTTTCGAATGCGGCCCACCGGGCCGGGCGCAAGGAACTCGATGAGCGCGCGACCACGCAGCTCATCAAACTTGGCGACGGTTCGCCCACTTATCGCCTGTTCGTAGGAAAATATCATTTAAATCTCGAGCATTACGATGCGGCGCTCGCGGAGTTTCAAGCCGCAGCCAAAGCCGATCCTAAGCTGCCGTTCGTGCACTTCAACCTGGGACTGACTTATTTGAAGCAGCAGGATTACGAACGCGCGCGCAACGAATTCCTGAAAGACGCCGCCATCGAGCCGGATCTCGCGCTCGACTACGACGAATTGGGCGACGTGGATACGCTGCTGCAGGACGACAAGGACGCCGAGATGAATTACCGCGAAGCGTTGCGCCGCGATGCCCGGCTGGTCAATTCTTATCTCGGGCTGGCAAAGATTTATCAGCGGCAGGAAAAATATGGCGCGGCTTTGACGGAGATCGCAGCGGCCATCAAGCTCGATCCCGAGCGCACCGACCTGCATTACGTGCACGGACAGGTGCTGCTCCACCTGGGACGCAAAGAGGAAGCGAAGAAGGAATTGGACGCGGCAGTGCGCATCGACAACGAACGCCGCGCCGCGCGCGAGAAGCAGATGGACACCGGGACGGTGCCGTCCCCTGAACTGCTGCAGGACCCGCAGTGACGCACTTTCGGGCGGCGGCAACTTCCCTTCTCTGGGACTGAGTAGTGGTGCATTTTGAAAAAAGAGACTCGTATCAGGGCATGCCTTCAGGCATGCCGGCGTAGTGCGGTTTCTAACCGGCTTCAGCCGCTGGGCCGTGGCAAGCCTCAGCGGCTAAAGCCGCTCGTCCCTGAGTCTTGGTCGGCATCGCTGAAGCGATGCCCTGATACGAATCTTTTTTCAAACTGCACAACTACATGGGACCGAGCGCTCGAGGAATTGGCGCGGCATGATGGTAGTATGGAAGATTCCCGGCGTCGCCACGGGCAGTTGGTTGGCGGTGCCGGGCAGCCTTTGGGCTGCACTGTGAATCGAAGCTAGTTGAACCGAAACCCGCTCATGTTGAAATCCGAATCGTCGCCGTCCGAGTCGCAGAAGTTCGAGGCGTTAAAATCTTTGTTGGCGAAATCTTTCTTATTGAGATCCTTTTCATTGAAATCCGGCCCATTTCGATCGCGCTTGTTGAAATCCAGGTTCTCCAGCACGTACGCCGGGGTTTCGGCTCTGTGCCTGTTGGGGGTCTTTCTGGCCTTACCCTCGTGGGCAGGGGCGCAGAGCTTCACGCTGCAGGCCGGTCCGCTGTCGGAGGATGCGGTCGCGCCGGGCGGTACATCGTCGGCGCAGGTTGCGGTGGGGACGGTGAATGGATTCAGCAGCACAGTCGATTTGAGCTGCCAGGTAGCGCCCGCGCAGCCGCAGACGATCACGGATACTCCGACTTGCGCGGTGAGTCCGGCGACGGTGACTCCGCCGGCCAGCGCTTCGGTCACGATCACGACCGTGGGAGGGACGAGTAACGTCCGCTACGGCATTACCGTCACCGGCACGGCAGCTTCCAACGCACAGACCACCACCACGCCAGCGCTCTACATGACGGTGCTGGCAGTTGCGCCGCAGTTCACGATCACGGTGGAAAAAGCGACGGAGCCGGGCAGCGTGCCGGCGGGCAACAGCGGAGTAGCGGTGATCGACATTAATCCGATCAACGGATATAGCACCACGGCCGGGGTGACGCTTTCGTGCAGTTCGATCACTCCCGTGGTGGTGATTCCGCCCGTCTGCACGTTCAGCCCTAACCCGGTGCCGGTGAGCGGAACGGGTGCGACCACCTCGACTCTCACGATCAGCACTTATGGTCCGGTGGTGACCACAACGGGAGCGTTGGTACGTCCGCGGAGTTTCTACGCAGGTTTTTACGCAATGTGGCTGCCCTTGCCCATGCTGGCGCTGGTGGGCGTGGGTGCAGTGGCGGGCCGAAAGCGCGCGCGGAAGGCCTGGGGGCTGTTGGCTCTTTTCGTCTTGAGCGGAACATTGATTCTGATGCCGGCATGCGGTAACAATACCGCCACTTCAACGGCGACGCCGAACGGAGTGACGCCAAACGGCACGTACTCCTTCACCATCTCAGGTGTCGACAGCGTTGGCGTGGTCTCGAGCAATGCAGGCACGGGCAGCACGAGTCCCGCGGTCACTCTGACGGTCACCACAGCGACGGAGTAAGCGATGCGCCAGCTCTCGGTCATGCGCTGGCTTGGGCATGGCACGCCGCGCGGGCTGCTCGCAGCAAAAGCGAAACCAATCTTCATCCGATTGATCGCGGCCGGGTTGCCGCTGGCGGTTGTTCTTACTGTTACTGTTACTGCGCTGCTTCTGCCGCAGGCCGGGTATGCCGTCCCCAGCAAAACCAAGATAAAGATTCCGGCGGTGCGCTGGGATGAGCAGCACCCCGGCTGTACGTTTTCGCGCACCGACGACGGACGCTTCCACTACGGACTGTGGTCCGAAGATGTCGGAATCACCATGACCGTCGACACTCAGGAGCTGGAAAAAGTGCACCGGCGGCATGAGCCGTTTTTTGCGGCGCATCTCGAAGTGCGCTATCGCGGGCAGGGGGCGCCGGATCTCGACGTAGAGAGCATTTCTCTGGAATTCGTGAAGCACTTCCGGGTGCTGCAGACTGCGCTCGATCCAATCGAATTCGCCGAGAAAGTGCAGAGTGACGCCGACACGCTGGATCACCAGACCGCGCGCGAGGTGGAGAAGCATCCGGAAAAAAAAGAAGAAAAAGAAGCTTACGTGAAGGCGTTCCTGAAAGATTCGGCCGAACTGCAGGAGTTTGTGGGCAAAAACAGTTTGCGGCCAACACGGCTGGGGCCGGGCAATCCTGAGGCCAACGGATGGGTGCTGTTCAGCACGGAAAGTAAGTGGATCGGCAAGTGGAAAAAGCAGGAAGAATTTATCCTGCGCGTGCCACTCGACGGAAAAATGTTTGAATTTCCTTTCAGGCTCCCACCCAAGCCGGGCGAAGCGATGCTGCGCAAGCGGGAGTGAAGCGGGCTTCCGGAGGCCGGCCTCACGATGCTGCCTTGCGGGCCTGGCGTTCCAGTTCGTCGGCCTGGTGCATGAGGACATCGCGCAGCGAGACCAGACCTTTTAAATCCTTGCCATCGACGATGGGGAGATGGCGAAATCCGAACTCGCGCATGATGAACAGGCACTCTTCGATGCTCTCGTCGGCGGCGACGGAGCGGGGGTTCGCCGTCATGACCTCGGACACGGCGGTGGTTCCGGGAGTGCGTCCTACGGCGACGACGCGGTTCATGATGTCGCGTTCGGAGAGGATGCCCGCCAGTTCTCCGTTGCGCAAAACGGCCACGGCGCCGATGTTGTGCTCCATCATGTAACGCGCGGCCTCGAGCACGGTGCGAGTGGCTTCAACGGAATACACTTTGCGGTCTTTCACCAGATGGCGAAGAGTCGTCATGGGGTCACTCCTTCAGGGATTACTCCTTCAGCACTGCGAAATCAGCGGGGATCGGGCTGGATCCCACGGCGTTTGCGGTGGGAAATACTTTATCACAGGCGTGGAATCAGGGGCGGGGGCAGTGGAAGAGCGCTGGCGACGGCTTTCTTGCCATCATTCTGCAGCACGCATTCGGCGGCACACATTCTGTGGACACCCCGAATATCGTTATTGCAGGTGATTCAGGCGGACGGGGGTTGCATCGGCGGTGCTGCTGTCAGAACGTGGGGACATTGAGACTACGACGTACTGATAGTCTTTGCCGCGAGAATCTTTGCCGGGTAGATTAGTGCCGCTGAGATCTTCGACGCGCAGCACGATCCTGTCTTCCTGCAGACGAAACCGCACTGGCTCTCCTACAGGCAAGAGGACGGAGTCCTTGTCATTGCGTGGGCGAATGCGATAGGTCACGCGTTCGGATTGCAGAATGTACTCCTGACAAAGAGGCTGCTGGGTTGGTTTGTTGCCCGAGTCATTCCCCAGCACTTCGCCGGCGAGACTCCCGGCTTGTTTCTCCCCAGTGCCGCACAGCACGGAATCCATTTGCTGGAGATCTCCGATCTGGTAGGGCTTGGGATCTTTGGCATAGGCCGTGGCGGCCAGAGCCAGAATGACACACAGCATCCAGTTCGAACGCATTCGCACACCCCTCAGATTGTTGTTCCTAACCGAAATCGAGCTCGGGCAGTCGGCCCTTGGCTGATTCACCATTCTGGTATGGTGCCGGAGGAGAAGACAGGTCACTGGGGTAATGGAATTGAAGTTACCGGCGGGAGCGGGAGAACCGGCGAGATGCGCTCGCTGGACAGCCGGGGGCGGCTGTCCCACATAAATCTATCCGTCGATCAATCTATATCTATCTATCTCTCTCTTTCGGTCCGCTAGCGTTCGGTTACTTCTTCCAGGGTTTGAAAGAAGGCTGGATACGAGATTGCAGCGGACTCTGCGCCGCGGATCAGCGTTTCGCCCTGGGCGCGCAGGGCGGCGACGGCGAAGGCCATGGCGATGCGGTGGTCGCCGAAGGAGTCGAGTTCGGCGCCGTGGAGGGTTTGGCCTCCGGGAATCTTCAGACCGTCCTCGCGTTCTTCGACCTGCGCGCCCATGAGCCGCAGGTTGGCGGCCACGGCCGCGATGCGGTCCGATTCCTTCACGCGCAACTCTTTCGCGTCGCGCACTTCAATTCCCTGCTCGGTGTAGGGGGCGATCGCGGCGAGCACGGGAATCTCGTCGATGAGAGCGGCCGAGTCGGCGCCTGCGATTGTGGCTCCCTTCAACGCAGCGCCTTCGATCTGGAGCGATCCGACCAGCTCGCCGTGAATTTCGTCGAGTTGCGTCACCGCGATGCGCAGACCGATTTGCATCAGGATGTCGAGCAGGCGGGCGCGCGTGGGATTCATCAGAAGACTGGGGACGGTGAGTTGCGAGCCGGGGAACAGAGCGGCTGCGCACAGAAAAAACGCGGCGCTCGACAGATCGCCGGGGATGCGGGCTTCGATGCCGCGCAGACGCTGGCCGCCGCGAATGCTGACGATATTTCCAGCTCCGATACTCTTGCGATCGAGCTTTGCGCCAAAGGCGCGCAGGGCGACTTCACCGTGGTCGCGGGTGCGCAGTGGTTCTTCGATGCGGGTCTCACCGTCGGCGAATAGTCCGGCGAACAGGAGACACGATTTGACCTGCGCGCTGGCCACGGGCATGGCGTAGTCGATGGCTTTCAGGGCCGTGCCGGTGATGCGGAGTGGCGGCTTTCCCGCCTGCGACGCGATCTCGGCGCCCATGGCGGAAAGCGGCGTGATGACACGCTCCATGGGACGGCGGGAGAGCGATTCATCGCCGATCATCTCGGTCGAGAATTTCTGGCCAGCGACGATGCCGCTCAACATGCGCATGGTGGAACCGGAGTTGCCGCAATCGAGCGCGGTGGCGGGTGCGGCCAGCGCTGGGCCGCGGCCCTGCACTTCGATAACGTTGTCTTTATTGTTTTTCTCCCACGTAACGCCGAGCGAGCGCACGCAGCCGAGAGTGCTGGTGCAGTCGGCGCCGGTGGAATAATTTTCGAGGCGCGACGGGCCTTCGGCGATGCCCGCCAGCATGGCGTAGCGGTGGGAGATGGATTTGTCTCCGGGCAGTTGCACGCTGCCGCGGACGTTGCGCGCGGGGCGCACGATTACTGGGGCCTCATTTTTCATTCCGAGATCAATATTAGCGGATTGACCGAACATGTAGGCCCGGACGCATTCGTCCGGGCGGACGGACGAATGCGTCCGCTGCTCCACACGCTAGGCCAGAGTTTTGGCTTCTGCGGTGGCCTCTTTGAGGATGTTGGCGGGAATTTCTTTGAGCGTCACGGCGAACTCGAACATGGGGATTTCGGTGCCGCGGCCCCAGCGGGCGACTTCCCAGTGGGCGCGGACGAATTTCACGTCGGCGTGCGCGGTGAGATCGAGCAGGAGCGGAGTTTCTCCGCAATAAAACTTCTGGGGAAATTCGGCGATGGATTTCGCGCCCCATGTCGCGCCATCGGCGGAGCCGAAGATGCTGAGGCCGAGCGATTCCTGCTCGATGATCTTCGTGATGGCCAAGGTTACTAAGAAGACGCGGCTGGCGGCGCCACTTACGTCGATGGCAGGGCCGTCGCCCTTGGCGGTGACAGACTGCGGAGGTACCAGAACCGTATCAATCGACGACATAGCGGACGTTGTCATAGCGAGAGGATTCTAACAAATCTACTCCGACGGATGCGGGCCGGTGAAATCGCTGCAGCATGGCTTCTGCACGGGCTTGAATTCCATCAGTTCCACGCGCACCAGATCGGGATCGTACAGGTTCAGCTGCCACTTGCCGTCTTTGCCCAGCTTAGCTTCTTCTTCGCCGTGCGGCTTCCAGCCGTGCGATTCCAGAATCGCCTGGGCTTTTTTCATGTCGGCCACGCCGAGCGAAATATGGTTCATCACGCCGGTGAGCCGCAGATCGGCGTGTTCGGGCTGGTTCAGCATGTATTCGATCCAGTCAGTACCGTCGGGAACCTGTATCGCCAGCCAGTCGGTCTGGTCGTCTTTCATGCCACCGTGCCAGTAGGGACGGAAGCCGAGGATGTCGCGGTAGAAATGGTCTTCGGCTTCGCGGTGGTAGACCAGGAAGCCGGCGTGAATCATGTGGCGAGAAACGGCGGTGACGCCCGGAGGCGCAGCTTCGGGCTTATCGCGTTCGATCTGGCCGCGTTCGACGAACTCAATGCGATGGCCTTCGGGATCGTTTACGACGAAGAAAAGACTGTGGTCGGGCCGTCCCTGAATTTCCGGGACTTTGATTCCCTGCCCGGTCAGATACTTTCGCAGCGCGGCGATGTTGTCGGTCAAGAGGGCTACGTGATCCATACGATCTGTGGCCTTGGGATCGGGCGCGGGGCTGTAGCCGACCCACTGCGCGCCCACGATGTAGCGCAGTGTGCCGCCGGGTTCGATGGGCGGGGCGGAGGCGAGGCCAAGGACATCGCCATAAAGCTTTTTCACGCCGTCGGGGGCGGTGGTGTAGAACGACACGTGGTCGATGCCGAGGATGTGCGGCCGCGGGGTTGCGGTTTGGGCGACGGCAAATATCTGGAGCGCGACGACAGCGAGGATGATGGCGAGTTTCTTCATAGCGTCCTCGATTCTAGTCCAAATTCGCGAAGCTCAAGGAATTAGGGCTTGCGATCGAGCGCTTGATGCTTCGAATGCTTGAGCTTTGCAGTCTCATTGCGAAGAGTCTCGGTAGTATCGGCGAAGAAGAGGGCAATCGCGGTTAGTTCTCCTGCGCTGTAACGTGCCGTAACCTGGGCCATGGCGCGGCCCAGCGACTGAAAGATGGGGACTACGCGTTCCTTCAACCCTTTCATGTGCAGGGGCCGAACGATCACACTACGCCGATCGCTGGGGTGCGCCTCGCGGCTTACGTAACCTGCCTTCTCCAAACGGTCGACAATTCCGGTGATGGCGCCGGTGGTGAATCCGGACAATTCGGCGAGACGGCTGGCCGTCGAAGGCCCGTGCTGGTCGAGCAACCCGAGACATTTCCATTCCGCAGCGCTCATTCCCAGGTGAGCCGCCACGGCTTCGTGGAAAAAGATCACTGCGTTACTGAGTTCGCGGCCCATCAGATCCTGATGGGGCGAGGGAGGGGCGTTGGATCCTGAAGACGGTCTTTTTTTGCTTGCCATATATCTTAGATATAAGATACTATCTTCTAAGACTATTTTAACAAAATTTAGGAACGCTTATGCCGGCTGTCGAATACCTACCGCCCTCGCCAACGCTGCTAATCTCGCGATGGCAGCGCACCGGTCCTATCATTGCCCTGCTCCTGTTGTCTCCCGTGATTTCAGAAGTGCTGTATGGAGCGACGCGGATCAGCGTGATCTTTGTTCTCATCCCCGAAATCCTGACCTGGGGTTGCGGCGCGTTGATTATCCGCGAGAGCGTGCGGCGCTGGAACAAGGGATGGCCGAGCATGCTATTGCTCGGCCTGGCTCTGGCGGTCGCAGAGGAGTGGGTGATCCAGCAGACTTCGATCGCTCCCTTGGTAGGACTGGCGAAGCATGCGTATGGCCGCGTCTGGGGCGTGAACTGGGTCTATTTTTTGTGGGCGCTGGGCTATGAAAGTGTCTGGGTGGTTCTGGTGCCGGTGCAGCTTACGGAACGGTTGTTCCCCGCCCGCCGGGAACAGCCGTGGTTGCGCACGCGAGGCGTAGTCATCGCAAGCCTGGTATTTGTAGTGGGCGGGTGCATGGCATGGTACGGATGGACGCAGAGAGCTCGCGTCATGATTTTTCACATGCCTCCTTATAGTCCTCCGACGCTGTATCTCGTGGCCGCTGTCGTGGTGATTGTTTTACTCGTCCTCGCGGCATACACCATACCGGCGGGGCCTTCGCGGCATAGCGAAGTTAGCCCGAATGCGGCACCTTCTCCTCTGCTGCTGGGAATGATTGTGACTGCTCTGGGATCCGCCTGGGCGGCGTTCGTCCTGCTGGGCTTTGGTTGCTTGCCGGCCGTCCCATATTCGCTTGCGCTGGCCGCTGGGCTGGCATGGTGCGGCCTCACTTTGTTTCTGATGCAACGCTGGACTTCGAGTTCCAACTGGGGTGACACCCACCGTTTCGCGCTGGTATTCGGCGGGATTCTCGGCTGCATGCTGGGGGGCTTTGCTGTATTCAAGGTCGGCGGTGCGCTGCGTATCGACTGGATCGGCAAGGCCATTCTGAATGTGGCTGCCGTGGCGTGGCTCATCACGATCGGACGAGCAATAGTCGGCCGCACAATCGACGGAGCACCACACATTACTGAGTCCAGGCGCTGACTGAATCCAGAAACTGGCGGAGAAGCTTGGTGGCGTCCTGGGGCTGTTCCCAAGGCGAGTAGTGGCCTGCCTTTGGGATGACGCGCAACTGGCTGCCAGCGATGTGCTGATGCATCAACTGCGCTTCGTTGACTCCGGTCAGGAGGTCTTCGTCGCCGGTCACGAGCAGTGTGGGAACGTTGATGGTCTTCAAGGTTTCCATGGAGTCGGGGCGGGCGGCCATGCCGCGCTGCACTTGGGCGAGGTGTTGGGGCGACATTTTGCGCATCATGCGCAACGCGCCGTCGACCAGGTCGGGACGCGTCTCGCGCGTGGTTTGGCCGAACAACTTTGGAATCATGGATTCGAAAAACGGTTCGGTGCCGCGTTCGAGAACGTCGTTCGCGGCGTGCAGGCGGGCGGCGTGGGCTTCAGGATTGTCGGCCGGGGCTTTGGTGTTGAATAGGCCGAGCGCGGCGACGCGGGCGCGATGCCTTCGCCAGAATTCGAAGAGCGCGTAGCCGCCGATAGAGACTCCGATGAGCGGAGCGCGGGCCACGTTGGCGTCGTCCATGACACGGGCGAGGTCTGCGGCGTGTTTTTCCATGGTGGCTGGACCTTCACCGGCGTTGGACTCGCCGTGTCCGCGCAGATCGGGCAGGATCACCCGATAGTGCGTGCTTAGAGGCTCGGCCACAGGCAGCCAGAATTCATGATTGACCGGGAACGGATGCAGCAGGGCGACGGGCGGGCCGTCGCCGAGGATCCAGTAGACGATTTCGGCGTCGCCGCTGCGGATTTTCTGCGGAAGCGCGGGCATGAAGCCAATTTAACTGATAATCGCTATTGCGGCTTGGGCGGGGTAAAAAAATCAACCATATTTCCGTCCGGGTCACGGAAGTAAACGGAACGAGTGCCCCAAGGCTGTGTGGTAGGCGGCTTGACCCAGGTTTTCACCAAATCGTGCAGTCTGGTGTACTCCTGGTCAACGTCGGTGACTCTGAATTCCAGGATTGCGCTCTTGTTGTTCGCCGCTCTGGCCGAGCCCGGAATATATTTTTGTTGGGCTGACGCCGAGAAGATCGCAAGCACCGCTGCACCAGTATGGAACTCGGCGTAGTCTTTGGCAGGCCTCTGGGCTTTAAGGGTAAGAACGGATTCGTAAAATTGGACAAGCCGGTCTACGTTGTTTGTAATCAAACAAGTGTTGACCAGTTGTGGGGCGAGGCTGGCGTTTGAGGGCGGATCCGCCGTCTGCGAATTCGCCGACCATCCTGCTGCAGCCACGAACAATCCAATTGCCAGGTACTTCGCGCGACAGGTCAGATTCACGGTTGCTCCTGGATGCACTGGTGGCGAAAGGCTCTCGCTTCCGGGCGAGATCTCGGTCTTAATCTCCGAACTGCGAGGCTTGACGTCGGGGTCTGAGCTCTTCGGTCACTGGCAAGTCTACGAGCTCGTGACTTGTTGCGCGCTCGCATGCGCGGTAAGCAGGTACGGCTCTTCCGGCATTACGATCCAGGCGATGATGTAGGGAATGAAGCCGACGCAGGTCATAACGGCTGTGATCAGCCACACTACGCGCACCAGGCTGACATCGAGGTCGAAATACTCAGCAAAACCAAGGCAGACGCCTGCGACTTTGCGTCCCTGGCGCGGACGTACAAGTTGGGTCCGGGCCCGTGAAGCGCCGACGCGAATGCCGCAGTAGGCGCACACGGCCGCGTCGTCCTGAATGAGTTTTCCGCAGTAGTTGCAGTACATGGTTGGCCTCCCAGGTCGCCCCTGCTAGACAATACGTAATTGTAGACCGAAAGTTCCGTTTGGCGGCAACACGCCGCGCTTGGCGGGACAGCCGAAGGGGCCCGTCCCCACATTTAAAAACCCTTATTCCCGGTAGGCTTCTTTTAGGTAGCGGCGGGCCAGGTCGGCGGGGGTGGTGTTGGCGTTGCCGGCCAGCACGGTTTGATATTTCTGCAGGGCCATGTCGCGTTTCTGCAGCAGATCGTACATTTCTCCGGCGGCCAAGTTGGCTTTTTGCAGGATATCGGGATCGGGGTTGGGAGCTTGATTCACCAGGTCGTAGGCAGCGGCGGCGGCGGGCAGGTCTTTCTTGCTGCGCAACAATTCTCCCAGGCCCCAGGCGGCGAGTTCGTAGTGGAGGTTGCGGTATTTGCCTTCGCGGCCGTTCTCCCACACTTTGCGATACATGGCCTCGGCCTCTTCGAGGCGTCCGGCGGCGCGCTCGAGGTTCGCGACTTCGGTCGGGAACAGGTGATTGCTGGGATACTTCGCCGAAAGGTCGCTCATGTAACCGATGGCCTCGTCATACTGGTGCTCGCGGCGAAGAAACAGGCTGAGGATAATTTTGGCGTCAATTGCGTTCTCGCCGTCGCTTTTCGCGACCTCGCGAAGATAGTCGAGCCCTTTCTCAGCCGATCCACTCAAGCCGGCGATGGCAGCGGCCACCTTCACACTCCAGGGCAGGCGGCCGATCACATAGTTGTGGGTGCCGACGACCATTTTGGCGTCGATATAGTTGGGATCGAGTTCGAGCACGCGTTCGTGGTCATGGCGTGCTCCGACGGCGTTGCGGAGGGCGGAAAACCATGCCCGTTCGACCAGGCCGGTGTAGACGGCGAACTGAGCGCGGGTGACGCCGCGGCAGTAGAGAGCGTCTACGTCGTTGGGATTTGACTTGAGTTCCCGTTCTTCGAGATCTTCTGCGCGGTGGACCAGCGCCTTCATGCGCTCCTTGATTTTCGTGTCGGTGGGGCGGGGAGTGCGGCCGATGAAGCTGTCATTGGAGTAGTCGCCGGTATTCATGGCGCCGGTGTCGTAGAGGTCCTGCATGAGCACAACGGTGAGCAGGTGATTAACCGCGAAGGGATCGTTGGGATGCTCGTCGAGGTTCTTCTCGAGCTCCACGGTCGCGCGCTCATAGCGCATGTTGTAAAAGTCGTCGAAGGCGGCGTCGGTCTGGGCATTGTGCGGCGCGGCGTGGAGAGCATTCGGGGCGGGAGACTGGCTTTGGGCTGGAATGCCCATGAGGCAAAGAAGGATCAGAATGGCCTCTGCGGTCGGCTTACGCTTCATCGAAAGATTCGTTTGTGCCATCACGGATCGATTACTCCCAGTTTAAACCAAGTCGAACTTGCGCCCGACCCTTCGGGTTCGCTCCCGGCAACATTACCCCCCTGCAAGCCGGAACCAGAAATGTCAGCTACGTGCCGCTTCCGCTACCTGTCTTGCGGGGCGGCTTCAACTTATAATTTGCCACAGCTACAGATTGACCGACTGATCCAAGTTGCGGAACGGCTCGTATAACCCTGCGCCCGGGCTTCCGAATGGAGCTCGGAGGACCAGGGGCGCAGCAGTTTAGGATGCAGTTTTTAGCTTCCTGAGATCTGGAACTCCTGATAACGGAGCCCGCGACTGGTTCATGGGTTTCGGTTCGTACTTGGCGAGCGGAGGTGCGATACGCTTTCGTAACTGGTGCATCTTTACTCGCTGGCGCGAGTAATTATTGCCTGCGCGGGGCTCGACGAGGGTTTGGAAAAACGGGCAAGTATTTGGCGCTGCACCACTTAGAGTGGGGCTAAGGTTTGGCGGTCGGAATGCCTTTACCGCTCTAAGGCTTTCTCCGTAGGACATGACATGTCACACGTAGTGCAGGATACACCGCAGGAGTTCTGGCGTCCGCCGTCGCTGGCGGCTCCGGACGAAGTTTCTGTACGGGAAACTGTACCCACCATGGCGGAGGCTTGCCTGCGCTGCGGCACCGAGTTTCTGCTGGGATCGCACTTTTGCCATACCTGTGGTGGACGCCGGCGGGAAGCCATTAATCCTGCAGCCAAGGCGGACGCAGCGGCTTTCGCCGGACTCTGGGAACAAGGCGTCGCCCGGGTATATTCCGTAACTGCGAGATTAGGGTCGCGCGACTTTTGGGGCAGGTTCGCTGGAAAAACCTGGGACAAGGTCCAGTTCCCTTCTTCCAAGTTGAACTGGTTGAGCTATCTTCACTTTCACGAGATCAAGAAGTGGATCGGGCTGCCAACCGCTTCGCTGATCGCCTTTGTGATTGGCATGGGATGCGTGGCGGGAGCGTTGCTGGTTGGGCTGCTTACGGCAAAGACTTTTGTGGATTGGCAGGCCATTCAGTTCTACCGCGCGGAATGGCTGCTGGCGGCAGTTGCCGCGTTTGTGGCGGGAATTCTGCTGAAGAAACCTTCCGGGCGGGACAGCGAGTAAGAAATCTGTATGAACTTCTGGCGTGGGTCAGGTTCCCGCGCTATCCTTCCAGGTTGTCCAGCCGATCGTCGTGGCTGTCGAGGCGATGCTCGTGCATCTCAGCGGTTATGTAGCAATCGGGCAGTGCCTTCCGCGATTCCGGCGACAAGTTCTGTGAGTTTGGCGATTCGCTCGGTGAGTTTAGCAATTCTCGCGTCATGCTGTGCGCCGAACCCAAGCATGGTTTCGATTTGCCTGTCGTGGTGTTCCATGCTGCGTGCGAGAGCTTCCAGCCGCTCATCGATGTTCATGCGCTAAATTATACGCCCCCTTCATGCCCAGACGATTCGCTGCTTCCTGAACCAGCGGCGCGGCGCTGCTGGCTCATCCGGTAGAGGTGGTGGACGGGGCCGGTTCCACGACCCAGGGGATGCGCGTTGGTGATGGCTGCGGTAACGTAGGTCTTGGCGAGCAGGGCGGCTTCGGCCAATCCACGGTCGAGGGCCAGGTGGCAGGCCATGGCGGTCGCGAAGGCGCATCCGGTGCCGTGGGTTGAGTTGGAGCGCTGGCGCTCGGCTTTGAAGACTTCCTGCTCCGGCAGCCGAGGCATCTGCCCCGTCTGCTCCTCGGACGAGGCGTCCGGGGCTCCATTCGTCGTTCTGGTGAAGCTCAGCAGATCGGTGGCTTTCTCCAGGTGGCCTCCGGTAATGACGACGGCGGAAGCTCCCAGGGCGTGCAGTTTGGCGGCAGCGGCTTTCATTTCTTCCAAGTCGGTGACTTTGAGCCCGGTGATGGCGGCGGCTTCGTCGACGTTGGGAGTAACTACGTCAGCCAGGGGAATCAGGCGCTCGATCAGGAGTCTGGTTCCGGCGGAGTCGAGAAGATCCGCGCCGGAGGAGGACTTAAGGATGGGATCGAGCACAATGTTGGGCAGGCGAGCTTTTCCTGGCCGGCTGGACGCCTTACCCGGCTGGCTGGATAGGAAGTCGGCGACAGCTTTGACCACCTTGGCCGATCCCAGCATCCCGATGTGGACAGCGGCAATATCGAGGTCGGCGGCCAGTTCTTCGAGGGTATCTGAAATGAGGGCGGGATCGACCGCTTGAACCCGTTTCACCCCGGAAGTGGACTGCACGGTCAGGGCGGTGATGCAGGCCACTCCGTAGCAGGCATGGGCGGCGATGGTCTTAATATCAGCGGTGACGCCGGCGCCAGACGAGGGATCGAATCCTGCGATGGTGAGTACGATGGGTGGTTTTTCGGGCATGGCCTTCCGTTCCAACGAGTGCGATAGTACCGCGGTACAGGGCCCGACGTCACATCGAATGGCTTGGCAGTTACTTTCGGCCTCTGCGTCCCGAAAAAAATGTTCGGGGCTGACTTCGGAGTCAACGTCGTAAGTACATGATTCCATGCAGCTTGCCAAGGATCAACCTGTATGTGATTGATTCCAATGGGCTTGTAAATTCTACCTGGTTTTTCCTTCCGTGCTATTTACTTTATGGTAAATGCGTAACCTTCCTGAAACAAAGGGAGTTCCGTGCATGTGTCTATTTTAGCAATAAGTTACGTAAGATATCGATTACTAGGAGGTCATCGGCCGACCGGCCATTTCGCCTTGACAGGCAGTTTGGCACGCCGATAGCATCTAGACACTGCAGAGAAACACCAGCCTAAAGGCCAAGGGCACTTTTGAGTATGCGAGGAGAACTGAATGCGAAGATGTATAGCTCGTGGACTGGCGATTGCTTGTCTGATCGTCGGCCTGGGAGCGGCTCAGGGACCGAACATCTCGGAGGCGACAGCGGCTCCAGTTAGTTCCGTTCAAGCAAAACCCGAGATCCGCCAACAGGTTAGCAAGATTAAACCGTATCAAGTTGGGACAGCGTCGTGGTACGGGCAGATATTCCATGGAAAACCGACGGCTAGCGGCGAGCCGTACGATATGTACGACATGACCGCCGCGCACCTGACGCTTCCCATGGGAAGCTATGTGAAGGTGACAAACCTGCGCAATGGCCGGGCCGTAGTGGTCCGGGTCAATGACCGCGGACCGATCGTGCCGGGCCGGATTATCGACCTGTCGTACGGTGCGGCGCAGGCGCTGCAATTCAAGCAGCGTGGACTACAGAGAGTCAGGCTGGACCTGGTTGCTGCCGATCCCCAGCAGCCAAAACCTGGGCAAAACGCCTCTGCGCAACCCAGACTCGGCCAACCCAAACCTGGGCAAACCAAGCCCGTTTACCAGACGGTCGCCGTTAACCATCCCCCGGTAGAAAAACTCCCGTAAACGCCATACACTAGCTGGGATGCCGACAACATTACCCAGCCATCCACACGGTGGCATCCACCACCGGGATGATGATCCGCGCCAGCGGCTCATCGTTGCACTGGACGTATCGACCGCCGCCGCCGCACAGAAGATTGTGGCGGCGGTGGGAGACTCCGCGCTGACCTATAAGGTCGGGATGCAGCTCTATACCGCCGAAGGTCCGCAGATCGTGCGCGATCTGGTGGCCTCGGGACGGCGCGTGTTTCTCGACCTGAAGTACCACGACATTCCGAACACCGTGGGAGCGGCAGTGGCCGAAGCGGCGAAGCTGGACGTGAGCATGCTGACGGTGCACGCGTCGGGCAGCGGCAAGATGCTGCGCGCCGCGGTGGAAGCGGCCAAGGCGCGCCCGGAACTGACCGTGCTTGCAGTGACCGTGCTTACGAGCATGGACGGGAACGACCTGGAAAAGATCGGCATGCAGGGAACGGTGAAAGAGAGCGTAGTGCGGCTGGCCACGATCGCGCTGGCGAATGGGTGCCAGGGCGTGGTCACGTCGGCGCGAGAAGCCTCGGCGCTGCGCGCGGAACTGGGACACGACTTCGCCATCGTGACACCGGGCGTACGGCCTGCAGGAAGCAGTGTTGGAGATCAGGTGCGCGTGGTCACGCCCGCCGAGGCAATCGCTGCGGGAGCCAGTCATATTGTGGTGGGGCGGCCGATCACGGAAGCGGCTGATCCGGCAGCGGAAGCACGGGCGATTCTGGGGCAGATGAACCGATAAGCATTCCCTCTCATTACTAGAATCCCGGTCGTTGCTCACGCGGTATTATGGTAGTATGTTGGTAGTATGAAAGAGAAGACATCCGTCACACTCTCCCCAGAGGCGCTGAGCGAGATCGATCGCCTAGCTGGGTCCAAGGGTTCGCGATCCGCTGTGATCGACGATGTTTTCCGGCAGCGTCGCCGGGAGCGGATCAGAGCAGAGCGCGGCGCTCGCGATCTGGCAATTCTTAATAAGTTTGCCGATGAGATGAATGCGGAGGCCGAGGATGTGCTCCGCTATCAAGCACCCGAGGATCAGGTAGAGCGACCATGAGAAGGGCCGACATCTATCGGGTCCAGCGGCCCGGTGATGATCCTAAGCGTCATCGTTGCTTTGTGGTGGTAAGCCGTCAGGAGTTGATTGACTCCGGATTCTCGACGGTGATCTGTGCGCCCATCTTCACACACGGTCGAGGGTTGGTGAGTCAAGTCGCCATTGGGATGGACGAGGGCATGAAGCACGACAGTTGGATCATGTGTGACAATTTAGCGAGCGTGCGGAAATCCGAGCTCACGCAATTTGTGGGATCGCTCTCTTACCCCAAGGTCGCTGAATTGGACGAAGCGCTTAGAATCGCACTGGCACTCGAGTAGCAGTCAGCGGGACTCAGTCGCCTCGCAAAACCCCGACCTTTCCCCACTTCCTAGAGCTTCTCGAAAAACTCGCAGGCTGAGCAGGAGATGTAGACTCCGCCGGGGACGCCGCGTTCGCGGTCTTTGACGCGCTTCACGATGCGCGTGGTCTTGCCGCACTTGGGACAATCGGTGCTTTTTGTGGTGTCCATGACCTTCTTGCGGTCGGCTGTTTTTGCGATTTTGGCGCCTACTGCCATGTGGGATTTCTCCTGATCTCTTTAAGATTAATATTTGCGCAGCACAATCCGCTTTTCCGTCTTAATGCGGATGATTGTGGATGGAGTCTTTCCGAATCCTCAACCTGAACTTACGGAAATCCACTCTGGAAGTCCCTGAAGCTGCGTCTCGAATCTCTTCCGTCGTTTTTGATTTTACAGTAAGGTGAGGGCGGATGTCTTGCGGCGGAGGGAACCCGAAGAGATGACCCGCGCGATTGGGCCGATACTCAAGACCATGCTGTTCACGCTCGTCGCGCCGGGGACGGTGCTGGTTCTGGTCCCGCGCTGGCTGCTGGGCGGCGTTTTTCCGCGGCCGGAACGTGGACCGCTGACGTGGGTCGGTGGTGTCGTCATTCTTCTCGGAGCGGCGATTTACTTTCGCTGCGCGTGGGAGTTCGCGGTTCGCGGGCTGGGGTCGCCGGCGCCCATCGCTCCCACGAAATTTCTGATAACGACCGCGCTGCACCGGTATGTGCGCAATCCGATGTACATCGGCGTATTGACTGTGCTGCTGGGCGAGGCAGTAACATTCCGGTCGGCGGTGCTGCTGGGGTATGCCACATTTTTCTGCGTGCCGGTCGAAACTGTTCGTGGTGTTCTACGAAGAGCCGGCGCTGCGGCGGCAGTTCGGCGAGTCGTATGAGGAATACCGGCGGTCGGTGCCGCGGTGGATTCCGAAGTGGCCAAGGCGGGCCCCGTGACTTCTTCACGATCCTCAGAATGGGTCGATTGGCGGCCTTTGACGCACGGCCGATCAAGCTGCGCTCGACCCTTCGGCTTCGCTCAGGGCAAGCTCGCCGGGGGCGGCTGTCCCCACATAAACCCTCTGCCCGATCACTCACCGACCTTTCCGCGCAGGACTGTGATTGAGGCTTTCGGAAGCTGGTACAGAGCTTCCGCACCTCCGTTCACGGTCGACTTAGACGGCGGACCATCTGGGTCGGCGTGGCCTCTGGCGCCTTCTGTGTGCCATTGATATTCGTTGGAGCCGAAGGTGATGTGGTCGACTGGGCCTGAGAATGAGCGATCTGTCTTCCCTGCCCCACGGCTGAACGTGACTTTCACTGCGTGATCGTTGTGCTGGTCGCGGTTGACCAGCATCACCGACCACTGGCCGTCTGGGCGCTCGACGGCGTAGGCGGTGACCAGAACGTTTCCGGCGGCGTCATTGACGTCGCTGGAGGCTTTGAACTGTTTGTGGGGCGCGTCGATGGGCTGCACCCATTCTTTGGTGATGATCTGCGCGGCCAGGTACTGCGGGGGATAGTCCAGCACTTTATAGTTCGCGTCGATGTGCAGGAAATTTCCGAAGCCGCTGCCCGAGGCATCGGGGTGGGGCATGTAGTGGAAGTAGTAGGTTGCGCCTGCACCCTCGGCCATCATGCTGCCGACATAGTCGGCGAGCCACAGGCCGGCCTTCACGGTCGATGGAGGCGCGCCGCCGCCAATGTTGCCTTCGGTCATGAAGAACGGAATGTTCGGGGGCAGGCCGTTGTCTTTCCAGACTTGGACGATGTGGCTGACGTAACCCGGTTCGGGATAAAGATCGGCCCAGGAATAGGTGGGGCGATCTTGATACGGGTAGTGTTCGAACGAGAAGAATGTGAAGTCGTTGAGGCGGCCGTGGGCTTTCAGGTAATCGACGAAGCGGCCGAGCCAGGAAACTTTCCCGGCGGCATCGGGCCAGACTTCGACGTCGCCGAATGTGCCTTCGAACGGAGGGCCTCCAAGTTTAGCTTCGGGCACGAGCTTGTGAATCGCGGTGGCAAATTGTATGTACAGGGCGGCGTAGTCTTCGGGCAGCATGTGCTGGCCGTCGGCTTCTTCGCCCATCTCGACATATGAGATGGGGTAGTGGCGTTTGTAGAGATAGGCGATTTCGTTGGCCGCATCTTCGGGCGTGGAGTAGAGCATGGCGATCGGAACCATCGTGGGAAGGCCGCGCGTGATGCCGCTGGTCATGAAGAAATCGAATCCCACCTGGTCGCCGCGAGATTGGTCGATGTCAGTGGCCGCGTGCCAGGGATCGACCGAAGATGGCCAGGTCACGGTTTGATTGCGGCTGGGAAAATGCGTGACGTAGTCGTTGAACGCGCCATCGGCCGAGAGCGCGCCGGCGTAGAGTTCGTTGATGGCGTAGCCGACGCAATTGCGTTTGTCGGCGGAACCGTGAGTGTCGCAGGTGTTGGAGGATTCGGTCATCCAGATACGGATGTAGCGGACGGAGATCATCCAGTCGACAAGTTTGAGCGTGACAGTGCCGCCTTTGCCTTCGGTGATGTTGCCCAGCGGAAAAGTTTGCCACGTACCTTTGGTCGTGCCGTCGTAGAAGGGCTCGAGTTCGCCGGTCCAGAACTGCACCGAGTAGTGCCTCGCGTAAGGGTCGGCCCAAGCGATGCGGATGGCGTTCATGTCGATCTTGCTGCCCAAGTCGATCATGACCCACTGCGGATGCAGTGAGTCGTCTTCGCCGGTGAAGGCTTTGGTGAGGTATGGATTGCTCTTCCAGTAGGAGTTAGGATCGCCGTCGGTGAGGCGCGACCAGCCGTTGCCGTCGCCGCGACTGAAGCCGCGATGCGGCAGCGGGGCTGCCCAGGAGCTATGAATTTCTCCGGCAAGTTCAGGACTGCCGACGAAATAGCCCTCCTGTTTCTCGGCGTTGCTCCACTTCCCTGCGGGATTCCAGTGCCAGGCTTCGACCATCAGCTCAGTGTTCTGGCGATAAGTTACCGTTTGCCATCCCGCGCCGAGAATTTCGTGCAGCAGCGGTTCTTTCAGCAGATGGTCGGGCGAACCGGTGGGCAGGCGGTCGATCGCTGCGCCGAGAGATCGGACGGGGCTGAAGGTGTTGGCGACGTGCGCGGGGTCGGCGTCGACGGTGACTTTTTGGGCGCCCGCGGTTTGCGCTGCGAACAATGTCGTGCTTACCACCACTGCTGTAAGAAACCGACTCTTGAAACCTGACGCCATGATGCCTCCACGATCTTGAGCCAGGGCAGTCGTTGAAGCTCTGCCGCTGACTAGTGAATCGATTTAAGACTGGGAAAAGTCCGCAAGCAGCATACACCGAATTCTTCTTCTCTTCTGTTGAAAAGGCTCCTCTCGTTGGCCCGTTGACCGCTCTCCCTCACCCTGCTACCGTCATATGTTTGCCCTCCGGCGTGCGCCCGGTCCTGGGAATCCACTTCATCAGGAGATCATCATGCCTGCCATCAAATTTCGCGGTGTCGATTTCATTCAGTACGATTCCCTGCTCACCGACGAAGAGCGTCTGGTGCGCGGCTCCACGCGCCAGTTTATTGAAGACAATCTCATCCCGATTATCGAGGAATGCAACCGGGCCGGTCGTTTTCCGCGGGAATTGGTCAAGCCCATGGCCGAGATGGGATTTTTCGGCGCGTCGCTGAAAGGCTACGGCTGCGCCGGGATGGGCAACGTGGAATACGGGTTGATGACGCAGGAACTGGAGCGCGGCGATTCCGGCGTGCGCAGTTTTGTGAGCGTGCAGTCGGGGCTATGCATGTATCCGATTTATGAATTTGGAAGTGAGGAGCAGAAACAGACCTGGCTGCCTCCGATGCAGAAGGGCGAGAAGCTGGGCTGTTTCGGCCTGACCGAGCCTGACTTTGGCTCGAACCCCGGCGGCATGCGCACGAGGGCGAAGAAAGTCGGCAACGAGTATGTGCTGAATGGCGAGAAGATGTGGATTACTTCGGGATCGATCGCCGACGTGGCGATTATCTGGGCCAAGGTCGAAAACGAGAACGACAAGATTCGCGGATTTCTGGTCGAGACTGACCGGCCGGGGTTCAAAGCCGACGACATTCACGGCAAGTGGTCGCTGCGTGCGTCGGTGACGTCGGGACTGTCGTTACAGGATGTGCACATTCCTGAGGCGAATCTGCTACCGAAGTCAGGCGGATTGAAATCTCCGTTGATGTGTTTGAATCAAGCCCGCTACGGTATCGCGTGGGGAGCGCTAGGCGCGGCGATGTCGTGCTATGACTGCGCGCTGCAGTATTCGCTGCTGCGGAAGCAGTGGCGCGATCAGCCCATCGCTTCGCACCAACTGGTGCAGGACAAGCTAACGTGGATGATCAGCGAAATCACAAAGGCGCAGCTGCTGGTGTTGCAAGTCGGACGGCTGAAAGATGCTGGCAAGGTCGAGCATCAGCACATCTCGATGGCGAAGCGGAACAACGTTTGGATGGCTCTGGAGTGCGCGCGGCTCTCGCGCGACATTCTGGGCGCGAACGGCGTGGCGGATGATTATCCAATCATGCGGCACATGATGAATCTGGAGTCGGTGAAGACTTACGAAGGCACGCACGACGTGCACTCGCTGATTATCGGGCAGAGTGTTACGGGGATTGACGCGTTCTAGGGCTCGTATCCAACGTGGCAAATACAGTTGACGAGTTCGCATTTTGAGAAATATAATCTTCGCAGAATGCGAACTTTCGAGGAGCGGCATGCACGTCATCAGCCGCAAGAATCTCAAGAAAGCCGTTGGGACGCACAGTGACCTCGTGGGACCGCTCGACGCGTGGTTCCGGATTGCGAAGAAGGCGGAATGGAAGAATATCGCCGACGTTCGAAAGACTTTTTCGAGCGCTGACGCCGTCGGCAAGTGGACGGTCTTCAACGTCAAAGGAAACCAATACCGGCTGATCGCGGAGATCAACTACTTGTTTGGTCGCGTTTATATCCGCCATGTCTTGACGCATGCCGAGTACGACCGGGGAGGTTGGAAACGATGAGCGCAAGTGCCGCCAGATCTGAATACGCTTCGCTGCTGAGCAGTACTTTGCCTGCGGTCATTCGCAGCGAGACGGAGAATGAGCGCCACATCGCCGTGCTCGAAGAACTGGACCGCAAAGGCAACCACATGACCGCCGCGGAGAGGCGTATGGCCGAGCTCCTCACTCTGCTCATCGAAGATTTCGAAGAGAAGCACTACGCCCTCAAAGCCGCCGGCCCTCTCGAAGTTCTGAACGAACTCATGCTGGCGAACAATCTCAAGCAAAAAGATCTTGTGGATGTTTTCGGAACACCCAGCATCGCATCTGAGGTGCTTGGCGGGAAGCGAAGGCTGAACACCGACCACATCCGCAAGCTGAGCCATCGCTTCAAGATATCACCTGAGGTGTTCTTCTAGTTCACTCACGCGGACTGAACGCGACTTCCATGACACCAGAAAAAAAGCGGCGAGTGGCGACTGCAGTGGGATTTGTGTCGGGCGTCCTCACCTGCCTGGACGGGATGCGCGATGCCAAAATCGTGTGGCCTCCGGATGCGGTGTGGGGAGCACTGCGCGGCCCACAGCGGCTGGAATTGGGCGCTGGCATCGCGCTGATGGTGGTGACTTTGGCAATCTCAGCGTTGGGGCGGCGCGCCAACCCTTAGCCCGGCCCCCCTAGGAAGTCGGCTTGTCGCGCGGGGGTTCGACGGCGAGGAATTCTTCGGCGAAGCGACGCGCGTAGCCTTCGAGCAACGCGGGAATCCGCTGTGGATCGGGCGAGCGCAGCACCAGTCCGGCGTGGTGATGCTTCTTGATGCGAAGGTACACTTCGGGATCGTTGTAGGCTGAAGTGTCCGGGTCGTCCTGGCGAGCGAGGGAGAGAATCACACCAGCATATTCTTCGCGCACGGGCGGCAGTTGATAGCTGCCGTCGCCACCGGCGATTTCGATGCGGGCCCATTCGCGCCAGAGATTGATTCCGGTCGCGGCCTCGACCATCTCGTTGATGTAGGCTCCGCCGACGCGTGCGGCGCACTCCAGAAAATAAAAATTCCCGTCCGCGTGGGCATGAATGAACTCGGCATGCGCGACTCCGCGCACCAGGCCCAGCGCGGCAATCAGGTCGCGGTTGATTGCTCGCAGCGCTGAGTCATCTTGGCTTCCCCGAGGTACTGTGAAGGTGGTGAAGATTCCGCCGCCCTGGGCGACGTTCATGGGAGGCTTGCCGTAGCGACTGACGTTGGCAAAAACGACTTCATTCTCGGAGACGATGGAGTCCACGTGGTAGACGTCGCCGGGGAGAAACTTTTCCACGAGAAAGGAAGACTGCTGGTCGCCGAGTTGTTCGAGCACGGGCCAGAGTTCGGCAGCAGCGTGAATTTTCTTGATGCCGATGGCCGAGGCCTCTTGCCGCGGCTTGAGCACCCACGGGCCGGGCACGTGGTCAAGATAGTAGCGGATGTCGGCGTGGTTCACGACGGGCACGAAGTCGGGCACGCGAACGTCACGATCGAGGGCGCGCATGCGCATGGCCAGCTTGTCGCGGAAATAGCGCATGGTGGTGAGGCCCATGCCGGAGATGCGGAGATGTTCGCGCAGCGTGGCGGCGGTCTCCATGTCATATTCGTCGAGGGCGACGATGCGGTCGATTTTGCGAGTGCGCGCCAGGTGGGTCACGGCTTGCACCGTGTCTGCGAGGGCGATCTCGGCCGGGAGATAGAAAGTGTCGTCGAGGCTTTCGCGGGGCCAATCGGCGTCGCGCAATTTTTCCGCGGTCAGCAGGATCACCTGGCATCCCTGGCGCTTGCACTCGCGCATGAATTCCTGTCCCTTTTCGTAGGTCGTGATGCAGAGGAAGGTCAGCGGGCGCGGGTCAGGCATGGTGTCGGTTTCGGATCGTCAATCGGATCGTTCATTCGGGATCAGGGATAGGAGAATACAACGGCGAACGTGAGCGCGTGTACATGGGAATGCGTGAACAAAATCGATACTGCGCATCGCATCTTTCCATTCTCATTGGGATTGCGTTATAGTCTCAGCCCGGCGCAGAACGGCCGCATCATTAGCTTCATCAGCGCACGGGAGACGACGACATCCATGACTGCAACTCGTTCGGAAGGCAAGGCCCGCATTTTCGGGGAGAACATTGAAAGCGACTTGGCGTCGCGATTCCTGCGCGTGGTGGAAGTGGCGGCGATCGATTCGGCGCGCACCATGGGGCAGGGGGACCGCAAGCTCAGCGACCAGGTGGCCACCGAAGCCATGCGGAGAACCATGGACACCATCCCGATGCGCGGAACCATCGTGATCGGCGAGGGTGAGCGCGACGAGGCGCCGATGCTCTACATTGGCGAAAAAGTTGGGGCGGAGTTTCCGGACGGCATGGAAGTTCCTGAAGTCGACATTGCAGTCGATCCGCTGGAAGGAACGAATCTGTGCGCCACGGGCGCGCCGGGATCAATTACGGTGCTGGCGGCATCGGAGCGCGGAGGATTGCTCAACGCGCCGGACTGTTACATGGAAAAAATTGTGGTCGGTCCGTCGTGCAAGGACGCGGTCGACCTGGATGCGCCGGTCGCCGATAACCTAAAAAATATTGCGAAGCGGCTGGATCGCGATGTGGAAGACCTGGTGGTGATCGTGCTCGACCGGCCGCGTCACGAAAAACTGATTGCTGACATTCGCGCGGCCGGAGCGCGGATCCGGCTGATCGGCGATGGCGATCTTTCGGCAGGCATTGCGGCGGCCGTGATTGGAACTAGCGTGCACGCGGTGATGGGATCCGGCGGAGCGCCCGAGGGCGTGATCACGGCGGCGGCGATTCGCTGCCTGAATGGATATATGCTGGGACGCCTGGTGGTGAAACCGGAGCATGAAGAGCGGCTGACCCGCATGGGAATCAAAGACAAAAATCGCGTCTACGAGGCGGAAGACCTGGCTCCGGGCAAGCAATTGATTTTTGCCGCCACCGGGGTCACCGACGGAGCACTGCTCAAGGGAGTGCGCTTCTTTGGCGAAGGCACGCGGACCTCATCCGTGATTATGACGTTGCGCACGGGCAAGGTGCGATTTGTGGAGAGCATTCATCTGGAGAAGGGGCCGGATGTGAAGGTAAGATTCTCGTGAAGGAGCCGCCGACATGCGGAGTGTTTCTATGCAACGAAGGACTCTAACGGATGGAGAGATTGCCGTCCTCGCAATTATCGAGCAGGGATATGGGCCGCAGAACAGCGCGCAAAGAGTGTACTTCTCACCAGCCGATGAAGCCGTGATATTCGTGAAATTGTCGAATGGCATGAATGCGTTGTTTGCGAACCTTTCGAACCTGGCGGCACGGCGCGCGGATGGGTCCATTTCGAGCGATGACGAATTGAAGACGAAGTGGCTGCGAATGAAAAAATAATCTGATTAGTGAAGTGGTGCCATCGGACGATCCTTCCCCCTTACCGACCTGTGTAACTTTCTTAATCAGGACGTTAAAACCTCGATATCCCAGAACGCAGCTTGCGGGGTCTTCCGCGGAAATCGACGGCAAATCGTTGCACTTGCGCAGACCCTCTAATCCTCATTACAATCTAGATGATTAATCTAGATGGATAGGAGGCTCTCAATGCGGACCATCGGTTTGTTTGAAGCCAAGCAGAAGCTTTCAGAACTGGTCGAGCGCGCCAGTGAAGGGGAGCAGATCGGGATTACGCGTAGAGGAAAGCTGGCAGCTGTTCTCGTTCCAGCCCGAAACGAGGTGAGCGTGAAAGAAGCCTTTGCCAATATCGACCGCATTCGCATGCGGGCGAAGCCTCTGCCCAAGGGCGTGACGATAAAAGATCTGATCGAAGAAGGCCGCCGGTGAAACGCTTTATTCTGGACGCTTCGGTGACCCTGGCCTGGTTCATTGATCGCCCGATGGCGCCCTATGCGGCGCTCGTGAAGCAGCGCCTGCTCCATGGCGACCGCGCGGTGGTGCCGGCTCTCTGGCGGCTTGAGGTTGCGAATGGATTTGTGGTTGCGGAAAGAAGAGGCATTCTGAAGCCGGCCGACACAGCGGAAATCCTGCAGAGCTTCGAACTCGTGCTCGCGCAGTGCATCGAGAACAGCGAGGGATCGATCTCGATGCGGCACGTCATCGCTACCGCCCGAGAGCTTCGACTTACGGCGTACGACGCGGAGTATCTCGACACGGCGAGAGACCAGCGACTGCCGCTCGCTACGCTTGATCGGGGCCTGGAAGAGGCAGCAGCGCAGGCCGGAGTCTCGTTGTTTCGATAACCTACTAATCAACCCACTGCTCCAACCCACTGCTTTAACCTATTAATTCAACCACTACTTCAAATACACCGAATCTTTTTTCAGGTCCTCCGGGACGGGCGGGAAGGGCGGCCAATCCTGCGAGTAGGCTTTAGGGAACAGAGGAGTCGCAGTCTCGGCGCGCAGCGTGCCATCGTGCACGGTGAACGTGTGGGGATGTCCGGGGGAATATCCTTCCCACAGGCACACGCCTGCGTAGGCTCCGTCTTTGCGCAGGACGTAGTAGGTCATGTCCATGTAGCGAAGTTTGGTCATGTCGCCGTTGTAGTTGCGCACGATGCGCTTCAGAGCGTCCATGCCGGCTTCCTGCGGAGACATGCCGTGACGCATGTTCTCGACGATCGTGTGAGCGCCGGCAACTTTGATATTTTCTTCGCCAGCGCCAGTCGCTCCGGCGGAGCCCACATCCTGATCTGTATAGCAACCGGCGCCGATGATGGGTGAATCGCCGACGCGGCCGGGGAGTTTGAAGGCCAGGCCGCTGGTGGTCGTGATGCCCGACATGTCGCCTTTTTCGTTCAACACTGAGCAGTGAATGGTGCCGGTGGGGGGAAACAGCACGCGACGAACAGCCGCAAGTTGAAACTCCGGCTCGATTCCGAGATCGGCGGCACGCTGCTGCAATTGCTGAATGCGATCCCGCCAGAGAGAGGCCTGCGGTTTGGAATCAGGCGCGGGCGGATGCCAATGCGGGTCGGCGATGCCCGGTCCCCACCAGTCGCGATCGGAATTAAATTCCTTCCACAGCAGCCAGATTTTTCGCGAGCGGTCGGTCAGCAGATTCTCGCGCGGCAAGCCCATGGCGACGGCAAAGCGCTCAGCGCCTTCGCCGACCAGCATGACGTGGCCGGTGTGCTCCATCACGGCCTTGCCAGCTATCGAAACGTTCTTGATGTTGCGCATGCCGCCCACCGAGCCGGCGCGGCGCGTCGGCCCGTGCATGCAGCAGGAGTCGAGCTCGACCACGCCTTCCTCGTTGGGCAACCCGCCCAGGCCGACGGAATCGTCGTTCGGATCGTCCTCCGGGCCTTTCACCACGCGGATACCGGCATCGAGCGTGTCGCCACCGGCCTTAAGAAAAGCGTAGGCGGCCTCGACATAGGCGTAGCCGTTGTGGGCACAGATGATGATCGGGCGCTTGGGGGAATCGGCTGGTGAAGCGGAGACTCGGCTGCTTTCGGCTAGCGCTGTGGAATTTGCGGCGTGTGCTCCCAGTCCAGAAGCAACGGCTCCGAGCACGGACGTCTTCACGAAATCACGGCGCGAGAATGTCACGAGTCCTCCCCAGGTGGATGTTCGCTCACGACCACAAACTTTGCAGGCGAAGCGGGAAGCATATCACGGGCTGGAGCGAGGTTCACGCCGGGGTTACTAGGTAAAGTTTCTGCTTGCCAGTTCTGGTGGTCCAGGCTGTCGAGCTGCGCTCGACCCTTCGGCTTCGCTCAGGGCAAGCTAGCCGGGGGCGACCGTCCCCACATAAAACCTCTCGGGAGCTAATTCACTCCCGCTTCTTAGCGGCTGGCGAAACGGCGCAGGCGGCCGGGATAGGCGGCGCCGGCGCGGCTGAGCTGGTCGGCCACCGCGGGGCTGAGCGGCTGTATTTTTTCCGAGCGGTAACGCAGCAGGGCTGCGATGTTGCCTACTTTGTCGAATTCCTGATCATCTTCGTCCTGCACATAGAAGGTCTCGATATCGCGGCAAATCACGCGGGGAAGAATGGCCTCGCCCACGTCTACGACTTCCTGCGTGGCCCGGCCACAAACCGGACAGAAGCTCACGAGATGGGCATCGAGGTGTCCGCAGCCGGAACATTCGACAGCGTGGGCCTGCAGATTTTCACCGACCAGCAGAGTCTGCACTTCTCCAAGTTCGAGCGAACGCAACACGCGGCGCAGGCCGGTCACGCCGCGTCCGTTGGCGCGGGCTTCACCGAGCGCCTGGCCGACCAGGTCGCGGCGACGGTCGGCTTGCCAGCGCTCGACGATCTGCTGCGCGTGCGTGCGGATCTCGTCGCGAGTCACGTGACCCAGGTCGGCATGGAAGCGGCCGATGAGCGCCTGGCTCGCATAGGCGTGCAGTTGCGCCTCGAGCTGCGAGCGGTGAGCGTCCTGGCAGGCGAGAATCCATTTCTCGAACACACCTTTTTCCAGCAGGTCTTTCACCGACTCAGCCACGTTCTTGAAGTGGTGGCGAGACTCGTCTTCCACGCGGCGCTGGGCGTGACCTCCGTCATAGCCGGTATAGCCGTCGCTGCGGCCTCTGCGAGGCAGACGATGGAACAGGTCTTCCTTCGTGCGCTCGGTGAGCTCGCCCAGGCGAAGATCGAAGATGCGAGCCCGGTGCCGGTCAACCAGCACCACGCCGACCAGCGGGGACGCACCCAGCAGGGAGGCGAGCGGCTTGAGATGGAAATGGCGGTCGACGAAAAGCCGCGTGCCGGGTAGGCTAGCGGGCACTTCGTATTCCCGCCAGAAGTTTTGATTTGCGCAGGCGAACACCACCTTGCCGTGGGTTCCGTTGCTGCGCAATTCGCACGACAGGCGCAGGATGCGGTCCATGTCGGCGCGGGCGAGGCTTTTATTTTCCAGACTGCGGCTAGCTTCACGAACCAGGTCTTTAATGAGAATCGTGTCTTCCTTGTGCGCCTTGTCGTGGGGCGTGGAAGGCTGGAAATAAAAACTGAGGGCACAGGAGTTTCCATCCTGAAATTGCGCTAGCTCCCGGAATTGTTCGCGAGTAATGGTCATGGATCTCCTCAAGAATTTGGGATTCGATCTAAGCGGCGCCGGGCGAAGCCAGGCGGCCTTGAAACTGCCCGGCCAGCCCCGGCGCTTTGCGGAGGTGGTCGCGCGCGGTAGAAACGAAAGCCAGTACGCTTTCGCAGGGCAAGGCGGTAATGGCGGCAATTTCATCCACGCTGAAACCCTCGAGCGCGTGCAGGATGAAGACTTCGCGTGGGCCGGAGCCCAAGTCGCGCAGGGCCGACGCAATCAGTCGCAACAGTTCATCGGAGGCCATGATCTGCTCGGGCGTGGCCACGCGCGAGTCGGCGATCACGGTCGCGCCAGTCATGGATTCGTCGGGCTGGTGAAATTGCAGTTCAGGTTCGTCGCTGCCTTTCACGTTGCGTGGGCGCGCAGAATCTTCCAAAGGCATGGCGTTGCCGTTGCTCTCGTCGGTGCGGCAGAGTTCGTCGAGGGCGCGCAGCGCCAGCCGATAGAGCCAGGGCTCAAGCGCCAGGCGCTCGGGTTTTTCCTGACCGTCTCCCAGTGCGGCGGCGATGGTTTCATCAATTACTTCTTCTTTCGCAAGGCTGTCGGCGGCGATTAAGTCCTGGGCTTCGCGGAAATAGATTTCCCGTTCAACAAAGCGCTCGAGGCGCGCCAGATTCACGTTCACGTAGGAGCGAATGTCGTCCGCGGAAATGGTGGGCGGAAAGACGGCGGCCAGAGTTTGTTCGAACGGGACCTCCCGCACCGGGGCGGCGGGCCGGGCGCTGTCGCCGCGCTTGCCGCGCTGCCACTTGTGCGACGAGCGCAGGATTTCCTTGTGCTTGTTGACTTGCTGGAGAAGATCTTCAAACGCGCTCTTCACCGCGGCGGCAGCGCTCGGAGCCGAAACCTGCACTGCCATCTGTCCCGACGGCAGGCGCAAGTTCAGCGACACGCTGGTGCCCTCGCGGGCGGAGATTTCCTCGACCACGCCCTTCAGGTGAATGAGTTCTGGACGAAATACCTGCAGACGTTTTTGCAGTTTTTCGATTTGGTGTTGGATGTCTTTTTCTACGGCGGGAATTTTATGAAGACGGTAACTGAAATGAACGTTCATTAGCGCCTCGGCCTTGCCAACGAAGTGCTCAACCAAGTGCTTTCTTAAAGCGAATTGTACACCCGGCGAAAAAAATGCAAGCGGAGAATTGAACAGCTTGCAAATAAGATGATCGGCTTTGGGAATCCGTTGCAGCGAAATACTTTCCTGGGAGTTGGGTTTGCAGACCGGGTTTGCAAACCGAAAGATGAGAAGGTTATTATCCCGGACCATGACTTGGTCAAGACTTCCATTACTGGCGTTGCTCACTGCCGTTGCTTTTGCACAGGCTCCGTCTTCGAAACAATTGGAAAGCGTCTATCCTGACGCGCATGCGTTCTATCTTGACCTGCATCAAAACCCCGAACTTTCGGCGCATGAAACGCAAACCGCTGCGAAGCTGGCCACGCGCTGGCGCAGCGCCGGGTATGAGGTGACCGAACATGTTGGCGGGACGGGGGTGGTTGCCATCCTGAAGAATGGGCCCGGCCCAGTCATCATGCTGCGCACGGAACTGGATGCGCTGCCGGTGGAAGAAAAAACCGGGCTGGCTTATGCCAGCAAGGTGCGCACAAAAGATGATGCCGGGCACGACGTTCCCGTGATGCACGCCTGCGGACACGATCTGCACATGGCGGCGATTCTGGGCACCGCCGAGATCATGGCGCGCAGTAAAGATAGCTGGCATGGGACGCTCATGCTGATTGGCCAACCGGCTGAGGAAACGACTGGCGGCGCGGAGGGAATGATCCGCGATGGTTTGTTCACGCGCTTTCCCACGCCGGACGTGGCCGTGGCGTTGCACGTGGACAATGCCCATCCAGCCGGGATGGCTGCGATCACTCCCGGGGTTTACAACACGAATTCAGACTCGGTGCGCATCACGATTTACGGTAAGGGCGGGCATGGCGCCATGCCAAATACGGCAATCGATCCCATCGTCATCGCGGCCCGGACGATTCTCGCTTTGCAGACGATCGTCTCGCGCGAAGTAAAACCGGGGGAGATGGCGGTGGTGACGGTCGGTTACATTCAGGCGGGGACGAAGAACAACATCATCCCCGACCACGCGGACATGGGGCTGACGATTCGAACTCGCAAGGATGACGTGCGGAAGCAGATTCTTGCCGCCATCACGCGCATCGCCAAGGCCGAGGCCGCCGCGGCGGGAGCACCGCGCGAACCTTTGGTGGAACGCTATGAGGGCGCGGATCTGGTCTATAACAATCCAGCTCTGGCAGAGCGGCTGAGGGCGCCGCTGGAAGCTGCGCTGGGAAAAGATAAAGTTGTGATCGCCGAGCCAATCACTCCGTCGGAGGACTTTTCTTATTTCATCGAACAAGGGGTTCCGGGTTTCTATTTCAGTCTGGGCGGAGCCGATCCGGAGAAGTTCGCGCAGGCCAGGGCGAGCGGGACGGAGCTTCCCTCAAACCATTCGCCGTTCTTCGCTCCGGATGTCGATCCTGCGCTGCACGCGGGGATCGTCGCGGAAGTCGCGGTGCTGCGGAACTTGCTGAATGCGTCGCCGGAGGAACTGCACAAGCTGACGGCAGAGGAGACGTCTCACTAAAATGGAGACGGCAGCGGTAGTACATACGTTCTGTATTGGCATATTGAACGATCGCCCGATAGCAGGTTTGCGAGGTATGGTTTCCAATTATGGCTATCGATGACCCTGTAGATGCGGTTGAATCACAGTATCGGGAAAAGGCTGAATTTCCGGCAGGCTTGGTACTCTCTGGGCTTGGGAACGCGCCCAGGCATTCTGGGATGCCCTGCGCGATAAGCAAAAATTCCTGGATGCCGACTTCGAAAAGCTAAGGGTAAAGGTTGACGACCTTGCAGAGGCAATACAGATCAGTATTATCCAGGATGCGAATACCTTCAACGACTGCAAGCGTGACCGTTATTTGCGGATATTGGGAAACGCGGTGCGTAGCGAGGAGGAGATAAGAGATTTGGCTTCGTTTATCCGGGACGTCGAACAGCTCGGTGAGCAGGACATCGTAGTACTCAAAGTTCTCAACGTCGTCATGAATAAGGCTGGGGACTGGCACCCTAAGAGCGACATGAATGCGCTCATCCCCGGCTACCAATCCCCAATCAGCAAGCCGATATCAATTAATCCGAGTGTGCTCATCCAACGAAGCCAAGAGTTGTCAGTCCAGACCGCGCAAGCCCTCGGCATTAAGACCGACTCGCCCTTCCCAGCCCAAGCCTTCAGTCGAGAAGAAGCATTCTCCGTCTGCGCAAGGCTACAGGGATTCGGGTTGGCTCACGAAATAGACGCCGGAGCGCGTGAGGTTCCACACGGCAACTTCTGTTTTCGCCCGTCGAAGCGCGGGTTGATGCTGCTCAAACTGCTGGGAGAAGAGGTGCCGAACTGGGCACTCTACTTCCCTCCAACCAAGGGCTAGTGTCTGCGCCGAAAGCTGACCAGCCTACACCGCGACCGTAACCGAGGTCTCAGTGCGCGTGACGGGACGATAGAGGGTGTCGCGCTCGATGGGTTCGCGGCCGGCGGCGCGGATCAGTCGTTCCAGTTCTTCGCGGCGCATGCCTTGGGGCGTCGTCGCGCCGGCGTCGTGGTAAATCTTTTCTTCGATCACGGTGCCGTCCATGTCGTCGGCACCGAAGCGCAAAGAGATTTGCGCCATCTTGGCGGTCACCATCTGCCAGTAGGATTTGATGTGCGCGAAGTTGTCGAGCACGAGGCGGCTGATGGCGATCTGTTTCATGTCGAGCATGCCGGTAGTTTTCGGCAGATGCTGCAGCGGCGTGTTGTCGGGATGGAAGGCGAGCGGAATGAAAGTCTGGAAGCCACCGGTTTCGTCCTGTAACGTGCGCAGCTTCATCAGGTGGTCGACGCGGTCTTCATCATTTTCGACGTGTCCGTAGAGCATGGTCGCGTTCGACTTTAATCCGATCTGATGCGCCAGCCTCGCGGTTTCGAGCCACTCGCCGCCGTCAATCTTGTGGTCACAAATAATGTGGCGAACGCGGTCGGCGAAAATTTCCGCGCCGCCGCCGGGAAGCGAGTCCACGCCCGAGGCTTTCAGCTGCACCAGCGTCTCGCGAATCGAAAGCTTCGCTCGCTTCGAAAGGTACGCGACTTCGACCATGGTGAAGGCCTTGAGATGCACTTGCGGAAAGCGTTGCTTCAGGCCGGAGCAGAGATCGAGGAAATATTGAAATGGCAGGTCGGGATGCAATCCGCCGACGATGTGGAATTCCGTGACGGCCTCGGTGTAGCCGGAAGCCGCGGTTTCGAACGCCTCTTCGAGCGCCATGGTGTAGGCGCCGGGCGTGTCCTTCTTGCGGCCGAAGGCGCACAGGCGGCACGCGGCCACGCACACATTCGTGGGATTGATGTGGCGATTGACGTTGAAGTAAGTTTTGTCGCCGTGCATGCGTTCGCGCACGAAGTTGGCCATCCAACCCACGGCGAGAATGTCGCCTGTGCGGTAGAGGGCGAGGGCATCGTCGGCAGTGAGGCGCTCACCGGCCATCACCTTGGCATGGATCGGCGTGAGGCGCGGATCGTCGGTCTGAAAAGCATGCGACGGAAAGGCGTGGCCTGAACGTGTGGCAGACATCCTTCTGATGATATCGCAGAGTCGATTTTGAGGCATAGCGCCGCCCGAGGTTCCATTAGAATCGTGGATGTCCGGATTCCAAATATGCGCCCATTGACAGCAAATTTCAGCCCACCCCGTGCAGTGAAACAGCATCGAAATAAGCAAAGAATCGCGCCGCGACGTGCTTGATAAACAAGCTTGATAAACAAGCTTGATAGACCAGCTTCAATAAACCAGGCGTAGGAGGCATCAATGGCAAAACATCTTGCGATCGCCGTGTTAGTGGCAGCGTTCTTTTACAGCGTGTCCGTGGCGCAAAATACGACTCCATCTTCATCTTCGGCAGATCCAAGCGCGACCCAGACTCAGCAAGCGCCAGCGGTTCAGGCTCCCAGCGCGAGCCCCGCCAGTGAAAATCAGACGTCGTTGAGCCCGCGGATTGCGCCGGGAAGCGTCGTTCCGGTGCGGTTGACCAAGAGCATCGACGCCAAGAAGGCAAAGCCCGGCGATGAGGTTCTGGCCACCGTCACGACGGATCTGAAGACGAACAGCGGAGAAGTAATCGTGGCCAAGGACACGAAAGTTGTCGGACATGTGACCGAAGCCCAGGCGCGAAATAAAGAGCAGAAGGAATCCGAAGTAGGCATCGCGTTCGATCGAGCCGTTAGCAAGACCGGTGACATGAAGCTGCCCATGTCGATTCAGGCAATCATCGTCCCTCCGAGCAATGCTGCAGACAACGGCGGTGGCGGATATGGTCAGTCCGGGCCCACCAGTGGTGGTGCAGCCCCATCGGCGATGGGCAGCCGCAACGGCGCCCCGATGGAGGGATCGCCACGGCCGCCGTCGCCAAGCGCGGTTCCGACCGTCGGCACTGATGCGCAACGGCCGCCCATCACCGCCAACACTCAGGGAGTCATTGGAATGCCTGACCTGAAACTCGAAGAGACGACCCAGAACGCAACTCAGGGATCGGTCGTGACTTCCGAAAAAAGTAATGTGAAGCTGGATAGCGGCACGCTCCTGCTGCTGCGGGTCAACTAGCTGCGGGTTAGCCAGTTACAGGTTAACTAACTGCGGGTCATCAGGCCGACGCGGCGACGGCCCGGGCCTTCACAGGTTCTTCCTGCGTCTCGGCAGACACGAGGCGATTCCAGAACAGAATGGATGGCGCGACAGTCGCGACGGTCATCGCCCAGGGAACGACCGGCGAAACCCAGAAGATGCTGGTCGCGAAGCTGAGAACAGCCATCCAGAGCAGGGTCACAAAGGTTCCGAACAGGAACGCGGTGCGGCGCGCGCCGCTGCCGAACGGGAGCGCGTAAGAGCACATCGCCTGCACCATGAGGGCAAAGGGGAAAGCGACGATCAGATCGACGAAGTAGTGTTCGCCCGTGCCCAGCGTAGCCATCACGGTAAGAATCAGGAACAGCAGCGCAATCGCGCGTATCCAGCGCGCCAGGCCTTTGGAGTTCCACCACACCAGCAACACCCAGGCCGTGTGCAGCGACGGCATGGCGTTGCGCACACCCGTGCGCAGGATGGGCACTACGTTCATGCGCATGACGTCGGCAATGGCCGGCGGATGAAAGGGATACGAGGCCCCAAAGAGATGCGCTGGTCCGATTGCCGGCAGCATGTTGTAGAACAGAACGCCCACCGGCCCGGTGACTAGAAACGCCAGCATAACCGCAAAAGCCGCTTCCCTTTTTTGGCGCAGTTGAGCCGCGTAGACCAGGGCCAGAGGCAGAGGAAGCGCGATATAGATCACCAGACAAACGAACCGCACCCATAGGTGCGTCCAGAAAAACTGCCCCATCAGGAAACTGAACTGCACGCGCAGACTGCTATCGAAGGAGTAGAGAAAAAGATCGAAAGTCTTGGGATGAAGCTTCTCGGTGAGGTCGAGCAGTGTGCTCGCCATATACTCGGAACCGACAAAAAGAACTGCGGGCAGGAATCCGTAGAGCAGCAACATGCGCTCGTCGCCTTCAGCCCAGATGGTATGAGCGCCCAGCGCCGCGAGAGCGGACAGGCCGACGAACGAAAAACCGGCCATGAAGATGGGCTTAAAATCCATCACGCGGTAGTCAAGCACCGCGAGAACAAGCGCGCCGGTTACAACCAACAGCAAATCGAACCAGGAGCGGCGCAGCATCGCTAGAATAATGAGGGCGCTGGCGAGCGCAAGCGAAAGATACGCCGAGGTCATCGCGTCGAGATAGAACTGCCGATTGAGAGAAAGCGCGAGGATCACGGCAAAGAGCACCGCCGTCAGGCCGAGCTTGAGAATAAGCTGGCGGTTAACCGAGTTGGCGTTTGATCGATTCAATTAGGCACGAGCGCGCCGCGAGCGGGCATCCAGCAAATGGCTCGCACTCCACAGTCTAGGAGGCTGAGGAAGGCAAGGCAACTCGGTTTGCCCGAGCGGTGGTTACAAGAGTAATCCTGTGCGAGAGGGACGACGGATTGCCCTCCGAAAAAAAATCGCACCTAGGTTCCGCTGCTCAGCTTTTGCTTCGCCAGCGGCCGGGCGAAGGCGTTGGCGGGATTGTGGGCGGTGGATTCCAGCACCTTCTGATAGGAAGCCTTGGCCTGGGCCGCGTCGCCGGACTTCTCGTAGGCCTCGCCGAGCAGCGCCAGAATCAGCGGGTCGTGCTGATCGGCCTTTTGTAATTCTGCAATCGCGGACTTGTAGTCTCCGGTATAAAACGCGACATAGCCGGTGAGATACGGATAGAATCGCGCCTGCTCGGGATTGTTGGCCTTGTCGAGCGCGGCTTTGGCGGCGGCGATATGCTGCTGTGCTTCGTCTGCGTGGCCGCGACGGGCGGCGATTCGGGCTTGCGCGTTCTCCCAGCGGAACAACCAGAGATTCTTGTCCGCATCGGTTAGATCTGACTTGCGGGAGGCCGTGTCATAGCCCATCTTGTACCACTTGTAGGCCTTATCCGAATCGCCACTTTCAAGATAGATGCGTGCCAGTTCGTTGCAGATTTCGGCTGCAGCGATCCAAATACCTTTTGCAGAGCGTTCGTCGAAAACCTGCTTCTCGTATTTTGCAGCCTTGCCCGGTTTGCCTTCGAAGGCGTAGGAGACCGCCATCGACCGCAATGCCTGGGCTTTAGTGTCAGGAGACGCGAACTCGATGGCCTTTGCGAGTTGCGACTGAGCTTCCGCATAGTCGCCGTTGAGGTCGTAAGCCATCCCGGCCGCGAGGTGCGCCTCGTAGAGACTCGAATCCTTGTCGAGCGCCTGATGATAGAGGGCGAGAGCGTCGTCCAGCCTGCCCTCTCGCGCCAGCTTCTCGCCTTGCTGCACGAGGTCGGCGGGACTGCCGGGCGGCGGAGCTCGCGCGGGGACGGGTTGTTGCGCGAAACAGAAGGCAGCAAACAGGAAAGGAACGCAGGCGGCGCAAAGCACAATATTCCGAAGCATGAAGTCCTCCGATGCGCCAAGGATTATGCCACGGGATGCAGGGATGAAGTAAGAGCGGCAGTCGGTGATTCGTTCCAGCGGATCATTTCCGCAGCAGCAGATCGCCGGCAATGAATACGAAGAACAGGACAGAGATGACGCCGTTCATAGTGAAGAACGCGGCGTTGAGTTTTGACAGGTCATTGGGCCGAACCAACGAATGTTCATAGAGCAGCAGCACGATCACGGCCAGGACTCCGCACGCGGCTAACTTGCCCATGCCGAACGCAATCAGCAGAGCAACGAGCAGGGCGACCATGACGAGGTGAAAAGCGCGCGCGATCCACAGCGCGGTGGGAATGCCCACGTAGCGCGGAATGGAGTGCAGCCCCGCTTGGCGGTCGAAATCGAAATCCTGGCAGGCGTAGAGAACGTCGAAACCTGCGACCCAGAAAGTAACGGCGGCGGTCAGCAGCAGGATGCGGGGATCGAGCGAACCTCGCACCGCGATCCAGGCGGCCGAAGGCGCGATGCCCAGTGCGAACCCCAGCACAAGATGCGACCAGCGCGTCACGCGTTTGGTGTAGGAGTAGAGCAGCAGCACGGCCAAAGCCACCGGCGAGAGCAAAAGCGCGAGACGATTGAGCTGGGCCGCGGCGAAGATGAAGATCGCGCTGGATATCACGACGAAGGTGGCCACAAACGCAGGAGAGAGATGACCGGCGGGCAAGGCGCGGGCGCTGGTGCGAGGGTTGGCCGCGTCGATCGAAGCGTCGGCCCAGCGGTTGAAGGCCATTGCGGACGATCGGGCCGCAACCATGGCCACGATGATCCAGACCAGTTGATGCAGCGAAGGGAGTCCTCCGGCCGCGAGCATGGCTCCGCACAGCGCAAACGGGAGCGCGAAAACGGAGTGCTCCCACTTGATCATCTCGAGAGTTACGCGCAGATTGTGCAGGACAGGCACGAGGTGATTGTAATGCAGGAACGGCAGGTCTCAGGTTTGGGTTTTGGCCCGGAGACTTACGAGGCGTCTTGCAAGTTAGCTCCAAACAATTCACATTGTCATCCTGAGCGAAGCGAAGAGACTGCCCTGAGCTTGTCGAAGGGACCTATGTAGTGGTCAGTGCAAGCGCACTTCGCTTCGCTCAGCAGGCTAAGCCGTCTTCCGAAATCAGCGGCACGAACCGGCAGAGTTCGCGCAGGGTAATCCGCGCCTGGGCATCTTCCATGCGGATCAACTGCAACTGCTGCGAATCCGGCCGACCCACTGGGATGATCATGCGCCCAGCCTCAGCCAGTTGCGCGACCAGCGCGCGGGGCAATTCGAGAGCCCCGGCAGACACGATGATGGCGTCGTACGGCGCGAATTCGGGCAGTCCCTGACTTCCGTCGCCCACGATGACTTGCACGTTGGCATAGCCCATGCGGGCTAGTGACTCCCTGGCTCCCGCAGCCAGCGTGGCATGGCGCTCGACCGAAAAAACCTGCGCCGCCAGTTCGGCTAGCAATGCCGTTACGTAGCCCGAGCCGGTGCCAACCTCAAGTACGCGGTCGGCGGACGTAAGTGCCAGCGCTTCGAGCATGAGTGCAACGATATACGGCTGGGAGATAGTCTGACCTTCGGCGATGGGCAGAGGGTGATCTTCATACGCGTGATCGCGATAGTGTGCCGGCGCGAACTCGTGGCGGGGAACGCGAGCCATCGCATCCAACACGCGCTGGTCGGCGATGCCGCGCTCGCGCAATTGAGACTCGACCATGCGCTGCCGCAGGGTTAAGAATCCGGAAGTCTCGGCAGAAGTGTTCATGCGGAGATCGGGAACCCGCGTCCCACGGCAACAATTCTATTTCACGCGGTGGCGCACGCGGACATCGAAGCTGACTACGCCGTTCTGATCGCGCGAGCCGACGATCGAGACATTGCGGTTGATGTAGTATTCGCCCTGAATAATCTGTTGCGAACTTTGCGAGACGTTGGTGCTGTAGGTGAGCGAAATATTGTTTGCGAACTGCTGCTCGATGGTGACTTGCGGCCCGCGCGCGGTGGGGTTGGTCTCGGTGGTCAGGCCCTGCGGATCGATCTTGATCCGGCTGACGCCGAAAAGCTTTTGCATGCGGCTGCTGACGGTTGAGTTGATGGCCTGGTTGATGATCAGATTCGAGGCTTCGTCGGTGAACACGGTCTGGCCTGACTGCTGCTGCAGTTGTTCCGACTCCTCGCTGGTGCGGCCCAGAGCCAGCAGCGCGATGATGTCGGACTTGGGCAGGGGCGGCTCGGAGCGATAGTTTACGTTGAGGCGATCGGGTGTGCCCGTGACCGTGACGTCGAGATCGTAGTTGCGAACGTGTGTGGTGGCCTGCAGATTGACCTGGGGTTCGATCGCGACCGGATTCGCGAACGTGATATCGCCGCGCTCCAGCCGGAACTTGATGCCATTGAAGTTGGCGTCGCCTTCGAGGATGTCGGCGCGGCCCAGCACGCTGGGACGCGCCACCGACCCGCGCAGCCGCAGGTTGGCATCCCCGGACAGGCGAGCCACGGCGGTCTTCATCTGCAATTCGGGCGCGGTGCGCACGGCCACGTCCAGCTTGACATTGTAAAGTGGCGAATTCGCCGGTGCGATTGCAGCCGACTGGCGGCTCCGCTCAAGATATGACCCAAAATCGAAGCCGGGAGTTACTGCGAGCTTGTTGACCAGAATGTCGCCGGAAATCGTCGATGCCGAGCGATTACCTACCCAGTGCAACTCAGCGGTCGCCGTCGAGCTGACGCCTGGCGGATAGCGCAGGCGGACATCTTTCCCCACGGCAGTGAGGTTGAAGTTGAGTTGCCGGTTGTAGTTGGTGGCGTCGCCTTTCAGGTCGAGTGTGCCGCCGCCGGTGCGCGCGGTGAGTTGCTCGATATGGACGCTGTCACGGGTGAACGCCAGCGATCCGTTCATCTCGCTCAGGCCGCTGGGCAGCCCGGCGTAGTTGGCGGCTCCATTCTTAATCTCGATGCTGCCTTGCGGAATCGGCAGATCCAGCGTGCCGCCTAACGTCAAATGAACCGTCATCAGGCCGGAAGCCGTGAGATTGGGGTCGAGGCCACCGAGCAGTTTTAGGTCGAGTTGGCCGTCGGCCGCCATGTCGAGCGCCTGAACCCCATCCCAGTGAATATCACCGTGCAGGACGACGTCGGTTCCTTCGCCAACCAGGTGCGTCGATTCGATGTGAGCCGTCAGGTCGGCAAAGGTAAAACGTATCGGATCCTGGTTGTGCAACTTGGCGTATTCCACATCGAGGGCAAGGTCAGTCGCGCTTCCCTTCACCGTCCATCGCCGCGGATAACGCAGTGGGCCCTGCATCGAGATCGTGCCGCTCACTGCGGAGTGTCCAGTCTCCTGCTGGCCAAGATAGGCGCGCCAAAAAGCGTCGAGATCGAGGTGATCGGTCTGCGCCGTAATGTTCGCCGGATAGTCGCCGTGCATTCCGACGGTGCCCGCAACCGTAACAGCGCCCTTGGGAAAATTGGAGTGTCCGCTCAGGGTCAGTTCGCCATTTTTCGTGGTGGCTTCAAGATCGAGTACGCCCGAGAGTTCGTGGTCGAGCGTGAGGTCGCGCACATGAACGGCCGCGTTGATCTCCGGGGCATTGAGCGTGCCGGAACCCTGCAGGGTAAAGTCGGCGCGTCCCTCGATAAGCAAAGGTTGAAGTTGGATCTGGTGCACGCGCGACAAGTCGAAATTGTTCCCCCGCAGATCAAGCCGGAAGCTGCGCGTTGCCGGCGTGTAAGCGGCAGTGCCGGAGATGTCCGCGTCCTGATGAGTGAGATGAATGTTGTTGAGCGCGGTTTCGCTCCCGGCGAGGCGCAGATCGGCGTCGAACTGCTCGATCGATTCGCCATAGGCCGAGGCGTGGGCGGCGCGAATATGCCCTTGTGCCTGGGGATGCGCCCGGGTGCCTAGGACCTGGAGCGAGATGTCTGCCGTCCCGGAAACCGGATAGTCGAATCCGGCCAGTGCCGCAGTCGAGGCGACGTCCACATTGTGCAAGTTTATGTGCGCGGTAAAGGGAGTGTCTTCAGTGAACTGTCCTTTTTGCAAGGCTGCGCTGATATCGAAGTCGGCGCTGGTCTGATCGCGGCGCAGCGTTCCGCCGCGCAGGGCAAGTTCATGCGACGAGAATTGAATGTTGGCGGCAAGAGAATCCCAGTGTACTTGCCGCTCGGGAGTGCGCGAAGTTGCAGGCAGGGTGAATTCAAAATCCTGCACGGCCACCGTCCCGGACAACGTCTGCGCGGAGAACGTGCCTCCGGCCACGCCGTTGAAAGTCGCAGTGCCATTCACGCGGAACGGCAGGCTGGCGGGCCCGCCCAGTGCCGTGACCAGCGGCCTCCACTCGTCCAGATTGGAAGTCGAAACGGAAAGGTGCAGCGTGGAAGACTCTGCCAGAGTCCCTGAAGCCTGCACTCTCGACGCGGGCGTAGACACGTGGAACTGAGCCAGTTCGAGCGAATCGCTCCTGGCGAGATACTTACCTTGCATGTGGGCAGTGACCGGCAATTCGCCCGTGGCGGGGTGCGCGGGCGGGCTCACGTCGAGGGCAAAGGCGATCTCGGCGTCGTTGTATGAGCTTTTCCATGCCGCGTCTACGGTGCCACTGGCCAATCCGCCGGGATGAAAATGGCCCAGACGGTGAGCGGGAACATCCAGCGCCACGGCTGTCTCGGCGGCAGAAATATCTCGCAGACGAAGATGCACAGCGCCGCTTTGCACTCCCGGCAGCTTCGCCTTCTCGCCCTTTCTGGCCGGAGGGCGTGTCGCGCTGATCACAGGGAAATTTTCCGCGCCCTTGCGCACTTTTCCCGGCGGCTGCAGTGGGATGCTGCGCAGCCAGTTGTCTACCTGAGCGTCGCCCGCGAAACTGCCGCCCAAGAGTCTTCCCTGCAACTTCGACAGCTTGACCTGCTGATCGGTGATTGAGTAATCCCCACTTGCGCTGACTTTGTTGAGCGCAAACTGATCGTCTTGCCAGCCGAGATCGTGCAGCACGAGAGCCCCGGATGCGGTGAACTCCCCTACATCCGGGAAGTCTTCGCTCCGTTGATTCGCGCTTGAATGACTCGCGCTCGAATGACCCGTGCTCGGTTGCCCCCCGCTCGAATGACTCTGGCTCAAATGACCCGCGCTCGAACCTTCATTCAGCAAACTTTGATTTAGCAAAGCTTGATTCAGCAAAGCTTCATCGATGAGCCAATGGCCGCTGCCCTTGAAGTCGGCAGTGCCGGAGCGCAGATCGTGGCGGCGGGCAATCGCGGCGGCTTCTTCGAGATCGATGTGCGCGTTGTAGACGGCGTCCAGGCGGGGATGGCGAAAATCGGTGATGCGTCCGCTGGCTTGCAGGGACGATCGGCCGGAATTCCACTGCAACGATTTGACATCGACAAAGGTCGTGCCCAGGCTGAACTCGACCGAGGTCATCCAGGCGAACGGACGGAAGTCTTCGAATGCCGTGTCGACTTTGCCGAGGCTGAGATGGCTCTCATAGCGGCCGCGCAGGAACGAGTAATCCATTTGCAGGTTGGTGTCGTGAACCGCCAGGTCGAGGGGAATTTTTCGGTCTGCCCACTGGAGTTCGCCGTTATGCACGGACAGGTGATCGATGGACAGAGCAAATAGCTTTTCGATCGGAGCGGGCTCCCCGGTCGTCTTCAGCTCATCGGGACCGAGCATCCGGGGAGTGGGGATGTTGGTTGCGCCGTCAGGCCCGACGGCGACGTGAATGACAGGATGTTCCAGAGTCAGGGAGTGGAAGCCGAACTCGGTGCGAAGAAACGAGATTACTTTCACGTGCGCGACCAGACTGTCGGCATGAACCAGGGGAGTGTCGGTTGCGGCTTCCTTGCCGTGCACGGTGATGTTGCGCACTTCCACCTGCATGTGGAAGGGAACAACGTGGAAGCTGCCAACTTCGGCCCGGCCGCCGGTAATGCGTTCCACTTCGGCGACCACACGCTTGCGGACGTAGTTCTGAAAGGAATCAGTGGTGATGTAGTAAAGCCCGGCCAGCACGGCGACGACGCCCACACCGGTGACGAGGAGCAGATATTTCCACCAGCGGCGCGGCCGTCTGACAGGAGCGGGCGCAGGCACAGGCAAACTCACCGCGACTGTACTCCCTCCGCGGGGGACCCGGCCGGGCCGGGGACGCTGACTTTACTTTCCGAGCGCAAAGACTGGAGCCAGGAAACCATCAACTCGTTGACTTTTTCTTGAGTGAGCAACTCGCGGATCTTAGCGGAGACGTCGGCCAGAGGGACTTCCCCGACACCGGATTGCTTCAATTGCGGGACGAATTTCTCGCGGTAATAGGCTTCGATGGTCTTGGAATCAATCTGCACCGCGGGCCGAAGGCGAGCGTCGACGAGGCGCATGAGATCGATCTGCTGCTGCACGTGCGCGACCAGATCTTTCTCCGCCAGTCCGAACCGGCTCAATACGGCTCGCCAGCCCTCATCGGTCGCCGCATTGGGATATTGTTTGCGTGCTGCGGCCAGGCGCGCGGCGGCTTCGGATTCCGACGCATGCTCAAAGGAGGCGGACTTCATCTGCTCGCCCAGCAGTTCCTGATCAATCAGGCGGTCGAGCACGGCCCGGCGATCTTCCTCGGTGAACTGGTTGAGCGCGCGGCCGTTGAGCAGGGCCTCATAACACAGGGCTTCGTCCCAGTCGCTTTGCAGAATAATGTGCCCGTTAACCGTGGCCACGATGCGGTCGATCACTTCACCAGCGATGACCTCACCGGCGCGGGCAGACGGGAGAAGCACCAGCGCGCTCACCAGCACCGCGAGCGCGAGCGCTGCGATCATCTTCTTCCGCGGGTTTGTCTTCTGCGCGCGAGTTCTATCCATCAGAATGGCTGGCCTATGCTGAAAAATACATTGAAATGACGAAGGCGCTGGGTCTCCAGCACAGACCCGGTTTGCAACCCGAACTGCTGAGGAACCGGAAACGTCTGGAAGTAACTGGTTGGATTCAGATTGTACCCGAAATCAAAACGCAAGGGGCCGATCGGAGTTTTGTAACGTAAACCGAGTCCGACCGCGTGCGAGGTGTAATCATACCCGGAATTGTTGAACTGCGTATAGCACCCGAGGTTCGTTGTACCACCGGACAGGCACTGAGCGGGATTGTCCTGATGCCAGCGCATCAGGCCCTTCACCATGTCGTGCGGCGCGGTAAAGACGTTGCCCATATCGTGGAAGATAGCAAAGCCGAATCCTTCTCCCAGGTATGGCAGCGTAAGTGGCGGCAGGCGCAGCTCGGAATTATTGACAAACAGCGCCGTACCACCCACAGGAAAACCGGAGTCCGGGTCGCGAGGTCCTGCTTGGTTTAACCCGAATCCGCGATGAGAGTTGCCGCCGCCAGCAAAAAATTGTTCAGGCAACGGGATGATTGAGGTGTCGGTGCAAGTCGGCTCGCCAGCCGCGTTGAGCGGACAAGACCCAGGCGGCAATATCTTCGTGCCGCGAAAGGGCTGCTCCAGGCCGATGGTGGTGGAGCGTGCGAAAACGAACTGATGTCCCGCCTTTCCCTTACCCCCAAAAGCGTAGTAAGTGGAGTGCTGGGCCAAGGCGCGGGCGAAGTCAGTGTCAACGTAGCCCTCCGAGGTCTCGACCTTCGAACCAAAATAACTGGAGGCGGCAAAAGCATCCAGCGTGAAGTAACTCCCTTTCGTACTCTCCAGCGGGTTGTCCCGCTTGTCGTGGATGAAAGTGAAACCGGGGCCACCTACACGGGCGGGAAGAGAGAGAATCGCAATCTCGCCTGAGGAGAAATCCTCCGCGAAGTGGCTGGCTTTCACGACCCGGAAATCCCAGCGGTAGGTAATCGCATTGGGTCCCGCGCGGGTTCCAGGCTCGGCGCCGGAGTTTCCGAACTGTTGCCGCAGGTCGATCTTGCCCTCCAGCCGCTGCGAAGTGAAGGTAGCCACATCCAGACTGTTGTCGTAAAAAATGGTGTAAATCAGTTTGAACTTCTCGTTGTCCAACAGCTTTGGAACGGCGTAGCTGATCAGGCCGCGCTGCTGCAGGCGCCCCACGTGAGACTGGAACGTGAGCGTCTGGTCGCGACCGCCCACGTTCAGCCGGGTCACATCAAACTCAACTCTAGGGCTGACTCCGGTGGTGCCCTGAGGTTCGGTGCTGCCCGAGGGCAGACCGGTCTCAAACTCCAGACCGACGCCGTAAGTGAAGGTGTAACGCTTGGCCTCCTGCACCTGCACCAGAACATTTTTCTGCGGATCGGTTCCCTCGGGGTTCTGCACGGCGGTATCGACCTGGCTGAAGATTCCCAGATCGTAGAGCCGGGTCTGGGTGTTGAGCAGATCCTGTTGGCTGAGCGGTTCTTTTTCGTGCACCTGCATTTCGCGCTGTACGACGTGGTCGCGTGTGTGTTTCATGCCTGCCACCATGACCCGATTCACGGTAAAGCGCTCGCCTTCCTGGATGGTGTAGGTCACGTCTTCTGAATTGGGCTGAACGGTTGAGGGCTTGGTGGTGATTTCGAGCGACGCGTTGGGAAAACCGTGATCGAAGTAATAGCTGAGAATTCTTTCCCGATCGTTGGACAGGTCCTGCTCGGAATAGGGCTGGCCGGGCTGGGTACTCAGTTCGGGAAGCTGGCTGGCAGCGACCTTCTGAGACCCCACAACATGCAACTCGCCGACGAGCGTGCGGACTCCTTCGTCGATGTAAATGTGAACCGCAAGTTTGTTGATCCCACCGTGATAGTTGTCTTCGACTTTGGTCTGGATTTTGACCTCGCGGAAGCCGCTCGCGCGGTAGAGCCCTTCCAGGGTAGAGACATCGCTCTTGAGCAGGGTTTCACTGTAGCGCCCGTGGCTGTCGAAGGTGGTGGCGGGCTCAATCTGCAGGTAGGACCGCAGCTTCTTCGTATCCAGAAAATTCTTGTTGCCAGAGATCTCTACCAATATCAGCTTGTGCAGCGGGCCGGGATCGATCTGATAGATCACTCGCAGGGTTTTGGGGTCGCTCTCTTTTTGAATCTCGACTTTGGCCTCGAAATGGCCGCGGGTCTGGAGGTAGTCGAGCAGATTCCGCTTGCCCTCATTCAACAGATCATCATCCACGGCGTTTTCTTCGTAGACCGGGACTTCCCTCTTCAGCACGCCGCGGCTAATGTGGTATCCCCGGGCGTAGATGACCACTACCGGGCCGGGATCGATCTGGAAGGTAAAGTCCACGGCATTGGTTTCCGGATGGTAGGGCTGCTCGGCGATGGAAACCTGCGCCAGGGCGCGATTCTGTTTCTGAAATCGTTTGCGCAGATGCTGCAGCGAACCGCTCACCCGAGCGGCGGTAATGCGGGCTCCGGGATTCATGTGCGCGATTTTCTGCACTTCAACGGCTGAGAGGTTGGAGGTACCGGTAACTTTCACTTCGCCGACATGCGCCTGCTCACCGCGACTAATGTGGAAGAGAATGTCAGTCTGCTGCGTGGCCGGATTCGCCGTGCTCTCGGCGGTGACCCGGGCTTTGTAATAGCCGCCTTCCTGCATGAGCTGGCGAATGTTCTCGAGCGCGCGGTCAAGCTTCTCGCGGGTATAAAGTTCTCCCAGCTGAAACTTCGATGCGTTGAGGATCTGGTTTGGATTGGGGCGGGCGGGAGCGCCCTCCACATCGACCCCGCCGACGAAGAAATTCGCTGACGTGGGGAAGGACAGAGTAACGCCGTCGCCTGACGGGGCGACTTCGGCCTGGATGTCGGAAAAAAGGCCGGTGGCATAAAGCGCACGAATGCTGTCTCGGACGAGCGTACGATCAAGCGGCTCCCCGGATTTCTGCGGCAGCAATTGCAGGATGTGCTCACGATTGCTTTCCGCCACGCCGGGAAGCTCGATTGATCGCACGACTTTGCCTTCATAAGCGGACAAACCGGCCGACAAGCCGGCGGAAATACCAGTCGTGGATACCCCAGGCGCGGGTACCCCAGGCGTGGAAGGCGTTTGTGCTTCTTGGGGAGCCAAGGGCGCAGGCTTCGTGTCGGATGGAGTCGATTGCGCTGGACTTACCGGAGTTGGATTCGCCGGAGACGAAGATCCAGTCGCCTGGGCTGCTGCCTCCGATACATTCGCCGACGCGAAGACCGCAAAACACAGCACGAGCATCGCAGTCAGGATTGTCGAGTACCGTTTCAGCAAACAGTGTCCTTGGGTCCGGGCGGTATTGACTTCGATGGAATGCGCCCGGCTGATGTTGTATGACTTCTTGCGGCCCGCGCTTTTCAGTAGAGTCCGGCCTGGCAAACGTCGACGAGAATCCTCGCCAGCAAGCCTGCCACTTATAATAAAGGTTTTGCTCGCAAAGATTTGCAGCTGGGACCGGTGACCTGATTTTGGCGCAGCCAACCCAACCCGACGAACCGCACCACGAACCCGACAAATACAGCGAACGCTACTCGCGGCAGATTCTGTTCCCCGGGATCGGCGCGGAAGGCCAGCGCAAGCTGGCAGCCGGGCGCGTGGCTATCGTGGGATGCGGCGCCACCGGCTCCGCTCTGGCCGGACTGCTGGCGCGCGCAGGCGTGGGCACGCTGCGCATCATCGATCGCGACTATGTCGAGCCCAGCAATTTGCAGCGCCAGGCATTATTCGACGAGGCTGACGCCGCCGAATCTCTGCCTAAGGCCATTGCGGCCGCGCGAAAGATCGCGGCTTTCAATTCCGAAATCACGATTGAGCCGAGGGTTGAAGACCTGGTCCCGGCAAACATTGAAGCAACGCTTGAAGGCATGTCGCTGATCCTCGACGGCACCGACAACTTCGAAACTCGCTACCTGATCAACGACTACGCCGTTGACCGCTCGCTGCCGTGGATTTATTCGGCGGCGGTTGGAAGCTACGCGGTCACTCTGAACATCCTACCCGGTGAAACCGCTTGTCTGGCCTGCATTTTTCCAGACTCGCCGCGGGGCATGGTTGAGACCTGCGAGACTTCCGGCATTCTCAATTCGGCGGTGAATCTAGTAGCCTCGATCGCCGCAACTGAGGCGCTCAAGCTGCTGGTCGGGGATGCGAGCGCTCCCCAACTGCGGCGGACCCTGCTGTCGTTCGATGTCTGGACGAACGAGCATGCGGAGATCTCGGCCGCGAAACCGCGGCCCGGCTGCCGCGCTTGCGGGGAGCGGGATTTCATTCATCTCGAGGGCCGAGGCCGTCCGCACATCACACTGTGCGGGAGGAATTCGGTGCAAATCCATGAGCGCCAACGACCCATCGACTTCGTCGAGATGAACCACCGGCTGCAGTCCCACGGCACGGTCCGGCACAATGATTTCGTGCTGAAATTCTGGCACGACCCCTACGAGATGACCCTGTTTCCCGACGGCCGCGCCATCATCAAAGGCACGACTGACACAGCCGTGGCGCGGAGTTTATACGCGCGGTATGTGGGTAGCTGAAGCCGTCAATTCAGGGAGATCCCTCGCTGCGCCTGAAAAGCGGCTCCGCTCGGGATGACGCCACGCTTGAAATTTCAAACTGAGCCACTACTCTAGCAGCTAGGAGCTAGAAGCCGGTCTCTGCTACTCTTTTCTGCTTGTGAAATCAAATCGTCCCCTCTGCCGAGAAAAGAGTTCGAATGCACGAAACCGTCCGTCCTGAGCCCAGCCGTATGTATCGCTGGATGGTGCTGCTGTTCCTTAGTCTGGCCATGTTTGGGAGCTACTACGCCTACGACGCGCTCAGCCCCCTGGCCGACGTCCTAAAGCAGCAACTCGGTTTTTCGGATGAGAATATCGGGCTGCTGCAAGCGATCTACAGCTTTCCCAACATTTTCACGGTGGTGATCGGCGGTTTCATCATCGACCGCCTGGGGCTGCGAAAGTCTCTGATGATTTTCGGCGCACTGTCCATGCTCGGGCCCGCGATTACAGCATCGTCGGGTCACCTCTCGGTTATGGCAGCGGGACGGCTCATCTTCGGCATGGGAGCCGAATCGTTGAACGTCGCGGTGATTGCCGCGCTGGCCCGGTGGTTCAAAGGAAAAGAACTGAGTTTCGCTTTCGGCGTCAACCTCACCATCTGCCGCCTGGGTTCTTTCGCCGCGCTGAACTCGCCGACCTGGGCGCGGGCCGCCTACGCGAATTGGCGCTGGCCCTTCGTGATTGCCCTGGGCATGTCTGCCTTTTGCGTGATCGGCGCCATCGTCTACTGGATCATGGAAGTGCAAGCGGAAAAGAACTTCCGCCTCGGCGAAGCGTCGACCGACAAGGTTGTCTTTGCCGATCTGTTCAAGTTCGGCGTGAGTTACTGGTATATCGTCGCTTTGTGCGTCACGTTCTATTCGGCCATCTTTCCGTTTCAGACGTTCGCGGTAAAGTTTTTCATCGAGGCGCACGGCACTTCGCGGGAGTTTGGCGGATTCCTGTCGAGCACGCTGACGCTGTTTGCCATGATTGCTACCCCGCTGTTCGGCCTGTGGGTCGACCGGATCGGCAAGCGCTCCCTGCTCATGATGTTCGGTTCCCTGCTGCTGATCCCCGTGTACTTGATGATGGCCTATACGCACGTGAATTTGTATGTACCCATGGTGCTGATGGGGGTGGCGTTCTCGCTGATTCCGGCGGTGATGTGGCCTTCGGTGGCATATATCGTGGACCAATCGAGGCTAGGGACCGCCTATGGGCTGATGACGATGATCCAGAACATTGGCCTGTTCGGTTTCAACCTGATGGTCGGCTGGGCTAACGATTACAGCCATGCCGGGCCAGATCATCCCAGCGGGTACAACCTCGGCATGTGGATCTTTTCCATTCTGGGATTCCTAGGTTTAACCTTCGCATTCCTGCTGCGGCAGCGCGAACTGGGACCGCATGGGCACGGATTGGAGACCATCACCACCAGCCACAAGTGAGCTTCCTGAATTTGGGCTTCCTGAATTAAGAACGGCACGAATGGCGGCCATGCTCAGGACCGAAAAATGTACCAATTTGCGAAGATTGCAACTCTAAATTCGGGATCGGGTTTATCGCTCGGACGGTCGAAGCATCCAACCCCGAGCAGGCAAAGGATTTCTTGAGGGAGAGCGTCTCTTCCAAGAATCCCAAGATTGGTAGAAATGCTCTGATATTCTGGATATGTCTATTACTTTTGTGCCACGACGATTACCCGCAAGCCATACAACGCAAAGATAGTTAGCCGCATCACAAGGGGTGCGGCCGGAAAAGGCAACTTGACCGACCGAGATTCAAAAGAAGCTCAGCCACAGGGCAAAGATCGAGATCGAGAAAAAGATAAGGGCAACGACTCGAACGAAGCCGAGCTCATCGAGCGAGCCAAGCAAGGGGACGCCCAGGCGTTCCAGGCTCTCTACGACAAGCACAAGCGGCGAGTCTACTCGCTTTGTCTGCGCATGACGGCGAACACGGCCGAAGCCGAGGACCTGACCCAGGAAGCGTTCCTGCAGCTTTACCGCAAGATTGGAACGTTTCGCGGCGAATCGGCGTTTTCGACCTGGCTGCACCGGTTGTCGGTGAACGTGGTGCTGATGCAGCTGCGAAAGAAGAGTCTCCCGGTGGTTTCCCTGGAGGAAACTACGCAGGGCGAGGAAGACACTCCGAAGAAGGATTTCGGGGCGGAAGATTTGGCGTTGGCCGGGTCGATCGACCGGCTGCAGTTGCAGAAGGCAGTCGACGATCTCCCTCCCGGTTACCGCATGATTTTTGTGCTTCACGATGTTGAAGGTTACGAACATAATGAGATTGCGACGATCGTGGGTTGCTCGATCGGCAACAGCAAGTCGCAGCTGCACAAGGCGCGCATGAAGCTGCGCGATCTGCTCAAGATGAATCGAGCTGAAAAGGCCGAGGAGGAATCGTGAGCGCGAAGTAGCTGGCGACCTGAGTCACCGAATTTTAAAGAATTGAAGAATGAAGAGTTTTTGAAAAGTAACGTGATCCGGCGCAGACTGGACACGGCAGTAACCTGGGCTGAGGCGCAACGCTGCAAGCTGGTTTGAATTGGCGGTAGACTGGTTCGGCAGAGGCTTGGGGAGAGCAGGATGAATTGCGTTGAATTGCAAGCGAGCCTGGCGGAGATGGAAGACGGCAGCAGTGCCGCACATACTTCGCAACAGCGGTCGCATCTGAAGACCTGCCCGGAATGTTCAGCTCTGGTCGCGGAATTGAACCTGATTGCCTCCACGGCGATCGAACTGCGCGGGGCTATCGAACCCAGTCCGCGGGTGTGGAATTCCATCGAAATTGCATTGCGGCAGGAAGGACTGATTCGCCCCCAGCGGGCGAGCCGGTCGCTTTTGCCCTCATTCAGCAGTCGCTGGGCGTGGGCGCGCTGGGCGCTTCCTGTGGCCGCAGCGCTGCTGATCACCGTGGGAGTTTACGTTCGTCAGCATTCCCTGGCCCAGCAGCTGGCCGATGACATGGCGAAGCCTGTCGGGTCTGGCAATGTTTCGGGCGACGTCTCAGACACTGCGGTTGCGGGCCTGAACGATGACGACCTGTTGCAGGAAGTAGCGCAAATGTCCCCGGCTATGCAGGCGCAGTATGCTGACAACCTGCGCCATGTGAACGACTACATTCGGGATGCAAAAGGCGTGGTGGCCGCCGATCCGAACGACGAAGAGGCTCGCCGGTCGCTGATGGAGGCTTATCAGGAAAAGGCCATGCTTTTCGAGTTGGCGATGGATCGTTCTCTGCCATAATGTACGCAATTCTCAACCCGCCAGCCCGGGCGTTGAGCGGACCGACTGGGGCAACCGAGAAATTGGCAAGCAAGAAATTGGCAACCAAGGAATTTGCAATCGGGGAGTCTATGAGCAGGCGCACAATCGAACTTGTGGTGGTGGGCGCGATGCTGGCGGGTACGCTGACCGCCCAGACCCACAGGGACTATCGCTTTGACGTCGAGCCGAAATGCGGAGTTTCGGTGAATAATCCCTATGGCTCGATCTCCGTCAAACCTTCGGCGACCGACGTCGTCGTGATCAATGCCGTGCTAGCTTCCGATCGAGTTGAAGTCGATAACAATCTGGTCGGCAATCGAGTCGAGATTCAGTCGCACCTGCTGCCGGGCGCCGATGTGCAGACCGGACGCGTGGATTATGAAATTCTGGTGCCGGCCGATGCCAGCGTCACGCTGCACTCCAGCACCGGCCCGCTGCGCGCCGAAAAGCTGATAGGGGATATAGCGCTGGAAGGCGCCGCCGCAACCGTGGAAGTCCGCGACATCACGGGCGGGTATGTGCACGTGAAGACGCTGAATGGTCCGATCACGCTTACCAATGTGCGGGACGGCCGCGTGGAAGTAGACTCGCTGAGCGGCGAAGTCACGCTCAACGGCGTTACTGGCCCGCTGGTACAGGTGATTTCAACCAGCGGCGGCATTAACTACATCGGCGACTTTGGCGACCGGGGCGAATACCGGCTGACCAGCCACAGCGGCGACATCGAAGCGACCGTGCCGGAAACGACTTCGGCCGACGTGAGCGCGCGCTCGGTAAAGGGTGAAGTGCACGACGATATTCCTCTCCAGCCCAAAACGCACACCTGGTTCATCATCAAACCAGGAAGTGCCTTCTGGGGTACCATGGGTCGTACTGCGGTGTCATCGACCGTGGTTCTGCGCAGCTTCAGTGGTAAAATCCACCTCAGAAAACGAAATACAAAATAAAGTAAGCTTCTAGCTCCTAGCTACTGGCTTCTAGCCAAATTGGTGTGGCTGGGTGCTGGCGGCGAGAAGCTGACTTTTTGAAGAAGCGTTCTGGCAAGACGGTTGACGCTCGGAGGCGCATTCGTGTGCGGCGAAGTAAGTCGTCCGCGCAAGTGCCGTCAATTCCGAACAATGCCGTTTTCCTGGTCGGCTTCATGGGAGCGGGGAAAAGCAGCGTAGGCCGCGCCCTTGGGCAGCGGCTGAATTGGGTTTTTGAAGATCTTGACGACCGCATCGAGGCGCGAGAAGGGCGGACGGTAGCGGAGATTTTCCGGGATTCGGGAGAAAGTGAATTCCGTCGGGCCGAACAGGCAGCCCTCGAACAGGTGCTCGGGGAACTGCGCGGCGGAGTCTCCAGAATTGTGGCCCTGGGCGGGGGTGCTTTCGTACAGAAAGAGAATGCGGCCCGGCTGAAGGCGTGCGGTGTGCCCACGATTTTTCTGGACGCTCCGGTGGAAGACCTCTGGCAGCGCTGTTGCGCGCAGGCCAGCGTCACCGGTGCAGAACGTCCGCTGCTCCGCAGCCTGGAGCAGTTTCACAAGCTCTACCAGACCCGGCGCAGAAGCTACTCGAAGGCGACATTGAAGATTCAAACCGAAGGGCGCGCAGTGGAAACGATCGCGGCCGAAATTGCCGAGACACTGGGCTTGAAAAAAATGCTCCTGAAAAAAATGGAGCTGCGCACCGAACAAGGAGAATTCGAGTGAAGTTCGCAACAGGAACGCGCCGGACGCTGGCCATTATTTTGGTTTCGGCTTTCTCGCTGGCGCCGGCCGCCGGCGCATTCGCGGCCGACAAGAAAGACAAGCCGAAACCCGCCACGCTGACTGTCGACTCGGGCACATTCGGCGTGTTCATCAAGGGCCAGCGCGTCGCCACCGAGACCTTCCACATCGAACTGGACAACGGCGTCAGCATCGTCAAATCGCAACTCAAGGAAACTTCCGGAGGCGATTCCACCAGCCAGAAATCGGAGTTGGATATGACTTCCGACGGTGAACTGCGCCTTTACCAATGGAGCCAGGCCTCGGGCGCTTGGGTGAGCGTGGTTCCCGACAACGAATTCCTGAAGGAAAAGATCGCGACCTCGGCCACGGCGAAACCCGCCGAGCAACCCTTTCTGATGCCCAGCTTCACCCCCATTCTCGACAACAATTTCTTCATTCATCGCGAAATATTGGCGTGGAAATATCTGGCGGTTGCTCCCTGCAAAGACGAAAACGGGCACCGGCAATGCCAGCCCTCCGACTTCGGCGTGCTCGTGCCCCAGGACCATATTTCGATGACCGTTCGCATGGAACTGGTGGGGAAAGAGAAGATCACGATCCATGGCGCGGAGCGCGAACTGGTGCGTCTGAACCTCACGGGAGAAGACTTGCAGCGGGATGTTTGGGTGGATGGCAACGACCACTTCAAACTAATTCGAGTGGCGATTCCTGCCGATAACACGGTAGTGGACCGGGATTAGAGCTGTGGCTGCCCGGCGGCAGAAGCGAGATCGCCCTGGAACATTTTTTGCTGCTCACTGACTCACGAACGGCGCGAGTGCTGGTGACGGTGCTGCTGTTCGCGCTGGCGCTGGGATTTCTCTACGTCACCCGCGCCACTCTGATCGCCTTCCTGTTCGCCATCTTCTTTGCTTACCTGATGAGCCCGCTGGTGAACCGCCTGGAAAGGCTGCTGCGCGGGCGCGAACGGGCTATCGCCGTGATTTATTTTCTGCTGCTCGTACTCGTGGTCGTGTTCTTCGTGGCGGTCGGTCCGAAGGTGACGCGCGAAGGCGCGCGGCTGGGTCAATCCCTGCCCACTCTGCTGACCAGACTCAGTTCCGGTGACATTGCAGAGCAACTCGGCAAAGATCACGGATGGAACCAGAGGTATACCGACCTGGCGCAATCGTTTCTGGTCAGTCACAGCGACGAGATTACGCAATTGGCGCAACGCGTCGGGTTGCGCGTGGCCGACGTCGCCAAGCAGGCCTGGCTTTTTTTCGTGGTGCCGCTGCTCTCCATCTTCTTCCTGAAGGATGGCCGCACATTCAGCGACTTCCTCTTGTCGACCGTCCAATCGCGGCCGCAGCGCGAATTCCTGGAAAACGTCCTCAACGATCTCAACCAGATGCTGGCGCATTTCATCCGCGCCCAGCTGACCCTGGCGGCGCTGACGCTGGTCATGTACTCCGCGTTTCTGGGCGCAATCGGAGTTCCCTACGCGCTGATTCTCGGCACCATTGGCGGAGTGCTGGAATTCGTTCCGGTGCTTGGCCCGCTGGTCGGCGCGGTCACGATCGTGAGTGTGGCGCTGCTGATGAGCTACCCGCACTGGCTCATCCTGATCATTTTTCTCGCGGCCTGGCGCCTGGTGCAGGATTACGTTTCATCCCCGCGCATCATGGGCGAGAGCATGGAACTGCATCCTCTGGCCGCCATCTTCGGCGTGATGGCGGGCGGCGAAGTGGCAGGTATCTTGGGCATCTATCTTTCCATTCCCGTGATGGCCGGCCTGCGCATCGTTTTCCGCCGCTGGCGGCTTTATGCCGAAAAGAAAAAGTTCGGCCCGCTGACCGAGTTGCCGCTAAGAGGTCACGAGGCGCACCGGACGTAATGTGGGGCGGACACTCCTGTCCGCCGCTTTTGACTTTTCCTCCGCTGTAAAGGCCCGCTGGAGCGAAAAGAACTTCACAGGCAGCAACAAAACAACAGCAAAAGCGGCGGACAGGAGTGTCCGCCCCACAAGTGCGTCGCGCCGGAAGTAGTCCTCCTTTCGCTACTTGCGGTCCCACCAACCCGCATCGCAACCTAGTCAAGTCGCGGCCAAAAAGTAGTTTGTCATTCCGACCCCCGAGCGGACGCGAGGGCCGGAGGAATCTGCTTCTCCGTCTGTTATAGAATTCCAAGTATCTTGATTGAGAGAATATGAACCGCAAAATTCCTATCGGTATTCTTGGCGCCACCGGCGTCGTCGGACAAAGATTCATCCAGATGCTGGAGCACCATCCCTGGTTCGAAGTGGCGTGGCTGGCCGCTTCCGACCGCTCCGAAGGCAAGGTTTATGCCGAGGCGGCGCGCTGGCGGCTGAAGACGCCGATTCCGGCCGCAGTCGCGGCGATGACGGTTTCACCAGCCACTCCGGAAGGCGCGCCGAAAATTATTTTTGCAGCGCTCGACTCTTCGATAGCAGCGGAGATGGAACCTCGCTTTGCCGATGCCGGCTGCGCCGTGGTTTCGAATTCGAGCGCGCTGCGCATGCAGCAAGACGTGCCCCTGGTTATCCCCGAAGTCAATGGCGACCACATCAAACTCATCGACGTGCAAGCGTGGCGTAAGAAATCCGGCGGCTACGTCGTGACCAATCCCAACTGCTCGGCGATCGGCTTGGTGCTGGCCCTGGCGCCGCTGCACCAGAAATTTGGCCTTGAAACCGTGATGGCCGTAACCATGCAAGCCGTGAGCGGCGCGGGATATCCGGGCGTGGCTTCGCTCGACATCCTCGGCAATGTGATTCCCTTCATCAAAAACGAAGAAGAAAAAATGGAAGAGGAAACGCGCAAGCTGCTCGGCCAGATGAACGGGTCGAAAATAATTCCCGGCGCATTCGCCATGAGCGCGCAGTGCAACCGCGTCGCCGTCGAAGACGGACACACCGAATCGGTTTCCATCCGCCTGAAGACGAAAGCCAAGCGCGAGGAAATCATCGCGGCCTGGAACGACTATCGCGCCGAGCCGCAGCAATTGAAATTACCCAGCGCTCCCGAGCGCCCGATCGTTTACCTCGAAGCCAATGACCGCCCGCAGCCTCGTTTCGATATCGACATGGGCGCGGGCATGACCACCGCCGTCGGACGCCTTCGTCCCTGCGGCGTGCTCGACTGGAAGTTCACCGTGCTCTCGCACAACACCATCCGCGGAGCCGCCGGCGCAGCCGTGCTCAATGCCGAACTGCTGAAGGCTAAGGGATACCTCGGCGAAGGATACGAGTGATGCGCGGCTTTGATTTTGGGTGGTGCAGCGCTTTCAGCGCTGCGATGAGGCTCCGCTTTTCTGAGTGGGCTTTAGCCCCTGAGGTGCGTTGCGCAATTTGCCCTCGCTATCGAGTCTCCCCGCTCGCAAGGAAGCCACGCCGATGATCGTCATGAAGTTCGGCGGAACTTCCGTCGAAGACGCCAAGGCCATCGAGCGCGTCGCCGCGATCGTCGAAGGCCGCTTGCCCCAGAAACCCGTGGTCGTAGTCAGCGCCATGGCCAAGGTCACCGACACGCTGCTGACCATGGCCCGCGCCGCCGGAGAGGGCGAACGCAAAACCGCACTTAAGCTCTGCCGCACGCTGCAGGAGCGCCACTACAACACCGCCAGCGAACTGCTGGGCACAGCACGCTTCACCGAATTCCACTCCGAACTGGGCACGGACTTCGAAGCGCTCGACGAATTGCTGCGTGGGATTTCCGCCGTCGGCGAAATCACGCCCCGAACCACCGACCACGTCGCCGCTTTCGGCGAAATGCTTTCCAGCAAAATTGTCGCAGCCGCATTCGCCGCGCGCGGACTGAACGGAGTTCACGTCGACTCGCGCGACGTGCTGGTCACCGACAGCAGCTACATGGAGGCGGTGCCGCAGTTTGAGGAGACCAACGCCAAGCTGCAGGAAAAAGTTCAACCCCTGCTGCAAGCGGGAAAAGTCCCGGTGATGGGAGGATTCATCGGCACGAATCGCGCCGGAATCACCACAACCATCGGGCGAGGCGGCTCGGACTTTTCCGCGGCAATCTTCGGGGCCGGTCTGAGCGCCGACCGCATCGAAATCTGGACCGACGTCGACGGCATTCTCACCACCGATCCCAGAATCTGTCCAGAAGCACGGCGCATCAAAATCATCAGCTTCGACGAGGCCGCCGAACTTGCGTATTTTGGGGCGAAAGTGTTGCACCCGGCAACCGTGCTGCCGGCCATTCAGAAAAATATTCCCGTCTACGTGCTGAACTCGCGCAATCCATCGTGCGAAGGCACACGCATTACCACGCGCGCGCCGCAGGGCAAGAACATTTTCAAAGCCATTGCCGCCAAGAAACGCATCACCATTGTCGACGTAGCCGCTCCTCGCATGCTGCTAGCCCACGGATTTCTGCGCTCGATCTTCGAAGCCTTCGACCGCCACAAAGTTTCCGTCGACGTGGTCTCGACTTCGGAAGTCAGCGTCTCGTTGACGGTCGACTCGAATCAGGCAATTCCCGCGCTGGCCGCCGATCTTGCCAAGCTGGCGGATGTAAAATACGAAGGTCGTAAAGCCATCGTCTGCCTGGTTGGCGAAAATCTGCGCGATACGCCCGGCATCGCCGCGCTGGTATTTCGCGAGCTCGCCGACATAAAAATTCGCATGATCTCGCAAGGCGCTTCGGAAATCAATCTGACGTTCGTGATCGAAGAAGACCAAGTACCCGAGGTAATCCAGCGCCTGCACAAAACATTTTTTTCGGACCTGGACCCTGAAGTTTTTGCGTGACCAGGCACAACAGGAGCGGTACGGAATGGGAAGGGCACGGCTTAAGCCGTGCCGTCAGATTGCAAACGGAGAGCGCGGCTTCAGCCGCTGAGGTAAGATCGGGCGATTGAAAGCATGAACCTTCTCCTCTTAGGTCGCGGAAAAACGGGATCGTTAGCCGCGGAAGTGGCCGCCGCACGCAAGCACCACGTCCGCGTTACCGGAGCCAAAGAAAACGCCGCCTGCGCCGCGCTCAGTCAAGAAAATCTTCGCGACATCGACGCCGTCATCGACTTCACTGCCCCGCAATGTGTCCTCGCCAACATCGAAGCCTGCGTGAGAGCCGGCAAGAACATAGTCGTCGGCACGACGGGATGGTATGAGGAAATCGACCACGTTCGCGCCCTGGTCGAGCAGCACGGAACCGGATTCGTCTACGCCGCGAACTTTTCCATAGGCGTGAATCTCTTCTTCGACGTCGCCCGTGCCGCCGCCGCTGCCCTGCGCCACGATTACTCCGGCCAGATTTTCGAACGGCACCACGTCCAAAAAAAAGACGCTCCCTCCGGCACCGCCATCGCGATCCAGCGCGTCATCCGCGAATCCAGCGGTCTGGGTTCTGACAAGAACGAAGACCTCGAGATCACTTCCTTCCGTGAGGGCGACGTCGTCGGCCTGCACGAAGTCGTGCTTGAATCTTCCGCCGATCGCATTTATCTCTGCCACGACGCCAAATCCCGCCGCGGCTTCGCCGAAGGCGCCGTGCGGGCGGCGGAGTGGTTGGCGGGCAAAAAGGGCTTCTACGACTTCAAGGATGTGTGGCGAGAACTTTAGACAGTCTTCTAATACTGGGTGCCCCATTTCTCGCGCTTTTGCGAGAAGTGGGGAGTTTGACTTCCTCCTGGCAACCATCCGAACCTCCATAACCCCAAACCCACGTCTCGCAAAAACCGCGAGACATGGGGCACCCTATCCAGCCCAGCTCAAGTCGGTTTTCCCTCTGCCCACATTCGCGTTATCTTATTCCTATGCAACTCCGTGGCTGTGGCACTGCACTCGTAACTCCGTTTCATCAGGATGGGTCCATCGACGACGCTGCCTTGCGCAATCTGGTCGCTTGGCAGATTGAATCCGGCATTGATTTTCTGGTTCCTTGCGGCACCACCGGCGAAACTCCCACGCTCACCCACGACGAATGGCTGCAGGTAATCGACACCACCATCGAAGTCGTGAACGGACGCGTCCCCATCGTTGCCGGCGCGACTTCCAACGCTACGCATGACGCGGTCGAAAAGGCGAAAGAGATTGCCGCGCGGCCGGGAGTGAATGCCATCCTCACCGCAAACCCGTACTACAACAAGCCCACGCAGGAAGGCCAGTACCGCCATTTCAAGGCCATCGCCGAGGCCGCGGGCGACAAGCCCATCATTCTTTACAACGTGCCCGGCCGGACTTCGGCTAACCTCGAACCCGCAACACTGGCGCGCCTCGCCGAAATTCCCAACATCGTCGGCGTGAAGGAAGCCAGCGGAAACATGACCCAGATCGCCGAGGCGATCAGCGTCGTGCCTGAAACGTTTCTCGTTTTCTCTGGAGATGATTCGGTCACACTGCCGGTGATCGCGCTCGGCGGAGTGGGAGTCGTCTCGGTCGCCGCCAATGAGATTCCGCGCGAAATGGCGTCACTGACTCGCGCCGCGCTCTCGAACGACTGGACCACGGCGCGCGCCCTGCAGCGCAAATATCTGCCACTGATGCAGGCGAACTTCATCGAATCAAGCCCGCTGCCTGTGAAAGCGGTGCTCGCGATGATGGGAAAAATCGAAGAGGTCTACCGCCTGCCCCTGTTGCCGATGCGCCGCGACACGCGCTCGCGTCTGCAGAAAATTGTGGCCGAGGTCGGACTGATCGCCAAGCCCGCTGGCCCCGCCGTCGAGACGCCGGAGTTTTTCATCTACGAGAACTGGGCCGCCGGACCGCGCAAGATCGTGCTGCACCGCGGATCGTGCGGCCAATGCAGCCACGGCAAAGGACGTCCCGCCGGTCATGACACCAATCGTGCCCGCTGGCACGGCCCGTATGCGACGCTGCCCGTGGCCCGCGAGACTGCCCACGCCATGACCGGCGTGCTGATTCGCAGCGAGTGCAAGTGCGTGTGAGGAGAAATTGCTGATTGCTGATTTTTGATTGCTGATTTTTGATTGCTGATTGTTCATTGCTGGTTCCTGATTGAAAGAGCTGGCGCTGGCAGCTCCAAACTCCCTGTCATCCCGACCGAAGCGAGCGAACGCGAGCGTAGTGGATGGACCTCGGGGTTGTCTTGAGTTTTGACAAATCAGCAATCATCAATCAACAATCAACAATTCATGTCTTCGCTCAAATCCTCCATCGAACGCCTCGCTGCACAAGGCGAAGTCGAGCACGATCCTGACGCGCGGCGGACCTTTCTAGAGTTCCGCGACCAACTCACTCAAGGCAAAATCCGCGCCGCTGAGAAGGTCGGCGATCGCAAGGACGCTCGCTGGACCGTCAATGCCTGGGTGAAACAAGGAATCCTGCTCGGATTCCGCCTTGGTGTGCTCGCAGAAATGCCCGCAGGCCTCTCCTTTGTCGACAAAGATACGTTCCCGGCCCGACAGTTCACGATCGCCGATCGCGTGCGCGTCGTGCCCGGCGGTTCGTCGGTACGCACCGGAGCCTATGTCGCGCCGTCGGTCATCTGCATGCCGCCCATGTTCATCAACGTCGGCGCCTACGTCGACGAAGGCACCATGGTCGACTCGCACGCACTGGTTGGCTCCTGCGCGCAGATCGGCAAACGCGTGCATCTGAGCGCCGCCGCTCAAGTCGGAGGGGTTCTCGAGCCCATCAACGCCGCGCCAGTGATTATCGAGGACGACGTGCTGGTCGGCGGCAACTGCGGAATCTACGAAGGCACGCTGGTGCGGGCGCGGGCCGTGTTGGGTGCAGGAACGATTCTCACGCGCTCGACTCCGCTCTACGATCTAGTGAAAGGTGAAATCTACCGGGCTACCCCTGACTCGCCGCTGGAAGTTCCGGAGGACGCAGTCGTCGTCCCGGGGTCCCGTGCGGTGAAGAAGGAGAAGGGCCCTTGGGGCTGGAATCTCTCGCTCTACACTCCGGTGATCGTGAAGTACCGCGACGAAAAAACCGATCGCGGGATCGAGTTGGAAGATTGGCTGAGGTAGTTGGGTATTGGCGAAGCTTTCGCGGGTAGGGAAATGGGGTATCCCCCTCCCCCCTTCGATCTTTGGAATCATCGCGTCAGCGCGAAATTCCCGGCAAAATCCAGATATCAAAGAACTTAGATACTAAAATCCGTGAAACATGGGACTTAGGACGCGGCGAATCGGCTTGTGCCGACTGTCGCGGCCTCGACCATCATCGCGCAAATGCTGGGCTGTGGACAAGGTTACATGTCACAGTGAGCTGTGGATTTCTGCTCGACGCGCACCACCAGTGGTGGTTCAGTTTGAACTTTTAAGCGTGGGGTCATCCCGAGCGGAGCCCGGCTTCATCCCCCGGCTTCATCGAAGAAAGGCCCAGGCGGAGCGAGGGATTTCCCCGACAATCCTGCCTTGGGAGATCCCTCCCGCGGCTGAACTTCGCCGCGGTTCGGGATGACGCAAGGGCGAAGATTTCAAACTGAACCACTACCCGCATTACCCACTTCTCGCAGAATCGGCGAGAAGTGGGGCACCTGCCGCGGGAGGATCCCCCAAGGTGCGATTTTCAGGGAGATCCCTCGCTCCGCCCGGGCTTTTCTTCGATAAAAGCCCGGCTCCGCTCGGGATGACCGCCACGCTTGAAAGTTTCAAACTGAGCCACTACCGAAACTATTTCCGGGGTTACTTTACTTTTCGCTATAATGTAAAGCATGGCAGAAGCCAAACTATCGTCCAAGAACCAGATCGTCATCCCCCGCGAAGCCCGCGAGGCGCTCGACCTTAAGCCCGGCGACAAACTTATCGTGCGCGTTCACGGGGGAAGTCTACTCATCCTGGAAAAGCCCAAGTCCTATCATCGGGCGATTCTGGGCCGTGGCGCTTATCCTAAGGACTACCTGAAGAAAGAACGGAACAGTTGGAGATAGCACGTCTCCGCGCCTGGCTGCGCCGCCATTCGCGCGTCGCTCTCGATACCTGCATTTTCATCTATCAATGGGAAGCGAACGCGCGTTATTCGCCGCTAACTGACATCATCTTTTCTTCCGCGGAGCAGTCTCACGTAACCGCCGTTACTTCGACAATTACCATGACCGAACTCCTGGTGCACCCATACCAGAAGAGCGATGTCGTGAGAATCAATGAGTTGTTTGGGCTGCTTTCGACTTATCCCAATCTCGAGTGGATCGCGCCAGACCTCGACATCGCCGCGCGCGCTGCCGAGATTCGCGCCGTGCATCGCCTGCGCACCCCCGACGCGCTGCAAGCCGCGACCGCCGTGCACGCCCGTGCGACTGCGTTGGTTACGAATGATCCAGTTTTCCGGCGGGTTTCACAACTAGAAGTACTGATTCTCGATGAGTTTCTCTGATGCCAACTCGCTGAAGACGACCCGACTACCGCAAAACAACCTCAACCCCCAACTTCCCCGTCCCGTTCGATGTGACCTGAATCTGGCCCAGCTTCCCAATCACGTCATCTGCGTGCTCTAAGGCGTCGGCTTTATATGTGCTCGTAATTCCGATTACCTTCATCCCGCCGGCGCGCGCTGACTGAATTCCCGCGGGCGCATCTTCGATCACCAGGCAGTCGGCGGGCTTAAACCCCAGCAGCTCCGCTCCCTTCAAATACGGCTCGGGATGCGGCTTTCCATGGGCCACATCATCCGCCGTGACCAGAACTCTTGGAACCGGCAGTCCGCAATGACGCAAACGATTCGCGGCTAATAGCCTCGACCCGGATGTGACCACGCCCCAGCGCCCCTCCGGAATTGAGCGCACAAGATCGATGGCGCCAGGCATCACCGTTACGCCTTGCTGATCATTGGCCTCGTGGTTCTCGATCTGCGCGGCTTCGGCTTCAGCGTCGAGATGCGGCGCCACGCGCTCGATTACCTCCAGCGTGCGGACTCCGTGGGCAATCGCCATGACGGCATCGCCGTCAATGCCCTTGCTCCGCGCCCAGGCACGCCACTCGCGGTCGACCGCGCCAGTCGAGTCAACGAGAACTCCGTCCAGATCAAAAAGAATGGCGGCGCAGGAAAAGGTAGGCATCTCTAAATGTTTATCACAGCGCGAGGGGATCAAGTGCGCCATGGCGCTTCGATATTGCGGCATAGATCGACCTTGTCATCCTGAGCAGAGCGAAGGACCTATGTAATGGGCTGGCAGTTTATCGGTAGCGACGAGTACATAGGTCCTTCGCTTCGCTCAGGATGACAATACACACCTAACCCTCGATGGTTACGGGACCTGGGCGACTCTGCGCGGTCAACGCCGCCTGCTGCGCCTGTTGCCGCAGCAGCAAGTGCCGCTCGCGGAAATGCGCCTTGGCGCGCTGGCCCCAGGCGCGCACGAACCAGTAATTCAATCCCGCGCCGATGGCCGCGCTGGCCAGCGGAATCACGCGGCCTGCCCACTTTTCGACGACTTCCGCGCCGGCCTTCGCCGCAATTCTTTGGATGACGCGCGGCACGAATTTGTTGACTACTTCTTTTTCGATAAGCTCGCGGCTGATGTCGACTCCGGCGGCGCTGGCCGCGGCAATCCACAATTCGGCGATCTCATCGTCGGTGTTGAACTGGAATCCGTAGAGCAGGCTCAGCTTCTGAATGGTGCGCATCGTGATCGCCGAAAGGATGCCGAGGTCGGGAACGATGGTCAACAATCCGCCCAACCCGAATCCTGCGCCTTCGACGGCCGCGACCTTCATGCCACCGCGGATGATCGAGTCGGCCACCGCGTCGAGTTCGCCGATCTCCAGCGAATAGACGCCGTGATATCCGCTGATCGGCACGCGGTACGCCGCACGCAGTTGCAGTAGAAATTTGTCGGGATCGACGCGCACCGTCGAGTAGGCGCGGGTCAGGCCTTTCGCCAGCGCTGTTTCCACTCGCCGCCGAAGCCATGATTTGTTCGCGTCGGCCATTGCTTCAACCTTACCGCAGCGCGGACGGGAAAGCTATTCCGGGAACACTCTAGTTCTCAGTTCTCAGACATTGGCCCTCGATCGCGGGTATCGGATTCCGAAATCCGAACTGCACTCCTGCACATTGGTCGCTCGTACTCGCTACTCGCCGCTCGCGGCTTGCTCACTGTGCTAGCATCGTTCTTACTCAATGCCAACTGGAAAACTGCAGATTATCCCCCTCGGAGGCCTGGGCGAGTTCGGTATGAACTGCATGGCCGTGCGCTTTGGCGACGACATTATCGTCATCGACGCCGGACTCATGTTCCCTGAAGCCGAGTTGCTCGGCGTCGACATCGTCGTCCCCGACATTTCTTATCTCATCGAGAATCGCCAACGGGTGCGCGGAATTGTTCTGACGCACGGGCACGAGGACCACATCGGCGCGTTGCCCTGGATGCTTTCCGAACTCAAAGTTCCGGTGTGGGGCACCGAGTTCACGCTCGCCTACGTGGAAGACAAACTCGACGAACACGGCCTGCTCGACGACGCCGACCTGCGCGAGATGCGCCCGAACGAGCGTTTTAAGGCTGGGGTCTTCACGGTTCATCCTATCCATGTGACGCACAGTCTGGTGGACTGCGTTGCGCTTGCCATTCACACGCCGCTCGGCGTCATCATTCACACGGGCGATTTCAAAGTCGACCCCACGCCGACCGACAACAAACTCTTTGACCTGCATACCTTCGCTGATTATGGAAAGAATGGTGTGCTGGCCCTGTTTCAGGATTCCACCAACGTCGAGCGCAAGGGATACACGCCCAGCGAGCGCGCGGTTCGAAGAAAGTTCGACGAAGTTTTTGCTCACACGAAAAAACGGCTCTTCATATCGTGTTTTTCTTCGTCCATTCACCGCATTAATCTCGCGGTACAACTGGCGCACGAGCATGGCCGCAAAGTCGCGTTCCTCGGCCGCTCCATGAACAATTCCGCCGAGATCGCCGAAGATTTGGGCTATATCGAAGTGCCCGACGGCCTGGTGATCAATCCCGGCGAGATGAAGAATTTTCCGCCGGAGAAAGTTTGTGTGCTGATCAGCGGCACGCAGGGCGAGCCCATGTCGGCGCTGTCGCGCGCGGCGGTCGACAATCACAAGCATGCAAAGATCGAAAAGGGCGATACGGTCGTGCTCTCGTCGCGCATCATCCCGGGCAACGAAAAAACTATTTACCGGATGATCGATCACCTATTCCGCCGTGAAGCCTATGTCATCTACGAAGACGGGACTTCGCCGCCGATTCACGTCAGCGGACACGCCAGCCAGGACGAACTCAAACTGATCATCAACCTGGTCAAGCCGCGTTATTTCATCCCTATCCACGGCGAGTACCGGCAGCTGAAACTGCACGCCGAAATGGCCGGTGCGATGCATAGTTCGGTCGGCAAAGTCATGCTCATCGAAAGTGGAGACGTTCTGGAATTCGACGAACTCGGCGCGCGCAAAGTCGCCCGCATCAAAGTCGGCCGCGTCTGCATCGATTCCGGCTCGCGCACGGATGTGGTTGAGGATTTGATTATTAAAGACCGGCTGCACCTCAGCGAAGACGGCATCGTCCTGCCGATCATCGCGATTAATAAGTTGTCAGGCGATGTGGAATCGGCTCCGGAAATCGTTACTCGCGGCTTCAACACGGGCGACGACGGTCTGATGGAAGGCGCCAAGCGCATCGTGGAAGACACGCTGGCGCATTCGAGCGACGAAGAAAAAGGCGACTACGGCGTGATTAAGGAGAAAATTCGCGCCGACCTGAAGCGCTATATTTCCAAGCAAACCCAGAAACGGCCGCTGATTATGCCGGTGATTTTGGAGATTTAGACGCGCCCACGGATCATTGAAAATACCCACGGAAATGCTATACTTCCGTGGTCTGACGGTGAGGTTGAGTCATGAAGCTTTTCGCCTTGCTAGCCGTATCCGCACTCCTTTCTTGCACACTGGCCGCTCAAGAGTCCGATGAGCCCTTCCGCGGACCCGATCGCGGCACCATCGTCCGAGTTCCCGGCATCCAGATCCTTCCTGCCGCTGGAAAGCCGTTCTCCGGCCGGGACCACATCGAGTGGAAGCGGACTCTAGAGGACGGAACCGTGGTCACAACCGAACTCTATGCTGCGCTGGCCCGCGACAGTCAAGGGCGGATTTACCGGGAACACATGTCCTTCGTGCCCGGCAATTCGAACCAGCAATCGCGTCGGAGAGAGATCGATCTATTTGACCCCGTCGCCCACACACGAACCGCCTGCATGGTCGCGACGCGCCGCTGCACCATCACCGACTATCACCGATCGACCTCGTTTACGCCCCAACCGGCCGGTCCGTTCGACAACGGCAAGCGCGATCTCACCCGCGAGAGCCTGGGAACCGATGTTATCGATGGCCTGAATGTCGTCGGCACACGTGAGACGATTACTATTAACGTGGGCGTGGTTGGAAACAGCCAGCCACTCGTGACCTTAAAGGAATTCTGGTACTCCCCCGACCTGGGAGTAAATTTGGCCGTCACTCGCAAGGACCCGAGGGAAGGCACGCAAGAGATTCGCGTGCTCGATCTCTCGCGCACGGAACCCGATCCTACGATGTTCCAGATTCCCGCCGGCTACGTAGTGCAAGACAACCGGCACGGCTCCGCGAAAGGCCAAAACTAACTCTTCGCTGGGTGCCCTTAGTGGCCCACGGTAACCGTTAAATAAGCGGATTTACCCACCGCAGCCCCGGAAACCGCGCAAAATCCCGGTCGGCACTGTAAAGCACGCCGCCGTACTCAATCGTCAAGGCAGCGATCTGCGCATCACTCACCCGATCACCCGCTGCCTGTCCCTCCATCACCATACGTCGAAATAATCGCCAGTGACCATCCCCCGGAGTCAGCACCCGCACATTCGGCTGCCGGAGCCATTCATCCACGATGCCCGTTGCCTCTTCCCTGGAACGGCGCAGTCCCGGAAGCTTCCGGTTAGTCACGATTCGAATGAACGCCGAAATAACTTGCCAGGGCAACCCGACCGGCTCGTCGGACGAGAGAGTCGACTCTAACCAGATTTGTGCTTTTTCTTGGATTGGCGAAGGTACAGAGTGGGCGTAGAGAAGAAGGTTGACGTCGATGACGATCATCGGCGGTAGGGCCCCTCCAAGTACTCGAGCAACTCCTCAACTTTTTCGAAGGGCGGCAGGCTCAGATTCATCGGCTTCACCTTAAAGGGCTTCCGCGCGGGCTGCTTCGAAGCCGTCAGCCCTAGCCGCAAATATCGGTTCACCACCTGCTTGAACGGATCGCCAGTTTTGCGGGCCTCTATCTTCAGCAGGCTGGCCACATCGTCATCGAGGGTAAGAGTGGTGCGCACATCATGATGCTATCAATGTAGACATTATGATGTCAAGCCAATTTCAGGTGGGACGGCTGCCCCCAGCCATCTGGCAGGCGTAGCGCGCCCACCCTTCTCAACACAAAGCCGTCAGTTCGGCATAAACTGAAACTCAGCACGCTGCAGCTCCGCTCGCATGATCACTCTTGAAGACATCCACTCCGCTCGCACCCGCCTCCAAGGCATCACAACCCGTACGCCCCTGATCGAACTCAATCACACATACCCGAACCGCCGTCTCTTTCTCAAACCCGAGAACCAGCAGCCCATCGGCGCTTTCAAACTGCGCGGAGCTTACAACAAGATCGCTTCCCTTTCCGAAGCGGAGCGGCAACGCGGCGTCATCACCTACTCCAGCGGCAATCACGCGCAGGGCGTCGCTTACGCTGCACGCGCGCTGGGCGTGAAGGCCGTCATCGTGATGCCTAACAACGCTCCAGCCATCAAGCGCGAAGCAACTGCCGCTCTGGGCGCGGACATCGTACTGGTGGGGCCCGGCAGCACCGAACGCCAGCTCAAGGCCGAAGAACTGGCTGCGGAGCATGGCTACATCATCGTGCCTCCGTACAACGACGAACACATCATTGCCGGCCAGGGCACCGTGGGATTGGAGATCCTCGAAGATATGCCCGACGTCGAAACTGTGTTCGCGCCGGTGGGCGGGGGAGGACTGATCAGCGGCGTCGCCGCGGCCATTAAGTTGAGCAAACCTGCGGTGAACGTTTTCGGCGTTGAGCCCGAACTGGCGGCAGATGCGCAGGCCAGTCTGCGCGCAGGCAAGATCGTGAACTTCCCCGCGGAACAGGTCACGCGAACGGTCGCCGACGGACTCCGCACCCAGAGCGTTGGCGCCATCAACTTCGACCACATGCAGTGTTTTGTGGACGGCATCGTCACGGTCAGCGAAGATGAGATTCGTCAGGCCGTGAAACTGTTGGCGGCCAATCCCGATACCGTCGCTGAGCCGAGCGGAGCGGTCGCCACCGCCGGATTCCTTTTCCGCTCCGATCAACTGCCCAAGACGAAGCTGAATGTTGCGATCATTAGCGGCGGGAACATTGAACCGGACATGCTGGAAAAGATGCTGAAGGACATCCGGGGCAAGGGAGACGTTGCAAGCAACGTCTCTACGGCTAATAATCGATAGATTAAAGATTATGAGAATCCGATTCACGCTACTTGCCGCCGCGCTTTTCCTCGTCGGGCCGATCACCGTCACCCCGATCGCCTCCGCGCAGGCACAACGCGCTACTCTTGTCCACGAAGAGAGCATCCGTGTATCTCCCGCCACCGACGCCGCCAAACTCGGCGAGGCCAGCCGCGGACACGAACTTGTGATCCTAGACACCAGCCGCGACTGGACTCACGTGGAAGCCATCATCCGCGAGCCGAAGAAAGACGCCGACGAAGACGATCCCGAATCCGAGGGCAAAACGATTACGGGATGGGTTCCGAATAAGGCGCTGATCAACCAGACGACGCAAGACGGCGACAAGATTGTTTTCGGCGAGGCTGCCGACTCCGAAGATCAGGCCAGCCGCCGCCGTGGCCGGCGCGATGCCGCCCAGGACGCAATGCGGCTCTACTATCGCGTCTATGATCTGTTTCCTGCGTCGCCGCTGGCCGCCGAGGGACTCTATCGCGCCGCCGACATCCGCTGGCAGATCGGGCGTTCCGACGTGCTCACGCGTCCCTCGGCCCGCGAGCGCGACTCCTACATGCGGGGCCAGATCGACGAGCAGTGGATGAAGCTGGTGATGAAGAAATTTCCCGGAACCAAGTGGGCCGATCTTGCCGACTTCCATCTCATCGAAAACAAACTGTGCGGCGACTGGCAGGGTGCGTCGAAATGTCCAGACAAAGAAGCCGACATGTACGAGAAATACGCGAAGGAGCACGAGCAATCTCCCTCCGCGCCCGAAGCGCTCTATAACGCCGCCTGGCGCCGCTCCGCTCTAATTGAGATCTACAAGACCGAGGCCAACCAGAAGAAATCCGAAGAATCGAAAACCCGCTCCCTGGAACTGGCGCAAAAAATTGTCAGCCAGTATCCCCAAAGCGATTGGTCGTCGCGCGCCTTGACGCTGATTTTCTATGTCAAGCAGGGCGTCCCGACTTTTGGCAATGAGGGCGATTAGAAATCTCCAAAATACTTGCGGAACCGCGGCCATTGCGCGATTAGCGGCTCATGCTTTACATTCACAGGGTCGTACCAACCTTAGGAAAAAGCTACGAACGGCGGACTAATCTTGCCAATTTATCAAGCGGTTGTTCTTGCGATCGTTCAAGGACTGGGGGAATTCATCCCCATCTCCAGCTCCGGACACCTCATCATCGTGCGGCGTCTGCTCGGCTGGAACGAACTTTCCCCAGCGCACGAACTGAGCTTTGACGTTGCCCTCCACTTCGGCACGCTGCTCTCTGTGCTCTTCTATTTCAGGCGCACCTGGTTTCAGATCATCCGCGCGGCGCTGGGCGGAAAGGTCGTTCGCTTTTCGGAGGCGGGCGAATCCGATACAAACCTCACCGTCGAAGAGCAAAAAGAAGAGCGCATGCTGCTGTGGTTTCTTGCGATCGCGACGATTCCCGGTGCGATTGCCGGCAAACTGCTCGAACACTCGGCAGAAGATTATTTTCGCGAACACATTTTCTTTATCGCAGGCGCCTTGATCGTGGTTGCCCTGTTGATGTGGCTGGGAGAAGATGTCGGCAAGCTCACGAAGCCCCTAACTCGCATTACGCTCGTCGATGCGCTGGTCATCGGCATCGCCCAGGCTTTTGCCCTGATTCCTGGAGTCTCGCGTTCCGGTTCGACCATAACGGCTGGGTTGTTCAAGGGACTCACGCGCGAAGCGGCCGTCCGCTTCAGCTTTCTGCTTTCGACGCCTCTCATTGCAGGAGCCGCGCTGCTGAAGGCGCACGAACTCCACAAGGAAGGTCTGCCTCACGAAATGCAAATGCCGGTTCTGGTTGGGATCATCGTATCCGCACTGGTCGGCTATGCTGCGATCTCGTGGCTCATCCGCTATCTGCAATCGAACACACTGCGTCCGTTCATCATCTATCGCATCGTCGCGGGCGTTGTAGTGATCGCTCTGGCGTTCGTCATGCACTTGCAGTAACACGGCGCGCCATAATCCTCGTCCTGCGTCATCCCGAGCGAAGCCGTTCTTCAGGCGGAGCGAGGGATCTCTCGATCCACTGAATTGAAAGGCTTATACATATCCTGCCAATCGCATGCCAAATCCTCCTATCGAGAATTCGTGGACTCAATCAGTTTTAGCTTCTTGCTTCGGCGCCATCCCTTGATCTCCTTTTCGCGGCAGATCGCCGCATCTGGATATACGAAGCATTCGAAGTAAACGAGCCTGGTTAGGTTGTAGCGGCCAGTGAATCCAGAAACGGGCTTGTTCTTGTGTTGCCAGACTCTTCGGCGAATGTCTCCAGTCATGCCGACGTAGAGGATTGCCGCTTTGGGTCCGTTGGTCATGATGTAGACGTAGAAGCGTCGCGATTGCATGGAGTTCTTTGTATGAGATTGCGATGGATTTGTCTGTGATGAATGAACAAGACCTGTGGATCGGGAGATCCCTCGCTTCGCCTGAAAAGCGGCTCCGCTCGGGATGACGCAGTGCGGGGTTCGTTTGAGGAATTTGGCTGCGATCCCCATTACTTGTCGCGCGGCGGTTCTATGGGAAGCCAGCTAGGCACTACGGCGCATTTCCATGATTGTCGGATTTCCGGCTTCTTGGCATAATGTAAGGGCTCTGGCCGATTGCGGCACCGAAGGTGGTCGTGTCTTCGGTGTGTGAATCTGGCCCACATGGATTATCTGGCAAGCATTTTTGTTCCCACCCGGAACCGGCGGCTCAATGAGCTGATCGGATTCCTGATGTGCGTCTCCGCGCTCCTTCTCTTCCTCGCGCTCGCTTCATACTCCCCGCTCGACCCTTCGTGGAACAGCGCCTCGGTTTTGACCGGCTCGCACGCCGCCCGCAACTGGATCGGCATCGTTGGCGCCTACAGTGCCGACATGCTGCTGCAGTTTTTCGGCGTCGGAGCATTCCTGTTGGTGATTTTTCCCACTATGCTCGGAATCCGCTGGTTCCGATCGATGCAGGTGCAGTCTCCAGTGGCGAAAAGTCTGGGCGGAATCTGGCTGGTGATGTTCGTTCCCGCCATGCTGGCGCTGTTGCCCGGACACTTGCGCTGGCTGCGCGTGATTCCCATTGAAGGCTTGCTGGGTCGCGTGGTCGGCGATGTGCTGATTCATTATCTGAATGTGGTTGGCGCATACATCGTCTGCGGCACGGTGCTCGCGGTTGCGTTATATCTCTCGACCGCATTTTCATTTTCGGCGATTCAGCTCTGGGCTCCCACGCGGTTTGCCTTCGTAACCGCTCTGTGGAATCGCTACAAAGATTGGCAGGGAGAACGCGCGAAGAAGCGTCAGCAAAAGGAACTCGAGCAGCGGCGAATCTCGAAGCCGATCGTAAAGACGCAGTTGATTCCGTCGCGGCCCGGGTCGGTGGTGCAGTCTGCCGCTGCATCGGAACCGCGCCGCACCGGCATTGAGCGCATGCTGGAAGAGGACGCGCCCAAACCCGCGCCCGCAACCGGCGGAATTCTGGCTGAGCCTTTGGCGACGAATTCCCCAGCGGAATCCGCAGCAGATCCGGAAGTCACCGAGCGCGCTGACAGCGGCAACAAGGCCAAGACCACAATGCCGCGCATCGCCTCTGGCGGATACAAGTTGCCGTCGAGCAGCCTGTTGCAGCGTCCTGACGAGCAGCAGCAAGTTGACGCCGATGAACTCAAACTTCTGGCGCAGGTACTCACCGAAAAATACGCCGAGTTCGAAATTCACGGCCAGATTACGCAAATCAATCCCGGGCCGGTGGTTACGACGTTCGAGTTCAAACCTGAAGCTGGAATCAAGTACAGCCGCATCACCAATCTCTGCGACGATCTTTGCCTCGCGCTGAAAGCTGAGAGCATTCTGATCGAGCGCATGGCCGGGAAAAGCACCGTCGGTATTCAAGTGCCGAACCGCCAGCGCGAAATTATCTGGCTGCGCGAGAACATTGAGTCGCAGGAGTTCATGGGATCGAAGTCGAAGATGACGATCGCCATGGGCAAAGACATCAACGGGCGGATCGTCACGGCGGACCTTGCGGGGATGCCGCACCTGCTCATTGCCGGCTCGACGGGCGCGGGCAAGAGCGTCGCCATCAACGCCATGATCATGTCGATTCTGTATAAGGCGACGCCCGATCAGGTGCGCCTGATTCTGGTCGACCCGAAGCGGCTGGAGTTGGGAAATTACGAAGGCGTGCCGCATCTTTACACGCCGATCATCACCGAGCCGAAACTGGCAGCCAACGCGCTGCGCAATGCAGTCCGCGAAATGGAGCGCCGGTTGAAGCTGCTCGCGGCCAAAGGCGTTCGCAACATCGACCAGTACAACCGCTTGTTCGATCAGAATGGCACGCCGAGTTTGTTCGCCGAAGAGTCGGACGAGAAGCCCATTCCTTACATCGTCATCATCATCGACGAGTTGGCCGATTTGATGATGCTCGATTCCAGCAACGTGGAAGAGTCGATCACGCGCCTGGCGCAGATGGCGCGCGCCGTGGGCATTCATCTTGTTCTGGCAACCCAAAGGCCTTCTGTCGACGTGATCACGGGGCTGATCAAAGCGAACTTCCCTGCGCGGGTTTCGTTCCGCGTGGCCACGAAAGTTGACTCGCGTACCATTCTCGACGCGAACGGCGCGGAGGCCCTGCTGGGCAAAGGCGACATGCTGTATCTGCCGTCGGGTTCGGCGCGGGTGCATCGGCTGCACGCTCCATTTGTCACGGAGAAAGAAATTGCCGCGGTGGTCGAGTTCTGGAAAGCGCAAGGTCTGGCGGAATATCAGCAGCAGTTCCTGGAAGCTCCCAGGGGCGAACGCGAGCCGGCGATCGGCACCAATGACGCTGATCTCAGTGAGGACGGCGAACCCGAAGACGATCCCATGTATGGCGATGCGGTGAAGTTGGTGATCGAGTTCGGCAAGGCCTCCACTTCCCTGCTGCAGCGGCGCTTGCGCATCGGCTACGGCCGCGCGGCGCATCTTATCGATTTGATGGAGCAGGACGGCATTGTCGGCGCCGCCGACGGGCCCAAGCCGCGCGAAGTGCTGAAGCGTCCGGACTGGATTTCGGAAATCGAAGAGACCGCGCGGTAGGAGCTCAGCGACTAGGCTCCAAACCAGTCCAGCACGCGGCCTTTTATGCGGCGAAACCAGTCGGGCAACCAGCTCTTGTAGCGCAGCAGGACATTGGCCTGAACGGCCTTGGGCGTTTTCGGCGCGGATTTGTTGCAGAAGACCAGATAATAAATTCCCGCACCCGCAGGAATTTCCGCCTGCACGTTGCCCTCGGCGACGTTGCCACTGTCGTAGAGGGAGCTGGTCGCGTATCCGTTCTGCCAAACAGTAAAGGCGGCGTCGGTGAGGACGAAGACCTGGATGCCGTTGTCGTCACCCGACTTCGGGTCGCCGGCGTTTTTATCTCTCGCGTTTTTGTCGCGCGCATTTTTCTCGCCCGCATTTTTATCGCTAGATGAGTTCTTGCGGCTGCCCGCGCCTGCGTTGTCAGCGGCAGACTTGAACTCGCCGACCACGGCCACATTTACCGAGCCTTCCGGCAGGGCAAATTTGTAATAGCGAAACGTGTGCGGGCCGACGGAGAAAGCGGAATCGAGGATGGGCCGATCCTGCTTCAGCCCAACAAACTCCTGCACTTGCTGCGCGCCCGTGCTGTCGCTGGTGGTCGCCCACACAACCACTCCAGCCAATACGAGCAACAGTAGCCACAAAAGCAGGCGGCGCTTACGCCGCGGCTGCTGAGGCTTGGCCGCGGGCGGGGCTTCGACCACAGCTGGGCTTTTCGGCGGAGAACTTACCGGCTTGCCGCATTTCAGGCAGAACTGCGCCTCGTCGGGCAGGGTGGCGCCGCACTTGCTGCATCCCAGCAGAACTTTGGACGGCGGCGGTGTGGCGCTGTTGGTCGACATACTCACTGGCTCTCGCAATTCAGAACGTCGCATTCAGAACAAGGTGCGAACTGCAGCAGGAAATTCCAGCGATATTAGCACAGGTTCACCGGAGTAGGTTCGCGGTCGTGACACGCATCACCGAATCGGCTGGTTGTGGCCCGGTTTGAATCTTTGTCGTTGCGTCATCCCGAACCGCGGCGCAGTTCAGCTGCGGGAGGGATATCCCAAGGCTCGATTTTCAGGGAGATCCCTCTCTTCGCCTGGGCTTTTCTTCGATGAAGCCGGGCTCCGCTCGGGATGACGCCCCGCTTGGAAGGTTCAAAGTGAGCCGCTAAATCCCGGCGGGTGTCGCGGCGGGCTACTTCGCAGCCGCCGCGCTCCCATCCAGCCCCAGCTTATCGGCGATGGGTTTCAACGCTTCGATGCAGAAGCCGATGTGCTCGTCGAGATCCACGCCCAGGGCGGCAGCGCCTTGAATGATGTCGTCGCGGTTCACCTTGCGGGCGAAGGCTTTATCTTTCATTCTTTTTCGTACCGACTTGGTGTCGACTTCGGCCAGCGACTTGCCGGGCTTGATCAAGGCGACAGCGGTGATGAATCCGGCGAGTTCGTCGCAGGCGAACAGCGCCTTCTCCATGGGCGTGTCGCGGGTGACGCCGGTGTATTCGGCGTGCGACATAATGGCACGGCGGATTTGGTCGGAGTATCCGCGCTCCTTTAGAATTTCGTTGCCCTTGTAGGGATGGTCCTCGAGGCTGGGCCAGCGGTCGTAGTCAAAGTCGTGCAGCAGTCCGACGATGCCCCACAGATTCTCGTCGTCCTCAGGAACGTCCTCAGTAACGTCGGGCGAGCCGCCGCCGAACTTGCGGGAGCAGGCGCGCATGCAGGCTTCCACGGCCAGCGCGTGCTTGCGCAGGCTTTCGGATTGGGTGAACTCGGTTAGGAGTTCCCATGCTGCTTCTCGCGTAATGATTTCGTTCATGGTTACAATGAGTGTAATGGAGATTTTTCAACGGTGATTGTCTGTGATTTAGGCCTTCAATCTGGCATCGTCGATCCCATTGAGCACCATCCATTTCCGTACAGTGGAGTCGGGAGTGGCCCATTTGGGCCATTTCTCCCTTTCTGAAAAGGCGACCCGAAGGTCAGCCACAACGCGCTCGATGAGTTCTGCCTTGGATTGCCTACCATTATCGAAATCTACATCCTGCTTGATCAGGCACCTTGCCCGATTAAATTCATAATACTTCCAGCCTTTGAGCTTCCGCTTATCGCGAATTTCAATCGCCTTACCTGCCTCGACCCCTGCCATCTTCCAATCAGGCGGCGTCATCCGGTCAAAGGCATGGGAAAGATCAATGTGATACCGGTGGTCGCGCTCTGCGGCATCACTGGCGATGAGTGCCTTTAAAATTGAAATGACGCCTCGAATCTTGGCTTGGTAGTCCGGGGCTTTTGTATCTTCGGACGCTCTCTGACTCTGATAGAGAATCTGCTCTCGTGTAGACCCTGATGCAGCCTTGATTGCCGCAACCAATTCCTTCTCTGATGTTGGTTCGTTTCCCTCGTCAGGGTTCAGTAGGCGACTAACGAGCACCAGCGCCCTAGCGTCCTCTTGTTGGCGTTCTTCCAGCCGACTAACCTTTTCCTCCAGTTGTTTCATCTCGTCAGCCTCAGCGAACCAACGGGGCAGATAAAGTCGCGCCCAAAGAAAGCCAAAAACAAATCCATCAACCGAAAAATAAATCAGCACAGCTAGGACGAATGTCTCCGCGTGCTCCCCGCTGCTCATGCCAGCAGCAAAGTAACTCGCTGCTCCCCTGAGCGCTCCCGGAATGTTCTTGACTTCAACAAGTGTTACTCCCACAAGCATCTTCGTGAGCCAATCAGAGATTTGCTCCAGACTCGTATTCGGGCGATAGTTTGCTGCCGGGCTTCTTGATCCGCGTTTCTCTTGCTCGGTCGATTCCTGCTTTGTTGTCTCGGAGCCCGTTTGAGGACGATCCTCCTCGCGTAATCGAGTATGCGGTATTCCAAACACAAACCCTAGGAGGCCGCCAGTCAACAGCGCCGCGCCTCCTGCCATTAGTCCCAAGCAATCCGTGCCGAATGAACCTGCCAAGTCTTTATGGGCGCCGCTTAGACCGTAGACGAGAACGAGCAGGCAGCCGAAAGCCGCTACGACTACAAGCCGTCCCATTGCTACGTTGTAATCGGCTTTGGGCTTTGAGTTATTTCCCATAGGAACCACATCTTACCCCTTCTGACTGCTGTTAACAGGCGATTACTCAAAACCGCCATCTTTGGGTGCAGAAGGGCGAACATAGTTAGTAAACACAGCGCAGACTCACGATCAATCCTAGTTTTCCCCTGTTTTCTCCGTCTATTTACCGTCCTATATTGGGTTTCACCCGCAAAATTCGCGGTGTTCCAGCATTTTAACCTTGACATCCACAGGGCTGATGCCGCAGATTGAGCCTGCGAGCAGGAATGCCTCCCCCAAGTGGTTTCCTGCAAGTGACTTTGTTCTCTGTATTTAGTAGGGAAGTTAGGCTGTAAGGAGAGCCCGCTCTGGCACTCCCACAACTCGATGGCTACGAACCTTGCCCCGGTAGATTCTAGGGAAGTTGTCCGTTGCGATCACTGCCTGTTAGTTCAATTCCGTACATCCAACAACAATTGCCGACGGTGTCACGCGTCCATGGACGAGGAACCGGAACCTGAGCCCATTATGGTCGCGCCACCGATGATGATGCCCGTGCCCGGCAACAACGGCCGCGGACATTTGAACCTGGCGACCTCCATCCGCTCCCTGCGCCTGCGCAACGGGCTCAGCCAGCGGCAACTGGCGGGACGTATGTCGGTGCCGCGGACATACGTGTCTAAAATCGAAAACGAAAAGGCCACGCCGACGCTGTCGTCCCTGGAACGGCTGGCGCGCGCACTGGAGGTTACCGTGCCCGACTTGCTCAGCGGCGGCGAACGCACTCGTCAGGAAGAAGTCATGGAACTGATGAAAGATCAGTTCATCGCGGAATTGCTGCCGTTCGTTTCGCAGCTGAACGGGATGCAGATGTCGAGCATCCTGACCCAGGTGCGGGATTTGACGGTGCGGCCAAGGAGAAGCGCGTAGTCAAGTTTCTGGGGCATTGTGCCGATGGTATTGCGTCGGCATAAAACAAGTTTACAAGCTTATCTTTGCAAGTTTATCCGGGCAACCAGCCAACACGAACGCCGGGACCGAATTCTTGGTCCCGGCTTTTTTCGTCTGGAAACCGGACTGTCATCCTGAGCGAAGCCACGATTCGCGAAGCGAGGTCGTGGCGCAATCGAAGGAGCCCATAGACTCCCGCGCAGCCCCCGGCTTTTCAAGGAGTCTCTGCGAGGCTTCCGCGAGGCCCTATGAATCCCCACTAGATTGACCGGCATCTATCCAACATGAACCAAGAAGAGTTAGGGACATTCCCTACCCGCGATTTGTTGTCCAATCTCGCTTCCCATAATACGGGCTGGGATGAATCTCCTCGGGAATCGGCCGCTGCGTCGCGCGCAACTTCTGGCGACGCTCCTCTGCTCGACGCCTATTCAACCGCCGTGACCGGCGCGGTCGAGCGCATGAGCCCGTCGGTGGTGAATATCGAAGTGCATCAGGCTGTGCCCGCGAGCAGCGGAGGCCGCGGACGCTCCGGCGAGCCGCAGAATAAAGAACGGCGCGGCGGCGGATCGGGATTCGTGTTCACTCCAGATTGCCTGATCCTCACCAACAGCCATGTGGTGCATGAAGCCGTCCGCATCGCGGTGACCATGAACGACGGGCGGCGCATGCCGGCCACGGTGATCGGTGACGATCCGGCAAGCGATCTAGCCGTGATTCGTCTCGATCAGCCGCACTCCGGCGAACCCGGCCTGACCGCGGCGGCACTGGGCGATTCGCAGCGCCTGCGCGTGGGTCAGATCGTAATTGCGATTGGCGCCCCTTATGGATTTCAGTCGACCGTAACGGCGGGTGTGGTCAGCGCGTTGGGACGGTCGCTACGGTCGTATTCCGGGCGGCTGATTGACGACGTGATTCAGACCGACGCCTCGCTGAACCCAGGCAACTCAGGCGGACCGCTGGTCGATTCCGCGGGACGCGTGGTCGGAGTGAATACCGCGACCATTCTGCCAGCGCAGGGAATCTGTTTTGCCATCGGCATCAACACGGCGAAGTTCGTGGCCAGTCGTCTGCTGCGCGATGGCCGCATCCGGCGCAGCTACATTGGCGTCTCGGCGCAGACCGTGCCAGTACATCGGCGCGTGGTGCGCTTCTACGACCTGCCGAAGGAAATGGGCGTGGTCGTGCTCGGGGTGGAAGAAAAAAGCCCGGCAAAGCGTGCAGGCCTGCGTGAAGGCGACATCATCGTCGCGCTGGAAGGCCAGCCAGTCGCAGGAGTCGATGATCTGCACCGCGTGCTGACCGATGTACGTGTAGGCGTGAGTTGCTCGCTGACCGTGCTGCGCTGGACGGAGAAGCTGGAACTCAAGGTGGTACCGGAAGAAGCGAGATAGGCCGGGTGGGCGCGGGCTCGCCCGCGCAAGGGCGAGGTGAATGAAAGGCCGCAGCTGAGGCCGGTTTCAACTGCTTGTCTTGCAGGTTCCCCCACATCCATGCTGAGGCTTTTTCGCCGTTAGATTCCTTGTCATTGCATCCCCTTCCGCGCTGTGGTAGCCTCATATAGTGACCACTTTGTACGGCAAAGTACCCACGGGGCTCGACCGCAAGGAAAGCGAAGTTTACCGGCATCTGGATCCGGCACGGCTCCCCAAACATATCGCCATTATCATGGACGGCAATGGACGCTGGGCCAAGCGGCGCCACATGCCGCGCGTGGCTGGCCATCGCGCCGGAGTCACAGCCGTGCGTTCGACGGTCGAGACCGCTGCGCGCATTCATCTTCCCGCGCTCACCCTCTATGCGTTTTCCGAAGAGAACTGGAAGAAGCGGCCCAAGAGCGAAGTGGGATTTCTCATGGGCCTGCTAAGCCGCTATTTGAAGGCCGAAGTTCCCACTCTTAACGAGAACAATGTCCGCCTGGAATATATTGGGCGCGAGCAGCAGTTGCCGGAAGACGTGCAGGAGCGCATGGCCTGGGCCCGCGAGGCGACGGCGCGCAACTCCGGGATGGTGCTGACGCTGGCCCTGAACTACAGCGCGCGCAGCGAACTGGTGGATGCGTTCCGCTCCATGCTGACAGCGGCGGCGCAGAACGGCGGCATCGAGCATCTTCAGATCGACGAAGACATGGTCAGCCAACATCTGTACACGCGGCACTTGCCCGATCCCGACCTGGTAGTGCGGACCTCGGGCGAGATGCGGTTGAGCAATTTCCTGCTGTGGCAGCTGGCGTATGCCGAGATTTATGTGACTCCGACGCTCTGGCCAGATTTTCGCGGGCTGCACCTGCTCGAGGGAATCGCGGAATTCCAGAAGCGCGAACGGCGCTACGGCGGGCTGAATCACCGCGAATCGAATCATCACGAATCGAACGGCGACGGGCACGCGCATGTGCCAACTGTGGCGGCTTCTGACGCAAAATCTTGACCACAGAGGACACTGAGGACACAGAGGAAGCCAGAAATCCTCTGTGCTCTCCGTGTCCTCTGTGGTTAAATTCTTGGATTCGTGCAAATATCTTAGCGACGCGGCCGAGGCCGCCATTTCAATTCACAAACGCTTCCCTTGTTAAAACGCATCGCGACTGCAGTCGTCTTGATTCCGATTGTGCTGGTGCTCATCCTGCGGGCACCGGTACCGGTGGTGGCCGTCGTCTCCGCCATCGTGGCGCTAGTTACGATTCACGAATTTCTGAAGCTGACGGAATCCTACGGCGTGCAGCCGCTGCGCTGGCCGACCTATATTTTTGCCGCGATCTTTTTTCTGCTGCTGGCTTTGAATGTGGGGAACGACAAGCCGCTCCTTTCCACCGCGATTTTCGTCTACTGCCTGGGCTTCGCGGCCACGATCGCGCCGTTTCTATTTCTGACAATCGCCATGCGGCGGGCGGAGTTGAGCAGCGGATATCCGGCGGCCGCGGCCGCGGTGTTCGCGTTCACTTACATTGCGCTGCCCATGGGAATGTTGGTGCAGCTTCGCCAGCAGTGGGCGGGCGCGTTTTATCTGCTGTATTTGCTGCTGGTGGTTTGGGCGGGCGACATTTTCGCCTATTTCGTCGGCAAATCGATGGGGCGGCATTTGATGGCCCCGCGCATCAGCCCGAAGAAAACCTGGGAGGGCGCGGCGGCTTCGGTCGTGGCCAGCGTGGGCGTGGGCTGGTTGCTGTTTCACTATGCTCTGCCGATAAGTTCGGCGCTGCTGCGGGTCGGCCTGATCGAGCGGCGTGACGGCTTGTTCGGGCTGGAGCAGCCGGCGATGGGGCCGGTGATCCTGCTGACGGTCGTTCTGAATGTCGCCGCGCAACTGGGAGATCTGGTGGAGTCGCTGATCAAACGCGGCGCAGGGGTGAAAGATTCCGGCTCGATTCTTCCCGGCCACGGCGGCATGCTCGACCGCATCGACGCGCTGCTGTTTGCGGCGCCTGTGCTGTGGTTCTATACGGCTTGGCGGGTGATGCAGTAACTACTTGGGCATGAGCACTGATGAGCCCCAGAGCCCCTAACGGACGCAACGCGTGAGTCCCCTCAAAGCCCCCAGTCTTCAGCAGCTTTGCCGCTACGCGATCGCGCGCAGCCTTTTCAAGCCCACCAGCCTGCAGCAGGCCATTACGCGCCTAGGCTTTGTACAGGCCGACCCGATGCGCGCGCCCGCTCGCGCCCAGGACCTAATCCTCGCGCAGCGTGTTAAGGACTATCGGACCGGCGAACTGGAACGCCGCTACTCGCGCCTGGCGATCGAAGAGGCTTTCTTCTTTAACTATGGCTTCCTGTCTCGCGAGACGCTAGCCCTGCTTCATCCCCGTGGCATGCCGCGCTCCTGGGACACAAGGATGCAGGCACACGCCCATGAGGTGCTCGCCTTCGTACGCGAGCGTGGTTGCACCTACCCCAAGGATGTGCAGGCACATTTCGACCACGGCCGCATCAGGCGCTGGGGCGCCGACCTGAATGTCAGCACGCATCTGCTGGAGGGCCTGCACTATGGCGGGTTGCTGCACGTGGCGCGGCGTGACGCTGGCACCCGTGTGTACCAGGCGATCGAGCATCCTCCGCAGGACGACAGCGCTGAGGCTCGACTCGCGCGTGCCGGCCAGTTGCTGGATATGGTAGTGCGGCTCTACGCGCCCCTGCCTGCCGCGAGCCTGCGCTATCTGACCGCACTGCTGCGCCATGGAGTGCCGCAACTCGCCACCGAGATGCGACAAGTCCAGGAGCACGCTAAGTCCCGCTATGCCCACGCCGAAGTCAACGGCTTGCTCTGGTTCTGGCCGCAGGGCGAGAATCCCGCGGCCGCTCGGCACCAGGTTGACAGCAGACTGCGATTTCTCGCGCCCTTTGACCCCATAGTCTGGGACCGCCGGCGCTTCCAGTTGTTGTGGGGCTGGGAATATAAGCTCGAGGCCTATGTTCCGGCCCACAAGCGCCGCATGGGCCATTACGCGATGCCCATGCTATGGGGCGAGCAAATGCTCGGCTGGGCCAATCTGAAGGTAATCGATGGCAGGCTGGAACACGAACTGGGCTTCGCCGGCCTGCGGCCGCGCGACAGAGCCTTTCAGGTAGCTCTGGACCACGCCCTGCAGCAGATGCAGGAATTTCTGGAACTCTAGCACTCCTACGGCGATTCTTCCCGTCCCGGGCGGCATGCTGGACCGCATCGACGCCCTGCTCTTTGCGACGCCGGTGCTGTGTTTTATGCAGCCTGGTGCGTGATGCTGTAGCCCTACCCTAAGTCTTCACACCTATAGCCAGAAGCATCGTAAAATAGATGTTTGTGCCCAGTGTTCCGGTGACAACCTCTTCCTGATGAAACGCATAGCCATCCTGGGTTCGACTGGATCGATTGGGCGGAGCACGCTCAGCGTGGCTGAGTCATATCCCGAGCGGTTTCAGATTGTGGCGCTGGCTGCAGGGTCGAATCTTGAGGCTGCATTTGAGCAGGCGCGACGCTGGCGGCCGCGGGTCATCTCGATGGCGGCGGAAGCGGATTCCGATTCTTTGCGTGGCCGCCTGAAAAAAGAAGGGCTAGGCGAAATCGAAGTCACGCACGGTGCGGCGGGCACGGTACGCGTCGCGACCCATGCGGAGGTTGATTTCGTGGTCAGCGCCATTGTGGGCGTGGCTGGCCTGGAGGCAACGTACGAAGCGGTGCGCGCCGGGAAAGTTGTTGGGTTAGCGAATAAAGAATGTCTGGTTGCGGCTGGAGAGTTGATCACGGCCGAGGCCCGCAAGCAAGGCAAGCCGCTGTTGCCGATCGACAGTGAGCACAACGCGGTGCACCAGTGCCTGCGCGGCGGGCGCATGGACGAAGTGGAACGCATCTGGCTGACGGCTTCGGGCGGGCCGTTTCTCAACACGCCGCCGGCGGAGTTCGCGTCGATTACAGTCGAACAGGCATTGAATCATCCCACCTGGAAGATGGGGCGGCGGATCACCATCGACTCGGCCACCCTGATGAACAAAGGGTTTGAAGTGATCGAAGCGTGCAGATTGTTTCACATGCCGCCGGAAAAAGTGGAAGTAATTGTCCATCCCCAGTCGACAATTCATTCGATGGTGGAGTTTGTGGATGGCAGCATACTTGCTCAATTTTCTGTGACCGACATGCGGTTACCGATTCTTTACGCTCTAACATATCCAGAACGAATTCAATCGGATATGCGTTTTACCGTCAGTGACTTGCGTCATCTGGACTTCTGCCCTCCAGACCTGAAAAAATTCCCTTGTCTGCGCCTGGCTTACGAGGCGGCAGAGGCTGGCGGCGCAAAAACGGTCGCGCTGAACGCGGCGGACGAAGTGGCCGTGGCCGCGTTTCTGGAAAGCAGCATCGGCTTCAACGACATACCCAGGGTGATCGAAGATGTTTTGGGTGAAACGAGTTCCGTAGCACTCGACTCTATTGCGAAAGTACTTGAAGCTGACACCGAAGCCCGCCGATATGCTCAACAGCGGGTGGCGGAAGTCCAGAGAGAAGTTAAGAAAGAAGCTAAGAAAATAGAAAGGCCCCAGGCAACGTCTTTCGTGTAGTTTCGGAATCTAACCAGCTGGAGTATACGTACCCCTATTATGTTTGACTTCTCAAGTCTCTACTATCTGTACATCATCCCTGTTTTGGGCTTCATGATCCTAATCCACGAGTTCGGCCACTATGCCGTGGCCAAGTGGCTGGGAGTGCGGGTGGAGCAATTCGCCATTGGATTCGGCAAGCGGCTGGTGGGCTTCCATCACGGCGAAACCGACTATCGTATCAACGCGATTCCGCTCGGCGGCTACGTCAAGATGAGCGGCGAGAACCCCATGGACGAGCGCTCCGACGATCCGCGCGAGTTCATGAACCATTCGCGCTGGCATCGCTTCCTGATCGCGATTGCCGGGCCGACGATGAACATTTTGTTGGCGATTGTTTTGCTAACAACGATCTACATGGTCCATTACGAGTATCCGGCGGTGTATGACGAAGCGCCGGTGATCGGATGGGTGGCCAAAGATACGCCAGCCGACAAAGCCGGATTCCAGATCGGCGACCTCATTACGCGCATTGGTGACATCCAGAATCCCACCTGGGAGCAGATTGATCAGGAACAGGCTATGAGTCCCGGGCAGCCCCTCGTCGTCGACCTACAACGGAACGGGCAAACTCTGGAAAAGACCGTTGTGCCGGAGGCAATGGGCGTCGATGCGATCGGATACGCGGGCTGGACTCCGAAGGAACCGTCGGTCACCATCACCGATCTGCAAGAGAAGATGCCGGCGGAGAAGGCGGGACTGAAAGAAGGGGATACGATTCTCGCGCTCGACGGCAAACCCGTGCCTGCTTTGGGAGCGATGATCGAGAGCCTGGAAGTCACCAAGGACAAACCCATCACTCTGACCGTGCTCAGAAATGGCGAGCAGAAAACATTTACGCTGCAGCCGGTACTGTTGGAAAAGCGCTATCGCATCGGCGTCGGGACGATGCAGATGAAGGTGAAAACGCTGCCCTTTGGGCCGGCTTTGGACAAATCGCTGGATGAGAACAAGAACAATGCTTTGCTCATCCTGCGGCTGGTCAAGAAAATGGTGCAGCACAAGATGCCGCTGAAATCGATTGAAGGCCCCATCCGGATTGGCCAGGCGGCGGGCGAAGCGGCGCGCAGCAAAGGCTGGACTCCGCTGATGGGGCTGACCGCAGCCATCAGCCTGAATCTCGGCATCTTCAACCTGCTGCCGATTCCCATTCTCGATGGCGGCGTGATCCTGTTTCTGCTGATCGAAGGCCTGATGCGCCGCGACATCAGCATGAACATCAAGGAACGGGTCTACCAGGCCGCGTTCGTCTTCCTGGTGCTGTTCGCGGTGATGGTCATCGTGAACGACCTGATGAAGGTTACCGGGGCCGGCGGATAGGCAACTGTAGCCTAAGATTCTCGATCCGGTCGCACCCAACGTTGTCTCACCAAACGTTCTCACGCCAAACATTGTCGTACCAAACATTGTCGTACGAACGATGAGGGAGTCGAGGCCGGCTCCCTCATCATTTTCATTTCGCGACTCCCCTCGTCCACTTCGGCCCTGCCCGGCAATCGCAGACATTCGCACAAATGGGCCGGATGATCTGATACTATCTCCGGCAATGCGGTTCTGAGTAGCTCGAACCGGCTGCCCAATGCGGCAGTCATTCCGGAGGTTCGCGATGAACTCTTCTTCCGATTCTGAATCAACCACGAAGCATTCCTCGAACATATTTAAGAGCAGCATATTTAAAGGGCCCAACGGCCTCCGCGCGGGATGGCGGCTGCTCATCTTTTTTGCCATCTTCGCGCCCCTCGGTTACGTGGCCGGCCTAATCGTCGACCACGTTATAGACCCGGCCACAGATCATGAGACGCCCATGAGCGGCACCATCCTTATGGGAACTTTCCTGATCGCTCTCCTGTTGGCCACGTGGATTATGGCGAAGATCGAAGGACGCACGTTTGCCAACTACGGCTTGCCCTGGCGGCGGGCCTTCCGCAAGCAGTTCTGGCAGGGTGCAGCGATCAGTTTCGGCTCTCTCTTAGTGCTGCTGGCGGTGTTGCGTCTCGCCGGAGTGTTTTCTTTCGGCTCGCTGGCGCTTCATGGCATGGACATTTTGAAATACGCCGTGGCGTGGACCGTGCCCCTCTTCGTCGCCGCGTTGCTGGAGGATTTCTTTTATCGCGGTTATCTGCAGTTCACCCTGACCACCGGCATCGGCTTCTGGCCGGCGGCAGCCATCACGTCGCTGTGGATGGGCGGCATGCACTATCTCAATCCCGGCGGTCACGGCCTCGGGCCAATAGCCGCGACCGAATATTGCCTTGTCACCTGTCTAATCCTGCTCCGCACCGGCGATCTCTGGATGCCCCTGGGAATCCACTGGGCATGGGGATGGGGAGTCGTCTTCTTTTTTGGCCTGCCCTCCAGCGGGTTTGCGGGGAAAGGACACCTTCTAACTGGCAGCTTTCACGGCCCAGCATGGCTCACGGGTGGAGCATTCGGGCTGGAAGGGGGCGTGCCCAACCTCATTCTCCTGGCGATCTGGGGACTAGGATTCGCTACCTGGCTGCGGGGTAAGCGATATCCGAATGTCGAGGCCGGCGCTCCTAGCCCACCCCAACTCGCTGGCTCCGGCTCCGCTTCAAATGGTGGACGCACCCTCCAGATCGGAACCGCTCAGGGGTAGAGTTATTCGGAGGATTGAGCATACTACCGCCTTCCAGCGTGACTTCAGGCGCGAGAAGAAGGGACAGTACCCGACACGACCTCGATTCTATTGTCTCCGGCGTGGTCTCGCTCTTAGCCGATGACGCACGCCTCCATGAGAAGAACCGCGACCACGGACTGGGGAGGCGTTTGGCTGGATCATCGTCGGCAAGATCATCGCGAGTGCCATCTCAAGCCCGATCTGCTGATTTATCGGAAACATGATAACGAAGTTTTGCAGTTAGTTCGCATGGGATCGCACAGTGAGCTCTTCGGGTAAAAACAGGGGCATGTGTCCCGACTCACTGAACCACCGTGATAAAATAGAGCTTCCCTTATGGCCAATATTCAACGCAGAAAGACCGTAACCGTTCTGGTTGGGGGCGTGCGGGTTGGCTCGGATGCACCGATTGTGGTGCAGTCCATGACCAACACCGACACCGCCGACATCCCTTCGACCGTGCAGCAGTGCGCCGCCTTGGCGCGCGCCGGGTCGGAGCTGGTGCGCGTCACCGTAAACAATGACGACGCGGCTGCGGCCGTGCCCCACATCGTCGAGCAACTCGACAAACAGGGCATCCGCGTGCCGATCATCGGCGATTTCCACTACAACGGGCACGTTCTGCTGACCAAGTATCCCGAGTGCGCCCGCGATCTGGCCAAGTACCGCATCAATCCCGGCAACGCCAGCATCGGAAAGACCGGCGACTCGAACTTCCGCACCATGATTGAAGTCGCGGTGAAGTACCAGAAGCCGGTGCGCATCGGGGTGAACTGGGGATCGCTCGATTCCGCCTTGCTGACGAAAATGATGGACGAGAATTCCCTTCTCGCCGAGCCCAAAGACGCGCGCGAAGTCACCATGGAAGCGATGGTCGTCAGCGCGTTGAATTCCGCCGAGCTGGCCGAGAAATTCGGCCTGCGTCCCGACCAGATCATTCTCAGCGCAAAAGTCAGCGGCGTGCAGGATCTGATCGACGTTTACCGTGCGCTGGCGGCCCGTTGCAGCTATCCGCTGCATCTCGGGCTCACCGAAGCCGGGATGGGCGCGAAGGGCGTGGTGGCATCGAGCGCGGCCATGGGCGTGGTATTGCAGGAAGGCGTCGGCGATACGATTCGGGTTTCTTTGACGCCCGCGCCCGGCGGCGACCGCACCGAAGAAGTTCGCGTGGCCCAGCAACTTCTGCAATCGCTCGGCATTCGCAGCTTCACGCCGCAGGTTACGGCCTGCCCGGGCTGCGGACGCACCACCAGCACGTTCTTCCAGGAGATGGCCGAGCAGATTCAGACCTACCTGCGCGAGCAGATGCCGGCATGGAAAGGCCGCTACATCGGAGTCGAAGAGATGAAGCTGGCCGTGATGGGCTGCGTGGTCAACGGCCCCGGCGAATCGAAGCACGCCAACATCGGCATCTCGTTGCCGGGCACGTTCGAGGAGCCCAAGGCTCCGGTCTATGTCGACGGACGGCTGTTCACTACGCTGAAGGGTGACCGCATCGTCGCCGAGTTCATCGGGATTCTCGACGAGTACGTCGATTCGCACTACGCGGCGAGGGAAACCGTCAGCGAAGTGAGAGAAGAAGTTCCCGCCAAGGTTTAACGATTGCTGATTAATGATTTCTGATTGTTGATTGGAAGCCCCCAGATCCGACCGAACGGCTTCCAATCAACAATCAGAAATCAACAATCAGCAATTTTCCCTTCCCTATTGTCCGGTCAGCAGGAATACGGGAGCCTGCGGCAGCGGTTCGCCGTTGGCTTGCGGCTGCCCTGCGCTGAACGGGGCGAGAAGATCGGTCACCAGATTGTCGGACGAATTCACGCCGGTGGCGGTCGTGCTGGTAGTTGTGTTAACGATTGCCACTGAACCACCATCGCACATACTGGCGTAGACGCGGCTGCCGTCAGCGGAGGCGGCCGCGGACATGCGGAAGCGGGACGAGGCCGGCGTGTAGGGAATCACGGGCGCGCAGAACGTCACCGACGCCAGCGCGAAGGGTTGCACTTGATTCACCGGATTCGCGATCGATGGCATCAGAGGAAACACGGTGGTCTTCACCGCGAGCGTACCGGTATCGAAGACAGTGATTTGCGGAATCACGCATCCTTTGGCCACGCCGACGGCCACGTTCGGATCAGGACACGACGATCCTAAAGCCGTGGCATAGCTGGCCACGTAGAACCGGCTGCCATCCGGCAAGGCTGCTACCGATACGGGTATGACCGGGGAACAGGTCGCAGCGGTGCACCCCGGCGGCGGCGCAATGCTGATCGCCCCGGTCGGACTGCCAATGGGCGCCGGCGGATCCGCCGTCGCGTCGAACAGGTAAACTGTCCCGGCGGTCGGATTGGTCACGTACAACCGGTTCAGACTTTTATCGTAGAGCACAAAATTGGCGCCGGGACCTCCCACAGCCTGAGGAGAGCCGGGCATCACGGCGTTCGTAGCTGTATTGATCGTATAGAGCTCTCCATCCCCTTGAGTGATGACGTACAAGCGTTGGCCGTCCGGGCGCGCAACCGCCCACGCCGGAATTTTGCCAACCGGAGTCGTGGCTAGGGTCGACAAATCCGTCGGCGAAAGGTCCGCGACCGAATTGCTGCCCTGGTTGAGCACGTAGAGATTCAGCGCGTCGGGCGTCTCGACCATCGCAACCGGGTGCGATGCCGCGGGAAGGTAGGCAATGTTCCCGACCGTGTTGTTCACCGTATTGAGGTACGCGACCGAGTCGGTGCTGCTGAAATTGCAATTCGGATCGCCCTCAACCCCGTAGTTGGCGACGAACATGGCGTTATTTTGGCTGCTCGCCAGGTACACGGGGATGTACGGACAAAAAATCGGAACTGTCGCAGTCCCGGCGGTCAAACTGGAAGCTGCAGGCAGACCTGCAACGGGATCGACGTACTGGACCGTCGTGCCGTTGACGGATGAAATTGTGAAACACCCGTCGTATCCGGTCGGGTTCGAGCCCGAGACAGTCACATTGGCGATCACGATTTGCGCTGACGCTATGGTGCTTACCGCAGAACTCAGCGTGACGGTGACCACGTTGCCGGATTCACTAATGCCAGTGATGCCGGCAGACTGCGACGAACTGGTGTTGGGCAGAGCGAAAGTCGTCGGCGTGCCCAGGCCTGAGGCGAGCGGGCTATCGCTGGCGGGAAAGAATGCGGTGATGAGGTCAGTTCCCGCCGGGCACAGGCTGCCTCCCGCACTGGCCACGAAAACCCGCGAATTGTTGGGCAGGATGGCGGCATGGGTGGGGTTAATCCCCATGTTGGCCTGGCCGATGTCGCTGTCTCCCGATACGTCGATCTGGAGCGCAGTGCCGGGGTTGAAGGGCGCATTGACGCTGATGCCGAAGACGGCGTGAAAATTCGCCGGAGCTGGCGGGGTGATGTTAATGGGAATGACTACGGGGCGATAAATCTGGCCACAGGAAAGTTCGAGCAAGGTTGCCAGCGCGACCGCTGCCACCCAGCTCACACGTCGGAAACTCATCGGCACCCCGAAGAAGAAGTTCTGTTCGAATAATTTCGCATGATGAAGACAGAAGCAATTATTGTAACGATTGTGCGCCATCCGCGCTAGAGAGCGGGGCGCGGGGGCAGCACTCAGCACTCAGCACTCAGCACTCAGCACTCAGCAAGGGATGCGGCACGCGTAAGGCGGGATGCCTGACGCAGCTATTCGGCAGGACTGCACGAAGCAACTGCGCTGGTTCAAGGTTCGCGGAAGCCGAGTCCCGGGAGCCGACTCTACCGCCGCCGGGATTTCGCCGTTGCTGCCGCCGGTTCCTCCGACGTGATTGCAGCGGCGGGCTTCTTCCGGCCTTCCATCTGAGCCAGGCTTTGCTTCAGCGCGGCCATCAGATCGACGACAGGGGCCAGTTTCTTCGGCTTCTCAACGGCGGCGACTTCGCCGCCTTCCAGCTTGGTCTCGATCAGCTGCTTCAAATTTTCCTGGAAACTGTCTTTGTACTTCTCGGGATCCCACTCGTCGGCCAGGGCCTCGATCAACTGGTGCGCGACTTTCACTTCGGCATCCTTCAACTCGACGTCGGGCGCGCCGAAGCCTTCGACCTTCTTCACTTCTTCCGCGTAGTACATGGTATGCAGCATCATTCCGCCTTCGTGCGGGCGCAGGAAGACGGTGTATTCGCGGTTGTGCATGGTGATCTTGGCGATGGCGACATATTCGCTCTCCTCAAGCGCCTTGGTCAGCAGAGCATAAGGACGCCGCCCGGCTTCTTCCGGCATCATGTAGTACGACGATTCGAAATACACCGGGTCGACATCGCTGGCCTTCACGAACTCGAGAATCTCCATCGTCTTGGCGGTCTGCGGCTCGATTTTCTTGATCTCGTCGGGCTCGATGACGATGTATTCGTCTTTGCGAAACTCGTAGCCCTTGACGATGTCGGCGCGGTCAACCACTTGGCCATCGGCCAGGCAAACGTATTGTTGCTTGAGCCGCGACTTGTCAGTGCGGTGCAGCATGTTGAAGGAAATACCGTTGCTACGCGCGCCGGAAAACAAACGCACGGGCATGGAGATGAGTCCGAAAGTTAAGTGACCTGACCAAGTCGACGATGGCATGATGTCCCTCGCAAGGCAGTCCTGGAAGCTCGGGCCGCAGCCAGCCTCCGGAGTTTAGATGCTAAACGCCACAGCACAGAGAGTTTAGCCTAGAAGTGGACAGATTTGCACCAAACCAAGGGCATCGAGGGTATCGAAACTTGAAGCCGGAGGGAGTGGGGCTGGCCAGGGATGGGTACAAGGGGTTGTAGTTTACGGATCGGATTCCTGGGAAGACGCCGGCAGAACGGAGTCGCAAGAGCTTGCTCATTGCGCATCTGCAAGAATCTGGGGTATGATCCACACCGCCTTCCCCAACGGCCTGCTCTCCGCCGATCTTTTGCCTCAATTGAATTCAGGATTCTTCACTGTTCATGATTGAAGGAGTGCAGCGCATGCCGAACCATTCGTTCCGAGTTCAGTCCGGGCACTCGCTCTCGATGCTCAACCTGCTGGCCGTGCTGATATTTGCCACAATTGCGACTCCTGCGGCGCAGGGGCAGAGTTTCAAGGTGTTGCACGCATTCGCGGCTGGAGCAGCCGATGGCTACGATCCGATCTATGGAAGTTTGATCCTGGATGCGTCGGGCAACCTCTACGGCGTTACCAGTCTCGGCGGCGACGGAACCTGTGACGGCGGTTGTGGAGTTGTTTTCAAGGTGGATCCGACCGGGGGCACGACCGTGCTCTACAGCTTTTCCGGAACCACGGCGGACGGCAAATATCCTGAGGGATCTTTGGTGATGGACGCCGCGGGCAACCTGTATGGAACCACATCGGGAGGCGGGACTTCTGGCGCCGCCTGCAATGGCTACGGATGCGGAACCGTGTATATGCTGGACCCGACCGGCAAGGAGACCGTGCTTTACAACTTTTCCGGCGGAGTGGATGGCGCCACCCCCAATGCCGGTCTGGTTCGGGACGCTGCCGGCAACCTCTACGGAACCACGTACCTGGGTGGTGCTTACGATTGGGGCACGGCGTTCATGGTTGACGCGTCTGGAAATGAAACCGTGTTGCACAGCTTCAATGGTGCGACGGGGGACGGCGGGGACGTAATTGGAGGTTTAATCAGGGACACTGCCGGCAATCTGTACGGCATGACCCAGGGAGGCGGAATCAGCGGTTGTACGCCAGATCTCAACATCGGATGTGGAACGATTTATCAAATTACCCCGACCGGTGCGGAGACAGTGCTCTTCAGCTTCCCCTATCCGCCCACCGACGGAGAGTGGCCCGGCGATGAACGATTACTGCGTGACCACGCGGGGAACCTATACGGCACCACCCAAGCGGGAGCGAGCGATCCGTCGTACGGGAAGATCGTCAAGTTAGATCCGGCCGGAGGACTCACCATACTGCATTCTTTCGCGGGCGGCGCGGGCGGGGCAGACCCCTGGGCTGGGCTGATTCGCGACCCCGAAGGCAATCTTTATGGCACCACATCGTCGGGAGGCGGCGGTGGCGGCAAATGCTCGGGCGGCTGCGGAACCGTGTTCAGGCTGAACACAACGGGAGTGTTCACCGTACTGCACGAGTTCACCGGCGGGCCCGATGGCGGCATTCCTTTCGCGGGGCTGGTCCGGGACTCTGCGGGAAATTTATACGGCATGACGCTGGTGGGTGGCATCGGCGATGGGGTCGTGTTCAAGATCACGCTGTAGTGCGGCATCTGAGAATGGACCAAATCGGGGACGAGCACAATTCTGCCTCGGCCTTCGTTCTCGCGCCTTTTTTTCGCCCCTCGATTGATCCAGCCGAAGCCTTGCCTAAATTACTACGCCATATTCTGAAGCTTTCTCAATCGCCGCATCATCATAGGAAAAAACTCGTCAGGGGGCCTAATGATCGACCTGCGTTATCCCGTCGGCAAGTTTCACTTTGACGGGCCACTTAGCGAACAGCAGAAGCAGAAAGCCCTGGACGACATCGCCAGCGCTCCGGCGAATCTGCGTGCGGCGGTCAAAGGGCTTTCCGAGGCTCAGCTTGACACGCCGTATCGTCCCGAGGGGTGGACTGTGCGTCAGGTCGCGCATCATGTGCCCGACAGCCACATGAACGCCTACATTCGCTTCAAGCTGGCGCTTACCGAGGACGAACCGACGATCAAGGTCTATGCGGAAGATCGCTGGGCGAAGCTGGCCGACACGAAGGCGACTCCGATTGAAGTCTCGTTGACGATGCTCGATTCGCTGCACGACCGCTGGGTGCGCCTGCTGCGGTCAATTGGGCCGGAGGATTGGAAGCGGACGTTTCGCCATCCTGAAATGGGTGCGATGACTCTCGAGAAGACGCTGGCGCTCTACGCCTGGCATGGACGCCATCACGTGGCGCACATCACCGCACTTCGGGAAAGAAGCGGCTGGTAGGGCAGTCGAGCTTCCGGTGAATCGTTTGGCATTCCGGGCGTTGTCATTCCGAGCGAGGCGAAGAATCTGGGTTCTTGCTGGCGATGAGAGAAACCCGAGGTCCCTCGCTTCGCTCGGGATGACAGGGCAGGGAGATGACAGAGCACGGAAGCGGGAGAAATTCTTTCTACGTGATTCCCACCCGCCACAACAAATAGCTGCTCGCCTCACGCGTCACCGCGACGGCGCGCTGCCACGCGCTGTGGGGGAGCGAGTCCGGTCGCGGCGCGACGTAGACCGGGCCGATGCCTTCGTGCTCCAGCAGTTTGCGGATGCGGAAGACGTGGTAGGCGTCGCTGACGGCGATGCAACTGTGCAGGCCGTTGGCGCGCATAATGACGGCGACGCGCTGTGCGGATTCGGCGGTGTTCGATCCCTGGGTCTCGGCGATCAGCGCATTCTCTGGGATGCCGCGTTTGCGCAGGTGCTCCTCGCCGACTCCGCCTTCGCTGAAAGTAGGGTCCGCGGCCGCGCCGCCGGTCGTGATGACGACGGGCGCAAGGTGCCGCTCATAAAGATCGAAGGCGTGATTCAGCCGCGCGCGCAACACGGGAGACGGACGGCCTGAGTACTCGGCCGCGCCGAAGACGACGATCGCATCCGCGGGATGAAGTTCCTCGAGGGACGCCGTGTGTGCAACCTGAACAGCCGTAATCGCGAGGAACAACGCCACTGCTACGATGGCCAGAACCAGCAGACGAAGCCACCAGCGCGGTTGGGAAGGCTGGTTGGCGGATTCATCGGTCATTACTTGAGAATCATCCTTCGACCGTTCATGCTTCGACGTTCATACTGGAGCATTCGACCTTGGGCGTCTAACCTTTGGCGTCTAACCCTGAGCGAAGAACTTTGAAATTTCGTCGGCGGGAATCGCGCCTTCGCGAATAATGCGCCAGCGCGTGACTTCGTCGCTGAGATCGATGATGGTGGAGGCAACGTCCCGCGGAGAAGCGCCTCCGTCGACGATAATGCTGATGCGGCCTTCCAGTTGTTCGCGCACCTGCTCGGCGCTCGTGCACTCCGATGCGCCGCTGAGGTTCGCGGAGGTGGCAGTGATCGGGATGGCCGCCGCCGTGACCACCGCCAGTGGAATCTGTGCATTCGGCACGCGCAGCGCGACATTGCCGGTATTGGCAGTGACTTTAAGGGGCAGGCGTGAACCGGCCTTCACGATGATGGTTAGCGGCCCAGGCCAGAATTTCCGCGCCAGCGCATAGAATTCCTCGGGCAACGGTTTCGCCAGTTCCTCGGCCTGGTCGGTGCTCTCGATGAGCAGCGACAGCGGTTTGTGGCGCGAGCGCGTCTTGATGTCATACACCTTGTCGACGGCGCGCAAGTTAAAAGGATCGGCAGCCAGTCCGTAAAACGTGTCGGTGGGCATGCCCAGCACCTCGCCAGATCGGATCTGATCGGCGGCGTATTTCACCAGGGAAGACTCAGGAGTTTCGCTATTGATTTTCAGGATCTCGGCGCGCACGGCGCTCCCTTCTCTATCTGCGACAGCTTCGATTGTCTAAGCTCGATTTATTTCGACCGCGAAACCTACCATAATACGGCAAAACGCGGCAAGATGAGGCGGCAGCGTATGATTGCACTCACGCAAGCGTGAACCGGAAATGAATTGGAAATGAACCGAACCTCAGAATCAGCGCCCAGCGCCCAGCACCGGCTGCGCCGCATTGAAGGCCGCCACAACGCGCTGGTGAAAGAACTGCGGCAGGCATTCGCGCGCGCCGAGCGCACCGAAGACGGAAGCTGCGCCATCGAAGGTCTGCGCATTGTAGAAGAGGCCACGCGCAGCGGGCTGCGCTTTCGCGCAGTCTTTTTTAAAGAGTCGGCGCAGAACCTGGCGGAGCGGCTGCTTCCTCAGATTGGAGCCAACGTCGATACGCTGCTGTTGCCCGACAAACTTTTTGACGCCACCGTCCCCAGCGAGACGCCGCAGGGAGTGGCGGCGCTGGTTCGACTGAAGGAATTTTCTCTCGCGGATGTGCTGGAGCGGCTGCAGGTCGGCCCCGTCATCGTTCTCGCAGGACTGCAGGATCCGGGTAATCTGGGGACGATCCTGCGCTCGGCCGAAGCTTTTGGCAGCGCGGGAGTGGTGCTGGGCGAAGGCACGGTGAGTCCGTTCAATTCGAAAGTGATTCGGGCGTCGGCGGGATCGGTATTTCGACTGCCGGTCGTGATTGCGAAAGCGGTCGGCGGACTGGAAGAGATTTCGACCAAGCTGCGTGCGCAGAGTGTGCGTCTGATTGCCACGTCTTCGCACAAAGGCATGCCACTCGATCAGGCGAACCTCACCGGACCATCGGCAGTTTTTGTGGGAAGCGAAGGCTCAGGGCTGCCTCGCGCCGTGCTGGCGCAAGCGGATGAGTTGATCGCAATCCCGCACACGCCGCAGGTCGAGTCGTTGAATGCAGGCGTCGCCGGCAGCATCGTGTTGTACGAAGCGGCGCGGCAACGGCGAGGGCAGTGAAATCAGCGGATAGACGACCATCGTAACGATTCGTATCAGGGCATCGCTTTAGCGATGCCGCAAGTGGCGCGCGATGTTCCGGCTTCAGCCGCTGCGGAAAACTCGCATTGGCGCTGCAGCGCCTGAAGGCGTAATCGATTATTCAGCATTTGCGCTATGCCTGAAGGCATAGCCTGATACGAAACTGAGTTTCCTGCGGCAGACAAACCGCCGCCCTTGCAAAGCATGAAAGTTATCCTCGGGGCATTTACGCCAGTCCTCCGCCGTCGACGACCAACGATGCGCCTGTGATCCAACTCGACATCGGACTCGCCAGGAACAGAACCGCATTGGCAACGTCGTCAGGGGTACCGACGCGCCCTAGCGGACGATTTGCGGCCTCCCGCATGAACGTCTGCCTGTCCTCTCCAAGTTGAGCGCATTCGCTGAGCAGCATGGGAGTTTCAACGTCTCCGGGACACACGCAATTCACACGAATATTTTGCTTGCCGTGGTCGATGGCCATGGCGCGCGTCAGGTTTACGGCCCCACCTTTCGCGGCGCAGTAAGAGGCAGCGCGCGGACCGCCCTTGAGCGACCATCCCGAACCGATGTTGATGATGCTGCCTCCGCCGTTGCGGGCCATATGCGGCACGACTTCGCGGGAGAGCAGATAGATTCCCTTCAGCGTGACATCGAGCGCGAGGTCCCATTCGTCCTCGGTGAGATCGACGATGTCTTTGCGAATGGCGACGCCGGCGCAGTTGCAGAGAATGTCAATTTTGTCCCGTTGTGCGATTACGCTTTCGACGGCGCGCCGGCAGTCGGCGGCGCTGCGCACATCGCAGCTGACGAAAATAGCGGCTCCTCCATGCGTCTCGATGTCGGCGGCAGTCGCACGTCCTTTGATGCCGTCGATGTCGAGCAGGGCGACGAATGCTCCCATCTCAGCCAGGCGGAGCGAAATGCCCCGCCCGATGCCGGATGCAGCCCCGGTGACCATCGCCACCTTGCCCTCCAGCGACAGAAGCTGGCGCGTCCGTTCCTCGATCTTTTGCGATTGCTGTCCCATCGTGGTGAATCAGTCGCTAAGGTTTACCAGCGCCTTCTTCACCGCTTCCAGCGTGAAGTCGACGTCCGCATCGGTGTGGGCCAGCGTGACTATCGAATGCAGAGCCGCCGATGGCGATGCGTAGACGCCGAACGCAAACAGCGACAGCACAAACTTCTGGAAGGCGGCGCGATCCACGAACCGGCAGAACTCGCGGTAGTCGCGGATCGCGGGCTGATCGGTGAACATCAACTGGAACATGGGGCCGATTCTCTGCATAATTGCAGGGACGCCTTTGTGTTTGAACAATGACGACAGGCCGTCGCACAGCCGCTCTGCAATTCGCCAGGTGTGGACGAAAGCCGCGTTGTTATTGCGCGTGAGCACGCGCAGGTTGGCACGTGCGGCATACATTCCGATGCGCGAGCCGTTGTGGGTGCCGTAGTGCAGCACGCCTCCCCACTGCAACGCGTCCATTATTTCTGCGCGACCCACGAGCGCGGCTACGGGCAGGCCACAGCCAAGCGCTTTGCCGAAGGTCACCAGGTCCGGCGAGAGTTTGTAGTATTCCTGACAGCCGCCGGGAGCGATGCGGAATCCGGTCACCGTCTCATCAAGAATAAAAAGTATGCCGTGGGCGCGAGCCATGTCTTGGAGGCCCTGTAAATATCCCGTCGCCGGCGGAATCACGCCCATGTTGGCCATGACGCCTTCCGTGATAATCGCCGCAATCTGGCCGGGATGATTTTCAACTGCACGCTGCAGCGCGGGCAAATCATTCCAGGGCGCGACAATGGTGTCGTCGAGTGCGCTGCGATTCAGGCCTGAGCTGTCGGGAATCTTGATGGGGTCGCTGCGCAATCCCAGAGCAGCCGGGGGAAGCACATTGGAGCTGACCAGCAAGTCGTCGTGCCATCCGTGATAGTGGCCTTCGAACTTCAGAATCTTTGGGCAGCCGGTCACGCCGCGCGCCAGGCGAATCGCGGCCATCACGGCTTCCGTTCCGGTATTGGCAAAGCGTACGCGCTCGGCATTTCGCACCATGCCTTGGAGCATCTGCGCTACTTCCAGCTCAATTGGTGTCGCCGTGGCAAGGTGCGCGCCCGTCGCGGCGGCTTCGGTGATGGCTTCTACGATTTCGGGATGAGCGTGGCCCAGCGGGAGGGCGCCGAAGGCCATCATCCAATCGATGTATTCGTTGCCATCGATGTCGTAGATTCGCGAGCCGCGGCCGCGCTCCATGAAGATGGGATACTTGCCAAAGTTCGCCGGCCCGCGCGACGAAGAACTGCTGGCCTCAACCAGCACGCCCAGCGTGCTCTCGTAAAGCTGCCTCGACTTCTCGGTGGTGAAGGCCATCGGACTCTCATGGTACAGCAGAATCCCCGCGGGCCCCGCCCATGGCTCTCCTTCCGCGGTAACTGTTACTGAAATAGCCTGCAATCTTCCCCCGCACGATCATTCTTACTCTGCATGGCCGCCACCCCCGAAACATCCCCCAGAGACAGACGTGCATCCCCCCAATAGTTGGAGTGAGGCTTGAACATGAACAATTCGATTCTCGCCGTAGTTTTGCAACTCAGACGATTCGCTCTGAGACCGCTTTTCCCCTGCGTCGTGGCTGCTTCTCTTTGCTGGGGAGCCGTTGCAATAGCGCAAGAGAAGCCCGTCGAGGCCTCTCATAACGCGGGATGGGTGGTGATTCCGGTCGAGGAATATCGCGTGTTACGAGCTAAAGCATACCCGGTCGAGACCGATCCCGAACCGCCTCCGCTGGACGCTACGCTCACGCGCGTGGATTACGACCTGCACGTCACCGGCGACTTAGCTGCGGGACGGGCCAGCCTCACCGTGGACGTCTTGAAAGATGGATGGGTGCGCGTGCCGGTGCCCGCGGGCTTGCTGGTGCGCGAAGCGCGGCTGGACGGCAAGTTGGTGTCGTTGGTGCCGGGCGAGAAGGGTAAAGGCGGAGCGCATCTCTCGGCGCTGTTGTCGCACGCGGGACGATTCGAACTGCTGCTCGATGTGGATGTGCCGGTCACTTCCTCGGCGGGCGACGAGAGCATTTCGCTCCCTTCCACGGAGTCGGGAGTGACTCGCGCGACGGTGCTGTTGCCGCGGCAGGAAGTCGATCTGAGAATCGGCGGAGGATTACTCTCAGAAAAATCGGAGACGCCGGGCGAGACAAAATGGCTAGCCTACGCACGCGGAAATGAAGCGCTTACATTCACCTGGCGCAAGAAGACGGAAGATCATCACATCGATTTGCCGCTGCGGCTGCGCGGATCGCTGACGCAGCTGACGAGCCTGGCGGAAGATTCGACTTCCATTTATGCGGAAGCGAATTTCGAGGTCGTGCAGGGCGCGGCTCGCGAGGTGCGCATTCAGCTGCCGGAAAAAATAACGGTGAATCAGGTATCCGGCGCTCTGGTGGCGGACTGGGAGATGAAAGATGGCGAACTTGCCGTGACCTTCCTGGAGCCGGTCGAGCACAGCGCCAGCTTTGTGATCAACGGCGAGGCGCGGTTGCCGCGGGATGGAATCATCGACATTCCTCTGCTGCGGCTGCTGAACACGGAGCGCGACACCGGCGGAGTGGCCGTGGAAATTCTGGGAGCCGGCGAGATTAAAGACCAGAAAGCGCAGGGGCTCGAAGATGCCGACGCCAGCGATCTCGGCGAGATGGTGGCGAACCGGCAGTCGCCGGCGCTGGTCGCGTTTCGTGCGCGCTCGGGCGAAGCCGGTAAGACGAGGGCTTTATCCGTAAATGTGGCGCGTTACGACCAGCAGGCCGTGCTGATGGCGAACGTTGAAGAGGCGCGCTACCAGGTGCTGATGAGCGCCGACGGAAAAGAACTGGTACAGGCGCGGTACGCGGTGCGCAACAACCAGCGCAACTTTGTGAAGGTTACGCTGCCACCGGGCGCGGCTGTGTGGAGCGTAACGCTGGCGGGCCGGCCGGTTCGTCCTGGCCAATCGCCTGACGGCAGCCTGCTGTTGCCGCTCGAAAAATCGCGGGGCGGAGACGATGCGCCAGCCTTCGCGGTCGAGATTCTTTATCTGACAAAGGCGGCGGCGTGGCAGGAAAAAGGCCAGGAGAAAGTAACGCTGCCGGCGCTGGATCTTCCCATTTCCCGCACTGGGCTGCTGTTGTACTATCCGCCGCTGTTCAAGGTTTCGGCGGAGCCGGGAACGTTTAGGGCTCAGGAGTATATGAATCCGATCTCTGCAGTGCTGGAACCGGCAAGCGGGGGCGTTATCGGGGGAGTTATAGTCTCGGCGGCTGCACCGGCCGGGGCCGTCAGATTGGGTGATCAGTTGCAACCGTTCGCCAAAGTACAAGGCATTGAGGAAGACAAGAAAGACTCCACGCAGGCCCTGCTCGACAGCTTCAAGGCGAAATCACTAGGCGGAAAGGTGACCGGCATTCTGCCGATCAACGTTTCGTTCCCCGCGTTCGGGCCGTCGATATTCCTGGTTTCCGAACTCACCAGCGAGAACCAGTTTCCCGCAGCGGAGTTCAGCTTTCAGCGCGAAAAGACAAAGGGAGGTGTGCGATGAAAAACAGATTCTTCGTAGTGTTGCTACTCAGTGCGTGTGCGGCGATTCTTTGTGCCGCAGAAGATAAGTCCACGCTGCCCTTGCCCGATTCCGGCAACGTCACGCTGACTCTCGACGAATACAACCGGCTCGTGGAACTCGCGGCCAAGCCGCCGAAGCGGCCGGATGTCGCGCCGCTTCCCTACTCCATCAAGCATGCCGACGTGACGCTGCACGTTGAAAACGACGGCGTGTTGGGCACGGTGCAACTGCAGGGAGAAGTCTTCCGCAAGGGCGTGAGCAAGGTTCCGCTCACCAGCGGCATGACGGTTCTCGACGCGCACCAGAACGGCAAGGGCGTTCCCTTGCTGCAGGAAAATGGCACGCACATGGCTCTGCTGCCGGGGCCAGGAGAATTTTCGGTGGCCCTCGACACCGGGCTGCCGCTGAGAATCGAAGCGGGACGCGCTTCTTTCAGCCTGCCTGCGCCGGCCGCGGGCAGCGTGCAACTCGAACTGGTGATTCCCGGCGATCACACGTTTGCCAACATCAGCCCCGGCATCATCACCAGCCGGAAATCGGAGAATGGACACACCGCGATTCAAGCCACGCTGGTTCCGGGACAGTCCGCAAATATCTGGTGGGCTACGCGCGAAGCGGTGACGCCGGTGGCGCCGCGCGAGGTGCGGTTCCTGGCCGACGAGAAGACGCTGGTCTCGGTGAGCGAATCGGAAATGCGTTTGGCCGTGCTCGCTGACGTCACCGTCGTGCAGGGTGAGCCGTCGCAATTCCAGGTGGATCTGCCGGAGGGTTACGAAGTCACCGGTGTGACCGGGCCGACGCTCGATTCCACGGAGACCATCAACGGAGTCTTGACGCTGAAAGTAAATGCGCCCGGCCAGCACAACCACCAGTTCCTGATCTCGATGGAGCGCTCGATTAGCGGGGCCAAGGCCGACGCACCGTTCCTCAGTTTCAAGGGAGCACAGCGTGAAACCGGCGAAGTTCTGGTCGAAGGCGCAGGCACCATGGAACTCACCGCGACCGAAGGCGGCGGCCTGAAGCGCATGGACGTGAAAGAAGCGAATCCTTACTTGCGGTCGCTGGCGCATTTCCCGCCGCAAGCCGCATTCCGTTATCACCGGCAGGCCAACGAGACGCCAACCCTGGCGCTCGAATGGATGCGCTTCCCGGATGGCAGCGTGCTCGCGGCCGTGGCCGAGAGTGCAACCGTCACGACGCTAGTCACGTCAGAGGGCAAGTCGCTCACCGAAGTGAGGCTGGTCTTGAAGAATCAAGCACAGCCGTTTTTGAAAGTCACGCTGCCTGCGGGCGCAAGCATTCTTTCAGCTGACGTGGGTGGCGAACCGGTGAAGCCGGTGCAAGGCCCGGATGGAAGCCGTGTGCCGTTGCTGCGGGTGGGATTTCATCCGGCCGACTCGTACACAGTTTCGTTCGTGTTCATGCACTCTGGAGCGCCTTTTGCGAAGAAGGGCGGAGCGGATCTTAGCCTTCCCAGCATGGACATTCCTATCAGCCTGCTCAGTTGGGAAGTGTTTCTGCCGGAGCAATATAAAGTGAAAGATTTTGGGGGCGATGTGATTGCGGCCAATCTCGTTCCGCAACCGTTTCGCGAGGAAACCGCGATAAACAATCCAACCGGTTACAAGGGCTGGTTGAGCAACGCAAAACAACCGGCTCTTCCCGGTCAAATGGCCGGCTACGTAGTCGATGCCAGCGGAGCCGTTGTGCCCAACGTGCAGATCACGATCACCGCAGCCAACGGCGCGAGCCGCACCGCAACCACCGACTCGCAGGGCCGTTGGCTGATCGCTGGGCTGCCGTCGGGAAACTATAAGGCCCGAGCCGACGCGTCAGGCTTCAAGTCGAGCGCGTTCAACCTGAACTACAACGCCGGTCAACCATCGATGTACGACTTCCCGCTCAGTGTCGGCGCTGCAGCCGAGACTGTCGAAGTTGGCGCAGCGCAGGTAGCGCAGGTTCAAGCGGATACGGCGTCCATCGATGGCGCGATAACCGAACAAGAGGTCTCGTCGATTCCCTCGAACAGTCGCAACTCCACTCAGCTGATGAAGTTGTCTCCCGGCGTCTCCAACCAAAATACGACCTCAGCGAACGTGATGAACCTGCAGCGCCGGGTTGCGGGAGTGTTGCCGGTGGCCATCGATGTGCCTCGCGCCGGGACTTCGTTCAGCTTTGTCCGGCCGCTGGTTCTCGACGAGGAAACGAAAGTGACTTTCAGCTATAGGAGCCGGTAAGCAAGAATCAACGTTTGAGCTGAAATCTTGGGCAGATCTCTTGGGCTGAACTCGTGAAGAACCTCCGTGCCCCCGATTTCTGGCGGATGGCATAGAATGTCTTCGCGGAGAGCCGCTCATGAGCAATCCTGAGGATTGGAAAAAATGGGAAGGCCGTGTCGACGGGAAATTTCCGCTGCGGCAGTGGCTGGGCGGCTCTGACCACAGCGCGGTCTTCCTCACTGAGCGCCCCGGGCACACTGAGAAGGTCGCGATCAAATTGATTGCAGCGGACGGCGCCGAGGCCGAGCGCCAACTCTCGCGCTGGCGTGCTGCAGCGCAACTTTCTCATCCCCACCTGATGCGCATCTTCGATGCGGGGCGCTGCCGGTTGGACGGCAATCCGCTGCTTTATCTCGTCATGGAATATGCCGAGGAGGATCTGGCAGAGATTCTTCCGCAGCGGCCGCTAGCGCCTGCCGAAGTGACCGACTTGCTTCCCGCGCTGCTGGACGCTCTTTCATTTCTGCATGGCAAAGGATTCGTGCATGGCCGCGTGAAGCCGTCCAATGTGCACGCCATGGGCGACGAGTTGAAGCTCTCCGCGGATCAGATCGTCTCGTCGACGGAGACGAGCTCTGCGCGCGGGCGGCGCGACGTTTATGATGCGCCCGAAACGGCGGAGGGAATCGTCACGCCTGCGGGAGACGTGTGGTCGATCGGCGTCACTCTGGTCGCCGCGCTAACACAGAACGTTACTTTTCAGGGAGACGCGGCGCAGCGCGATCCCGATCCGCCGGCAAGCGTTCCGCAACCGTTCCGCGGTATTGCGCGCGAATGCCTGCACCTTGATCCCAAGCGGCGCTGTTCTCTGGAGGAGATCCAGGCGCGGCTGCAGCCCGAGGGGCGCTCGGTGCCGGCTGAGCTAGAAGCGCCTGCACCTCCCAGACGCAGGGCAGGGCGTGGGCCGGGCTTCATTATTTCTATCTCTGCGATATTGCTGGCGGTGGTGCTCGTCGGATTCGTCGTCTTCCACCATCGCGAAAAGAATGCGTCTCCGCCCAGCGCTACTGCGACCGGTCTGCCTGCACCCGAGGCTGTACCTCAGTCCGCACCACAAGCTGCGCTTCAATCTGCGCCACAATCCGCGCCTCAAGCTGCGCCTGAAACCGCGCCAGCACCAGCACCCAAGCCTCCGGTTAGCGAACCGATCGCTCCTTCGATGAAGGCGATCACGTCCCGGGGTGAGGTGGTGCACCAGGTTCTGCCTGACGTTCCTCAGAGTGCGCGGAGCACTATCACGGGCACAGTCAAGGTGAGTGTGCGGGTTGAAGTGGATTCGTCGGGCAAGGTGACAGCGGCGACCCTCAAGTCTCCCGGGCCAAGCAAATATTTTGCAGGCCTGGCTTTGCGCGCGGCGCAGGACTGGGAGTTTTCTCCTGTCGAAGTCGACGGCAAACCCACAGCCAGCGCGTGGCTTATCCAGTTTCGTTTCAAGCGTGCGGGCGCACATGCGTTGCCGCAGCGACTGACCGGAGAACGAGGGGCTCGCTAGTCCTTCTTCGTCTGGCGCAACTTCCACACGATCTGCCGCACCATGCCGAGCAGCAGCTTGGCGTCGTAGGCTTCGAGTTTGAAGCGCAAGATTAAGCGGCGGGCTTTCTTCTCGAACATGGCGTCCGTCCCCGGCTTCACGTAGCCGCTGATGCGCAGCGCTTCCAGCAAGCCCTCAGTAATGTGCTCGCTCTGGCCCACAGTTGCCGGCTCGACATTCTCCAAGGCGGGTGGAAGTGGCGTGCTCCGCGCCAATTCGTAAAGACAGACCGCAACGGCCTGCCCCAGGTTCATGGAAATGTTCTTCTCTTTCGTGGGGATATTCAACAGCCAGTGGCAATGGCTGAAGTCCTGGTTCGTCAATCCGATTTTTTCTGAACCGAACAGCACGGCAACCCGCTCGGTCTGGAGTTGCTGGCGGATCGCGGTGCCAGAATTCTCGTCGAGCCGCCGCACCGCGTCGGGCAATACGCGCTTGCGAATCGCGGTCGTCCCCACTACCAGGACGCAGTCAGCAACGGCTTCGGCAACGGTCTTGAATTCTTCCGCCTGCTCCAGCAAGTCGGAGGCGCCCACGGCGGAGCGAGCCTCGCGAAATCCATCCGCAAAAGGATTCACTAAGCGCAAGCGGTGTGCGCCGAAATTGCTCATGGCGCGCGCCGCTGCGCCAATGTTCAGAGGATTGCGCGGGCGCACCAGCACCACGACGAGACCGTCAAGATCCGAGAGCACAGGCAAAAGGTTAATTCCAGGAGATCAATTCCAAGGGGTCAATTTTACGACAGGCACGGCTGGCGAGCGATGGGAACGACCGCTCGGCAGTGGTGCAGTTTGAATCCTCTCACCTTCCTATCCCAATGGAGGCCTGGAAACCGGCTTCGCTGAAAGCCATGCCGCCGCAATCAAACACACTGTAATCAGGGTTGAGAAAACAATGGGGGTGGTGAAGGCGTATTTCCAATTCAAGACTGTGACTGCCACGAAGCAGATGGCGAGCGCCCACGCAATGCTTCGCACGTGTACCAAAGTCTCTGCCGGAAGTCCGCCCAGCAGCCACGCTAATACCGCGGCGAACAAAAGAAACACGGAGAAAAAAAGCCCGAACGCGCTGAAGAAGTCCCAATAAGTCCGGGTAAAACCTTGCGCGTCAAAATGGACGGAATGCATTGACTCAAGAACCGCGTCCGCTCGCCATTCCGGAATATTCTGTCGAAACCCAAACGTATGACCTGCGGAAAATAGCAGCAGAAGAACAGCAGCGATTCGATAAAACATAGATGCTTTCATTCTTGCCTCTCGATATCACGGCAGCGGCACCATATTCTGCAGCGTCGGTTCAAACTGTACCACCACCGCTGGCTCCTCTCAGCAACTGTGCTTCCGTTGCCTCTGGTGACACCGATTTGAAATTGTAAAATAAATGTCAAAACGCCCGTATTAGGCCGACTTTGCCGTCAAACCGTTGTAAGCTTCAGAGGTCGAAGTCAGTTCCGGCGGGGCGATTCGTGATTAGCTAAAACCGGAAACTCTCCCACCGATCACAGGACAATTTCTACTATGGGGAATCTTGCTGCGCCACTTAGTACCGCGAGAGCAGTCAATCCAGATGCTTCCACCAAAGCCGCCGGTCGCATCCTCGTGGTCGAAGACGACCCGGCCGTGCAAAAGGCCTTGCGCCGACTTTTTGAGACCGAGGGATATTCCGTGGAAACGCAGTCTGACGGGCGATCCGCGCTGGATAGCTTTCAGGCATCCCCGCCTGCCGCCGTGGTTCTCGACCTGCGGCTGCCCAAGGTTTCCGGCCGCGACGTATGCAAAGAGATCAAGGCACTGGCTCCAAAGTTGCCCATCGTCGTGCTCAGCGCCGCTAGCGACGTCTCCGACAAAGTGTTGCTGCTTGAGTTAGGAGCGGATGATTACGTAACCAAGCCTTTCAGTCCCCGCGAACTGCTGGCCCGGGTGCGGGCCGCACTGCGCCACACCACGCGCACTCCGGAGGCACAGGTAGTCAGCTTTGATGGCATCACCGCGGACTTCAAGAAAATGGAGATCAAGCGCGATGGACAAGTCGTAGTCCTGACTGCCCAGGAATTCAAGACATTCCAGTTTCTGGTGCAGAATGCCGACCGCGTCATCAGCCGCGACGAATTGCTGAACGAAGTCTGGGGTTATCAGAACTATCCTTCGACCCGCACCGTCGATAATCACATCTTGAAACTCCGCCAGAAACTGGAGAAAGACCCCTCGAGCCCGGTACACTTCCGTACAGTGCATGGCATGGGATACAAGTTCGTCCGCTGATTCCTTTGAATCCGTTTCCTGAACCCGGGCCCCGTTCTTCTTCGGCAGATTCGCCGCCCGAGTCTGCCGCTGGACTTTTGCCGCGTCTGCGGCTGCGTACTCGATTCCTGCTCTCAATGCTGCTGATTACCACTGGTCTCACCACCACCAGCCTGCTGCTGGTGCAGCGCAGCATTCGCAGCAACGTCCGGCAAAGCATCGCGGTCAACCTGCGCAATTCGGTCGCCGCTTTTCAGGATTTTCGCCACGAACGCGAAACCATGCTGACCAGCGACGCGGCTCTGCTGGCCGACCTTCCCATTACCCGGGCCATCATGACCAGCCCCGATCCGGTCACGATTCAAGACGCGTCGCAAGACATTTCGCAGATCGCGACCAGCGATCTTTTTGTGATGGTCGATCGCGGCGGTCGAGTCGTCGCGCTGCATACTAAAACTCCCGGATTCACGAAAGAGGCGGCGGAAAGATATTTCCAGCAGTCGTTTGACGACGATCGCGGAGAATCCAGCCACTGGTGGCTGGGCGATCATCACCTCTACCAGGCCTTTATCGAGCCCATCTACCGCGGATCAAGGGCCGATGGAACTCTGCTCGGCTTCCTCGTCATCGGCTACGAGATCAACGACCGCCTGGCCGCGGAAGTCAGCAAAGTGGCCGGCAGCCAGGTCGCTTTTTCTTGCGGCAACGAAATCGTGGGTACGACGCTGACTCCGGCGCAGGTGCGAGGTGGCAGCATTCAGCAACTCATCGCCGGATCGGCGCAGGATGATCCCGGGGACATCTCGCGAGGCACCGAGAAGGACATCGAGATCGGCAGCGAACGTTTCCTCGCCACTTCCCTCGTACTTTCCGGTTCCCGGCCGATTCCAGTTCGCTTGAGCGTCCTGGGTTCTTACGATCAGGCGACGAAGTTTCTGGATCAACTGAACCGCTATCTGCTTCTGCTGGGTCTGGCTGCGATCCTGGTGGGCAGCGGCCTAGTGTTCTTTACGTCGCACACTTTCACCCGGCCCCTCGGCAATCTCGTCGCCGGGGTACGCGCCCTGGAAGGCGGAGACTTCCATCATCCGCTCGATCCTCGGGGAGGAGACGAAGTCGCCGAATTAACCCGCGCTTTCGATCGCATGCGCACCAGCCTGCTCAAGAGCCAGCACGACCTGCTGGAGTCCGAACAACTGGCCACTATCGGACGCATGGCCAGCTCGATTTCGCACGATCTGCGCCACTCTCTCGCCGCCATCGTCGCGAACTCTGAATTCCTTTGCGACAGTCACCTCACGCCCTTGCAGCGCGAGGAGTTGTATCAGGAAGTTCGCAGTGGGGTGAATCTGATGACCGACCTCATCGATTCGCTGCTCGAATTCGCCCGCACCCGCGAATCGCTAAGCCCCGGGCATGCCAACGTTGCGGAAACCATTCAGCGCTCGGTGCTGGCTGTGCGCCTGAATCCCCGGCATCACTCCCGCTCCATCGATGTGCTGTGCGCTGCCCAGGTTGCAGGATGGTTTGACCAGCGCAAGCTGGAACGGGCTTTGTATAACCTGATATTGAATGCCTGCGAAGCCGCTCCCGGCGTGGGCGGCACGGTGGAAGTCACGGCCGCTGAGGTTGCAGGTTCCATTACCATTTCGGTCGCCGACAACGGTCCCGGAATCGCCGAATCCATTCGGGAGCGCTTGTTTCATCCTTTCGTCAGCTACGGCAAAGAGAACGGCACCGGCTTAGGGCTGGCGGTGGTGCTGAAAATCGTGCAAGATCACGGCGGCGAGATTGTCGTGGAACGCACGGCGCAAGGCAGAACGGTTTTTCGCATCGTGCTGCCCGGGCGCCTGCAGGATGCTTCCCGCAACGGCAACAGCGACGAAGAACCCGGCGTGGATGCGGCTTCACTTGTTCCCGCGCGGCGCGATGATGCCCGACGGAATTCGATTTCGAATCCGGGCCCGTAGGCGCAATCCGTCTCTTCGCCGAAGTGCCTGACCCTGATCATGACCCTGGATGGTGTAGGAGGACGGTGTGAAGAGCCTTAAGATTTTTTGGGTTCCGATTTCTGTTCCGAATTCTGTTCACTGGACCGTATTGGCGGTCGCTTTCTTCTTATTCGCCACACTCGGCTGGACGCAGCAAGCGCCCGCTGCTGCTGCGTCGGCGCCGGGTGAGGCCGCCAACGCCGTGCGTGACCTGCAGGATCAGGTCCGTCAACTTCGCGGTCTGGTGGAAGAGATGCGCGCTGAAAATGCCGAGTCCCGCGCCGAGATGCACCAGTTGCGCCGCGACCTCGAATCCACACGCGCGCTGCTGGAGCATCCCGTGATGCCCGCGAATGGCGGCGGTGCGACAGTGGCGACCGCTTCGCCGGAAAGCGGACCGGGCATTCCCTCGGGCGCGGCCGCATCGGGCACGCCCAGCGCAGCAACTCCCCCGCTCGAAGAACGGATTCAGAAGCTGGAAGAATCCACTTCGCTGATCGGCTCGAAGATCGACGAACAATACCAGACCAAAGTCGAGAGCGCCTCTAAGTACCGCGTGCGTCTGCACGGCATCGTCCTGATGAACGCTTTCCGCAATGTGGGCGGAGCCGACAATCTGGACTTCCCCAGTTACTCTGAGCCGGTCGCGGCGGGCTCGTCCGAAGCCGCTCTCGGGGCTACCATGCGGCAGTCGGAAATCGGCCTCGAAGTCTTTGGGCCGAACATCGCTGGAGCCCGGACTTCCGCCGATGTTCAGCTCGATTTCGCCGGAGGATTTCCCGCCACGGGCAACGGCGTGAACTTCGGAATCGTGCGCCTGCAGACCGCCAATTTGCGATTCGATTGGGATCACACGTCCATCGTCGCGGGCCAGGACGCTTTGTTCATTTCGCCGCTATCGCCCACTTCATTCGCATCGTTGGCCACGCCCGCGTTCGCTTTTGCCGGGAATCTTTGGGGCTGGACGCCGCAACTTCGCGTCGAACACCGCTTCTCCGTTTCCGACCAGCAGACCGTAACCGTGCAGGCGGGAATCCTCGATAACCTCGACTGGGAATTTCCCTCCAATTCGTTCAGCCGTACGGCTCAAGCCGGAGAAATGTCCGGGCAGCCAGCCTACGCCTTGCGCACCGCCTGGTCGCGTCCGGTGTGGGAGCGTCCGCTCGGCTTCGGCGTCGCCGGCTACTATGGGCGCCAGGGCTGGACTTGGGGCCGTTACGTCGACGCTTATGCCGGAATGGCGGATTGGCAAATTCCTATCCTGCCGCGCCTGGGCCTCTCGGGTGAGTTCTATCGTGGACGCGGCATTGGCGGACTCGGCGGCGCAATCGGAACTTCCATTGTGTATGGGGGCGATCCGTATGTTTCCCACACTCCGATCCGCGGCCTCGACACCGCGGGAGGATGGACCCAGCTCAAGTTCCAGTTGACTCCCAAGCTGGAGTTCAACGGCGTGATCGCCGAAGACGATGCCTTTACCGGCGACGTGCGCGGTTTCGCCACCGATCAAGACAACTTTGGCCCGATTCTGGGACGCAATCGCGGCGCTCTGGGAAATATTGTTTTTCGTCCGCGCTCCGACCTCCTGCTTTCTGCGGAGTTCCGGCGATTGCACACGTTCCCCATCTACGACAGCAACAGCAGCACCAATCAGGTCAATCTATCCCTGGGGATTTTGTTTTGATAACTCGCGCGATCGTTCGCGGAATCTTGCTCTTCGTTATTCTGGCAGCAGCGGTGTGCTCGCCCGCCCAGCAATCGCTGAAGGGACACGTGCAGTTCGTCCGGAACGGTCATTCTGCGGCGAACCAGGCGGCGAACCCCGTGGCGAATCCCGGGACGAATCCCCCAGCGAATCATCCGGCGAACGCTGCGCAAGCCGTCGTCTGGCTGACTCCTTTAGGATCGACGGTTGAACCACTCCGACAAGATCCGTCACGGATTCCGCAACTGGTGCAGAAAAATAAAATGTTTCACCCTTCGCTTCTTGTGATTCCGGTGGGGGGCAAAGTGGAGTTTCCCAACCACGATCCGTTTTTTCACAATGTGTTTTCGCTGTTCGAAGGCAAGCGCTTCGATCTTGGACTCTACGAAAGCGGAACCACCCGCGTCGTGCAATTCGACAAGCCTGGGATCTCGTTCATCTTCTGCAATATTCATGAGCAGATGAGCGCGGTGGTCATCGCCCTGGCAACGCCTTACTACGCCATTTCCGATGCGCGCGGCGACCTCACCATTCCTAACGTTCCGCCGGGCCGCTACGAGCTCCAGGTGTTTCACTCCGCGGTCGCGCCCGACGCGCTTCGCGCTCTGAGCCGCGAGATTACGGTTGCTCCCGGAGACACTTCGCTCGGAACCTTCACCCTGACTGGGACTGATGTCGCGCAGGCGCACAAAAACAAATATGGACGCGACTACGACCGGCCTGACCCCGACAGTCCGGCTTACGCGAGGCCGTAGTCGGCAAAGTTTTACAGACGAAAAAAAGAGGACGTGCCGCTAAGCACGCCCTCTTTCGCCTCTGTCTTCACTTCGTTTACAGCAACTCGGCTACGCAAACCCACTTCAAATGCAGCGACGTTGCGGCAACATCTCCCTCCATTAGTGATGGCCACCGCCGCCGCTGTGTCCGCCGCCGGACGAATGTCCACCACCGCTGGGGGCACTCCCATGACCGCCACTGGGCGCGCTATGTGATCCACCGTAGCTCGGCGCACGATAGCCGCCAGAAGACGGACTGCGCACGATCGGCTGCCGCATATCCAACTGCGGACGCGAAGATGAGCCGCGCCCGTAGCCGTCGGAATACGAGCCGCTGGCGCGCGCTCCTGTCGAACTCGCCGCAGTCCGGTTCCAGTAGCTGCCGCTACTGGCACGTTCTGATTGTCCGCTCGATTGTCCAAGAGACGATCCGTTAGACGCCGCGCCCGATTCTCCGCGGGCAGCGTCATTGTGGGACGGCGGCGTAAACGGCCGGAATCCATCCCGGTTGGCAGTCGAAGCGGACTGCGCGGTGCTGCGCCCTTCCGTATTCGACGAGCTGGCCGCTGACGCCGATGCCGATGCAGACGAACGAGCGCTGCTGCTCGGCGGCGTGAACGCTCGCGTAACCGCACCCGACCTTTCCGTCGAGCCATTCGTGCCCTGCGCAGACGTTCCCTGTGCGGACGTGCCCCGCGCCGCTGCGGATTCGCCCGCGCCCTCACGCCCGCCCGCCGGAACTGCGCCGACATGATTCTGCGCCATACTCTGACGCAGGCTGGCAGTCTCCTGTTGGAACGACTGATGCGATGTGCTGTTGTGCGCCGTTCCGAAGAAATGTTCCGAACTATTACCATTGCGCACTGTGGACGGCGCCGCCGCGCGTCCGCTGGCCGACAGGCTTGCCCGCGATGGAACCACGGGCAGGTTGCCCGCCATCATGCGCGCGCTGCCCAACTGCTCGTGCGTCGCCGCTGCGGCCGTCACCCGGCCTGCACCGAAGTGTCCTGCGTTCACGGTCGACAGAGCCCCACCAACATGGGCGTCGTGAATGTTGGCGATATTCGAGAAGCGGGTTCCGGCATGCAGCGGAGCGAAGCCACCGAAGCGGTCATACCCGCCATAGCCGCCACGGAAGCCGACCACGCCGAACCGGCCGCCGTATCCACCCCACCACGGATGGAACCAGTCGCCGGGCCCGATCGGAAGCCAGCCGAAGCCGCCCCAACCACCCCAACCAAATCCGAAGCCAAAGCCCGCGCCCCAGCCCCAGAACGACACATACGCCGGCGCCCAGAATGGACGATAGAATCCGCCAGCGTAGAGTCCCCCCGCGTAGATTGGGCCAGGCCACCACGCCCACGCGCCGCCATAAGGAAACCAGCGCCCGTAGTGATACGGCGCCCATCCCCAAGGCTCGTACCCAACCCACGTCCAGCCGTAGTAAGGTTCGTAAGTCCAGTTGCCATCGCGATACGGAACCCAACCATCGGGCTCGTTCGGAACCCACACGTCGCCGTAGTCGGGAACACTCTGCCAGCGCCCATACGCGTCCAGATCCTGTGTTCCCGTGTAGTAATGATTGGTGTGATGCCACGAACTGGCGTTGCGGATCATGTGATCGCGGTCGCTGTTCCAGCGATCCCAATCGTCGCGCGCTGGAGCCGGTGAAATCTTGTACTGCGCAGAGTTGCTGTCGCCGCGCACCGTCGCCATTTCTCCCATGCGAACTTCGGCGCTGCCCTGCGGCGTCGCAATCTGCGCTTCGCCCTCGCGCACGATCACGAGTGTGTCGCCATCCGGACGCACTTCGATGCGGAACACGCCATCCTTGTGCGCGGGATTCACAGCAACGTTGGGAGTATCGATCTCAGGCTCGGCTTCGCTGTCTCTCGACACCGAGTAGGTTGCGAGGCCCTGTCCCAGCTGAATCTGAATATTTTTGTGCGTGAAGTTTGCGATGTTGGCTTTGGAGTTCGCGCCCAGGCGAAGAGTGTTGGCAAAATCGAGCTGCAATTCGGTGCGGGCGTTGGCGCCCGTAGAAACCTTGTCGCCAGTCATGACCGGCTGATTCAGCACCGCCGCCGACCAATCGCCCGAATCACCGCGCTGCGTGGAAACATCACCATGAATCAAACTGACGCGGGCCACGCCCTGGTCCGTCTTCGCCGGAGCCTCGCCGGACGGTCCACCGGGCTGAGCCTCAGTGGGCTGTGCGTCGGCAGACGGCGCATCGCTAGGCGGCGCCTGCGGCCCGGTCTGATCTTGATCTTGCCCCGTCGGCCCCTGATTCGGCTGAGATGGTCCCGGTTGACCCGCGCTAGGTTTACCCTGCCCGATTTCCATGGGCGCACTGGGCTGATCCGAAGGCGCCGGAGTCTCTTCGGTCGTTTGCGCCAGCGCGCCGATCGACATTGCGCCCGATAGCGCCAAAGCTAAGACTGCCAAACCTGCTATGAACGTACCTCGTACAAATTTGCTTTTCATAACCCACCTCCCCGAGCTGGTCCTGACTATAGAAACCCGCATATCGAGGAATCTCTCTGCCAAGAGGATGGGCAACTGCCGTGCCAAACCCGGCCAAATGTCGATAATACAACTCGTTTGTTTTCAGCGAGGAAGATGATGGATTCAGCGCGTAGGCAGGCTGCATTCGATGAAGTTGGCCGACCTCAACCAAGGGTGGTGGTTTTCGGCCACTGCGGCATTCGAGAAGCTTGATTGGGTCGGAGGCATGGCCTGTGGATATCGAGCAACAATTTCCGAATTTAATGTTCTCCGGGTGCGAGTGGATCGGCAGGGCATTTGGGTTCAGTATGTGAGATTCGGAACTGCGATTCAATAATTGCCAAAGGATGGACCCTTCCATGAAACCCCTACTCCCCTTTCTGTGTGGCTTGGCCCTGATTGCAGTCTCGGCGGCGCAGAGTGCCCCCGAAGCCAACGGCCAGTCGCCCTCGTCGACTCCCACGATTACAGGTGTGCTGGAAGGCTCGCGCGTACCGGTTTTCACGACGCCACAAGACTCCTGCATGCCCAACGACATTCCGGATGCGATGGCCCGGGCGTTTCGCGATTCCACCGGCACAATCCATTTCATAACCGCGAGCTCTGACCTGTTCCAAAGCCTGGGTCCCACTCTTGACAGCCTGCAGCACAGTTGCCAGCCGGCGTACCAGTCGGCGAACGATCCCGATCCCGCGCACTTTAACGACCAGGTCTGGATCGATTCGTTCTTCACCTTCGATGGTAAGAACATCGCCGCTCTGTCGCACACGGAGTATCACGGCTGGGCGATCCACGGAGAGTGTCTCGCTCAGGGCAACAGCCAGTACAGCGCGTGCGAATACGACTCCGACACTTATCATTTCTCCGAGGATGGCGGCTACCACTTTAAAGCGCCCAAGTTGCCGGGAAATTTCCTGGCAGGAGTTCCCTACGAGTATCAGATCGACCGCGGCCCCATGGGTTACAGCGTCGACACTAACATTGTGGAATTTGACGGTTGGTATTACGCCGTGGCCACGGATTGGACCTGGCCTCCGAACTGTTCCGGCGACCAGAGCCCGAACCGCTGTCTTGTGCCCAACGGCGGCGCACCGATTCGCACCTTGGACGTCTTTGATCCAGCGTCATGGCGCGGCTGGAACGGCACGGATTTCTCGGTGACGTTCGTCGATCCCTATCTCGGCCCGGTTTCGCATCCTGAAGAGCACGTGTACACGCCGGTTCCGTACATGGGGTTTGTGAATGCGATCAATATTTATCAATCGGCGGATCTAGTGGTTGCTACGCTGTGGGATTATTGGGACGGCCAATTAGGACCTCCGGGTCTGTACCTGACTACGTCGACAGATCTGGTTCACTGGACGAAGCCGACTCTAGTCGTCACCGTAAAGGAGCTCAGCAAAGATGATCCTAAGGGAAGCTGGCTCTATGCGTACTTTTCTTTGCTCGATCCGGCCGCGCCGGATTTGAACTTTTCGATCCTTGGCGACCACCCCTACCTCTACTACGTGCGCCTGAATAATAACAACGCGTCCGATCGCGTGCTGTTCCGGCAAAGAGTCCAATTGATACTGAATCAGTAGAGGTTCTAATGATTTGGGCAAGCCTTATTTGGGTAAGCCCTGCACGAAATCTTCGAGCACGCGATTGAATTTCTCCGGATCGTCGACGAACAGGGCGTGGCCGTCGCCGTCGAATTTCGCCAACTGGAGCTTGTCGCCCAGCTTGGATTTCAGGAAGTCAGCGGTCACCTGCGAGCCGGGCTGATAGGCAAAGAGCACCGGCCGATTCATCCGCGCCAAGCCGGGTGAAAAATCCTTCACCGCAACCATGTCGTAAATGAGAACCGCCGCCGTGTCGGCCGGAACCTGGATCGACGCGTCGACGACGCGCTTCAGGTATTCTTCCGGCTGCGGCTTGTTGTACATGCTGCGAACGAAACCGTCGGCTTGCTTCTGGCGATCCTGCTGAAGCTGGTTCATCCATCCCGACATGAAGGCGAACGCTTCGGGGCTGAGTTTCTCCCAGAGATATCCGTCGACCAGCACGAACCCGCCGACGTTGTCGGTGCCGAATTGTTCGGCATACTTCACCAGTTCGCCACACGCCATCGACCAGCCCACCAGGACCGGCTGCTTCAGGCCGAGGTGATCGACCAGTTCCTTGTAGTCGCGAGAGCGGGTTTCGGGAAGATGGCCGTAGGTCGGCTTGTCGCTGTCGCCCTGCGAACGCGGATCGACGGCGACGACGTGATATTTCTTCGCAAACTCGTCGATCTGCTTTTGCCAGATCCACGCCGGCATGGTCCAACCCGGAATGAAAACGATGGCATGGCCGCTGCCGGCTTCAAGGTAGTGGATGCGGACGCCGTCGGAAGTCTTGAAGAAATCGCTTTTCGCCGACTGCGCGACGACGCCCGGCACTGCCAATATGCACGTCAATAGGCACAGAATGACTGCAGCTAGTTTAGTTTTCATTTCGCTCCTGCTGGTCGCAATCGAATGCATTATTTCGGCTTCCGTCTTTTTCTCGACTGTGCGCCATGCCAGATCGTTATGATCGTGACCCGCGTTCTCTTCACGGAATACACAACGATATACGGAGTGCCACCAAGCACCAATTCGCGGATTCCAGGTTCTGCTCCCACGCGGCCCAGATTGGGGTGACTTTTGAGCGCTTCTACTATGGCGACGATGCGCGTAGCCAATCGACCGGCAGCGTCAGGCTTGTCCTTGGCGACATAAGTTCGAATTTCTTCCAAGCGTGCTCGTGCGAGGTGGGACCAGACAATCTCCACTAACGCCGCGCCTTGTCATTGTGCTGCTTACCGCAAACGCATTTCGGCGGCTGCAGTTCCCGGCTAGTGCCCCAGGACAGCAGCCACGCCTTCATATCTTCGTGCCTAATGTAGTGGCCGGACTTCACCTGGCGATCCGTCTGGCGGAGTTCAGCCAGCATTCTCTCTTGGTCGGCAACGTACGACTCGACCGCATCAGAGACGAGGAAATTAGAGCTTCGCCCGGATGTTCTAGCCAGCTTCGCCAGCCGCTTCTTCGTCTCCGACTTCAGACGAATGCTGAGAGTCGCGCTGCGTGTGTTCGCCATGAACACATTTTAGCACACAGGAGCACTCATCCTTTTAACTCAGGGTTTTCTCAAGACTCCTTCTCGCCTTCGTCGGAGATGCCGATTTTCGAGAGGCGGTAGCGCAGGGCATTGCGGGACAATCCCAGCAGGCGCGCGGCCTGGCTCTTGTTGCCGTTGGCGCGGCGCAGGGCTTCCTGCACCATTTCGTCTTCCCACTGTTCCAGGGTCATGCCTTCGGGAAGAAATCCTCCGGCACCGTTCGCCACTTTTGCAGAACGGGTGTCCAGGTGAATATCCGCCGGAGTGAGCACGCTGCCTTTTGCCAGCGCGCACGCGCGTTCGACGATGTTCTGCAACTCGCGGACATTTCCCGGCCAGTGATAATTCACCAGAATTTGCATCGCTTCCTGCGTAATGCCTTCCACGGGCTTGCCCGATTCTCCGGTGAAACGCGAGATGAACAGATTCGCGAGATCGGGAATGTCCTCCTTGCGCTCGCGCAAGGGCGCGATGTCGATGGGCACGACGTTCAGGCGATAGTAGAGATCCTCGCGAAACGTTCCCTGCTCGAGCGCCGCGCGCAGATCGCGGTTGGTGGCGGCGATCAGGCGCACGTCAACCTTAACTGTGCGCGTACCGCCAAGGCGCTCGAATTCGCGCTCCTGCAACACTCGCAACAATTTCACTTGCGTTACCGGAGGCACATCGCCGATCTCGTCGAGGAACAGCGTTCCCTTGTCGGCCAGTTCGAACTTGCCCGGCTTGCTGGCAACGGCTCCGGTGAACGCTCCTTTTTCGAAGCCGAACAATTCGCTTTCCAAAAGATTCTCAGGAATAGCGGTGCTGTTGATCTTAAGAAACGGTCCCGACGCGCGACGCGATTTCTCGTGAATCGCGCGCGCGATCAAGTCCTTGCCCACGCCGCTCTCGCCGCCCAGAAGCACGGTCGCATTGGTAGGGGCGACACGCTCCACGGTGGCAAGCACTTCCTGCATCTTCGGGCTGCGGGCAACTACATTGGGATGAGTGTAGCGTTTGCCCAATGCTTCGCGTAAAGACCGGTTCTCTTCCCGCAGGTTGCGGACGTCCAGTTCTTTGTGGATGACCATCCGCATCTCAGTCAGCGAAAACGGTTTCAGGACGTAATCGCTGGCGCCCGCCTTCATGGCCTCGACCGCGGTTTCGACGCTGCCGAAGGCGGTCATCACAACCACGGGCAACGCGGCGTTCTGGCGTTTGATAGTCTGCAGAAATTCCAGGCCGTTCATGCCAGGAAGTTTCAAGTCGGTCAAGACCAGATCAACTGGATTTTCGCGCAGCAGCTTCAGGCCGCCCTCGGCGTCGCCGGCGGAGAACGTAGTGAAGCCGTCTTCGCCGAGATTCAACTCGAGCAGGCGGCGCATTTTCGCTTCGTCCTCGACGATCAGAATTGCCGGCATGGGCGCGCCTTCTTAATTCGCGAAATCTTATGAGATTACCAGATGAGCCGCTGACCCGAGCGTGGCGTTCTCGCTGGCAGCAGGGAAAAATATCACAAAGCGGGCACCTGAGTTAGGCTCCGGGTCATCGGCAGGACGGTTTGAGCTTTCAATTCGGATGCTGCCGTGATGTCCGTCAATAATTTTCGAGACGATGGATAATCCCAGACCTACGCCGGTTTTCTTGGTGGTCACGAATGGGTTAAATATCTGTTCGCGCAGCTCCAATGGAATCCCCGGCCCGGTATCTTCGATGCGCACTTCAACTCCGTCAAGGCTGACACCGTTGCGCCCGTTCGCACGCGCTTTCCGCACCTTCACGCGCAGAACGCCGCCGCTGGCGTTCATGGCATCGTACGCATTCTGCACAATGTTCAGGAATGCCTGCTCGCACAGGCTCTCATCCAGCGGCACCAGCGGCAGACCAGGCTCGTACTGTTTCTCGACACGCACCGGCGCGCCTTTCCATAGTTGCGCGACATCATTCAAAGCACGATCGAGGACGGCGGTAATATCTTGCGGTGTGAGATCGGCATGCAGGGGACGCGCGAAATCCAGGAATCGCGTGACCAGCGCGCTCAGGCGATTAGTTTCTGTCGAAATATATCCAGCCAACTCGGTGGCAAGTGGATTCGATTGGCCGAGTTTCTGCGTCAGCATTTCAGCGGAGCCTTTAATCACTCCCAGGGGATTGCGGATTTCATGCGCGAGTCCCGCGGAAAGCTGCCCCAGCGCGGCCAGACGCTCGGACCGTCGCGCCTCGGCTTGCGCTTGCTCGAGGCGGCGATTGGTCTCGGCAAGAGTCTCCGCCAGTTCCTGATAGCGCAAGGTCGTCCGCCGATTTTCAATCACAAATCGATTGACGACCATCGCGGCGAGAAAGAAAAACAGAATCCGAATCGCCAGCAGGCCGTAACTCTCGGTGGTGATCTCGTACTCTTGCAGCGCAGGATAGAGATAGGAGCAATACGCAGCCGAAGCCAGCGATGTCCACAGCAACGTTGCCCAGGGGCCGAAGTACTCCGCTGCCGTAACCACAGGCAGGTAATAGATGGGGTAATAACTACTGTTGATGCTCAGCTCACCGGTGTGATCGATCAGCAGCGTAGCCAGGGCAATCTTCAGCAGAACCAAATAGACGGGGCCGCGGCGTGGAAGGCGGGCAATCAGCCATCCCTCGCTCAACTGGATTACGCCAAAAGCCAGCAGGATGAGTTGCTTGTGGATTTCCCGCACCGGCGGCAGCAGAGCGAGTCCGGCGAGCAGTACTAGCCACAGTACATCCATCCAGTTCATCGTGGGACGTTTGGCTTCGATCATTTTGCTTTGATCTTCGCTTCGATCTTGGCTTCGATCACGTTATTTCGATGATCGTTCTGCCATCGAAGACGCTACACCGAAAAAAATACGCCGGGAGAGCTCGCGCTTCTCCCGGCGTTGCCTCACTGGTTGTCTGATTCGCCAGCGCATCTCATGCGAACCCTATCACATCGCAATAATCCGGTCAGCGTACGCGCTGACATCAACCTTTTTTCGGCGGCGGCGGCGCCTCTTGCCGAGGCGCGGGCGCTGGCCGAGGAGGTGGCGCCGCAGGCCTTGGAGCTGGTGGAGGCGTTGCCGGCCGCTGCTGCTGCCACTGATTGAATTTCTGTTCCTGCTGCTGTTCTTGTTGCGGGCTGCGCTCCTGAACCGGAGGAGTGGGCCGCACTAGCGGATGCGACATCGGCGGGACCGAATGCTGCTTCCCTGTCTGGGAATCACCATTCGACACCTGGCCATTTCGACCCTCGCCCTGCGAGCTTCCCTGCTGCTCATACACGCGCGGCTGCGGCTGCGGCAGTTGCCTGACCTGGCTGTTGCTGCTGTTGGGCGGAGTGAACGGTTTGAAACCGTTTTGAGTTGTCGAAGTCGCTGGCTGGCTGCCTTGATTCACCTGAGCGGGCTGCGCGGAGCCCGCTGGACGAACCCAGCTAGAACGAACTAAGGCTTGCTGATTGAGATGTCCACCCGCCTGTGCTTGCCGCTGCTCGATCGAGGGCGGAGGCGGAGGCGGCGTTCTTACGGCGACCACGGGACGGCTGATGACCGCTGCCGGCGGCTTGACCGATACTGGATGCCCCGCACCAACCACGCTGGCGCGAATTGGCTCGGCCGCAACCACATGACTCACCGGCGCTGCGGCGATTTCGCTGGGATTAACTTTCATCACATTCTGCGCCACCGAGCGCGCGTTCACAAAAGCGTCGCGCGACACCACCGTCACTCCATTGGTCGCATGTGCGTTCATATACGCGTTGTTGCTGACAGTCATCTTGTTGACGATCACCGCGTTGTAGACGCTCGTCACCTTCGTTACGCTCACCGTCGTATTGGTGATATTCACCTGATTGACGTAGGCGCGGCTCACGCGATATCCCGGCAGATAGACTTCGCCCGGAGCCAGCGGGAACCATCCCACGCCAACGCCTGCGGAGAAGCGGAAGCCCGCGCCGCCGCCGCCCACGAATGCCACCAGCGCAGGCGCCCAGATCGGACGCACCACCACCGGCCCCGGCACCCAGAACCATCCGCCGTTTACCGACGCCCAGCGCCCATAGTGAAAGGGCGCGAAGCCCCAGGGTTCGTTCTCGACCCAGGTCCAGCCCCAGGGCCCGAGGTAGACCCAGTGACCGAAGCGATACGGAGCCCAACCTACGACGAGGGCGCGCGGACGCCAGCACATACCATAACCGGCGACATAGCTCCAGTCGCCGTTGTCGTCGAGATCTTCATAGCCGGTCATTTCGCGGGAAACGTAATTCGCCGAGTCGGCGTCATCTTCCTGACTGTCGCGATCGAAAGCCCAGCTATCAAGATCATCCTGGGCGGGGAGTTGGCCGAGGTCATAATCGAGATGATCACTGCCGCTAAACGTGGCCGACTGATTCCCGACCACGGTATAAGTAAAACCGCCGCCGGTAACGCGTCCGCGGCCGTGCCACACGGTGGTAATCGTTTGACTTCCGTCTTCGCTCACATCTACGCGGTACTCGCCGGGTTGCAGCAGGCTGAACGCGATGTTCGGGGTATCGATCTCATAGGTATCGTCGTCATCGACGTGACGCACGCGCAAAATCAGCGATCCCTGGGCCAGGCGGATCTGCGTAATATGGTCGTCGAGTGCGAGGAAAGTAATTCCAGTCTTCGAACCGAGGCGAATCGCCGCCGAACCAACGTGGACTTCGGCGCGGGAATCCTCGTCGGCCCACAGATCGTCGCCGGTGACCATGGGGCGATTGAGCACGGCGCTGACCCAGTCGTCTTCGCCCGCCGGCCGAAGCTGCACGTCGCCATCCGAGAAGTTCAGCCGCGCTACGCGGCCGGGAGGATCCTGGCTCTGATCCTGATCTTGACCTTGGTCTTGACTCTGATCTTGAGTTTGAACGCTCGCATCATCCTGCGCTTTCGTTACGGTCGAAACTTGCAGCACGAATGCAAAGATCGCCAGTAGAACCATCCCAACCGAAGACTTGTGCGTTTTCATATTTCCGCCCCCGCGGAACTAAGAAATCCGTTACACGTCGATTTTACCGACATCCGTGTAAACACAATAGAGACGGTTTAGTTTCCTAGGAGTGGAAGTGCGTGCCGCGCAGGAGTTTCGGGAGTAAAGATTTGTCATCCTGAGCGAAGCGAAGGACCTATGCAATCCTGGCCAAGTGCAGAGGTCCTTCGCGGCAAAAAACGCCGCTCAGGATGACAATGCTCGCGCTTCAGTTTTTCAGCTTCGGACGCTGGCAGGCATCCACGATCTTGGTGGGATCGATGGCGTCTTTGTCCACCTGCTCTTCCATGATTTTTCCATCTTTGCCGATCAGGAAATTCACGCGGCGCGGGGCGTTGTATTCATCTTTGTAGATTCCGTACTCGCGGGTTACTTTGCCGCCCCAATCGCTGAGGAGGGGGAAGGTGACGCCGATTTGGTCGGCGAAGGCTTTATTAGAGAACCAGCTATCCATGCTCACACCCAGGACCTGGGTGTCGGCTGCTTCCAGCGTTTTCAGGTTCTGCTGGAAGTTTTTCATTTGCTGCGTTCAACCACCGGTAAACGCGAACACAAAGAACGCCAGGACGACGTTCTTCTTGCCCCGGTAGTCGCTCAATTTCACGTCTTTCCGGTCGCTGCCATCGAAATATTTCAGGGTGAAATCCGGAGCCATGTCGCCAACTTTCGGCATGCTCGAATCCCCTGTCTTCATTTGTGCGAAGGTTGGAGATGCGGCCGTTACACACAGCATACCGGCCAGAAGCAGCCCCCAAACCCCGAAGCGTTTTCTCTTCATATTGAATTCCTCCCACTGGAGTGTTAGGCCAAGCATAGCCCGCCCCGGGGTCCTCCGTAAACCTGGAAGCAACTCAGTATCCTGCCGGGCGTCCTTTCGCATTGCTCAAACGGCTCACAAAACAGTAAAGTTCAGTCGAAGCAGTTTCCCGCTCGGTTCGCTCCGGGCTTTGAAAGATGCAATGAGCATTACTACTCTTAACGACATTTTCTTTGCCGCGGTCGAACGCGATCTTGACCGCATGATGCTTTACCGCGACCCGTACCACAACGACGCGAAGTGGCTACCCATTAGCTCGCGCGAGTTTGGCCGAAGCGTCGCCCGAACCGCGCGCGCGCTGCACGCCTGGGGCGTTCTGCCGGGAGATCGCATTGCCATCCTCAGCGAAAATCGCCCTGAGTGGCCAATCGCAGACGTGGCGACCCTCCTGCTCGGGGCGGTTACGGTACCGCTCTATACGACGCTCACGGCGGAGCAGACCGCGTTTGCTTTGAATGACTCGGGTTGCAGAGCAATTTTCCTGTCGTCAGCCCAGCAACTGCACAAAATCGCGTCGATCCTGCAGCAGACGAAGATTGAAAAAATCGTAGTCATGGACCCCGTGGAGTTCACTGGCGATCTCGCGTCGTTCGCGAGCCAATGCGTAACCATGAAGCAGATTACGCAGCAGGGCTCGGGGAATCTCGACCCAGAGATCGAAGCCAAGGCGCGCTCCATCGGCCCCGATGATCTGGCAACGATCGTCTACACCTCAGGCACAACGGGCACTTCGAAAGGGGCAATGCTCACCCACGGCAACATTGCCTCGAACATTGCTTACTCGCTGCAGGGTTTCGACATGCGGCCGGGCATGATCAGCATTTCATTTCTGCCGCTTTGCCACATCACCGCGCGCCACGTCGATTTTGCCATGATCTATCACGGCGTGACGCTGGCTTACTGCCCGTTTCTCGATCGGCTTCCCGCGAGCTTGCTGGAGGTGCAACCGTCCATTTTCGTTGCGGTGCCCCGGGTTTACGAGAAGATTTATGCGCAGGCAGAGCAGAAAGCCAAAGGCCTGCCCAAGCGCGCCATTTACGATTGGGCCGTTTCCGTGGGACAAGACCATAAGCCGGAGATCCTCGCCGGAAAAACTCCTACGTCGCGCAGTTGGAAGCTGGCCAATCGACTGGTGTTTTCGAAGATTCGCGAGGGCATGGGCGGGCGGATTGAGACCTTCATCTCGGGCGGCGCGCCGCTGGGACGGGAACTTGCGGAGTGGTACGCCAAAATGGGCATTCGCATTCACGAGGGCTACGGGCTCACGGAAACCTCGCCGGTGATTGCGGTAAATACTCCCGTCAATCACCGCATTGGAACTGTGGGCAAGATTTTGTCGAACCTGGAAGTGCGCATCGCGGAAGACGGCGAAATCCTGGTGAAGGGCCCGTCGGTTTTCAAGGGGTACTGGAATCGACCCGAGGAAACGAAAGCCGCGTTCGTTGATGGTAAGCCAAACGATGGCAAGATAAACGATGGCCAAATAACCGGCGGCTGGTTCAAGACCGGCGACATCGGCAACATCGATGCCGATGGATATCTTTCCGTTACTGACCGAAAAAAAGATCTAATCAAAACTTCTGGCGGAAAATTTATCGCGCCGCAGCCTATCGAGAATTCACTCAAGCTGAATCCTTTAGTGGGAACGGCCGCCATTGTCGGCGACCGGCGTAAATTTGCCGCAGTCCTGGTGTCTCCTAACTTTGGCCCGCTGGAAGAGTGGGCGCGCGAGAACAACATTGCGTTCACCTCGCGCTCGGAACTCGTCTCCGACCCGCGAGTACAGGCTCTCTACGACGGAATCGTCGAGGGCATCAACGGAAATCTTGCACGATTCGAAAAGCTGAAGCGCGTAATTCTGGTGCCGGACGAATTCACCGCCGACAATGGCGCGCTGACGCCAACGATGAAACTGAAGCGCAAGGTAATTGAAGAACGCTACAAGAAACAGATTGACGAGCTGTATGCACAGGCGGAGGCCGCGGCGGTGCCGCAAAACTAAACCTTTTTCTGTCATCCCGACGAGAGCGATAGCGCTCGGAGGGACCTTACGAAGCGATTGATCTGGCAATAGTGCCGGAGGGAAATTGCGAACTGCCTGGGCTAAAGGCGTTCCCGTCCACATCATCAAACCCGCCCGCCGTCGTAGGGTCCTTCAATCCGGCGCGCCGGATTTCAGGATGACATCGTTGTGGAGTATTACAATAGGCGAATGCACGACCCACTCATTATCGCCGGACGTTCCTTTCGCTCGCGCCTGATCGTGGGCACGGGAAAATACAAATCCTTCCAGGAAACGGCACGCGCGCTCGAAGCCAGCGGCGCGGAGATGGTCACGGTCGCGGTGCGCCGCGTGAATCTCGACCGCAGCAAGGAGTCTCTGCTCGACTACATCGACGCCAAGAAATATTTTCTGCTGCCCAACACCGCGGGCTGCTACACCGCCGACGAGGCCATCCGCGCAGCGCGTCTGGGACGCGAAGTCGGCCTCTCCGACTGGGTCAAGCTGGAAGTGATTGGCGATCAGGCCACGCTCTATCCCGACGTGCAAGCGACGCTCGAAGCCACGCGGGTGCTGGTGAAAGAAGGTTTCACCGTGCTCCCATACACGTCAGACGACATTGTTTTTGCCAAGCGTCTCATCGACGCCGGAGCCGCTACCATCATGCCCTTGGGCGCGCCCATTGGCAGCGGCATGGGAATCCAGAACCAGGCGCACATTCGCATTCTGCGCGAAATGATCTCGGGCGTTCCCTTGATTGTCGATGCCGGAGTTGGCACGGCCTCGGACGCCGCAATCGCCATGGAACTCGGCGCAGACGCTGTGCTCATGAACACGGGCATCGCCAACGCGCAGGATCCCGTGCTCATGGCTGAAGCCATGCACCACGCGGTGCTGGCGGGACGCCAGGCGTATCTCTCCGGTCGCATGCCGAAGAAGTTGTACGCCACCGCAAGTTCGCCGCTGGAAGGCGTCGTGAGATAAATTGAGGAATTGGGGAATTCAGTAATTGAGAAATTGAAAACCGGACTATCTAGGCCCTTCAATTTCTCAATTACTAAATTTCCCAATTCCTCAATGTCTCGATGTCTTCCCACCAAAAATAAAAGGGCGGCTCATCGCCGCCCTCAATTTATCCGTGGAACCAATCACATCATCATCTTTACGCTGGCCACGTGTATGGAATCTTTCCCCATCGTGCCGGTCACGGTGACGTGATGGCCCTCATGACCCTTCAGAGCGTCTTGGTTGTCAACGGCGAGCACCTTCGAATCGCCATCGGTGACGATGACCATCTTCTCACCGGCGGCGACGCATTTCTTGGTGCAGGCTTCGCCGCCTGCATTGGCGCCCTTGGCGCCGCATTTCGCGTCGGTAATCCATCCGTTGACAGTCATACTCTTGCCCATGTCATCGAACGCCATCGCCGACAAGGCAAACACGAAACTTAGCGCAAGACAGATCAGCAGAACTTTTCTCATGGCCGGTTGTTCTCCTTTTTGAAGTTCAGATTGCGGGCCCCAGACCGCAATCAACCACGTGCGACGAAAATCGAGCCGTCCCCTCCGGGCGCAGCCAACCCTCGTTTTGATTGTGAAATGAGGCACCCGAAATATACCACAGAGTCGAGCGGGGATTGTCGGCGCGGGCGCCTACCAATACTCAGAAGTTGCAGGCTCGGAAAAATCGCGAGCTATTTTTTGGCGGAATGATTGACAGAGGGCGCGGGTTTCGCCGGAGGCGGTGGCACATAGATGTACTCTCCCGGCTTGGCATAGCCCAACTGCTCGCGCGCTTCTTTTTCAACGGACTTCTGATCGCTCTTCAGCCCCTGAATCTGCTGGGTATAGCGATCGTTCTCCTGCTGCATCTGGGTTAACTGCTTCTGCAAGGCCTCGTATTCAGCACGTTTCTGCTTGTAGACGACCATCCCATTGGCGCCAAACATGACATGGACAAACAACGACGCCGCCAGCACGGTCACGGCGACGGTCGCAATGCGGCGCCGCAGGGCGTAGAGACGCATCGCAAGTGGGCGCGCCCCCTCAATCCACGACGTCGCAAACGCCTCTGCCTGCGGGGCGCGATCGACCATGGCGCGCAGCCTTTCTTCGGGGCGCGGGAATCTCGTGATTTTGGAAAACGGCTGCATGAAAAGAATTTCGCTTACAGAAGTTCAGCTTCTCAGTGAACTTCGCCTTGACCTCGGCGGTCAAGCGGAAGTTCTGCCGTTCCGGATAATTAGGAACCAACTTGGTTACTCAGCGTCTTTAACTGTTCGCTCAGGACTTGCCCCGGCATCCCCATTCCATCGCAACGGGATGCTAATCTCTCCTTCAACAGCTGGCAGCTGACGGCTGATTTTATATGACCGACAAACGAATCGTCCTCTCCACCGCCGGGTCCGAAGACGAAGCCCGAAACATCGCCCGCCATCTGGTCGAACGCCGGCTCGCCGCCTGCGTCAACATCGTCGCGCAGATTGAATCGATCTATCGCTGGCAGGGGAAAGTGGAATCAAGCCGGGAATGGCTGTTGCTCGTCAAGACGACGGCAGAGAAATTTCCAGCAGTCCGCGACGCCATTCGCGAGTTGCACTCCTACGAATTGCCAGAGTGTATCGCGCTGAGCGTTGAGGACGGCACTGCCGAATACCTGGAATGGATTGAACTTTCGGTGAAGTAGCAGGCAGGTGTGGAAGGCGGCGTGCCCGTCTAGAGAACCTTGAGCACATATCAGAAACGAGAATTTCAGAAAAAGAGAACTTTAGAAAAAAGGGCAGCGAGAATGAATCTCGCTGCCCACGGCTCCTACAGCATAGATAAATCTACCGACGGCCGCCGACGCGCGGGCCCATGCCCTTGGCACTCTGTCTGATCTGGCGTGCCCGTTGCATGTCCTGTTCGATACCGCGCTTGTCCTGGCTCAGAGCATTCTTGTCCTGGCGAAGATCCTGGCTGTCTTTCTTCGCTTCGGCTTTGTCGCCGTCTTTTACCGCACTCTTCATCTCTGCGCGGTCCTTGTTTACATCGTTCAGCTCGTTTTGCGCAGCCTGCTTGTCCTGATGAGCGTTGCGATCGAGTTGTTGCAGTTCCTTGTGATCCTGCACCTTATCTTGGGCCGGGTCACTCGAGTTCGCCGCCTGTCCGAAAGCAACCAGGGACGCCATCATGAAAAGAATCGTACCGAAAATGCTTCGTCGCATGCTTACCTCCATCGGTTATGGATTTATGGGACGAAGTGTCTCTGAAAAGTGAAACCCAGGCCCGCGAAACAAGTCGCTGCCAATAGCATCCGCGACACTGTAGAGTGCGCGGGATGAAGACTCTAGAGAGGACCTTAGGGAGTTTGCTGTACTGCTTAGCGAAACTTTGCAGGTCGCGGGTCTTCAAGATTTATCCGTGTTGATCCGCGTGAATCCGTGGCCAAGAAGTTTTCTTATATCGCGTTCAGCGCCGCGGCCAGATCGTCGAGAATGTCGTCCACATCTTCAATCCCCACGGAAATTCGCACCATGCCGTCGGTGATGCCGATCGCCGCGCGGCCCTTCGCGCCCAGCCCGGCATGAGTCATGGTCGCGGGATGCGAGATCAGCGTCTCCACGCCGCCCAGCGATTCGCCCAGCGAGCAGATGCGCACTTTCTTCAGCATCTTGTTCGCGTTTTTCTGGGACCCGGTCTCAAACGTAATCATCGCGCCGAAGCCGGTCATTTGCCGCCTCGCGAGAGCATGTTGCGGATGATCCGGCAGACCGGGATAGAAAACTGCTTTCACTTTCTTGTGCTTCGATAGAAAATCGGCCACGATGCGGCCGCTGCGGTCGTGAATCTCCATGCGCGCGGCCAGCGTCTTTACTCCTCGCAGCACGAGCCAGCATTCGAACGGAGAAAGAATGGCGCCCGCCGCCTTCTGCAGAAACGCCAACTGGTCCGCATGTTCCTGTTTGGCGCACATCACCACGCCGCCCAGGCCGTCGCTGTGGCCGTTCAGGAATTTCGTGGTCGAGTGCACGACCATGTCCGCGCCCAGCGCCAACGGCTGCTGGAAATATGGAGACATGAAAGTATTGTCGACCACGAGCGCAACTTTCTTGCGGCGGCAGATTTGGGCGATGGCCGCAAGGTCGCTCAGCCGCATCAGCGGATTCGTTGGCGTCTCCACGTAGACCATGCGCGTATTTTTGCGGAGAGCGCGCTCCACGTTGTTAGCGTCGGACGTATCGATGTAAGAAAACTCCAGCCCGAAACCAGCCATCACCTGGTTGAACAGGCGCGGTGTTCCGCCATATAAATCGTTGCCGCACACCACATGGTTGCCAGATTTCAACATGCTCACGATTGCATTGATCGCCGCCATGCCACTGGCGAACACGCGAGCCGCCACGCCGCCTTCGAGCGCAGCGAGATTCTCCTCTAACCGCGTGCGGGTGGGATTCGACACGCGGGAATACTCGTATCCTTTGTTCTCGCCAATCCCTTGTTGGACGTAGGTCGAGGTGGGATAGATGGGCACGGTAACCGAACCCGTCAAGGGATCGGGCTCCTGCCCGCAATGAATAGCGCGCGTAGCGAAACCTGGTTCTCTATTTGTTTTCATGAATACTTTTTCGGCAGTTTAGATCAACCTTGTCATCCTCAGCGAAGCGAAGAGCCTATGCACTCTGCTGGCAGCATCGGCTCTACTGACGATTCCATAGGTCCTTCGCTTCGCTCAGGATGACAATCCGTATTTATGTCGTAACTTCCAGCGCGCGACCCTAAACTCCGCCCTCGAAAATCTTCTTCGACAAATACCGCTCAGCCGAATCTGGAATGATGGTCACGACGCGCTTCCCCACGCCCAACTTCTTCGCAACCTTCAACGCTGCGAATACCGCCGCGCCACCGCTCGATCCCGCCAGCACGCCTTCCTGCGCCGCCAGCGCCTTCACGGTACCGAACGCGTCATCATCCGTCACCATCATCACTTCATCGCACACCGAGCGGTCAAAAGTTTTGGGGGTGAAGCTGGTGCCGATCCCTTCCACTTTGTGCGGCCCAGGCGGCCCGCCGCCCAGCGTCGAACCCTGGGTTTCGACCGCAAACGCCAGCACTGCGGGCGATTTCTCTTTCAAGTAGCGCGCGATTCCAGAGAAAGTTCCGCACGTGCCGCAACCCAGCACAACGGCATCGACCCGGCCGTCCATCTGTTCGAAGATTTCATGAGCCGTAGTCTCGTAGTGATAGTCGGGATTGGCAAGGTTCTCGAACTGTCCGGCCATGAAAGCGGTGGAATCGCTGGCGACAAGCGCCTTCGCCTGCCGGATGGCGCCCTGCATGCCTTCGGCGTCAGGCGTGCGGACCACCTCCGCCCCCAAGGCCCGCATGATCGTAACTTTCTCCTCGGAGAAGCGCTCCGGCACAAACAATCTCACCTTATAGCCGCGGTTCACGCCGATCAGCGCAAGCCCGATTCCAGTGTTTCCCGCGGTCGCCTCAACGATCGTGCCGCCGGGCGCAAGCTTTCCTTCCTGCTCGGCTCGCCGGATGATCCCAATCGCCGCGCGGTCTTTCACGCTGCCGCCGGGATTCAGGTACTCCAGCTTGGCGAATACGTCCGCCGACGCGGGCGGAACCAGCCGCTTCAGCCGCAACATGGGAGTTTCGCCGACCAGTTGGGTGATGTCGTCGGCAACGCGCAGGCGGGACATTTCAGAAGTTTTCGGAGTCACCTTACAGGGTACGGGGAGCGTGCGGAATCGTCAATGGAACCAAAGGTAGTGTCCTCGCAGGTCTTCATTGTGATTCGAGTGTTTTACCCACTACGCTCTACACAACGGCGAAAAAAAGATGATCCAGAGCCAGCTTTCGCACATGCCACGAACTACGTTCCTTGCCGTCTACATAGAGCACGCAGTCGCCGGCATCATTCAATCCGACGGTGGCGTGGAACACCTTCGCATTGGCATCCTGCACTTCGATGTGCCCACCTGTGAGCGTAAAGGTTACAGATTTATGAACTTTATAAGCGTGCAGATGAACCGTGAAACTCTTTTCATCGCCGACCATCTCGAAGGCGTATTCAAAACCAAACTGGGGGATCGCGGGACGCATGGCATTGCGCGTGTCGACATCTTGCTGAATCTCCAGTCCCAATCGCTCAAAGACCCTCGCCACTGAGCAGAGCGACCGTTCCGTCACCCAATCGAATTGTTCCGCGTTCACGCTTTCGCCCATTCTGATGCCTCCTCCGCATCGCTCACGTCTAACAGTTCTACCATGCAAACTTTGTTTGAATAGAGACGGCTGAGGTACCAGGAGGGCGTCTACTTCGCGCCGCTGGCCGCCGGGGGCGCACCGGCATAGTACCCGCTCTTGGTGCGCACTGTCATCTTGCCGTGGCCCTTGGCCTTGGCCTCGACCCGAATCTGGCGGAAGCCGCCGTTGGCTCGGGCATTGGTCGGTTTGTAGCCGATGGCGTACTGATTCCGGATGTCGCTCGCGACAGTCCGGCTGATTGCGTCCACTTCATCCAGCGTCTTGGGAAAAAATGCGATCCCGCCTGTGCGCTGCGCGATGATCTCCAGCGCCTTCCGGGCCCGCTTGGGATGCTCTTCATCCCCCAGAATTCCGATGGCGTATACCGACGGCCCGTTTTCTTCCTGCAGATGCTTCACTGCCTGCTCCAGAGTCTCGGTGCTGGCGTTATCCTCGCCGTCGGTCACCAGGAACAATACTTTTTTCTCCAGGCGCGCATTCTTTCGCAGATGCTCGGCCGAGGCCACGACGGCATCGTAAAGCGACGTGCCGCCTTGCGGGTTAATTTTTTCCAGCGCTTCTTTCAGCAGCAGCAGATTGTTGGTGAAGTCCTGGTCAAGATAATATTCATCATTGAAATTAACGATGCAGACTTCATCCTGCGGATTGCTTGACCGCACCAGGTTCAGCGCGGCCTGGTTCACCTTGTTCCGCTTTTCCTTCATCGACCCCGAATTGTCAATCACGATGCCCATGGCCACCGGAATGTCCACGTGATGGAACGAGATAATGTTCTGCGGCTTCCCGTCTTCAAAAACGGTGAATGCGCTGCGGTCCAGCGTGGTGACAATGTGCTGCTTGTCGTCAATCACCGTGCCATACAGCAGAACTTCGTCCACGTCTTTGCGGAAGACGAAGACTCCCTGGTCGTTGAGTTTCTTGTCTTTATTGTCCTGGGTTTGCGGAGGGGTGACAGGTGTAGAAGTGACAGGAGCGGTGACAGATGAGGGAGCGGCAGTCGTTCCCAGGGACGGCGCGGTTGTCGGCGGAGCTGCTGGTTTACTCTCGTTCTGCGGCGGGGCAACCGGCGGGCGGGCCGAGAGCGCCGACAGAGCGCCAGCCAAAATCACCAACGTGAGGAGAAACGGAAACCTGGCGGCCCTACTCCGCAGGCGCGTAATATCCCGTCCTGGCATACACCCTTAGAGGCGGCAATCCTTTCGGTGGCAGCAGCTTCACTTTTATCTTACGCCATTTGCCGTCGTGCATGACTTTAGTCGGACGATACCCCAGGACATATTGATTGCGCAGCTCCACGCCGATTTTGGTCGCCACATCCCCCAGGTCGTTAGGATTATCAATGGTAAAGGCGCGCCCGCCAGTCAGTTCGGTAATGTCGCTAAGCAGTTGCGGGCCCAGTCGTTCCTCCACGGCGGAAGCGTAGCGGTCGTAGATGCCGATGGCGTAAATCATTACGTCGGCTTCTTTCACTAATGACCGGATTTCGCCTTCGGTGTAACGGCTGTGATTGTCGCCGCCGTCGGAAATGATCAGCAGCGCCTTTTTCGGATACTTGGCATGCCGCATCTTGCTCACGCCCATATAAATGGCATCCAGCAGTGCAGTTCGGCGTCGCGGCACCGCAAACACCAGCTTGTTCTGGATCTCGTCTACCGAACTGGTGAAGTCGCTTACCTCCTCGGGTTCGTCGGAGAAGGTGATCATGAAAAACTCGTCCTGCGGATTAGCCGTCTTGAAAAACTCCATCACCGCGTCTTTGGCGCGGTCCATCTTGCTGCTCATGCTGCCGCTGGAATCGAAGATTACCCCCAGCGACACGGGAGCATCCTCGCTCGAAAATGTGCGAATTTCCTGTGTGGCGTTGCCTTCGTAGAGCTGGAAGTTTTCCTTATCCAGGCCGGTCACCAGGCGGTTCATTGGGTCCGTAATCGTGACCGGAACCAACACCAGGTCGACGTCCACCTTCAGCGGCCGCACGTGGGCGGTCAGTCCGGTGGTCGAAGCCATTAGATCTGGCTTGGAAGGCTCGGGCGGTTCGGCGGGCTTCTCAACCTCGCGTGGCGCAACGTGCACGTCATTCACGTCGGTCTGCCCGAACGCAGGCGCGCCGAGGCACGCCAGTGCAAACAGAGCCAGAACAAGCTGTGCGGATAATCGCATGCAGTTCAGGGATCGCAGATTGTTGTGCAGATTTTTGCGCGGATTTTGGCACGACCGCGCTTGAGTCGGATCCCAGGGGAGAACCCAACAGCCACTTCGAACGTCACTTACAACTACGGCCTCAGGGCGAGATGACCAGCGCCCTTCATCGTTATGCAGGCGGGCCATAAATACCTCAGTTGGGCAGGATGTTAGCACAGCTTTCACCCCGCGGCGCAGGGATTTTTGTCAAAATTCAAAGGCAATATCCCAGAACCGAACCTTGGATGGTTTTTGGGGAGGGGTGGTTGGCTAAAGCCCGTTGGTAGGCAGTGGCTCAGTTTGAATCTTCGCCCTTGCGTCATCCCGAACCGCAGCGTAGTTCAGCTGCGGGAGGGTTCTCCCAAGGCACGACTTTCAGGGAGATCCCTCGCTCCGCCTGAAAGGCGGCTCCGCTCGGGATGACGCCACGCTTGAAAGTTCAAGCTAAACCACAACCAGTTAGTATGGGGGCGCCGTGGAAGACTGCCGTCATCTTGTTACAATCAAAAGTTTCCGGTGGCTTCCATATATGGCAGACATCCGTCCTTTTCGCGCTCTCCGCTATGACTTGCAACGAGTTTCCGCTGCACAGGTCGTGACCCAACCCTACGACAAGATCACTCCCGCGATGCAGGACCGCTACTACGCCGCTAGCCCCTATAACCTGGTGCGCATCATCCTCGGCCGGCGCGAGCCTGACCAGGCCGGTGACAATGTCTACACCCGCGCCGCCAGCTACGCCCGGGAATGGCGAACTCAGGGAATCCTCCGGCAGGATTCCGCGCCCTCCATCTACTCCTATTCCCAGACCTTCACCGCGCCCTCGGGAACCAGCTTCGAGCGCCGCGGATTCATCGCTCTCGGCCGCGTCGAAGACTATTCCGCCAAGGTAGTCTTCCGCCATGAGCAGACGCTGTCGAAGCCCAAGGCCGACCGCCTGGACTTGCTGCGCACCACTCGCGCCCACTACGAACAGCTTTTCTTGCTCTATGAAGATTCCGGGGAAATTGACTCCCTGCTCGCGACCCCGCGCTCACCCACCATCGACGTGGCCGACGAATACGGAGTCGCACATCGGGTCTGGCAGATTTCCGATCCCGGTATCATTGCTGCGGTTCAGGCCAAAATGCGTGACCAGAAACTGGTCATCGCCGACGGCCATCATCGCTACGAAACCGCGCTCAACTTTCGCAACGAATGCCGATCAGCGACCGCCCAGGGATCGAACCCACAGGCTCCCTACGAATTCGTCATGATGACCTTCGTCAACATGAACGACCCCGGACTGCTGGTGCTGCCCACGCATCGCGTGGTGCACTCTCTCGACTCCTTTTCGGCGGACGCATTTCAAAACTCCGCCCGCTCGTTCTTTGAGCTGGAAGCCATCGACCCCGCAATCGACGCGGCCCGCGCCACCGCCCTGCTGCGCGAACGGGGCCGCGCCGGAACCGCTCTGCTGGCCGTCACCGCCAAAAGCGCCTGCCTGTTGCATTCGCCGAAGCCCGCGACCGCGCAATTCCTTGCCGGCCTCTCCGATCGCCAGCGGGCGCTGGATGTTGTGCAACTGCACAAATGTCTGCTCGAGGGCGTGCTCAAGCTTTCGGAAGAATCCATCCGCAACCAACAGAACCTCTCTTACCTGCGCGAAGCTTCCGAGGCCCTGAGTCAGGTTCGCGGACAAACGCCCGAGAAAGCCGCAGCCAACATCGCCTTCCTGATGAACCCCTGCCCGGTTTCGCAGGTGCGCGACGTGGCTCTTGCCGGCGAAGTCATGCCCCAGAAGTCCACCGATTTCTATCCCAAGTTGCTCAGTGGATTGACCGCTTATGCGCTGGACTAAGTTCATACGCCGGGCCCGCTCCCATAGCGCCGGCGCCGCGCCGGCTGTCCGCAGCGCGCCTCGCGCTCCGACCCTTCTGCTAGGCGGACTGATCTTTATCTCAACCGCCGCGATCCTTCTGTCTGGCGCCGCAGCACCCGAAAAGCATCTCGCCGTCTACTCAGTGGCGGCCAATTACACCCTGCCTCTGGTCCAGCGCGAAGGCCGCTCTTACGTTGGCCTGCTCGAAGTGCTCGAACCCCTGGGCAAGGTCAGCGCCAAATCGGAGGGCCTGCGCTGGCGCTTGCGCTACAACACTGTGGAAGGCGATTTCCAGCTCGGCAAGTCCCACGCCCGCGTGCAAGGGCGCGACGCCGATCTCGGCGGGAGATTCTTAATAGAAAATAGCCGCGGGCTCGTCCCCGTGGCCGCGCTGGCTTCCCTGCTGCCGCGCTTTCTGGGCGGTCCAGTCACCCTGCACGAGGCCAGCGGACGCCTCTTCATCGGCAGCGTGGGCACCCACTTCACCGCATCATTGTCAGGCGACAATCCTACGCGACTCGTCTTCCATTTCACCGCGCCGGTGAATCCCACGGTGGCCACCGAACCGGGCGCGCTGCGCATGACTTTCTCCCGCGAACCGGTGGTCGCCCCAGCTTCGCCGACGCTCACTTTCGGCAATAAAGCCATCCCGTCGGCCATTTACAGCGAGAGCAACGGCACGGCCGTAGTTACAGTGAATACCTCCATCCCGGTAATCGCCAGCTTCAGCAATGACGGACGCACGGTGACGATCTCCCCTACATCGGCAGTCGCGCAAAATGCCAATCCGCCGGCGACCGCAACACCCGGAGCCCCCGCAGCTCCCGTGCAACCAACCCCCGCCGCCCCGGTTCCGACCTCAGTCGCGCGCCGCTACTTCGCCGTGGTCGACGCCAGCCACGGCGGCGACGATCACGGCGAGACTCTCAGCAATACGCTCCTCGAAAAAGATGTGACCGTCGCATTGGCCCGCGGCCTGCGCCAGGAACTGGAGAGCCGCGGCATCCCGACTCTGGTGCTGCGCGATTCCGACGCGACTCTCTCTCTCGACCAGCGCGCCATTTTCGCCAATGCCGGCCATGCCGCCATTTACATTACCGTGCATGCATCTTCCAGCGGTCATGGCGTGCGCGTCTACACCGCGCTCCTGCCTCTGGATGGCGATGATCGCGGAACCTTCCGCGCCTGGAACACCGCCCAGCACGCGGCTTTGCCGCTCAGCCAGATCACCGCCAATGCCGTAGCCGCCGAATTCCAGAGACGCCAAATCCCGGTTCGCACCCTGACTGCTCCGCTTCGTCCACTCAACAACGTCACCGGACCCGCCATCGCCGTCGAGGTCGCGCCCCAGGGATCGGATTCCTCGCAACTCACCGCCCCCGACTACCAGCAACTCGTCACCAGCGCCGTAGCCACAGCCATCGCCGCCACCCGAGATCAGTTGGGAGTCGCGCCATGAAGGTGCAGATCATGAGGTCCACACAATGATCCCACGTCACCTCGTAATCGCGATGGTCGTCCTGCTGGCCGCTGTCCTGGGCCTGAGCGTCTATGCGTGGCACATGCGAAGCACTGCCGCCGCCACGCCCGTCGTCTCGACCGATACACGTCCGTTAGCTCCGCCGATCGCCGGACCCACCGAGCGCGCCACTCTCTATGTCGCTCACGACGACGATGGCAGCCTGCGCCCCGAGTTCGCTCTGATTCCACTACCCTCCGGACGCCAGCAACGCGCCGAAGAACTCCTGCGCGCACTGCTCTCGGTCTACCTCGACAAATCCTCGCCCCACGTTCTCGGTCCTGGCGCCGACATCCGCAGCGTTTTTCTAGTCGATCCCGGAGTCGCCGTCATCGACTTGAACTCCGCTTTCGCCAACACCCACCGCTCTGGCGTCCTGGTCGAGGATCTGACCGTCGCTTCGCTGATCCATACCATCTCGGCCAACACTCCCGGCATTCTGAAAGTGAAGATTCTCGTCGACGGCCAGGAACGCGACACCCTGGCCGGCCACGCCGATCTGTCTTCGTTCTACGACGTAACCGCCGTCAACCAACTCGCCACGCAACTGCAATCCGCGCAGTAGAACCGCACCGCGGACCATCAGGACCGAACGAAGAATTGCACCAGCGCTCACGTGGTCGCTTCGATTTCGCCAGTTTTTCCGATTCGAGATAAGAGTTCAACCTGCGGAACATTTACCTGGACTGGCTCGCCTCCGCCACTCCCGTCGAAACCGTCCATAGGAAACCATGTGCTACATCGTTGTTGTCGATGAAGTAGCCGACGATTTCGCCCTTCGCATTGATACCTGCAGCAACGGTGGTGATCGATCCCGGAAAAGAAAGCGTCTGAAGAACCCGATTCCGGTAAACAAAACCAACGATTCCTGAAAATGCCTCGTAGTAGCCCACCACGGCAGTTCCCTGCGGATTCGTGCCGAGCACAAAAGGAGCCGTCCCCCCGGGGATGGTGATCATCCGAAACTCATCCTGCCCGAAGAGGAAATTCGAGTAGATGTTGTGCATATCGGCATAGCCAACCAAGATTCCAGCCGCGCTGATTCCATTTACGAAAGTGCCTGTCGAGCCCGGCAGGACGGGTTCCGTGAAGTCGCCGCCCACCAGTTCAAATCCCTGGTATCTCAAATTGCTTCTCTCAAAATAACCAGCAACCGCCCCCGAGTTGTTGATGGCGACCGAGTACGTGTACGAGGCTCCCGGATATTGAATCGGCGTGAACGATTGCGTGTTCATGTCATACACATATCCAAGCGGGTTCGCCAGTCCAACGATCTGACCGTTATCGTTGATGCCTTGGGCGTAGGAATATTGGGCCCCGGGATAATCAATCGTCGTATAGGTGCCATTCTGCAGCAGAAACCCGTGTCCGCCGGCATCGTCTTCGTAGCTGCCTACCACGAGGCCGGCCGAGTTGATGCCATTGGCCTGCGTAATCAGCGCCGAAGGGAAGTCAATCTGAGTGTAGGTTCCTTGTGCGACGGCGAAAGACGCACAGAGGACCAAGAAACAAACGCAGCGGCAAATCGATCGCAGGTTTCGCGCAGTCATTGGAGCCTCCTGATGACCGTCAAACGATGACTTCAAAGACGCTGGCCAACATACCATCGTCCCGCTTCTTCGCAAAGGCTGAAACAATTTTTCATCTTCATAAGGTGGGGGCGGACGATCTCCTGGGATGACTCCTGGGGCACCGCCTAGGACCGTCTGGTTCCCGTAAGCTTTAAAACGTTCGCCTACGGAATTACTTGAAAGGGCTTGTTGCTTGTCAGTGTGCCGCTCGGCGTGGCCACTGTAACGAATCCCGTAGTAGCGCCGGTGGGAACAGTGGTTTGGATTTCCGTCTCCGAAAGAACAGTAAATGCGGATGGTGTGCCGTTGAAGTTCACAGCGGTCGTGCCGGTCAGATTATTTCCGAAGACGATCACGGGAGCCCCAGCCTTGCCAGTGCTGAGTCGAGTCTCGATGAATGGGCCAAGCCCCGTCGACAGACTGAAGGCAGTGCCGCAACCCCCGATGCAGTTCGTGCTGCTGCCGCCGGCGAAAGTTGTTCCGTAGAACACCCCGTTGGTCGCCTGCATCAAACTTTCAAAAGGGCCGGTGCCGTCAGCGCAATTCGACTCCGAGCAGAAGTTATAGAGCGTGGTAAGTGTGCCGGCCGGCGTGATCGAGAAGAGCGTGCCAGCCACGCCGTTGGCTCCGCCTTCTGATGCTGTCCCATAAAACTTCCCGTCCGTGCCCTGGATCAGAGCGGCCTCCGGATAGGCGCCGTCTGCATAGTCGAAGCTGTGCAGCGTTCTCAGCTTGCCGGTTGGAGTGAGTTCGAACACCGTGCCATAGCCATTGGCGCCGCCTACTGCAGTTGTCCCGTAGAGATTGCCGTCGGAGCCTTGCACCAGCCCACCGAAGAGCTCGTACCCGTCACTACAGTTCGCTTGAGCACAGAAGCTGTAGATGCTGATCAGTTTGCCACCAGGAGTCATTCTGAAGACCGTGCCGCAGCCTCGACTGCTTCCACAGCCGACATTGGCTCCTCCGGCGATGGTTGTCCCGTAGAAATCTCCATTCGTGGCTTGAATGAGGGAGCCGAAAGCCGGGTCCGTCCCGTTGGTGCCGTCTAGACTTGCAAGCGTGGTCAGCACGCCCGCTCTCGTTATTTTGAAGACTGTGCCATTGCCATTGGCCCCTCCACAGCAGGTCGTTCCATAAAGGTCGCCATCGGCGGCTTGTATTAACCCTGCCGAAGGATTCGCGCCGTCCGGGCACCCCGACAGCGAACAAAAGCGATAAAGGGTGGTGAGTTTACCCGCTGGCGTGATTTCGAAGACCGTACCGAAGTTATTGCTACCACCGCCGTCCGTCGTCCCGTAGAGATTCCCGTTGGTGGCCTGTATCAGCCCCGCGTTAGGACCCGCACCGTCACTACAGCCCGGTTGAGAGCAAAAACTGTAGAGCGTAACGATCTTGCCCGCAGGGCTCATCTCGAACACCGTGCCTTCATCGCTAACGCCGCCTGCAGCTGTCGTCCCGTAAAAGTTTCCGTTGGTTCCCTGCACGAAAGGAGCCGCAGGCCAGCCCGGGTCCCTGCCATCCGTCTTATCGAAACTTGCCAAGGTAGTAAGCTGTGCGGACGCGGAAATCGTCACCGCGCAAACCAGAAGAATGATGCAGGCCATTCGCTTCGTCATTTGCCCCACGTTCCGAGAGCCACGATTGTACTTTGGGAGGGATGTGCGTCAAGATGCAAGATTCTGCGAAGCATCTTAACCTAGCCCACCGCGCCATACCTCAGGCGGAACGGTGTAGTGAGATCCCCGTCGTGTAAGCCAGGAAGGCACCCTGGGGCATCATCAAATCTGTCTTAGTACGGCCCTCCGCCGGCCACAACAGGAGCATCTGCCACTTGTCAGATTCCCAGCAATTTAGAAACTCGCCTCGCCAGCGGACTTCAAGGTGGCGTAGTATCCTTTTCGGGAATACACACGAAGTCTGCGGCCAGATTTTTCTGCCTTCACATCTATTTTCCGGAAACTACCATCGAGCTGCAGATGAGCTGGTTTGTACGAAACTATATACCGGCTCCGAATCACCTCTTGCAATTCTGTGAGACTCCGACTCAGGTTCCGGACAGACCCTGGAACGAAAGATGTCCCACCTGTCTGTTCCGCGAGTACCTTCAGCGCACGGTCCCCCATCGGCGTGGGACCAACATCCCACGGGGAAGTTTCATGTGTGCTAATCGTGTACACAAATACTTGTCCGCTCTGCGCCGCCTGAATCGCCTGCTTAAGTGTTTCTGTACTGGAGTTGTCATCCCCGTCGCTGATCACGACCAGGATCTTCGCCGCTGGTCCATGTTCAACTCGGCTGCCGAGTTTGCGTGCGGCGAAGGCGACTGCGTCCCACAGCGCGGTGCCGCCGGCGGGCGCCAATTGTCCGATACCTTCGGAGAGTTGCGTCGGGTCCGCTGTGAAGTCCTGCACCAGCAATACAGTATTGGCAAAACCAACCAAGAACCCGACATCATCAGAAGAATTCGTTAACACGTTTTGAAGAAATCTGGTAGCGGCGCTTTGCTCAAAGGCAAAACGGCTGCTGATCGAGTCACTTGTGTCGATGACAAAACCTAAGCGTAGAGGTAACTCGGCTTCGGATCGGAAATCGATGACAGCTGCGGGGGGGACATCGTTGTCGCGGATTCGTACGTCCTGAGATGTGAGATCGACAACGGATTTTCCATGGTCAGTCGCCGCAAACAGCAAATTAACCTCGTCGACGGTCGCCCGCAGAATCCATCCGGCGCCAACATTCGACCCGGGAAGGTCCCCTGCCGGTCGCGAGATCTTGGTTTCATCGGAAATGTTGGAAGCAGATGTGTCTGAAGAGACCTCGATTGCTTCCGCTTCCACAACTTGTTTTTGTTCCGCCAGTTCGGCTGGGGTGGGCTCAGACATTTGAACTGGGGAAGTCATGCTACGACTCGGCTTAGCCTCTTCGACTTGAGCAAGCAATTGTCGAGCCTTTTCTGCGACCGGGTTCTTCTGATCTTCTGCCAGGAAAGTTTCTAACTCGCGCCGCGTCTCATTCGCATTTCCCTGATCATTCGAAGCCAGAGCGGCAAGATAGTGAACGATCGCGGCACTCTCGTGCCTGCGTTCATGCACTTGATGGGCGGTCGACACAACCTGCGAATACTGGTGATTGAGAAGCTCGGCAAATGTCAAAGTGGTGAGAAATTCGAGATTCAGCGGTGCCAGAGACGATGCTCTCTCAATGGCCTGCTGCGCAGCCGAATAATCACCGATCGCGAGTTCCGCGCTACATAGGTTCGCAAACGAATCGGGCAGATGATTGTCCAGAGAGACCGCTGCTTGAAATTCATCACGCGCGGGTTGGGATTGGCCGAGATCCATGTAAGCAATGCCCAGTGCATTGTGTGCCGCTACATAAGACGGATAGACTACCGTTGCGTTGGAGAGGTGCTCAACCGCACCACTGAAATCTTTCTTCGACAAAGCCCCGATACCCTTCTTGTACTCCTTTTTGGCTTTTACAGGCGCTTTGAGATCGAGCTTTGAAACCGAATCTGACCGTGACTCTTGCCCCTCACCTGGATTGCGATCGTGGGAAGCTTGCAAATCCATAAGACCAAATTGGATGTGAGCGGAATCGACTTCAGGTTGCAACCCTCCACCACTCGGCATACCGGGTGATCGCTGCGCTGCCACGGTGCCGACTAGGGCCGCGAAGAGCACCGCAGATTTGGAGATATCGATGAACATTGGACTCCACAGGCACAATGTCTGCAAACAGACGAACCGCAATCTTGATTCGTTCAGCCGAGAGCCGCTCCGGGATCACAGATATGCCAGGCCTAGCAACGAAGTTCTGTTCGAATGAGGGCCCCGTCGCCCAGCTTCTCGACGATGCGGTAGTGCGAGATCGTTTGGCCGATCATCAGCCGCAAGATCTTACGTGGTCGAACCGGGCACGTCAACGGGCAAGTCAAGGAAAGCCGTGGAGTTGGCAGTGGACCCATAGAATACTTGACGGAACATCGCGCTTACGCTCATCGCCCCGGAGTTCCCGAGCGATCCAAGCGTCGGACCTCAGACCATTCGCCAAAGTATCGAGCGAAGCGCGACGTATCATGGCCCGAGGTCCGATACCGAAGTCCTACACTGAAGACCGGCACCGAGTCATACAGTGAAGACCGTTCCTACGCTTGCTTCTCCAGCCCCTCAATCTCGCGCTTCGCCCGCTCCAGAATCTCGCGAATCTTCGCGATCTTCGCCGAATCGTGCGAGCCGCGCGTGGCCGCCTTCAGCGCCGTCTTCATCAACTCCGCCGCTGGACGCATCATCTCCGCGCCCTCCATGCCCATCCACGGCGCCCAGTCTCCCGCTTGTTCAGCGCGCTGCCAAATTTTCTTCACCGTCTCGGCTTCGCGCTGCAACTCCTCTTTGCCGGCTTCCGTGAGCGAATACGTCCGCTTCCCCGCTGCCGTGTCCGACGTGACCAGACCCTCATCTTCAATTTGCTGCAATGCCGGATAAATCGCTCCCGCGCTCGCCTTGTAGATGCCGCCCGACTTCGTCTCCAGTTCTTTCATCAACTCGTAGCCGTGCTTCGGTCCGCCTTCGAGCATTGAGAGCAGCGCCAGGCGAATTTCGCCCGGACCAAAAAATCGGCCCCATCGACCTCCGCGGCCGCCCCAGGGAAATCCACCGCCCATAAACGGCGTGGCCAATCCGCCCCGCCACCAACTTCCACATCTTCCATGCATATTCGATACTCCTTCAAATTCTGATTCAGATTCCGATTCGGATTCCGATTTAAAGATCGCAGTTCCACCAGCCGGAGCCGCAGTTCGAGATTTCGCTCTGCCTTCGAGTTCATCCACCAAAACTCGGTCGGTATAACTGTCGATCATTCTTTATGTATATCTATAGATATAACTATTGTCAACTAAAATCTAGCTCACCTCCCAATCACCAAAACGGATCAAGCACTCATTTACAATCCGTTCGCATGTTCTATCGATCCGACAATCGCTCTCCCGACCAACTCCGGCCCGTAATCCTCACCCCTGATTTCATCACGACCGCGGAGGGTTCTGTCCTGATCGAAGTGGGCAATACGCGCGTCATCTGCACCGCCTCGATCGAGGAAACCGTCCCGCAGTTCATGCGCAACAGCGGCAAAGGATGGATCTCCAGCGAATACAGCATGCTGCCGCGCTCCACCCTGACCCGCACCCCGCGCGAAGTCTCCAAAGGCCGACAGAGCGGACGCACCCACGAAATCCAGCGTCTGATCGGCCGGTCGTTAAGGGCGGTCACGGATCTGGCGCGCCTCGGCGAACGCACCATCTGGATCGACTGCGACGTCATCCAGGCCGACGGCGGCACGCGCACCGCATCCATCACCGGGGCATTCGTCGCGCTGGGCCTGGCTCTCGAAAAGTTAGTGGACGCGGGCACCCTGACTTCAGTTCCGCTCAAGGATTTTGTCGCCGCGATAAGTGTGGGAATTGTGGACGGAGAAATCCTGCTCGATCTCTGCTACGAAGAAGACTCGCGCGCCGACGTCGACATGAACTTCGTCATGACCGCCGGCCACAAGCTGGTAGAAGTCCAGGCCACCGCCGAACACCAAGTCTTCGACGACCAGCAACTGGCCAAGATGATCGCCTACGCAAGGCAGGGCGTGCAGTCCCTCATCGCTAAACAGCAAGCGGTGCTGAAGGCGCTTACCCTACGACAGTAGGAGTGCAACCCTAGTTACTGCAGGAGGCCGTAGACCAGCACGCTGGTGTTGGCGGGCACATACACCCGCCCGTTGGCCACCGTGGGATTCACTCGGATGATCGGAGTCGGCGAGACTTGGTCACGCGCCGCATCCTGGTTTGTGTCGTAGTACTCCTGGGTTAGATCGCTGGGGTTATAGGCCCAGAGCGTGGGGCTCGGCGCATACTCCAGCATCCACACAATGCCGTTGAGGCTGCCGTTTGCCGAGATAATGGGGTCGGGTGAACTCATCACGGCCGTGCCAGTGGAGGTTGCTGTGGTGGGCAGCAAACCGTTGTTCAAGGTAAACATCTTGGGATAGTCATGCTCTCCAAAGATGTATACATTGCCCTGGAAGTAGGTGGGGGTGTTGAACATGCCATTCGTCTGGTTCCGGCCGACGGAAGGCTTGATGGCGCCGACAATATATTGCACGATGTTGTTGCTGCCTGCCTGGTAGCCGCCGAGGCCGTCACGGTTGACCACATAAATGGTTCCTTCTTTGCCACCGGCTACCAGCAGGTTCGGATAATTTCCAGGCTGTTGGGGCAATAGCAAAACTCCACCCGAGGTAACGTCCCAGTCATAGCCATTGAGAGTCGAGAAATTGCTTGGGGTGTAGTAACCGGCGAGCGTCAGGGCACTATTGTTCGGCGTGAGCTCCAGCACCGACAACCCAAAATCGGTTGTATTGTCGAACGTTCCGTTTCCGGTCGACAAAAAAATGTTGCCGTTCGCATCGGCCGCGAGCCCACCACCCATTTGCCAGATGCCGCCTTCTTTGCCGTTCGGGGTGGTGCAGAAGACATACTTCTGGGCCAGCGTTTGAGAATCGTAGCCTAGAATCCAGCCGTGATAGGGCTGCAAGTCCTGGTTTCCCGCCGTCGCGAAATACACCACACTATTTACGTCCTGCGCGGATTGAGAAAGCAGCATACCTGGCCTGGAGTTTTCGTGGAGAGGATCGAATGCCAGCACGCCTCCCGAACTTCCCTCACCGGTTCCTGGGACCGAAGCCTGGATCACAACCGGGCCGCCGAATTTCTCCGCACCGGTGGTGATGTCCAAGGCATGCAACCGGTGGACATAACTTCCGCTGCAGGCGGTGGTTTGACCCTCGAGCGTTCGCGCTTCCACGTACATCGTGTTCGTGGTGGGGTCGATGACTGCAGTGGGCGTAATACCAATGATCGATTGCACGACCATGACGCAGGATCCGGGGACGGGCACCACGCTGGGAGGATCAATGAAACTGTCCATCCAGAGCGGCCCTGCCGGCACTTTTCCGTCGGCGTCGTAGGCGTACACGCTGTCATTGGCAGTGCCGAAATATACGACGTTGTGGTAACCGGCAGTTCCGTTCAGCGGATTGGGAATGTTGACGTTGGCCACGTAAAGCGGCTGCCCCTGGACCTGTCCGTCGATCGGAAAAGAAAACAGTTTCCCAAAAGTGTTGACGTTTACGTTTTGCGGAGTCAAGACCGTTTCCTGCAAGTCCTGCCCCGTACGCGAATTGTCATTCTTGTTGGTGTAGATTCCCGCATAAGCCACGAGGTAGGCGGTGGCAGCGCCGGATACAGTTTTATTTGCCATGCTGACTGCAGTGATCGAATGGGTGCCAACCACAAAGTTCGCGGGCGGAGTGTAAAGGCCGGTAGTACTAATCACGCCAGACGTTACGGTGCCGCCGTAGTGGCCATCGACGAACCACCGCACGCCCTCATTGGTGGTGCCCGTGACCGTGGCCGTGAATTGCTGCGTGACCATCGAAGTCACCGGCGCCGACATGGGATGTACCGCGACCGTAATCGTAGCTGGATCCTGAGGGCGCACTTCCAGCCGGCTTGAGCTGCCACCGGCGGGTTGCCGGGCAAACAAAGCGCCAGTCGACATTGGCTGGAGCACAGCATTCCTGGTGGCGCTTTGCGCGGGTTGGTGGATTGCCACGCCGGCCAAAACAAGACCAACGGTAACGAACAGAGCGCACGAACCAAACGTGATGGGTTTCATAGGGCTCCTGGTTCACGTTAAAAGTAAACCTTAAAAGTTAACCTTAAAAACGGCGGCAACTATACAACGCTTTCGCCTGTCCGCATAGTGTGAAAATGTTTTCATCGGGAAGGGAGCAGAAGATTGCACTCGTCTGCGCGCGGAGCGCGTCCGCTTTCATACCTTCGGCGTGAACCAGAATATCGGAGTCGCGCGATAGCATATCCCGCTCAATCAGTCATGCAATTCGTTGAGCGTCCAAGGATCAATTCCGTCAAGCTCTACCGAGTCCCGTTTCGAGCTTATCCCGGAATGAAACTCGCACCCCCGACTTTCGTTCCTCCACCCTCCCGCACAACCTTTACGCCTCACCCGACCGAAGTTACGGTGAAGAGTCTGGCATGGAGAATCCCCGCACCCCCGAGCGTCGCCGCGAATCGCGCACCAAGACCGACCTGGCGCTCACGGTTTGGGGCGTTGACGCCACGGGCGAGCGCTTTCTGCAGAAAGCCCAAGCCCGCGAGATCAGCCTGAGTGGAGCACTTCTGTCGGGGATCGTTACCGAACTCCGCTCCGGCGATGTCATTGGAATTCTCTACGCCGGCAAGAAGGCGCGCTATCGCGTGGTTTGGGTCGGCCGCAGTGGGTCTCCTCCTGGGTCAACTCCTGGGACCCCGCCAAAGATACAAGCGGCGATTCATCGCTTCGCATCCGATGAATGTCCCTGGAAGGATCTGCTGGCGGAGGAGCCCGCATGCACAGCCGCGCCACTCGACACCGATGCTTTATAAGTGGACGCTTTATGAATGGACGGCCGAATCCCAGCGGCCGCCGCAAATACTGGCAACTGACCACCGGCAACTGGCAACTGCTTTACGCCACCCACACCGTCTTCGCATTCACGAACTCGCGGATGCCGATGGCTCCTAGTTCCCGCCCATGGCCGGACGCCTTCACGCCCCCAAAAGGAATGCGCGGATCAGACGCGACCATCTTGTTGATGAACACCATCCCGGCTTCGAGTTCATTGATGAACCGCTCCCGTTCCTGGTCGTCGTTCGTCCAAGCGCTCGCTCCCAGGCCAAAGCGCACGTCGTTGGCGATGCGAATCGCCTCATCCTGATCCTTCACCCGAAAGATCGATGCCACGGGACCAAAGAATTCCTCACCGTATGCCGGCGAGCCCTTGGGAACGTTTGTGAGCACGGTTGGCGCGTAATAATTTCCTTTTCCCTTCAACGCGTGCCCTCCGGTCAGCAGTTTCGCTCCCGCCTGCACCGTTTTCTGCACGTCGGCATCGAGCGTGGTCACTGCATCGGCGGTCGCCAGCGGGCCCAGCTCGGTCTTCTCGTCAAACGGATCGCCCACCCGCAGGCTCTCCATGCGCGCGACAAACTTCTTTTCAAACTCCGCCGCGATGGACTCGGCCACGATGAACCGTTTGGCCGCAATGCAGGACTGCCCATTATTGATAATGCGCGCCTCGACCGCCGTTTTCACCGCCAAGTCCAGATCGGCCGAGGGCATCACGATAAACGGATCGCTCCCGCCCAACTCCAGCACAACTTTCTTGATCCGCTTCGCCGCTCCAATGCCCACCTGAATTCCAGCCTGCTCGCTGCCAGTCAGCGTCGCCGCCACGACCCGCGGATCATTCAACAGCGCGTCAACTTGCCCCGAGCCGATCAATAGCGTCTGGAATGCACCTTCGGGAAAACCCGCTTCCAGAAAAATCTGTTCGATGGCCAGCGCGCACTGCGGCACATTCGAAGCATGTTTGAGCAATCCAACGTTGCCCGCCATCAGCGCCGGCGCGGCAAACCGGATCACCTGCCAGAACGGAAAATTCCACGGCATCACCGCCAGAATGGGCCCAATCGGCAGATAACGAATAAAACTTTTCTTCGCTCCCGTCTCGACCGCTTCGTCGGCCAGAAAGCGCTCGGTGTTTTCGGCGTAGTAGCGGCAGGCCGTGGTGCACTTCACCGCCTCGGCCACGGCCGCCTTGTAGGGCTTGCCCATTTCCAGCGTCATCAGGTGCGCAAACTTTTCCTTGTCGCGCTCCAGAATCTCGGCCGCCTTGAGCATGCGCTTGGCCCGTACTGCGAACGGCGTCTTGCGTTCCGCCTTAAACGTGCTGACCGCAAGCTGCAGCTTCTTTTCGATCTCAGCTCCGGACAGCGGCTGGAATGTCTTGATGACTTCGCCCGTAGCAGGATTAATAGTTGCAATGGCCATGATTACGGTTCCCTCTTTCGACTCAGACGCACTTTTATTCGGTCCGCTGGCGCCTCCCTTGGATAGTGGATTTTCCGCTTCCGAAGCAAGTCAGAAGGGCGAGACCCAAGCGGTCATACCACTATACCACTGCCAAGATGCCTCAGTTTGATTTGTCATCCGAGCAAGCGTTTTTTGCGCAGCGAGGAATCTGGGTGAGCCGCGCGGTGCATCGGCTTCATTGCGACGCAATAGTCGGCGTTTGGCTCGCTTCCTTTCAAACTGACGCACTACCACGCGCAGGGTCAACACCGCTTTGCTGCCTGCCTTGGTTTACAATTGTCAGTTCCAAGCACTCATCTTCATTCGCATTCCGGAGGAATTATGAAGCTCACCCCTGGCAAACTTGCCGGTCTCAAAAAAGTCTCCAACGAACGCGGCATCATCGCGGCCGCTGCCATGGATCAGCGCGGCTCCCTGCAAAAATCCCTCTCCAAGGAAAAAGGCGGCGACGTCACCGACGCCATGATGGAAGAGTTCAAAACCCTGGTCACCGAAGTTCTTACGCCGCACGCCTCGGCCATTCTGCTCGACCCCGAGTGGGGACTGCCCGCATCGAAGCGCCGCGCCAAAAACGCCGGCCTGCTGCTCGCCTACGAAAAGACCGGATACGACAAGACCGGTCCTGGGCGGCTCGGCGACCTGCTTGACCACTGGTCGGCCCGCCGCCTGAAAGAAGCTGGCGCCGACTGCGTGAAGATTCTGCTCTACTACTCGCCCAACGATTCCAAGGACGTCAACGACAAGAAGCATGCCTGGGTCGAGCGCATCGGCGACGAATGCCGCGCCAACGACATCCCGTATTTCCTCGAATTCGTCGGCTACGAAGAAGGCGCCGATGAGAAAGGCGTGGAATACGCCAAGAAAAAACCTTACATCGTCACCGAGAGCATGCGCGAGTTCACCAAAGACCGCTACGGCGTCGACGTGCTCAAGGTGGAAGTGCCGGTGAACATGAAGTTTGTCGAAGGGGTAAAGTGCTTCGGCGGACAGAAAGCCTACTCCAAGCAGGAGGCCATCGACCTGTTCCACAAAGCGGCCAACGTTGCAACGAAGCCGTTCATTTACCTCTCGGCCGGAGTCAGTAATGCCGAGTTCAGCGAGACTCTCGAACTGGCCGGAGAATCGGGCGTGAAATTCAACGGCGTCCTCTGCGGCCGTGCCACTTGGAAAGACGGCATCCCCATCTACGCCAAGCAAGGCGCATCGGCCTTCCGCAAGTGGCTCGAAACCGAAGGCGTGAAGAACATCAACAACGTCAATGACAAGCTGAAAGCCGCCACCAGTTGGCACTCGATCTACGGCGTGGAATTGGTTCACGCGTAAGTCGTGATGGAATGTGTGGGCGCGGGCGACTCGCCCGCGCTTTTTTATGCTCACGTAGGGACGGACGCATTCGTCCGTATCGCAAAAGTAAAGCGAGCGCCCCCGAACGAATGCGGCCGGGGCCCCACGACTCCCGCTAGAATACCCGCATGTCTACCGCACTCATCACCGGTGCCTCTGGCGGCATCGGCTACGAACTCGCGAAACTCTTCGCCCGTGACCATCACAACCTGGTTCTCATAGCCCGCAGCGCCGACAAACTGGCGCAAGTCGCGAACGAACTGCAAGCTCACGGCGTCACGGTGAAGACCATCGCCCTCGACCTCACCGCACCGCCCGCGCCCAGGTTTCTCTTCGACCAACTGCAACGCGAAGGCATCGCCATCGACATCCTCATCAACAACGCCGGCTTTGGCGCCTACGGAGAATTCGCGGAAATACCCGAGACAGAAATCCTCGGCCAGATCGACCTCAACATTCGCGCACTTACTGAACTCACGCGCCTGTTCCTGCCGCCCATGATCGCCCGCCACAGCGGCCGCATCATGAATGTGGCTTCCACTGCGGCTTTCCAGGCCGGTCCGCTGATGGCCGTCTACTACGCCACCAAGGCGTATGTGCTTTTGTTCTCCGAGGCCATCGCCAACGAACTGCGCAACACCGGTGTGACCGTAACCTGCTTCTGTCCTGGTGCCACGCACACGGATTTCCCCAAGCGTGCAGGGGTCGAGAACTCGCGCATCTTCAAGCTTGGCGCCATGACGGCCGCGAAAGTCGCGCTCGACGGCTATCGCGCAGTCATGGAGGGTCGCACTCTAGCCATCTCCGGCGCGCACAATTGGATCGTCGCGCAATCCACTCGCTTCGCTCCGCGAAGAATGGTCACCGCGGTCTCACGCTGGGTCGCCGAAAAAGCCGGCTCGTAGAGACACTGCTTGCATCTCTGCCGCTTTACGACCGAAGCGGTAGTGCTGATTTCGTCACTTCCTCATCCCCACCTTTACAAATCCCGACCGACTCTATGCAAACCTTTACCTGCAAGAGCGATACCTTCATGGCGACTGAGGGTCTAAACAAAAGGGAGCCGGATTGCTCTCCCAAGTTCAGCACGAAAGTTCTTTGCAGAGAGTTTCCTACAAACTATGTAAGTACTAGAACGTCCGCATGAATCGAAGCCCCCGCAATGGGAGTTTCGACAGGAGGTAGTAAATGGCGAACACCAGTCGTACACCCGTTTCGACCATGAATGCCTTTCTGACTCTGGCCGAGACCACTGCGAGGCGCAGCCTCGCCGCACTTACAACGCTCATTCTTGCCGCCAGTTGCCTGGCGCAGGACAACTCTCCAGTTAAACCTCACCCGCAACCACCTCCACCGCAGGACTCTCAGACCATGCAGGCTTCGGCAGCGCCTCCGCCCCCCACACAAGTGATTCCCGCCGGAACCAGAATTGCCCTCGTGCTCACGCACCCCGTTCAAAGCCGGTACATCCATCGCGGCGACGACATCTATGCTCAGATTATTTCTCCCGTCAACTCCGCCAATGAGGTGCAGATTCCGCCCGGCACGTTTGTGCAAGCCACGGTCGACAAACTCGAACTAAAGTCAGGAGGACGCGCCGAGCTTCACCTTCAATCCATGTCGATCACTTTCCCCGACGGCTACGTGGCTCCCCTGTCCGGACCTGTAACCCTGGAGAGCAATGAAGGCTACGCTCTGAAAGACCCGGGCAACGGTCGCGTCTTCGGAGGATTCGCCCTTGCGGCTGGAGGCGCCGGCATCGGCGCATTGATCGGTCACTCGATCGGAAGTTCGCAATCGACCCTCACCACCACTCTGCCTTCAGGCTGCAATCCAGCGCTGCCGAATTGCCTGTCCTCGTCCATTCCCACCGCGGGCAGCAAGGGCATCGACACTGGAATCGGCGCGGTCGTGGGTGGCGCGATCGGTGGCATCGCGGCGATCGCGATGCTTTGGAGCTCGCACAATTTTTTCCTCGACGTCGGCTCGCCGATCGATATGGTGCTGCAGCAGCCTCTGTCGTTGGGGCAAAGCCAGGTCTCGGATGCAGTCCGCCGATCGGAACAGCATCCGGTAGCAATCCAGCCGATCCTGGGGCGCCCGCTACCACCGCCTCCGCCGGCAGACACCGGCTTCCCACAGACCACGCCTGGTACACCGCCGACGATCATTCCGGGAGTGCCCGGCCCCGGCGGTGTCCCAGGCCCGCCGATTATCATTCCCGGCACGCCCCCCGGCGCGTAACCGCGCACCGCAGAGTGGCATAAACGTGGAAGACCTCGATCCCAACGTGGTCACGTAGCCTGCATCTCTGTCTCTGTTTAACGGCGTCATCCCGAAGCCCCGCGTTTTTTCCAGCGGGGCGAGGGATCTCGCGCGAGGCTTCGTACGAATGGGCCGGGCAACGAGAGCTCTTGTTGTACTCTTAAGTTCGGAAGCTCAATCCCATGCCAACCCTTATCCCGCAACCTACTCGCATCACCGCCGCCGGCAACAAGCCGAAACTCATCGACGAATACGTTGGACGCGTCAATACAAAAACGTCCGGCGCCAGCGTCGCCCACATGCGCAGCCCGCAAGGCTGGCTCGAGCCCGGCCAGACTCCAGAGTTCGACGAGTTCACCATCGTGCTAAAGGGATTGCTGCGGGTCGAGCACAAAACCGCGAACGGAGCGACCTCTCTCCTCGATGTCGCCGTCGGACAAGCCGTAATCGCCCACGCCGGCGAATGGGTGCGCTATTCCACCCCGCAAGAAGGCGGCGCCGAATACATCGCCGTCTGCCTGCCTGCGTTCTCCATGGAAACCGTCCACCGCGACGAGTGAGCCACAGCTCCTGCGATACACATAATTGTGATATATTTACACATGGGGCAATTCCTATGCGAACCAATATCGACATCGACGACCATTTAATGCGACAGGCAATGCGGCATAGCGGCGCGCGGACGAAAAAAGCGACCGTGGAAGCTGGGTTGCGTTTATTAGTCGAGACGCATGCCCAGACTTCAATCCGGCGACTCAAAGGCAAAGTTCATTGGGAAGGCGATCTCGACGAGTCCCGCCGCGGCCGAGCACAGGGATAAAGGCGCATGGTGATCGTCGATACTACCGTATGGATCGACTATTTCCGAGACATCGTCAACGACGAAACTTCCTGGCTGGATCGGGCACTCGGTCGCGATCGGTTGGGCCTTACGGACTTGATTCTGTGCGAAGTGTTGCAAGGTGTTCGCGGAGAGGCTGCGTTCACTCATGTCCGTGATGAACTCATGAAGCTGCGAGTGTTCACCGGCGGCGGGTCCGAACTGGCCGTCACAGCTGCCCAAAATTACCGCACCCTCCGCCAGCGCGGATTCACAGTTCGCAAGACGATCGATTGTTGGATCGCCACTTTCTGCTTGCTCTCCGGCCACAAACTTCTGCATAGCGACCGCGACTTCGATATGTTCGAGAAGGTGCTCGGGCTGCAGGTTGTCCATCCGTAGGTAAAATCTCCCCGGAAGCACCAAGTTGCCCTAAACGATTCTCCCCGTATCCGGCTTTGCTAGAAGCCAGAAGCCTTCTACTCCCACTCAATCGTCCCCGGCGGCTTCGACGTCACGTCATACACCACGCGGTTCACGCCCTTCACTTCATTCACAATCCGCGTCGAGATCGTCTTCAGCACTTCGTGCGGCAGCGGCACCCAGTCGGCGGTCATGCCATCTTCGGAACTGACCGCGCGGATCGCGCAGGTATACGCGTAAGTCCGCATGTCGCCCATCACGCCCACCGACATCACCGGCAGAAGCACAGCAAACGACTGCCAGATCTTCGTATAGAGTCCGGCTTCTTTCACTTCGCTGACCACGATGTCGTCGCACTCGCGCAACATCGCCAGGCGCTCGGGCGTGACTTCGCCTAGGACGCGCACCGCGAGCCCGGGGCCGGGGAACGGCTGCCGGTGCAGAATTTCTTCCGGCATGCCGAGGTCGCGCCCGATCTTGCGGACTTCGTCCTTGAACAGGTCCTTCAGAGGCTCGATCAGCTTGAGCTTCATCTTCGCGGGCAGTCCGCCGACATTGTGATGCGACTTGATGACCTGCGACGGCCCCCGCACCGAGCGCGACTCGATCACGTCAGGATAAAGCGTGCCCTGCACCAGCCACTTGACCTTGCCCTCGGTCTTCTCGATGCGGCGCGCTTCTTTCTCGAACACTTTGATGAATTCGTTGCCGATAATCTTGCGCTTTTTTTCGGGATCGCTGACGCCTTTGAGTTTGCCGAGAAAACGCGCCGTCGCGTCGACCACGTCGAGGCGCAGGTTGAGCTTGTCACGCAGCGCCTTCTGCACTTTCTCGAATTCGTTCTTGCGCAGCACCCCGTTGTTCACGAACACGCAGGTCAGGCGCGACTTGCCTTTGGCATCGCGCAGCGCGCGGTCGACCAGCACGGCTGCAACCGACGAATCCACGCCACCGGACAGCGCACAAATTGCCCGTCCCGTGCCGACCTGCTTCTTGACTTGTTCAATGGTCGATTCGATGAACCGCTGCGGAGTCCACGTCGGCTTCGCGCCGCAAATCTGAAAGATGAAGTTCTTCAGGATCTGCGTCCCCTGCGGCGTGTGGTGCACCTCGGGATGGAACTGCACCGCGTACCACTTCTTCGCCGGGTTCTGAATGCCAGCGACGGCGTAGTGAGTCTTGGCCATCAGCTCGAAACCCGGCGGCAGTTCCAGCGCCTCATCACCGTGCGACATCCACACCGCAAGTTTCTTGGCCAGGCCTTGAAACAGAATCGAGTCCGAAACAATGTCGATTTCCGCGTGCCCATATTCGCGTTTGTCCGCCGGCCGCACCTTGCCGCCCAACGTGTGCACCATGAACTGCAATCCATAGCAGATGCCGAGCACGGGCACGCCCAGCTCGAACACGCGCGCGTCCGCAGGAGGCGCGTCTTTGTCATAGACCGACCACGGCGCTCCCGAAAGCACGACGCCGACGGGCGCATAGCTCTTGACCTCATCAAGTTTGGCCGTGCACGGCAGCACGACAGAAAAAACATTCTGTTCGCGAATGCGGCGCGCGATCAGCTGGGTATACTGCGCGCCAAAGTCGAGGATAACGATGCTCTGGCCGATAGAAGAGGGGATGTGCGGGGATTTGGTTTCCACAAATGAGTTTCTCAAATTCGGGGAGACAGTGTAAAGCGACTATCGGGAGTGTACCTGGGTCATCCTGGCTCGGTCATTCTGATTGGGTCATTCTGCCCGGTTCATTCGTAGAGACGTTGCTTGCAACGTCTCTCTCGCCATCACCCGAAACGCCGCCAGCAGAGACGTAGCCAGCTACGTCTCTACTGCAAGGTTTGGCAGGTCGCTCAAAATCAGCTCGTCGCGATCAATCGAGGTTCGCACCGGCGGCTCGGGCCTGGGCTGCGGCGGCAGATGCAGTAATAATGCCTGCGGCGTTTCCGCGATGCAGACGTACCCGGCAAGACGCGCCATATAGATCCAATCGGCAAGCGCGAAATAAGCTAGTGTCACGAGAATCACAACAGCCGCGACCAACCGCCAGGGCACAATAGCCACGAAGCCCAGCGGCATTGAGGCGACCGTGGTCGCTCCGACAAACAAGACGAGATGCGCCAGTCCCGTCCATGTGCTGACCGCGAAAACAGGCCCCGTGCGTTCGCGGCAGAAAACCACGGCGGCACCGATCGCGCCCACCGCGTCCTCACCCGCACGCACGGCAAACATGCCCGCCAGCGACAACAACCAGTTCAGCGCCGACCATACCAGGCAGATCAGTCCCGCCAGCGGCAGAAAAAGAAAGAAGGCAAGCGCCGGTCGAGGATTGGAGTCAGGCGAAACGAACCCGGCCAGAATTGACGCGCTTAGAAATCCGAGGACTGCGGCCAGCGCCACGGCAGCCCGCAGGAAGTTGAGCCGCAGCAACGCTGCCAACGGCCCCCTGGTCGTAGAGACCTTGGCAGCAACACCTCCACTAAAATAATCGAGCAGAGCGCGCGTGGTGGCGATCCGGCCCAGCGAGGCGGCAACGATCCAGAGCCCAACCAGCAGCAACGCCGCAAGCAACCCGGCCATCACAACGCGGTTCAGGCTTCCGCGGAGAATGTGGGCGATCGCCTGGCCGACCAGATAAGGCTGCCGCGTACGCAAAAGAAGCAGTTCGCCGTTCGTTACAGGCAGGGTGTCAAGATATTCAACCAGGCCAAAGGCGATCAGCGCGGCGGCGGTTGCACCGGCGGTCCAGCGCCACATGATTTCCGCCAGCGTCAGCGACGGCCGCCGGAACGCGGCGCGAAACCCTTCCGTGGTGGGCGAGATGGCCATCGTGCTCAGGATAACTCATTCACGGTCGCGCATCACCCCGACGCATCCTCACCCACTGTCATCCTGAGCGCAGCAGCGGCTCCACGAAGTGGAGCCGCTGCGGAGTCGAAGGATCCCTTTCATGTTACAGAGATGGGGGCACCGCGAGGCGTTCTCACGATGAAGACTCGCATCTCCATTGCGCCGGGAGAATTTCCCTGATATTTTGCGGGGCGCTTGTAGTCGCGATAGGGATCCTTCGACTGCTCAGCTGCTTCGCATTCGCGAAGCAGCCACTACGCTCAGGATGACAAAAACGCCGGGGCTACTTCACCACGAGATTCACCAGCTTGCCCGGGACATAGATCTTCTTCACGATCGGTTTGCCGGCGATCAAGGCCTGCACTTTTTCGTCGGCCAGCGCGCGATCGAGAACCGTTCCTTCCGTGGCGTCGGCGGACACAACGACGCGGCTGCGCAGCTTGCCATTGATCTGCACCGGGATCTCGAGTTCTTCTTCCTTGGCCAGCTCAGCGTCAAACTTCGGCCACGACGCCTTGAGAAGATTCCCTTTTTCGCCCAGCATCTCCCAGAGTTCGTGCGCGAGGTAGGGCGCAAAAGGTGCGAGCAACAGGACCAAACTGCGCTGCACTTCACTCAGAAATGGAGTTGGTACTTCATTCCGAGCAATCGCGTCCTCCGCGCCGTACAGCATGTTCACCAACTCCATGATGGCCGAGACGCAGGTGTTGAAATGCCAGCGTCCCTGGAAGTCGTCACTGACACGTTTGATGGTCTGGTGCAGCTTGCGCTGAATGGCACGCGCTGCCGGCGGTAATTCCGTGGGCACTGGCTTACGCCAATCCGGATGATCCGGCCGCGCGTGGCGCACGACGAATCGGTACACCCGCCCCAGGAATCTCTGAATGCCTTCCACGCCCGAATCCTGCCAGTCGAGATCGCGGTCGGGTGGCGCGGCGAACAAACTGTTGAGGCGCGCGGCGTCGGCGCCGTAGCGCGCAACCATCTCGTCGGGTGAGACTACGTTGCCCAGGCTCTTCGACATCTTCGCGCCGTCCTTGATGACCATGCCTTGCGTGAACAGGCGCTCGACCGGCTCGTCGTTGGTAATCATGCCCAGGTCGCGCATGAACTTCGTCCAGAAGCGCGAGTAGATCAAGTGCAAAATGGCGTGTTCGACGCCGCCAATATATTGGTCAATTGGAAACCAGTATTGCGCGATCTTCCCATCGAAGGGAGCGCGGTCGTTGTGCGCGTCGGTGTAGCGATAGAAATACCAGGACGAATCGACGAAGGTGTCCATGGTATCGGTCTCACGCCGCGCCGGACCGCCGCATTTCGGACAAGTAGCGTTTACGAACTCCGGCACGCGGCTGAGAGGCGAGCCGCCGGTGAGCGTTATGTCGACATTCTCCGGCAGAATCACCGGCAAATCTTTTTCCGGCACCGCGACAATGCCATCCTTCTCGCAATACAACATCGGGATCGGCGTGCCCCAGTAGCGCTGCCGCGAAATTCCCCAGTCTTTCAGGCGATACGTGACGGTAGCTTTGCCGAATTTGTTCTCCTCGGCGTACGCCGACATGGTTCGAATCGCTTCATCGCAAGCCATGCCACTGTACCGCCCGGAGTTAATCAGTATGCCCTCATGCGCCACGAACGGAAGCGCAGGTTCGGCGCTAGTCTCCTCGGGATCGTTCGCTACTGGCAACACCACAAGGCGGATTTCAAGTCCATATTTTTGCGCGAACTCGTAGTCGCGCTCGTCGTGCGCCGGGACGCTCATAATGGCGCCGGTACCGTAGTCCATCAAAATATAATTCGCAACCCAGACCGGCACACGCTCGCTGTTGAACGGGTTAATAGCAAAACGGCCGGTGGGCACGCCGTGCTTTTCGATCTCGCCGATATCTCCGGCTTCGCGGGCCTTGTGTTGCTCCGCAATGAGCTCGTCAACTTTCGCGCGCAGTTCAGGATTTTCCGCCGCCAGATCTTTGACGATAGGATGCTCGGGCGCGAGCTGCACTGAAGTCGCGCCGAAAATCGTATCCACACGCGTGGTGAAGACCTGGATAGTCGATCCCGCCGGCCCGAAACCGCTATGGTTTTCCGCGTAATCGAGTTTGAAGTCGACCAGCGTGCCCTCGCTGCGGCCGATCCAGTTGCGCTGCATGGTGCGCACTTTTTCCGGCCAGCCTGGCAGCTTGTCCAGACCATCGAGCAACTCGTCGGCATACTTCGTGGTGCGCACGAACCACTGCTCCAGTTCGCGCTGCTCGACTAACGTATCCTCATGCCGCCAGCAGCAACCGTTTACGACCTGCTCGTTGGCCAGCACGGTCGCACACTTGGGGCACCAGTTCACCTTGCTCTTCTTACGATAGGCCAGTCCGCGCTCGAAGAGCTTGAGAAAGAACCACTGGTTCCAGCGATAGTAATCCGGCAAACAGGTCGTAACTTCGCGCGACCAGTCATAGGCGAAACCGAGGCGCTTCATCTGCGCCTTCATGTTGGCGATGTTGCGCAGCGTCCATTCGCGCGGCGGCGTATTGTTCGAGATAGCCGCATTTTCCGCGGGCAAGCCGAACGAATCCCAGCCCATGGGATGAAGCACGCTATAACCGTTCATCCACATATAGCGGGCCAGCGCGTCGCCGATAGAGTAGTTGCGCACGTGCCCCATGTGCAGCGCGCCCGAGGGATAAGGCAGCATTTCGAGCACGTAATATTTTTTCTTTGTCGAGTCCGGCTCGGCGGCGTAGAGAGAAGCATCCTGCTGCCAGCGCTCGCACCACTTCATCTCGACGCGCTGCGCATCGTAGCGCTCGTCATTGGGACGATCGTCGTTGGGACGATCGTTATTGGGACGGGCATCATTGGGACGAGCATCGTTGCGCTCAGGGAGCGTGGATTCAGAGCCGCCGCGCACGCCGTTAATAGTTTTTTCGCCAATCGCCATAGCAGGAAGGTAACACTGAATAGCTTTCTATTTTACCCTTCGCACCCTCAAGTCCGGAGCCTGCACCGCAAAACCGGCGCATTCCCGGAATTTCATCCCACCACATTGGCTAGAGTTCCGATCGGCGGGATGGTAATGCGAATCTCATCGCCAGGATTCAAAGTGAACCCGTCCGGAGGCACGATGCCGGTGCCAGTCAACAAGAAACACCCGCGCGGGAAGCTATTGTTGCGGTAGAGATACGCAACGAGTTCCTCGGGCTTCCGTTTCATCTCATTGAGCGTGGTCGCGCCTGAAAATACCACGGCGCCCCCGCGGCGAATCTCCAGCACGATTTCCGTGGCGGCCGGCAAGGGCTCATCCTGTATTAGAAGACAGGGCCCGAGCGCGCAACTGCGGTCGTAAATTTTCGCCTGCGGAAGATACAGCGGGTTTTCTCCCTCGATGTCGCGCGAGCTCATATCGTTGCCAACGCTGTAGCCGGCGATCTTGCCTCCAGGCGTGACGAACAGAACTAACTCGGGCTCTGGCACCGACCAGGAAGCATCGTCGCGGATCGCAACCTTCGCGTCCGGTCCCACCACGCGGTGCGCCGACGCTTTGAAGAACAATTCCGGACGCGTCGCCTGATAAACGCGGTCGTAGAAGTCTCCGCCGCCTGCGCTTTTCTGCTCCTCCATGCGCGCATTGCGGCTGCGATAGTAGGTAACCCCGGCCGCCCAGACCTCCTGGCTGCCGATGGGTGCCAGTATGTCTTCCGGCTTCAAGGCATTCGTGGGCTTCGTCTCGCGAACCACCCGCTCGAGATAATCAAGCAGATCTTCGCGCGCCACCAAATCGTCCCACGAAGATACATTCAGTCGGTAAACGCAGCCGGCGTGTTCCGCCACTACGCCCTGACGGCAACGGTAAAGCTTCATGCAGAAGAGTATCGGCCATAGAGACGTTGCTGGCAACGTCTCTCTCCAACCAGGATCGGAAAGACCGGTTGGCAATCCGCGTTCGCCGACTCTAGAATTTCTCAGTTCATCGTGATCACGGCCCGGAACCTCACTTTGCCGTCAGCCACGCGGTCGTAAGCTTTGCCGATGTCGTCGAGTTTGTAGGTTTCGGCAACGACCTTCACTTTTTTCTTGGCGACGAAGTCGAGCGCTTCATACAAATACTCGGGGCCGTTCTGGCTCGATCCCATAAGGCGGACCCGGCTGAGCATCATGCCCATGTTGAAGCGCAGTGGTTCGTTGGACGCGCCCATCACCACCACTCGGCCGTTGGGACGGATCCCCTGCGCGGCTTCTTCCGTTGCCGTCCACGAGTTTGACGTGCCCAGCAGAACGTCGGCGCCACCGGCCTTCAGCAACGCAGCACCGCTTTCGACGATCTCGTCGGCGCCTAATTCGCGAATCATTTTTTCTTTATCTTTCGACTTGGTCACGGCAATGGTCTCGAAACCAGCGGCTTTGGCATATTGCAGCGCCAGGTGGCCGAGGCCTCCAATGCCCACCACCGCGACCCGCTCGTGCGGCTTCGGGTCGGCGATGCGCAGCCCGCTCCACACCGTGTATCCCGCGCAGAAAATGGGCGCAGCCTGTTCGTAGCTGAGCGCATCAGGAATCAGCATGGTCGCGTCCGCGTAGGCGAGCATGTATTCGGCGTGGCTGCCCTGCAGACCAATCCCAGTGGAGATGGCGTTCTGGCACAATTCTTTCTTGCCGCGCAAGCACCACTCGCAGCGTCCACAGCCTTTCTGCACCCAGCCCACGCCCACGCGATCGCCCACCTGGCGCGAAGTCACGCCGGCGCCGACTTCGACAATTTCTCCCACAGGCTCGTGGCCCAGCACGCGCGGAAACTGCGTCGGGATCATGCCATGCGTAATGTGCACGTCGGTATAGCAGAGACCGCTGGCCTGAATCTTGATGACGACTTGATTGGGACCGGCCTTGGGGGTTTGCCACTCTTTCACTTCCCACTTGCCGTTGACGGAGGGAACCACTGCAGCTTTCATGAGGGATGCTCCTGAAATTTTGAATGACGCTATTTTGAATGCAACGCTATATGGATGCCGCAGGCCGCCGCGGGATGCGCGAAGTGAAAACCTTTCTCAAATCCAAATATTCTTACAAGCACCCACGATGAGAAAACCCCCGACAGTCTCAAAATTTCCCTCCGTTAATCCCTCCCTCAAAGGTTGGAGGCACAAAAGCCCCTCGACGCAGTCGGAGTCGAAGTATTGCAGGTAGGCCATAAGTCGCTTGCTTCCTCTCCATTCGACCATGCCCACGAACCCCAGCACCAGTTCCGTGACCGGCTTTTCGCTGCCGTCAATCCTCTGCTTGATCATCACATTGTTTCTCGCTGAATCATTTGTCAGAGGCTCCCAGCTGCGAGCATGACCATCCACGGACAGTCGCATAAGCCACTGTTCCGCTTTGAGTTGCTCGGACTGGAGCAAATCCGCGAGGCTGGACTGCGCAGGTTTAGCCAAGCCTCCGAGTTTCTTTTCCGGATCGTGCTTCGGCGGATCAGGCTGCGGCGCAGGCATCGACCAAAATATTCGGCTTTTTCGCCGTCGCCGGTCAAACCTCACCTCGACATCAGATTGGCGCTGCTTCATTTGCGGTGCAGGCGTAGGCAACGGTAGACTTGAAGTGCAGAAATAGGTGGCTTCTCCTGCGGCCGCCCTCGCAAGAAAGCAGACTGCGCTCGATATGAGCGTGGGCGTCCGTCCCAACACAAGCATTTCCAGGGTGAAACTATGCTGGTTGTCATGAAGGCGCAGGCCACCGAAGAACAGGTGCGCGCCGTTTGCCAGAAAATCGAGAAACTGGGCTATCGCGCTCATTCCATGCCGGGAGCGACCCGCACTGCGATCGGCATCACCGGCAACAAGGGCGAAGTCGAACAAGGCACGCTGGAAGAGATGCCGGGCGTGCAGGAAGTTATTGCCGTCTCGAAGCCCTATAAACTGGTCAGCCGCGACGTCAAAGAAGACAACACAGTCATCGCCTTTGCCGGAACAGCCGCCACTATCGGCGGGCCGGGGCTGGCGATTGTGGCAGGACCGTGCGCCATCGAGAACCGCGAGCAGGCCTTTGCCGTGGCCGAGCGCGTGCATCGCGCCGGAGCGCAATTCTTTCGCGGCGGCGCCTACAAGCCGCGCACTTCGCCGTACTCTTTTCAGGGACTCGGCGAGGAAGGCCTGCGCATCATGGCGGAAATCCGCCAGCAGTTTGGCATGAAGATCATTACCGAGGCCATCGACAACGAGTCGCTCGACCTCGTCGATGAATATGCCGACATGATCCAGATCGGCGCGCGTAACATGCAGAATTTTTCCCTGCTGAAGCGTGCCGGACGCGCCCGCAAGCCGGTGCTGCTGAAGCGCGGTATGTCGGCCACGCTGGAAGAATTTCTCATGGCGGCGGAATACATCTTGAGCGAAGGCAACTATAACGTCGCGCTCTGCGAACGCGGCGTGCGCACCTTCGCCGACCACACCCGCAACACGCTCGACTTGAGCGTAGTGCCGGCGGTGCAGCGCCTCAGCCATCTGCCGATCCTGGTCGATCCCAGCCACGGCACCGGCAAACGCAACAAAGTCACTCCGCTGTCGCGCGCGGCGGTTGCGGTAGGCGCCGACGGATTAATGGTCGAAGTCCACAACCAGCCGGATCAGGCGATGTCCGACGGCCCGCAGTCGCTGTTCCCCGATCAGTTCGACGAACTGATGACGCAAGTCCGCCAGATCGCCGCCGTGGTAGGACGCACCGTGCCCGCGATCGGAGCGCGGGAGCCTGTCGTGGTCAGCAAGTAGTAGAGGATCAGAGTAATCGGGTGCCCCATCTTCGTCGCGCCGTTTGTGACAGGGTAGGGACCTTGAATTTTCAATCGCCCACTCAGTTCAAAATCCCGGCCTTGTCCTTGCAAAAACGCGGGGACAAGGACGGGGCACTTTGACTCCTGATTCTGCTAATCTTTCTTCTCTTAAGACTGAATCTATCTTGCGAAAACTCCTTTTCATCGCTGTACTGATTCCCATCCTGGCCGGCCTCGGCTGGTGGTATTTCCGCGAGCAGGCGCTGCCGGACTACGGGCCGCTTTACCGCGAGTACGCCTACGTCTCAAATGGCAAGAGCAACACGGTGAGCGTGATCGACCTGCGCACGTTTGCGCTGGCCAAGACCATCGCCGTCGGCAGCGAGCCCACCGGAATCGCCGCCAACAGCAAGAAGAATGAGATTTATGTGGTCAACGCGAGGTCGAACAACGTCAGCGTGATCGATGCCGAGTCGAACCGCGTGGTGGCGACGATCGGCGTGCACGGGCGTCCCTACTTCATCGACGTAGCGGAGGACGGCAAACGCGCCTACGTGGCCAACTCCGGTTCGGCGAACGTGAGTGTGATCGATCTCGAGAAGCGGATGGTGATCGGCAACGTACGCGTGGGCGCCTCGCCGGGACTGGCGCGGGTTTCGCCCGACGGTTCGACTGTCGTGGTCAGCAATCGCAGCGACAACACGGTGACCCTGATCGATGCGAAGCTGTTGCGCGTGCGCGCGACCCTGCCGGTATGCCAGCAACCGGAAGACATCGCGATCCTGCCGGACTCGAGCAAGGCGTTCGTAGCGTGCTCCGGATCGTCGCAGGTTGCCTCGATTGCTCTAGGATCGACTGCGCTACAGGGCCCTGCGCAGAAAGATGACCATCTGGTGGCGCTGCTCGACGTAGGACGCACCCCGGTCAGCCTCACGCTCAAGCCCGACGGCGGCGAGTTAGTGGTGTGCAATTTCGACTCCGACAGCATTTCGATGATCGAGACTGGAAACGACGAAGTCGGCAGCAGCCTGGAGATTGGCGAGCATCCCTCGCGTGGCGCGGTCACGCTCGACAATTCGCGGCTCTATGTGTCGAACTTCGGCTCGAACAGCATCGCGGTCTATGACATTGACATGGGCCGCCGCATTTGGACGGTAACGGTAGGCAGCCGTCCCGATGGACTCGCGCTCACCCCGGACCAGAACTATTTGCTCGTGCTCGACACGCAATCCGGCGATGTGACAGTGATCCAGAAGCGCACGCCACGAAAGCTGGAGCCGACGGAGTATTCGCTGCTAACCCTGATTCCAGTGGGCATGCAGCCGAACGCGATCGTGGTAAAGGCTTGCATGATGACCGCGGGAACCAAAAAGTAGTCGATCCCGCCCACCCTTTTGTCATTCCGAGGAGCAAAGCGACGAGAGCCTGCCCTGAGCGCAGTCGAAGGGAACCTGCTGTTTGCCGACGCCAGCAAACAACAGGTTCCTGGCTACGCTCGGAATGACAAAAATCAAAGATTACACAACAGCAGGTTTCGCGCACAGCTGATCGAACGCGGCCTTTAGATCAGCGGCGATGGCCGGAGCTTCGCGCCGCTCGATGTCGCTGCGCGGCATGAGGTAGACAAGCTGGCCGTCGCGCAGAATGCCGATGGACGGCGACGACGGAGGGTATCCAGTGAAATAGCTGCGGGCGCGGTCGGTGGCTTCTTTTTCCTGCCCTGCAAAGACAGAGTAAGCGTGGTCGGGCCGAACGGAATTCTGCATCGCCATGCGGACGGCGGGACGCATGCGCCCGGCGGCACATCCGCAAATCGAGTTCACGATCACCATCGTAGTACCGGGACGGTTCTTGAGCGCCTGGTCAACTTCTTCGGCAGTGCGGAGTTCTTCCACTCCCAGGCGCGTCAGTTCCTCGCGCATCGGGATCACCATAATTTCGGGATACATCGGCATGAGTTGTTCCTCTCCATCTATTGTAACCCCTGTCATCTTGAGCGAAGTTGCGTTCGCAAAGCGAACGGCAACGCAGTCGAAAGATCCCTATTCCTGCTCGAAGGCTACGCTAGCGTCTCAGGGAATTCCCCCGAAAACCCAGGCGGGTTTCTCCTCGGCAACTCCCTCTGCGTTCATCATTGCGTGCACGGACACGAGGTCCTTCGACGTCGTGACTGCTTCGCTTTTTCGCGAAGCAGTCACTCCGCTCAGGATGACAAGCGTGGAGAAGAACTCGTCGCGGCAGTCCGCGCAAAACCTGCCCTGTGTATATTGAGAGCACCAATGCTGCTTCAGGAAAATATTCCGCTCGCTCCGCTGACCACCTTCGGCCTGGGTGGGCCGGCGCGCTTCTTCGTGGAAGCCAAGTCCGCCGGCGAAGTGCAGGAGGCGGTCTTGTTCGCGCAGTCCAGAAACTCGCCTTTGTTTGTTTTGGGCGGTGGCAGCAACTTGGTTGTAGCCGATTCCGGCTGGCCGGGGCTGGTGCTAAAGGGCGGAATCCACGGCATTTATCGCCGCGCGGGAAACAACGATGAGGGCAAAACCTTATTCGACGTGGGCGCGGGCGAATCCTGGGACCGCTTCGTCTCGCACGCCGTGATGGCGAAGTGCGCGGGCGTAGAGTGTCTGAGCGGCATCCCGGGCAGTGTAGGCGGAACGCCGGTGCAGAATGTCGGCGCCTACGGCCAGGAAGTGTCACAGACCATCGAGTCCGTCGAAGTCTTCGATCTGCGAGACGGCAAGGTGCGCGAGTTGTGCCGCGAGGCCTGCGGATTCAGTTACCGCGCCAGCATTTTTAATACAACCGAGCGCGGACGCTTCATCATTCTTCGCGTCTCCTACGCACTCACGCCCGGAGGCGAGGCCTACATTGAATATGCCGACTTGAAGCGACATTTCGAGGGCCGCGAGACCCGCCCCGATCTGGCGGAGACGCGCGAGGCAGTGCGGCATATTCGGGCCCGCAAGGGCATGTTGATTGTCGCGGGCGATCCCGATTGCCAGAGCGCGGGCTCGTTCTTCAAGAATCCCGTGCTTTCCGAAGCGCAACATGCGGACTTGCAGAAACGAGCAGCGGCCAAGCAATTGAGTCTGCCCAGCTATCCAGGTCTCGAGAAGAGCAGGAAAGTTTCGGCAGCATGGCTTGTGGAGAAGTCAGGATTCGCTCGCGGATACGGCTTTGGCCACGTGGGCATTTCGAGTAAACATGCGCTGGCCATCATCAATCGCGGCGGCGCCACAGCCGCCGAGGTGCTGGCCCTGAAAGATCAGATCCAGCAGCGCGTCGAGGAAATCTGGGGCGTGCACCTGGAGCCGGAACCAGTGATGGTAGGCTTCTAGCTCGTGTGGGGCGGACACTCCCTTCGACTTCGCTCAGGGCAGGCTCTGTCCGCCGCTTTTGACTTTGATCTTGAAATTTCAAGCAACTGCAAAACAACGTCAAGAGTGGCGGACAGAAGTGTCCGCCCCACGTACTCCTTCCGCAAGTAGCCTTCGGCAGGTCGTTCTCCTTCCAGATATTCCTGAACAAAACCAGCCTACGGACGGTCTTCATGAGTGAGGGCAGACAAGTGCTGGCGGGAGAGGCGATCCTGAGCGGAGTGGCGACCATCACGCGCACTGAAAACGAGCAGGGTCGAGTTGAGACTAATAACGCCGTGATCGAGGCGCTGGTCCGGGAGCACTCGCGGCTCGTCTACCGCATCGCGTATGCCGTGCTGCGCCGCCATCACGATGCCGAAGACGCGACCCAGGAAACGTTTATGCGAGTGCTGCGCTACAGTTCGAAACTCGCGGCGGTCGAAGATCCGAAGACCTGGCTGGCCCGAATCGCTTGGCGCGTCGCGGTAGACCGCGGCAGGCAGCGCGGCCGGACGCGGGAAATTCCTTTAGAGGATCCGGAGAAGCCGTTCGAGGAAGTCGCATCGTCCGAGACTCCGGCAGATGCGGCCATGCACGGCGCTGAGGTAAGTGGCTCAGTGGAAAAAATGATTGCGGCCCTGCCGGAAAAGCTGCGCCAGCCGCTGATCTTATCCACCATTGAAGAGATGTCGCCCAAAGAGGTCGCCGCGACACTCGGGATCAACGAAGCGGCAGTGCGGTCGCGAGTCTTCCGAGCGCGGCAAATTCTGCGGGAGAAGCTGGCGGGACGGATGGGCAGGAAGTAGAGGCACCGATGACAAAGAAACAACAGGACGAACTCGACAACGCGCTGGATGCTGCACTGGCAAAGTACGCGGCCGTCGAACCCAGAGCAGGACTCGAAGATCGCATTCTGGCAAACCTGCAGGCCGAACGAGCACGGGTTCCGGAACGCGCCTGGTGGCGCTGGAGCGTTGCCGGAGCGTTGGCGGCAGTTGTCGTCGTAGCTCTGGCGTTGGCTTGGCGATCGGGCAAGCCCACGCGTCCAGTCGTGGCGCATCATTCGCCGGCCATGACGAAAGCTTCAAAGGATCCGGCGACACTGGCTGTATCGAGCGGCGGTGCAGACGAACGTCCTCTACATGTGTCCAATTCGGCGATAAGACGAATCACGAATCATATTCGTCCCGAGACCGTCGTGGCGGCCAATCCCAAGCTCGACCAGTTTCCTTCGCCCCAACCGCTAAGCGAGCAGGAAAAAATTCTGCAGAGCTATGTTGCGGAGTATCCGGAAAAGGCCGTGCTGATCGCACGCGCCCGAAGCGAAGCCTTGCAGCGCGATCTCGAAGAGATGAACGCCTTCGCCTCTGGCCAGCGGCCCACAGATGCAGAAGAACAGAATCAAGACACGACCAGAAGATAAAAACACTCAACATAGAAACTCAAGGAGACGCACCATGCGCAAGGCAACAGCAGTTTGGACCATCGCAATTCTCGGATTGATGATTGGCTGCGGAACAGCGGCGCGCGCACAGGACGCGGCTCCGGCCAAGTCCAGCACGGAAGAAAAATCCTCAGAGCGCGCCGAGAAGTCGGTGCACGCCTACCGCGTCGATTTTTCCTTGAACGAACTGGAAGACGGCAAAAAGATCAACACTCGTCAATACTCGATCAACGTGAACTCCAACGAGCCCAACGAGATTAAGATCGGCACCAAGGTCCCGGTCGAGGCCAAAGAGAACGAGTTTCAGTACATGGATGTCGGCACAAACGTCTGGTGCAGGATCGAAGAACGCTCGGACGGCGTAGCGTTATCGGTGCGCGCCGAGAACAGCAACTTCGCGATTCCCGAGCAGGGGACAGGCCACGACGCGCGCCCGGTGATCCGGCAACTCAAAATCAGCGGCAGCACCCTGGCCATGCTGGGCAAGCCGATGATCATAGGCAGCATGGACGACCCCAGCTCCAAGCGGCAGTTTCAGTTGGAAGTCACAGTCACGAAACTGCGATAGCTCATGTGGGGCGGACACTCCTGTCCGCCGCTTTTGCAGTTGACCTTCTGTCTTTTGCCTTGACTTCGCTCTGGGCTCCGCAGCCGACAACCTGCAAGAACAAAACCAACTGCAAAGGCGGCGGACAGGAGTGTCCGCCCCACATAAACACAAATGGCGCCGCCGCCTGTTCGCTAACCAGCTCTTTTCGGCTATACCTTCTAATGAAGGACGGTCGAGCGATCCGGCATGAGCGGCGCCTTAAGGTTTTCTATCGGCAATTCTTGCCGCCTCTTGAAAGATTTCTACAAACATTTTTCGCGTCAGCTTCCCGGTCTGCGTGTTCTGGTTCGACGGATGGTACGAAGCCAGTAACACCTTACCGTCGGGCATCCGGTAACTGGCGCCATGTTTGAAGACATAAGCTTTCTTGCTTGCGAGCAGGCCGCGGCGTTTCAAGTAGTTCAGATAAGCATCAAAGCCGATCTTGCCCAGAGCGACCACTACCTTTACATCTTCTAACCCTGCCAACTCACGATCAAGAAAATGCGAGCACTCGGCGAGTTCCTGCGGCAGCGGCTTGTTGTCCGGCGGGGCGCAGCGGACCGCGGCGGTAATATAAAGATCCTTCAACTTCATACCGTCGTTGCGGTCGACGGCCATAGGCTGGTTGGCGAAACCCGTCTCGTACAACACGGGATACATGAAGTTGCCCGAAGCGTCCCCGGTGAACGGCCGCCCAGTGCGGTTCGAGCCGTGCGCTCCGGGCGCCAGCCCCATAATGAGCACACGCGCCTGCGGATCGCCGAAGCCCGGCACCGGCTTACCCCAGTATTCCCAGCCGAGATAAGCCCGCCGCTTCACCCGCGCAACTTCCTGCCGATACGCGACCAGTCGCGGGCAGCGGGTGCAGGCGACGACTTCGCGGTTGAGGACGGTAAGCCAGTTGGCAGTCATGGAAACAATTTAAAGAACCTTCGAAAAGCCTCGCCGAAGTCTGGTGCACGGCTAACGTTGGCCTGGACGTGTGCCTATCGGGGAAAGACCGCGAGATTCCAGGAACAGAATATTTCGCCCTCACACTGCAGATGATCGCAGCGAGCCCATTCGCCCTTCCATCCCTGATGCAGAAGTTTGGCGCGCAGTTCTCCGACCGGAGCCGTATCTTCCAGTTCAATGTAGCCGAGGATGCAGAACCGTTTGCAAACCGGGCACGTGATGCCGAATTTCCTGGTCGCCAACACGCCAAGTTTCCTTTCGCGCGAAAATTATAATGCCACTCGGCGTTTCATGTGGCGGAAGGCGAGCGCGGCAAGACTGCTACATTTCCAGGGGCGCATGCCTGGCAACTGCGGAAGCGAAAGGGGATAGTGCGCGGTTCGAATCTTCGCCCTTGCGTCATCCCGAACCGCGGCGCAGTTCAGTCGCGGGAGGGATCTCCCAAGGCACGATTTTGGAGGAGATTTGCAGGCCGTTCAGAACAAGGCAAGCGTAAAGCGAATTCCCAGCCAGCCGACACGCACCTCGATCCTGCTCTATTACCTCGCCTGCTCCATCACTTCGGGTCAGGTTGGAACACACATGCCTTCGCTTCGTCTGTCTTGTCACGGAGCGCCAGAATGCACCAGTTCGCCCAATCCACGATGTCTTGTTCGTTGTCGATGGCCGCGTTCAACCTCGCGGTTGACCCGTCTGTATTCTGCATAGCAAGCACCAACACCCGAACGGTTGCCCGTGCGGTGACCCGCATCTTTTCGTAGTGCACGATGGTCGCGGTTCGCTGCTCCGGCTTCACCTCGGGATCCTTCAGCCGGGTACTGATGATGGTCATCTGCCCATAGGCGCAGGCCAACGAGAGCAGCAAACAGGCGACAATGCTACGTCCGATCTTCATCTTTTAACTCATTTCCCTCACAACGGGGCAGCCAACGTCATCGCACGACGCGCAACGCTTTTTCGGCATACAGGTACTCCTTGGATTCTAAAGTCGATACACCCGAAATCAAGGTTACCTTTGCGCTATTGACACCGGGCCTGGTTTTGAGTGTAAAGACCCGTTATCAACAGTTGACTGCGGATCGCGCCCGCGACCCGATTCGATCATCGGCCCGCTCAACTTCCCATCATGCGATTCCTTGACAGCGAATGATTTCTGGTTCCTCCGTTATCCACCCGGACAACCGGGGCAAATGCCAGATTAACCAGCCGTGCTAACCCAGTGAATCTCTGGTCGCCTATGAGCCTGTCGTGTGGCCGCTAACTTTCGAGATATTTTCCATATTGTTCCTTGTGAGGAATGTGGAAAGGCCCGCAGGGTACGGTAGAGGCATGAGCTCGTTTTAGAAACGAAATCAAGCTTTTATTTCCCCATGAAGTGTGGCACCATGCGCTTGCTACACCTCTATCTGAGGAACGGCAATGGGCAACGAAGCTTACCGCGAGCGCCGTGGCATTCCCTGGTTCGAGATTCTGTCGCAAGATCTACGTTACGCGTTGCGCACGATGTTGAAGAACCGTGGGTTCACCCTGGTGGCTGTGCTGTCCTTGGCATTGGGAATTTGCGCCAACACCACCATCTTCAGTGCGATCAATGCGCTTCTGTTTCGTGGTCTTCCCTACCAAAACAGTGACCGCCTGGTCGCCCTTATGAATCAGAGCCTGAAGGAGGGTGGCCGTCAGGGCGTCTCGCCCGGCGATCTGATCAACTGGAAAAGGCAGAATACAGACTTTGATCAAATAGAAGTGATCAACACTTTCGCGTCCAAGAATGTTCTAGTGGGCGGTGGTGGATCGGAGCGGGTTGGAATCCAATACGCTACGCCAGGTCTGTTTCGTCTGCTGGGCGTCAAACCAATCCTGGGACGTCTACTTCTAGACGAAGATGCGAAACAAACATACGCGACCAATGTTGTAATCAGTTATGGATATTGGCATCGTCGCTTCGGAAACGATCCCCAAGTCCTCGGCAAGACCTTCTTCATGGATACGTCTACGGTAGCGGTGGTCGGAGTCTTGTCTCCCGGTTTCGATTTATTAGGTACGGGAGACACCGACATCTATCAGCCAATACCGGTTGAAGGTGCTTCCGCCAGCGAGATGAATGATCGTTGGCTCCTGGCTATTGCCAGACTCAAGCCGGGAGTCGCGCTCGCACAGGCGCAGTCGTCCATGGATGTCGTTGCTCGTCGGCTGGAACAAGCATACCCCGATACCAATAGGGACTTGGGAATAAGGGTGATGCCTCTACGAGATGCGCTATTTGGGTGGACAGGACAGATTCTATATCCGCTGTTTGCGGCCGTTGCCTTCGTTTTGCTCATCGCGTGCGCAAACATAGCCAATCTACTGCTGTCCCGAGCATCGAGCCGCCGCAAGGAAGTGGGCATCCGCAGCGCGCTGGGGGCCAGTCGATTCCGTTTGATCCGGCAGATGCTCACCGAGAGTGTCTTGCTGGCTTTGTTGGGCGGAGTGCTGGGGTTGGCGCTTTCATTCTGGGGTACGAAGGTTTTCGCAAGTCTGGTGCCTCAATGGTATCCGCAAGCCCAGGAAATCACGATGGACGGTCGCGTCCTGGCGTTCACCCTTACTCTCTCAATTCTGACTGGGATTATGTTTGGTCTGGCCCCCGCGTTGCGAGCGTCCAAAGTTGAATTGACCGATTCCTTGAAAGAGGGGGGCAGGAGTTCCTCTGCAGGTTCACGCCACCGCACCCGCAGCATATTTGTCGTGGCAGAAGTTGCGTTGGCGTTGGTTCTGCTGGTTTCAGCGGGCCTCATGATGAACACCTTTGTCAGGGTTCTTCATGCCAGTCCGGGGTTTCGCTCGGACCGCGTTCTCACCCTGGACTTCCGCTTGACCGGGACAAAATATCTGGATGTCACTCCCATGGACAAGACCGGTTTCGACATTGTGACGCCCCAGGTAGATATCTTCTGCCAGCAGGTGCTGGAACGGGTCAAGGCACTGCCCGGAGTCGAATCAGCCGCGCTGATTGACTGGCTTCCCATGTCGCAGGAGAGGACAGACAGTCCTACGCGGGGATTCGCCATTGCCGGCCGTCCAGCCGCGCTGGGCGGCGAAAAGCCGAACGCTTTCTACAGCGCGATCAGTTCTGACTATTTCCGGGTAATGCAAATTCCACTCTTAAAGGGACGCTCCCCAACCGAACAGGATACGTACTCGACGCCGTGGGTGGTGGTGATTAATGACGCGATGGCCCACAAGTTCTGGCCCAACCAGGATCCGATCGGGCAAGTGATCACCTTGGACGTCGTGCCCGGCGAAGAGAAGCCGCGAGAGATTGTCGGAGTGGTCGGAAATGTTAAACAATTCGCTTCGCGTATTGACCCGGGCCCGGAGATCTACGCGTCCTACCTGCAGCAACCGAAGCATAGCCCGACCCTGTTCACGGAAACGCGGCTTCACAAAAGCCTGGTCGTGCGAACCAGTTTCGAATCCCAATCTCTGATCGACAGTCTGCGCAGCACGGTGGCAGGAATGGATCGAGGTACTCCGGTTTTCGGGATCACGACCCTGCGCAACGTCGTTCTGGATTCGACAACCGTAGAACGTTTCTATACACAGCTGCTGGGAAGTTTCGCTATCACAGCATTGCTGCTTGCAGCGATCGGCATTTACGGAGTCATTTCGTATTCCGTGCTGGAACGCAGCCACGAGATCGGAGTGCGCATGGCGTTGGGTGCCCAACCGAGACAGGTCCTGAGGCTTATGCTGAAGGAAGGATTGATCCTGTCTTCACTAGGAGTGGCCCTTGGTTTGGCTGTCTCGTTTGCTGCCACCCCTCTGATCGCAGCTTTTCTTTACGGTGTGAAAGCTTATGATCTGTTGACCTGGAGTCTGGTATCCGTCTTTCTCGTCGGGGTCACGCTGGTAGCAACGTATATACCTGGGCGACGGGCAACGCGCCTGGATCCGACGGTCGCTCTCCGACACGAGTGAACTGAGCCATAGGTCCTTAGTTTCGAAGATGCCGCGTTTCACACGCCGAAGGCATTTGTTCTAGCATGTGTCGATGGTTCCCATTGCGGAACTGAACTCCGCCGGAATTTGATGCCGCTCTTTCCTCTACCCCACTTCCTCGTTTGACGGGGTGGTGTATACAGACGGCAAAATGCCCCCTCCCCCACCGGGGCTGATTTTGACTTTGGGGCCCAGGGCCCGCGCACGCGCGCGAGAAGGGCATGCAGCGCGAACCTGTGCAGTGTCAAAACGTGCGAGCACTTGTTGCCTGGACCATCCGATTCCGTGCTGACAAAAAGAGCAGCCGATTTCAAAAGCGGAAGACTCTCGTATAGACCGTTGCTCCAGTGATTTGTCCTCGCAGATTATGAGGGTCTCAGTCTACCTGACTTCAGCAGCCGCGTTTGGAGAGCAAGACTGACCAAGTACGCTCCAATTATGAGAAAAATCAGGTTCTGGTTGCCGATTATCATGCTGAGATATTCGCTGAATCCACCAATCATCGCGCCGATCAGGTTTGCGCCGAAGAACGACGATGGGTTCGCCGCTTGACGGAAGGTCGTGGAGAAGATCAGTCCGGCAAAAAAGATCGGCAGCGGAACCACCAGAAGAGACCACAATAATCGTTCGTCGAAACTTAGAGCCAGAACGGAGTCACGCTTAACGAAGTAGAGCAAAAGCAGAGTGGGGATCAGCGGCGCGTACAGCCATGGCCGGAAACGGCTCATGCGCATGGCGACCATATTCGCTGCCAACACCATCAGGAGAACGCCCGCCACAACCACTAGGGTTACAAACCAGGTGGTGCCAAAGTAGAGGGAACAGTCCGAGATGCTCTTCGTCTCCAGCAGTAGAAAACCCAGCCCGAGAAATAGAAAGTGGCCATCGTTCATGCCGAACCCACGACCGCGCAGCAGGAACACCGTGGGTATCGCGATCGCCAGCAGGATTCCAATAACGATCAGATAATCAGCCGGGATGGTTTTGTGAGAAAGGTAGAGAAAGGGCCAATCGTCGGTAGGAGCGACGGCTTCGGACAAGTCGTCGCCTGGGGGCAAGGTTGTTCGTACGAACCGTCCGTACCGCGACGGAGGGTCCGCGTGCTGGCCTCGGAACGCGCAGATCACCACCTGTCCCTGACTCTCATAGAGGACGGGCATCTGGTTTGTCGCGAGGGCAACCATGCGCACCAACTTGCGCGCGAGCCACTCATGCCCGGCCATGAAAGAAAGCGACAGTACTCCATTGTCATTCAGCAAGCGGAAGGCCGACTGCATGCTCTGTACCGTGTAGATATAACCGTCCAAGCGAATATTGCTCATCGAGCTAAAGAGGGTTTGTGAGTCTAGGAAGCCGAAGACCACCATGTCGTATCCACCGCTTGAACGGCGAAGAAAAGCTCGTGCATCCTCGACGTGAACATGAACCTTCGGACTCTCGTAAATTCCCGAAGCATTGAACCGGTTCGACAGCTTCACCAGCATCGGGTCGATTTCGACCGCATCTACCTGTTCGGCTCCGTTCAGCACTGCGATCTGTGTGTCAGTACCTCCTCCCGCGCCTAACATCAGTACCCGTCGGTGGGCCGTGGTCAGCGCGTATGGCAGGTCGTACTGCAATCTCGCGTCGAGAATCTGGGATCTGTTCGGCGGAGAATACCGGCTCGGGTCGAAGGTGCCGTCGCTCTGAAGAAAATAGTGGTTTACTCTCACATCATAGATGGGCGGGTCCTGCATCGTACGCAGCCCCGGCTGCGGCTCTCGTATGGGAGTATTTCCGTGCTTATCGCCCTGCAATACCACGACAATGTAATAGTACGGTGACCAGATTGCGCTCGGACTGACTGAAAAATACACTCCCGCCAAGGATAGCGCCAGGACCGGGATTGATCGCATCCACAGCCTTCGCGGAAGAAGTAGAACAATCGCGAGAGCCACGAACCCCATTCCGAGGATCGGCGAAAAGTACTTCAGCGAGAAAACCCCGAAACACAACGTCCCCGCAAGGCTGCCGCCCAAGTCCCATGAATAAGCCAGCAACGGCGGGAGAGCTTCGAAGATCGACCCGATCCGCTGGCCCAGAGGTACGAACACGATTGCGTTGCTGACAAAAATACCGACGAGGCTTATGTAACGCACGAGTTGAGGAGAGGGTGTATAGAACCTGCTCTCCGAAGCACTTGTCGGCAGCGTGACGAAATGGGCAATCAACAGCCACGCCACGTTGATCAGCAACAGAGCTGGCAGCCATCCAAAGAGCGACTTTCTCTTCGTGCCGAGAATCGCTCCGACGCCCAGGCCGAGGAAAGAACTGATCAATATCAGATTGGCGTAGTAGGCGATCAATCGTACGACTGCGGGTGCCCAGCGAATCACCATCAATTCGAGAAAGAGAGCTAGAAATGACAGACAGAACAACTCAAGCCCGCGCTTTCTGAGATCGATGTCCATCGTTGAAGACAAGGATCGAGCGGGTGGTGCAGTCGAAACCATGCAAGCTTCTCCTTCGGATGCCAGAACGCGGCGGTGATTAAATGGAAGAGAATGGGTCATTCTAAACCCAGAGCGCCTATCGTCTCAGAATATCCCCAAGGTTGGCTTGAAAACCGCGAGGAAGTGCCGATGACGCACATTTGTCAATGATGGCATCGACAACAACGCCCGCCAAGGGGCGTTTGCGCGGCTGGCGCTATTGGCTGAAGAACCCCCTGTTTGCTGAATCGGAAGCCTAAAGCGGCACCTTCCAAACCGAGAGCGGCCCGGTTCCATTCGTTAGGCGCGGCACCCGTGCGGCATTCTTGCTTTGGAAAACCGTGCTCCATCGCGCTTCCGCGATAGAGCACGGGAGTCTGACATCTCTACGGGAAAACGAGGCCTGCTAGTCCGGTATCCGGGGCCGCTGCTCCCACGCTCGAATATGTCGCCTCGCCTTGGGCCGGCCAATGCAACTCGTACAGATCAGAGTTGGGGCTATTAGTAAAGAAGAGATAGACCGCTCCTGAATCTAGAAAGCTGGTCAGCGCGCTGCCGGACGCAGCCGACGGAGCACCTGACTCTGTAGTTGGATCGAAGTAGCTCCAAGTACTTACATAGTGCAGGTCGTAGACGTTTCCAGTTGTGCCCAGATACATCACGTGAATGCCGGTGTCGCCGACGCCGGAAGTGTTTATCAGGCCGGTCAGTGAACTCCCCGAGGCTGCCACAGGAGCGCCTGTCAACGAGGTCGGATCGTCGTAGTGCCAAGACCCCGAATAGTACATCTCGTAGACATTCTGGTTCGTCCCCTCAAAGAACACGTGCATGATAGAAGCCGTGCCGCCACTATTGTCGATGAAGCTTGTTATTTTGCTGTTGGAAGCAGCTACCGGCGCACCAGACGATCCCGTATCATCGGCGTAGTGCCAAGCGCTTCCGCTCACCCAATACAATTCGTAAATATTCTCGTTCGTTCCCAGGTAAAACACGTGCATGTAGTTGTGGCCGTTGCTAAGGTCGATGAGACTGGTCAGGGGGCTCCCGGACTTAGCCACTGGCGAGCCGCTCGCCTTGGACATCAGATCGTCGCCGCTCCAACTAGGAGGATTGGGCGATGTTGAAGCACAGTTGCAGTACAACTCGTAAACATGCCCGTTTGTGCCCTCGTAGAACAAGTGGATAAAGCTGTTGCCGCTGGTAGGATCGAGGATGGCTGTTAACGCGCTCCCAGCCGCCGCCGCTGGAAGACCTGCTGTGGCGTTCGGGGAGTCGTTGGCTGTGAGGTATTGTCCGTCGGCATTCTGTCCATATACGCGCACCTCCTCGATTTGGTTGGCCGTGCCCAGATAAAAAGTGTGCCATTGGTTCAGGGTGTCGAGAACGCTTGTCACTGAACTGCCGGTCGCAGCATAAGGGCCGCCACCCGAACAACTCCAGCCCGACGATAAATCGCTGCAGATCCCAAGACTCCCGCCGATGCTGCCAGCAGTGTAAAACACAGTAACCGTGGGAGTACCCGTCACGCCATGGAGCGACACACACGCAAACAGAATCGACACAACCGTAAAACCCACAACAGATAATCGCTTCTGAACCGTATTCATAAGAATTCTCCTTTCGTATTTGCAATGTTGAATTGGCAACGGGCGCATGCCGACGCGCAAGCGCTTGCCCGTGGTTTTTTTCCTTGGTGTTCTTGTTGTGCCCGCGAGATTCACAGCCTTGAAAACCCGTGCTCTATCGCATTCGGGCGGCAGAGCACGGGAGTATTACATCTCAGTTTGGCTCCATCACGCCTGATAATGAGGTACCGCTGGCCGCAGTTGCGCCCGAACCTGAAGCGACTGTCAAGTCCGTCTCCGAAGCTGTTCCTTCGGTGGGCCAATACAACTCGTATACGTGAGCGTTGGTGCCGACAAAATAGAGCCGGGCTCCCCCGGTCGCGGTATCTTGAAAGCTCGTCAGTTTGCTGCCGCTGGCAGCCGGCACGCCACTGGATGCAGCAGTTGCATCGAAGTAGCTCCAAGCTGGCGACGATGTCGAGTGGAGAGCCTCCACGTGTTCATTAGTACCCAAGTACGTCACGTGCATGCCCTGGTCGCCTAGGCCACTAGAGTTGACAAAGCCAGTCAACGCGCTTCCAGACGCATTCAAGGGAGCCCCAGCCACTGAGGTCGGATCGTCGGTGTGCCAAGCACTTCCGCCGTTCCAATACAACTCATGGATGTTCTGGCCGTTCAAATAGAAAACGTGCATAACACCACTACCGTCGCCAAAAAAGCTCGTCAACGCACTCCCGGACGTAGCTACAGGAGCCCCACCCAGCGAGGTGGGGTCGTCACTGTGCCAGGTAGTGCCACTGACCCAATACAATTCATATACATTGTTGTTTGTGCCCAAATAGAAGACGTGCATAACGCCAGCGTCGTCATAGCTCGTCAACGCACTACCCGACGCAGCTACAGGCCCCCCGGCCAAGGACGTTGGATCGTCGAAGGTTACGACCGGGGGCGGGTAGCCCGGCCCGGAATGGTAAAACTCATAAACCTGCCCATTCGTGCCCTGGTAGAACACGTGGATAATGTTGTTGCTGCCGCTAGTGGGGTCGACAAAGGAGGTTAATTTGCTCCCGGCGGCTGCTGCAGGCGCGCCAGATACGGATGTTGGAACGAACTCGGCCCCAGTGAATCCGGACGAACTGATCCCCGTTATGACGAGCTCACAAATTTGAGTGGTGCTCTCAAGATAATAGACGCGTACATAGTCGTAGTAGTCGACAAAGGTTGTCAGTGCGCTACCGGCCGTAGGGATAGGAATGTCCGGATTTGTGACGTTAAGGTCCACATCTGTCCAGCCGCTTCCGCTCGGCGCGAATAGCGCATGCAAGTGGCTGTTGGAAGCTAGGTAAAAAACGAGACGCTCACCGGCAGGTGGCTGGCCATAGAGCGATACGCTGGCAAATAAGATCAACAAAACCGTAAGCCCTATAACAGACAACCGGTTCCGAACCGCTTTCATAAGAATTCTCCTTATCGTTTAGTGCGCTGTTGAGTGGGCGGCAGGCGTACCCCTGAATCGCGCACATCTGTGCCCTTTTCCCGATGTTCTTGTCGTAGCCCGCCAAAGAGGGATCTCTCTTCGGGCAAGGCCCTGGTACAATCGGGGAATCAGCGAGGAAGGATCTTTCTCGGAACCGCTTACCGATGCTCTAACTTGGCGGGTCCTGTTCGCTGGTACGAGGCACCTTAGTATCTGGAGGCTGTGGAACTCAACAGAATCCATCTCCGTTTACGAAACCCGGAATACCGCAAGAATAAGGGACTGACTTGGCAAGCCCCAAACGGTTTTATTTTCAAGGACTTCATCTGATACGCGACGTGCTGCGGTTTTCTGGAACTGAGCGCACGGGTCACTGTGGAAATTCCTTTTTTCGTAACACATTCAGTAAGATTGCGCTCGGCGGAATACGAGAAGTGAGCGCGACTAAGCATTTTGATTTCCTAGCGCCAGTCAAGATCGGCGCAGCGGAAGCGAAGCGGAATGGGCAAGCATAGGTTAATGTTGGACTAACTGCTTCGCTTCCGCTGGAATCAATTAGTGATTTCTGCTCTGCGGAGTCATTTTGGTGGTGGATTCTGTGCCGCCAGGTTTCTCGTCGCGAGTTGATTGTGGGGATGGTTGAGGCTGCTTGTTGAAATGTCCTCATTGCAGTCGTTGACCCTCCGCCGAGACTCCAACCAGTGCTGCCAACGCCATCCAGTGCCTAGGATGTGGGCGTCGTCGCCCCCTGCGGATGTCTGAGGCGTAGGGAATAGAGACTCCAAGCGCTACCGCGATCTGCGAGAGGCTCGCTGCGCGGAGTTGAGGCTGAACTTGCTTCTCGTACACTTCTTCCGTCAGCCAAGCAGGTAGGCTGCTCGGTGACCATTGGCTTCTTGCCAAATCGTGGAGGCGTTTGGTTTGCTTGCGTCGCGCCTGGGCCAGCACACCGCGCGAGACGGTTCGCCCTAACTGTGCTCCTGCAATCAGAGATTCCGTGGAGTTCTTCAGGGAACAATCGGGACAGTGCTTAGAGTCAGGGTGAATGGGCTTGCCGCATCCTGCGCAGAGATTTTGCCGAGAAGGCACTTGCGCAAATGGCGATTGAGGTGGGCTCCCCCTCGCTGCTCGCTTGTTATCCTGAGTCAACCTCGTTGCGAGAGGAGTATCGGGCTTGCGGATCGTGGACCAAATCGCACGGGCGGTCCACTCCGCAACAGGCGCAACCTGTCGATACCAGACAGGTGCGGTCTCTGAGAGACGAGCTGCAAAGTCTGCGATTAGCCGACAATTGCCGTCCCGCTGCTCTGCGAACCACTCTCGATTGAGAAATTGTTTCGTGATCCAGTCAAGCACATAAGTGTCTACATGCGGGCGGACTGGCTCCATCAGATCGCAAGCCAGACTGTCGCGGGCGGAGGTGTCTGTGTGCAGGACTCCCAGACCGGGATCGAGTCCAAGGGTAGAAGCTGCAAGGCGCGCTCCGTCCTCGGCTAGCGAATACAAGAAGTTCAAAATTGCGTTGGGAGGGTTGCAGGCCAGCCGAGGCGATCCCGTGAGCGGTGACACGCGCGCTCCGAAGCTCAGCCAATGAGCAGGCACACGCGGCAACTGATTCTTCGGGAAATTGATAGACAGTGGCCCCCATGCATGCCAGTAGGAGCGCGCTGCTTGCGATTCAATCAGCCGGATCGTGTTAATACTGTCGGCTCTTGGCAGCTCAGCCCTGAATCGAGCAATGGAGTCCGCCGTGGATGTGTCCAAGAGCTTGTGCCGTGCTACGTCTTCCTGACCCGAAAGCTTTCTGCTTATCAGTTCTCTGGAAATGTGCAATGCTGCGCCGGAGGAATGGGAAAGTGCCTGGGCCCGACGGAGTTTTGCTTCGGAAGGGCGAACCGGACCTGTTGTGGCCAGCACCCTTCCATCTCGTTCGAGCATGGCGAAGCTCGCGCCCTGATCTGCGAGCCATTCCAAAGCCGCGAGCGAGATGAATCCGTCAGAGCCGATGACGACGAGCCTCTTCAGCCCATGCCCCACGCGAGCAAGTCTGATTCTCCTTCGCTCTGGACCAATGCCATCCTCGATTTCGAGATGGCCACGTTGCATTCGCACTTTGATGCCGTAGCCGGAGAGCGTCAAAACGCCACTCTTGCCAATCGGATGTTTGCGGGAAAGGTCTGCTTGCGGTAGGGTGCCTGAAGCTGCCATTGGAGCAATACCTCCATGGTGGTTTGGGCTTGTCGGCTGCTTCGAACAGTCGGCAGGCCCGTTTGATGTGTCTCTCCACTATTATAAATGCCGAAACGCTGAACTAATCCCGGATTCTCGCAGCCTCTGCTACAGCCAAATCCGCGTGTGTTTTGGGTTCTCCAACGAACTTATCTAGATTGGACGCGATTACGAAGAAAGGTGGACGCGGGTCATCTTTCGTTTCTAAACTCTTTTTGATTGCCCGCTGCAAGTGCCACCAGTTCTCACACAGAAATATCCTCACGTAGTTTTCGATCTTATGACGCCCCATCTGGGGATGTTCTTGGAAAACGATCTTCGGAAGACTTCTGATTGTGCTCTCGAAGAACTCAGTGATCGGCTCTGTCGATGAAGAAGAGTGCTCCCAAGCCGATTCAATCGTTTTGAAAACTTCGTATCGATAGTTAGGCCAACCGGATGATTTCATTTTGGAGCAGCGAGCATGAGATTGCCATACACCCATGAACGGAACTCCAATGGCAAACGGCAATCCCGCTATAGCGTTGGCTAAGTTCAATGGGTGAAAAGCGTACTTGCGTTTGCCTACGAAAATCAGCAACTGATCCTGGGCATAGGCTGCCTCTTCATCCACCAGGTCATTCTCCAGATTCAATTGCATCTCAGTTTTTGATCGCGATTGGTCTTGCGCGGCCTGACACTCCATCCTCCTCCTGGAGAATTGCGGCAGGAGAATCTTAGATTGATCTGCTGTTGCTTGGATCATTGCAGCTTCGATGTCTCGACAGCGACTCACGCAGTTGGAACAGTGTGACTGTGCCTCGCACATCTGCTCCACGGCTTCCCCAAAAACCAGTCTCTTCTTCCGAATTTCATGCTGGTCGCCCCTCGCGCTTGTCTCCTTGAGAAGGCGATTGATGTATTGCCTATTGGTGTGGTCTTTAAGAGGCTGGAGTGCCAGTCTCAACGCATCTCTGTTTGCGGCTGCGGCAAGCTGCCACCCTATTTCAGGCCACCCAAACGCAAACATGTTTAGGAGTGCGTCGCGGTTGCCGCTCAGCCAACCAGGGTCGATTGTGTGTCGGCCTCGTTTCGGCGTTTTGGGTTCGTCCGCGTCGTCCATCTCTTCCATTGCAACTCCGTAGATTTTTCCCATTCTGCGCAAAACTTTCTCACATTCAAGAATAGGCACTAAAAATCATTCTGCGTGGCCGTTCCTCAACTGCTAGGGAATTCTATCCTCGCTCCCGTCGATTGCTAGAGAACTCAATCGCGAACATCCCCAACGCTGCTCGGTATTGCTCTAAGTACTTGCTGCGCAGGTAGTTGCGCATGGTCCGTGGTACTGCGGATGCACCTACTCATTGTTCTTAGAGAAATCAGAAGCCGAGGAATGAAGATGAAACGCGGACGCACTGCAATTCCCCGAAGTGAGCGCCAAGAAGAAGCCCGCAGTCGGGCATTGCGCGCTCTTTCTGCAATGCGGCAAGGTGCTTCAATTTCCAAAGCTGGCCGTGAGAATGGCGTCACTCCGCGAACGATCAAGAGATATGCAGGATCGGCGCTTGTGCAGGATCGTCCCGGCGGACGTATCCGCGCAACCAAAAGCGACCGACTCGTTAGGTATTTGCAGATTCCTGGCCCTGACGGTCCAAGGGACGTAACCGTTCGTGGATCAAAGGCGGCGAGCGAGTTCGCAAACTATAAAGCTGCCATCAATCGTTTGCTTCGCGGTGATCGGCATGCTCTTGACCGCTGGCACGGAAAGACAATCCAAGGTATTCAACTCGTAACAGACCCAAAGCTTCTGGTCGATCAAGCTCGCAAAGAAATACTCCCGTATTCGCTCTATCGTTCGCTCGCTGGTGGTGCGGCATGAAATCGAAGCGAACGCGCAAGCGTTGCCCAGATTGTCCGGAGCAGTGTTTCTGCGGAAGTTCGCAACAACTCGAAGACAACCACCTCGGAGGGCGAAAGCACGTTCCTTGGCTCTGGCGTCCAGACTGTAATCCCGATCACGCACAGTTTCACGTCATGTGTGCGCGAGCAGGCATCGATTTTCGCAAACAGAGCAACAAGCTGATCGGGCAAGTGCAAGCTCTGAAGGCACAACTGATCGGAATGTGGATGGTAGTTGACGCAATGGAAAAGGAAATCAAAGAAAGACAGGATGAATAAACAAATGTCCGAACAACATGACATCTTTGTGCGCGCCTACGCAGTTGCTACCGATGAGGCCAACAAACGCAAATCCTACAGCATCGATTTTCCCAAATGGCCCCGTTACGTACTCGTCTTTGACACTGAAACGCGGATCACAGCAGATCAATCGTTGACTTTCGGGGTTTTCCGCCTCTGCGAACTTAAAAACGGCAAATACACGCTGATCCGTGAGGGCCTCTTTTACGCCGATGATCTGCCACCGACAGAACGCAAAGTCCTTGAGAATTACACGCGGACTGCTGTTTCGGATGCGAAGGAGTTCCCGCCCGAGTTTCCACTCTATTCACGTTCTGACTTCATGAAGAAAGTGTTTTGGCCTGCAATCAAACGCAGCGGAGCTCTGATTTGTGGGCTAAATCTGCCGTTCGACCTTGCGCGTCTCGCACTGGCTTGGAATAGAGGTGAGCACGACGAATGGTCGCTTACGATGTCGCAGTATTCAAACGGAGTCGAAAACCGAAACGTCCCCCGCATCCTGATCACGCCCATTGACAGCAAGAAAGCATTCATCCGATTGGCAAAGCCGTGGAAGCCGGACGAGTGGAGAGACAACGGCAAGGCACACTTCTTAGACTTGAGAACGCTTGCCTGGGCGCTGTTCAACCGATCATTTTCTCTGAAACGTCTCTGCGAAGAACTCCAAACCGAGCACCGGAAGATCGATCACGAGCCGACAGGCAAAGTTACCGTCGAAGAAATTGAATACGCAAGACAGGACGGGCGCTGCACGGTCGATGCCCTTAACGCCCTGAAGCAGGAATTCGACAAACATCCGATCAACTTGAAGCCATGCAACGCCTATTCCCCAGCGAGCGTGGCAAAGAGCTATCTGGATGCAATGGGTATCACTCGACCCGCAGAGAAATTCAAAGTCCCACTGAAGTATCTCGGCATAGCAATGCAAACGTACTACGGTGGGCGCTCCGAAACCCGTATACGTTGCACCGAGGTTCCAGTCGTCCCCGTCGATTTCACGAGTGAGTATCCAACGTGCTGTGCATTGCTGGGCCTTTTCGATGTCCTCACAGCAGCGAGCGTGACATTTGACGACGACACAAAGAACGTCCGCCGGTTGATTAAGAACATCTCTCTGGATCGATGCTTTGATCCTGCAGTGTGGAAACAATTCAACTTCTTCGCCCTAGTAGAGCCCGACAACGACATCCTGCCGGTGCGAACCGTTTACGACGGAGTGACACAGAACATCGGCAACAATTACTTAACTTCTAAAACTCCGCTCTGGTTTGCAGGCTGTGACGTGATCGCTTCGGCAATTCGAACCGGCAAGGCCCCCCGTATTCTGCGCGCAGTTCGGATGATTCCGCATGGCAAACAGGCTGGCATGAAAACGGTGAATCTGCGAGGGAGCATGGTTGAAATCAATCCCTACAAGGATGATCTGTTCCGCAAAGTGATCGAACAGCGAAAGCTCAACAAGGCGGACAAGAAACTCTATTACTGGCTCAAAATCTTGGCGAATTCGATTTACGGATTCTTCGTTGAGCTCATCCCCGAATTGCAGAACAAGAATGTTCCGCTCGAAGTGTACTCAGGCGATAAGAATTTCTCGGACTCGTCAGACGTGATTGAAAAAGCCGGACTCTGGTTCTTCCCGCCATTGGCGTCGATGATCACTTCTGCGGGACGATTGTTGCTGGCGATGACAGAGGAGTGCGTGAGCAGAAAAAAGGGGACATACCTGTTCTGCGATACCGATTCGCTTGCAATCGTAAGCTCGAAGAACGGTGGAGTGCTCGACATCCCCGGCAGCGAGGGGAGACGAATTCTGACATGGACAGAGGTGCAGAAAATAGCGAACAAATTCGATTCGTTGAATCCTTACGATCCAAAAGCTGTAAAAGGATCAATTCTGAATCTAGTGGACTCAAATTACGTGGATTCCGATCCCGCGAAACCACAACGCCAACTCTACGGCTACAGCATTGCAGCGAAGCGCTACGCGTTATACGAAAAAACGGGGAAATCAAACATCGACATCGTAGACCCGAAAGCGCACGGAATTGGATTTCTCTATTCTCCCCAAGATTCTCCAAAGAATTGGGGAAAAGAGGTCCCGCGTTGGATTTATCAACTCTGGGATTACATCGTGCGAGGTGCGCTGAAAATGGGAAAGAAACCACCATCTTGGTTCGATGCGCCGCAGATGATGCGTCTGACCATCACGACGTGCAACGTTCTAGAAATGCTCGGAGAATGGGACATCGCGCGTCCGTACAATTTCCTTTTGCTGCCAATGGTTGATCCCCTGCATGGATTTGCATTCCACCGGCAGTCGAACGAGAAGGTTCTTTTGGTTTGTGCATTTTCATCGAAACGGGAGCAATGGTTCGACCTGGAATGCGTCAATGTTCACAACGGCAAACAATACAAGATGCTCAATTGCAAGAAGACGAACGGAAATGTCCCTTACAACGTGGTCTTTCCTTCCCAATTCGCACATCTGATGATTCAGTACCAGCGGCACCCGGAATCGAAGAGCCTAGCTCCAGGCGGAGGTCCCTGCGGAGCCGAAACAAAAGGCTTGCTAAAACGTGCACGCGTCATCGTGGGAGAAATCCGTTACATCGGCAAAGAAACAGATCGCAAATGGGAAGAAGGCGACGGAATTAGCCTTTTGGAATTTGCAGCGACTGAATACGGGCGAAAAGGCAAGGTGGTGGCCAGCGAGGAAGTAAAAGCCAAAATCAGCAGCATGGGAATCAACAAGTGCGCGCGCGAAAGTGGATTTGACCGCAAGAATTTCGTCAGAAAACTGGTGAGAGGATTACCTGTAAAACGCAATTCTTACAGCGAGTTTGTGCGCTGGCTTTCGAAGCCATAAATCACAGACAATCTCTGAACGGCAGAGAACTCTTCTTTCTTAATGGCTTAGGGCTTGCTGATACACAATCTCAGTGTTTTGCAACAACTCCCGCTCTTGAGGCTCTTTCCAGTTTGCGCCGAACTTTTCGTACTGCTTCCACATCTGAAAAAGCGCTTCCTGCTTCTGAGGCAGCGAGGTGTGACCCGAATTGTCTCGAATGATCTCGGTCGGCTCTCGGCTAATTTCGGTAGGTACAAGCACTTGCTGTCCTACAAACGCAACCCAACCTACGGGACCTGACAACACCGCCGCTGCTTCTGGGAATAGCTTTGTTGCGACTGTACTGAATCCCTTTGACGCAACGTCTTTTGCGAAGGTCAAGCCTAGCTGCGCCTCGGCACCGGTACGCTCGTCTGCGTTGTTTGCCTTGAGTATGCCTGCGGCATCGACGGCGTATTCGCTTTTCTCCAGCATCCACCCCATTCCCTTCATGATTCCTTTTAGATCGTTAGCGTCACCAAGGTAGGCTTGGAGTTTTTTGCCGCTGAGCGTATTGGGCGCGTTAGCTATATCTGCTGCCAGCTTCTTCTCCCCAGCCTCGACGGCAATCTCAAACGATTTCCGTCCGCTATTAGCACTTATTTCCGTGCGGACGCGAGAGGTCGCGGTTTCTTCACGAGCTTCGCTGCCATAAGGATCAACAACGGACGGAGTTCCTTCAGCCACAATGCTTTTTCCATAGGGGTCAACGACATCTGCAACCTTTCGCCCACCTGCCGAAACTGAAGTGGCATAGGGGTCAACCACACTCGCATCTGGTGAACTATCCTTTTTCCCGCTTCTCTCATAAGGATCAGCGAGAGTGGGGTCTGGCTTGGGGGTTTGTTGAATCACCGTACTCGGTGTGCTGACTTGCGCTTTGGCATCTTCCTCTTCTTGTGGTTCGGAGCGGCGACTGGATGCTCCAGAAGATTTGGCACTGCTGGGTTTGCTTACTGAAGACGAATTCTCGTCTCCATCCCGCTTAGTCCTCTCATCCTCTTCATCTTTCGCTCGTTCAGCCGCACGCTTCTGCATGCGCTCTTTATATTCGGCATCTTCCTGCATCCGCCTTTGAACGGATTTCTCGCAATCTTGTACCTGCTGCTGCGAGTCGGCTTCGGCATGTCCATAAACGTAGTTGTGCAAGTTCTGGCAGGTAGGTTGTGAGCAGATCATGCTGTTTTGGTTCGACTCAGGCGTGGGCTTACTAAATTTTGCCGCATCATCCAGACACTTCTGATGCTCCGTTCGCATCTCAGCGTAGAACTCGCTCACTTGCTGAGCGAACTTTTGGCACTGTTCCGGGGAACTTGGCAAAAAAGGAGGCATTGGGGACACCTGAGAGAACGCTGTCCCTGAAGCGAATAGACCGAACCAAAAAAGGATTCGTAATCCAACAATGTCTCTGTTTAACATAAACATTCTTAGCTCTATGCAGCCGTGAAATGTGACTTGTCACTTAGCAAAAGGATCGGTCTGGTTTTGTTGTTGCGACTCTGCCACAAGAGACTCCACCAAATGCACTACCGCCTTTCGAATGCGCACAATCTGTTCGTCAGGAGCAGAAAACTCAATCTCTATTACGAAGTGGTCAAAATTGCCATTCTTCGCGATACATAGAGTCGACAATTTGCAAATGAATGCAACTCCGGTGCTACCTTTTTCGTGGTATTCATAGTCCCCAGTAGAGGGCCTAACGACGTTGACGCTGCTGCCATATAACACATTACCCTCATACCAATTTCGTATCGGATCATTGCCGAAATATCCGGTTTGAAGCTGGAAAACAGGTATCTCGTAAGTTGCCGATTTACAGATATTGTCTTCACTCAGATTCTTACTGTAAATGAGCTTCCGCCGATCAGGAGAAATTGCCAAAGTTTGCGGTTCGCCGCACTGTGTTAACCCATAGGAAACGAGTTTTTCTTGAAGATATTTCAGCGTATCATCAGCCGATAGACTCACATTTGACGCAACAGCCGCCTGCTGAGCTTTCTGATTCTTCTCGACGTTGTACGCGAGGGTGCCGTGCAACTCGCTCGCCGAATCCTTCAGGCTGGCGGGGAGTCCCAGATGCTCAGCCTTGTTCAGCGAGTCCAGCCCATCCTGATCCATGCCCTTCTTGGATTGGACGACAGCGAGGTCGTACCAGATGTAGCTGTTTTTGCTGTCCAGAGCGGATGCCTTCTGTAGTTCATCCAAGGCGACGTCGTAGTCGCCGTCTTTGATTGCGGTCTGTGCTACCTTGAAGTGCTTCTGCGCCTCTCTCTGGTCGGCGGTTAGAGGAGGAGCACTCGAACGGGACGATCCTTGACCCCAAGCCTGTATTGTGACAAGAGCTAGCAACACCAAGAGCATAGTTCTCTGCATAATTTTGTCTTTCGCAAAGGGGGGATTGGGACCACAAAGAACGCGGCGAGATTTTACTTCAGTGTTTTGACCCTAGGCAAGAGCTCTCTAATTCTTAGCTGAACCCTACCTCTTCCGCGAGCCCTGCCCTTCTCGCGAGCGGGCGGGGCGGGGTCCGGGCCGAAATCAAAATCGGTTGATTTGGGGGGAGGGAGCATTGGGGGGAGGGAGCATTTTGCCGTCCGTATACACCACCCCCTTCCTCGTTTGACGCTGCTCTCTCTAAGTCTTTACACTCAAGATTAACGGTGTGTGAAAAAGATCGGGTCTTGGCTTGAGGACCTTCGGATCCGCCGGACGATGCAGGGCAAGGCCGAAAGGGAAAACGTGAGTCCCACAGAAACAGTCGGTACTAAGAACGACGCCAAGAACGGCGTCACGAACGACGCGAAGCAGGACGGCGTCAAGCGCGAGATTTCGGTCGAAATTCCGGCCGCGGACGTGGCTCGCGAAATGGAAGTCATCGTCCAGAAATATCAGAAGGTGGCGCGGCTGCCGGGCTTTCGCTCCGGGCATGTGCCCGCCTCCATCATCAAGCAGCGCTTCAAAGAAGATTTGAAAAGCGACGTGGTCGAGGCCCTCGTCCCGCGCTACTTCCGCAAAGAAGCTGAAAAGCAGGGGATGATCCCCGTCTCGCAGCCGCGCGTGACCGACCTGCACATTCACGACGGCGAGCCGCTGCGCTTCAAGGCCAGCTTCGAGATCATGCCCGACATTGTGGTCGAGGGCTACAAGGAGCTGCGCGCCGACCACCCCGAGATCATCGTCAAAGACGAGGAAGTGGAAGACGCGCTGAACAATGTGCGCGAGCAGCATGCCACCTTCACTTCGGTCGAAGGACGTCCGCTGGCCGACGGCGATTTCGCGCAGGCCTCGATGAATGGCAAGCCGAAGCAGGACGACGACACCTCCAAGCCTGTCCACATGGACGAAATCCTGATCGAAATCGGCGGCAAGAACACTGTCCCCGAATTCACCCAGAACCTGCGCGGGGCCAACGCTGGCGACGAAAAAGAGTTCGAGGTGGTCTATCCGGAGGACACCAGCGACAAGCGCCTCGCCGGCAAGACGTTCGTTTATACGGTAAAGATTCAGGCCATCAAGCAGAAGAATCTGCCAGAACTGAATGACGATTTTGCCAAGGAACTGGGCGAGTTCACCACGCTCGATCAAGTCCGCAAACAGATTCGCGAGAACATGCTGGCGGAACGCCGTCACGAAGCCGAGCGCGAAGCCAAAGACAAGCTGGTGGCCGAACTGGTCAAGCGCAACGATTTCGAAGTGCCCGAGTCGCTGGTTGACCGGCAGATCGATCTGCGTCTGGAGCGCGGCTTGCGCGCTCTGGCCGCGCAGGGCATGAAGATGGAGGACCTAAAAAAAATGGACCTGCCGCGCTTGCGGGCCGGCCAGCGAGACCAGGCGGTGCAGGATGTGAAGTCGTCGTTGTTACTGGAACGCGTCGCGGAGCTGGAGAAAATCGACGTCAGCGAGGATGAATTCAATCGCGAGATTGAAGCCCTGGCCCAGCAGTCGAAACAGACTTCCGAAGCGGTTCGCGCTCGTTTGACACAAGATGGGGGCCTCGATAGAATTCGCAACAGAATCCGCAGCGAAAAGACCCTCGATTTTCTGTATCGCCAGTCCGCGTAGCACAAAGGTAGCACCAGAAAGACGTGGACCACTTTCGAATCCTCCCCTGCAAGATTAGGCGTTGTAGCAGGGCGGAGTGTGACAGGTGAACATGAAGCAAAATGATGATGGGAACAAGAACGACGCACGCATGATGCTCGTTCCGATGGTCATCGAGCAGACCGGGCGGGGCGAACGCGCCTACGACATCTATTCCCGGCTGCTGCGCGACAACATTATCTTCATCGGTACGCCGATTGACGACAACATCGCCAACCTGGTGATCGCCCAAATGTTGTTTCTGGCTCAGGAAGATCCCGAGAAAGACATCCAGCTTTACATCAACTCTCCCGGCGGCTCCATCACGGCCGGCATGGCGATTTACGACACCATGCAGTACGTGAAGAACGATGTGATGACGCTGTGCGTGGGCCAGGCCGCCTCGATGGCCGCGTTACTTTTGGCATCAGGCGAAGCGAAAAAGAGATTGGCACTTCCGAATTCGAGGATTCTAATACATCAGCCCTCGATGGGAGGTTTGTCGGGACAAGCCACCGACATTGACATTCACGCCCGGGAAATCCTGCGTATGCGAGAGATAACGAACCAGTTACTCTCCAAGCACAGCGGACAGAAACTGGACAAAGTCGAAAAGGATGTCGAGCGCGACTTCATTATGAACGCGCAGCAGGCTAAGGAATACGGAATCATAGACGATATCATCTATAAGACCGCAAAAGCTGTATGATCTGCCTTCGCGCCTGACCAAAGTCGGGAGCGAAAAGCGGGACCGGCGGACGGTTCCGCCGGGTCGGTGATACCGGAGAAAGACCAAGGAGTAGCGCCGCGTGAAAAACAAGTCGGGCTCCGACGAGATTCTTCGCTGTTCGTTCTGCCACAAGTCGCAGGACGCCGTCGCCAAGCTGATTTCCTCGCCCAGCGATTATCCCCGCGCCTATATTTGCGATGAGTGCGTGGCGGTCTGCAATTCGATTCTGGAAGACGACCGCAGCGCGACGCCCCCCAGCAGCACTCCCAACCAACTTCCCAAGCCCCAGGAAGTGAAAACCTTCCTCGACGAATACGTCATCGGCCAGGAGCAAACCAAGAAGAAACTCGCGGTCGCGGTCTACAACCACTACAAGCGCATCTTCATGAACCGGCAGAAAACCGGCGACGGCATCGAGCTGACCAAGTCGAACATCATGCTGATCGGCCCCACCGGAACCGGCAAGACGCTGCTGGCGCAAACTCTGGCCCGCATGCTGGATGTGCCGTTCGCGATTGTCGATGCCACCACGCTCACCGAAGCGGGCTACGTAGGCGAGGATGTCGAAAACATTATCCTCAAACTGCTCCAGGCCGCCGACGGCGACGTAAGCCGCACTCAGACTGGCATCATCTATATTGATGAAGTCGACAAGATCGGCCGCAAGGACGAGAATCCCTCGATTACCCGCGATGTTTCCGGCGAAGGCGTACAACAAGCACTGCTGAAGATTCTGGAAGGCACCATCGCCAACGTTCCTCCACAAGGCGGCCGCAAGCATCCGCACCAGGAATTCACGCCGGTCGACACCACGAATATTCTCTTCATCTGTGGCGGAGCCTTCGTCGGCCTCGACAAAATCATCTCCCGCCGAATGGGCAAAAAAGCCCTCGGCTTCAAGAGCAGCGAAGATGCGGACAAAGAGGAGTCAGTCGCCTCGAAAAAACGCACCCAGGAACTGTTGAGCGAGATCCAGCCGGAAGATCTGATCAAGTTCGGCCTGATTCCCGAGTTTGTCGGCCGCCTGCCAGTGGTTGGCATGCTCGAAGATCTCGACGAGTTCGCCCTCATCGAAATCCTCACCCGGCCGAAGAACGCCATCGTCAAGCAATACCAGCGCCTGTTTGAGTTCGAGAATGTGCGCCTGAAGTTCCACGACGAAGCCTTGCGGGCCATCGCGCGCCAGGCTATGGCGCGCAAAGTAGGCGCCCGCGGCCTGCGCATGATTCTGGAAGAACTCATGCTCGACCTCATGTTCAATCTGCCCAGCCAAAAGAAAGTCAAGGAATTCGAAGTAACACGGGAAATGGTGGAGAAGCGCAGCGCTTCATTCGCCACCGTCATGGAAAAAGCAGGCTAAGAGTTTCGCTGGACGTAGCTGGCCCCGTTGCCAGAATCAGTGAGCCTGGTTGCCGGAACATGTTGCAAGAAATTGCAGACCGGAAGCGGCAGAGTGGGAAGGCGTGTTATATGCCGTCAAATCGGCGTAGAATCGGGTAGGTTGGCTCGCGTAGTGGATCGGCCAGTTCGTCATTCGTCGGCATTGTTTAGTCACCCAGGGAGACTCAGTGACCACATCCAAGGAAAAGTTCGAATCGAGAAAGCTGCCCATGATGCCCATCCGGGACGTGGTCATTTTTCCCTTCATGATGACTCCGTTCGTGGTGGGCCGCGAATCGAGCGTGCGAGCGCTCGAAGAAGCTCTGGCAGCCGACAAGAAGATCTTCCTGGCCACTCAGCACGACGCTTCCATCGACGAACCCAAGGCCAACGAAATTTACCAGGTCGGCACGATCGTCAACATCGTGCAGAGCCTGAAGCTGCCCGATGGCAATATTAAAGTTCTGGTCGAAGGCATTGAGCGCGGCAAAATTCTCGGCGTCGTCGACACCGAAGGCTTCATGCAGGCCACGGTCCGCGTAGCGCGCTACGCCACCGAAGGCAATCCGGCGCTCGAAGCCGGCATGCAGCGCGTTACTTCCCTCTTCGAGCAATACGTAAAACTGTGCCAGGCCCTGAACTACGAGACCATGATTTCGGCCGTGCGCATGGAAGATCCGGCCAAGCTGACGGATGTAATCTCCGCCAACCTGCAGCTCTCGATTGAAGAGAAGCAGGAACTGCTGGAAATCTTCGATCCCGCCGAGCGTCTAACACGCATCGCCGACGTGCTCGATATCGAAATCGAAAAGCTCAACGTCGACCGCACCATCCAGTCGCGCGTGAAGCGCCAGATGGAAAAGGCGCAAAAAGAGTATTACCTCAACGAAAAAATCAAGGCCATCCAGAAGGAACTGGGTCGCGGCGAGAAAAGCGAATTCGACGAACTGAAAAAGAAGATCGAAGCCGCCGGCATGCCGAAAGAAGTCAAAGACAAGGCGCTGCAGGAACTCAAGAAGCTTGAAGCCATGCCGCCCATGTCGGCTGAGTCCACGGTTTCGCGCAACTATCTCGACTGGCTGCTGGCCGTGCCCTGGAAGAAGCGCTCGAAAGAAATCCGCAACATTTCCCGCGCCGAAAAAGTTCTCAACGAAGATCACTACGGCCTGGAGAAAATCAAGGAGCGCATTCTTGAATTTCTCGCTGTGCGTCAACTGGTAAAAAATCCCAAAGGCTCGATTCTCTGTTTCGTCGGACCTCCCGGCGTAGGCAAGACTTCGCTCGGCATGTCGATCGCCAAGGCCACCGGCCGCAAGTTCGTCCGCATGTCGCTGGGCGGCGTGCGCGACGAAGCCGAAGTTCGCGGCCACCGCCGCACCTACATCGGTGCGCTACCCGGACAGATCATTCAGATGATGAAGAAGGCAGGCACCAAGAACCCGGTCTTCATGCTGGATGAAGTCGACAAGATGTCGATGGACTTCCGCGGCGACCCCTCCTCGGCGCTGCTCGAAGTGCTCGATCCCGAACAGAACTTCATGTTCGTCGATCACTATCTCGACGTGGAATACGATCTCTCGCAAGTCTTCTTCGTCGCCACGGCGAACGTGATGCACACCATTCCACCCGCCTTGCAAGACCGCATGGAAGTGCTCCGCCTCCACGGCTACACCGAGCAGGAAAAAGTGGAAATCGCCAAGCAATTCCTGGTGAAGAAGCAGATGCTCGCCGCCGGCCTGTCGGAAAAGAACATCAAGTTCACTGACGAAGCCATCACCGGCCTCATCCGCTCCTACACGCGCGAAGCCGGCGTACGCAACCTGGAACGGGAAATCGGCAACGTCTGCCGCAAAGTCGCCCGCAAGGTCGTCAAAGAGGGCGAGAACTATAACATCACCATCACGGGCGCAAACGTCAACGACTTCCTCGGCGTAATCAAATTCCGCGATACCCTCGCCCACGAAAAATCCGAAATCGGCCTGGTCACCGGCCTGGCCTGGACCGAAGTCGGCGGCTCCATCCTGAGCACGGAAGCCAGCGTCGTCGACGGCAAAGGCAAGCTCACGCTGACCGGCAAACTCGGCGACGTCATGCAGGAATCTGCCCAGGCCGCCATGTCCTACGTTCGCTCACGCGCCCACCGTCTCGGCCTAAATCGCGACTTCTACCGCAATCTCGATCTCCACGTGCACGTTCCCGAAGGCGCAATTCCAAAAGACGGTCCTTCGGCGGGCATCACTATCGCGACCGCAATTTCCAGCGCGTTGAGCAAGATTCCGGTGCGCCGCGACCTGGCCATGACCGGAGAGATCACGCTGCGCGGCAAAGTTCTGCCTATCGGAGGCCTGAAAGAAAAGCTGCTGGCCGCTCATCGCGCCGGACTCTTCGAAGTCATTCTGCCCAAGGACAACGAGAAAGACGTAGCCGAAGTTCCAGAAAACCTGCGCAACGCCATGAAGTTGCATTTCGTCGACACCATGGACCAAGTCCTGGCCATCGCCCTGGAATCTCCGCTGCCCAAACTGGACGAAGAAGCCGTGCAACCCATCGCGCCGCCTTTGACCTCCGACAGCACAGACGCACCGACGGCGCACCAGTAGGAAAGTTGCCGGTTGTCAGTAGCTAGTTGCCAGTTGCCAGTCTTCGGCATGCGAACGCAGGCCTTTCTTGTCGGACCATGACTGAAAGCAAGCATCGACTGCGAAACTCCTTGCCGATTCGCTTTGGTATAGGACTGATCGGACTTGCCCTCCTGCCTTTCGCCTATCTTTGGGTAGAGTGGTCATACTTTCGTTACGATGCTGGTGAGGTCGGTCCCATTGCAGTCTGCGCCTTTGCGGCGATCATCCTGGCCCTGGGGTTGATCCTCGTTGGGGTAGGGCAAACTGTCGTGCGCCGGCGACAAACCCGTAATTCCATTAGGTGAGGCCGCGCTCGCCATATCCGAATTGAGCCGAGAACCGAGACATCGCACGACTTGACACGTTTCCCCCGGCATCCTTACAGTTAAAGCACTTTCCAGCCGGCGCGCAGCAGTCCTCGCCCGGGAACCGACTGCCACACTTGTCGCCAAGCCAAGGGGAATCCTAGAAGATGTCCACATCGAACCAAAGTCAGATTGCGTTCTTGAACGGGCTGGAGTCACCGGCGGAAGACGCTCAACCACGCACCACGGGAATTCTCCCCTCGCAGGAAATCAGCAACCTCATCGCCCGTGGACACATCCGCGCCACGCCCGCCGTCGACCCCGACCATATTCAGCCTGCGAGTCTCGACCTGCGCCTGGGAGACATGGCCCACCGAGTCCGCGCGAGCTTCTTGCCCGGACCAAATGCCACCGTCGCAGACAAAATCAAAGACCTGCGCATGGCGCGCGTGGACCTAACCGGCGCGCCAGTGTTCGAGAAAGACTGCGTCTACATTATTCCTCTCGTCGAAGAGCTAAGCCTCCCCGATAACATTTCCGGGCGCGCGAATCCCAAAAGCACCACCGGCCGCCTCGACATTTTCACGCGCCTCATCACCGATTACGGCACCGAGTTCGACAGTGTGCCGCAGGGCTACAAAGGCAAACTCTACGCCGAAGTTGTTTCCCGCACATTCACAGTGGCGATTAGGGCGGGCATGCGTCTCAGTCAGTTGCGTTTCGTGCAAGGCAGCCCGCGCTCCGGCGATCGCACCATTAAAGACCTGGATCACGAAGAACCCCTGGTCTACATGGACGAAAGCAGTCCGGTCAAGGCCCAACTCCAGCGCGGCCTGCGAATCACCGTCAATCTCGAAGCCTCCGAACCGGGCGAGATCATTGCCTACAAAGCCAAGCGATATGCTCCGGTCATTGAACTCGACCGCGTAGGTTTTTATCCCAGCGAGGAATTCTGGGAAGTTCGCCATCAGCATGTAAACAAGAATCTGATTCTCGAACCCGGCGACTTCTATATTCTTGCGTCCCGGGAACGAGTCCGCGTGCCTCCCGACTTCGCCGCCGAAATGGTTCCTTTCGATCCTTCCGACGGCGAATTCCGCATTCACTATGCGGGCTTCTTCGATCCCGGCTTCGGCTACGGTTCCAGTGAAATCAAAGGAACTCGCGCCGTGCTCGAGGTTCGAGCTCACGAAGTTCCGTTCCTCATGGAACACGGCCAACTCGTCGGCCGCCTGAACTACATGCACCTGTTATCGCGCCCCGACAAAATTTATGGCACAAACATAGGCTCGTCCTACCAGCATCAGGCCCTCACCCTGAGCAAGCAGTTTCGTCGCGAACCAGTGCGCTGAATTTTTTCCTACCGCAATTTCGTAAACGCCCGATCAGGCGGCATTTCTGCTCCTTCACTTTTTCTCTGCACCCGGCCCAAGAAGTTCATACAGCAATATCACGCGGCCGCTCGCTGCAATTTCCTCTCGCCGCACAACGTTGAAGCCGGACCTCTCCAGAATATGCCGCGACACCATATTGCCTTCGTCTACATCCGCCAGAAGGCGGCGCAGCCGAAGCCGTGTGAATGCCAGATCGATAAACGCCGTGGAAGCCTCCGAGGCGAATCCTCTTCCCCAATACGGACGCGCAAAATAATAGCCGAGATGCGCTGCCTTTTCTTTGTTGGCAACCCGCAGGCCGCAGCACCCGATATATTTCTGCTCCTCTTTCAGAACTGTTGCCCACAAGCCATAAATCCGCGAAGGTTTCCCGAGATACTGGTTCCGAAATCGGTCCCTCGCTTTCTCCGCAGACCATGCCTGCCCTCCGACATACCGGCGGACTTCCGGGTCAGCGTGCATCCGGATGAATTCTTCCTCATCCGTAGCCTCGTGCGACCGAAACAGTAACCGGGTTGTCTCGAAGAAGATCACGGTGGCCGCGAAAAAGAACTGTATCACCGCTTCCGCTTGCATGTTTGCCGCTCCGCATTGCAAACTAGCGCATGAGGGTTCTCTCCCGGTTCATCGCGGCGGCGACCGATGCCGCGCACTTTCCCGCTCCCAGCCTGCCGGAGATCGCATTCCTCGGCCGCTCCAACGTCGGCAAATCCAGTGTGATTAACTCCCTGGTGGGCGCCAAGCTGGCCCGCACCAGTTCCACTCCCGGCCGCACCCGCAGCATTAATTTCTTTGAAATCCGCTGGCCGGGAAAGCCGCATCCCGAGCTGATTTTCGCCGATCTTCCCGGCTACGGCTACGCCAAGATTTCCCGCGAAATTTCGCAGGAATGGCCGAAGTTCATTGAGCCCTATCTCAACGACCGCCCCACGCTGGGCTTGTGCATCGTGCTGGTCGATGTCAACGTTCCTCCGCAGCAGAGTGACCGGCAACTGCTCGACTTTCTCCAAGCCTCGGACCGCGCATTCCTGCTGGTAGCCACCAAGAGCGACCGGCTGTCGAACAATCAACTCGGCAGTGCGCTGCGCACTTTGACTCAGGAATATCCTGCGGCCCGTCTGCTCTCTTACTCCGCCAAGACCGGCGCTGGACGCGACGAACTTTGGGCACAGATCCGTCAAGCGGCGCAGACCATGACCGCCGCGGAAGCCTCCTCGGGCACGCCTCTTGATTAAGAGATTCTGAGCGGCGTAAACGACCGTGCCTAATGTTGATCCTTTTTCTTCCGATAAAGAATGCGAGGGCAACGCTCGTCCGGCTCCGAGGAGCCGCGCCCGGGGTTCACCTCGATTTGAGCAGACCTGATTTGAGCGAAAGACGATTTGATTGGCGACGTCCCGGCCGCAGCGGCGACACCATGGCACAGGAAATCGACGAGAGTATTCCTTATCTGAACGCCCTGAAACGGTCCGCGAGTCCATTCGCCGAAAGCGTGCCAGCGCCAGCATCTGAGACGGGTCCCGAGGAGCATCCCCTGAACAGTGCGTTTGCGGATTCCGGCAACCAATTCCAGGGCCAGGAAAAACGGCACAGCTCGCGCCACAAGTGCGAAGGCAGCGCCGAACTGTGCGAGGAAGGCTGTCAGGTAGGCACCTGGGCCACTTTCAGCGACATCAGCCTGCATGGATGTTACCTGGAGGCAAAGGCGACCTATCCGGTGGGAACGACGCTGCACTTGAAGTTAGAGGCGAATGGAGTGCGAGTGCAGGCCAAGGGTTGCGTGCGCGTGTGCTATCCCTACCTCGGCATGGGCATCGCACTGGTGGAAATGTCGGACGAGAACCGCCTGCGATTGCGGGAATTGCTCGGCACAATCACGCGGTCGTCAACGCTCATCGAGCCAACGATCATCTCTTCAACGCTCGCCTCATCGACGCCCGTCTCATCAACGATCCCCTCATCAACGATCATCGGCCCGGGCATTCCGGCCTCGCCCGCAATCGCTGATCCGACAGCTGTCGTACAGGCCCTTACCGAATTCTTCTCCGATCGCCAGGTATTGACGCGCGAAGGATTCCTTCGCATCCTCAGTGAGAGCCATGACGCGAAACCCTAACCTCTGCCTTTAACACTCATTTCACACTTCCCGCCCGCACGAAGCCCGATCCCTTCGCTATGATGAAAGAAGAGGATCATAGAAGGAAGATCAAAGAATAACGATCAAACAAGAACGATCATGGCTCTCTATCTCATCACCGGCATTGGCGGCTTTATCGGATCGTCCCTGGCGCGGGCGCTGCTGGCCCGCGGCGAGCAGGTGCGCGGCGTCGACAACTTCTCCACCGGCAAACGGGAAAACATCGCTGAAATTCAGGACCACATCGACTTTCGCGACGCCGACATTCTCGACCTCGACGCCATGCGCCAAGCCTGCGTCGGAGTGGATTTCGTCCTCCATCAGGCGGCGATTCCCTCCGTGCCAAAGTCCGTTCTAGACCCGCTGGCCAGCAACCGCGCCAACATCGACGGCACGGTTAACGTGCTGGTGGCGGCCCGCGACGCCAAAGTAAAGCGCGTAGTCTATGCGGCGTCGTCCTCGGCCTACGGAGATACTCCCACCCTACCCAAGCACGAGGACATGAAGCCCGATCCCATTTCACCCTACGCCGTTGCCAAACTGGCCAGCGAACACTACCTGATTTCTTTCTACCGCTGCTACCAGCTCGAGACCGTGGCCCTGCGCTACTTCAACGTCTTCGGACCGCGCCAGGATCCGTCGTCTCCGTATTCCGGAGTGCTGGCAAAATTCATCACTCTGATGCTGCGCGGCGAACAGCCCGCGATCTTCGGCGACGGCGAGCAAAGCCGCGACTTCACCTACATCGACAATGCAGTCGAGGCAAACCTGCTGGCCTGCACGGCTCCCGCGGCCCAGGCCGCCGGACAAGTCTTCAACGTCGCCACCGGCCGCCGCGTCACACTCAACGAAACCTTCAAGCTGCTGCAGAGCCTGACTGCTTACTCCGGAAAGCCCAAGTACGAATCGGAGCGCGGTGGCGACATCAAGCACTCCCTGGCCGACATCTCAAAAGCCGAAGCCGTCCTCGGCTACAAACCCAAAATAGATTTCGAAGAGGGCCTGCGCCGCACAGTGGACTGGTACCGCTGCAAGTAAATTCGCGGCCCCTTTGGAGTGGCTCAACTTCAATCTTCGCTCTTGCGTCATCCCGAACCGCGGCGCAGTTCAGCCGCGGGAGGGATCTCCGAAGGCACAACTTTCAGGTAGATCCCTCGCTCCCCCTGGGCTTTTCTTCGATGAAACCCAGCTACTAAATTAGGACAGCTCCCGAACCGCGCCAAAGTTGACGAAGGCGAGTAAAATTAACTCCATGGCGAGTTCATCGAATGCACCGGACTTGAACACGACGACGCCCCCTGCAGGACCAGAGCCCCCTTCGTTCGGAACCAAACAGTTCGTGTTCGTGCTCCTCCTGGCAGTCCTCTTTTTCATGCTTGGCCACAGCATGGTGCGTCACCGCTTCTTTCAAGGCGGCCGGGTTCACCGCAACGGTTCCGTCGGACAATAGCGCGCTGAAGAAGCCAGGACGCCCCCTCGTTACGTTAGTTATCTACGTCCCCATTACGGACCTGTCTACAGTTGAAGGCATGACACTTTCCTCGATGGTGGTTTCGCGCGATTGGCAGGAAGTCAGTGTTCTGGAATGCATCCTCGGCAGTCTTCACATGGACGTTTCGGTCGAGAGCGAACCGCAGCGGGCCCTGGCCCGGCTCGGCAAATCAAAAATCGATGCTCTCATCGTGGACTGCGATCTGAACGGCAGTTCGCAATTTCTGCAGGAACTGCAAAGCACGGAAAATCCGAAGACGGTCCCGCTGGTCATCATGGGCGGCCCGCAGTGCACTCAGACTCTCGATCAGACCGGCGCGCTGTTCGCCTTCGAGAAACCAATCTCAGTGGAACAGGCGGTGCGCACGCTCTCCGCCGCGCGCAGCATGATTCTCGATGGGCGTTTGCGCTACCACCGCGCCGGCCTCGAAGTGCCGGTGTCGTTAAACTGCAAGGGCCAAAAGCCGATGGATGCGTTCCTGGTCAATGTCAGTCAGGGCGGCATGCAGATTCACACCACTGACCCGGTCGAGGCGGCGAAGACCATGCAGGTCTCATTCGAATTGCCCGGCGCCCGGTCGGCGCTGAAGGCCCGCGCAGAAATTGCGTGGCAGGACAAGCGCGGAAATCTGGGCATCCGCTTCGTGAAACTGGCGCCCCGGCAGCAGCGCACCCTGCAGCTCTGGCTGGCACAGCAATATTTCGCGAACTAGATTTCGGGAACCAGATTTCGCGAACCGATTTCGCGAACCAGCCCCGAAGGGGCGAACTAATTTAGCCCAGCGCTTCAGCGCTGGGTAAAGTGGCAGGATGGCACAAGTCCCGTAGGGACGGCAGAAGTTCTCACGCGCACTCTTTAGCCCCTGAGTTACTCAACCGAATTTTTTCAGCAAACTGTTTAGCCGCTGAGTTAGTTCATCGAAACCGATCGTCGCTCGCCTCCACATCCTCTTCCGCATCCGATCCCAGCAGGCGCGCCAATCGCGCACCCGGGCTCGATCCTCCGAACAGCTGAAAGAATCCCCAATACAGCGCAGCAACAAACATCGCCGCTCCACCCATCATGGCCAGCGGCCACCGCGGAGCTTCGCGCGTCACCGAGAGAAACACCAGCACAAACAGCAACAACGCCGCCAGCGCCACCAGCGTATTGATGGTCCAGATCAGGCTGTGCCCAGAAAGCGGCTGTGAAAGCCAGTCCAGTTCAGACAACGGCACAAGGGCTGTCGCGGCGTCTGCGTCGAGCCCGTGAGCGGCGGCCTGCAGCGGATCAGCCCGCAGCGGCAGCGCGATCACCTTCAGTGGAGCAGGGGAAATCATCAGCCCATCGTCCTCATACACAGGCAACGCAGAGCCAAACGACGAAGCCGCAAACAAGGATCCCGTCCGCTCGGAATGCAGTGCAATGCCCTCCAGCAGGTCGCCAAAGATCCATTCATTAATCTGGCGCGTCATGCGCGGGGGCAGGTCTACAAAACTTATCCCGCACTGGCCGGATGGCGTCGCCCACATCACTTCCCCGCGGCCTTCCACGCGCAGCCGCGCATGATTCGACTGAGAATAGTTCGACTGAGAATAGTTCGACTGAGGATGCTTCGGCTGAGAGTGGTTCGCCCGAGGACGGTTCAGTTCAAAGTTCACCCGCAATTGCTGGTGCGGACGAACTGCCGCGACCGTCTGCACCGCAATTCCACGGTCACTTAGATTGCGAACAATTCCGCCGTTCGCCTCGTCAAGCGTCACATAGGTCAGCGTGCGGAGTTCATGACGATGCTTCGCCCTGGCTTGTCGCGCGGGAGAAAGTCCTGCGTCCATATTGATGCACCGCCCGGAAAGAGTCAGGTCGGCCAGGGCCCTATCCCACGAATCTTATCTCCAGTGGCGCGCACCGCCTTAGTAACTACGCTGGTTCGCAGGAAAAGTTAGGAGGAAAAAGTTAGAAGGAAAGCTCGGAAGAAAGTTCGGGAAAAGATCCCTGCCACAGAGACGCTGCTCGCGACCTCTACCGTGGTTCAGCCGGGGATGGGTTGGCTGCTCGTGAGCCGACAGCTTGAGCGATGTCTCGGCGCAGAGGCTCGTACCAATTCGCCCATTCATCGTACAGAAGAGTGCTTTGGCTCAATTCCGCTTGCGCAACGCTGGCCGACTGATTCTGTATTTCACGGCTGTGAACAAACAAGGTCAAAGCTTTCAAAAACTGAAGTCTGAATTTATCTCCCAAGTCCGGATACAGATCGTTGAGGCGATCCGGGTCGGCAGCTTCTCCAGCCTCGATGGCCTTTCGAGAATATGCAAGGACGTCCGAAAGGCTTGGATTGTCCGCGACATCCGCGGCTCCGTTTTTTGAATTCAGCAGGTCGGCCGCCTGCTGCGAGTAGCCGATGGCCAGAATGAAATTCTGTGCAGCTTCCTTCTCTGAGCCCCGTTGCGGCGCCTCGGCGAGTCGTTGTGGTTCTTTACGCGCCCCTGCGCTGGCCTCGGGGAGCGTTATGAGCCACGTGGAATCCCACTGATGCACGTCGAGATGTTTCTGCGCAAAGAAAAAAGCTCCAACGTTTCGGGGAGGTGTCGAAGCAAAGTCGGAGAACCGATTCTCGCGGAGATCGCGCTCGACCGTGCTCGCCGGTGTCTGGCGAGTGAGGACAGCATAAAGAGGCAGATTAGTTCCGTTTAGCTCAATGGTGTCGAGGCGCACGTCAACTTCAAAGTAATGATGAGGACTTTTATATTCAGCAACGCGCACCAGCCGTCCATGAATCTTGCTGCCCACGTTCGCCAAAATCTGTCCGTCTGTGCCACGAAGCGGCGTGCGCAGTAGAGTTTCGATGGGCCGCCCCGCGGGCGTATCGGCGTCGATCGGCGTGACAATTCGGCACTCGAACGTAAGTCCCAACGGGAACGGACTGGTTGGCGCCGCAGGCATCGAAGGCTCGGCCGAACCGGCTAGTGAAGTCTCCGTCTCCGTCGTGGCTTCTGCGACATCAAACCGCAGTACGGCATGGCCCGCATATTCGCGGCAATTCGAGTATGCAGTTACGCTGGCGGTTTCCGTCCCATCGCGGAAAATGGTGCGCAGATTTGTTTCGCGGGGAATAAGTACGCCTTGGCCGTGGATACCGATTCTCTGGTATTCGATGGCGCTGATAGCTAGGCAGGCATTCGTGGCGTCGGGCAGTTCCGCGGTGCGAACAGAGAGCTGAACCAAATCCGCTGTTTGAGTATCCAGCAAAAATGAGCCGCCGTAAGCGGTCGCAATAGTTCCCCCCGAACTGGCGATCGCGTAATTACTTGCGCTTTGCGGCACGTCAAACGTGTATTCAAAATCCTTGTGTCCATCGACTGTGCGCGCCTTCTCGAACTTCACGGTAGCCGAACCTCCGAAAATGCCAACGATGAAAGCCGCAAAATCTCCGCTCCCAAACGGTCCTCCGCTGCCCACCAGTTCGCGAATTTCTTCTTCGGCAAACGCCGAAGCGCCAGGCCAGGAATGAATCTCGCGATTTTCTGCGATCGCCACATCGAGTTGCAGATGATCCGACGAGATCAGCCGAGCATCGTGTTTCCCGCCCACGTGTCCGGCAATGATGTCGCCGTCGCCGCAGCTGTGCGGCGCTTTGGAATCTGATTCATAAACACGGCGCGTCACGTTCTGTACGCAGGTGTAGCGGGATTGTCGGGCGACGTCGGACATGAGCTGGGCGCGGGCGCGCTCCAGCAGATCGGAGGAACTCGGAGGAAGCCGTGCCGCCTGGCCCGGAGTCGGCATCGCCGCAGACAGGATTAAGCCCAGGCCCAACAAGACGGATCGTACGTCAACCATGAATTCGCCAGCCTTGCCGCCAATCTTATCAAGAGACGATTTGAAAGCTCCGGGGAGTGACGTTGTCAGCAACACGCTACCAGGAGTCTCGCGAACCTTTTTCCTGCGGACCAAGGAACGCGTCCTTCGCCGATCTTCCCGATGCCAGCCAGACCTTAAACACCTCGAACACGATGATCGTCGCGTACGTTACCGCGATCCAGACAAAAACTTCTTCAATCGGCAAATTCGACCACGCTCCCACAAACAGCCCGATCATCCGACTGTGCTGAAAGGCCCACCAACCGTAAGGCAGAGCCAGCGTCGCCTCCCATAGTTCGCTGACCAGCAACATGAAGAAGAGCGTCAGGCTCAAGGCACGCCAGTTAATAAATCTCCGCGCGATGGGATAGAACCACATGGCCGGAATCAGCCCGCCGCTGATGAGGACGGTGAAGTACCAGGGAAAGCCATCCCGATCCGGAAGGGGTGCACAATGCTTCTTGAAAAACCAGGCTGCTCCTATCAGGGTCACGCCGACAATCAGCGACGTGGGATGGAACTGCCAGAGACGACCCATTTTCATCGCCTCCGCCGGATAGTCAGGAACGCTATAGGCGGCCAGCCAGTATTCACTCAGCCAGATATAAAGCAGCAGTACCGCCGTGAATCCCGTGAAATAAAAAATATATTCCTCGATGGGCACCGGCCTGCCAAAGGCCGGAGCCGGAATCCCCAAGGTCGCCTGCCGATTCGGAAAACAGAAAAACCACTGCGCAAAAAAAATGTCGAGCAGCCATCCCACGGGCACGAGAAAGCCGATGGTTCGACGGAATGCGCGTTGCGGAATCTCCAGACCCTCGCTGGGAAGAAACCACAACGTAATCGCCAGGATCGGAACAATGAACAGCAGCAGGCTCCATGTATAGCCGTGCGGCGAAGCATCCGGCCCAACCTCGAGCCTTCCCGGGGCACTCACGGAATGCAAGGTAAGCGCCGCAGGAATAATTAGCATGGCCAGCATGCCAATCACAATCAGCGCAGCAACCGTGGGGTTCGGCGATCCGTGAGTGCGCGGCTGAGGCATTGGCGCTGTTCCCTCGTATTAGCTGTCTTGATGTCGAAGGATTCTACTCCTCACGCCGTGAGCCCACGTAGACTTTCGGGAAATGTTCGGAAACGAGGAAACCGCCTTGGCGATGGTGTGGTTTGAAAAAAGATTCGTATCGGGGCATCGCTTCAGCGACGCCGACCACAGTTTAGGGACAAGCCGCTTTAGCCGCTGGGGGCTGTCCTACGGCCTGGCGGCTGAAGCCGGTTTCAAACTCGCGCTTAGCCGGCATGCCTGAAGGCATGTACCGATACGAATCCTTTTCCAGACTGCACCCTACCAACCGCCTTACCAAAGTACATGCCCAAAGGGTCATGTCCAGGTAATTGCAACGCAGCTTAAAGCCCGTTAACTTTAAGTGACTGTCTCAGCATGGCAACTACCACCACGAACCCGGATCGTGAAGTGACCACTTCGTCCGCCGGTCTTGGTGTGCCCGCTTGGCCGCGCGAGCAGAGCACTTCCACCGTCTCCGGACATGTTGCGCATGACGCTGCGCATAAACCTTCTCCAGCACCGAAACAAGACCCGAACCAATATCCTACGCAGCCTCTCACGCCACCATCGCAACACGACGCGCTGCAGGCCCTGCTGGCTTTCTCGGCGCTGCATGACCAGGTTCGCCGCAGAAAAGCGCTGGCCACCCGGCACCACGGTTTTGATGCGGGCGTTCCGGCCGCTCCAGCCGCGGAGTTTGAGCCTGCAGAGCAATTCGTTCTCGATGAAGTGCTGCAACTCGTCGCCGAGCGCGCGGTAGCCATCACAGGCGCGGACGGTCTGGCAATCGCCCTCGCGGAAAATAATGAGATCGTCTTGCGCGCCGCGGCAGGGGCGATCCGGCCCGACGTGGGCGCGCGCATTGACCGCGATTCTGCTTTCTCCGGAGCCTGCTTCCGCACCGCGCAGATCGTCAACTGTGACGACACCGAGACCGATCCCCGCGTGAACTTGCAGGCGTGCCGCAAGCTGGGTGCGCGCTCCATGGTCGCCGTGCCGCTGTGCGGGCGGCGCCGCGTGATTGGACTGCTCGAGGCGTTTTCCGCATGGCCCTTCGCGTTCAACGACAGCGATGTCCGCAACCTGAGCCTGCTGGCGGAACTAGTTTTAGGAGCGCTGAAGCCCGAGGATGAAGACCGCTTCGCGGAGTCCGCACAAGCCGCGGCGACCAAACTCGAACCCACTCCCCCTGCGGCGAAAGCGCCGGCTCCGCCCGAGCCGCCGAAAGTGGCTCGCGTGGCACCAACTGTCGTTGCGCCGGCCCCCGTCGTTCCGAACATTGTCCCGAGCATCGTTCCGACCGGCGTCGTTCCGGCTGTGCCGATTCCCGTTGCGCCCGTCCCGGTTGTCGCGGCGCGAGCCGTCGCCCCGGTGGTTGACAAGAAATCGTCTGTAGCGGATATCACTTCCTTCCCCGTCAGTTCCGCCACCGCGATCCCGGCCAAGCCCGCAGTTGCGGAAGGACCCGCGAATCCTGACAAGCTTCCGCATAAGAGGCTCGATCTCGATGCGCCACTCGCGTCCAAGACTACGGCTGAACCAAAAATCGCGCTGCTCATACCAGAGTCCACAGATCGCCGGCCGGTGCTCCCGATTCTGTTGGTGTTCGTTGTCATCGTTGCGGCAGTCTCCGGCGGAGTCTGGTGGAAGTTGAAGACGGCGCAACTGGGCAGCGCCATGATAGACGCGCAGACGACCCACACCGAGAACATACCAGTCAAACCACCCAGCGCGGAAGCTCCGAAAGAAAATGCGCTCACTCCCGCGGCTGGGAACACGAGTCCCGCAACCGCCGCAAACGCCAGTCCTGACGCCGCTTCCGATGCCGCCGAACCGGATAGCATACCCGCGACCGTGCAGGAGTTGGCGAAATTTCCGCGAGTCACCGGAATCCGACACTGGTCGTCGGCCGACGCCAGCACCGTCGTTCTCGATCTTGAAGATCAGGTGCAGTACGAGGCGCACCGCCTCGCCGGACCCGACCGCATCTACTTCGATTTGCGCGACACGCAACTCTCGCCCGAACTGATCGGCAAGTCCATCGACGTGGGAGACACATTCGTAAGCCGCATCCGCGTGGCGCAACCCGTGGCGGGCATGACGCGCATTGTTCTGCAAACCAAGGCCGACTCAACCTTCTCGGTGAGCCTGGAGCCGAATCCCTATCGGCTCGTGGTTGAAGTTCGTAAGATCGGGGCGACTCCGAAAGCCGCAGTGAATCTTTTCCCGAACGCTCCCGAAGCGGAAAAGAGCAAGCTCGCGTTCGTGATTCCACCGCCGACCAAAGAAGATTTGCAACTGCGGGCACGCGTGCCCAAGATGCGCATCGTGGTCGACGCCGGCCACGGCGGCTGGGACCTCGGCACCGTCGGCCGCCGCGGCCTGCTGGAAAAAGATCTGGTACTCGAAATCGCGCAACGCCTGGGCAAGCTGCTCGAAAGCCGGCTCGGCACGGAAGTCATCTACACGCGGCAGGACGATAACTACATTCCGCTCGACGAGCGCGCCAGCATCGCCAACCAAGCGCAGGCCGATCTGTTCGTTTCCGTGCACGCCAACTACAGCGATCTGCCCTCGGCCCGCGGCGTGGAAACTTACTACACCAATTTCTTTTCCGCTCCGGGTTCAAAGGAAGCTGGCCCGAAAGAAGCTGGCTCGAAGGGCATGGACCCGCGGCTGAGCGGCGCGAAGCCCGCCGTGACGCCCGTTCTCTCTCCCGCAGACCTGCACGAGCGCATCGAGCAATCGCGCCGCCTGGCGACCAGTGTGCAGCGGTCGTTATACGGGACGCTGTCAGTACAGAATCCTGGGCTGCGCGATCGCGGCATCAAGGAAGCTGGATTCGTTGTGTTGACCGAGAGCGCGATGCCGGGAATTCTGGCCGAAGTCTCTTTCGTCAGCAGTCCGACCGATGAACAAAAACTCCGCAGCGACGGCTACCGCGAAGAGATCGCCGAAGCGCTGTACAGGGGCATCGCGCGCTACGCGGCCACTTCCAAAGGCGTGAAAGTCGCTAGCGCGGGCAAATAAATCCCGAGCAGCGAGGGCCGAGTTCTCCCCTGTTGTCCTCCTATTGAAGCGGATTCACAATCCGGACTCCGTCGATCTCGCGGGCTTGCTGCATGTCCTCGGAAAAAAGAACGCTGCATCCGGCTTGCTTGGCTGCGCGGAGGATCAGCGCGTCCCAGAACGAAAACCCATGAAGGCGATGCAAGTCGATCGCTGCGAGAATGTCCGAAACCTCGGGAGCGGCTACGTCGAATTCGGACAGCAGTTCGACCTTGCGGCGCGCCACGGCTGCATCCACATGCAGTTTGCGCGTGACCGTGACGAAATACTCCTGCAGCACCTGCAGCGACAAAACTCCAGTCCTGGCGCGACGATGCTCCGCGATTAGATCGATTGCCCGCCGTTGCTTCGCCGGAGCAGCAGCGTCGTCCGCGTAGACCAGAACATTCGTATCGAAGAAGCTGCGAGCGGGCATTATTTTGACCGCTCGTGAATCTCGTCTCGATTGAAGCGCCAACCTCGCGAGTGGCCTTGGCCCGAGAGACGCTTGAATTCTTCGATACTGCGCTCGGCATCGTCTCCACCAGCTACTGTTTGCAGGTAGTCGCGAATCAGCTGATTGAGGCTCTTCCCGAGCGCCTCAGCTTTCTTTCGGGCGCGGGCGACGAGTTGTTTATCGATGGAGAGCGTAACGTTCATAAGTCACAGTATACGTGGACACTTATTATGTGTCAATTGGTTGGAGCGGACTGGCTCTAGCGAACTCAAAGGCTCTCGCCGTCAGCTTTATCTTGCCCACCCTTGCAAAGAACGCAAGGATGGGGCAGCCTCTGTATTTGTGCTGCCAGCAAAATCAAAAACATGGGCCGCCCGCCCAGTGGTCGGTTATCAGTAATAAGTGGTCGGTTGTCAGTTGTCTTCACTGAGGCTTTTCGCCTACTTTCTCGGCTAACCAGTCGCGGACGAGTCCTCTCACCTTCATTCGAGTTTCCTCAGTGGTCATGGGCTTCACATCCGCTGTTTTTTTCTCTAGAGACTCAGGCGTCGCCTTTGCGTCGGCTGGGGCGGCTTCTTCGTCTGCCTCTTCCTCTTCGTCAAAATCTTCTTCGAACCATTGTGGGCCGTTGATGGAGGTGGCGCTGACGGTGTCGCGGTCGATCACGATGTCGCTGACGTTCTCGACCTCGAAGTCGGTGGTGCGCAGGTTGACGCTGGCGGTTTGCAGGGCGTAGAGGATCAGTCCGGCGGTTTTGTGATCCACGGTGCCGGATGCGAGCATTTGAATTACTTTCATCAACGCCACCTGAACGGAGTTGGCGTCTTCGAGCAGGGGGAGCTCGAACCGGCGCGGGCCGGATGCATTGGCGGCAATTTTCGCCTGCTCCAGCCGGATGCGATCGTGAAAAAAGCAGTGCCGCCGGCTCCGCAGGGCGGGAGAACCGCATTGCGTGCCGTTTACCTTGACGTGCTGACATCGTGGAACATTTTCCAGGCCCATTTTCTTATCCCCATTCTTGTCATATTCGTTCTTCTTCAAATTTTCTCGTCTTGATTCTTCTCATCCTCTGCTTCGCGCCGGAATTGTGGGTATCCCCCCTCCCCCCTCGATCTTTGGAATCTTCGGATTGGCGGGAAATTCCCGGCAAAATCCGCAGGGCAAAGAAGTTAGATATCAAAATCCGTGAAACAAAGGAGTTAGAGCCGGGCAGTTTGGTCTTGGCCAGACTGTGGCGGCAAGGATGATGATTCGCGTTTTGAAATCGAGGGTCAAGGTTGTACGTCACAATTGAAACTGTGGAAAAGTAAAAACCTATGGTCTGTTGCATGCGATTTCCAATTGGAGATTCGACATTCCCGACCTACAATAGTTTCTATGGAGATTTCTTTAGCGCCTGAGCTTGAGGCTCGGCTTGCTCGGATCGCTTCCGAAGCGGGAAAGGCCACGAACCAAGTCGTGCAGGAATTGGTGGCGAACTACGTGGATCACGACGAATGGTTTAAGCGAGAAGTGCAGAAAGGGTTGGACTCTCTCGACAGCGGCAAGTTTGTGTCGCATGAGGATGTGGGGCGGCAAATCGAACGCATCCTCCGATCCTGATGACGGTTCGCTGGTCTCCTGAAGCCGCAGCCGATTTTGCGGCGATTGTCGAATACATCTGTCGAATACATCCGCAAGCAGAATCCCTCCGCAGCCGAACGCGTTGCCCGGAAAATCTACGAAGGTTTAGCGGCGCTGACATCGTTCCCGAATCAAGGACGCTCCGGAAGAATCAAGGGGACGCGTGAGGTTTCGCGGATCGATTTAGAGTCGCGGTTTATTTCGTTGATTGAGCCAACTCTTCTAGGATTCCATCCTTCCACTGGTTGCGCTCCTCTTCCAATTCGTCCCACCGCTTGTGCATTAGGTCCTGGGCCCCGGGCGGAGCATAGGGCAGATCTAGGCCGCTGAAGATTCCAAGCGGCTTTAGAGGAACTACGTTACGGCCAATTCGGATTGAGAGAATGCAATCCGTCAGGGCGCGATCGAGTCGGATTATGGCTCGCTGAAGTTCGTCGATCTCGGAGAACTTCAAGCCCGCGAACTGGTACGCTCCACGCTTAAAAGCGTCGGCAGAGTGCGCGATGAAGTTGTTGCGGACGTGCTCGATTTCGTCGGCGCTGGGAACGTCAATCCAGTTGTTCAGGGTCTTGAATACGGACGGTCGGATTGTGTCTTGTCGTGATCTCTGATTTGCTTCTTTGCCCGAAAGGGCATCGAATGTTTCGTGAAGCGCCTTCGAGACAGCGTATGCAACGAGCCGCGGATCGCCGAAACCGAAAATCTGAAATCCCGGATCGCCGTTCGGCAGGGCTTCCGCCCAAGAGTTGTAGTTATACGGATGGCCGTCACCAGAGACGTAAATCTCCCTGGTGATCACGTCGCTGTGCGCCTCCACGTCCTTGAGCAATCGCCGGACCGAAATCACGTCCGAGCCTTTATCCAACAGCTTCTGAATGGCTAGCACCTGGGAAAGGAAGTAGCCGCGATCCGTCAGATACGCCAGAGTGGGGTGCGACGCCGAGATCATAGTTTCAGCGGCTGATGCCTTCCGGACGCTCAGAATTGCTCGGTAGGTAAGATCATTGAAAATCATTTGGTGGATTTGCGATTCAATGCTGTGAGGTTCTCCCGGCGTGTGTTCGTACCAGGACATCCATTTGACCCAGAGTTGTCTGTATGTATTGAGCTTGTTCTTCTCGTCGACCTGGCAGGTGTTTATCGGAGCAGAGAAACGTCCCGTAATCGGCGTTTGCCCGCCGTTGTCAGCTGTCCCCATTCCCTTCGTCATCCTTTCGTGTGGCCATCTGGCGTGTTTGCTCGATGCCGTCCTTCCGGGACTCGGTTCCCTTTTTGTCTAGCTTACCCCGGACTTACGTCCGGGGCTATTGTATTTCGCCCCTTCGGGGCTGGAGTTGGCCCCTCGAACAGTTCCTTCTCGATACGCACAACGTCAAAATCCCTGCACCTTCGACTGTGTTGCGAACTCCTCTCGGCGCTTGGGGGTGCTGCATGCGGGCATGGGGTCCTTCGGCCCGCATAAAACGCGGGCCTCAGGATGACAGTGTGGTTGGGGCGCGAATTGGGTCGTCTGGGGTGCGAATTTAGTTGGGCGTGGGGATGCCGCCGTATTTTTGGAGCCACTTTAGTTCTTCGCGGACTTTGATTTTTCCGTGCCAGGGATTCTTGGCCAGGCTGTGGCCTTCGCCGGGGAAGATCAGGAGTTTGTTGGGGATGCCTAGGGAGTAGAGGGCGTGCTCGAGGAGATAGTCTTCGAGGACTGCGACTCTTATGTCGTCGGCGCCTGCGACCATGTGGGTTGGCGTCTTCAGTTTGTCTACTTGGAAGATGGCGGCTTCGTCGTGATAGCGCTGGGGGGCTTCCCAGGGGCGTCCGCCGAGGAAGTAGGCGTCGTCGTAGGTGGTGTCGTCGTTGCCCCAGTTGCCGACGTTTTCTACTGCGCCGGCGCCGGTGACGGCGGCTTTGAAGCGGGTGGTCTGGGTGATGAGCCAGTTGGTCATGTATCCGCCGTAGCTGTAGCCGCCGATGGTGAGGTGGTCGGGGTCGGCGATGCCGGCTTTGATGAGGGCGTCGATGCCGGCGAGGATGTCTTTGCCGGGGCGGGAGACGATTTGGGGAACGATCTGGGCGAGGAACTTGTCGCCGTATCCGGTGGAGCCGCGGTAGTTGGGACGGAAGACTAGCCATCCGTTGGTCGCGGCCAGGGCGGCCCAGTCGTACCAGTCGGCGGCGAAGTGGTTGCCGTCGGCGTCGGCGGGGCCTCCGTGGATGAAGGTCAGCATGGGGAGATGCTTCTGCTCGAATTTTCCCGGTGGGTAAATCAGCATGCCTTCGATGGTGGTGCCGTCGTCGGCTTTCCACTGGTAGGGCTTGCCTTGGGGGAGATCGCGTTCGGTGAAAAGTTTGTTGAAACTCGTGATGGGCTTCGCTTGATCGAGAGTGGTGGAGCTGTCGGCTAGGTAGACTTCTTCGGGCTTGCCGAGCGAGGAGTAGAGGAATGCGACTCGCGAGGAGTGGGCTGCTGCTGAGATTCGGGAGTATGTTCCCGGCCATGTGCTGAGACGATGGAGCGAATCCGTCGGCTTGGTGACGGTATACATTTGGACTTCGGTGCCGATGCGGGCGGATGCGAGGACAGAATCTTTTTCGTTTGATCTGGCGACGGCGTAGTGCTCGACGGGGCCGATGAAATCCGTACTCCATTGTTCGATTTTTCCAGTGTCGCTGTCGGACTTTTCTGTGTCGGACTTTTCTGTGTCAACCCAGTAGAGATGCGGCTGCAGGTCGCGGTAGGGGCTGGAGACGTCTCCGACTTCGACGCTGAAGAAGATGTGGCGGCTGTCGTTGGCCCAGCGGGGACGCGTTTCCGCGGCCTGGTTGTGGGTGATGCGGCGGGGCTCGGCCAGGGCATTTGCGTTACTGTCGGCATTGGCGGGCAGGAGTGCCCGCCCCACATTTAGGTCGACGACGTAGATTTCTACGTCTTCGTATTTTTCCTGGCGCTGGTTGATGGCGTTGGTGAGGAAGGCTAGCTTGTGACCATCGGGCGAGGTGAGTAGAGCATCGACGCGGAGGGGCGTCGCGGCGATGGGCTTGGCGCCGGGAGTCAGGTCTTCGGTTTCTTTGGTTTCTTTGGCTTCTTTGCCGGAGTCTTCCTCGATCTTAGCGGGAGCGGCCGCATGGCGGGCAACGGCGGCGGGCACATCGAGCGCGAAGATTGTGTCGCCACGCTCGGCGGTGCGATATTGCACGACGTCTTTCCAGTCTTTTTTGTAGTCGTCTTTCTGCGTTTTGGTCCACGGGTGACGGGTCGCGAAATAAATCGCTTGCGAATCGGCGGACCAGGAAAATGCGTGGACTTCTTCTTCGCTTTGAGTTATTGGGAAGGCTTCGCCGCCGTTGGGTGAGATTAGGTAGACCTGGCTGGCGGGGTCATCTTTTGAGTCGGCGTCAGAATCGGAATCTCCTTTCTCGGTGGAGGGTTTGCGTTCGGAGAGGAAGGCGATCCAGCGGCCGTCGGGCGACCATTGGGGGTCGGAGTCGTGGCCGGACTGCGTTAGCTGGATCAGCGAGCCGGGGTTCGAGGCGGATTTTCCGTCGTCGTGGTAGAGCCAGAGGTCGGTGCGGAAGATTTGCTTGTCCCAGTCGGCGCGCTCGGTGGCGATGACGACCGAGTTGCCGTCGGGCGAAATCTCAAGCGCGGTAAAGTCGACGGAGTTGAAGAAATCGTCGAGTGTGAGCTTGGGTTTGCTTTGAGCTGTGGCGGTCAGGGCGCAAGTTATGAGTATTGATGCGATAAGGGCAGTTTTGTGGATTCGCATGGGTCTTTGTATGGGTCCCCGGAAGGAAGAAGGGTTATACAACGGGGGATTCATTCGAGGCAAGTTTGTGACTCGGGGTTGTGGATGTGGTTGGCGGGATGACGCCACAGAATCCACAGCAGCGCAACAAACACTGGGACGGAGAGTTGAACGTGCGTCCAGCGCGAGAGTGGGCCGAATAGCGGCAGGATGAATGCTAGATACAGGAGTAAGCGGTGCGCAGGCGCGGAAGGGTTGTGAGGATTGTTCAGGGCCCAGTCCGCGAGGAGCAGAAATGCCGGAACCAGTGCCAGCAGGTCGTAAATGTAGATGTGCGGATTGACCAGCACCGCGGCAAGAATGAGCGCGGAAAAGCGAAGCGCGGGCGCAGAGGAAGACTTCCAGACGGAGGCTGCCATTGCAACCACGGCGAGTGAACTGAGACTGTAGAGCATCCACACGGCGGGGGACCACGGAATCAGCAGCGCCCAAAAGGTGCGCAGGGAGTGCATTTGGATTGGCGAGAACGTGAGTTCAGCCGAACTGGGCTGACCCGCGCTGTGGAGCAGCATTCCGAAATACCGGTGCATGACTGTCGAGTCGAAGTATAGAAATGTGAAGGCCAACTGTGCACCTGCGGAAATTGCGAGGCCGGCGAAGACCCTCCACGCCTGCGCCAAGAGCAGCACTAATGGGATGGCGACCAGAAACTGCGGTTTGAAAACGAGAAAGCCCAGGGCGATGCCCGCGAGCCAGTCTCGACGCGCCAGGAATGCCAGACATGCCGCGGTGAAACACACCAGTACCACGGCTGAAAGTTGGCCGCGCACGAAAAAATGAAACAACGGTGGGTAGGCGACAGCACAGACTGACACAAGTACCGGGTATGGGCTGAGCCCGCTGCAAGCTCGCCAGAGCAAATAGACGCAGCCGAAATATATCAGCAGACTCAGTGTGACCCAGATGCCAGCCTGCGCGAGAAAAGACAGCCGCAGCAGCGGGATAAACGGCAAGGCCACTTGCGGGCCATAAAGATATTGCAGGTGAACGCTTGTCTCGCGGCCAACAGTGGCGCGTATGCCGTCAGCCAGGAGCTGGTCGTCGTAGAGTTCGGTGGCGCGGCCCTGCGCAATCAGGCGCGCTGCGATGGGAAACTGAATGAAATCCTGGAATTTTATGTTGCCGGCACGATCGAAGAGACCGGGCGTGGCGTAGTCAACCGCGCAGACTCCCCACAAGCAAACGGCGAGAATGATGGCATGGGCGCGAATACGGCGCGGGGTCAGCCAGTTCGCGGCGGATTCGAGATAACTCGATTGCTTGTTCATGCCCTGCTTGATCATGGCCTGCTTGTTCGTGGCCTGCTTGATCGTGGCCTGCTTGATCGTGGCCTGCTTGTTCGTGGCCTCCGAAAGAGATCCGCGCTGGTGCCGATACACGCGAGTACCGATGCACGGGAGATCCCCGTTCGACGCGCTCGCTCCGCTCGCTTGTTCAGGGCGGGCTCTGCGCCCGCTCGTGAGAATGCGGGCGTTCGGGATGACGCGTTGGACGATGGAAATTTCACAAAGGGAGATTTCACAAAGGTCGATGCACTCATGCTGGTCATTGGGCAGGCTCGGGGTTCTTGAGCGCTTCGTCGAGCGTCAGGCCTGGGCGAGGAGAGCTCTGAGCGACGACCACGCGCCAGCCGTCATCGTAATCGCGAAATCCGACGGTAGCACTGTAGAGCAGGTCGCCGGAGTAAAGCGCGGCGCCGATTTCGTTCAGCGAAACCCATCGCCAGGTGAAATCGACCGCGGCCACGTTGCCCTGCTTGCTGATGCCGGTGACGTTGACGAGTTCCCGTTTCGCGACGGGGATGGCGAGGGATGTCTTAGTGGCCGCCTCGGCGGGAATCAGGGCGCGAACCGTTTCTACGCCTGCGGGAGTCAGCAGAACATCCCAGCAAGGTGGCGGGGCCAAGCCCGGAGAACAAGGAGCGGTGCTGGCGGAAATCCAGCCGTGACGTTGCAGCACCAGATATTCGGGCGAAACATATTCTTTGTTGGAGACCACTCCGGTCTGCAGCACAAACTGCTGCGGAGTCTTGAATGCGTCGGAGGTGGAGATGAGGTCGGCAGCGAGGCGGCGGGTGAGGAAGTCGCGTGGAGAACAGGACAGGAGGAAGAGCACGGCGAACAGAGAGAGTGTCGATTTCTTCCGCATGAGCCTGGCAGTGCCGGAAAACCACCGGGCTGCGCCCTTCGACATGCTCAGGGCAGGCTCCGGCGGACAGCCGAGGGCGGCTGTCCCCACATGAATCAAAAGCAGCACCTCAAGGTCGACGACATCTGGATCAATCGCATCTGAATCGGCAGCATTTGGGTAGCAGCCTGGTTTGGCTTTCGTGCGAGGCCGAGGAACGGGAGATCCCTCCCTCCGCCTGAAAGGCGGCTCCGCTCGGGATGACGCCACACTTGAAAAGTTCAAACTGAGCCACTACCGACTTGTGATTGTAAATAAACGGGAGCGGTTTTGTGGGAGGAAAGGGTGCGAAGTGATCTGGCCGTCGAAATGGGCGGACCAGCGGCCTGGAATCTGGCACGAGCAACTGGGGCAGCGGCCTTCGGGAGTCAGGCGATAATCTTTGATGAGATATCCGTGGCGGCGAATTAGAGTTTCGCGGCATTGCGGGCAGCGGGTGTCTTCCCAGGGGCCGACCCTGCCGGGGAGATTGCCGGCGTAGATGTAGCGCAAGCCGGCGGCTTGGCCGATTTCGGCGGCCTGCAGCAAGTCTTCGGGAGTGGTATCGCGCTGGTTTTCGCCTTGCATTTTGTAGTCGCCGTGGAACGCGGTGACGTGCCACGGAATGTCGGGTGAAATGGCGGCTAGGAATTCGGTGAGGCGGCGCAGTTCGTCGGGGGAGTCGTTGAAGCCGGGGATGAGGAGCGTGACAATCTCGAGCCACAATCCCATGGCGTGAATGCGGCGGATGCTGTCGAGGATGGGGGCGATGCGTCCGCCGAGTTCGTGGTAGTGGCGATCGTCGAAACTCTTGAGATCGACTTTGTAGAGATCGAGCCAGGGACGAATGTAGTCGAGAACTTGCGGCGTGGCGTTGCCGTTGGAAACGAATCCCGTGAGGAGGCCGGCGGATTTGGCTTGTTTGAAAATGGAGACGGCCCACTCGCTGGTGATGAGCGGCTCGTTGTAGGTGCTGACCAGAACTCTGGCGCCTTGATTGAGGGCGTCGTGGACCAGGGCTTCAGGAGATGCCTCGATCGGCGGCGATACGGCGTTGGGATCGCGCAGAGCTTGCGAGGTGACCCAATTCTGGCAGTAGCCGCAGTGCAGGTCGCAGCCCAGCATGCCGAAACTGTAGGCGAGCGCGCCGGGATGGGCGTGGAAGAACGGCTTTTTTTCGATGGGATCGCATTGCATGCCGGCGGTGTATCCCCAGGGAACGTAGAGCGTGCCGCCGCGGTTGTAGCGGACTTTGCAGACGCCGGGCTGGCCTTCGGGGATGGGGCAGCAGTGGCCGCAGGAGAAACAGCGGACGCGGTGGTGGTCGAGTTTTTCGTAGAGGGTGGCATCCGCCTCGCGAACTCGCTGATCGAGGATGTGGCGGAGGGTGGGCACGGGAGGCTCTGGCAATATTTTAGCGCCGTACCGGGGCTAAAGCCCGTTCCGAAAAGAAAAGCTCATCGCAGCGCTTGAAGCGCTGCGCCACCCAAAAGCGATATTTCGAAAAATCGGTTCAGTGGCCGGCGGCGGGCTTCCAGTTTGTCAGGTGCTGTTGGAGCCAGGCGTCGGCTTGCTGTTCGATGGAAGTGGACTGGGCGCGGGTAAGGCGCGCGGTGACCGAGGGCGCTAGCGCTTTGCTGGTGGCGTCACCACTGGCGCGGGCTAACAACATCCAGAAGTAGGCTTGGGTGTAATCCTGGCGGACACCGCGGCCACTGTAATAAAGGGCTCCCAGCTTGGACTGAGCGGCGACGTTGCCCTGTTCGGCTGCTCGGGTAAACCAGCGAATCGCCTCGGTCTCGTCCAATTTCACACCGTCGCCGGTCGCGTAGCGGAGGCCCAGAGTATTTTCGGCGGTGGGGTTGTTGTTGTCGGCCATCTGGCGAAGTTGTTCGAGGGTTGCGGTTTCGATGGCCGGAGTGGAAGGAATAATAGAAGGAGCAGTGCTGGGCGACATCGTACTTGGCGACATCGTACTTGGTGACATCGTGCCTGGCGAGCTTGGCGGCTGCGACGAGGCCAGGACGGTTTGAATCGAACTTTGACTCGGGCTTTCCATCGGATTACGGCCGTGCTCTTTGAGCTTGGTCTGAATCCACGGAGCGAGGTTATAGCCGAGGGCCAGAAAAATCATGGCTAAGGCGACGACCAGAATAATGAGGGGGGAACGCGGCAGGCTGATGCCGCCGGAGGATTTCTCGTCCGCATTTTCCGTTTCTTTTTTTTCTTCTGGCGCGGAGGCGAAGAGAACGCTGCCGGGCGTGGGCGCGAAGCGCTCAGCGGGCGCGGGAGCGGAAGTCTCCAGAGGCGGCAGATCTTCGGCGCGAGCAGCACGGTTGACGGCGGCCAGCACAGTTTCGCCGAGGCGCTGCAACACGCCGCTGTCGGTTTCAGAAAAGGCGTGCGGCTGCGCAGAGAAAACCTCGAGCAGTCCAACCGATTTGTCGGCGGCGCGCAGGGGAACGGCGAGGATGGAGCGCAGGCCGAGAGCGCGGCAGTTCTCGCGGTCGACGCGCGAGTCGAGCTCGGTATCATCGCAGCGCAGCAGCGCGCCGGTCTTTATGCATTCGCCGGAAAAACCTTCGCCGATCTGCAGGCGCGCGCCGACGGGCGGAGCGTCGGGGCCGGAACTGGCGCCACAGACCATGAAAGCCGGATCTGCTGCTGCGAGCGCAATCGCCGCGCCCGAGGCGCGAACCAGAGTTTGGGCACGCTCGGCAATCAGCTGCAGAGCCCCGGCAAGATCGGGACCGAGGGCTTCCACCTGGCTTTGGACGGCGCTGACCGCCGCGAGCGTATCGGTGTAGTTCGGAAGCGGAGCGACCCCCGGGTGCGAGCCAGAAGTGTGCGAGCCGGCAAAAGGGCCTGCACTCAGGTCAACCTCGCCGTGAGCGACTCCGGCCATTACATTCACGAAGAGCCACTCGCGCAACCGGGATATCGAATCGGGCGACAACCCGGAAAAACGAAGGCCGGCACGGCCGGAAGTGTTCAACCAGACGACTTGTCCCGTGGTGAAAATAGGTTCCGCGCAATCAGCGAGATCCAGACATAGGTTCAGGCGCATCTTCAGATCGAGCGGGGAATGGCACTGGATGGCGGCGCCGTCTTCGCTGATGTCGACAATCTCGTGGAGGTCGAGTGTCACGCCGTTGGATTGGGCGGAGAAACTGGCGTACGCCGGGGTCTGGATTTTGTGTCGCACACGGCGGCGGCGGTTGGGTGAAGCGGGTGGCAATGGCGAAATCATGGCAGCCATGGGGGAGAGCCGAGTTCTGGTTCCTTCATATTAGCGCGGTTCAGCTTGGGATGGTAGAAAAGTAATCGGAGGGAGAGAATCAGAAGGACGACGCGGGCAAGGCGGCTCACCTAACACTTCTGGGAGCGGCGCGTCTAAGGAGTAGCGGTCGGCAGGCATTGCGGTGAATCCTTAGAGCGCGCTGCGAGATCCCTTGTGGTGCGGTTTTGCTTACGCGTCAGGCCGGTTAAGCGGGAGATCCTTTGCTACGCCTGGGCTTTTCTGCGATGAAGAGCGGCTACGCTCAGGATGACAGTCGTGTCGGAGCCAAACTGCACCGCTACTGAGAGCCCTATGCTGAGAACCCCATGAAACTGGATATTTTTTTGCAGGATCTGAAATATGCCCTCCGCACGCTGGGCCGCGATCGTGGCTTTACGTTTGCCGCGATCTTCATCCTGGCTCTCGCCATCGGAGCGAACATTGCCGTCTTCAGCGTAGTTAACACGCTGCTGCTGCGGCCGCTTCCCTTCCCTGAGTCGCGCGAACTGGCGTGGATTGCGCCGCCTCCGACCGGCTGCGGCCTCTCTTGCGCCACCTACTCTGCCGACGCTTACGAAGAATTCCGTGAGCAGAGCCGCGTCTACCAGGATGTAACCGGATACGAGGCCTTCACCACCCCTGACAATCTTCGCCTTACGGGTCGCGGGGAGCCGGAGCCCGTCACGGGTATTGATGTTATCGGCAACTTCTTTCAGGTTCTTGGCGTGCAGCCCGCCATGGGCAGGCTGTTTACGCCGGAGGAGGCGCTTGGCGGGCCGCACCCGGTGGCGCTGCTGGCCAATGCCTACTGGCGGCGCCAGTTTGGCTCCGATCCGGCCATCGTCGGCAAAGCGATCGAACTGAATGGGACGCCGATCACCGTTGTGGGCGTCTTGCCCGATGGCTTCGATTTTGGCGCGGTGTTTTCTCCCGGCGCGAAAGTCGATCTGTTCACGCCGCTCGACTTGAATCTGGAACATGATTGGGGCAACATCGTCACTCTCATCGGGCGCCTCAAGCCGGGCGTGACGATCGCGCAGGCTCTCGACGATGCCAACCGCGTCGCGCCCAATATGTATTTCAACACCAAATATCCCCGGACGCTGGGGCGCTATAAGGGCGATCTGATTCCGGTGCCGCTGAAGGATTACGTTACGGGCAAGCTGCGGCGCTCGCTGATTGCGTTATGGTGCGCGGTGGGCGCGATTCTGCTGATTGCAGGGGTGAACCTCTCGAACCTGCTTCTGGCGCGCGCCGCCGGGCGCGCCAAGGAGTTTGCCGTTCGCGGAGCGCTCGGAGCGAGTCGCGGGCGCATTGTGCGTCAGCTGCTCATGGAAAGCCTGGTGCTCTCCAGCGCGGGCGCGGCCTTCGGGCTCGGGCTGGCCCTCATGCTGATCACTTGGCTCGCGCACCAGGGATCTGTAGCTCTGCCGCTTCTTAGCAGCCTGCGTATCGACAGTCCGGCGTTGGGCTGGACCGTTCTCGTCGCCGTGTTCACCGCCGTGATCTTTGGCTTGCTTCCGGGGTTAAGGATGGCCAGCGGCAATCTTCAAGAGGAACTCAAGGACTCCGGCGCAGGCGCGGGGCTGGGACGCAAACACGAGAGCGTTCGCGCCGGACTCGTCGTCTCGGAAATTGCCCTGGCGTGCGTGCTGCTGGTTAGTGCGGGGCTGCTGCTGCGCAGCTTTCTCAAAGTGCTCGACGTCGATCTCGGGTTTCAGCCTGATCGCGCTGCTTCGATAAAAGTGGACTACGACGACAACGCGCCGACCAACGCCGCCAGCGTGGCGAAACGAAGCGAAATCTTCCAGCAGATTCTTGCCCGTGTCAGCGCGCTGCCCGGCGTCGAAGCCGTCGGCATGTCCGATTATCTTCCGCTGGGACCGAACCGTGAATGGGATACGCCGGTGCCTCAGGGGAAGATATTTGCTCCTGGCGAATTGCCGGACCCGCTGGTGTATGTGATCACATCGGGATTCATACGCGCCATGGGCATTCGTTTGCGCGGGCGAGACTTCACCTGGGCCGATGGGCCGAAGAGCGAACGAGTTGTGCTCATCAATGCTTCTGCCGCTCGGTTCTACTGGCCCGGCGAGGATGCGGTGGGCAAGATCCTCATGCGTGGTACTGAGGAAGACCGCGTGGTCGGCGTGGTCGACGATGTCCACGAAGAAACTGTGGAGGGTGGGGCGGGATCGCAAATTTATTATCCGGCGACGCAGCAAGGGCCGGCGGGTGCGCAACTGGTTGTCCGCACCAGCCTGCCGCCTGCGGCTCTTGGCGCGAGCGTACTGCACGCGCTGCGTGAGTTGAACCCCAATCAACCGGCTGCCGAGTTCCGGCCGATCCAGACCATCGTGGACCGTGCTGTTTCTCCGCGCCGTTTTTTCATATTGCTGGTAGCGGCGTTCGCCGGTCTTGGGCTGTTGTTGGCTGCGCTCGGCATTTACGGCGTGATCTCTTACTCGGTTACGCAGCGCACTCAGGAGATCGGCATCCGCATGGCTCTGGGCGCGACTACGGGGCACGTGCAGCGCGGCGTGATCGGAAAGACGCTCCGCCTGACTCTGATTGGAATTGCGGCCGGAACCATTGCCTCGCTGGTTGTGGCGAGCGCGATCGCTGCGCTGCTTTTCGAGACAACGCCTGCCGATCCGGTTACGTTTGCCTTTGTGATTCTTACGCTCGCGATGGTGGCGCTGTGCGCGGGCTATCTTCCGGCTCGAAGAGCTTCGCACATCAACCCGATGGTTGCGCTTCGTAACAGTTGAGGGTGAAACTAGGGCAGCCGCGCAGGAGTCAGGCTCAGCACGAAGCTTGTACGTTCTGCGGCGGCGCTGGCTGAGGCGTGATCTTCAGTCAACGCTGCGCCGGCGAAGCGGCGGTAGCTGTTGGTTTGCCCGGCGGCTGACACCTGCACAAATTCCACGGACTGCGGTGAGTCGGGGATGCGTGCTCCGAACCAGTGTGGGTCGTCGCGCTGCGCCCAGGTGACGAGCGCCAGCACCGCACCCGGCTGATAGGCTGGAGCAACACCAGCCGCTCCGCGGGCCTGGACTGATTGTATGGCTGCTTCGTTTCCGTAGAGTGTCGCCGTGGTTTGGGTCTTCGGGTCGACGTACATGGTGATCGCATTCCAGGCGAGCGGCTGATAAGGCAGGCTCGTCGGGAGAGCGGCGGCGCGGTTGTTCACCACCTCTTCACCAGCGATTTTGGCGGCTGTGATTGGCAGCGTGTAAACGTAATCATTGCCTCGCACCGGCTGGTGGCAGCCGGTACACTCGTTCACGAAGCGCGCATCCGTGCCGTAGGGTTTCAGATCCAGCCCACGCCAGCGGCCCCAGCCCCAGCCTTCGGTGTCTTTGTAGCGCTTGGCGTCCTTTAGCATCAGCTCTACCTGCACGAACTTTCCGGGGCGGATCAGGCCGTCGGAGCCGGGCTCCTGCTGCCAGGCGATCTTCGCGAATTCTGCGCCGTCGGGCCACGGCAAGATGTTGCCCGATTGCGCCGCTTTGACGGCAATCTCGTTGCCGAGGATGAAGCGGAAGGTGTGGTTGTCGCCGCGGTCGGTCGTGCTGATCGGCTTCCAGGTTTCGAAATTCGGGTCGAAGGGGAAACCGTTGAACTCCGGCGGAATGGTCGACAAAGAAATGAGCGCGGGCATTGACGCCGGCGCTGCTTGAGTCGTTGCTACGCTGGAACCGGAGCCGCTGTTTCCCGTCGCATTAGCGGGCTGGCTCGGAGTGGGCGTCCACGGGGCCAGATACGCCTTGAAGTCCGCCAGTTCTTCGGGAGTCACTTTCGCATCGGGATGCAGCTTGAGGAAGCTCGGCAGCGGCATCGCGCCCAGCTGGATCATGTTCACGGCTTCATAGAGCGTTGCCTTCTGCGCGGCGGCTGGCTTCGCACCCAGCCTGGAGAAGTTGAGGTGCTCACGCGCGGTCAGGATGTCGTGGCGCACCAGCCAGTAGCCGGGTACGATCTGGTCGAACCATGAGAGCCGAGGCTGGTCGGAGTGGCAGCTGTAGCAATCTTTTTCGAGGACATTCTTGACCTCAGGCGGCACCTGCAGCTCGGCCGTTGCGGGCTTCGCCGGGATGCTGGGCCGCACCAACTGGAGCGCGGTAAAGACGACAACGCCTGCCAGGATCAGCTTGGCTAATGTTCTCATGGGGTCTCCGTCTAGAACTCATCTCATGAATATCGACGCTGGATGCGGTTCGCAGACCTCAGGGGCTAAAGCCCTCGTCTTTATTAGCTCGGACGGCACGGCTAAAAGCCGTGCCTTTTCCGTGCGTGCCCCCGGCCGTGCCCTTCCCGGATCGGATTTATAAGACGGCTTCTAACGGTCCGCGAAAGAAGCGGTTCGTAGCCTCGACGCTCAACCATCGACACTTAGTTTTGGATTCACCTTCGCGGAGAAAAGTAACACAGTTTCGCTGGGTGAACCGGACGGGCGAGTCGCCCGTCCCCACATGGACTGTGATGGACCGTGATGGACTGTGCTGGGCCGCGCTGTTGCGACGGGGCTAGCTGGCGCGGCGCACGAGTTGGGCGTGGTGCAGGCTGGAGATGCGGGAGATGGCGGCTACCATTAGGCTCGAGAGGAGTTGCATGGTGGCGACATCGCTTTGATCGAAGGCGCCGGGAGAAGATGACAACACTTCGAACACGCCGAGCGTGCGGCGGTAGTGGCGCAGGGGCGAGACGAGAATCGAGCGGACTCCGAGGCGGCGGCAGCTGGCGAGGTCGACGCGCGGGTTGCGTTCGGCGTCGTGGCACAGCATGATTTCGCCGGAGCGTACGGCTTCGGCGGAGATGCCGGCGTCGGTTTGCAGGCGGACACCGAGGTCGGGCGCGGTGCGGCCGGCGCGGGCGCGGCAGACAATTTCGTCCCCGGCGCGCAGGGCGATGGCAGCTCCGGTGGCGCCGGTGAGGTGCTGGGCGCGTTCGGTGATGGCGCTGATGGCGGGCTCGAGATCGAGTTCGGCGGGATGAATTTCGATTTCTTCTCCCAGGGCTACTGCGCGGAATCCGGACACGGGATGGGCTGCGTTGGCGACGCGGAGCTGGCTGCGCTGCGCCAGGGATGACATGCGGGAACGATCTGCGAGCGAACGATCGGCAGAAGAACAATCGGAGGAATGACCGGAGAAAGACTGATCGACGAAGGAACGATCGGCCCAGCGATCTGCCATGCGGTCGTCCGCCATGCGATCGGCGGCGAGGCTCAGCAGTTGGGGCTCGGGCACACTGCGCAGCAGGTCGCGTACCAGGTTGTCGAGTTCGACATCATTGATCAAATGGGCGGTCTGCTGGTGGCGCAGCGATCCGCCGAGCACGCGGGAAAGGCCGAGCAGGGCGTGGCTGCCACAGGCCAGGCAATAGGGCTTGCTGTTGGTGCTGATCAGCTCACACTGCACGCAGAAGGTGGCGGACTGCAGGGGGACAAAATTGACGTCTTTGAAAGTGGCGCCGTAGACAGTCTTGCCAAAGGGGTGCTTGCCGAAAGTTGTCTTGCCAAACATGATTGCTGAGTCCTCGCTTATTTCCCGCAACGAACACACTCACTGATTTCACGGTGCAACGAAGGTAAACAGATGGCGAAGCGCGAGAAAGTGACGGCAGTGGTTCCGGGTGTGGAAAACTGGAGGGAAATGCAGACGAGCGGCGAGTGTGCAGAATCCTGCAGGTTTTGTTGGCTTGGTTAGGGTCAAAAGACCCATGTAACGCGGGATCCGCTCGCATTTTTTCTCAGAAGTATTGATTTCATCGCGAGGGTCGGCTATGCTGATCTCACGTTCGCGGTTCGATTCGCGAAACGATAACTGGGAGAAATCATCATGCAATGGACAGCACCGGCTTTTGAAGAAGTTTGCCTGAACTGCGAAATCAACTCCTACGCCAGCGCGAAACTGTAGTAGAAAAGCTCTCCCCTGAACTCTTCCCTTTTTTGACGGCCCAGCCTCGCACGGTGAATTGTGCGATCCGGCTGGTTGGCTCATTCTTGAGGGCACGCGGCTGCTTTATCCCCTCTGCTACCTTTCAGAAGCAGATCACGCTTCCTTTTCTATTGATTACGGGGTCACATCCAGTCCGTAGGATGGGTGGCTGAAGGTTCCGCCAATCTTGATGGGGACGATCTCTCCGGCATTTTTCTTCTTGAAGAATGGCTCCACAGACTTGAGCAGAACTGACTTCACTCCCTTCGATTCCTTGGAGAGCTTGTTATCGAGTTGCAAGGTTCCATGAAGGCTAACCTGCTGCGTCAACAGACCGTAGGTGCCGTGCAAATGAGCAAGCGCTCCCGGGACGCTGAAAGAGAGGTCTGAAAAAGTAGCGATGGCGTGGTGGAGTACGACATGTCCTTTCAGATTTTCAACGACGCTTGCCGGATCGTCGTTCTTTTTCTCCCCCTGAGCCAACTGACTGAGATTGTCGACCTTTTCCTGTGTCGTCGGGCGTACGAAACTCGCTGCATCGATACCAAAGTCTCCCTGCAGTTTCACCCTTTCAATAAAAGGTCGCTTCCCAGGGGGAACCAGGACTTGTGTTCTGAAGTTCATCGATCCGGTCAGAGCGGGATGATCTGCCTTGGCGAGGAGGCGTAGCCAGTCCTGTATCTGTCCCCGCATTTCGGTTGTGCCTAGCGAAATGGTTTTTCCTTCGACGCTCCCTCCTACATCCCCCGGGACTGTCTTCTTTGCCACTTCGACTTGCGATACCAGTGACGTGCGCTCAAATTGCGCTTGAACTGACGATAGAGAGACGTCTCCATTGAGCGCGTTCACAATGCCATGGAATTGCGTTTTCAGGTGCACCGCATGGTTGCTTCTGGTTATTTTGAAATCGGGCACATCGGTACTGCCTCCGATCTCGATGTGTTGGAGTACCCCACTGAATTTGCCGGTGGAGGCAAGCGTTCCTCCAATGCCTGAAAATCCACCCAGGTCTGCGCGTTCAAAGTCGTACGAGCCGGAGAGACGGGTTTGAGCCGCGTCCTGCGGCAGCAGCGGGCCGAATTGCCCGTCTGTGCGAATTTCTCCTGGCGGCTTCGCGTTATGCAGCGCGGCGTGGAACGACATGGGCCGATCATCACCTACGGAGTTCAGCGTCAATTCGTGAATGTCGAACTTGAGCGGTTCTTTTCCAGATTGGCTGGAAGCAAACTCGACGACGGCACCGTCCGCGATGATCTGATCGATAATCAGCGCGGACGGCTTCGGGCTGGCGGGCGCTGCTGCGTTCTCGATACGTTCACTGCCGGATGACAGGAACATACGCAAACCTTCGATCCTGACCCGTCGAACCCGCTTCGGACTCCTGAAAAACTCCCAGAAAGCGCCTTGGATGGTGAGCTTTTCGATGGTGGCGATCGGAGGGTCGTCGGGATCGCTGTTGCGACGGAAAGTCACTCCTTCGGCAATGCACCCCGGCGGGAAATATGTCCCGCGAAATGCTTTCACCTCGACCGCGCTGGAGAACTTTTGCTGCAGCGCGCTGACGACGGCGCCGCGCGTGAACGGCCAGCGGCTGAGCAGCAACATAGCTGCGCCGCCGATCACAACTAATGCCAGCACCGTGCCAATCTTGATCGAGCGGAATGATACCTGGGACTTGTTTTTCAAGACTTCCTTTTTAATTCATCTTTAATTCATCGGAAAATGGATAGAAATCATTCAATGGGGAATCTAGATGGCATCTGCGAATGAGCGAAGGTTCCCTTTCGAAGGCGTGCCTATCTAAGAGAGTCTAACCAGACACGGCTGCAGAATCTGTCCACAAAGGAACGCTTTAGTGGCGGCCTGTCTTGTGTTGGCTTGGCTTAGCGAGCGGACGAAGGAGGCGAGGTGCGTCCGGCTAACCGGCCTGGGCGGTGATCAGCGAGGTGTCTTGGCCGGGGAGGGCGATCACTTGGGCGGAGTGTGCCAGGGTGCGGTCGAGGGCGTCGGCGAGGGCGGTGGGAAAAGCTGTGGTCAGCAGGTTGATGTCGATTTGCAGGGGGCGCGAAGAGTACAGGCGGTAGACGGTGAGGGTTCCGCGGCGGCGGTTGGCGGAACTCATCAGGTTTAGGGCGACGGTCCACGCGGCGGCGGTGTCGAGTGCTCTGGGCGCGCCCGGTTTGCTCCAACGGAATGAGTTGCCGGCGCGGCGTGACGCGGATGGGTCAGAAGCGTCGAACGGGGCCTTTTCTAACTGGAGCTTCTCAATCGAGGACTTCTCAAACAGAATCATTTCCCCTGGAAGCAGTTCGAGCTTCAGTTCGAAGCTGTCGAAGTCGTTGCTGCCGAAGGCGGCGGCGAGAATGCGGCGAACCTGCTCGTAATCGCGCGCAACTTTGAGTTCCTCGGTGGCGCGGCGGATGGCCAGGTTGTTGACGAAGATCTGGGGCTGATTGAAAGTGCGGTGGGCGACGCGCGCCAGTTCTCCGAATTCGAGGTAGCCGAGATGCTGCACGCCGATCCAGACACCGATGCCGAGGACCGCGAGCACCAAGCCCAGCGAACTGCCGGTCGGCCACAGCAGGAACAGGCTCAGCATGGCGAACACGGCGGAGACGCCGTAGAGCAGAATCACGACCTGGCGGTGCGTCATGCCGTGCTGCAGAAGCTTGTGATGAATATGCTCGGCGTCGGCGGTGAAGACTGGACGTCCGCTGATGAGGCGGCGGACGATGGAGAGCGACGTTTCCAGAATCGGCAGGCCGAAAGAAACTACCGGTATCGCCACGGCCACGATGGTCGGAGCTTTTTGCGCTCCTTCGAGCGCTAGCGCGCTCAACAGAAATCCGATGAACAGGCTGCCGGAGTCACCCAGGAAAATGGTTGCGGGATTGAAGTTGAAGCGAAGGAAACCGAGAATCGCGCCCGCCAGTGCGATGGTCATCACCGTGACCAGGGATGGGCCGTTGAGCAGCGCCACTACAAAGGCCACCAGAGTCGAGAACAAGGCTGAACCGGCGGCCAGACCATCCAGGCCGTCGATCAGATTGAAGGCGTTGGTGATGGCCAGGACCCATAGGATGGTAAAAGCCAGTCCCAGGAACCAGGGCAGCTTGTGTTCCCCAAACAGCACCGGGATGTTGACGATGCGCAGACCGCCCATGAACAGCATGGTCGCGGCAATGCCCTGTATCGAAAATTTGAAGTAAGGTCCGACGCCGTGAAGGTCGTCGTACACACCCAGCAGAAAGACGAGCGACGCGGGCCCGAGGATGGTGAGAAGTATCCGCAAGGAAAATGCCGAATGGAAGCGCGAGCTGTGCGCCGCCCACACGGCCGCCATGCCCATGCAGCAGGAGAAGGAAAGGAAAATCGCCACGCCGCCTAGGCGCGGCAGAGGGCTGGAGTGCAGGTGACGGTCTTGCGTGGGAACGGCGACCCAGCCGTGGGCGGTCGCAAAGTCTCGCACGTAGCGAGTGAGTACGAAGGCTGACAGCAGCGCTAAAACGAATGTCCCGAGGAAGATGCCCGTCAACTTATGTCCCCTTCGGCAAGCGGAGGCGCGCCGAAACCGCATGCCCGCTTCCGCCTAAAGAGTTAAAGAGTATTGCAGCCGAGTATGGCAGCAATGACCCGCGGCTAATAGTTAGAAAACAAAATTCGTGTTGGCGTTGAGGGTGCATAGACTTTAGCAGCGGCCCCGCGGGATTTTCAATCGCTTCGTCGGAAAACCTGTGGAAAACTAACACGGAAGGCTGTGGGTAGTGCCGTAATGGGCGGGTATCAGCTTGCATATAGCGGTTTGAAACGGAAGCGAGCCAAACGCGCGATTATTGCGTCGCAAAAAGCGCGACGCACCGCGCGGCTCGCCCAGATCCTTCACTGCGCAAAGAACGCTTGTTCAGGATGACAAGCAAAATGCCCCACTACTTGGCTTGCGGATAGTGGGAGCGCAACCTGCGCTGCTGTGCTAAACTGCAGTTCAAATTCTCACTTAATATTCCCGGGGGCTTCCGATGGAGTGGGGCACTTCGAGTTTCACGCGCCGCGGCCGTGGTTGCTGGTTGGCGTTTGCAGCGCTGCTGGTAGTCGTTAATGGTGCAGTCGCCCAACAACCATCCGGCGGGACGCAACCGGCGCAGAGCGGCACGCCAGCAGAGACGTCGGCGCCTCCCGCAGCGGTTCCAAGCACGGTTCCTGCAGCTCTTCCCGCAGGACTTCCCGCGGCACAACCAATCTCTCAGGCGGCGGTGAGCGCGTCTGGAGCCGCGCCAGCCAAGGCTCCTGATGCGGCGCAAGACTCTGCCGACCAGTCGACGGCAGTCAAGCTGGGTCCGGGAGATCTGATTGAAGTGAACGTGTACAACGTTCCGGAACTGACGAGCAAGGTGCGAGTCAGCCTGGCGGGAGACATTTATCTTCCATTGATCGATTACGTTCACGTCGACGGCCTAACGCAGGAGGAGGCTCAGTCGGTGATCGAGAAAAGACTGTCGGACGGCGGGTTCGTCCGCAGCCCGCATGTAACCATCTTCGTGGATGAAGCGGCATCCCAGGGCGTCACGGTGCTGGGAGAAGTGCTGAAACCGGGGATCTACCCGGACGTGGCGGATCACAAACTCTATGGGGTCGTCTCCGAGGCGGGTGGGTTCACGTCGGCCGCTTCGCGCAAGATTGCGGTTATCCGGAAGAACCTGACGGATCCGATTCGCGTTGAACTGCCGCGCAATCTGTCGGACGACCTGAGCGGCAATATCGACATCCTGCCCGGCGATACGATCACGATCCCGCGCGCGCCTATCATCTATGTGGTGGGGGATGTGGGCCGTCCCAGCGGCTTGCTCGTCGACAATGGCACGCTCACGGTGCTGCAGGCCCTGGCGTTGGCCGGGGGGACGAATCATACGGCAAAGCTGAGCGGAGCGCGCATCATTCACAAAACTCCTGCGGGGATGATCGAGACGCGGGTCGAAGTGAAGAAAATGCTGGAGGCGAAGGCGCCAGACGTTACTCTGCAGGCGGACGATATTCTGTTCATTCCGGTGAGCGGAGCCCGCGTGCTGGCGGGCAGAACTTTCGATGCTGCAATGACCGCGGCCACGGCGGTTGGAATTTACAGCGTGCATCCTTAGGCGGATCCGTCAGAGCTTCGGGCAGTCTTGCCTGTCAGGCTTCGTAGCACGTCGATATACTTTCGGGCTGTGAAATCCCGAGAGAAATTCTGCAGAATGTATTCCCTTCCCTTTTGACCCAACGCCGTGCCCAGTTCTCGATTGGCGGATAGCTGGTTGATTGCGCTCACCAGGGCCTCGGCGTTTTCCGGTTCAATGATCAGTCCGGCTCCGGCGTCTTCGATGATCTGCCGGGCTTGACCGTCCACGCCAAGAATGACCGGGCGGGCGCAGGACATGAACTCCAACATCTTGGTGGGGATGACGGTCTTGAAGACGTCAGTCTTTTTCAGAAGAACAAGACAGGCGTCGGAAGCTGAAATAAAGGCAGGGATTTTCTCGCGGGGCTGCTGGTCGAGAAAACGCAGGTTGGTTAATCCGCGGGATTGGGCAAGGGTTTTGATTCGTTCTTTCTCGGCACCTTCACCCACCAGCAGAAACTGTGCGGTTGAATTCTGGCGCTGCAACTGGTGGGCGGCATCGAGTAGAGTTTCGAGTCCATGCGCCATGCCCATGGTGCCGATGTAGCAGACCAGGAACTTGCCATCCGCCCCGAGTTCCCGCCGCAGAGCGTGGTTGGCCGCGGATGGGGCGGGCGCGAAGAGATCGGTCTCGGCGCCGTTTTCGACGACTGCTATTTTTTCCGCGGGCACGCGCCAGTGCCGCATCAGGTGCTGCTTGAACGCGGGAGTCACTACGACGATGCGGTCGGATCGCTCGTAGAGAAACCTGGCCACCGCGGCTAGCGCATGGTGGAGCAGCGAATTTTCATCGCCTACACCGACGGCGGTTAACGATTCCGGCCAGAGGTCGCGCACTTCGAAGACGAACGGGACCTGCTTCGAGAAGGCGATCCACCAGCCGGAGAGTCCCACCAGCAGTTGCGGCGATGAGGCGATGATGACATCCGGACGAGGAATGAACAGACCGCGCAGCGCGGCGGAGACGCAGAAAGAAGCGTAGTTGCGCATGCGCTCGTGCGCCTTGCGGTTGGGCAGGGGCCAAAGCCAGGTGCGGAAGACATCCACGCCGGCGATTTTTTCGTGGTAGATGAGGCGGCGCAGGCGGCTGCGCCATTCGGTTGGAACGACACCGGTGGGGTGATTGGGAAATCCGGTCAGCACGGATACTTCGTGGCCGGCTTGCGCCCAATGCTGGGCGAGTTCAGAGGCACGGGCGGCGGGCGCGCCCATTTCTGGCGGAAAATATTGCGAGACGTAAAGGATCTTCACGCGAGTCTAGAGGCTATCGCATAAGTGGGGGTTCGGGGTAGGCGGATGGCGTGATATCGGTGTCGGCTCAGTCTGATATGGAACCGAGCCAAACGCGCGATTTACGCGTCGCGGCTTTTCTTAATAAAAGCTGCGCGACGCTTCGCGCGGCTCGCCCAGATCCCTCGCTGCGCAAAGAACGCTTGCTCGGGATGACAATCAATAAGAAAGTGGATCGTGGTACTATGCCGCCTTGCTTAGAGCTTGTAAGTTCGCCGTCTGCGTCTTGTTTCTTGCGGGATTGGGCTTCGCCTGCTATCGCTCGCCCATCGATAATCTTGATCGCTACTTTTACGAAGCCATTGTTCTGGGAAAATCGCAGCCCATTGACGCGGTGTATGCGACGGTCAAGCATGCCAGTCCTCGGGCCGAACAAAGCTCGATTCTGGATAGCCCGCAGCATCTGCAAGAGTTGGAACCTTTGTATGCGATTCGGCCGCTCTATCTGGCGGCGATTTCGGTTCTGAGCGGAGCTGTTCCCATACAGAACGCGATCACCCTGATTTCGGCATCGTCATTATTTGGAATTGGGTTGGTCGTTCTTTTCTGGACGAAGCGGCCACTGCTGGCGGGCTTGCTGATGGCTGCGCTTCCTATTCCACTCCTTGGCAGAATCGGAGGACCGGACGCGCTGGCCGCGGTGCTGGTGATTTCGGCGCTGTGGTTGCTGGATCGAAGCACGATTGTGGCACTGGGACTTTTGTTCCTGTCATTGGGCGTGCGAACGGACGACATCTTAATTCTTTTTGCAGTGCTGGCGTGGCTCGCGTGGGATAAGAGACTGCAACGGCTGGTTGCGGGAGCGCTTGCGGTTGCGGGGCTGGGAATGGTTCTGGGAATCAATCATTGGGCGGGCAACTACGGGTGGATCGTCCTTTTTCGCTTCAGCTTCATCGGCGGCCGCTACCCCGCCCAGATTCCGCACTTGCTCACGGTGGGAGAGTATATCCACGGTCTTTTGAGGGGGGCTTATGCGATCGCAGACCAGGTCGCGCTTTGGGTTCTTTTGGGTATCCTGGCGTGGAAACGCCGCCAGGATCCGTTGTTGATTGTCGCGGGCTGTGCGGTGGCGGCGCATTTTCTGCTGTATCCGTCGGGCGAAGACCGCTATCTGATTTGGGCTTACATCGTTGTGGGAGTCAGCTTGATCCGGTCTTTCGAGCCGGATCGGCAACCTGTTGCCACGGTTCGCTGACATTCTTTAGCTGACATTCACGGTTGGAGCTTGAGAAAAGGAAGCGAGCCAAACGCGCGACTATTGTGTCGCGAAGAACGCGACACTTCGCGCGGCTCGCCCAGATCCTTCACTGCGCAAAGAACGCTTGTTCAGGATGACATGCTGGTGTGGCGATTTGGCTGCGAGGTGCTGGAGAGGATAAAGTTAAGACATTCATGTCCCTCCGGTTCAAGCCGAGACTGGCAGCTTTTGCGTTGCTGGTTCTGAGTTGGACATCGTTCAGCGCAGGGCAGACTCCGCTACAGACGCCCGATCCGGCACAAGGTCCGATCTCTGGAAGCGTCAGCGGAACGGTGGTCGACCAGAGTGGAGCGGTCGTCGCCGGGGCCCGCGTGCGGCTTACCGGTGAAGATGCCACCGCCAGCCAGGAAACGCTCTCGGACAACGATGGGAAATTCTTTTTTGCCGGCGTCGCTCCCGGATCTTTTCAGCTCACGATCATGGCGTCGGGATTCGCCACGCAAACCTCGTCTGGAATCCTGCATGCCGGAGAGAACTACATCGTCCCGGGAACGGCGCTGGCTGTGGCGACCGCCGTCACGGACGTGGAGGTCGGAGTCTCGCAGGTGGAAGTGGCCGAAGAGCAGATGAAGGTGGAAGAGAAGCAGCGGGTGCTTGGGGTCCTGCCGAATTTTTATGTCAGCTATATCACCAATGCCGCTCCTCTCAACTCGAAACAGAAATTTAAACTGGCGTGGAAGACGGTGATCGACCCGTTCACTCTGGTATTCGTGGGAGGCGCGGCGGGAGTTCAGCAGTGGCAAGATCACTTCGAGGGATATGGGCAGGGCGCGCAAGGCTACGCAAAACGCTTTGGCGCCGACTATGCCGATACGGTTTCGGGCACGTTCATCGGGGGCGCCATTCTGCCATCCATTTTGAAACAGGACCCGCGCTATTTCTACAAAGGAACCGGCAGCGTGCCATCCCGGTTTCTGTATGCGATCGCCAATGCATTCATCTGCAAGGGCGACAACAAGCGCTGGCAGGCCAATTACTCGAACATGCTGGGAAGCCTGGCGGCGGGCGGGATTTCCAATCTCTACTATCCGGCGCAGGATCGCAGCGGAGCAGGATTGACGTTTGAAAATGCGGGGCTTGGGATTGCCTCGACAGCATTCTCTAATCTGTTTCAGGAATTTCTCATCAAGAAGCTGACGCCGAAAGTTCCGGACAACGGCGTGGCTAAGCCTTAGACGCTGTCGGCGAAGACTCCCCCGTTGCCGGCACATCGTCAGGCAGCCCAGTTCTCGTGAGTGCAATCCCCTTGGTTTCGTCAATTACTACAAACCCCCGAGTTTCTATATGACGGTAACGGGCTGCCCGGAAAATCTCCTCACGGCGCCACCGGCATGGGCTCTTCGGAAGCTGGCACTAAAGGACGGGTTTTCAGAGATGCCGCCTCCAGCGTCGCGAAGTCGCGAAACGGATTGTACTCCGTGGTCTTGAAAGTATGTGCCGCCATTGTCGCCAGGTATTCGTGCCGCAAGAAATAGTTCAGGATCCACATCAGACGTTCGTTCCCCACCAGAACCTTATAGGTTTCCTCTTTTGTAGATCCATCCCAATACGATTTATAGTCCAGACACAGGGGTTGCTTTGCCTCGGACAGGTAGATGTTTTGAATGACGTGTGCGAGGATTTCCTCGCTAGTCGTGGTGTACCTTGAGTAGCCGTTGCTGTAGTCAAGGTTCACGGGGACGAACTTGTCGAACGAGTACCGATAGGCGTGGACCAGTTCGTGGAGCAGCACGCCGTCCCCGAGTTCGGGATTGTAGAGGATTACCGTGTCGCCCGAACCATACCCGCGAACATACATCCCGTTCGTCTGTATGTCATAGTTCAGCGGATGTGTCTGGGCGCTATTGTCATGCTTCAGTTCCTCGTCCGATTTTGGAACGATCCAGACGGTAGTCTTCTTGTTGATATGGCCCAGCACCATTCGCCCGACCCGATTGCCATCGATCTTTCGCAGCAAGCTGCAGACCGCCTGCTCATAATCATTCATCTCCTGTCGGTACATGTTGTTTTCTATCGTTGCATCGGAGGAGGTATTGACCTTCATGTCAAGCTTGCGCTCTTCCAGGTATTGCCCTGCCAGATGAAGCTGATCTTCTTTATCTTTGTTACGCAAGCGGGTATGCAGGTTGTAATTGACCTTAATCGGATATGCCCCGAACTTCAGCATAGTGCTCCTCCTGATGGCCGCAGGGTAGACTTCTCCGCCCTTCGTTGGGCAAAGCAGCGGCTGGGCAAAGCAGCGGTCGAATTGATCATGCGAGGAGAGAAAAAACGCAGCAGCACGGACCCCTTAGCAACCTAAATGGTCCAGCGTCGAACGTTCGTCTCTCTATATAGTGAATCGGAAAGGGCGGGCAAAAAGCGACAACCTGCGAGCAAAATTTCTTTGTGGGTGTGGCGTGGCGTAAGAAATGAGTCAATTGACGCTAAATCGCGATTACACTTATCGACCGTGACTCCCGTTCCCAGGGGTCGAGGGCCACACTGCCGCGCAGTGTGGCTCTTCGCCATTTCAAACGAGAATTAAAATGGTAATTCGGTAATTCCGAACCATGCTTCTGAACTGCTCGCCATCATGGTGTGATGTGGAATTGCTGGCTGCTTTTCAGTGTGCCGCCCGGAGTTACCACGCTTACGTAGCCTGTGGTCGCTCCGGTGGGGACGGTCGCTGACAGGTACGTTCCCGACCGAATGGTAAAGGTGGCCGCGGTTCCGTTGAAGGAAACGCTCGTCGTCCCGGTGAAGCCCTGGCCCAGAATCTTGATGGTCGCTCCCACCCTGCCGGAAGAGGGATCCAATGCCACAAATGGAGCCAACCCCACAGACAGTCGGAAGACAGTTCCACCACCACCAGTCCCCAAGTCCGAAGTTGTGCCGTACAAGTTCCCGTCGGTACCCTGCACCAATCCCCCGCGGGCATTTCCGCCATCTGGGCATCCGCTTTGCGAGCAAAAGCGATAAAGTGTCGTCAGGGTACCGCCGGACGTGATTTTGAAAAGGGTTCCACCGCTATTGGTCCCGCCCAGGTACGTGGCCCCGTAGAAATTTCTGTCAGTGGCCTCCACCAGCCCGGCGTAGGGAGCCTCGCCATCCGTGCAGCCACTTAGTGGGCAGAAGCTGTAAAGAGTAGTCAACGCGTCGGCTGGGGACATTTCGAAGACCGTTCCGACGGTGTTGGCGCCGCCGATCTCCGTTGTCCCGTAGAAGTCACCGTTGCTGGTCTGAAGCAATCCGCCTAGAGGGGTGGACCCGTCGGTGTCGTCGAAAGTTTGCAGCACGGTCAGCGTGCCGCTGCGAGTGATTTCAAAGATTGTGCCGAAGCCGGTCAAACTGGCCGTCGTGGTCCCGTAGAGGTTCCCGTTAGAGCCCTGGATCAGACCACTCACGAGGGGGTTGTATCCGTCGTTGGTCGACCCGAAGCTGTGCAACGTCGTCAACACGCCAGCTGGGGTGATTTTGAAGACAGTACCGCAGCCATACGGGCAATAGCCAAAGTAGTTTCCGCCCTCCCAGGTTGTGCCGTAGAAATTTCCGTCGGTGCCCTGCACCAGTGTGCCGGTGGGACCGTCGCCATCCGGGCAGTCACCGTGACCTTGGGCGCAAAAGGTATAGAGTGTTTTTAATGTTGTCTGATTACCGTTCGTTGTGAGTTCGAAGACCGTCCCATAGTCCGCCCCGCCGGCGTAAGTCGTGCCGTAGAAGCTCCCATTTGTCGCCTGGACCAGCCCACCGTTAGGGGCTTGCCCGTCCGTGCAAAGGGAGAGGCTGCAGAAGTTGTAGAGCGTCGTGAACGCGCCGGTGGGGCTGATCTTGAAGATAGTCCCAAAGTTGTTGGCGCCTCCACCGTAAGTTGTGCCGTAGAAATTTCCATCAATCGCCTGGATCAGTCTCGCTGTCGGCTCCGAGCCGTCCGTGTCGTCGAAGCTGTGCAGCGTATCAAGAGTCTGCCCCGACAGCGAAAGCGCGAGCGATAGGAATCCGGCAAACACGCAGGTCATGCGAAAAATCTTCATTTTGATTTCCCCTTTTGTCGATTCAAAAGTTCTACAGCGGGGCCGAATGCTGAGCGAGAAAACCGGTACGGAGATTGGGTTCCGGGCGGACGGCGGGTAAACACGCCCCGAACGTGGGCAACATTATGTTGGGCGTCTAGAGCCCTGTCAATGTGCAAGTAATTGCAGTTGTTATAACCGCGTTTGGGTGGGCGCCTCGAACGGATAGTGGGCGAAACGTCGCGATACCACTCATTGACATGCCACTGCTACGGCTGCTTCGTATATACTCCTCGGTCCTTCCCGGGTCCCCGAACGACACAACCGGGTAGTGGGCTAGTTTTGCAAAACGAAATTGGAGGCTCTGATAGTGGGCGATTTCGACAAGTTGCGTATCCACGACGTGAACATTACACCCGGCGGCGACTTCAGACTGCTGGCGGAGTTCTGGGCATACAATCCACTCGACAACTACACCAAGGAAGAACAGCCCGGCAATACGGCTTGGAGTGCAGGCGAAGTAAAGGCTATTTCGGCGAGCCAGACCTTGCAGTATGCAGACCTGGAACAACGCTTTAAGGACCTGATCGCCCAATGCTGGAAGAACGCCAACGATGATCCCACTGCCGGCCCTCGCGGGGAGATCGTGGCGGGCGGGCACCGGCCGGCACCCACGCCGGCGGTCGCGCAGCACGGGCAGTACGTCCCGATGGTCAGTCCGACGAACCCGCCACCGGTGCTGCCGCCGGCGACGCAGCCGCAGCACTTGCAAGGGATCGCCACCGACTGGGAGTTGCACAAAGCGCTGGACCGCGTCAATGCCTATACATTTCGCGGCGATACCCGTACGCCGGCTGAAGTCAAAGCGGACGGCGGCTTTGCTCCGTCTATTACGCGCAAAGACTGGAGGTTCGTCAAAGGCAGCCTCTATAACGAGTTTCAGTCGTACATGAAGCGCCGCTTTAACAGGGCCATTGATCAGGATACATTCCTCGCCATCTACTGCAAAATTGCGAGAAGCGACGAAGAGCGCAACTTGATGTTCAACTACGCGGTGTGGCGCGAACTAGCCAAGGCCGAGTCAATACATATGGGCCGTATGCTCGCCAACGAAGCCCTGAAGAGCTACATCTCCACGACACGCTGCACGGCGGTGGCCAAAGGCTTCGCGAAAACGAATGGGTGGGTCTTCGTGACGCTTGTAAACGGCGGGTTCCTGGTACCAAAGAAGGGGCGACACGCATGGACCGCGACCTTCGGCGAACAAGAGATTGCCTACCCCGGCGCACTGCCGTGGAACCAGATCATGGGGTTCAGGCAGGTGACAGCGGTGAATCCGCTGAACTTCACGGGGCCCATGTTTTTACGCAAGGGATTTGAGAGCAAGTCGACGGAAAAAGCTTTCGAGAAATGCTTCAAGGCGCTGTCGGGGAAGAAGCAGGGCTGACGGTGGGCCGGTCACGCTTTCATCAGTTCTAGTAGTAGCAGAGTTTGAAGGCGCTCTTGTAGCAGAGGGCGCGGGTGCGGTTGCTGCGGCTGTGGGTATAACTTTCCCAGCGGTCGGCGACGCGGGCGAATGTGTCTTCTCCGGTTAGGCGGTGCATCACGCGCAACTGGACGATGTGCAACTGATGATAGAAAGCGCTGGCCACCATGGGCAGGCGCGTGCCGGATTGCTCGTAGAGCGACCAGAAGCCTAAATCGTAGCGATCCAGATTGTGCAGCAGGGTGCGGACGGCGCGCGAGAATAACTCTTGGGCTGATGCGTCTTGCGTAGCGAGGAAGTAATCGTAAACTCCCCACGCGGCCCAGATGAATCCGTTCAGAATGTGGGTGGGCGGCGAGACGATGTACTCCTCGAACCACAGGTCGCCGGATTCGTCAGTGTAAGCGACGCCGCCGTCTTTTATAGGAACCTCGAAACACGTCAGGGCGCGGCGGGCCGCGTCCAGATAGCGCGGGTCTCCTGGATAACCGTGCGACTCTTTTTGCAATTCTTTGTGTGCGCGCACCAGCATAGAAATTCCTTGCCCTTGCGCGAGAGCTGAGTACCAGGGGGCGCGGAGAGTGTCGCGGTATTCCCAATCGAAGTGGTGGTTCCAGACGGCGAGGCCTTGCCGGTTCTGTTCGAGGTGCGAGCAGAGCCAGTCGGCCGCGATGAAGAATTTTCGGCGGCGCTCGAAGTCCGTGTCGGCGTTGCGGCAGTAGAGATTGTAGTTCCCTAGGCCGTACTGCGCGATGGCGATGGGGTTGTACTGCAGGCCGATGTGGCCGTGATAGTCGAGTTGCGGCACGCCCCCGGAATCGTAGTGGCCGCGATAGTCCGCCTTTTCGGCGAACAGCATGTAGTACTCGCCGAGGTCTTTGATGGACGCCTTCGGATTCTCGGCGGGAGTTTCGTGCCAGAAGGTGAGATGACTTTTGCCGCCGATGAGGTAGGCGCTGAAAATGCGGCGGTAATAGTTGAGAGGGGGCAAGAGAGTTCTGTTGTGATCAATTCATATTACGGCAGAAAGGCGGCGGCATCTTGCAGTGGGCCTAGTCCTGATAAGGGAGCGAGCCGAACGCGCGATTATTGTGTCGCGGCTTTTCTAAACAAAAGCACCGCGACACTTCGCGCGGCTCGCCCAGATCCCCTTCGACTTCGCTCAGGGCAGGCTTTCGGCGGGCAAAGTGCGCCCGCCTCAGGATGACAATCCAATTAGGCGACCGCTATGGGTTCACGGAGTAGAGCGAGGTGACCAGGTCGTCGGATTCTACGGCGACTGTGGTCACGGCCAAGAACGGCGTCGTGTTATTTCCGTCGGGCATGAGGGCATTCCCATACTGGAACAGGTCCATGGGCCAGCGGTCTTTTTGCCATTGCAGCAAAGCGTTCCACGTTTGTGCACTTGCGCTGCTGCTTCCATAAATGCGGACGTTGCGGTCGCGGTTGACCTCGCTGGGTTCGACCATTGTCGAGAAGAAAACGCGGGTTCCCACGCGGCATCCGTAGATGGACGAACTGCTGATAGGAGCGAGTTGCTGCAACTTTTCCTGTCGGTCGAGGCGATAGATGTAATTGGCTTCGAGGGGAGTGTCGGAGGAAAAGTAGAGGCCGTCTTCGGCTGGAATGGCCGCGACGGCGCGGGCCTGCTGCTGGCCCTGCAGCACGGTCTCGACGTGGCTGAAATCGCAGGTGGCGCGCAGGATGCGGCATTCGTCGCCGTAATCGCCCGTAAGTACCCAGAGGCAATCTCCCCAGGGATCGTGAACGATGTTGTGGACGTGACGGATGCCGCCTTTGGGGAAGGTATAGGCAACGCTCCAGGTGGCGCCGGCGTCGGTGGAGGCGTAGATGTGGACTTCATCGCGAGCGGCGTTGTCGAAGTAATCTCCCCAATAGATTGGGCCGCCTGTCGCGCGGCTTACTCCGCGACCAGGAACGGCGGTGATGTGCAGCGGGCGGGTTCCGCGGAGGATTGTATGAGTTCGGCGGAATTCGTTTTCGGATTTGCCATCACGAAGCGCGACGATCGCTCCCGGGACGGCGGCGACGAATCCGCCCGACGGCAGCACCGCGAGCGCGTGAAAGCCGTCGCGGAATACGCGAGTCGTGAGGCGGTACATGACCGAGAGGCGGCGGCGCAACGCTGGGCGGAACGTGGCCACGGGCTGCCAGGACATCTGATCGGACGGTTCGTGAATTCTGGCGACCAGCAACTCGTAGCCGCGCGAAGCATAAAGATGATCGCCCGACCACGCCAGCGCCCGCAGCCGCGGAAAGCGCGCGACGCGAAGCAGGCGGTCCGTTGGATCTGATGTCTTTTCGTTCATTTACTTCGGACATTTATTTCGGGCGCATTGACTTCTCGTGCCGCGCGCTTTGCTGCAGTCCATGTCCGGATATTCCTGAATCGCTTTTCTGATCGACGACATCGAAATAATTCGACGGACAGAAGACGACCTTAGGCATACGATTGATGGTAGATAGCCTAACAGAGCACAAGCAAGGGAACGGTGACGAGGCATCGGCAGTAGATGCCGATTAGCCGGCAGAACCGGAAGACGGCGGCGAAGATAGCCACGACGAGAACCCGCCTCGGGTCTGAGGAACCACTACGGCAGGGACAGGGAAACCCCGTGGCAGGCGAAGTGCTTAGTGAATCGGAATTCAGATTTTGCCCGCCGAATTACTTTTTGGCTTTAGCAGGAAGCAGTGACCAATATGCTCAGTCGATGTGCCAATTCGCAGTGTGGCAAACCCTTCCTCAAACTCCGAGAGGGCAAGTTGTTTCTGGTGGAGACCGACCGGGTCGCTAAGCCGGGAGAATCCGTTGCGCCTCCTTTCGTTCGCGCCCGGCAACCGCAGCGGTGCGTGGAGCATTACTGGCTGTGTGATGAGTGCGCGTCGCTGTGGACTTTGGTTTATGACCGGGAACGCGGGGTTGCGTTAACTCCGCTGCGACGGTCGGCAGTGAGTGCGGCCGCGGGCGGCGCGCACAGGGGCGTGGCGTAGGCAGACAGTCGAACGCTCTCGCCCGATTTAAATCCAGACTGTTTTAGCCTAGATCCTTATTTAGTCCAGATTTTTTGCGCGAGTAAGGAAAATCTCCACTTCTCGCAAAATGCGCGAGAAATGGGGCACCTAGCCGATCTGCTAGGCGTAGCCGTCTTTTGCCCATGTCTTCCAGTCGTCGCGGACTGCCTTCAGCATCTCTTCAGTGGCTTCGTGCAGCCACTTCCCTTTTTGCTTTTGAATGTGTTTAAGAATCGGGTTTCGAGCCGTCTTTGTTCCGAGATGGATGTTGGCGGTTTCCCATCCCATGGCGCGAAGCAAGCGCAATTCCTGGCCCGGCGCCCGAAGCGTGGCCAGTTCGATGCGCGAGCAATGCGGGCTGAGCCGGCGCACAATCCAGCGTCCGCGTAACTGAACAAAGGGATCGAGACAACGCACCGCCCGGCTGATGATGGTCTGATAGAGAATCTCAGGCGGTCCACTCTCGTCTTTCGCCCAGTAGCAGGCGGAGGAAACCAGGGCTTTGGCTTCGCGGGCAACTCTGCCGCCGTGCCAGTTGGCGATGGCGACATAGCGCGCGTGCCCGAGGCTTCCCAGTCCAGCCACGCGGCAAGTCAGGCGGTAAGGCAGTTCCCGGACGGGCATGAGATGGTCGATGGCGTCGATCGCGCTGATCGGAACTTCGCGCTTTACGGTAGGCAGGGCGTCCATTTTCGCCCAGAAGTGGACGGGGTTGCGCAGTTCACTCTCGGCAATCTGCCGCAGCCACTCGTTGTTCTCGCCCAGGACGAAGGGCAATCCGCCTTTTTGCAATGATTCGCGATAGCCTTCCAGAATGGAATCGCAGATGTCTTTCTCCTTGAGTGCCAAGTGGCCCGCTTCGGAGGCCAGATGGGCGCTCACGGCCAGACGCACCAGATCGTTGGCGTAGGCCATGGGATGAGCTTCGTCGAAGTCGTTGACGCCCCAGATCAGACGGCCTTCCACGTCCCGCCAGGTGCCGAAATTTTCTACGTGCAGGTCGCCCACCGCCAAGACGTGCGGCGCTTTGGCGAGATCGGGACAGACCTTGGGCCAGAGTTGCGCCCAGCGGTAATACGTGGCGCGCAGAAAGGGGAAGACCGCTGCCTTCATGTTGGCGTGCTTAAGGCGGAGATCTTTCTTGACCAGATCGGTGCGATGGCCCAGCCACTCTTCAAACTGGCGCGTTGCTTTAACGATGTTCATACTGATTGACCATTTGCGTCCTTATTCACCATTGCGTCCGCAACGATAAGCGAGCGCAGGTATCAAGTCAACGCACTTGGTCAACGCAACAGGAACGCGGGTAGTCGTGCAGTTTTGAAATTCTGGTTTATTTTGGTTTGGCAGTAGCCTGGCTTTTGGTAGTCTCTCTCACGATCCGGGCAGCATTCTGGCGCTCGAGACCCTTCTAACGTGAGTGGGTCGCCGGGCTTAGGGATATGAGGTTTTACCATCCGCGATTTCCCTAGGCGTCGGCTTTCGACTCAAGCACTAATTGTGGGCTCGGCCTCGCAGGCCTTCTGCCCGAACCTGGATCGCCGCCAGCGCAATCGCAGATTTTTCCACATTCCGACCGGAGTGGGGTTGACCATGTGCGTGAAATAGCAGTGGTCGTGAACGGACTTGCCATTTTCGTCGGCAGACAAATCTACGCTAAGATCAACCGGCTTTCTGCAAAGCACGCAACATATTTCTGGGAAGTGGCGGCCCATAAAATACCTCCTTAGGGTAAGCCAAGATCAGCATAGGCGCTTGGCGGGCCAAAGTCTGAGCAATATGGACCGTTCCGGGAATTGTTCCCAAAAACGAAGCAGATAGAGATGTAATTACTCCCTTCTTCTTGACGGATTTCCAACTAAGTCGCTACGGAGCGCGCAATCGCGGAAGGCGGGCATGAATCAAAATCCCGATTCAGAACCTGTATATCGATAGACACACCGTGGTAGTCGGCACACTCCCCTGCACCATTCTTCACGACTCAACCACTTTATTTTCAATCAGGTACGGTCTGGGCACCGTCCTGCCCTATGAAAGAGCGCAGGCCAATGAAGACCGGAAGAAATGGAGTGTCCGGCCAGAAATTGAGCCTCGGGAGGACATTATGCAGATGGCAATCACATTTATGGCAGTGGTGGGAGGAATGATCTTTTCGCTGGCGATCGCGTTGTTGGCCGAAGAGCTGATCTTCGGGCAAGTATTCCGACTGTTCTTTGCTTCGGGCAAGGTGGGCGGGCAGGCGGGTGCGGCGAAAGCAGAACCGAAACGCTGAGTAACACAGGGCTGCAGCACAATGATGCAGCCGGGTCCCAGAGTGGCTGTGGTGTCCAAACAGTATAGAGCGACTTAGCGGCTCAGAGGCGCGGAGCGGTTTATAATTTGGCCATCCCAAACATTATTCCGAACGTTGTTCCGAACATTGTTCCGAGCGTGGTTCCGAGCGTTATTCCGAGCGCCATTCCAAGCGCGGTGAGTCGCGTCCTGCCGCTTGCCTCCAGCTTCCGCGTGATTGCGCGACTCGGGTGTGTGATTCTCGCGCTGGCAATCGCTGCTTATGGCGTTGACTGGAGCGCGCCCGAACAGCAACTGGCGCGCAAAATTCTTGCCGTCACGGGAACTGGCATGGTCGCGCTTACGATTGAAAACCGATCGTCTCTGGGGAATCGCGACAGCGAAGTAATCCAGAACGGTCTGCGGAGCGCGCTCGAAGGCGTCGGCATTCGATTCACCAGATCGGATCGGGAGACTTCCGAGTCGGCAACTTCCGAGGCCGCTGCGGTGAAGATCTGGCTGTCGGAAAATGCGACGTCTTACGTTTGGGTGGCGGAGATTCGGCGGGGCGCAGGCGAACCGGTAGTGGTGATGGTTTCTGCGCCGCGGCCCGAGAGTTCAATGCCATCGCATGAGTCGGTGCCACTCAGCCTGCGCAAGATTTCGTTGTGGGCGCAGGATGAGCCGATTCTCGACGTGGCCGTGCTGGAGGAAAACGCGACGCCCACGCGGATTGCGGTACTGGACGCGGAGAAAGTTACGCTCTACCGGTTGCAGGCGGGAAAGTGGCAGCAGGAACAAGCGCTGGGGGTTGTCCATACGCGGCTGTGGCCGCGGGATTTGCACGGCAGGCTGATCCCGGCTAGAGATCATTTGCTGGATGTGTATCTTCCCGGCGTGATCTGCCGCAGTTCTGCGGCTACACCGCTGACGCTAAGTTGCCGCGAGGCCGACGATCCGTGGCCCCTGGTGCCGGCAGGACTGAGCAGCGGGAACTTCGCGACTTTTCCAAGTGGCAGATCGACGCCAGCAGCCATTACACCGGCGGGAGCTTTCTACGCTTCGACGCGAAACTTCTTCACTGGAGCTTTGACGGCGGCCGTGGGCAAGTTCACGACTGTGCCGAAGTTTTATTCGGCAGCATTGCTGCCACGAGACAAATACACGCTGTGGCTCTTCGCCGCCACGGACGGCCACGTACACATGGTTGACGGCGTGAGCGATCAGGTCACCAGACTCAACTGGGGCAGCGATCTCGCGAGTGTGAAAACACAATGTGGAGCGGGCTGGCAGGTGCTGACTACAAGTTCTGAAACAGCGTCTGGAGATGCGGTGCGGGCGTATGAGTTTCCGGATCGCGATCCCGTAGAAGTAAGCGCGGCTGTCGATTTTGCTGGCGGCGTTATTACCGCGTTGTGGACGGAGGCGAAGGCTGATACAGCCATCGCAGTGGTGAGAAATCGAGAGACAGGAAGCTATGAAGCGTTCCGGCTGGCAGTTACTTGCAGTCAGTAGCTTGATGATGGGTGCGCTGGCGGCGCAGGCGGAGACGCGTCCGCAGTATGGCGGCGCGCTGCATGTTGCCATGCGTGCTGCTCCCGTGTCGCTGGATCCGGCGGAATTCGAACGGGCAGGGCCTGATCGGGCCGAGAACGTGCAGGCCGATTCGTTTGCGCGGCGCAGTCTCACCCTACTGATGTTCGACACGCTGGTGACGATGGATGAGAGCGGACGGATTCAGCCTTCGCTGGCCACATCATGGCTGGTAAAGTCGCGGCAGACGTTGGCGGGAACCCAGCCGGGCAACCAGCCGGGGAATCAGCGCTGGGAGTTTCGAATCCGTGGCAGGGTGAAGTTTCACGACGGAACGGCGCTAACGGCTGAGATTGCGGCGGCTGCGCTGCGCGCTGCGAATCCGTCTTGGAATGTGAGCGCGGATGCTGATTCAGTTGTGATTGAGAATGCCGGCTCTGATCGCGAACTGTTAGCGGAACTGGCATTGCCGCGGAATGCGATTACCAAGAGGAATCCCGGCAATACTCCAATTGGTACGGGACCGTTTCACATTGTCGATTCGCAGCCGGGGAAAAAGCTGACGCTGGCGGCTGAGGAAGATTGCTGGCGCGGGCGTCCGTTCCTCGACACGATCGAGATTGAGATAGGGAAGAGTTTTCGCGATCAGATGACCGCGCTGGAGCTGGGCAAGGCGGATCTGGTGGAAGTGGCGCCGGAGCAGGCGCGCCGGATCTCGCAGGATCAGATTTCGCAGAATCAGATTTCGCGGAATCGAGTCTCACGCGAAGGACGGCGCCTGGTAAACTCGGCGCCTCTCGAACTGCTGGCACTGGTTTTCGCGCGCGACGCGGCGTCCCCGGAAGAGAAACTCCTGCGCGAGGCCTTGGCCTTGAGTGTGGAGCGCGGGTCGATCAAGAGCGTGCTGCTGCAGGGCGCGGGACAACCGGCGGCCAGTATTCTTCCAAGCTGGATGAGCGGATACGGATTCGTGTTTCCGACCGACGCGGACTTGCCGCGGGCGCGCCAGGCCCGCGAACAGGTTCGCACGATCCCAACGTGGACGATCGGCTATGACAGCAGTGATCCGGTAGACCACCTGTTGGCCGAGCGCATCGCACTCAACGCCAGAGATGCTGGGTTGTCACTGCAACCTATACCGGGGTCGCTAGCGGCAGCTGCCGATTTGCGCTTGGTGCGAATTCCTCTGGTATCGCCCAACCCCTGGATCGCGCTGGCGAATGTGGCTACGCTGGCTGGGACGCCCACAGGAGTCAGACAACCCGCAGGAAAAGAAAGCGGTTCGGTCGAAGATCTTTATGCGTCGGAAGTCGCGCTGCTGGCGACACAGCGCTTGATTCCACTTTTCCATCTGCCGGTATCGTACGCCGCGTCAGCGAGTTTGAATCATTGGGTACTGCGCGGCGACGGAAGCTGGGACCTCGGCGACGCGTGGCTTGGAGTGGGCGATTAGGAAACTCATGGACTGCCTTATGAACCGCCAACTGATCGGCAAGGAATGATCGGGACTTTTATGAAGGGCACAGCATGATGTTCCGGCGCAAGCTTCTGGCTGTCTTCGCGCTGACGGTTTTCCTGTCGGTGGCGGCGGTTGCTTTGCTGGTGCTCGCGGTCACGCGCGGTGCTTTCGAAAAAACCGAAGAGCAGCGCACGGCTGCGCTGGTCGCGCAGTTTCAGGGCCAGTTTATCCGGCGGGGCGAGGATGTGGCACGGCGGGTGGAAGCGATCGCAGCCTCGGATGCAGTCGGCCGGATGGCGACCGCGCTGAATGGAGCATCGCTTGGCACATCTTCGCCTGGCACAGCAGCGGACTCCGCCGAATATTTTGAACTGGCTCGGCAGATGGCGGAGAGTCATCAGCTCGACTTCCTGGAATTTCTCGACGCGCATGGAACCATTATTTCTTCGGCGCAGTGGCCGGCTAAGTTTGGCTATGCCGATACCGGGTTTGAGAGTCTGTCGGCAGCTAGTGGGCAGAATGCCTTTCTGAAGCGCGAGGAATTGCAGGACTCGACTGCTTTGGGGCTCTTCGCCGTGCGTGCGACTGCCATCAGCGAACATCCCGTGTACGTGGTCGGCGGGCAGCGGCTGGACCGAAATTTTCTTTCCGGGCTGGATCTGCCCGCCGACATGCGTGTGTTGCTCTATCAGAATCGCGGCGATCGTACTTCGGAAAATCTGTCGCCGGATTCGCTGCTCGATTCTTCGAACTCGCGGAACGGCACCGATGCGGCGCATCCCGCCGAGAAGTTTGCGCCTATCATTAATGCCGTGCGGCAGTACAACCAAGAGATGACGGGGATTGTGTCGTGGTCTTCCGACCAGACGGATGACGAAGTGTTTCACGCGCTTCCGTTGCGAGGCGGGGCGAGCAAGGATGGTCCGTTGCTGGGAATTTTGCTGGTGGGAAATTCGCGGCGGGCCTATGTCGAACTGAAACGGCGCATTCGCGCGTCGGCGCTGCTGGTGGGCGGCGGCGGAATTATTCTGGCGATTCTGCTGAGCAGTTGGGTAGCGGCGCGAGTGACTCGTCCGGTGGAGCAACTGGCGCGGGCTGCGCAGGATGTGGCCGCGGGCAAATGGGATACGCAGGTGGAAATTCGCGGCAGCGACGAGTTGGCGCAACTCGCCGAGTCATTCAACCGCATGACGGCAGAATTAATCGCGCAAAAAGAACGACTGGTGCAGACCGAGCGCGTCGCGGCCTGGCGCGAGCTGGCGCGCCGCCTGGCGCATGAGTTGAAGAATCCTCTGTTCCCTCTGCAACTCACGGTCGAGAATCTGATGCGCGCGCGGACGCAGAGTCCTGAACAGTTCGATGAAGTATTTCGCGAGAGCTCCAGCACCTTGCTGGCTGAGATTTCGAACCTCAAGGCAATCATCGGGCGCTTCAGCGAATTTTCGAAGATGCCGCATCCTCAGTTGCAAGTGGTGCAGGTGAATGAAATCCTGCGCGGCGTGGTGAAGCTGTACCAGGCGCAACTGCAGGCGCCGGGGCGCGCGGCGATCGCATGCAGGCTCGAGTTGGATGAGAATCTCGGGACAATCGCTGCGGACGGAGAGTTGTTGCATCGCGCGCTGTCGAACCTAGTACTCAACGCGATGGACGCCATGTCGAACGGCGGAACGCTCACGCTCCGAACCCGGCGGGACGATGGAAAGGTGATAATCGAAATAGCTGACACCGGGTCTGGGCTCACGCGTGAGGAGTGCGAGCGCATTTTCACTCCTTATTACACCAGCAAGCAGCACGGAACGGGGCTGGGACTGGCGATTGTGCAGTCGGTAGTTAGCGATCACGGCGGAAGAATCAGCGTGCAGAGCGAACCGGGACGAGGGACAACGTTCGTGATCGAACTGCCCGAGAATCTTGAGGCGCTGCAGAAAGTTCCTGCTGCGCAGAACGCAGGCGATAACGCCGGGCAGTTTCGCGGTTGAAATAGCGAGGAGGACGGTTGCCACTCAAAGCGCATCTCTTGATTGTCGATGATGAAGCCAACACGCTGGCTTCGCTGTCGCGCGCCTTCCGGTTGGCGGGACACGAGGCGACGGTGTGCGACAACGCGGCGAAGGCGCTGGAACTGGCCAAAGCGCAGAACTTCGATTTGATTCTTTCTGACGTCGTGATGCCGGGGAAAGATGGCCTGACGCTGCTCGAAGAACTGAAGCGGCAGGGAGTGACTGCTCCGGTGGTCATGATGTCGGGACAGGCGCACATTGAAATGGCGGTGCGGGCGACGAGGCTGGGAGCGTTGGACTTTTTGGAGAAGCCGATCTCCAGCGACAAACTGATGCTTACCGTCGACAATGCGCTCAAGTTGCAACGCCTGGAGAGCGAGAACCGGCAACTGCGCCAGCGGCTCGGCAAGCACGAAATCGTATGGAGCGGCGAAGCGATGCGGCGGGTGATGGCACAACTGGAGCGCGTGGCCGCGAGCGAATCGCGGGTGTGCATTTTCGGCGAGACCGGCACGGGTAAGGAACTGGTGGCACGAACCATTCACGAAAGAAGCCCGCGCTCGGCTGGGCCATTCGTGACTTTGAATTGCGCGGCCGTGCCGGCGGAGTTAATTGAGTCAGAACTTTTCGGACATGAGAAGGGCTCGTTCACCGGTGCGTCCGGACGCCACATCGGCAAGTTTGAGCAGGCCGACCAGGGAACGATATTCCTCGACGAAATCGGCGACATGCCACTGAACATGCAGGCCAAGCTGCTACGCGTGCTGGAAGAGGGCGAAGTCGAGCGGATCGGGGGAGACAAGCCGGTTGCGGTAAACGTTCGTGTGCTGGTCGCGACGCATCGCGATCTGGAAGCGCGCGTGCGCGAAGAGAAATTTCGGCAGGATCTGTTTCACCGCATCCACGTTTTCCCGTTGATGCTGCCTCCGTTGCGCGAGCGGCGCGACGACATTCCCGCGCTGGTCGGGCATTTCGCGGCGCAAGTCTGCGCACAGAATGGCTGGAAGCCGGTTCCGTTTGCAGCGGACGCGATCGCGGCGTTGCAATCGCACGCGTGGCCAGGCAACGTTCGCGAATTGCGCAACATGGTGGAGCGGCTCATGCTGCTTGCGACCGACGGTCATGTGGACCTGGCGACCGTGCAAATGGCGTTGCCGAAGCTGTCTTCAGGGGAACTTGCGTCCGCGGCCATTGGTTCGGGCGCGCTAGCGGACCGGGTGCAGTCGTTCGAACGCGACGTGATTCTCGCTGAACTGAAGCGCAGCCATCAGAACATGAGTCTGGCCGCGAAAACACTTGGCCTGGAGCGCAGTCACCTGTATAAGAAAGCGGAGCAACTGGGGATTGATTTGCGCGCCCTGCGCCGCGAGAGCTCGCAGGAGTGACTGCAGGTCAGAGATGACTTCCCCACTTCTCGCAAAGGACGCGAGAAATGGGGCACCCAGACAAACCCTACAAGTTCGGGAGACGGCGTTGGCGAAAACTGCCTGCATCCTCTGCTTCATTTTTCTTTATTCCGTTTCCATCTTTGCGACCGAACTGCCATCGCCTGCAGTTTATGGAGTGCGCATGGAGCAGGCGTGGATTCCCATGAAAGACGGGGTTCGGCTGGCTACGACTCTCTACATGCCGGACGGCGCGAAGCCGGGAGAGAAGTTCCCTGCCCTGCTCGAATATCTGCCTTATCGAAAAGACGATGGCACGGCCGCGGGGGATTATCCCAAGCATGCTTACTTCGCGCGGCGTGGCTACGTGGGTGTGCGCGTGGATATTCGCGGGTTTGGCGCGAGTGAGGGCGTTCCCCCGGAGCGCGAATATTCCGAGCAAGAGCAGGAAGATGGCGAGCAGATCATTGCATGGCTGGCGCGTCAGCCGTGGTGCAACGGTAATGTTGGAATGTTCGGGATTTCGTGGGGAGGGTTCACCGCGCTGCAGATGGCGATGCGGCATCCGCCGGCGCTGAAGGCGATTGTTGCCGTGCACGCTACCGCAGAGTTGTTTCACGATGACGTTCATTACATCGACGGGATGGCGCATGTTGACGAATTTGAATTGAACATGGACATGGCCGAGGGCTGGGTGGGCGCGCCGGATTATTCGCTCGACGAGAAAGTTCTGGGGCCGCGTTTCGTCTCGCCACCGTGGTCGCTGCTTTATTTGAAACACCAGCATGATGGGCCGTTCTGGCGTGACCGCGTGCGGCCGTTGAGCGAGATCACGACGCCGAGTTTTCTGATCGGTGGCTTGCAGGACGGTTATCGCGACAACGTTGTGGACATGCTGATGAAATCAAAAGCTCCGATCAAGGCGATTGTAGGGCCGTGGAACCATTCGTTTCCTAATGACGCGGACTTCGGACCGCGGGTCGAGTGGCGCGATCAAGCGGTGCGCTGGTTCGACTATTGGCTCAAGGGACGCGACACCGGAGTGTTGCAGGATCCGCGGTTGGTGATCTATATGCAGCACTGGCATCCGCCGGATCCGAATCTGCAGGAAGTGCCGGGGGAGTGGCGGCGGGAAGATGCGTGGCCACCGCAGGAGGCGACGGACACTACTTTTTTCTTGCAGGGAAATCACACGCTAGACACGTCCCCCGCAGTTCGAGCTACGCAACATTTGAAATACGTTCCTACAGTCGGCGTGGAGGCTGGGTTTTGGTGGGGAGAGTTGTTGAGCGATCCTCGGCCGGTGGATGCATTCAGTCTGGTGTACGATTCCGCGCCGCTGGAGCATGAGGTGGCGATTCTCGGCCGTCCGCGTGCAATGCTACAAGCTTCCGCGACGGCACCATTGGCGGATTGGTTTGTGCGGCTTTCCGATGTCGCACCGGACGGCACGGTCACGCAGATTACGGGCGCGGGCTTGAATGGGGCGCAACGGGACTCGATGACCGAACCGCGCGATCTCGAGCCGGGGAAGGTTTATCCGCTGGACATCGAGATGCACCTGACTTCCTGGGTGTTTCTGAAAGGCCATCGCATTCGGATCGCAATTTCAAATTCGTTGTGGCCGATGGTGCTTCCGACACCGTATTCGATGACGACCTCGCTCGAATTGGGCGGCGCTGAAGGATCGCGGATTATCCTTCCGGTCGTACCTTTACAGGGAGCGGCAGCACCGGAATTTTCCGTACCTCAGCCTTCCGAAGAGCGTACCGACATTAAGAGCGAAGGATTTCCCTGGCCTGGTGATTGGACGGTAGAACGCGATGAGGCCCGCCAGAAAACGACCGTGCGCTGGAAAGGCAAGGACGGATACGAGTATCCGTGGGGCACGGAAAATGATTTTGAAAACCTCACTTACGACGGCGACGATGCTCATCCGGAAACTTGCTCAGTGCGCGGAGAGGCCGAGAGCGTATTTGCGCTGAAGGGCCGCACGCTGGTGTGGCGCGGACATCTGCTGGTGACCACCGATCAGAAGAACTTCTATTACAAATACACACGGGAGTTGCTGAAAGATGGGCAGATGATTAAGTCGAAGACGTGGCAGGAGACGATTCCGCGCGATAATCAGTAGTAATAGTCCGCTCCTGGGAAAAGAACTCTTGCCGCGGGAAGGAATACCTAGCAAACTGCGTCGATACGAGAAGCGCGCTCAATCAGCCGCAGCGATCAAGGGTACAGAGCTCCTCTTCAGGTCCGCGGCGAGCAATTGGTGGAATAACTGCTCTCCGGCCTCGCGGCGCACGGAAAGCCGACCCGCGCCATAGGCGCGAGACTTCAGACCGCGCTGCACGTCTTCGCAGATACCCAGGTCTTCGTCCTGCACGCGGTTGCCGACGTTCACCGACTCCGTGTTGTAGGCGCGCGCCGGCTCGCTCACGTCGCTGAAATAGAAATCAAAGATCACAGTGCAATGATCGGCATCGATCGGGATCACATAGTTGGTGTCCATGTATCCCTCATAGCAATTGATCATGAGATTCGGATACTGCCAGAAATAACGAGCGCGGTCGCCTTTGCGCGTGGCTCCGGTTGCGGCATCTTCGTCGGAGGCAACCATCGGGCTCGACTGCAGGCAATAACGGTCTTCGTTTTCGATGGTGTATTGCTTGTAATCGAGTACGGAGCTCAATCCTTTGTGCAGATGGGGAACGTGGTATCCGCCATCCAGGAAGTTGTCGACGTAAACCTTCCAGTTGCAACTAATGTCGTAGGTGCGGCGGTCGAAGTAGTGCAGCTTGCTGATGCCCAGCGGGGCAACGCTCTTTACGAGGCCCCCGAGAAATTCCAGCAAGGGCGCGGCTTGTGGGTCGAGATTTACGAACACGAAACATTCCCAGGTTTCGACGCGAATGGGCACCAGCCCGTTCTCGGCGCGATCGAAGTTCTGGACGCCGTCGAACTCCGGCATGCCTTTGAGCGACCCATCCAGACCATATTTCCAGCCGTGGTAAGGGCACTGCAAAATTTCCGCGTGACCGCAGGGTTGAGTCACAACGGCCGCCGCGTGATGCCGGCACACGTTGTAGAAAGCGCGCAGCGCGCCGTCAGTTCCGCGTACGACAACGATGGGTTCTCCCGCGAGGCGGGTAGCAACAAATTCTCCTGGCTTCTGCAACTGATCGGTACGGGCGACGAGCTGCCACGTTTTGCTGAAAACGTTGATGCGCTCGAGTTCGGCGATGCGCGGATCGACGTACCAGGGCGCGGGGATGGTCGAAGCCTCTGACAGCGGGGCGCGATCGTTGTAGCGGGAGAGAATCTGCTCAATGGAAGATGGCATATTTATGCTCTCGTTTGGATGGGCCGAATTCAGAACACGATATTCCGAAAGTCATGTTACGGCAATGCGCGCCTATTTTAGCTTCTGCCGGCGCTGATTTCCGCGTAAGTGCTGACGCGCGCTGGGCGCGGGATCTGCGGCATCGGCGCCAATCGCCCGCTGCAACACATCCAGAAACTGCTGGATTCTGGCTTCCTTCTTCTCAGCGAGCTCGCCCTGGCGGCGGAATAACCCGGGGTCAAGCTCGGCGGTGAGCAGTGCGTCCTGAAAGCGCTCCATCATCCAGTCGAGAATCGAGACGATCATCTCGATGTCGAGATCCTTGCGCAGTTCGCGGCGCTCCAGTCCGAAGCGGACAAAGCTGACCGTGCCATAGGGATCTTCGCTGATGAGGAATCGGTTAATCTCGCGCTTCAACACAAAATCGGTGCCGTAGTTTCCCAGCAGAGAAATCCGATAAGGAATCCAATCCTCATGCACCAGGTGCTCGGTGCGCACCAACCAGTAGCGCAGCACTTCGAAGAAGCCCGCCTGGCAGATTTCCGCGGGCGCATCCAGGTACTTGGCGAACGAGCGAACGGAGCGTTTGTAGACTTCGAAAAACAGTCCATCCTTACTGCCGAAATGCTGGAAGATGGAACCTTTGGCAATGCCGAGCGCGATGGCGATGTCACCGACCCGGGCCGCGTGATAACCATGCTCGGCGAAATGCTGGGTGGCGGCTTCGATGATGCGGCTGCGCTTCGCTTCCGAGCGGGGACGCGTGGGGGTCTGGCGTTGGTAAAGCGGTGGCGTGGCACGGTTGCTGGCGATTCCCGGCATGATAGATGGCGACTTAGAAATAGTGACTGTAAGTCACGACAGCATACAGTAGCGCCTTCTCGATTTCAACTTCATTTTTATTGTCATCTGAGTTAGTGTTAATCGGTTTAAGGCGTAGTTTGTGACTTTAGGTCAACACAAAGCGGGAAGGTCCATTTACGACGCGATCGTGATCGGCGGCGGTCACAACGGACTGACGGCTGCTGCATATCTCGCACGCGCGGGGCTTTCGACTCTGCTGCTGGAGCGCCGCGAAATTGTTGGTGGATGTTGCGTGACCGAGGAAATCTCGCCCGGCTGCCGCGTGTCGACTACTTCTTATATTGCCAGCATGTTGCGCCCGGAAGTCATTTCCGAATTGCAGCTGGCAAATTACGGCCTGCGCATGGTTCCGTGTGATCCGGCGATCCAGGTTCCCTTCCCCGACGGCCATGTGGTGCCCTGGTGGGTCGATCGCGAGCAAGCGCAAAAAGAATTTTCAAGGATTTCCGCAAAAGATGCAGCACGGTTCGTGCAAGTCGACGATCAATTGAAAAAACTGGCACGTTACTTGCAGCCGTTCTTCATGGAGCCGCCGCCGGAAATCGACACGTCCACGATGAAGGGCTGGGCTGATTTGTTCCGCGTTGGCAAACGGTTTCGCGGCATTTCCAGTGCCGAGATTTCGCAGCTCGTGTCATTTCTCACAGGCAGCCTCGGCGAATTTCTCGACCACAACTATGAGTCCGAAAAAATCAAAACCATGTTTCTGGCCAACAACGTCTATGGCAAGCACGGCGGGCCGTACCAGCCTGGGACGGCAATCGGGCTGCTCTTTCACCTGCTCAGCGGCGGGGAGCACGAACTGCAGGGATTCTATGGACATGTGATGGGCGGCATGGGATCGATCACGCAAGCGCTGGCGGCCGCAGGAAAAAAGCTCGGAGTCGAGATTCGCACGTCCGCGCCGGTCGCGCATATCGAGGTGCGCAATGGCCGGGCGCGCAGCGTGATACTCGAAGACGGCACGGAACTGCGTGCCCGCATGATTCTTTCCAATGCCGATCCGAAGCGCACATTTCTCGGAATGGTGGACGCGAAGGATCTTCCTGAAGATTTTCTGTTCGCGGTGCGCGGCATCAAGATGCAAGGACCGTGCGCCAAGGTGAACATGGTTCTGAGTGAAGAGCCGCGCTTCACCGGGACGTCGCCGCAGGCAACGGCGCTGCAGCGTACCTTCTACACATTGGTTCCTTCGCTCGCATTCGCCGAGCGATGCTACGACATCGCCAAGTTCGGAGAGATTCCGGAGGAGTTGTGGGTCGACTGCGTCGTGTCGTCAAATGCGGACGATTCGCTGGCCCCGCCGGGCAAACACATCCTCACTTGCTTTGTGCAGTATGTGCCTTACCACTTGCGCGAGGGCAACTGGGACGAGAAGCGTGAACTGTTGGGCGATCGCGTAGTCCGCAAGATTGCCGAATATGCGCCGAACGTTCCGGGCGCAATTGTGGCGCGGCAGGTGCTCACACCGCTCGATCTGGAACGCACGTACGGACTGACCGAAGGCAACATTTTTCATGGCGATCTGCGGCTGGAGCAACTCTTCTTCATGCGGCCAGTGCCGGGGTGGTCGCAATATCGGACTCCAGTGGACGGGCTCTATTTGTGCGGGGCGGGCGCGCATCCGGGAGGCGGCGTGACGGGAGCGCCGGGCCGCAATTGCGCTCATCAGGCGCTGCGTGACTGGAAGAAGGGACGATTGCAGCAGCCGGCGGCATGAGTCTCCACAAACGGGCATTTTGATTTGTCGTTACGCCGTCTGGGGATGAGTAAGCACGTAATTGACGAATACTTCTGAGGAGCAGGCATGAAAAAGAAAGGCATTCTCGAACGCTTGAAAGACGGACCTGTGCTGGGCGACGGCGGCTACTTACTGGAACTCGAAAAACGCGGGTGGGTGCGGGCAGGGCCGTTCACGCCGGAGGTGGCGCTCACTTATCCGGAGGCACTGCGCGAATTGCACATCGAATTTCGCGAAGCTGGCTCCGAAGTGCTGCAGGCGCTTACTTTCTACGCGAGTCGCGATAAGCTGGCCACGGTTGGTCTTGAGAATCGGCTGGAGGAACTCAACCGGTCGGCGGTTCGCGTGGCGCGCGAGGTTGCTGGGAATCAATGTCTGGTCGCCGGCAACATCAGTCTGACCTGGATGTACGAGCCGGGCAGTCCTTCCGCTGCCGATTGCGTGCGCAAGACCTTTGACGAACAACTTGCCGTGCAAGTTGACGAAGGCGTCGACTTCATTATTGGAGAAACGTTTTCGTGGCTGGGCGAGGCGCTGATTGCCGTGGAGCGAGCCAAGCGAACGGGCTTGCCCGCGATGGTCACCATCTGTTTTGAGAATAAAGATGAGACCGCCGAGGGCACAAATGCAGCCGACGCGGCCAAAACGTTGTTCGACGCAGGCGCCGACATTGTTGGCATGAATTGCCTGCGGCCGCCGCAGCACATTTTGGGACCGATGGAGCAGATGCGCAACGCGGTTTCAGGCTATCTTGCGTGCCAACCGGTCGCGTATCGCACACCGAAAGACCGGCCTGATTTCACGAGCCTGCCGGAGTTTCCCTACGCGCTTGATCCCCTGCAACTCACGCGCAAGGATATGGCGGACTATGCGGTGCAGGCTCGCGAGGTGGGAATCAACTACATTGGCGCATGTTGCGGCACGGTCGCCATGCACATTCGCGAAATGGCGCGCGTGCTCAACAAGCTCCCCGAGGATTCGCGCATCTGGAAAAAAGGCGGCGAGAAGCCGATGTCGGGGTACGAATACTACGACCACGACAACATGAAGGCGTAACTTGCTAAGCGCAGACAGCCGTGATCAGAGGGGCCCTTCCTGATGGAAGGGCCCGCTTCTTCCACCGCTTTTCAATACTCGCGTTTTCAATTCTTGCGACCGCAGCTATCCGATTTTTCGTGCGCTTGGTTCTTGGGCCTGCACCAGGGGAACCTCGACCAGGTGCTCGGCCAGGAACCAGGCCTGAAGCTCGTTGGCGCGCAGGACATCGCTGACGACCAGGTCATTCGTGCCGGCGTCTCCGAGCTTGGTGGAGCGTTCCGCTAGTTCTCGACAGTGGCCGATGATGATCTGATGCGCATCAAGAAGGCGTGAAATCTGGACCGGCACTTCTTCCCGGCCGCGCGGTGGACGCTCGATGCGCGTTGTCTCCGCAACATCGGCCGCCATGGCTAGCGAGATTCCTCCGAGCAACTGGATGCGCTCGGCAATCTCGTCGACGATCTCCACCTGTTCGCCGAAATGCTTATCGAATAACAGATGAAGCTGGTAAAACGTGGGCCCGGCGACCTGCCAGTGCGACTTCTTGTAGAGATCGCGAAGCGTCATGGTGTCGGCGAGCAACAGATTCAGTTGCTCGGTCATTTCCAGACGCACTGGCTCTTCCAACTCAAGCGGCAAGGCATGCGAGACCGTGCCGTAGGCTTGAATCTCACCGGCACGCTGGTGAATTCGGGGCTGGGCGTTGATTGCGGTTTGGCGGGCGGCTGGGACTTCTTTCTTCGCCATAGAAGACCTCCTGTTTTTCGAGTTCAAGATTAAGGGAGATTAGAACTCAGACAGTGCGTTCGGCGCAATCCGAGCCATGCAGCTTGGATGCTGCGGTCTTCGATAAGGTGCGACGATAAAATTAAGATATGACTAAACCCGAGATCTGCTAGCCAAGAGTTCGGTTGGCTTGGGGCAGAGCGGATAAATTCAAACTGACACTACCAGGGCAAGGTTTGACGGCACTCCGCGCGGTTGCTATGATCGAAATGCGGGGTGGAGCAGTCTGGTAGCTCGTTGGGCTCATAACCCAAAGGTCGGTGGTTCAAATCCACCCCCCGCAACCATTTACGGATTTGAGGGACTACAGGCGTAGTCCCCAATTCCAACTCACTGGATCGCGGCTGTTTGGGGCCTCAAATTCTTCAGGGAAACTTCCTTCGCCCTATCCTTCAGGTGCTCTTTGATCGCGGGTGGCAAGACCAGATCTGCTACCCGGCTATTGGCTCGGCGCTTGGTCTTCTCAAATGCTGAACCGTAGGTATTCATGGTCGTCTTGATGTCGGCGTGTCGCATGAGGCGCTGCTGCACGCCGAGCGGCGTGCCGATATCATCAATCAGCGTTCGATAGGTGTGCCGAAAGCTGTGCCATCCCACTCCTTGCAACCCAATCTTTTCGCCTGCTGGTCGCAAGTAGTCCTTCTGAATGGCATCGCCGTGGACCGGGCGTTTCGTATCCGCATTAGCGAATAGCCAAGCGTCCGGCGTTTCGACACATTGCTTTCGCCAATCCTCCAGAACGGACACGAGCTTGGAATCCAGAAACACTTCGTCCTCTGAAGCTCCAGTTTTTCCGCCGTTCCAGACGTAGCGGCCCACAATGGATCGGGTCAACGTCAGTATCCGCCCCTTCAAATCAAAGTCCTGCCACTGCAATGCCCTGATCTCACTGATGCGCAAGCCCAGGCACATTGCAATCATGACCATCACTTGAATGTGGTACGGAAGCTCTGCGAGAAGAGCCTGATATTGCTCGACCGTAAGCACAACTTTCTTGCGAACCCGTTTCGTCACGCCCTTGATTTCGACTAACTGCATCGGGTTTCTCTGAGTCTCCAAAATTTCCCATTTCATCGCGTACTCAAAAATGCGATGGAGGAGACCCTTTATGTTGGACTTCGTTTTGGGAGAATGCTTCATCTCCTTCAACCACTGTTCCACCTTGAGGGGCTTTTTCACTTCGGCCACGGGAGTCTCGCCCCATTGTGGCAAAATGTGCACTTTCAAAATGGATACGTAGGACTTCTTGGTTGAATACCGTTCTGGCATTGCTTCGTGCATGTATCGCCTTACCAATGCTCCAAACGATTGACTGGAAGACTGCTCCATCCGCTGGTATCGAAACTCTCTCGACCCCTGCCAGGCATGATCTTCCGTTGGCCACGCTTCCACATCTCCCGCTAACATTACGCTGCGCTTTCGCGTAATGCCCATCTCGTCCGTTTCGTAAAAGCGCCAAACCCAGACATCCGGGCCTCGCGTTCTCTTCTTGCGGACAATCGTGCCCACGTCTTGCTGTGTGCGTTTCAAGAAGCTTTCCTCCTTAAAGCGCGCACGGATGACGATTCTGACTGTACACGACAACGCATGTGGGAAACTAGCTCAGAAATTCGAAAGCGCCAGCGCTTGCGAATCCCGTTTCCTATCGGGTGTGCGGGGAGGTCTCCTTCCCGTGCCATCTTCTTTACTGTCACGGGGCTGATCCTGAGAAAGTTCGCTGCTTCTTCAGGCGTTACGAATGGCTCATTGTCTTCTGCTGCGTTCACGGTACTACTCCATTTCAACCCGTTCTCACACTCCGAGCGCTTCACCCTGAACATGGCCCTGCGAATGTGTCGTGCCTGCATGGTCTTGGCCGGTGTGGATGGCCGTGCTGTGTGAAACATCGCGACTCAAGTGCTGCGCGAGTTCCGATTTGTCGTTGGTGTAAATCTGGGCATCGTAGCGTCCACGTGAGACAGCGACATACGCCATGCGGCTATTCACCAGATGCGGGCTTTCTTCGGTGTCGGCGTGGATCAGTACACGGTCGGCGGTCTGGCCTTGGCTGCTGTGGCTGGTAACGGCGTAGCCATAGTCGAGATGAGGGTGGTTTTTCAGTTGGAATTCCACCACTCTTCCTGAATCGGTGCGCACGGCAATCTCGCCGCGTTCATCGATTCGTACAATCGTTCCCAACTCGCGACTGGCAACGTGCAACTCTTTTGAGGGAGCGGTGAACTGGATACGGTCGCCTTCGGCGAAATTACGCTCTGCTTCCCGGTAGACCGAAACTCCCTGCAGGCGGCGCGGGTCGTAGCTCACCTGCTGGCCGTCCTGGCGTTCAACAGTGAGCAGGTTCTGTTTGGCGTCCGTGTCTGTGACCGTGGCATACTGGCCGGCAGTTACTCCCACCACTCTGCTGCCTCGCGAATAACGCAACACATCGCCGGGCAAGTATTGTTCCGCCCATGCACGGTCTGCGCCGGTCAGTTCCTGACGGGTCTCCAGCACACGGACGGACTGCCCCTGAGGCTGGACCTGGCCGCGCTCCTGTAGTTCGTCATGAATTATGCCGTTCAGTTCACGGCGGGATTGGTTGTCTGGGGAAACCACCAGCGTGCCTTGGGGAAAACGGGCATACTCCTGGGCGATTGCCTGGAATCGTTCTTCCCGGTTTTCGATTTGTTGTACCCGCCCTTGGCGGCCCAGATTTTCGATGGCGACGTGAATTTCGCCTCGGGCAAGCTGCTCAACTGCTTCCTTGAGCGCCGGGTCCTTCTGGCGGATGATCTCGTCCAGATGCGCGGTTCGCATTCCGGCTTCCTGTAACTGGTAATAAGGGCGTCCGGCTTCGACAGCTTCGTGCTGTCGCACGTCACCCACAAGCAACACTCGGTCTAGTTCTCCCAGCCGTTGTAGGAAGTCATTGATCTGCCGAGTACTGGCGAGACTCGATTCATCCAGCACGTACAGATGTTTTTCTCCGGTATCAACCTGCGTTCCACGGGCAAGGTAGTGCTGTAATGTGTTCGAGAGGATTCCGGCTTCCCCAAGTTTGTGGGCGGCTCGCGAGGTAGGTGCAAAACCCTCGACGCTGTAGCCCTCGCGTTCGGCGGCGTCACGAATGGCTGTCAAAGAAGTGGTTTTGCCTGCCCCGGCTACGCCCTCAAGCGCCGTGATCTGATCGCGACTGCTGAGAACCTCCTGTACCGCCCGATGCTGGCTGCTGCTGAGATGCGTGTAGTCGTGCTCAATCTCCCTTCGGGTGCCGTCATCGGCGAGAACCGGATATTGTTCCTGGGTGCTACGCATGAGGCGTATATTGTCGTGCTCCAGCGCGATCATCTCGTCCGTGGTAAAGCTCCGTCCAATGCCGTGAGCTTCCTTCTGAATTAGGTCGCCGTTCTCCACCGCTTGATCGAATTGCTGCTGAATTCTCGAAAACGGAGCCTCGCCCATCGCACGTTTCAGTGCATCCCGCATCAGCTCACGTTCGTCCGAGACGGCTTCGCGCTCGAAGTTCCTTTCAACCGAGTACCGGACGGCTTCGCGGGCTGTTGCGTTCGTTTGCTCCTCGCTCCTGGCTGCGATCTCATAAGCGCGGGACTGAGCCTCACGCACGATTCGCTCTGGCTGGTTACCGTACTCTTTCGCCATCTCGTCATGGCGGCGCTGCATTTCTTCGTGCGTGATGTTCAATTTGGCTTCGCGGGTGCGGTGGGCGGCAATCTGTGCCGATTCAGCTCCGCTCAGTCCTCCTTCCGTCAAGTGGTCTTTGATTTGTTGGCGACGCGGGCTGCTGGCCTCAAGATATTCTTGCGAGTAGCCCCGAATTTCAGGCGCGCCATGGACGCTCTGCTCAATTTCGTAACCAAGGGTCACAAGGCGAAGTGCCAACTCCGAACGGTATATTGCGGTGGCGTACTGCTGTGAGCGGTACAGTTCTCTCGATTGCAGGGCACGCATTTCGCCGGTTTCCCGCTCGGTCATGTTGAAGAACACAACATGCGTGTGGAGTTGCGGCGCGGCGTAGCCCTCGACCGGGCGGCTCGAATCGTGCTCAAATTTCGCGGCAATCCATTTGCCCGTTGTCTCTGCTGGATGATTGCCGCCAATGCGGGCCTGCGCATATTTTTCGAGTTCATCAAGAGCAACATTGACGCTCTCCCGGTGCGCTGCCCGCACTCGCTCATCGCCACCCACCAGTGCGGTTAAACTGACGCTCTTGGGCGCGGAGAATGTCGCATCCCACCCAGCGCGGTGCTCCATTGTCTTTACTTCTTCACCGCGGTCGGTGACGTACTCCATCGCCGCCCGGTGCTGCACCAGCTGCGCACCCGTGAGTGGATGCTGGCCATCTGCGAGTCGCGCAAAGTGCTCTTCGTTGACCTCACCTTTAAGGTCCCACTGTTCGGCCAATTTGCCGTGCCACTCGCCGCGCACACTGTCGCCTTCTGAGTAATAGTTGTCCCGCGCATTGGCAAACTCTTCCTTGTGGTACGCCTGCGCCTGGCCAGATGACAGCGGCTTGGAAATGGTCAGCATCGTTTTACTCCAAGAAGGGCAGGTCATCGTTCGCCGCCCGCGTCGGTCGTGGTTTCGCTTGCTGCTGACGCTGTGGCGGGATCGGCGGTGGCAAGCTGCGCGTCAGAACGCAGACATCGCCATTCCGAGACGCGGTTGCGGTCTGCGCGCTCGCTTCCTTTGGCTGCTGTGCCGGGAGTTTTCGCTCAATCAGCGCCTCGTGGCGCTTTGGTAGCTCGATGTAAGGGAAGCTCAGCGGAACTACTAGGTTGCCACTTTTCAAATAGGCGCGCAGATCGGGAAGGCCCTGGATTTCTGATGCCATCACCAACGGCTCGGTCGTCCGCTCAAGCTGGTAGTTGCGGGAATCCCGCCTGTTCCTGGGGAAGTGCCCTTCCATGCGGCTTTCACGCAATCGCTCGATTTCCACTTCGCCGATGGTCTGGCTGATCCACTTTGAGGAGTTGGCCTCATCCGTGCGCAAAAAGACTTTCGTCGCAGGTTGGGAGAGCATCGCTTCCGCCTTGCGACCGTAAAGATCTTCAAGCTGGCTGCGGCCTTGGAAGCCGAGCACGACCGGGTTTCTGGCCTTCCTGCTCTCGGTAATCGCGGTGTGTAACTGCGGCAACGCATGTAGGCTCTGCAGCTCGTCCAGAATGAACCAGACGGGGCGCGCACCGGGCTTGCCCTGATTCATGGTCCGCAGTACCAGCATGTCGAGCCACATGCTGATAAGAGGCCGCTGTCTCTCGCGGAACTCCGGCGGGCTGGTGATGAACAACCATCCGTCCCGCCGCCGCGCCCATTCCACTGCGGTCCAGTTCGCCTTAGCTTCTTCTTTTCGGGGCAACAGCTTCAGTGCATTGCTCACGCTGTTGAGAGTCGCGATCATACCGCCACGCTGCGGTCCCGCATCGGGATAGATTGCTGCCGCGTGCTCGGTGCCCTTGAGTCTCTTTGCTAGCTCGCGCTCATCTCGCAGAATGGCGAGTAGCTCCTGCGGTGTCCGCTTCGGTTGCTCGATCAGCAGGTGGGCAAAGATCTGGCGCGGCACCATCACGAAAAACGGATTGGTGCGGGGATCGTCTTTGAAGAGCGCCGCCGCCAACCCTTCGGCTTCTGCTTCATGCTGCACTTCATCGCACGGTGACCAATAGGGCATACGTGCATCTACCGCGTTCAAGATCACATCGCCACGGCTCGGCTCGTAAAACTGCGGTGTGTATTCGAGCGCCGGATCGTACACAATCGCGGTTTCTCCCCGCCCTTCCACCTGCATGAGGATCTGGCGGATAAGCGACGATTTGCCTGCGCCGGTATCGCCGATCATCATGAAATGCGAACTCTCCCGCTCGCGCGGAATCCGTACCAGGTTCCCGTCACGCTGCAGCAGGAATTCAACCACTGTGCGCGGCTCTTTTGTGATGAAGCCTATGCCATCGGATTGCTGGCTACGGTTGAACCGCGCCGCCGTGGCGAACTCTGGGCCTTTGGTCCGGCGCCCATACTTGAGCACGCGCCGCCGCTGCCAGTCTTTGGGAACAGCAAAGATAGACAGCCAGCCGAAAACTGCTAGACCGGTAACGAGCGGCCAATGCAGGAAGTCGCCCCAAGTTTGGTCTTGGTAAATCCAGTGTCGAGCGTAGTCGCTGAGTTCTTTATTCTTGTATTTTTGCGCTGGTGCCAGCACCAGATGCAGGTCCTGCCGCGCCGCTTCCTTCGATAGAATCAGCGGAATAGTCGCCCCACGCGGCAGGGGACGTTCCCACGGCGCGACATCCGTCTCAACCGCTAATCGGTGACGCCCCTGTCGGTCTTCCATTTCGAGGAGACGGTAATTAATCGGGGGAAAACCGAGGCTTGTCGCCAGCTGCGTCTTGAGATAGTTCGGGAGCCAATAGCGCTGTAGCGGCGTCCATTGCACCCTGGCCTGATAGATCGCCATTCCAAAGATTGCTAGCACTCCGAGAGCAAAGGCGCTGATCGTCCACACTGGCTTGTGGCTCGGCCAGTAATACGTCTCGTCGCGTCCCCATTTCCTGTTCACGGCTTTACTTCTTTCCCGCCCCAAGTCAGTCGATCTCGAATTCCAACGCATCCCACCGGCTTTGAATCCGGTTCAAATGGCGGCGCTGTTGGCTGAGTTTTCCGGGCTGGGCCGGTTGCTATTTTGTCCACTCAGCCGCTCCTGCGCTTTACCCTGCTTCTCGCGGTCCACTCGCTCGATGAGCTTCCTCAGTTCTTCGGTGGTCAGTTCCCGTCGCTGTCCAAGAATCTGCACGCTGTTCAGGTACAGCATGCGCAAAGCTAGTATTTCGGCCAGGATGATCTCTTGGCTGGAATTCACCTGCGCCAGCAAAACCGTGCGTGCCCACTCCCCCATGCTCTGACCTGCGGCTGTCGCCAGTTCCAGCAGGCGGACATACTCCTCCTCAGTCACTTTGGTAGTGAGCGATTTCGTGCGGAATGACTGTCCGGTTGTCACAGGTCACCGTATTCCGTCGTTAGTTCGTCCCATGTGGCCTGGAGTTCTGGCATCTCCCAAGCCCGGCGGAAGAGTTTTCGTACTGCGTTCCACTCCTCTTGGGAAAAGCCAAAGGTGATGCCGTTTGCATGAGCGCGAAACGAGAACTGGGTCTCTCCCTCCCGGTCCCACGTGTATCCAAAGAAGTATTCTCCGTTCCAGTGTCGGGACTTCGCCGTCAATCCGTTCAACATCGCGCGAAACTCTTGAATCATCGGATAGGAACTCATGGGGTACACGGGACCGTGTGGGCCGGGAAAGCTAAACGACAGGAGTACATCGTTGCCGTCGCTGCGCACGAAGGACAGCACAAAGTTAGATTCGAAAACGTTCGGGATTGCAGGCTGGACGACAGAATCACTGGAGTTGACCTTGCCACGGATCGGCTTTTTGTAGAGAAAGTAATGACCGCGCGCGGCCATCCGCCAAAGCCCCTCCCAGTAGGGACGAAGGGCCCGGTTCACGCCATCGGCATCGTTAACTTCATCGCCATCGAGAAACACATAAAGATTGCGCCCAGCAAGGATGGGTCTCCACTTCATGGCCGGGTCAGCAAGCTGTCGTACTGTTTCGGCAACGGTCTGCCGCACCGCCTCGGGGCTGGCGGGCTGCATTCCGTCTCCTGATCGGAATTCGCTTGGAAGCTTAGTGAGGTAATACTCGTCCTTGCCTGGGTTGGGTTTTTTCCTCAGCCTATAAACCGCTTGAAACGCTTCCAGAAAGGCAATACAGGACTCACGGGAAACCGGAGTATTGCAGATGGCATCCGCGCCTTGCTGGACGTAGTACGCGAGCACCGTCCACTCAGCCAGTGAGAGCGGCTGCTCGGCTTCGCATTTCTTACGAATTCGCAAGAGGCATTCGGTTGGCTCCCGTATCAGCTCGGTTACTTCGAGCCGGTCAGCGGGCGACGATTCCAACAGTTGCTTGGCAATCTCGGATGTCGATACGTCCTCGCCTTTCCGCAATGAGGTGACTTTTCGGATATGATCTAGGCGCTTGCGCAGGCCCTCACTGATTCGAAGGGAGAGAGTCTGAGTTTGGGGCTGATCTGGCATCATTCCTCCATGCCATACAATAGCCTATTTGTATGACATACATCGAATAGTCGTACTTTTGCGAGTGCGTGTCAAGGGGTTTCGAGCTGGAGAGGCGTTGGCGCGCGAGTTTTTCGGTAGGAGTTTCAGGTTGCCCCACAGCAACCTGGAACCGGCATCTGCCGTGTTTTCAGGTGGTAACCGTACAGCAACCCAAGTTGCTGCACAGCACCCTCGCAGGGGTGGCGTGTCAACTTTCCTCCCGCTGCCGAAGGCAGCACAACGAATATAAAACCCACCAAATCCATCAACGGCCTTGGAATCTGGAGCGGCGGTCAGTCACAATGCACTGCGGAGACCTTCATGCTGGTTCGAAACGTCGAGGACATTGATCGCTATCTCGTACAAGTCCGAAAAGCAGCTACGGACGCTCAAGCCTGGATCGCGGCCCAAAAGGGTGACCCCCTCGATTTACTGCGACGGATGAAATTCGAGACGATTGGCTTTCACCCAATTGAAGGTCACGCGTTAAATCTGGTTGAGCAGATTAACCAGACATGGAGCTATGTCGTAGCACTCGCAGCCGCGCGCCAGTTACTGGAGTTGCACCCCGATGTGGGAGGCTATCAGCTGGCACCTGGTGCCCACGCTTCAATTCCGCTCGACGTCATGAGCGAAATTGAGGGCGTGGTCGGGGCTGAAACGTTCGCAGCCGTCGACCCCCGCAACAATTGCAAGCTCGACGCGGACTTGGTGAAGATGGCCGCGAGGCCCGAGCAATTTCGCTACGTTTTCTTTATGTCACCCCGGTTCCCGGGTTCCAGGCGCCTCATGCAGTTCGAGCGCGATGGCGTTCAAGTTTGGTCAGTTGATCTCTGAGCTCGGCTCGTCCGAATGGGAGCCATCATTCCGGGAGTAAACTCATTCGGTGACTGATTTCGATGAAGTACGCGACTGTTTCGAAGCAATGTCTGGAAACCAGGCAGGGCAAGGCTAGAATCCGTCTTTCTCACAAGGACATTTGAAGGGAGCAATGTCAGCACGTGCGTACAAATACGACGCCGCACTGTCCTTTGCTGGTGAAGACCGCAAGTTGGCGGAGTCCCTTTTTCACTCGCTGAAACAACGAGGTTTGTCTGTCTTCTACGATGCCGATCGTGAGGCACATCTTTGGGGAAAAACCTCTAAGACATTTGAGAGGATCTACGGCCCGGAGAGTCGTTACGTAATTCCGCTGGTCTCAAAACACTATATTCGCAAGGCCTGGACCCGATTTGAGTTTGATACCGCACTTTTGGAGCAAGAAAAGCGACGCGCCGAATTCATTTTGCCGGTTCGTCTTGACGACTCACGTCTCCTTGGCCTCCCGAACGATGTAATCAGACAGGACGCTCGGAAGAAGAGCGCTGACGAACTCGCGGAGCTTTTCATGGCCAAGTGTCGCCGCGTGCGGCGTCACGATCTCCCGAGCAAAGAGGGAGGAGTACGCAATGTTACCCTCTCCCTGCTGAAGCCCGACGCGCGTCAGGCCCTCGGAGTGATCGCGGCTGCGGTTGTTCCGCTGCCGCGAGCTCAGTTCGAAGAGCTCTTTCCGCAATATGACTGGCGTCGTCTTGTATCGAGATTCCGTCGCGCCGGATTTGTGCAGGCTGACCCCATCCTTCTTGGGCTAAACAGACCGACATTGAGGGCGCTTCGGGACGATGTCGAACACCGAAAATCGTTGAATCTAGAGTGGATTAATCGCCTTAGCCCGCTTGCGGCCCACGTCGATGCGGCGGCATTTTTGTCTGTCCATTTTCTTGTCGCCGGTCGCTTCGAGGAGGCCGCTCGCACTGCGGTAAATATCGCCCAGTACACAAACTTGGGATGGTGGAACCAAATATACGTAACGATTCTTAGCGCCCTTGCTCGCCCTCGTTCTTTTGCGAAACTGGGCCGGCAAATGCAGGTTGAGCTCCTGAACAGTTTAGGTACTTGCCTATCTCAAGCTGGGCAGTATCGCGAGGCGATGAGACGGTTCGGGCAGCTGCGTCTATTGAGCAAGCGGCACAGGAACACCTGGGGAATTGGTCAAGCATTCATCAATGCCGGTGTAACTGCTAGCAAGAGCGGTGATGTTGTAGCCGCAGAACGGCTCTTTTCGAGCGCCGCAGAACATGGAAAAGAGTCGCGAGACCAGATGCTGCGAGGCAGGGCTCTGAGTAACTTGTCGCAGTTGTACCTAAACAAAGACATTGATTACGCCGAGCGTTTGCTTGCTGAGAGCCTGAGGGCAAAAGCGGCTGCAAAAGATTCCACTGGACTCGTTGCTGGGTTAATCACGCGGGGCAATTTATCGGCTACACGGGGCAACTTTCAGCTCGCAGCTCGTTTGTATGAACAGTCAACCCGCGCGGCCTTGAAACTCGGGCTTCGTTATGAGCAGGCATTAAGTACCTACAACCATGGTCGCGCGCTTCAAGATGCCGGGAAGTTGCGTTCTGCCATGGCTTTCTATGTAAAAGCTCTCAAGCTTGCAACTCCCGATGACTACACTGATGTCTCGCTTCTGGCTCTTACTGCGTTGGGAGCTGGCGCATTCGCGCTAGGCCGATACAGAACGGCTCACGAATTCGGTCGCAAGCTCCTAGTGATTGCGAAGCGGACAGAGAATCAGAAATACCAAGCTAGCGCGCTCCACATGCTTGCGATGGCATCTCTTGCAGGCAAGCGATTGCGAAAAAGCAATCAGGAATTTCGAGCTGCAATAAGAGCCGCTCGGAAGCGCGACGCTGTCGCATGGGTGGCTAGATGCCTAATTGATTCGACACGCAGAGCAAGGAAAGACGGTGTGGGGAATCCGGATCTAGTCCGCCTGCGGCAAATCGCCAGAATGGAGGCTAGTCGCCGGCAATATCGTATTGCCGCTGAGTTATGGCAACGCATTGCCAGAATGACTGAGTCCGGCAAGGCTGACCAAGGCGCTTCCGATGCGTTCATCGCCGCCGAGAAATGCCTGCTGCGCTCCCGCAAGTTCGTGTCCGAAAGACTAGATCTCTATCGAAATTGGTTTGCATGGGCCTGGGGGCTGCGGCGCTGTGCTGAAGGGCTTTTGGTGTTGAGTAGGCTCGAAACCCTGGCGCGGAAGAGTAATGCCACAGGCGACGCGATTGCGGCAATGGATCAGCGAGGGGTTTGTCTGCAAGAGCTTGGCGAGTACGCGAAAGCTGAGGCACTTCATCGGGCTGCTGCCGCTGCTGCAAAGCATATTAAGGATAACGGGGAGCAAGAGGAACGTTCGCTGAACAATCTCGGTGAGGCGCTGCGGTGTCTTGGCCGTTACCACGACGCAGTCCACGCACTGAAAGACTCAGAAAAGATTGCACAAAGAGCACGCCGCTATGATTGCGCGATCTCTACCGCGCACAATCGAGCGCTTGCACTTGGACTGCTTGGCAGGCCCAAGGAATCTGAGCGAGTTTTGAGACGATGCCGAGACCAGGCCGAGCATCTTGGGCTGTGGTATGAATATGTACGCGCCTGGGAAGCTCTCGCCAACCTGACATGGGCAGCGGGGAAACCCACAGCAGCATTGCGCCTTTACGTCCGCGCCCAGCGCGAATCGCGCACGCGACAAATCGGTGAACTCGCGCCTCGGATCGCGCTAAACTTCGCACGGTTATTGCGGACTCAGAATAGATTGAAAGCAGCAATTCGCGCACTTGAGCCGTTCCGGTCACGATTTCAGACGTTTATTGACGCGTACCAGTACTTTGGAACATTGGCAGACTTGTATGACGAGACGAGTCGAATGAAGGAAGCTGCCACAACTTGGAATACGGCCAGAGTCAGTGCAGACAACATAGGTAACCAAGAATACGCTTCGTATTGCGCTGCAAAAGAGTCGCGCTCTCTCGCGAAGCTTGGGAAAGCGCGGCTTTCGCAGCGCGCTCTGGTGAGCGCACTGAAGACTGAAGGAGATCCTGCACGTCGCGTAAACCTCTTGATTCAGCGCGTCGAACTGCTGATTACCAAAAGGTCAAAAGATGCTCAAGCAGCGTTTGACGAGGCGTTGCGCGTTTGTACTCAAAACAACTTACACAAACAAAGGTTGGAATTGTGTCTCCTCGTGGGTGACCACAATCTTTCACGAAAGTACGACGCTAAACTCAGCGCCTTTAAGGCCTACACAATAGCACTGATGAGTGCGCTTGCAGGTGACATGACTGAATTTGGAAAGGTTGCCTCGCACATTGTGTTCAAGATTGCATCTGCCAATTCGACTGTGAGGGAAGACGAAGTTGAGCACCTACTTCACGATTTAAAGAAGCATCTAACTGCTGAATCGCCGGACGCGAAACGTATCATAAAGTTCTTGGTCTGGCCATTCGAGTTAGCAGTGCAACTATTTCCGTTCCGCAAGCACCCGCATCGTTTTTTGGCGGCTGCTCGGGAGCTAGCTAGCGTCAAGAACATTGCTCACTACCTTGCACCCGTTAAAGCAACTGGATCTCTCACGACACAAAGAAGCGGGTAGGCTGCGCCGCGTCTCAGGAACGTACTCAGAAAGCTAGAGCGGTTCTACGCTGGACGACCGTGTATTCTGGTTGCTAAGAAAGACAGAGCACTCCTCGGGGGCAATGCCCCCGAGGATCACGGCTGCGGTCTGCTGGACGGCTTCCAAGCTCTCGCGCAGAAGATTGGCGTCTCCGTGCCAAAGCTGGATATAGTCAGCGGAAGTGGTTCCGGTCTGGAGCCCGACAGATTGGCATACGACAAAAGCAACGGCCTCAGCTTCGGTTTCACGAACCTGCTTCGTGGTCAGAGTACGACGGTCGCCGCGATGCAGCATCTCATGCGCAATCTCATGCGCGAGCGTGGAGAATTCCTCGGCGGGCTGGATCCCGGAAAGCAGCGTTATCTTCCCGCCGTGAGACAGGCCCTTGGCCGGCGCGATCCGGTGGGAGTAGGTCAGGGTAATGCCCTGAGATTCCACGAACTTTACCAGCCGTTCACGGTATCCGCTCACGTCGCCGTTCACTTCCGTTAGCATCGGCAGTTCCTTGCCTTCGGTCTGACTGATGTCAAAAACGTAGACGGCCCGGAATCCGTACAGTGTCCGCTGACCCTCGGTTGTTGCGTCTTCGCTCGACTCGTCGGTTGCTACATCCTTCGTGCTTCGTCGTCCGACCATCGGGGCGAGAATGAAAATGCCTTTTTCTCCCCGTTTAACGAAGCGGCCAAGCGAGTTCCATGTCCGAAGTCCGGCAACATTGGTAGCATCGGGCTTCTGACGTGCGATGAGCATGATGTTGCCGAAGCTGTAGGTGTGAAACTTCGCCATTGCTCCGAGGTATGCGGTGAGGACTTCACTGTGACCGGACTCCAATGCTGCAACGAGAAAATCCACAGCCTCTTTGGTTCGTGTGTTGACTTCTTCTAATTTCATGTTTTTTCCCTTCTGCCGGTGTCGGCTTGTTTTTTCTTTCACTTGGAGCGGCAGCGAGGAAAAACAAGGCGACACTGGCAAAGGGACAGAACGGAGGCCGAAGGAGGGTGGCAGGGCGTGAGTGAAAGCGTGGTGAGTGCCAAACGGGGTTGGGTTCGGTTTGGCGCGAAACCGGCGCAGTCCGAAACGCCCGTCCGAGCCGCAGCCAAGCGGCGTCCACCCGGAAGAGGACGCAGTGGAAAAAGATGGCGTAGCTTTCCGTTGGAGATTGACGGATGTCAGGGAGTCAGCAGACAGCGAGCACTCACGAGAATTAGCAGCGTAGTGCGGGTGGAATGGCCGACTGACCGACATTCAACCAGGGCAGTCACCTGCGCCCTTTGAACACGGTCTTCCAGATTTAGCACGCTTCCTGCAGACAAACCGAACCACAAGTCGGGTCAGGTCGTCGTGGACAGCAGCAACGGTCGGGAGACGTGTGCAGTATGTAAGGATTCAGCGCGAGCATTCACGGTAAATACAAACCGACGTTTCGTCTTGCAACAGGCTTGTCTTTATTCGTATCATATGGCAGCGACAGTGGCGAGTCGGTTTCGACGCCCGTATGATTGGTTTGGTGTCCGTCGTGGGTACTCCGCTTATTTGAAGCCTGTTCGGATTGGGTGACGGCCACTGGCGGAAGGCTTGACTAAGGCTGTAGAGCTAAATTGGAGAGAGAGATCCTGCGTGAACACGCCCATTCTCTTCGGATGGCATGACGCAAACGAACCGGATAGCCTGCGGGGTGTCAAGCCCAACACAGTAGGGGTCGAAGTGCCGACGGAAGAAGTCGGAGTCCGCGGTCTAATGGTGCGCGATCCCTACGCCACACAGATTCTGAAGGGCGAGAAAGTCTGGGAGATTCGGGGTCGGCCTACCCAGATTCGTGGTCCGGTGGTAATCGTCAAGTCGGGGTCTGGGCGCGCCTTCGGAATAGCCAATCTGGTGCACGTGCTTGGCCCACTTGAGGTTGGTGATCTGGAGCATGCCCCCGAATTGCCAGAAGCCGAACGCGAAGAGATAGCGCGCCACGGACTGCCTTATCCTAAGACCTACGCATATGTCTTCAGGAATCCAAAGTGGTTCGAATGCCCCATTCCGTATAGACATTCGAACGGAGCGGTAACATGGGTGAGACTTCCCGACCTCGATCTAGGGGCCGTTCGCTATGCTGCGTCTCCATTCGAAGGCTCTGAGTTCCGCTTGGTTTGAATTCCTTATTGGCCTCATCCGAGATTAAAGACCATTCGGGCATTTTGGGTCGGCTCGCACTTTTCCATCAGCATCGAGTGGTACAGATCGATCGAGCACGTCCAGCGAATGCCTGGCCTCTACTGGATCGGGATGATGCTGTTGGCGTCTGGACATGTCGATGCTTTCCAATACCAGAGCATGTCTGGGAAAGTGCTCGGTAGTCGGCCAATGCGCAGCACCGCGATGGTCGTTGGCGCCGTCTTGAGGCAGCCAGGAGGTTCCCACTCGATCGAGCAGATCAGGCTGTCTTGCTTACTTGACGATAGTGACCGACTGCCTGCGTCCGCATAGCCGATCCAGTGTCCGTCTGGTCGGTTGACTCATTTTCCGAGTTTGAACTGCTGGTTGAGAAACCAACCGCCGATACCGAGGAGCAGCAGCGCGAGGACACTGAGGATAGCCGAGCAACGGCCGTCGGGTTTCGCTCCAGCGATGTAACCGCCAACAGCAGTGCCGGCAGCCGTGAAGAGGATACCGAGCATTATCCGCCACCGCTGCTTGCGGATTGAAAAGGTGAGCGAGCACATCGATCCAGGAGGATACTTCGACGTGTGGTCGGGAACTTGGGTTTCGAGATGAATGCCAGTGAATCGAGTGTCGAGAGCGCTATCGGTCGAAATTGAGAAACGCTTCGAATCCACCTGGTTGGGAACAATGGGGAGTGGGTCCGCGGCTAGTTTGAGCAGACCCTGATCATCATCGCTAGAGGTCATCGCGACTGTCGCCCCGGCGGGCACATTGTGTCCATGTGCTTGAGGCGAATAGGTCTGGATCATTAAGGAATAGCGTTTGGACTCATTGAGTGGGTAATCACGATGCCAACGATCGCTGTGGACGCGTGCGTTTGTGGGACGGTCAGCCAATGATACCTCGTGTGCTGGCGCTCCACTCTTCTCTTCCGACAGACTCCGCACTCGCCAGAAGACGTCGTCCTTGAACTGGGTGGGAAGAAGCACAAACTTATCAATGACACTCGGCCACACAGTCTGGTCGTCGCTGATCAACTGCTTGTCCTTAGCAGCCATCGAACCCGGCAACAACGAGATCCACGTATATTGCGTGCCACGATCGCCAAATGGTAGCGAATTGGAGATTTCGAGCACCTCGATGAGTTTCCCAAGCTCCGGTAGGTCTGGGTTGACGAACCCTCGGAGCTGAAAGTGTAAGTAGAGCACATCTTCGAGTGGGTCTGGACCTTTGTCGACCGCGACAGCAACAAGATAGGCTGATCGCGTCGGAACAAATACACTGTCGTCCCGTGTGAGCATGGTCTCGGGGTCTTGACTGCCATGCGCGAAGCCCCTCTTCTCCCCATACATGAGCAACGCGGAAACAGGCAATCGCACAGGGTCGAGCGCCAGATCATCGACGGCGCGCGCTGCGTCGGCCTTGAAAAGTCTGCGCTTATATTCGTAACGAATCACGGCGCCTTCGGGTAATGCCAGCACCTGATGGACATCGCCGTAATAGCTCGCGTGCGTGCAGGTGTCGAAGACAATGAAAAAAGCCATGTCCATGTTGCCTTTCTTGGTTTTATCGATCGAGGCCGCTTCTCACAATTAAGCGGTCAAAGCACAAAATGGCCTGACTATCCTCTAACAACACTTTAAGCAATCGTTTTCAGCGACGTGGAGCCGCGTCGTTTCCCTTATGGTCGCGCTTGTGACAAGACTTGTCCACGATAAAGAAACGCGATGCCGCGTATTACTTCTAGTCTCAAAACGTTATTCGAACTGGTCCGATTCGGCTGGCGCTGGAGAATTGACAAGAAATGTGTAGCGTTGGAAGATGGTCGCCTCCGATATCGGCAGATTTTCAATTTGTCGGGTGGCCCGGGTTGTGCGGATCGAAAGATCAGTTGGCGGGCTGCTCAAGGGTTGCTACGAATGGCACTTCGTTGCGGTAGAATCGAATCAAGGGCCAATTCAGGGGAGGTGGAAGCCGTGCTCACCAAATCCGTCCGCCCGTTCTATCGACATTTGTTAGGAGCTCTTGTTCTTTTCGTAGCGTCTCAGGTCCAAGGCCAAACGCCTTCGCAACAAGCACCTGGAGACGCTTCTACACAAAGAGAACAGGTCGCGCCAGGGGTGACTGGGACCCGTCCCCCAACGGATCAGAAATATGCAACTGAACCTGCGGGCACAAAAGGGTATACAACCTACCTAGAGAATCTGCAAACGAATGCTCCGGCCACTCTCCTTCAAGACCAGGTCTTAACTGACCCTTCGTCGCCGTATGAACTCGTAATACCCCCAACAGATCAGAATTACAAGTCTCTCTCTTTTTTCAAAGATCTAACGGCCGAAATTATGCATTCGGGGGAAATTTCAGGACCAGTTGAAGGTGTTGCGCCAAAGTCCGGCAGACAGGCCTTCACCAACTATCTAGAAGTGAGGCTGCGCGGCAGCGCATCAACGACAATAACAACAGTCACTGGGACGCCGCCCGGAATTAGCCCTTGTGAGCTTGCCGTTGCTTATGGGCTCAGTCCAGGACCGCCGAACGACTGTAAGCCGAGATCCAATCAAGCCGAACACGGACTCATCGCTATAGTTGGAGTTTTCTATAATAAAACGATCGCTAATGACTTGAGTGCCTTTTCGAAGGCATTCGGCCTCCCCGATTGTTCGTCGACAAGCGGATGTTTGCAGATCGTGGAGGTACCCGGCGATACTTCTTCAATTAGCGAAGTTGATCGTTGTCATTGGGCGCAAGAAACGGCCTTGGATGTTCAATGGGCTCATGCTATGGCGCCAAACGCTAAATTGCTGGTCATAGAAGCAACTAAGGACGATTGGAACGGAATGCTCTCAGCAGCGGCATCAGCTGGACAGCGTGTAAGCGCCGCCGGTGGGGGCCAGGTTTCCATCAGTTGGACTACCAATGGAGAGTACCAGGCAGAAACGTCCGATGACAGAAACTTCTCGGTGGAGCGAGTCGTTTTTATCGTGGCAAGTGGCGACTATGGTGGGCGAGTAAACTATCCAGCATCTTCTCCTGGAGTAGTTGCCGTCGGCGGAACGACGTTGAAGCTCGATTCGACGGGAGGTTTCGTTGGCGAGGAGGCTTGGCCACAGAGCGACGGCGGACGAAGTGCATTCGAACCTATACCTTCCTATCAGGTGGGTGTTGCAAATGCTGATACTTTGCACAGAAGCGTCCCTGATGTGGCCGCCACGGCCGGCTTACTACCTGTTTGGCTGACCGACACCTGCAGCGGAGAGGCTCAAGGCTGGCGTTTACTGACGGGCACTAGTTTTTCGGCACCTATTGTGTCCGGGATGATCCACACAGCCGGACGATTTGCAACGAACAGCCCGCAGGAGCTAATAAACATTTATAAGAATAGAAATGACAGGAACAGGTTTCGGGATATAACTAGCGGAGCATCATCTTCTGGCAATAAGGCCCAAGTGGGATACGATTTCGTTACCGGAGTAGGAGTCCCACTTGGTACCGATTTCGACGCGCCTTAAGATCCCTCCGCCTAACCGAGATTCCGGCTAGTCTGTCTTTGAGCTTCCGGTCTTTGAAGTCTGGCTTGCTGTGCTACTCGAACTCTTTCCAGTCAGCTTATTAGCAACGTCACGTACGGAGAACTCTATTCCATACTGCAATTTGCCGATCCATCGGTGGGGCGGTGTCCCACCATCGGACGCAGTGCCAAACGTCTTGTTTTCAACCAAACCGGAATAGAACCTGATGCTGAACGGAACTACTTTGGCAAGTTTTGAGCCAATACCGGGGACCTTCGAAAGATTAAATGTCTCCCCAGCGCCGACAAATGGGAAGTCGAATACCTTGCCGGATAGCGGGACGCCAACAAGGATATGAGGAATACCCAAACTTGGTGGACTTAAAAAGTCCTCGTTCCAAGGTGCCAGTGCCACGAATCCATAGGCCGTCTTTTTTGACTCCGTTGTGGGCGTAACTTGTCCGGAGCTGCTGCTAGCATAGCTCAGCTGGTTTATTGTCTTGAACGGTATTCCTACGCTAACATCCCACCAGTGTAAGCCTTCGTTCTGAACCTTGAGCGTTTCAGTGCATGAGCCACCGTCAGTTTTTGTCGTGCAACCGGGCCCACTTGTAGTTCCGACAGTCGGTCCGCCGGTTGATGAGGATTTGGCACTGGTGCCAGATGGTGTTCCAGAACTTGAACCCTTGTTAGCTGATGCCGAGCCGGAACCGCCTCCAGATGCCGTTCCAGAATTTGAGCTTGTCTTTGGCGCTGGCTGTGCCTGCGTGCCAGGCTTTGCCTCGTCCCACATTCCTAAATAAGAGTATGCGTCTGCGTCTTGCTGAGTTGTCTTCTTTAGCTGCGCAGTCGCGGTAGCCGTAATTTGCACTGGAAGGTTTTTCAAATTGACCAGCTTGGCTGCTCCGTATAGGCCGGTATAATCACGATCATTCGCCGCGAAGAAGAAAGCTTTGAAGCTAGACGCTTCTGCGGGTGAAGTGTGCTGCGCAAATGCCGCGGCAGCGGGTTGGCCGGCTATAACTCCAATCAGCGCTTTCAGGTCCTGGATATTGGCTGGTTCTACCCGGTCGACATGCATTTTGTAGGAGACTTCGACATTTTTCTTGAAATCTGGGTAGTTATCAGGGGGATGCGGTGACTCTTTCCATGTGATGTTGTTGTCTACGACTGTGCAATCTGAAGTGGTGCTGGTGCACCACGTCGGTTCGTGGCCATTGCCGCTAGTCGTCCCGTCGTTCTGCGCAATGTAGTAGCGACCATTAGGTGAGGTCGGCAAGAAGAACTCTCCGGCTATCACCTGCGTTGTGGGGGTCCAGATGGATGCGTAATTGTCAGGTGGTCGCGCGGACTCTTTCCATGTCACGCCATTATCGGAAAGAGTGCACCCTGAGCCAAGGCACCATCCCGGCTCGTGGCCACTGCCACTCGTCGAGCCCGCATTCTGTGCGATGTAGAAATGGCCATTCGGTGAAGTGGGTACTACTACCTCCCCACTGGTCACAGGAGTGGCAGCGGCCCAGGTGGGAGCAAATGTGTCGGGAACTTGGACGGATTCTTTCCAGTTGATCTTGTTGTCGGACACCGTGCAGGCTGAAGCTGTGCACCAGGTTGGCTCATGGCCAGTAGGCCCGGTGGTACCGTCGTTCTGCGCAATGTAGTAGCGACCATTGGCCGTGGTGGGTACGGCTACCTGACCGATCGTTACTTGGGTCGTTGGCGTCCATGTGAATGGAGCATTGCTGCGATTATTGGTCGGCTGAGGAGCTTCTATCCACATGATGCCATTGTCCGCAATTGAACACCCCGAAGCGGTGCACCAGGCTGGCTCGTGATCACTGTCGCCAGTTGTGCCATCATTGTTTGCAATGTAGTAGTGGCCGTTCGGTTGAGTGGGTGATAACCACTGGCCCTTTTTCACTTTTGTGCTGGCCGTCCAGCTGAGGCTTGGGCCGGGAGCAAGATGTACAGCCAAGAAAAACACTTTGTGACTGCCAAATATCCGGAGGTCTCCGCTCACATAGGGGTGGAACGTAAAAGGAAATTGGCGATGGGCAGCCTGGCCGTCAGATTTGTTGAATACATACCAATCACTGCTGGAAATCTGGTACATTCCACCGGAGATCTTCCACCTGACGATATTTACTAAGTAATAAACAACTGTCTTGTCGTTGGGAGGAACATCATTTGCTTTGGATGTGCTCTGAAGGCACATGCCTTGCGGACCCGCCCCACTAGGCTCTGACGCCAGCAGGCGAGTGTAAAGTCGAATGAAATCACTGGCGTCGGCGTAAAGATGCCGGCTGGGGTCGCCTAGTAGAGGGTAGCCAGGATCTTCGAAATCGCTGTCCGGCGGATTGATCGGATCGGAAGTGCTATAGCCGTTCGCCAGAAAGGTCTCAAGTTCCGGTTCAGTTGGTGTTTTACTCAAAAGCTGCTTTACTTGGGTTGGTCCGCTGCCGTGCTCGATCTTGTACGGAAAATAAGCATCGCAATAAGGGATACTGACCTGAATCTGCTGATCGGAAAGATCTCCCTTGGAGGGGGAAGCCTGCTTCTTTGACGAGGACGCCTGTTTCTTGGTGGCGCTATAGGCCGTTTGCGATGACAGCAGCAGTGCGAGAGATAATCCTGCGACGGCCACTATGCGGATAGTCGACACACTTCCTCCTGTGGATGACTGAGACTCAAGGTTCCTCGATTCTCCCAATGCGCTGCTGCAAAGTTCGGTACGCGATCTTAATGCAGAGCAGGCATAGAGAACCCGATGCTCCCCCAGAGAAAATGTTTAGCCTCTGAGCGAGTACCTTGCACTTAGTGCCCACAACTGGTCCTGCGATCCCCAAATCTGTGACAAGATCGCCGGAGTCTCAGCCCCCTCAGGTGGGTTGGTCTTGGAAGATACGATTGCAGGGTCACTATGTCAAGCGGAAAACGAAACTGGTATTCGCCACGTTGCGCAATCCATTGTTGACATCATTCGTTAGTTATCGGCATCTGTGGGGAACTTCCGATAATCTGTCCAGGTCAGCGTGTATTCAGCCTGAAAGTAGGTCGGGTTAAATTCAGCTCCTTAGCGAGATTTTGGGAACTCTGCTCAGAGACCAGTTCCTATAAGTCACGGCGCTGCAGGAAAACGGATTTGGGACGAGGATGTCAGTTCTGAGCGTAGGTGACAACCAGATGCCCTTGACTTGCTGCTTGACCTGGTTGAAGACCCGGACCACCTGACTGATGGGAAAATAGTCCAAGCCATTCGCTATGACCTTGCAAGGTAAACCGGAAAATTACCCGGTCGCCCTCGATTGCGGCTTTGCAGGTGGACCATCTATTGCACGACCGATCGCCAGTCAAGGAATACTCAAAATGGGCAATCTTGTAGCCTGGGGGTGGAGGTTCGGAGGTCACAGTGTATTCAGGACTGGAATCGGCGCCCACGCCACTGGGTTCAGTTGGCGACGAAAACACTTTGGTGATTGGGAATTTAGATTGGGCAGCCTTCGTTGTGGTGCCGACTAGGCTGGCTACGTTCTCTATTAGAGTGGCATCCTCCCCTCGACAACCTGTCTCGTTGGGGCAAACGAAGGCTACGTTGCAGTAATCTCTTTTTTCGTAGTCGGTATCACCACGAACCAAAATCCCCTCGACCGTTAGGGAATCTGTTCTTAGTACGGGAGAGCCCGAATTGCCGCCAAAGGTATCTAGGTTTGAAACGAAGTATCCGTTCTCGTTCACTTCGCGGACAACCCCTTGGTCGGCTAATTTCATTGGGAGTCCGCTGGGAAAGCCGAGCACGTAGAGTTGCTCTCCGACCTTCACGGGATTATCTTTCTCCAACGGCAAAGGAAGATGGTCCTTGATTGGGCGATCAACCCTCAGAATGGCGTAGTCGATACCTTTTGCCTCTAGTTTCTTGCTCACAACTTCGATGACTTTGAAGACGTCGCGCTTAGGAATTTCTGTGGCAGTTTGGAACGTGTCTGAGGTGCGTGTTTTCCTGTAACCAAATACAATTCGTACGCTGGAAGTTATGTCAGCCTCAGCACAGTGGCCGGCTGTGGCTATGAGGTCTGAGCCTACAACGAAACCTGTGCAGTAAGCTATCACCGGTTGGTCGAAATAATTTTGGTCGCTGCACAGCTTCCCCCATTCCCCGAGACTCTTGCCTGACAGGACAAGGCCCGTTTGGGTTTCCTTGTAATGGTCGGGGCGAACTAACGCAGCAACGCTATTAGCAACAGTAAGCTGTTCAGGGTCCTGGACTTCCCAGAAATCTCTGCGACGATCGGTGCCGTTGGAGCCATAGATCGATTTCTGCCTGTTGATTATATTGTCGACGATTGCCGCGCTGCTCACATCCTTGAGTTCTGGATGTGTACTTTCATAGAGAGCCTTGTTGCCACGACTGATCAGGAGTGCTTTCAAATCTTCGATGGAATATTTGTTCAGCATCTCTTGCACCTGGGCTTGCGACGGAGTGGAGGATGGCTTGCCCTCCTGTGCCCCGATGCGCAGAGATCCGGTCAGAAACACTACACAAACAACAATGATGGCTGTCGCGGTTTGTTGTTGCATATTTCTGCCCCCAAGGAAAGAGTCGGAAGCAACTTATCAGGTCTGCAATATATGAAATTAAACTTGCATCGTCAACTGTGTAATGTTTTACTTCTCCTGACTCCACGACCCTACGCTCGTTCGGCATGGTAGCTGAAGGAGCGTCATTGCTAGCGTGTGACCGCGTAAGGGTGAGTGGGGAGTCAAGGGTGAGTGTCACTTTCGATGAGAAAGCGGGACCATAGTACTAGGCGCGGTCTCCTGTGGACCGCTGTCATCGTGATATGGACCTTTTGCTTGGCAGTTGATGCAGGACAAAATGTTGAGACGGGGAAGAACTCGATGAATGGAGAGTTTTGGGTCATATTCGATACTTCTACCCTCCGTGACTACTATCAAGATGTCCATAACCTTCTGGCAATGCCTGAGGGTTTCGTCATCAGGTACGAATACAGAACGAAGTACCTTTCGGACGAAGCGATTAAGCTTGCGGAAAGTGCCGGTGCTAGGCCTGTTTTGTTTTTATACACGCAGAGAGACACTGAATACCCTCGCAATACTGACGGCACGAGCTTCCCACGTGATCCGGCCGGAGCAGAACTGTACTTTGCAACGCGGGTGGGAACAATGATCAATGTGACGCGGGATGGAGACAATTACTATTTTGATTTCCAAGTTGCTGAGTATCCAAATCAAGATCAAGGAGCTATAGAGGCCATCCGGGATGAGCTTTATGTCAAAGGTTCGGTTCCATTGAAAAACGGAAAATGGGTTGCAACGTCTAGTCTAATGGACAAACTAGAAGTCCTGAAACTTGGGGAGACTCAGCAAAATTGGGCTGAAATAGTGCACCGTCTTTCTACCCCACCGGTGCAATTCTCGGGTGACGCTTTCTGGCGAGTGGAAGGCCCTTTTCAGCCTGGAAACTCTACTGCAATCAAACCCAGCCTGAAGTACGATACCCCGTCGGGACGCCCACCGCAGGCGCGCTCGTTCTTTTATATCCCTGAGAATAGTTCGTGGAAATTTGATCTTGTGAGCGAAACGAGTGGAAAGGCGCAGTATAGCGTAGAGGGAAAATCCAGCGATACAGGCACCCTAACCATCATGGGTACGCCCACCTACGGATTACGACAATATACACGGCAGGACATCGAGTATCGGGCCCAGTCAACGGCCCTGTTTGGGCAGGCAGCAGCTGATCTAAGTTTGGAGACAGTTCCCCACAATGGGGAATGGCCGAGTGGGCCTAAACTCACGTTTAGGTACGAGCTTCAGAGAAATTGGCGGCGGATCGCTCTAGGTTTTGCTTCAGGGATCGCCGGACTTCTACTTCTAGCCTTATCTGGATTCATTCTGACTGGAAAGATCTCATTCAAGCCCTAACACTCTGGATCGCAAATGATCAAGACACTAACCTGAGTGACTGGAAAGGCGGATTTGACCGAGTGTCGTTTGAAGAGCTCGACTAACGCGATCACGGACCGCATCCCTGCGTCGGATGTCCAAAGATCGATTAGCTTGCTCGGTGTCGAACTCGTTCTTGAATCGTGCCACAGCCTTGTCCCAGCTCAAGACAGGCCGCGATTCTCGTGGTCGTCCTTCTTTGAGCGCTTCGAGCGCCGGTCTGTCTACCGCACCAAGGAAGATCCCGACCGGGTTGCCCTGGAATATCCTATTGCTTAGGCCAACATGCTCGATGACGTGGCGTAGCAATTTGCTACGAGTCTGCGGTGAGATTTGTTGCAGAAGGTACTCGCGATGTTTGGGATTAATATTGGGGCCCGCAACCGCAAGCGCCAGATTCCACGTTCTGCTCGACAAAAGACATCGGAAGTTGGCATACGGTTCTCGGGCGAGAATGCGCACATTCGGGAGCCACGGATGGCTGGCTCCCAGTCGGCTATAGATTGTATTGTCATCATTCCATTTTGCACCTTTGGGATCGCTCGATGCCGGGTCAAAGAACATGGAGACGTACAGAGCTTGAAATGGAGTTCCCGTGAGACCCATGCTCGTGGTTGTCGTCACACCAACGAGGTCGGGATCTTTGTTGCGTTTCCTATCGTGCCAGCGGGCCTTAAAGTCATCGCGGATTTCGGATACGAAGGGAGCCACGGCGAGTAGAGACGCAGCGCCCAAAACGCTATATGGCGGTAAGGCGCAACAGACTGCTACTTGCATTATGCGGTTCAGACCTGCAAGACGAACCCGCTTGGCCTTTGCTTGTCGACGGAGTGACAGATTGTCGAGCTCTTTGGGAGAGGGCCATTGGAGGACCTCGTCGCGGTGGGGTTGATAAAATCTTGCACTAGAGAGAACCAAAACGCCCATTACCGGCAAGTCTGCATGGCCATGATCCTCTAGGATGTAGGCGTTCTCGCGGCCTACCGATTGATGCGATGCGACCGTTTGATAGGTGCGCAGGTAGTCGACTATTGCCTTGTCCCGCGTCGATGGATGAGCTTTCTGTGTCAGGTCTACGGCACGAAGATGAGGATCGATCGCTCCGAGTGTGAGATCTTTACCTTCTATAAACACCGATGGACCATATTTCTCCTCAAACTCCAAGATAGGCGGCAGGCGACCGCCTATAATGTTTCTGTGCAACCGCCTGTGCGCTTCGCCATAGAACGTCCTGTAATCAACTGGCTCAGACGGCACGGTCTGAGTGATACGTAGCTGTGCTCCTTCGATTGAAATAGCCAAACCGAGCGGTCCAAGATCTTCAAATAGCGACTCGACGAATGACAGTTCCAGGTTGGTAATTGGCCAGCCATTAATTGGGAACATGGCGAATCCTGGCAAAAACAACAAGACTAGAAAGCGACAACTATGCTGGCTTAGCTTTATCCAACTCGATCATCAGTGCCGTTAGTGTAGCAAGCACGTCACTTGGAAGCTCAAAGAACTTCTGTGCACCTCGAAACGGGATCGGAGTTATGGCCTGGGGATTGGCAAGAACAAAACCGTAAGGTCCCTCGAACCAAGGCGAGGTCGCGGTTCTTACGCAGCCAACGATGTCCACAACGCCCACGATCGCTCCCCTCGGCAAACTGTCCACGACGGTGCGAGTGATCCAAGGGCCCGAAAGGCTTCGCGCTTCTATAAAACGAAAGAATGCGTCTATGTCGTTCGGTTCCATCGACCTACCGGCGTGCAGGGCTATCGGGCCGCGCAGGTCGGTTGGCCACGATCTGTTCTCAATTGTTTTGCCGCCGTGGAGTATCGCATGTGCCCACGGCTGACGAACAGACAGAGCATATTTAGGTGTCATCGGTTAGCACCATTACTTCCCAACGGCTAGTTTCATGATGATTGGGAGCCTTCGGACTCCGTACTTGCCCGTCGCAGATCATCACACACTCCCGATGGTATCGCAAGATAGGCCTGGTTATCGATGCGTGCGATACAACGACGTTCATTTACGCGCTGCCTATCGCGGATGTCGTGGAGCGCCTTCTGGTTCGGCAACTTTTTCTGCGAGTTTGAGCGTCGGTAGCCCGATCGCGCGCCAATTCATTCTTGCAGTTGGGCGGCCTCGAAGGCGCGGGTTCAAAGTTCCCGGAGTGCGGAGCACGGTGATCGTGCCAATTTGTTGAAGGCTTGGTATTCTCAACAATTCATGGGGCGGAAATTGTAATCTTCACCAAGTCGGCCTCTTTCATGCAGGCCAATAGGTTCTCACGACCATGCTGACACGCAGCAACAAAGAAAGATTAGAGCAAGAGATCGGAAGTTTGATCAGATTCATTGCCGCAGGGAGGGATTTGTTCTTTAAGCAGACCGGCTTCTCCATGCATTCCCCCGACACTTTCGTAAACCATTTTGTGTGCAAGGAACTTTTCTGTAAATGTCCGGAGTTGATTCAGCTAGAACTCAATATCCAGCTCCTGTACATCAAGTTGGCGAGCTACTACAAACTGACCTCAAGAGGAACTGGTCGGAAAATAAGCAAAGAGAGAAACGCTTTCGCGCACGAACTTACCGATCTTATTTTTCAACGCCGTGTCCGGTACAACTTCTTTTTGCATAAGGCTTCACAGAACTTCAAGAAAATCCAGTTTCTTTTTTATGACGAGCAGGCTGATCACGCAAAAGACCCGGACTGGATGAAGGCAGTTGATTTGGAATTGGATAGGGATATCAAGGAGTTTCTGACAATTTGGTCTAAATCCTAATTCCAAGGTCGCGCAACCCTAGAGCAAAGTGGGAATATCGGAGCCATGAAGGTTACCACTCAGCATTAGAACTGCATCGCGGCACTCAGCAAAATAGTGCGCGAGCAAGGGCGTAGGAACCGTTGCTGTAATACGGTTGATGAGATTCAACGGCGTGGCGATTTGAGAAATCGCAGGGTTTTTATTTACGAAGCGTTGTGTTTGGCCAGAATCTCCAGTACGTCCTTCGGGTGCCGGGAAACATCTGCCGTCCACTGGCCGAATCCGCCCTGCCCATTTACTGCCCTGACCCACTCGGACAAGAATTCCCGTTTCGTTTGCTGTTGCTGATCGTCTTGGCCCTTTACCTCCAAAATCAGCGTTTTGCCGTTCGTCAGTTTCACTAGATAATCTGGCCGGAATTTGTGAATGATCCCTTTGAACGAGTATGTAATTTCAAAACCGATGTGGTCGTTCTTTACCCAAGCGCGCACGTTCGGATTGCGATCAAGTTCAAGAGACTCATTGGCCTCCCATCGGCTGTCATATACGCACATGTTGATATGCGAGCGTTTCGTGTGTTCGCACGCTTTGCCGCTATACCAGGGCAGCATGTCGCCTGTGGAGCGGATCGGCCGTTCGGTATCGAACACTGGCTCCAAGGTCAGAGCGTTTTCAAAACGAATCGCTTCCCACAAATGCTGGACCACTTTGGTCATGTTCAGCGTGATGACTATCCTTCGCCGTTTGTCATCTTCGTTAAACAGCGGCGGATCGACTATAACCCTGCCGCTCTCGATGTACTGCTCCACCAGACGGACGAGCTGAGCGAGTAGATATTCCCGGCTACCTTTCCATTTAGGCGCCATTTGGTCATAAACTTCGCTTGCAGTTTCAAAGACGATTCGCTGCATGCGAAAGCGTTGCGCGAGGCCGGCAAGATCTATCTCCTTGAGCTTAGTGAAGTCCGGCTTGCCGTCGATCATCGGTGCAAGCTCGGCGATGTTCGGAGTTTTGTAGGCGTCCAGCACCAGCCGGTTCACCTTCTCGGGGGTTAGCTTGAGTAGTGGGCGATATTCGTGATCGATCCGAATCACGTTCGGCCAACTCATTTCGTACTGCGCCCGTCGCTCGGGCAGAGGTTCGATTCTGGTCTTGCCTTTCGCGGGTGGCGGAGGCGGGGCATCGGCGCTGCCTTCGTGAGGGAGAAACGTGAACGGTACACCGAAGATGTTGACGTACTCCGGCTCAAATAGCCCGGTCTTTTCGTTCACGTCATACGATGTTCTACGCAATCCCCGGCCCACTACCTGTTCGCACAGAAGTTGGGACGTAAACGCTCGCAGCCCCATGATGTGCGTGACGGTTTTGGCATCCCAGCCCTCGGAGAGCATGCCCACGGAAATTACGTTCTGAATCTGCTCACCGGGTTGGCCTTCGCGCCCGATAGTGTCCACTGTCTTACGCAGCCATTCGGCGCGCTCTTTCTTGGTGAGCTTCTTTTTCGGAGCATCACCATTTTCCTCCGCCGAATCCTCGCTGGCCTCTTCGTCTTTTTCGTCCACTGCTTCGGCTTCGACCAAAACATCGGCGGGTTCTTCTTGGGCTTCGGCCTCGTCCAACACCTTGGAATCAATGTGCAGAATCTTGTCCGGATCGCACAGTTCTTCAATGCGTATCCGCTTGTGCTCGAATGCGTATTGCACGCGCGCAGCCGTGTGGGTCAGATTCGTTACAGTAATCATCACAGGCGGGGCGTTGACGCCATCTTCTCGCCACTTCTTGGCCGTTTCCAACCAGTCTTTCCCCAGAAAGTAATAGCCCATGCCGACAAGATCGGGAAGCGGAATGTGCGGCTCCACTTTCCGGTTCAGATCGGGCTTCACTTCAGGGTCGGTATAAATATGGTAGAACTTTGACTTGTACTTGCTGGTCTGTTCGCCGTCGTCCCGTACTACAACTCGCGGTGTTTTCACCAGCCCTGATTCAATGGCGTCGTTCAACCCGAAGTCGCTGACGATCCACCCAAATAGCGTCTCTTCACCGCTCTTGCGTCCCGTAGGGGCGAACGGCGTGGCGGTGAGGTCGTAGCACATCAGAATTCCGCGGGCACGGTGAATGCGGTCAAGGCCGCCAACCCACTTGGTCGCTTCCTTTAGTTCGTCTTTGGAAAGTCCTGCAATCTTTACTTTCGGTGGAACGCGCCAAGCGTGGTGGGCTTCGTCGTTGATAACGAGAATGTTCTCGGCGGTGTGCATCTCGCCCAGCACTTCGCGGACATAAGCCTCATCGCTCAGAGGTCCGCGTTTGTCCACGCTGCGTCGCTTGCTGAGCTGCTCTTCGCTCTCCCAATCCAGCTTGTGCCAGTTGCGCACCTGCACGCGGCAGGTCTGCCCTTGGCGGAGCTTATCTTCGAGTCCTGGCGGAATAATCTGGAATTCTTGGTAGTAATTTCCCGCGCTACCCGGCACCAGCACTTCGAGCCGGTTTTTCACTGTGAGTCCGGGCGCGATTACCAAAATGTTCTTGGAGAAGCGTTTGTCTTGCGGATAGGTGACTTTGCTCAACACCTGCCATGCGATGAGCATGGACATCAAGATCGTCTTACCCGAGCCAGTGGCCATTTTCGAGCACAGGCGCGTAAACTCACCGCCGTCTCTGGGGACTTTGATTCCAACCCGATCTGATTCGGGAGCCTCCGCGAGCCACATCAGCGTCTCGATCGCTTCGAGCTGACAAAAGAAGAACCGTTTGCCCTCGCGCTGCTCTGTATCTCGCCAGTGCTTCAACAGGCGCCTGGTGATGCCGCTTGCGCCCGGATAATCGGCTGATCGCCACGTGTCCACTCGCGGGCGAATCTTGTTCACCAACGGCAGCTCTACGAACTCGCCGGGATCGTCAAATGACTTGGAGGCGTCCGAAGCGCGGACGTATCCGGCGGGGCGGCGTCCCGGTTCGCGGGTAAATCGGCGAGTCTCGCGGTCGTATCTCCAATGCTCAGTGGGCTCGTCGTAGGGTGAGCTGATGATGAGCTGGTCGATGGTGGCCGTGGGCGCGTGGGTCGCCATTACTTCACCTCGACGACTTTGAGGCTTTCAATTCCTCTGTCGTCGATCACTTTGACTGCCACATAGTTGCCCGGCTCAAAAGGCAGAGAGACGGTGCCGCGATAGGCTTCTATCAGGTTGGGATCTATCTCGCCCTTCAGATTCTTGGCCAGCCGCGCCCAGCCGCCGTCAGCATCAGCCAAGGGAAAAAAGACTTGCCGCGGATACAGGCTCCGGTTGTCGTAATCAGTATCCAGCAGCCACATGGCGATTTTGGATGTGTCGCCGGAATCGATGGTTCCGGTTCGGGTGTTGTAATAGTCGAAGCCCTTGACCTCGATTTCCCACTTACCTTTATGGTCCCCTTTTGCAATCTGTCGGAGATCGACATCGGGACGTCCAACCAACCAAAAGCCTTGGTTCGACGCTCGTTTTTTCTTGAGGTCGGCCGTAAGCAGATCGGCGTTCATCTGTGCGCTCAGGAACGTCATTCCCGTCTTTTCTTTGGTTAGCTCGTCAATTTCTTTCGCGGCTTGAGGATCAAATTCAAAAGCCGCGAAGACGATCATGTCTGGTCTCGGAATCAGCGTTCTCGCTTCCTGCCATGCACTCTCAACCTGTCGGGGATCAAGCAAGCTGTGTTCCGGTCCAAAAGAAATCACGACGCGTTCTGGCTTCACCCCCTTCGTCTCCGCGTCCGCATGAAGCCAGCGGGTGCCGGCGAGCGGCTCCACACGTGAGAAGTCGATATGGTTGCCGCTCTTGCCCCGCAGACCGGTCTTGAGAAGTTCGTCGCGCCATTCCGTATGCCGCAACGTGGCTCCAGATCGGGTGACAGAGGCGTCTAGCAAGGGTGTCGCTGCGTGGCGAAAATCAGCCAATGATTGCTGAGTTTTACCGGATGGCGATCCCCCCTCGATGCCTCCGACCTCAATATCCTCCAACGATTTGACAGTCGGAGCCGGGACAGCTTCAACCGTGAACGGCCCCGTTACCCGCACCCGGCTCTTGTCGATGTAAGGCTGATCGCAAAGTGTTTCTTGATCCGCGTAACGAGCGGTCGCCAGGTCAATCTGCTCGCGCGTCATTCCTCGCCGAATTTCAGGATTGTTCGCGATGGATTTCAACATGACATGCGGCACGGCCTTGTAGTGGAAACCACTAGCGATGCCTTCTTCCGGATGCGCCAGTTCGTAATAGTCAAAGTGCGTGGCCATAAGGCGCTGTTTGGAAAGAGTGACGGCGACCCGTGATGTGTCGCAAGTGATCCAGCGGCGACCCCACTCTTCGGCGACATATGCTGTCGTTCCAGAGCCGCAAGTCGGATCGAAAACTAAATCGCCTGGATCGGTCGTCATCAACATGCAGCGCTCTATAACCTTTGCAGCGGTTTGAACGACGTATTGCTTGTCCTCTGATCGGCTTGAGAAACGCACGTCGGACCAAAAGTTGGCTATGGGTTTATATGGGAAGTCGTCAAAATAACGAACATACGACAGCATCCTTCCGCGAACCTCGATTCGTCGCGCATCTATCAACTTTGCCATTCCGTCGACTCCAGTTTTCCAGTAACCAGTAATCGGGCGATACGTCGTACCTTCAAACTCAACTGGAAAGTCGCCGGGCGGTCTTTGCGAAACAATGTTGTCCTGTCGATACGGTCGACTGCCTTTTGGAAGTACTGGCCAGTTTTCGACTTCTTCTCCATTCATACTTCTTCTGTCGCCATCTGCGAGTTCGATGCGGTTATATTCAGCCGTTCCGGGATCGTCGGTAGATTTTGGACGCCAAATCTTTCGAAACTTCACTTTCTCCTTGTCCTTGGCATACCAGAGGAGGTAATCGCAGACACTCGGCAGCAGTAAAGCTTCCTGTGCGCTCGTTTTGACAAATGTTATGAGCCCACAGAAGTTATCTGCCCCTAATATCTCATCTAGAACCGATCGCACTCGATGAAGGTTTTCCTCGGAAATTTGAACGAAGCAAGAGCCGGATGCATGAAGCAGATCCCTTGCGAGAAGCAGGCGGTCGCGTAAATAGGTTAGATAAGAATGGATTTTCAGTTCCCAGGTGTCCCGGAATGCCCGAATCATCTCTGGTTCCTGAGTTAGGTCTTCATCTTTACCGTCTTTCACCTCTCGCTTATTTATGAACGGCTGAAAATTCGACCCGTATTTAATACCATACGGAGGGTCGATGTAGAGCATCTGCACCTGGCCCGCCATGCCCTCTTTCTCCAGCAGCGAGTTCATAACCAACAACGAATCTCCAGCGATCAGACGATTCGACCACCCATGGGCGTGGCGGTAGAAGTCGATGGCTTCTTGAAGAGGAGGATTTTCTTCGCGGCGCTCGAAGAGCGATGCCTGAACCGGCAGACCGGCGCCGTTACGCTTTCGCACCGCTTCGATAATGGTGTGAGGATCGATGCGCTCATGTACGTGCAAGGAGACGGTCGGCACCTCAAACGAGCCGTGCTCCTTCTTGCCCGCCCAGACCAACTGCGGATCAAGATGCGGATCGTAATCCAATTCCTGACGCGGTTTCACCGACGGCACGGGGGCAACGTGGTCGTATGTCTTGTGTGTCGGAGCAACCGGATCGGTTTCCGGTGTCACCAACCCAACAGGCGGGTTGTTAATGCGCTTCTTGTCGCTATGCTCATAGCGCTCTATCGGGCGTTTTGTCGGAGTTCCGCCGGTGCCTTTCTTTCGGGGCATCTGAATCCTTGGCCTCTTCTCAGTTGTGATTCGGGGAGAGTGAACAAAGGATTCTATCTTGCAAGAGACGGCAAATACCAGCCGATCACTCAGAAGGCCGGAAATTCCTGCAGGCTAGAGACGAGCGATATCTTGCTGAATGCGGGCGAGAATTGTGCTGAAAGGAATCTGGCCGCGATAGTAAAGCGGAGCGGTCTTTGAGTATTCCACTTCGAACTGCTTTTTGATGTTCTCGTCTTCGATTGTGAAGGCTCCGCTTTTTGCTACGTCTTGGTCCAAAGATTTGAAACGCTTCTTCCTGTGCGCTAGGTATTCCGGAGTCCCGATGAATTTCTGCACTGTTTCGACGTCGAGAAGTTGGTAGATATCGTAGTAGTGTCTGAGGAAATTCGTGGGGGTTTTCCCGGTCACTTTGAACTGGCCGTATTTTCGAACCACAGCTTGAACCTTTTCGACGAAAGTATACTCGGGGTTATAGCACTTGATGTCGAGGGCTCTGTTGTCCGTGTATTGAAGTTTCTTAGCATTGGCGAACTGCACGACCCAAGAGGAGATTGTGACGGAGCGGTTCGGCATCGTCTGATCGAATCCGACTTCCAGGAGAATTCCATCCTTTAGACCAGCGATTGAACCAAAGTGAGTTTCGTAGCTTAGCCTGACGCCGGCGTTCCTCAGCGCTTCGTCGTCGTACGTCGCATCCCTCTCGACGGCGGTAATCCCTGAGATCTTGATCTTGTCCCGTAGCTTTTCATAAAACACTCGTCGCGACTCGATGTGCTGGGGCTTGTCGTGATTTGGATTTGTATCGACCTGGAGTCCATCGAAAGGTTCGATGCGAATGTCGATATCTTCAGAGAAACGATGGATAACCCCAAAACCCTTAGAAAGCGAAGTGCCGCCTTTGAGCTCAAACGTTACACCAAGCTGTCTAAGCCCAAAGATGGCGTGCATGATCCAGTAATCCTTTTCAACGAGAGCCGGATCATTTATTTTCTCGCTGTCGGCAACAGTTTCGACGAGCGCCTTGAAATCGCTTCTCTCATGCAGAAAGGCGTCAGACGGCATGTTGCAGCATCTCCTGAAACTTTTTCTGCGTGGAGTACTTGCCGTACAGAGAAACTGCCCGTGAAAGCTTCCTCGGGTCCATTTCTTTGGCTTTTTCGCGTACGCGGGAAAGAACGGCGTCCCGATCCTCCGCAAGTTCGCCTAGTTCATTAACAAGATCAACCAGCAGAAACTCGGGAGAGAGTTGCCTTGGAACATTTATGCGGCGCTCGAAGGTGACCATCCGATTGCCGAGCGGAAAGGTCCCATGCCGTTTCTGATTGTAGACAACCCGTTTGTTGTAGAGCTGCGTTGTCCCAAGTCCCAACTGGTTATAGTCATTCGGGGAGGTCAGGACAAAACGATCGGTTTTCAAGAACGCTTTTACCAGTTCGTGCTCGTCCGCAGGAGCCTCTCCAAATTCAAATTTACGAGGGCTGTAGTACAAGCCAGTGCGGAGCTTCTGGAGCGTCCCGTCGTCAGTGAGTTCTTTGAGGTGTCGATCGACACTATGGGACCAGGGCAAAAGTTCTTCTCTGCGGTACACGCGTCCAGGGCGTAGATGTCGCTTCAACTGCTCAAGTGTGCTCGGGCGCATTTTCTGATCCTCCACAGTTATGCTATTCTGCGTGGTTCAATTTGTCAATTGTTTTATTAATATTTCATGCATTATTACAAACAAGTACCTATCTATCAGTGGTTTGAGATAATATCAATGCAACAGCACCATAGATGGCCCGCAACTATAGCGCAATTGGCAAGTACCAGACCGCCCGAATGTGCCGATTGGCGTAACGCCAAATGGCGTAAGGCTGGAGATTCAACGGTGCGTCGAATGACGGCAGTATCCAACTTATAGGTTGCGTTGAATATTTGCGACCGAACGCAGAAATGCGAACCACTAACCGCATGAGAATCATTACTTATAGCGACCTGCATCTTGAATTTGGCTCGGGCTGGATGTTGCCCCCGACAGTGAACGGAGATGTCATGATCCTGGGAGGCGATATCATCACGCTCCGCGATTATGAGCCGCTCGACCAGATTCTGCGGAAGTGGGAGAAACCAGTCCTCTATGTGACGGGAAACCACGAATATTACACGCGGCGGGCAATGAACGAGGAGGACAACACATTCAAGGCGTGGCTCGGAGACAGACATCCGCATGTCAAACTGCTGCTTGATGAAGAGGTCAGCATCGGGGGCGTCAATTTCTTCGGCGGCACGATGTGGACGGATTTCAATGGCGGCGATTTGCGCGCCATGGAGACCGCCTGCTCTCAAATGAATGATTACCGCCTCATCTATAACCCCGACGAAACGCTCTTCACGCCAGCAGATTCGATTGTGCTACATAAAAACTTCGCGTCGAAATTGCTGAACTGGTTTGGCAAGAATCTAAGTGGTCCGCGCGTGGTAATCAGCCATAATGCACCGGTCATCAATCCCAACTCCAAATATAAGGGCGGCCCGCTCACGCCGGCATTTAATTCCCTGGACATGGTGGAGATCATTGAGACCCACCAGCCGGCCCTCTGGGTGTATGGCCACACGCATGAATGCGACGATCAGACGATCGGCCGGACCCGGATTGTTTCAAATCAACTCGGATATCCCGGCAACTTTGGGGGTTTTGAATGCAAGGATTTTGATAAAGCGGGTCTGCCAGTTGAGGTAGGCGTTTAGCCCCGAGCGGGAAAATAATTACCTTATGAAGGCAAACAACATGTCGCGTATTCTGCCGAAAATGGACATTCCACAAGTTCTCGTAACCGACTTTAAATCCTAAGCAGACGATTGCGCCAAGAACAGGATGTCTCTCATTGCCCGACAAAGGACAAATCCGATAGCTTCAGTCATCTGCCGAGAGGAACGATCCTTAGTGCCGAACTCCGAAACTTGCGACTATTGCCACAAACGGCTGCCTGCCAACACGGGACGCCTGTGCGACGAATGCGAGGCCTCACTATTTTGCCATGTTTGCGGCACGAGTCTAAAGAACAAGTCGTGGGCCGAGTTCTATCCGGATAAGTTCTACTGTGATCTGTGCGCAAAGAAGGAGCAGGCTAATCTCGACGCAAACATCGCGGAGATCTATACCATTTATCGCTTGAGAAACACATGATCGTGGTGGTATCGCAGGAAGTCGGCATCTGGAGCAAAACGGCGCGGGGCCGAAATGGCGACACCATTAAACCTCCACAGAAAATCTTCTGATGCCTTGTCTGCTCCAACTCCTCTCGCCTTCGGCGAAACTTCAACGCGCAAATCGGTCGTAATCGTAAGCAGCCCACAATCAAACGCTCGGTCATGAATGGCGTTCAAGCACAGTCCGTTCCGCGGATTCGTTCGATTTCTCACGTCAACCGTCCATGGCACAATATGACTCGCATTTAGTAGTTGACCGAGCGAGAGGCCCGTGATGCAGCATCGGACTCCGTATGCAGCCAACACGGCTGAACGGAAAAACCCTTGATTTACGCGTGTGCGGACCAGCGCCTCTCGCGTACGGCCTTCGGGGAACTCCTCTGCCTTCTCGTCAATCTCCGGCCGTATCCCCATGTCGCCCAACAGACGCTCGCTCTCGAATGCCAGACCTTCCCAATCGTCATTAAATTCCATCCAGATTTCGACTTCCGCACGAGCCCCATGTGCGGCGCCTTTCACATTCCGCCTTTTCAACGCCGGATCAAGTCGGGCGAAGTTTGCGAGCTTCCAAGAAACAGCGGAGGGCGTGCGTCCAAGGGATTGCGCTAGCTGAATAATCAATGGATTACGAATGTGAATTCGACCAAACGGGATCTTGCAATAGAGGTTAAACGCAACGATGAGTTCTTCATGAGTCCAGCCGCGTCTTCGCATCACCCTTCCCTTGGCGGTGCAGCATAACACAATAGATGGCGAGGTGACATCGAATGCGGGAGCAGATTTGCCGCGATTTATACTTCACGTGATTTACAGATTGTCGCGAAATCGCTCGCATAGAACGAGGGACGAAGATGGCGGAACAACACACGATTCTTGGCGGAAAAGTTTACGTCTACAAACGGCCGAACAGCAGCCGATGGCAATGCTCAAGCTTCTTCGCGGGCAAGAATCGTCGTACCAGCACGAAGGAAGAGAGCCTCTCCAAAGCCAAGGACGTCGCCGAGGACTGGTATCTACAGCTTCGGGGAAAACTTCTCACTGGAGAGCTCAAAGCTGAAAAGACCTTTCGCGAGGTGTCGGAACAATTTTTGCGCGAATGCGAGATCATGACGCGTGGAGAACGGAGCAAGCAATACGTGAAGGGCCAGTATTTGCGGTCGAGCGTACACTTGGTGCCCTTCTTCGGAAACATCGACATCTCGAAGATCACCACGGGAAAAATCGTGGATTATCGAGTTCACAGACACCAACAAGCAATTACGGAACGCGGCAAGCCGCCGGCACACAGCACCATGCACCACGAAATCGTGACGCTGCGCCAGACCTTGAAGACCGCGCTGTGCCACGGATGGCTCGACCGGCTTCCAGATTTCTCTGAGCCGTACCGGCGATCATCGAAAATCTCCTACCGAGCATGGTTTTCGCCAGAAGAATTCGAGAAACTCTGTGAAGCCACTGGAAGACGCGCACTAGAGCCGAAGAAAAGGGGTTTCAAATGGCAAGCGGAGCAACTGCATGATTATGTCCTCTTCGCGGGCAACACCGGACTGCGGCCGGATGAGGCACGGCGCCTTGAGTTCCGTGATGTCGAGATCGTTGACGACGAGGGTTTGGGCGAGACAATTCTTGAGATTGAAGTGCGCGGAAAACGGGGATTCGGATACTGCAAGAGTTTGCCCGATGCAGTGAGCCCATTTAAGCGACTCAGAAGCAGGCTCCGTCCGAGGCGCGCTGAGAGCGTGCGTGCCCCTACTGAAGTGTCCGACAATTCTGATGTCCGGGGGGAGGAGTGGCGCACGCCCGAACCGAGCGACCTCATTTTTCCCAAATGGCAGAGCGAACTCTTCAAGACCATCACTGAGGAGGAGAATCTTCGGTTCGACAGAGACGGCCGACCACGTACGGCGTACAGCTTACGGCACACGTATATCAGCATGCGGTTGATGGAGGGAGCAAACATCTATCAAATCGCTAAGAACTGTCGCACGAGTGTCGGAATGATCGAGAAATATTACGGGGTGCACGTCAAGAACTCGCTCAACGCCGCTGCCATCAATGTGGTTCGCTCGGGTAAAGACGAGATGGCCGAAGAAGAAGTATGAGCGCAACAATACTTGCGGCCTTTCTTCCGAAATCATGCTTGCTTGCTCGTCCCGAGTACCGGTATCCGACACCCAATATAATAGGTTCTTTGATTAATTTTGCCGTAGTAACCTCGTATATTAGGTGTATGTTGCCCCTACACGTACTAGGCGAGCAGATCGCCATCAAACGCAAATCACTCGGTCTGACGAAGCCCACGCTCGCAAAAAAAGCTAGGGTCGGACTCTCCACGCTCGACGCCCTGGAGAACGGACGGATGGGCGAACTGGGATATTCCAAGATCAACAATATTCTCGCGGCGCTGGGGCTGGAGCTGAAGCTTCAGCAAGCAAGCGCGAGCCGGCCGACGCTTGAAGAACTCATGAAAGAGGCACGGGATGATGATGGTCTGGACCGACGCCGCTGAGGCGGGAATACTCGATTCAGCTCATCGTTCTGTTATCAGGTAGTCGTTCAGAGACCGAAAATCCACAGCTACTCCATTCTTGTCAGGGTCGGACATTTCCCGCTGCAAGGCTTCGAGTTCGTGGTGCAGATCGTCGACACGTCCGCTGCCTGCGATCGCTTCATCCAGAACCGAACGGCCCTGCATTTCCTCGACGTCCTGGCGAAAGTAGCCGATCGTCAACTTCCTGGGGACAGAGACCGTGCCCTCGTCGGGAGTTTCCTCGCCGACCACCATACGGAACAGCGTTGTCTTGCCTGCCCCATTGGGACCGACCAGCCCGACTTTTTCGTCAGGATTCAACTAAACGAAGCACCGACGAAGAGCAACTTGCTTGCCATACTGCTTATTGATGTTTGAGAAAGAGATCATTTTGGAGGAGCAACTCGCGGCACGGTGCGTCTTCCAGTGTAGCGTGGACAGAATTTCCGTCAGATGCACAGTGTTGTTAGTGTTTGTTCAGGCCGTAAACCCATTCATTCAAATGTGATGACCTTAGTGGCATCTCGGGTAAACTCTGATGCATGAGAGCAAGTCATGATCCAGGTGGCAAAGTGCGTCGCTATCTTGCCGCGGATGTTAAAGGCTACGCGCTGTTCGGTGGAGTTCGTAAAGAGTATAGATACATCCTGCGTCGCGCTTGGGACAGGATGTTGCCAACCACCATGTTCGTCATGATGAATCCGTCAGTCGCTGATATTGAGGCCGACGATCCGACCGTGGCGCGTTGTCAGGCATTTGCGCGCAGATGGGGTAGCGGCTGTTTGTATGTAGTGAACACTTTTGCGTATCGCGCGACGGATCAGCGCGAACTTATTGCGGTGCCCGATCCAGTTGGACCAGAAAATGATCGGCACATCCTCGCAATCGCCAAGCGCTCAAAGCTCATAGTTGTCGCATACGGCCAACCACACAAGAGTCTGCGTCAGCGAGGACTCGATGTCTGCTCGATGCTAAGGCGACAGGGCTTTCAACTTCATGCTCTTAAGTTGAACTCAGATGGTACGCCGAGACATCCGTTGTACCTCAGTTCTGACTCCACACCATTTCCGCTTTGAAACTGTCGGTCCGGGTGCTCGCTTTGTCCGGCGATTTTCTTCATTGACTCACTAGAGGCGGAGTGGTACGATTTTCATACCTTCGTGAAGGACTTTCATACAATGCAAACTGAGATCAAATCCGTTGCAGACATCGAAGCTCTGTTGATCAAGCTTATAAGGGATGGCAGCCCGGACAATCTGGATGGCGTCGTGGAACCGAACACGATCCCCAATAAGGAGGTGAAAGGCTTTGACAGTCTGACCGCGCTTGAAGTTCTCACGGAATTGGAGGAACAGACCGGTATTCACGTCGAAGGAGATATTTTCTACGTCGACGTAAAGCCTATGAAGTATCGGTCGATTCATGAAACTGCGGTGGCCATATGGAAGGAAATTCAAAAGGGGGGAAAAGCCCATGCCTGAAAACCCAGATCTACCTGGACTCGGCCAAAGGCTCCGCCACGCGCGGGAAGATGCTGGACTCTCGCAGGCTCAAGCTGCAAAACTTCTTGGGCTGCATCGTCCGGCAATAAGTGAGATCGAGGCGGAGAGCAGAAAAGTGTCAGCCGGTGAACTGAAGGATTTTGCGTCGCTCTATCACGTATCAACGTCGTGGCTCTTGGGTGAGCCGATTAAGGTCAACGAGCAGTTGAAGATGGCGGCAAGAAACCTGGAATCACTCAAGGCTAAAGACCTTGAAACGGTAATGCGGGTAATTGATTCTTTTCGACGCGAGTAGAATACCATGCTCACGAAACTGAAAACGGAGGCTGCTCGACGTGCATTAACTGGACGGAAGCGCTTTGGGTTTGCACTCGACTCCCCATGCGATGTTTACGAACTGATCTCCAAATACAGTTTGTCACTTCGCTTCACGAATATTTCATCTCTGGATGGCTTGTATCTCAACGATGGGATGCTTGGCTCAATCAATGTGTCAACGCTAAGGCCCTCGGGGCATCAGCGGTTTACCGCGGCACATGAGTTGGGCCACTTTATCTTCGGACATGGCGCGCACCTCGACGAAAAGATTGAGGATATGGAAAGTGATTCAACCGAGGAGACGGTCGCTGACACCTTCGCCCGTCATCTCTTAATGCCCAAACGAGCTGTCCTAACGGGTTTTCGCGGTCTTGGGACCACCGCGGACGTTGCTACACCCGAGCAATATTATGCTGTGGCCTCATGGTTGGGAGTCGGCTATTCGACGCTGATTCAACACGCTCGGTGGACGCTTCAACTTATCGATAACGTGCGGCTCCACCAGCTAACCTTGAAAACTCCACAGCAAATCAAGCGGCGACAGGTACCCTCAATATCCTGGACAGGTCGGAAAGAGCTTTGGCCACTTGCTTCCTGGTGGCGCGGAACCAATATTCACCTGCAAGTCGGCGATGTCGTGACTGGATTAAGATCGCCATCCCTCGATTACTTTGACCTTGGAGATGGTTGCGCAATCGCAAGTAGTGTGGGACAGATGACAGGTATCATGCATGGCGGTGGTGCCGTGGCTCTCAATATTTCGAAGACCGACTATGTCGGGATGTATCAGTATCGCTATCTTGAGGAACCGCTTGATGCCTGAGATAACTGAGGGGTGCGTTTCGAGCGTATGGCTCAAAGCAATCCAGCTAGCAAGCACGCGCCCGCGTAAGGAAGCATCGAACCTTACGGTAAACATTGAGGGCTTGACAGCAGCAACAAGTCTTGAGGACGCGACCATCCGGGCCGCTTTGGATCAAGCTTTAGAGCAGAATGACAATTTTTCGGTGTCGACTGTTGCCAACACGATCTTTCCGGCTTCGCTCTGGAAGGCAGACCTACCGCGTGCGGTCCTCTTCGAACGCTATTTGAAGCTTTGGCCACGAATCAGCAAGGTTCGACAGAATCGCAGGGGAACATATTTCCAGCGGATGATCAGTTACCCAGATCTGTCGGAATCGGCTTTTAATCAACTGGAGTTCATAATATCCGCCTATAGCACTGGCACCCGGCGTCGGTCAGCTCTCCAGTGCGGCATTTTGGCTCCGAACATCGACCTCAACGCGACGCCTTTCCAAGGCTTCCCATGTATGCAACAGGTGGCATTTTTGCCTGAGGGCAAAAATGGATTGCGCATCTCGGCGCTCTACCCGATGCACTACCTTTGGGCGCGTGCGTACGGAAATTACCTTGGCTTGATTAACCTAGGTCGGTTCATGGCGTTTGAGATGGGGCTCGAACTTACCGGAGTTACATGCATTGCTCTTATCGCCAAGGTTGATGAACCTGAGTTAGTCGCACCTTTTCTGGAGGCCGCTGATGCGATTTGAGGATTATCAAAAGCGAGCTTTGGATACGAACCGGCTCGGCGCTCAACGCCAGAACCCATTGACGGTGGCGCTCTATGGCCTCGCGGGAGAAACGGGGTCGGTCCACACTCTCTATAAAAAGAGGCTCCGAGATGGCGATCAGTTCACTGGATTCCGGGAGAAGATCAAGGAAGAGCTAGGCGATATTCTTTGGTATCTCACGGCCATCGCAAGTCTAGAAGAGCTATCGCTTGAAGATATCGCCGTTCACAATCTCGAAAAGACTACCTCCAGATGGTTGCCAACGGGTGAAGATGACTGGGTGGATTTCGATGAACATTTTCCTCCTGGCGAGCAATTACCGCGTCTATTCACAGCCCAGTTTGTCGCATCTGTTGAGGATGGCGTATCGAAGGTTGAAGTGTTCATTGATGGAGTGCGACTTGGAGCCAAGCTCAACGACAATTCCTACGTGTCCGACGGCTATCGATTCCATGACATCTTTCACATGACATGCGCAGCACTGATGGGTTGGTCCCCGGTTGTGCGTGCTTTGATGAGACGCAAGAGGAAAAGCGACAAAGAGACTGACGATGTTGAAGACGGCGGACGCGCGATTGTAACCGACGAGGCATTGGCAGCCGTTGTGTTTAATTATGCAATTCACCACAAGTACTTAGACGAAATCAAAGTCCTAGACTGGCAGCTTCTCGATCTTTGTCACGATCTTACGGAGTCATTTGAAGTAGGCAAGCGGTCGCGATATGAATGGGAACAGACAATCCTAAAGACATTTGAAATCTGGCGGAAGGTACAAACGCATGGCGGTGGCTGGGTCCGTTTCGATAGAAAGGCTCGCAGCGCAGAATTTTCTATCGACAAACCTCAACCATAAGAAAAGTCGACCACGAGGTCGGATTTGTTTCGAGCGAGATTCCACGTTTGGTGGGCCAGCCCGCCTAAGGGACCGGAAGATGTGAAAAAATGATGAAATCGGCAGCGGGTGACAGCGTAGTCCTTAAAGTGCTGGGCGGTACAGAATACCTGACCGTGCTGGAAGTGTGTTACGAGCGCATTTCTGTGGAACCGTTCCGTGAACCACCTGGATCCGAGGCCTCGGCCAAAAAACTCCCTCGCCGACGCTAATCCACTCCTTAGGTTGTTGTATCGGGATAATTCCAGAGTTTGGTCGCGGTTCGGGTAGTCGCGCCCCCGTTTCCTTCAGGAGCCCATGTCCACATTTCTTGTTGTCCATTAGTAATGGACATGGCATAATAATGGACGATATGCGAGTTGAACCTCCATTGACTCCTTTTCTAGAGCAGCTCCGGACCCTGCACTTCGTCAGCGATCTGGATTTCTCTCCGAAGAACCGTGGCGGTGATCAAGCAATCGACGGCACCCTCAAGGTGCGCACTCCCAAAGGAACCTACTCCTTCCTCGTGGAACAGAAGCGGTCGTATCTGGACCGAGGGATCCTCAATGCCCTCGTCGCTCAAGCCAAACTCTATGCAAGAGTACATCGCAAGCCCCTCTTGCTGCTGGCACGCTACATCCCCCGGCCTTCTGCCGAGCGATTGATCGAATCACGAATAAACTTTGTGGACCAAGCTGGCAACATGCACCTCGTGCTCGGTCAAAACTATGAGCGTACGATCATCGGAACCAAAGAGAATGCCGTTTCAAAAGAAGGCAAGCGGGTCAGCCCCGCAATCGCTCAATTGTTGTTCACTTTTGCCACGAAGGAACTAGCGGGAAGCTGGTCCGTGCGTCAACTCGCTGAAGCGTCCGGGTTGAGCAAAAGCAATGTTGCGAATGTTCGACAGCAGTTGGTCGAGCGCGGAGTACTGCGAGAATCGGGACACGGCTTTGATATCAGCGACAAATCGCGATTACAGGACGAGCTGTTGAGAGGATATGAGTTCGCTCTGCGCCCGAAACTTCTAATCGGGCGTTTCCGGTCCTCCGACAGAGACCTAGACGACATGCTCGCCAGCGTCAGAAAGCCTTTTGCAGACCTATCAATTCGGTGGTCGGTAACTGGCGGGCCGGCTGCTCAGGCTCTCCAGAAGTTTTATCGAGGGTCGGAACTGCCAATCTTCGTCGACTCGTTCCCTGACCAACTTCGTCGTCAGTTGCGGATCATTCCTGACAAGATAGGGCCACTCATTTTTCTGCGTTCCTTCGGTACCATCCCGTTTTGGCGAGAAATCGAGCCGTTCCCTCTCGCGCATCCGTGGTTGATCTATGCCGAGCTGATGTATTCTTCCGATCCAAGAGCGCACGAAGCGGCGGAAGAACTCAAACGCGAGTTCCTCTCCTGAGCGATGCCCGAACTTACCGACAACCAAATCGCTGACCTCCGAGTCCTGCAACACCATTGTGCGGCCCTCAGAGCGGAGCTTGTAATCATCGGGGCCATTGCGTACCAGATACATTTCCCAGCGGAGTCCCGGCACACGGGAGACATCGATTTCGCCGTCGCCTTGGACCTTGACGAATTCGCAGACCTGGAACGCCGACTTCTTGCAGACGGCTGGGTCCGTTTCGCAAACCGTGAGCACCGATGGCGGAGCGCCCAGGCGACGATCTTGGACCTGATACCAGCTGGACCCAAGCTTCGGGAAGCCAAGCAGATCACCTGGCCCATTAGTCAGTTCACGATGAGTCTGGCGGGATTCGACCACGTATTCGCGACCGCTCAGCCGGTTGAACTTGCTCCAGATCTCACGCTGAAAGTGATCTCATCGACGGCGCTGATGCTGCTGAAAATCGTCTCGTTCATGGACGATCCGCAGCGGCGAGTGAAGGATCTGGATGACATACGAGGTCTCCTTGTGCAATATGAGGCCGACAGCGAGCGGATCTTTTCGGACGTAGTGATAGATGCCGCGCTCCAAGACTATGGACTGGCTCCCGCCTTTCTGATGGGTCTCGACCTGCGTGCGCTTTGCGCAGACGACGAAGTACAGATTGTCCACACGTTTCTCGAAGCGATGAATGAAGCCAATCCAGCGTGGATGGCGTTCGTCCGAGCTAGAGGCGTCGGGGACCATGTAGAAGAAGATGCTCGCGCCCAGCTCGACACCTTCAGACGGGGTTTTGACCGGAACGCGTGAAGGACGCCAGAACGCTCGGGTCGATCAAATGGGTCTGGACGCAAAACGGGGGACTAACGAGGGACTGGGGACTAATTGGGGACTAGGGACTAAACGAGGGACTGAAGTGCGTTTCTTGCGCGTCCTTACAGGTGCTTAGGTGTCATCCGTGCGCTTGTAAGTTGTTTGGTATCAATTTCCCTTTGAACTCATAACCCAAAGGTCGGTGGTTCAAATCCACCCCCCGCAACCAACGCAATCATAGAGTTACG